>Ga0302250_1000015_pt1 | contig 420095 bp, 292 predicted proteins | sample AAG_RA_Asp_MG_FD_193536 | JGI IMG/M metagenome (GOLD analysis project Ga0302250, IMG submission 193536) | Enriched activated sludge microbial communities from anaerobic digester in WTTP, New Holstein, Wisconsin, United States - AAG_RA_Asp | ecosystem: Engineered > Bioreactor > Anaerobic >... | reverse complement strand
TGTGCATCGATGCCGATCCCATCGACCTGAATGGCGCTTCGCCTGAAGGCGGCGAATACAGCGGCACCGGTGTGTCAGGCAATTGGTTCTACCCGGATCAGTCCGGAATTGGTTACCATGAAATTACCTACATGTACACCGATGAATCCGGCTGCCGGAACTATTGTATATTCTACATAGAGGTGAAACCGCTGCCGGAATTGTATTGCCAGGAAAGCTTTGCGGTATGTATCGATGCCGGAATCCAGCTATTGAATGGCTGGCCCGAAGGCGGCTCTTATTCAGGCTCCGGCATAACGGGCAGCGAATTCGATCCTGAGCTTGCCGGAGTGGGCGATCATGTGATCAGTTATAACTTCATGGATGAATTTGGATGTACCAGTATCTGTACCTTTATCATTACCGTAAATCCTCTTCCGGAGGTGATTTGTCCTCCCGATCTGACCGTTTGCGTGGATGCTGATCCGGTTACCCTTACCGGTGCTGTTCCCGAAGGCGGTTACTATTACGGAACGGGTGTATCTGAGGGTGTCTTCTATCCCGACTGGGCCGGAGTGGGTGTACATCAGATTTTCTACGAATATGTGGATCAGAACGGTTGTATGGGCAGTTGTGTCTTCAATATTGAAGTAAAGGCATTGCCCGAAGTGATCTGTCCGGAGGATATCATTGTGTGCATCGATGCCGATCCCATCGACCTGAATGGCGCTTCGCCTGAAGGCGGCGAATACAGCGGCACCGGTGTGTCAGGCAATTGGTTCTACCCGGATCAGTCCGGAATTGGTTACCATGAAATTACTTACATGTACACCGATGAATCCGGCTGCCGGAACTATTGTATATTCTACATAGAGGTGAAACCGCTGCCGGAATTGTATTGCCCGACTGACTTTACGGTTTGTATAAACAGTCCGGCAGTTACGCTAACGGGAGCCTATCCCGGAGGAGGGGACTACTCAGGACCGGGTGTCACAGGAAATAGTTTTAATCCTGCGGCTGCCGGTAACGGAAATCATACAATTACTTATACTTTTACTGATTTTCAGGGGTGTACCGCGTATTGTACTTTTGTAATCACCGTTTCACCGTTACCCTCAGTTACCTGCGGTGGTGCTGTATCCATATGTCTGAATGCTCCCGGATTCAATATTACCGGAGGATTCCCGGCCGGTGGTGTTTGGACAGGTACTGGAGTGGTTAACGGGAAATTCTATCCATCAATGGCCGGCGTTGGTTTTCACCAGGTTATGTACACTTATACCAGTCCGGCTGGTTGTACCAATTCATGTACTAAAACTATCACCGTAAAACCCATTCCAGAAATAGTATGTGGGGAGGAAATAAGTATTTGTATTGATCAGCCTCCATTTACCCTTAATCATTGTACGCCGGCAGGAGGGTCTTACCTTGGTAAAGGCATTGCTTCAGGGAAATTTAATCCGGCAGCTGCCGGAGTTGGAACCTATACCATATCGTATTATTATACCTTGAATGGTTGTACCAGTTACAGTACCTTTACTATAACGGTTCATCCGCTTCCGGTGGTGAATTGTCCTCCGACGATGTCGGTTTGTGTGGATCAGGAACCCTTTGAACTTGAAGGCGCCACACCGTCAGGGGGTATTTACTCAGGTATCGGAGTTGCTGACGGGATTTTCAGTCCGGCTAATGCAGGAACCGGAACACATCTCATCACTTATGACTATACCCATGAAACCGGATGCAGCAGTAGTTGCACCTTTAAAATCATCGTCAGAGCATTACCTGTAATACAATGTCCGGCTGATTTTGAACTATGTATTGATGCAGAGCCCGTTATTCTTAATGGCGCTGTACCCTCCGGTGGTGTGTACACTGGCCAGGGAGTGAGCAATAATGTTTTTGATCCTTTTATGGCTGGTCTTGGTATTCATCAGGTTACCTATACCTATGAAAGTACGTTTGGATGTACAGAGGTCTGTACCTTCAACGTCACCGTGAATGATAAACCAGAGGTTACCTGCAATGATGGATTTACAGTCTGTGTAGATGCCGGTGATAAAGTGCTTACTCAGGGTTATCCTGCCGGTGGCTATTACTCCGGAACGGGTGTTCAGGGGAGTATATTTAAACCGGGTCTGGCCGGAGCAGGTACCCATATCATTACATACACCTACACGTCTTCACAGGGATGTTCATCTGCATGCAGTTTTGCTGTTGAAGTACTTCCGCTTCCGGAGCTCTCATGTCCGGATAATCAGGTGATTTGTGTGGATGCTGATCCGTTATGGCTTGAAGGAGCCTTGCCTTCCGGAGGCTCATATACTGGGACTGCGGTTATTGGCGGGTATTTCTACCCTGAACTCGCTGGTATCGGTCAACATGAGTTGCTTTACAGCTATGCTGATGAAAACGGATGTGAGAGCTATTGTGCCTTCCTGATAACGGTTATCGATAAACCGGTGGTAATTTGTCCGGAAAATATAACAGTTTTAATTTCTGATAATCCATTCCTGCTGTCAGCCTATCCTGAAGGAGGTATTTACAGCGGAGCCGGAGTGGCTGATAATCTGTTTGATCCGCTGTTGGCCGGTACCGGTGTTCATTTCATCGAATATTCGTATTCCAATAATTATGGCTGCTCTGATGAGTGTGGATTCTTCATAACTGTGAACGGAGCAATCTCAGGAAGTCCCTTTATTACGGGAGTTATCCCGGATATCCATAATATTATGCTGGAATGGTCCGGTATTGATGCCGGAAAATCAGACAGGCACTTTCCTGAAGTTTGCGGTGATGCTGCCGAAGCGGTATGGACTGTCTACCTGAACAGCGCTTATCTTAACGGAATCACACTGAATGCCGGCGATGAGGTTGCTGTGTATGACGGTACGAAACTCGTTGGTTCAAAAGTGCTTACAGAGGCACCTTCACCGGAAAATCCCGCTGCCAATGAGGTTCCCTGCTTCAGGGTGCTCTGTAACGGTCCGGGTTATATACCCGGAAATCCTGTGATCTTTAAAGTTTGGAAAGCCTCAGTAAATGCCGAAAGTGAAGTGTGTGATTTTATTATGAACAATCCATATGGTGATGCCTATACCGGAATGGTATTCCCGGCCGGTTACAGTGAATACAGTCTCGTTGACCTGAGTTGCGAATATGACGCTCCTTATGTACCAACCTATGATGTGTACGCATTTAATAACGAGTGGTATCCAATTGCCACCGGTATTGAGGATCAGTTTTTGAATGTACCTGGTTTAGATAGTGAAACTGAGTATTGCTTCTACGTGATTCAGCAATTACCCGGAGGTCAGGGCTCGAATCCATCGGAAGTTGTTTGCGCCACCACCCTGGTTGATTGTGTTACACCTCCGTCAGGATCAGCCGGATCGGATGACAGTGTTGCGGAAGGGATGGAATATTCAGTAACCGGGGCCTGGGCCTCCGACTTCAGTTCCATACAATGGTTTACCAGCGATGGCTTCGGGGTTATCTCCGGATACAATTCAGTATCTCCTTCCTATCTGCCCCATGAGTATGATCTTGAAACCGGTTGTGTTCACCTGGTGATGTGGCTGTGGCCGGTTGAACCCTGCACCCTGCCGGTCTCCGATACTATGCAACTATGCATTATTCCAAGACCTGAAGTGATTTGTCCGCAGGATTTCAGAGTTTGTGCCGGTATTGAACCGGTGGTGCTCGAAGGTGGCTTACCCGAGGGCGGAACCTATTATGGCAATGGTGTGTCCGATGGGGTATTTTATCCGGATATAGCCGGCATCGGCCCGCATGTAATTACCTATCTGGTGTCCGATCAGACAGGTAATCAGTCCTATTGCTATTTTACCGTTATCGTTCAGGATCTGCCGGTGGTAAATTGCAATACAACATACGAAGTGTGTGTCAATTCTCCATCTTTTGAGCTCTCAGGTGGGATGCCTTTTGGTGGCAGTTATTCAGGTCCCGGTGTTAGCGACGGATGGTTCCATCCATCAGAAGCCGGAACAGGCCAGCACCTCATTACTTATACTTATACAAGTCCTGTTACCGGATGTTCAGGCACCTGTGATCTGATAGTCAGGGTGGAGAACGATCATCTGGTATCTATACCTGCTGGCTGGAGTGGTATCTCCAGTTATGTGATCCCTTATGCCACCGACCTCGTCGATATTTTCAGTCCGGTTGTGGAGGAAATGGAGGCGGTCTATAATTTTTCCAATATCTATTATCCCTCCGAGGATATTTACCCAACCCAGGTATGGAACCCATTATCCGGTTACTTTATCAAGATGAATGAACCTGCCGGGCTGGGTTTCTGCGGTGTACCCAATGTTACCCGTACCCTTAACCTTACAGCCGGCTGGAACCTGATTCCGGTATTGGCAGATTTTGAAATGGATGCTGTTGAACTGTTTGGCGATATTGCTGAGATAACGCTGGTTAAAGAAGTAGGAGGGTATGGTCTTTACTGGAAAGCCTATAACATCAATACTCTGGGCCCAGTTGCCCCCGGGAAGGCTTTCCTGGTGTACACGATCAGTGCTTGTAGCCTTACTTTCCCCAATTATACAGGTAAGTCAGCCGATTCCGGAATGAAGGAAGCATATTTTAACCCGTGGAGTGTAGTAGAATATGGACCATCTACCCATGTTATCGGATTTGTGTCTTCCGTAATATCAATGCTCAGAACCGGAGATGTTATCGGAACCTTTGACCTGGCGGGAAACTGTTATGGTTATGTTGAAGTTGCCGGTTATGCAAACGCCCTGGCTTTAGTAGCCAATGGATCAGATATAACAGGTGATGAAGCTACCGGATTTGAATCAGGCGACTGGATGCAGTTTATGCTATACCGTCAGTCCACCGGTGAAACGTTGGCTCTCCAACTGACTTTTGATCTGAGTGCACCCACAGGGGAAAGATTCACCAATGGTGGCATATCCATTGTCAAGGATATGTCAGTCAGTCAGTTATCTGTAAATACACCGCTGCTTACCGGTTTGAAAGTGTTCCCCAATCCGAATGACGGCTCCTTCACAGTATCCTTCAGCCGGAAAGATGTGGTTGAAATGAGATTGCTCGATATGACCGGTAGAGTGGTTTATATAGAGAAGGGAATCCAGGTGGAAGCCGGAGCTTTGGTTCCGGTTGAAGTCGCAGGTCTTCCTTCAGGGCTCTATTACCTGGCCATCGAGGGTATTCAAACCCGGGCCATGATGAAAGTGGTGGTACAGTAACTCTGACTCCCAGTCACGGGGTGACTCAAAGTCACCCCGTGACTTTCATTTCTTTAATTTTTCATCCACAGCTTCTCTGAATTCTCGCAGCAGCGATTCAAAAGTGTTTTTCACACTTTCTATTTTAGTGGCTCTGAAAGCATTGGTGCCGGCAAATGCATATCCGTTTCTGAAATTGCCTTTCATCGCATTCATCAGTGCAGCAAAAATGCAATAAGGGGTTTTCTCAACATCGCAGGTTTTGATACACTTGTAAGGACATTTTACGGGCTTCTTTTCTCCGGCTTTCATGCGGTCAATGAAATCATTTTTAATGGCTCTGCCGGGCATTCCAACAGGACTTACAATAATTTCGAGGTCTTCTTCCCTCGAATCAATGTAGGTTTGTTTGAATTTTTCGGAGGCATCGCATTCGGTGGTGGTTACAAACCGGGTACCCATTTGGACGCCGTCAGCGCCCAAATCCATAATCTCCATAATATCTTTTCCTGTATAAATACCCCCAGCTGCAATGACCGGTATAGATTTATTGTATTTTTCCTCGTATACTTTAACCTGTGACTTTACTTCAGGAATCAATTTTTCAATGGAAAAGTCAGGTTCATGGATCTGTTCCAGTTTAAAACCCAGATGTCCGCCTGCTTTAGGTCCTTCTACCACAAAGGCATCAGGGAGATAATCATACTGATCTTTCCATTTTCGGCAAATCAAATCAGCAGCTCTGCCTGATGAAACAATAGGTACCAGTTTGGTCTTCGAGTCGTGTGTCAGAAATTCAGGCAGATTCAAAGGTAAGCCGGCGCCTGAAAAAATGATATCGATCTTTTCAGCGATGGCCGTCTTCACCATATCGGCAAAGTTATTCAGGGCCACCATCACATTTACCCCTAATACGCCATTGGTCATTTCCCTTGCTTTTCTGATCTCACGTTGAAGTGCATCAATACTCGCCTGGGTATAATTTCGGGCAAAATTCTTCTCAAACAAGCCCAATCCCACAACGGCTATAACGCCTACGCCTCCTTCATTGGCTACGGCAGAAGCCAGCCCCGATCGGGAAATGCCCACACCCATACCACCTTGAATTATAGGCAGTTTTATTACCAGATCTCCGAGTTTGATTTCACGCATGTTTATTGGATTTTTCGCGAAAGTACCTTTTTAATTTGTATATTAGTAATTAATTACCGAAAACTTAGGAATTTTTCAAATTAAGCAATTTGCCAGCAACTGAAACTTGTGAATTTTCATCAATAGCGTGGAAATATAATCTGCTACTTTGTCGTTGATTAGAACTTTTTCAATTCCATTTATCAGAATTTACTTACCAACAATACCTTAAGATGAAAGATGAAATATTGAACAACCTGGAAAATCCACGGGAACTCGAAAAACTGTACAGGGTCAATAAACCAGCTTTCAGGAAAGCTTTTAACCAGCTCTATCCTGAAGTTCAGGACCATACTTCCGCTAAAATCTGGAATGAAAGGTTAAACTTTGAATCAGATGAGCTTGCATGGGGCAGCCGAAAAGAGTTGATATTTATTTTTATAGCTTCCATCATGGCATGGCTGATCGCCAGAATTCCGGAAATTATTTCGTTGGATGAAGATTTTTTTTATCCGAGAAATTTAGCCTTTGTGGTATTTCCTTTTCTTACCGCATGGTTCGCCTGGAAACATTTCAGGTATACTAAACAGATCTTCATTGTAATCACCTGGATTTTGTTATCCGCTTTGTATATAAACAGCCTTCCCAACAACGACCAGAGTAATACCCTGATTCTCGCCAGTTTGCATTTACCTTTGGTATTATGGACTGTGCTGGGTTATACCTTTATAGGATTCGATCTGGGAAGTCAGTCAAAACGCATTGATTTTCTGAAGTTTAACGGTGATTTGTTGGTAATGACGGCTATTATGGTTCTTGCCGGCGGTTTGTTGACCGGAATTACCATTGGCTTATTTTCATTGATAAAAGAGGGCATTGAGGAATCTATTGCGCAAAACCTGGGTATATGGTTGCTGGTCGCTGCACCTTTGGCAAGTACTTATCTGGTTCAAAACAATCCTCAGATTATCAACAAGGTATCTCCCGTTATTGCCAGAATATTTACCCCACTGGCGCTGGTGATGCTGGTGGTGTATCTGGTTGCTGTAGTCATTACCGGAAAAGACCCTTATAATGACAGGGAATTTCTCCTCATTTTTAATCTGCTGTTGATCGGGGTGATCGCGCTCATATTTTTCTCTGTGACTGAAACTTCGAGAAGCAATGCCGGAAGAACCGGAATCCTGATACTGCTTGGTTTATCCCTGGTAACGGTGATCATTAATACCATTGCGCTTTCAGCCATCCTCTTCCGGATAACAGAATGGGGAATAACTCCCAACCGCCTTGCCGTTTTAGGAAGTAACCTTTTGATTCTGACCAATCTGATTATGGTAACTTACCGCTTGTACAAAACAACCAAAGGTAATGATGATATCAATGACGTTCTGAAAAGTATTGCCTGGTTTTTGCCGGTTTATGGTCTTTGGGCTGTTTTTGTAGTGTATCTGATGCCGGTATTGTTTCTGTTCAGATAACTTTTCAATATTATTTTCTTTACCCCTGTGAATAATCTGTTTTCAGGTTGTATAATAAGTGGACACAGAATATTAATGATGTCCGGAAATTCATTTCCTATTCACTTAAAATTATACAATTATGGAAGCAATTATTTCAATTTCGCAGGAAAACGGCAGCCAGGTTAGTTGTACTGAAGTAAAACCGTTATCGAATGAGTTCGGCTCAGTCAGGGAAAATTTGATTAAAAACTCTGACTGGTACACAGAAGTGCAAACAAAAACAGGCGCCAACGATTTTTATGGGGCTGATAACTTCATCGGGTCCTTAAAAGAACGGCTCATCAATGGGCAGTATAGTTCTGATGATAAGGTATTAATACACTCCAGGGATGAGAATTCCAATTGGTCCTCAACGCCTCTGACATTGCGTGAGCTGGCCAAAGAAAACTTCGATCTGAGTATCCTGTTTACCCCTGTTAAGGAGTATGCCTTAACAGGTCTGAGATGGGGCGTAATGGCAGGTGCGGGCATTAAACTGATTGATACGTTTATTGGTCTTTTGATGGCTGATCCGGCTACAGGATTCTTTTTTGCGGTTGCTGTAGCAGTAGTTTTTATTCCTCGTATTGGCGTTGTTGGGAGTATTGCCGCTGGTTTTATCCTTACTTACCTATCCGGAGTGAATGTATTCTTAATAGGTATTGTGTCGGCATTAACAGGCGCCATTTTGGGAGCGCTTCCCGGAATGGGTATTGGCGGAGTTATGGGTTTATTGAAGAAATCATCAATAGTCAGAGCTCATGATGCTGAGGAAGAACCCCAAAGCTATTCTTTTAGTATGGCTATTCTTCCCCTAACCTTAGGCGTTGCTCTGATAATGTTTTATTTCCTTGTGATAAATCCCTGGTTATTAACCCTTTTAAATTAATAACGAAACAAACCAGATAATGATGGCCGGGCTTTCCTTTTATAAGACCCATACAGAATAAAAAAATAATCATTTTCATAAAAATTTTGAAGTGTTAATAAGAAAACATAAATTTGAGAAATTTTTCGGTTTTCGTTTGATCTTAATGAAAAGCAGTTTATTAAAATGAAAAGTATGGTAAAAATGGTCTTTAAATTGGTAAGCCTGGCATTCTATTGCACAATATTAGTACTTTCCGGATGTAAATCAAATCCATGTAAATATGATGACGAAACATGTGCAAGAGTCAAGGAGAAATCGGAAGTACTGAATGCCAGAATGAATGAATATACAGCAAACACCAACAAGGTTATAACCGATCTTCATTCGTACATACATCAACTGAAAATTATTGGCAATATTACAGACAGTATCGACGTGTATATCGATAAGTCTAATGGGATGAAAGAGATGATAGAATCGCTTCAAAATACGAAAGTTCTACCGGCTTTGCTCAACACGTTAAACTCATACCCGGTTAAATGGTATTTTGTGTCAGGAGATTCAGAATCAGGGGCATATGTTTTTCCTTCGAATCAAAACCCTCCTCAGTTCAGTCAGTTGACAAATAATCCTGGATTTTTCAACGAAATGGGTTCTCCACTTGACAGCGCACTGAGCAGAATAACCCGTAACACTTTACGGCAGAGTATCTTTATTACTGATGGTGAATTAGCCAGGCCTTCCGATAACTTTACAATGACAAATGGTAAGTCTACTATGATCAATCAGGGTGAGGCATGGGCCAAAGGATATCTGACCCGTTGGTTAAAAGAGGGAAATATGGTGGATGTGCTCGTTAGTTCCTTTTTCAACCGGTTTGCCCAGGACAGTATGAGGGGTTTTGTTATGATATTCACACCTTTTGAACTATTACAAAGTGACAGGAGTATTAAATCCAAAATATGGTCAAACCCAATAATATCAGGAAGTAGTAAAGTAGAAAAGTTAAATTTTGAGTTTTTTGATTATCAAACCAGGATCGTGAGAAGTGGTATTCAGGAGAAAGCAGAAGTCATTCATGACCGGGTTACTGATCAATTCGGACTGGATGGATTTTCTGCGTATTATGATCCTGTAAATCCATTCCAGCATTTTCATTTTAATTATCCAATTGGCGAGTTTCAGGATTTTTTGTACAATTGGTTAGGAAGCCTTGATACTGAAAAAAGTGCCAGAATCTCAGAACGGACTCTTTTTCAGAACCTGTTTTTTACGTCAGATTACCTGGTTTATGACTCCCTGAAATTGGGTATCAGAGTCTACGATCTGGATACTTTACGCAGCAGCTTTCTGCTTAACCGGAAAATTGAATGGATGGATACCGTCAGAAGCTTTGAGGGTAAGACTATTTATTGTATCGACGAATTTAAATACCCTGAGGAGAAACCGGTTATCAATAATGAAAAATCACTGCCCGAAATCCAGGAATGCTTTATATTAAAAACTCAGAATAAAACAATCGACCACCTCACGGGGAACCTGCTTTCGGTGATTTTGGAAGACCAAACCATTTTTAACCTGAACGGTTTTTCCGATGCCCACTGTCTGAAAATAGATTTCGTAATTCTTGAATTTTATGGAAGTGGCTCCAATCCAAAACTGAATAAACTAAAATGGAAAAATCATAACTTTTCCAACCCTGAGATGAACGGTATTTACGACAGTTTTTTGTACTCCTTTACCGAGAATCAACAGTTTATTAAAAACCGGCCTGTATATTCGATTTATCTTACGTATGATAATTAATAAATTATAAATCTATGGGAAATTACATGTTACTATCCGTTTTCTTCGATTTGCTGAAAGGTCAGAAAAGGCCGGTCAGAGACTGGCAGATCTTTCAGCTTGAATCGGTTGTTTTTGCCATTGCCGTGGCTGTCGTTGCCCTTATCATCATATGGCTAATTTCCGACAGGATTCCTTATCAGAGAGGAAACAGTCCTAAAGATGCCCTCCTTCGCAGAATTATGTTTTTTGTTGTGGGAGCAGTATCTGTAGCAATATTGTTTTATGCTCAGTTCTTTATTGTGGAACCTCATATTCTACAGAGTAATGTAAATAAAACCTATCAGGTATTTATAAGTTCGCTGGCGATTGAAGCGGCTACTTATTTTGTGATTGGTTATCTGCTCAGTAAAATATTTAAATTTTATAAATTCGGGACAATTTTTCCCGCAATCAAAAAAAAGTGAGATATGGAAACTTATTTTATCATTGCCATAGGCGGTACAGGCATGCGATGTCTTGAATCGTTCGTTTATTTATGCACCATCGGTATGTTCGACAATAAGGAATTCAATATCCTGATGCTCGATACTGATATCAATAACGGAAATTTCGAAAGGGTACGAACCCTCATCGATCAGTACAATACAGTTAAAGGTGCTGAAAATGCAGCCCCTTCCCAAAATACTTTTTTATCAGCCAAGCTGAACAAATTTGTATTCAGCCCTCGATATGATCAGCAGCACAGCACTTTTGAGCTGATTGCCAATTTAAACAACCGGAGAAACAAGGATGTTGCCAATTTGTTCTTTGACAGGCCAAGTCAACGGTTCAATCTTCAGCATGGTTACAGAGCACAAACGCATATGGGCTCCTACCTGATATACCACAGTATTTTGGATGCAGTAAAAAAATATCATTCCGGATCTGATAATCTTGGACTCGAGATTTATGCCTTTATGAATGCCATTAATAATGCAGGTCCAAATGGACGGATTTTTATTATGGGTTCGGTCTTTGGCGGTACAGGGGCATCTTCGCTTCCTATCATGCCCAGAGCCATCGATGCATCCATAAAAATTATCAATCCTGCAGGGCAATTAGATAGAAATGTGCTGTTTGGGGCAGTGCTCATTACACATTACTTTACCTTTAATCCCGCAACTGCGGCACAATTAGGCAGAAACCTCGTAATTGCCGACGCGGTAAAATTTGCGCTTAACAGCCAGGCAGCCTTGATGTTTTATGAAGAAGATAGCACCATCAGAAATACATACAAAGTACTTTACCACGTTGGTTGGCCACTTAATTTACTTAATTTTGACAAAGACCGTCCGGGCGGTGAAACAACTACTGGCGGACGAGAACAAAAAAACCCTGGACATATTCTGGAATTAATGGCTGCTACTGCTGCTGACGATTTCTTTAAATCCGACCGGGAGGTACTCCAAAGGAAAACAATGGATTTTATGTATAAAACAGCTGAATACGACGACGTAAACCAGTTTTTCACCTTCCCGTTTATCGATTTTTATCCCGACCAGACAGATCTGTTCAAAAACAACCTCACTGCTTTCTATCTGCTTAACTATGTTTTAAAAGATCTCGGCTGGGATATTAACAACCTGATCAACATCGTAAACAGGGATAATAATACTCACCACTATAATAACATCCCTGCCACTACTCTGAATAGTTTTAATGAGATCATTAAAAGCTTTGGATTCTCCGTAAGTAACAACCAGTTGGAAAGTGGCTGGTTGTGGCAATTAAAAGAATCCACCAGTGCAAAAACACTGTTTTATCATTCAAGGTCATATGCTTCAGGTATCAAAGATATGTCAAGCTTTAATTATGGTGAGATTTTGCCGGAACACAAATTTACAAACCTGTTGTTTCCGAATCCCTATGACCAATTCCGCCGGTCTTTTACCAGAAATATTGCCCAAAGTAAAAAAGTCCAGGGAACTGCCATGGAACAATTTACCGCCCATTTATACAATACCTTAACCGATTTGTTGAAAATCATAAAAAACTAGCTTTATGTCACTCAAACCTTTGGTAATCCTTACTAATCGACAAATTGCAGCCGGTAACGCCCATCGATGGTCAGTTTTTCCTGCTCCTCAAAATGTTATCAGCGATATAACCACCCCCGCTGTGAATCTCAATAACGACCTTACCAGGGTTGTTTCCGCTATTCCTTCTCCCCTGGCCAGGTATAAAATGTTTAAATATGCGCTTATTTATACCCCTGATGCCGGCGTACCTCAGGGTATTACCGCCTTTTATCAGCAATTGCAGAATGAATGGAAAGGTCTTTTTACTTGTATCGCACTCGACAATGCTATCCTTGAAATAAAAAAAGAAACACTCAGTTATCAGGATCAGGGAAACTTTTTTGAACCTCCCGGAGCTATCGGAAATATGCTGTTTGAAGACCGGGACTTATGGTGCGTAAACAACGCCTGGAATGCCCGCTCACAACAACCATTCCTCTATACAATTCATTATAAGTTAAATAATGACCTTATCCTGGTTGGAGGTACTGCTCCCGAGTCAATCCTTTTCACATCACCCAATTACACAATCAGTGGAACCAGCGCTTCCTATCTCGATATAAATGGGAAATTCACGGATCCGATATCCAATCCCTTCATTCACCTCGATGAAGTGAAAACCCAGATATTGTATATATATTTACACCACTTTATTCTTAAATTGGATGAGTACCAGCGTCAATTCGCCTATTTTAATGCCGACAATGTTTTGATCAATCAAATTGAGATAGCCTTTTTCAATGTCTTCCTCAATAATTGGTTACGTCAAATCGGTATTTACGCCAATCAAATGGGTTTTGTGTTAAGCGATCATGCTTTTCCCGCCAATATCAAAATTTTCCAACCTCCTTATGAAATTCTGTTTAACAATGCCAATCTGCTGGTCTGGAAAAGCCATACCATCAGCAAACTCGACGAACATATGCGGGAAACGCTGCAAAGCCCGGCAAACCTGCCCTATGTTCAAATCCGGGATATCATTGTTTTTAATCCTGCCGATTTGCTTTTAAGCGAATATGATAATACGGTAATCAGATTTGAGGGAATTCAAAATCCCAATCAACTTAATGTACACCTCTTTCAATGCGATGGCCAGTATTTTTCATTACCGCTTGCCACCACAGGACTTGAAATTTTTCAGGATCATTTACCGGACTTGTTCGGATTAAATAGGAATGCGGCCATTAATTCTAGGCTCACCGGAAGTTTTGATCATGTAAATAACACCCTTACCGTTACTCTTACTCTCGATATTGGCGGAAAAATGGTTTCCATGCAGAGAACCTACAGAAATATCCGGACAGTTAGTGGAAAACACCTCATCATATGGCCTGATTTTGTTTCTCAGTTATGGAATAAGTATTACCTGTATTCCGAACTCCCTAACCATGAAGATGCTGAATTGCGGGCAATTCCGCTGCAGGCAGGAAGTAACAACTTCAGACTGGTCATGCAGGAAAACGGACAATTATCACATACTGCTGAAAAAATTGTATATCACAATTATACAACCTCAAGGTTTGAATATGAAATTTATACCTCAGATAAGCCTTTCAGAGGAGTACAATTCCAGATCAGGGTTAATACCAACACTATCAATAATGCAGGAGCCCTGTTGCTTAAAAACCTTGGCCAGAACAGCCTGAGGGATTTCAGGCAAATCCACAGGAACCTCAATACCGCTGATGTAGGATTCGACTTTGGGAGCAACAATATTTGTGTCAGTTTTAAAGCCTCCAGACAGAATAATCCTACGTTGGTTAATTTTTCGAACCGGAGAGTATTCCTGCTGGGTGAAGAAAATCCAAACGATCAAAGACCTGCCCAACCTCATGAAGTATTATTCTTTACCCGCGAAGTTATCGCAGGTAATTACATCAAATCGATGATAGCCTTACATAATGAACTGGCATTAATGGAAGGGGATTCCGGAAAAAGGAAAGAAGTAGCTGGAGGATTTCCCTGCCTGAATTTTAATCTTGAAGTGGTGGATAATGATCAGAATAACTTTAAGGTAGAACTGGCTACCCATGACCCTGGCAATAATCCCGTAGTATATCTGATGCATAGTTTGAAGTGGGTGGATAATAATTTCAATCACCCGGAACGGGTATCTCTTTACGCCCTCATCAAATCAATATGGCTGATGACTTATGCTGAATTACTTACGCAGGATGTTTATCCCGCTAAGTTATTATGGGCTTACCCATCCTCCATGCCTACTTATCTGGTAGGTCAGTATAACCACCTCTGGCTCGAAACAGCCACCGTAAATCCGCTCGATCCCAAATTGTACAATTTTGCGAAAGTAGCCCAGAGTGGTTCCAATGAGCTCGAACCCCTCACGGAATCGGAAGCAGTGTCAAATTTTGCACTCAATATGGGTAATATGTACATTGATCGTAATACCGTTGTAATGGGATTTGATATTGGAGGCAGTACCTCTGATTTCTTCTGCCTTGCACTGGATAAAAATATGCAACGGACGATGATACGCCAGACGTCCATCCGCCGGCTTGCCGCCGGAAAACTGGCTGATGCGACTTCAAAAACGCCGGCGATCCAAAATCTTCTGAAAAGCTTCTGCGACACCAATCAAATTCCGGTTTTCGGGATCAATAAGCATCTGAATTCCAGAACCTCAGGCTATTATTTTAATGCCATTGTTGATAAACTGAGCAACATGGCAGGCCCGGTGAATCTAAACCTGTTCTATACTCATATGAACAACGATGCCTGTAAAAGCATGTTTGTAGTCAACGCTTATCTTACGGGATTACTGACTTTCCATGCCGGTCAGATTGCAGCAAAAATTACACAGGATTCTGATTATCAGTCTGTAAATACTTTTCAGCTGGGTTTCTTCGGGCGTGGCGGACGGATGTTTGAATGGCTCAGGGCTATCAATGCGCAAAATGCTGAAAAGTATTATGTTAATTGTTTTAATAGTGGGTTTAACGATGCAGTAAATAAACACACAGTTAACCTTTTTTATCCTGATCCGGCAACTACTAAAACCGAAGTTTCCTATGGCTTGTCGTTATTTAATATTATTCAACAGGTTGATGAACAACCAAAGAATGTAATCGGTGAAAAAGGGTATGTATTTAATGGTCAGGTACTGAATGAAGATTTTGATGTTCAGGCTATCGATGGCAACCTGCTGGCAAATCCCGGTGTTTCACTGCAGATACCTGATAAGTTTGAAAGACTCACCGAATTTGTCAATATTTTTTCAACCTTTGTGAATGATCAGTTTAACTTCAATCTGCATCCTAAAGGAGAAAAACAGCAGGATATCCATGACGGAATGATCAGCTTTATTCCTTACATAATGAGTCTTCCTGAGTGGCAGGAAGCACATGAAAGACTGAACCGGAATGAACGCTTTGAGTTTAACGCCTCTTTGTTTATACTGCAGGGTATGGCTTATTTTGAGAATTATCTGCTTCCTCGTATTTAGTGTCATTTTAACCGGAATATATGTTAATTTAAACCATCGGATGATAACAATATGGATGATAAATATGTAAAGCCGCTGATATACTTTGTGTTGGGTCTCTTTCTTCTGATAGCGACACTTTATTTTATTTCCTGTCCGGAAAAATGTGACGATGGTTACCGGTTTTATAAAGAAGGAAACTATGAGAGCGCTGTCAATGCCTATGTCAGTGATAATTGCATCGACTCGGCAGTGGTGGTATTGAACCGGTTATTGCTAAACGTTAAGTGGAAGAGTGATAAAGACTGGGATGCCCTGATCAAATCAAAAACTGTTTTGCAAAATGTATTGTCAGATGCCAAAATTCAATTTGATACCAGGATAGGAGGTACCTCAAGGGAAATGACCATTAATACCCTCCTGGAATATTGGCAGGGATTTGCAGATCCCGGTTTTAAACTGAAGTTTATAACAGATTCAATGGAGATTGATAACGGTAAGATAATAAAAATAAGGGCCTTATTAGAACTATGAAAAAAACCATGTTAAATAAAGTAACAACCTGTTTGTTAGCTCTATTAATGATGCTGCTCATTGATGCACCTTCCGTGTTTGCTCAGGTCGACGGAAAAAAAGAAAATAAATATCTGACAGGGGAGGAGTATGCGCTCTTCAAAAATATCGCTCTGGAAAAAGCAAACTATTTCTTCTTTCTGCTCAACAGGATTGGCAATAAATCAACACCGCGTGATTCGGTAAAATACTATATCAGGGAAGCTGAAATTCTGTTTCATGATTCGGCAATTGTTGAAGTAAAGTCCTCAGATAATAAATCCGCCCGTCGACCTCTCAAAATCTATCTTAACAGAATTAGCCAGCTTAACTATACGGAGCTTCGCATTCAGGTGTTTTCAGCTTTCTTTGTTACAGATCTTAAATATGTATCCTCATCGATGAAAGGAAAAGTTAAAATTACTGAATATGAGGGGGTTATTGCCTTTGAGCAATATTTTGAAGGAAAAGTAGGTACAGAAGTCAAATACAAGGATACTTCCCTGAAAGCCATGAAAGTTCATGTGATGGTAAGGGAAAGTGATATCGGAAAAAGCTGGAATGTGCTTCTGGGGGATATCTGGGTGCTTTCGATTTCGTAACCGTAATCCAATTGATAAAGTGAAAAATTAATAGGTACAGTTTGTAAAACTAATTAAACAATCAATCATACAGGAGGTGAAAGTGAAACAATATTCTTTGGTTTGGATAGTGTGTTTTTTGGCAACTTTAAGCGTCAATTTGTTTTCTGCGGCAGATGTGAAGGCACAAAACTCTCCGGGGGATGGTCAGACCATTTCTTTGTCGGCAGCCGAACTCAGCCGATTTAAGCAGATTGCCCTTGAAAAGGTAGATTACTTCTACTACCTGCTAAACAAGATCAGTAAAAAATCAACATCCAAGGATTCTCTGACTTTTTATATGGATGAGGCCAACCGGCTTTTTATTGATAAGGCTCTGATCCAGGTTAAATCAAAAAGTGGTACATCGAACAGAAGACCGGTGCGTGAGTACCTCAGCAGACTTAAAAGTCTTCCTTATACCGACGTAACGATTGAGAAGTTCTCTGCATTCTTTGTTTCTGATCTTCGACGCGTTGATAAATCCAAAATCAAGATTGATGACAAGACGGCTGCGTCTGGTAATAAATCCGGTGCCAGGCATGTTGAGAACAGTGAAAATAATCCTAAGGATAAAAGTACTGAGTATGAAGGGGTGATTATTTTTGAACAGTATTTCGAAGGAAGGGTTGAGGGTCGAATTGTATATTCTGATACTACACTGAAAACCATCAGAGTTATTGTAAGAATTAAAGAAGTTGAAGGGATGGGTATAAACTCTGATGTTCTCCTGGGTGATATCGATGTTCAGGTAGTAAAATAGCATTTTCCGGGATGTTTTTCAATCCGTTTTGCCATGGTTAATTCAAGCTCAATCAAATTTCAGATTATTATTGTTCTGTTTTTTTTTCTAATCGGGAGTCTGTATGCGCAGTTTAATAATCCTGTTAACCATGAGTTTAATTACAAAGTAAAACTTCTTGATGAGTTTATTGAAAGATTTAATTTCGATACGAGTGGCTTTTTGGTGGTTGAAATGAGAAAACAAGGGTTGTCAACTACCCGTAATAAAATGATGGAAAGCCTGTTTAATCAGGAGCAAAACTGGGATAGCAGTCTGATTAAACGGTTTATTAACAGCGTGTTGTATGCAACACCTCCGGTTTTATTAAACGAAAATGATGCAGATTGGTATGCCGAAGTCAATAGTAAATTTGAATTAAAGTCGAAAATGATCGATGTATTTTTACTGCTTAAACCAGATTTTGACAGTGAGAATTTTGCACGATGGAGGATTACCGGTATTGTATCTGACTCGCTATTTAAGCCCAGGTCCGGGAAAGATACTGATACGGTCCGTAAAAGTGAGTGGACTTCACTGGATGGATCATTTATCAGACCGATGAGTCACGAAATTAATTTTATCGATTTTTTCAGGGTATTTAAACCAGGCAACCAATGGGATGAAATTGCAGGCACAAGTTACGAATTGGATAAATTAACCTGTTTTTTCAGTCTGATTGATGCCGGAGCACTGACCTATATTCAAAATGATAAAATTAAATTTCATTTCCTGCAAATCCCAGGATGGTATTTTTGTATTGAGTACTTCCATCGCACGGATATTAACTCTGGTTGGCTGATATCCGATCTAAGGCCCTTCACCGAAACTGAAAAGAGAACTTTTAAACTTCTATTGATGAATGATAATTAAACCTATGCTTTTTTTACTGAGGGCAATATCTTTAATAGCTCTTTTACCTTTGGTTTTGCAGGCACAAACCCATAGCCCCAACACAGCTCCGGAAAAATTCCAGGATGAGGCGCTGAAATTATTACAAGGTTTTGAAGATAAAATGAATCTTATACAGGATTCTTTTTTTGAACCCGAACAGATACGCGAATCAATACGGTATTCCTATACCGGCAGTAATGATCAGTTATTTTTGGATTCTTTGGTTCCGGTGCTGAATGACCTGGAACCTGCCGCCCTCAGATCAGAGCGGATTCCTGTGTGGCAGTATCTTTTGTTACTGGACACAGTGTATCAAAAAACAGAAAGTAATTCTGTCAGATTTTTTAACCAGTTGCCAGGCCCGGTTGAATTTAAAAAAGATTTTGTGCTGGTTCCGGTTTTTTATAATTCAAAGTTTGAAAGTAAAAATAAGTATAATCCCATGCCATACCTGAAGATGGCAAAAAAAGCCGAAATCGTATTCATGGCAAAAAGCGGATATTGGACTCCTTATATTAAATCGATTGACATCCTCTCTCTGTATCATGATTTTTCCGATCAGGATCTTACCAGTTACTTTTCGGACAAGAAAGGAGTGGTGGGCGATATCATCGAAAAAATGTTTAAAGATCATTATGAAGTAATGTATGGATCTGCCATTCAATCCTATTTTACTGACAGCGCATCTTTTAAAGTTGGCCAGGTGACCCATTGGTATTACCCCTCTTTGGCAAAATCAATGACAACATTCAAAAATGACCGGTTCATAATTGGGATTGATGATATTCAGGCAAAAATGAAGGATAAATCCATTGAAAGAATTACCTTTTCCCCCGACGGAATCATGTCCCGGTCATCCCATTTTCAATTGAATTTTTACGATCACGGCTACAACGTTTTTTTTAACCGTGCTGACAGTATTCAAATATATTCAAACCCGGGAAAGACAAGACTAATGGATGGTGCCTCAAAATCTGCGGTTATTACCCGGGATACCTTAACCCTGAATTACAAATCAGATCATCCATTTGACCTGAAATTTGAAAAAAACCAGGCCTCCGTTTTTAAAAGAAATGATAAAGTGCAAATGATAATAGAGCCGGAAAGCATTGAAGTTGATTTTGAGGGCTTTAAAAGAGTATACCATTTTCCGGATTGCAAAGAGTTGAAAAATTTCATACTGGTTCAGGGTAGTAATTATTTGGACGAAAATATGAATCGGGTTTCGATCAGTGATTTCTATATGCAGCAACATGAAGTTACCGTTTCCGAATTTAAAAAATTTGTCGACGCTACCGGTTATATTTCCGATGCTGAGAAAAATGGATACAGCTACTGTGTACCGGTCAAAAATTTCAATCCTCCCCGTAGAAAGAAATTTGATGCTGAGGTTGTGATAGATTCATTGTATGGACTTATCAGGGTAGCCAATGTAAATTGGAGAAACGACATTTTTGGCTTCGTGATAGATCAGTCAGAATACCACAATTATCCGGTTGTTCATGTTAGTTGGAATGATGCTGTACAATATGCAAACTGGAAAGGTATGAGATTGCCTACAGAAAAAGAATGGAAATATGCTGAAACAGGTGGGCTTTTTTTGAGTGAGGAGCGATTTAAAATATCAGAAATGAGCGCTTATGATAAAACAACCCGCATGACGCTGGCAAAAAAGGCCACTTTTCAGCCAAATCAGCTGGTATTATATGATATGCTGGGAAACGTATCTGAGTGGTTATCAGATGAAAAAAATCAGGAAAGCTGTTGGGCAGTGGGAGGCTGTTTTGCATCTGAGAAAAAGGATATAGAAGGTACTCTTAAAGAAAGATCACCCCAAAAAAATATATCCTATTGTGTAACCGGCTTTCGGTGTATCATTCCTTATAAAGAGTAAATACCTGCAATACTTACATTATGATAAAAAAATATCTGAAATACATATTGCTTTTAAGTGTTTTTAATTTTTCTGGAAATATACCTGCGGCAGCTCAGGGAGATGCAGTCACTGTTGAAGATTATAATACTCTTCAGGCTCAATCGCTCGAACTGGTTGAAAAATACAAAATTCTACTTACTGATATTGTTAGTATAATCAGGTCTAATAATATTGTCAACTATTATGATCCGGGGAGCCCAAAGCAGATTTTTCAAGACCGGAATGTTATGGTGGCCAATGAAGTTGAATCAGGATCAAAAGCATTTCTGACTGTTGAAGTCAAAAATTATCTCGATTACTGGTATGCACTGATAAATAGTAACCTGAAGAGCAATAAAAAAACCATTAAAGTTGATATCATTGATATTTTTGTTTCTCCGGTATTTGTTGAGAGTAAGAGTACCTACACGCGGGTATATTTCCGGAAAAAAGTGGAATATCCTGATACAACCGTTATTCGGAATGAGTTCATGGTAATCAGATCAATCCGGCAGCATCAGGGATGGAGTTCATTGATTGCCGGAATCGATTTGTTAAATGACAGAACACAAATCGATGCAAAGGTAGTAACTAAGCGGATGCCGTCGATAAATCCGGAGTTGGGTACTTTATTGGAAAAGATCTATAAAAAGCGTACAGTCATAGAGTATTCTGATTATTCGCAATCAATTGCTGCATCCGGTATCATTGGTAAGTATAAAGATTTCCTGGACTTTTCATACAGTTCGGTATTAAATGCCAGCACTGTTTCTCATCATAGTGACAGCATAAGGTTTAGTCAGGACACCATTCGGATTTTTAAACGGGCAAATTCAGCTTTGATTAATAAAAATGGTTATAAACTGGAAATGAAGAACCATAATTTGATTGCCGAATCTTTTGACCCGGGACATATTCGTGTAGAAAGACCCGGTTTTAATCAACTTAGTATCGACAATTCAGAGATCATTATTGATAATACTCAAGGAATAAAATTTATTTCTTCCGGTAATTCCGAACACCTTGAGTTCTATGATTCAATCCATGGTTTTAATAGTATTTATGTGGATAATCAGGTTGTGGATATGACCCATCAGGTATACCAACTTTCCTTAAATCAACAGGATAACCGGATCCGGTTGATTCATGATAATATTGACGGTTCAAAAATAATTTCATCATCGGGGTCATCATTTTATAACATGGTCTTGATAACCGCTCCCGGCGTGGATTCTTTAACCGATTTATATGTGGATAAAACAGAAGTAACTGTATCCCAGTTTTACAGATTTATTTTGGAAACAGGTTATATAACCGAGGTTGAGAAGAGAGGTTGGAGTTATATACTTGACGAAGATTTTAAAATGCCAAAGAAATACAAACCTTCACCCGGTACCGGAGTAAGTGTTTCATTAGGGCTTGTGAAAGGATATGGTGTGAAGTGGAACTGCAATGAGTATGGAAAAATGCTGGATATAAAGTCCCAGGATACAAACCGGCCTGTAATTCATATAAGCTATTATGATGCTCTGCAGTTTAGTAAATGGGCTGGAAAATCCCTTCCCATGGTAAAGGAAATGAAGTATGTTTCACGTGATATTCTGGAAAAAGAAAGCCAGGGAAACTTTGCCATTTACGCTGAAAATTCGGGCAGACTTATTCAGAATACCATGCAGAAACAGGCAAATATTATGGGTTTGTATGATGTTCTGGGAAATGTTTATGAGTGGTGTACTGATTGGGATGTTAATCAACCCGAATCTGAAAAGAAAAATATATTGAAAATGGTATTTGGAGGCTCTTTCGTTTCAGTAATAGAAGAAATACGACTGGCCTCCGAAAAGGAAACTGCCTGTAACGGAAGTTGTCTTATCGGATTCAGGTGTGTTGTCAGAAAAGAAAAAAATAGGAATTTGTAGTAAAACTTTATAGTTTTAAATGCCGGTTAATATGCTCTGATACCCGGTAATGATCGAAATAGCTTTCCATTGCCAGATTAATTGCCCGATAGAAGTTGTCAAATGCTTCAGCCTCAGATTGATTTGATAAATTGATTAACCCCTTCAAAATATATATGTTAGGAGAACAGGGGTTTAGCCTGATACACTCGTTCTGAAGGATATTGGTAGCCTCGGCATAGTTTTCTAAAATGTAGTTCAGTTTTGCTTTCAGGAAGTTAAAGTACCAGTGCATGGATAATGAGATTGGGGGTAATGACCGGTTAGATGGAAGTGTCAGAAGGCTGTCAATCTGATTAATTGTATTCTGGGCAACGCTTTTATAAACAATTGTCTCGGTAAATTCGATCCAGGCAGGTAAATAATCCGGGTTTTTCTCAGTGGCTTTTTTAAAATAGAAGGCGGCAAGAAACGGATTTTCTTTATTTTCATAAATTAATCCGAGAAAAAAGTAGGGTTCAGGGAACGGATTGTATAGATTTATAGCTGACTTGAAACATAACTGAGCCGAATCATAATTCAGTTCATTAAAGAATCTTATTCCCCTGTTTACCTGGTTTCTCCACTGTTTTAATACAGATTCCTTATTTCTTTCAGCATAATAAATTCTGACCGCTGTATTCCACATTTCCAGTTGCAGGGCAAGTCTTTCATCGGCAACAAGTTTTCTGGCATTTTCAATATTCGTAACGAAATTATTAATGTTTTTGTTACTGCCCATTAATGCATCAAAACCTTTTAGAATGTAATAATATGGCTTGGTTTCAAGTTTATCCTGATCTGTTCTCCGATCATTATATTGAAGGTTATATATGTTTTTAAAAGTAACCTCATCAAATAATATGTTGTTTTGTGATTTCTCGTTTAGTTTTGTTTTTATTTTTTGGTTCAGAACTGACAGTATCAGTTTAAAATTAATACCGCCTTCAGTAAGCGACTTTTCAGTTTTTGAGTTCGGATTTGAAGTCTCCGCATTTAAACCTGTTATCGAATCAAGGTATAATGCTGATAAATCAGGGATCACCTCAGTATATACCAACGAGCTCACAATGCTTTCAATTATAAATTTAAAAGAATCATTTGAATAATTGCTCTCTGCAAGTACCGAAACAGCCTGCCGTTCATAATTGGCTTTCTGAATGGTTTTTTCACCGGCTACATTTTTATTTAACTCATCATATTTTTCTTTTAACTCCGGAACTTTGTACCCGGATGGGTTCCTCTGGTTGAAATACGGAGCAAACAGATTCCCTGCATAAATTATATCTGTGCTCAATATTTCAAGCTGACTGAGTGATTCATGATTGGCTTTCTCCTTAAGGTGCTGCTTTAATTCCGAAAGTCTTTGGTTGGCTTTCTCAAGGTAACCGTCAATAATGTTGTAGGTAAGGTCAAGTGCATACGGGTATTTACTTAATAATTTGTAATCATTCCCTGTCCCTCCCTCAGTATATATAGTTTCCAATGCTTCAAAAGCTTCTGTATGTTTATTGTTCTTTAAAAGCAATTCCGCTTCCGATATCATTTTCATCAGCGGATTATAGCTGTCTATCAGGCTTTCAGGGAGAATCAGCTGACTGGACAGAATAGTTTCATACTTAAACGTAACCGGCTCTGTAAGTTTTACTTTCTTTTTGCTGATAAAGAACAACATAAACTGATATCTGGATTCCTCTTTGATAAAAGGGACCCTTTCGAAGCTTAATTCAGTACCCTGGTACAACTTAAGATGCGACAAACCGGCTATTTCTTTTTGACTAAGCTTTTCTGACGGATCAAGGGGCGATAGTTTAAAACAGATCTGGTCAGCATCCATTTTCTCAGTATACATAAATGCTTTTTGCACTTCTGTCAAATCAGAAATATACTTAATCTGTACCTGGAAGTTCTTCCTGATTTTTAATTCAGCCACCTGAGCTTCAGTTTGCAGAAGGCTGAATATGAATAATAGAGTTAAAACAGTTTTTCTCATAAATTTGTGATTTAGGACTATAAAACTAATATTAATCTGACAATAGCAGTATGATGCTGAATATCTTTCATTACTCAATCAATACGAACCCAGCCCAGAAAAACGGATGGGGTTGATGCATCCTCATTTCATCGCTGGTTTTTTTAAAAATTGCCCTGATATCCATTGCATTCATCTCTGCTAAATTACGGTAGAATTTTATAAAAAAATCAGTATAAGGCACCTTCCATAAACTTACAACCAGATATTTTACTCCTGCCTGTTTAAACGCCCTTGTTAATCCGTAAAGCTCATTACCGGCAACAGCTCCCAGACCCGTTTCACAGGCATGTAATGTAACCAGCTGGGCATCAAGTGTCAATCTGGAAATCTCATAAGAAGTAATTACCCCTTTCTCAGAACTATCATGATTGTCCTCGCCTGAGAGCGTTTGGATCAAAGAATGGAAACCGCTGGTTACCAGGCCTGATCTCATCAGGGGATTGGGATGAGAGTAAATTTCAAGCGGTGAAAACTGCTCAACGTTAACAAACCTGTAATTTTTGTTTTCATCATTGTTAAAAAAGCCATGTGTCAGGATATGAATAATTTTCGATTTTTCTTTAGATAACCGATGAATGCTTAAATCGTTATGCGAAGTCACATTTACTTTCTTTTCGTGCAGGTCATTGTAAATACTCCTGATTTCTTTTTCCATTAACTGGTTCAGCCCGGGATCAGCCTGACCGGAGATATTTTCAGGTTTGGCCTGTTGCGACAACACTGAACCGGGATTTGAACCGGCGCCATAATCGATTCCTCCGTATAGAGAAATATTGTCAGATGCGAAGGGTGTTATGTCTTTATTCACATCCATTAAGCTCATTAACCGGATGACCTCATACTTTTCACCAAGGAACTGATTATCGTCAGTAATGAGCGCATTAAAAGGTACAAAATTCAGTTTCCCGTCGGCAACTATAAACAACCTTTTGCAATTCTGAATGATTGGATATACAGGAACGATCAATGTATCGAACAGATTGCGGAGATTAAGGTCGATATTGTAGAGTATATTCGTTTCGAAGTCAGACTCTTGTTCAAAATCCCTGTAAATCTGATACGGCAGCATTTCTGAAAGCGTGGTATCATCAAGGTCGTGAAGGAACTTTATTTCCGGTACAGGGCTGCCATGGTTTACCATATAAATGGCATAGCGAAAGATTCGGGTGAAATCCTGTGAAGGCTTTTCATATTGTATAAAACACAGGGCAATATCTTCGGGAGTAAGCCGGTTCCAGATATCTGAAGGGTCAATCCCAAGTAAGTCCGAAAACCGGTCAAGATATTCAGGATGTTTTTTCAGACGCGATTCGAGAATGGCCAGTTCACGCTTCAAATCGTCATTTGCCTTGCTGCCACTGATCAACTGTTGTTTTTTTAATCGCACATATTGTTTAACGAGATCAGAATCACCAGGTTCCTGTTTCGAAATAAACGAAGAAAAGCCAATTTCTTTCCGGACTGAAAGATATCTCGTTTTCAGGTCAAGTTCAATCATCAGATTACAAATCGAATGATAACAGGCTGTCTCATGATTTGTGTTTTTAATTATATCAAAAAGCGTATCCCTGAATTCACTAATTTTTGAAATATAAAATAATTGATCATCATACCGCGCCAATAAATAATCGATTAAAAAATCCCGGAATGGTTTTATTATATGTATGATCAATGATGCAGCCGTTTCATAATTTTCTAAAATACAATAGTATTTGATGATATCAGCCATCCAGGTAAAAGAAAGGGTATGGTTTTCGCCAATTAGTAATTCGTCCGATAATTCTTTAAGAAGTAATGAAGTTTCTCTGACATAGCCGAAGGGTTTATGTTTCAACAGGTGAAAAATCAGCGACTTTTTTACCGCCTTATTTTCGATAATGGGGCTTTTTGTATGGTAATTATATTTTGTAATCTTTTCAGCCAGGTGTCTGACATGGTCCGTATCGCCAGTAAATGAAAAATAAAGGAACTGAAAATTTAACACGGATTTGAGCTGATCGGGCGATAATTCCAAATCATCAGAATTCAGCAGTTGCAATACCTGAGGGTAATAGGCTGCATATCTCCCGGGGTCGTTCATATACAAAATCCCTTTTAATAGGTTTAATTCTGTCCTTTCGTTCGGTAATAACCATTTTTCTTCCATTAAACCGATATATTTTGACAGGTTTTCATAGCTTAACATTTTAATTAAAATATCCACCATGTTCCTGGCCGAGGCGATAAAAAGCCTTTCCGTTTCAAATGAAGAGGGTTGACGAGTCCATTGAAATACTTCAAGAAAACTGGAGAAAGCGAGGGAGAAATTCCCTGAATTGTAATGAGTCAACCCAAGATTAAGTTTGATCTCCGCCATTAATGATGGATCGGATTCAATGTCCGGGGAAGCCAACAAATCCTCATATTTTTTTATCGCTTCATCATATTTGCCATGGTACGAAAGAATGTCTCCGAGAGTTTTGGTGGCGTAAATCAGGTTTGCCGGTTTTATCGATGGATTGTTTATTACCTTGATAATTTCACCGGTTGAAGCTTCGGTTTCTCCCATATAGGATAGGCAAAGTGCCATTCTGATTTTGCACTCTGTGATCATTTCTGCGGTGTCAGTCAACTCACTTAGCTGGTTAAAACATCTGGCAGATTGGGGATATTCTTTAAGAAAATAAAGGATATTGGCCAGGTTCCAGAGATTCTCCGGGAAGTGCATGTCAATTTTTAAGAGATTCGGCTGAGAACCTAAAATTTCAAAAGCTCTCAGGGCACTTAAACGTGTTGGATAGTCATCCTCCGATTTTGTTTCAATATACAATCCTGCCAGTTCGATGGATTTTTCAAAAACAAATACTATATCCGTCCATTTTAAAGTAGATGCGGTTTGGATGGCCAGGGTGTAATGTTCAATGGCCTTTTGCGGGTTATTTTCCGACAAATATTGCAAGGCACGGCTATAATATTTCTGGTACAATTCCATTTTTGGTTTTCACTCGATGTATCAGTACATGTGTATCGGGAACCGGTTTATGTAATAGGTGAATATTTTCTGTTCCTTCATCTGAATCGTCCACATGTAGTCAGATTGAGACCTTCTTGTGCTTAAAATGTTCTGTCTGAAATCGTATAACGCCCCTCTGCGCAGGCTTGCCACTTTAATAGAGCTTTTCAGGTTCACCCCTCCGCATGAGTAGAGGTATTCCGTCGAGTTTTCCATTCTGACTGAATCAATGCAACTTTTTCCGGGCACCGAGTATCGAACCGGAAAGGAATCAACGGTATAATCATTTAGTAAATATTCAAAAAATGAATCTTCAACTATATCGTTTTCTAATATTGCCTGAGCGGTTGCAAAAAGATTATACGTTTGCTGAAGGTCATAAAAAACTGGAATTTGAGAAGCAAGGTCACGGAAAGCCATATTAAAATACCGGGTAAATTCAAGAGCCATCGGATTGGGATCCCCGGTTCCGACAACCCTGGATTCACCGGCTGACTGGTATGATTTTTCCATTAAGTACTCTTCTTCGGTTACGAGTTTTACCGGAACCGAAATCAGATGAAAATAATCGTTTTCATCCGAGGCTTCAAACATACCCATGTCTGATGTAAACTCAAATCTGTTCATTGCTGAACCCAAATCGGTTTCTTTCCCGGCCTTTTTATTCGATAAAACTTCATCCTTTCTTAAATCCGAAAGGCTTTTAAACTCATAATCAAGTTTCGGCTTCATTCGTCCATTCACTATATCTTTCATCAGGTAGTCGGCTTCAACAATTACCCAGGACAGATGGCTGTTATGAGGCGCGCCGAAGACACTGACCTGCTGCGGTTCGCCACAAATTGACTCCCAGTATTGGCTCGTATGGCTTGCAGTGCCTGATGACTCATTCAGCCTGTCCAGGCGTTCCATGGTTTCATCCATCGGATCAATGGAGCAGGATGCCAGACTGTACCTGAATGTATCATTGATATACTGGCCATATAATTTGTAGACGCTTTTTAGTGAAATTACAAAATCATCGAAATACAGATTGTTTTTTGAAGTGTCTATATCCCCGAATAATATCAGATCATTGTTGGCATCATCTTTCATGAATCCTATTATTTCCGTCATGCCGCAAAACTTCTTAATATGGGCCGTAATTTCAGGGTCATTCTGTTTTAGTTGATTTTGTGCCTGTTTTAATGATATGGCAATGAGTTGATTAAAAACATGTTCCGTTTCCTGATAATCATAACTGCCTGAACTGCATTGGTTGAAAAGAATCCCGAAAATGGCAGACAGTAACAAAAAAGATATTATAATTTTTTTCATAATTTGTAGGTTTTTAGCTATTCAGAAATGATTAAACTTAAAATCGGATATTGATTAGCATCCGATACGAGTTGTGTCGGGTCATCAGGTTTAATAAAATTCAGTTTAAACCGGGCGGAGGCGCCACTTTCACTTCTTCCAAATTTTCCTGTTGAATAAATGGAGGAATCTCCTGAAACGCCGATAATTAATGCGTGCTTTCCTAATAAATTGGATGCATCCTTTTTGTTGAAATTCATAAAAAGCAAAGAGCCAGTGAATTCACAGTCAAAATCGGCTGGCAATAATTGCAAACCGGAAATCACATTATTCAGGATAACCAGTTTTATTTCCGGAAATTCATGGGATTTATCAGGCTCTTTTCCGGTAGCAGTCTCGAGTGTATAAAGATCAGCAGGTTTATGCGAAATGGAAATAGGAATTGCCATAGGTTCAGGAGTTGGCATTAAGGATATATCATTGATTATTTCCTGTAGTTGTTGTTTTAACGATCCGGCTTTTGCTTTAAGTGCAGCCAGGAAGCCGGCAGCTTTTTCAGTTATTTGAACCATGGAGATTATACCGGATGGTTTAATTTCCGTTTCTACATCCAACTCATCTAAGATATCCTCTACCTTAAAGGATTCATCATTAGGGACATAAAATGCTTCAGCCAACAATTCACCAGGACTGCCAACAGGGAAAATTTTTTCCAGAAAAGCATCATGATGAGCTATGAACATTTTCTCAAGCTTTGCCTTTTCCCTGCATATCAGGCAACCCGCAAGATGCTCCATGGTATATTTGAACAGGACGGGATCAGAAATATTTCCCGACGCAAAATCAAACAATTCTTTTATGCTTAAATGATTTTTCATTTTGAATTTTTTTAGACTTTTTTAAAATCTGTTTATCAGTTATTAACATTTAATCCCTTTATAGTTACCGGGGTATTTTAATAATTTCTATCTTTTATGTTTTCAATAGAACTCCTTGATTTCCAAATGGAGATCTGTTGCCGGATCAGACGGAGTTCCTTTAGAAAGAAACTAATTACCAGCATCTTCCCAATTGATTTCTCATCAAATAAAGCCCTCATTTCATCATATTCCTGATGGGTGTACACCAAATCAAACCGGTTTTCAAGAATTTCAGAGAAACCTGTCAAATGATGGTATTCATTCATGTTATATTCATATTCCTGTTCAAGGCTGATTAAGGTGGTTAATGGCTCATTTCCGTTTTTATCAGATAGGCCGCCGGGTCTGTTCTTTAACTCTTCAATGAGGTTATTTTGTTTCTCAATCACCGTAAATATGCTTTGGTGAAATCTGGTCCACAGACTTAGTAAAGATAACTCGAGGTTTTGTCGTAGAAATTCTTTCTGGTTGATCGAGGCGCTTTTTTTTGCTTCATCTACTGTTATGGGTTTCTTTTTTGCCGTTGTTAATGTCTCATTCAATGTCTCTCCTTCATTCATGCCTTGGGCCGGGTTATCTTCTTTTACATAAAATCTGTTGCAAACGAGAAAAATGATTTTTTGATGTGGCAGGTGTGATGTTTTGTGCAGGAGCGTGTGTATCGCAGACAGTAAAAGGAACATTGAGAAATTTGTTTTACTGGCATTCTCGTCATAGGGTTCATCTAATTGGTTTATACCTTTAATGAATTCGATGGTATTTATTTCCTCATAAACATATGAGACCTTTTTCTCTTTGTAATGGTTCACCAGAATATTTTTAACAATTACCCAAAAATACCCGGTAAATTTTATTTTACTCTTTTCAGGATCGTATTTATCCAGGTAAACCTTTATTTGTTCAGGCAGGAACCGGGTTACAAACAATTCCATCAGTGCCACCTCGATGAATCGGTTTCTGTTTTTATAGGTTAAGGAATAGCAGAAAGAAGATAGGATATTTTCATCATTCAGGAACAGATAGATCTGATTATACAGATTCCAGAAAATATCTTCACTGTGCGGATCATTTTTATACAAAACAGCCAGTTTATTCAGGGATGCATACCGTTCGCTAATGTAACTCATAATCGGTTTATGTTTTAAGATGTCAACTTATTGTTATACAGGTCAATTATAAGACCGGTAAAAGCATGAACAGAAAACGACAGACGAACAGACTGAACCATAAATCAGGCTGATGGGTAAACACTTTCGCAACCTTCTTAGCCTGCTAATCTGTCGGCTTCACAAATATATACATAAATAAAGTAGAAAATTCACAGTAAAAGATAAAAAAAACTGTGCAGAATTTCGTTGGAACAATTTGATTTAGTGTGTGAATTAGTATCCGTTTACAGGTAGTAAGGGTGAATGAGTGCTCATTTTTTTACTAACCTCTAAACTCTTGGCTATTATGAAGAAGTTCTTATACACTATGATTATCCTGTCAGTCTTTGTTTTGTTTCCGGATAGTGGTGAAATTGCAGAAGGTTGTGGGCACTGCGCATTTGCAGAGGGTATTGATCTTTCAGGCTCGGGGATCTGTTATAAAAATCTCTTTCATGCCATTGCTGTTAATGATGATGCCGATATTGAAATCAGGTAGAAAAAATTTTAATTTCAGGTGTGAATAATTATTAAAACACCTGTATTAAAATTGAATGAGCGCTCATGGATTATTTTTTACTAATCTCTAAACCATTTAAAATTATGAAAAAGTCATTAAACATTCTGATTATTCTGGCAGTAGTTCTTTTGCTCCCCGGTTGTGGTACCATTATCGGAGGCTCGAAGTATTGGGCACATGTTAAGGTTGCTGATTCCCCCAGCTCCAAGATTTATTTCAAAAATGAGTATCAGGGCACCGGCAGCGCCACAATCAAGGTGAAAAGATCTGAGGCAAATAAACTGGCGTTTGACGTGAAACATGAAAACGGTGAAACTCAGACGTATAAATTTACGAAAAAAGGTTTCAGAGGATGGGCCATGGTAGGTTCTCTTTTGACCTTCACCTCAGGGAGCATGATCCCGATTCCGTATGGTTTGTTCCTTGATATCAGTACCGGCGCTTATGATAAACCCAGTACAAAGGAAAAGGGTGTATCCAAGATTGACTATAAGAACTTCAAATACAATCTCAGTGTAGCCTCCCCTGAAAGCGTAGCCAGGTAAAGTTCTGTTAAACAGGCAGTTTTGGCCTGTATTCCTGCCAGGTTGTCATTACCCGGCAGGAATTTCTTTTTAAATTCACTCATGACCAATTCAACTTTTTGAATCCTCATTTCGCCGAGTCTCCGGCTTTTTCAATTCGACTTATACAGGAATAGTTAAAAAGATTGCCTGCAGTGCGTCGAAAGGCCAAGGAGTAAATACCGGATTAGGATTGGTTTATGAATTTTTCCTGTTAGATAGAGTAATGACCGGTATCTGTAAAAGTGCATTGTTAATGTGTTGTTATACAGATATTTTTTGATTTGGTTCAGCTGATGGATGTTTTCCCGCAGATCGCACAGATGGGCGCTGAAATAACCGGTGCAAAACCGGAATACAGAAACCACATTAGGCACACTGGTCACAATAGAAATACAATTTCTGTAATTTTTTTGCGTGAGTGCATGGCTTTCAGCAAAATCTCCTGAAAATTCAATGATTAATAAGGTTGGCGGGTATTAGGGGCGCTGGTTTCTCTCTAATAAGGTTTGAAATGGTATAAGGTTTACAGGCCAATGAAAACAAGCATTAATACCAATACAACCCTGCCTGTTTAATTTTTTTAATTTGGTTTTTAAATCTCCACAAATAAATTCACACTTAACCAGAGCCGGTTTCTGGTTTTATTATCTAAAAATGAACTGACCCTGTAATCCAGGCCGGTTTCAATTTTAAAACTTTCGGAAATATCATAACCCAGTAGCGGAACCAAACGTATTTCCAGATCGTATTCACCTGCCTGTAAGCTATTTACATATTCATTGTTTATTTTTACATAAAACTCGCCCTCGTCAACGGATATGCCATTCAGAGGGATCTCGGAACTGATTCTGTATCTGACCCTGATTTCGGATTTTTCCGTTTCAGATACTGTCAGGTCACTTAATAAACGATGGGCCAGCCGGAATCCCTGTAATTTTTGAACTATGTTGTATTGCAATATGAACCGGTGATACAATTCACCCTCTTCAAGCCTTATTAAATATCCCCCCGCAACCCTTGAATTTAAACCCACTTTTTTGGCAGCGATTAACGAAACGTCAGTAAGCAGGTATTTATATTGCCTGTCTGTCTCACCATGGAAGTCCCCGCTTTGAATATGCTGCCGCGATTCTGTTTTAAAATTTAACGACCAGTCATTTTTGAGCTTGCTGTTTATGTTAAAGGATGGCAGTCCTCCCAACTGGTAAGTACTCTGAGCCCTGACAATATATATATACTGCGAAAGCATCAAAATGAGGATGACTGGTAATATCTTAGTATTCAAGGTGGCTGCTGTTTTTAAACACAATTTTTGATCTGGAAATCAGCCGGCCAGTATCATCGAAAAGGTATTCAAAGAGATCAGATTTTTTCTTCCGGTCGCATTTGACAATCAGCTCGTATTTTATAGTAACTGAGTGATTATCTGTATCCTCTTTAAACAATGAGAGCAGTTCTGACTCATTTCCGGTAAATTGCTGTTGTACTTTTACAATGTGGTGTTTCTCACAATCAGAAACAAGTTGCAAAGAAATGGAATCTCTCAGTTTGGGTTTCAGGTCTTCCCGGTTCACTGCAATTTCAATATCTTCGACATTTCCCAATGTATCAAATTCAATACTGCAGGCTGATTTTGAATATGTGAATTTGGCTTCAATACTTTTTCCCCGGATTCCCTCTTCCCTGTACCATTTTATTTTGGATGATATACTGACAGAATCCATGAATCTCAGCGCTTCAGCCGGGACATATTTAGGATGAATGCGGCTTTCCTTCTCGAATTTTTCCTGAGCCGGGAGGTCGCCGGCGTAAATCAGGGCAGCCAGCATCATAAATAAGGTACATCTGACCATCGGATTTAATATAATTGGATTATTTAGAAACTACCAGGTGTTGATAATTGTTCAATCATGCCTTGTTTTTATCATTCTTTTGATAAAATACCCCTCTGATCTGACGGACGGTTTCAATTTTGTTTTCTGATTCCAGCACATCGAGATATTTATTTATTTCACTGATATGTAATCCTAACATTTGTGCCATGTCCGTTGAGGTACAGGGTCTTCTTTCAATGGTCTCCATAATGGCTGCTTCTATATCATGTCTGTATGATTGTAAATCCTTTCGTTCCGGAGCTGCTGCAATTATTTCAACATGGTCTAAATCCCAGAATTCAACTATCTTCTGTAATTCGTCTCTGGTGGCGCCACGTAAATCCGGTATTGTCCCTGGCCTGTCCAGCGTATTTAATTGAACAGAGTCAGGGTTTATTGTCAGAATCACTTTTTTGAGTTCTGATAATTCATTTTCAGTATCATTATAATCGGGGAGGATGAAAATCTCGAGCCAGATTTTCCCTTTATACTCTTTTCTGAAATCGATCAACCCCTGTAAATATTTAGCAATGCTTAAATTTTCCGCAGGTCTGTTTATTCTTTTAAAAACTCTTTCTGTTGCAGCATCTAAAGAGGGTAGTACCACATTGGCCTTTTGAATTCCTTCTCTAACCTGTTTGTCGTTTAAAAGAGTACCGTTTGTTAATACAGCAACTGGAATAAATGGTTTGGTTTGCCTGATAAACTGTAGTACTTCGCCGATCCTCAGGTTTAGCGTAGGTTCTCCTGAGCCTGAAAAGGTAATATAATCGGGGTCAGGATTTTCTTGGAAATATTTGGTCAGCTCCTCTTTGATTTTTTCAAATCTCACATACTCTTTCCGCTCGAGTGTCAGTTTTGTGGTTTTTCCCACTTCACAATACACGCAGTCGAGTGAGCAGACTTTCCGGGGAACCAAATCAACTCCCAATGACATGCCTAACCTCCTGGACGGTACAGGCCCGAATAAATATCTATACATCCCTGGTTTTGTTTTTGAGCAATTCTTCGCGCACCATTGTTTTTCCGCATTTTGGACATTTTAAGGTGGTACATTTTACCCCCTGCTGATGAGGTACTTTTTCACCGCATTTTGCACAGATGCAGAAACCACCAGGTCCAAAACTTCCTCCTTTGTTCCTTCCTTTTCCTCCACCCGCTCCTAAAACTTTCCCTTTTCCGGAGTAAGTATGATTTTCCATGATAAGAGTTCCTTTCATTTTTTTGGATTATATGGACGTTGTACAAATTTACACTTAATTCTTTAAGTAGCCTGCTACTTGACCTTCCTGATTTTAAGTGGATGACGGGAAAATTTTCTGTTATAAAAAAGAGGCCATCCCATTACAGGACAGCCTCTTCAGCAAACAAATCAAGTATCGCTTAGTAGCGGATGATCACCTTTTGTACCGAGCGGGTAGTGTTCCCTTCGATCACCAGGTAATACAGCGCTTCGGGTAATTGTCCCGCATTAACGGTTTTATGGTAAATTCCGTCAACGGTCACATTATTTTCTGTATATACTGAACGGCCGGTTTGGTCGATCAGTCTGATAGTAACCACATCATGAGCAGTGATGGTGATATTGAAAGTTCCATTGGACGGATTGGGTGTTACAGAAAGCTGATTTACAGCGCTTTCATTTATGCCGGTACAATTCATTACAATAATATCGAAAACCGGTGAGTGAATCCCTTCGCCGCAATCGTTTACACCACATACCGAAAGAGTGGCAGCACCTGTGTATAAATTATTCCAGGTGATGTAACAGTCTGTACCATCAGACACCAAACTACCGGCTATAGCAGGTTCAAGAGCCCACATATAGGAATTGGCGTTGGTGATTACCTGAGTGGAATACTGGTCAGTTCCGCCCTGACATACTTCAGCTTCTCCGCTGATGGCTGCAGCCGGAGCCGGGGTTGGACTGATGTTGATAAAGATGGGGCTGGAGGCAGCCGATTGTCCGCAGGAATTCATTCCGCAAACAGCCAGGCTTACTGTTCCTGTAAAGTTGTCATCCCAGTCAATGTCGATAGTGGTTGAGGTACCGGTGATGGTTCCGGCTGATGGTGGATTCAACATCCAGAGATACGAGGTAGCTCCTGCAGCTCCTGCCGTAGTATAGGCAGAAACGATATTCTGGCAGATGTTCAGATCGCCTGAAGGAGATCCCGGAACCTGAGGCATGGGCATAAAGGTCAGCGTAAGATTGTCGGACACTGATCCTCCGGATGTTCCTGTGGCAGTAACGGTAAGAACCACTGATCCTGCATTATAGTCGGCTTCACTGGGAGTATAAGTAGTTAAAAGTGCACCCGGATTGGCGAAGGTTCCGGTTCCGCTTGTCGTCCATTGTACTGCAGAATAAGCATTTCCGGTAGCGTTCGTGTTGTAGACGCTTCCTACGCAAACTGATCCGTCAGGACCTGCAAATACACTGAGAGTATTGTCAACAACCGCCGGGAATGAAATAAAGTCGACCCAGGCAGCATCTGAACCACCGGTGACGGAATAATCTTTTACATATCTCCAGCGGAAAGTATGGGTACCGGCAGTTACTGCATAGGCTGCTCTTGCCCAGCCGGCTTCACCCGACCAGTCTTCTTTCTTGGTATTATCAATGTAGAATTCCAGGAAATCATATCCTGATTCAGATGATACTTTATAATAGAAGGAGATGGTATCGGGAGCGGCTACATCCAGTGTTACCTTCATTTCGGAGTTCTGGCTGTGAGCAATGGTTCCTGTTTTGGCAGCATAGGTGCCTTCCCAGGCGCCTGTATTTACGATTGTCCAGTTGGCATTGCCGGCAAACTGCCAGGGATAGGAACTGAAGTTGCCGGTTTCAAAGTCTTCTACAATGAGTCCCACTTTCAGGGCAAAATCTTTACTGGCTGTGTACTCGCCTGCAGTGGCATTATAACTGAAATCAACACTGGTTCCGATAGGTGTTGCGGGATCAACGGTTACATCAAAGGTAGCGGTGGCGGTAGCGCCGGGAGCAATGTTGCCCAGGTTGCCATTCTGACTGTTGATGGTAACAAAGAAAGTATTGGAAGTCAATATTCCTAAGGTACTCATGGCATCTGCATGACCTTCGTTACCGGTTACAATGGAGATAATGGCATTTTCACCCGGATCAAGACGGCCGTTATTGTTACCGGTTGGATCAGCAATTGAAACCATGCCAACTTCCAGTACCGGAGCATTTCCGTAGAACCCGATATAACTGGTCCATGTGGATGAGCCATCGGTTGCATCTACCTGAATGGTGATGGAATGTTGATCGGGAATGTTATTGACAATGGTGAGGGCAAAACCATCGGTTACGGTTCCGGTACTGTTGGGATCAATATTGCCATAATTGGCGGTATTATCGGTAATAGTGACATATTCATCGGTGGTACTGATCGTTACATTAACATTGGGAGCAACAGCTACCCCGACATTTTTCATGACTAAGGTCAGCAGAAGGTTCTCACCATAATCGGCTTGTCCGTTTCCATTTCCGTTCAAATCATTGATGATATAGGAATCACGCACTACATAAGCACCTGAAGGAGGAATAACTTCAATGTTTTGCTCGTAGCGATAATAGTTTTGTTTGGTAATCACCAGTTTCACGATGGAAGGAGGTACCTGAGGAGCAATGGTGATATTTTGAGGGGTACCGGTCGCTGTGGCTGTTCCGATAATGGTGCCATCCACGGTAAGGGCAACAAAAGCGCCTTCCGGGGCCTGAATGGAGAATTCAGTAGCGCCGGCATACAGGATTGGGTTGACGCTGACCATCATGTTTTGTGGTACTTCCGAATATACATTCAGGAAGGCATCCCCGTGATGATGGAACAGATGGTAGGTAACTTCTTTATTCCCGGTATTGTATGGCCAGGCTGATTGTTGAAGGAAGTACTTTCCTGAAGCATTTCCAAAGGCAGGCAGAAAATCTCTTTCCTGAATGGGCATACCGTAAGCCGGCATGAAATCGGGGAACATATTATCATACATACCCCAGGTAAATGCATCATTCACAAATGAATACGATACTTCTGATGCAGCCAGCAGACCCAGAGCTCCGGAATTTTGTCCGTTATAGGTATAGCGGTGGAATTTCTCGGCAAACGACTCGGAAGAATAGTTGTATTTACCGGTAAGGCAGTTAACAGAGAAAACGAAAGTCAGATCAGTGTTGGTCAGACTGTTAATATTAGAATTAACATAGGCTGGCTCACCCCATCCGGTTTCCATTCCGTGGTCGCGGTGCTGAAGCATAAATGCGCCTGCATTGATGGCGTTGTTCACCATGGTGGCGTTACCCCCTGTCCAGCCACCCAGTTCAGCGGGTGTTTGAGGTATATACTGCAAACCATTGGGTCCAAAATAGTTGACAACTGTTGCTGTATTGGTAGCGGTTGACCAGGTAGTTCCCGGGGTTCCCTGATAGATGGCGTTTACGCGAACCGGCTCTTTTCCGTGTTCATGTTTAAAATATCCGCCTACAACCTCTGAACAGATCTGGAACCAGCGTTCAGTCTGCCAGCCAAGGGCAGTAATGGGATGTGCATAAAAATCGGGGCTGGTGGGCGGGTTGCGCTCATACTTGAGGAACTTGCTGATCATTACCTGTAACTGGGCAGCATTGTTGGCAGTGATACGGGCAAATACGATTTCCGGCATATCATCATTATCCACGTCGGCCAGAATATTATCTGAAACACAATAACTATCCCAAATAGGAGAAGTAATAGAATTGGCAACGTTGGTACCATAATCGCCAAGAAGCAAAACAGCTACCGGCGGAATATCCCAGGTATTGTAAGCATTGGCAAAATAGTTTTTCAGGGTGGTTGGATTATTTCCGCCTAATTCCTGAACAGTTTTAATATCGGTTAAAATACCCTGTTCGGTGCGGAATTTTTTAATGGTGTCAGCCCATTGCAGAAACTCGGGACCGGTAGGGGTAACGATGAGGTACTCACAACCGGCATCTTTACCGTTGAGGCTGCGGGTTCTGGCGCCATAATCCACAACAGGAAGTGATTCATAATTCAGCACGGCGTCCATCAGAATGGGATCAAACCAGCGGCTGCGAAGGCGTTCTTCACCAAACTGACCGTTTCCGCCCCGGAACTCAACCGAAAGTTGCAAATCGCGGTACACGATCAATTCTTTGGTTACCGGATTATACTGGAACGGAGTAACCCCTACCATCACCACATCGGTTCCCCTGATTTTTGAAGGAGCCGAGAGTTTAATAGGTTCAGCAGGAAAGAAAGCATTGGACGCATAGGTTTCGGCATTCTTTTTATAAAACAGGGGACCTGTTTCGGTTTCCAGCGGAATGCGGGGAGCCGGAGCAATATCCACATTCTGAATGCGCTCAATGCGCGAGGCTTTGATATTCAAAACAGCTTTTGAACCTTGCGGAATGGCAATATACCGCGACATTCCGGGCAGGTTGGGCATGCCTTCGTCGTTAGGCAGGAAAACGCCGGGCAATTCAATGTTGAGCATATTGCTGCCATCGATTTCCATAGGAACCATGCTGAATTCATCGATAGAAAAAGTTAGTTCAACCTGGTTGGGCGACTGGCTTTGCAAAGACAGGCCGGGTTGCGACCAGGGTGATGAGTACTTCACCTGTTGGGCTGATAAACTTATGGTAGAAAGGAGTATTACAAATACAAAAATGTACTGTAAGAGAGAGCCAATTCTGGAGTAATGTTTCATCTTTAGTTTTGGTTTATAGGATAATTGATTTGTTACTGATTCAGATTAAAGTCTGGTTTATTTGCTTGTGGACTTATTACTATTTACTAATTACTAATTTTTTCACAGAAATTTCTGTATTCGATTGAATGGCAACGTAATACACACCGTCTGGTAAATGTGAAAGATCAATTTGCCTGACGCCGGAATGGGATAAACTTTCAGATTTTTCGGAATATACCCGGTTTCCGAGAAGGTCGATTACTTCAATATTTGTTTCAACAGCTGAATTGTAAATTATGCTGAAGACACCGCTATTGGGATTGGGTTGTATGGTAAAACTCTCATTTAACGTTTTTTCACCAAGTCCGGTGCAATTGAACAATTCAACAACAAAATCGGGAGAGTGGGCGCCTTCACCGCAGTCATTCATTCCGCAAACCGAAAGTGTAACGGTGCCTGCGTATGAGTAGCCCCAGGTTATGGTGCACTGATTTCCATCAGAGACCATGGTTCCGGCTTCCGGCGGATTCATTTCCCAGTTATAGGAAGTGGCAAAAAAGACAGGAGGAACTGTGTAAAGAGATTGTTCACCCTGGCATACATCGTTGGAGCCGGTAATATTTCCCGGTGTTTCAGGGACATTCATTACAAGAATGTAATCGGTTTTTGACAGAGTATTTGAGCCTGAACTATTGGTAACGGTCAGGGTAACGTCGTAATTTCCGGGAGTTTCATAGGTCACCACCGGATTTTGTTCATTTGAGATTGCGGGATTGCCCCCTTCAAAAGTCCATTCCCATGAGGTAATTCCCATACCGGTCGACATATCGGTATATTGCACCTGATCGCCTGAACACGTGGAGGTTACATTGGCCATAAAGTTGGCGGTACAACCGGTTTGCAGAATGCCAAAATGGATGAGATATTTTTCCATTAGGGCCAGTTTGGTTCCGTTGGCTGTATTCTGCAGCCAGCCGAATTCATGAGAAGCGCCGATGGTTTTATAAGTTCCGGCATCATAGGCAACTGCAGTTCCATAGGCAGGGGTTTGATTTTTCAGGATAGCGGCAGCCGGTGAAACGGCATCAATCCGGTCAATCCAGTTATTATCGCCTGAATAGGTAAAAGACATTCCTTCAGTAAAGGTACCGGTCTGGCCTGATATAGTACCAAGGTCGCTGCTTCCATCTCCGGAAGCGGTAATTTTGAACATCGTATGAACAGCGGTCTGCGTATCATAATACCAGGTATCGCCGCCTTCCATATATAAACTTCCTCCGGCATTCAGATAAGCGGCGAGCGCCTGGCCTTCAGCAGCAGAAAGTACATGGTTGCTGCTGTAAATGCCCAGACATACAAAAATGGAAGAATAGAGGGAGAGGTTGGCAGGTAAAGTGGTTACCAGGTCACAGGTAACACCCAGATCATTAATGGTTTGTTTGATAATAGGAGGGGAGTTGTGATTCCCGTCGAGGTCAACCACCAATACGGGAATCTGACCAATAATCACATTAAAACTTCCTGATCCGCCAATACCAAGATCACCGTTGAAAGCCACATCTATCTGGGCTGAATGACCAGCTGGCGTGTTGGGAGCTGCGGTAGCCGTAAAAGTTGCCTGTCCGCTGGCGCCGGGGTCAATATCACCACAAGGCTGCGGAGCCGATGTGTTGATAGTCAGATACAGGTCAGAGGTGGTAATCAGTTCCATTACGTTATAGGCAGCCGATGACCCTGTGTTATTGACGTTCACGGTAATCTGAACGGTTTCACCCGGATCAATTTTCCCGTTGCTATTTCCGGAGGCATCATTGATAAGGTAATCCCCCAGTTCCAGCACCGGTGCATTACCAATCATCGACAAATTGCTGGTCCAGATATTGGTGCCGTCAGTGGCTGTAACTGTCATCAGCACTGAATGATTATCAGGGAAATTATCAGCGGCTGTAAAGGCAAAACCATCGGTTACCGTGGCTGTTTGGCCGGCTTCAATATTGCCGTATTCGGCCGTTGCATCGGTAATGGTAATATATTCATCGGCAGAGCTGATGGTTACACTTACATTGGAAGCCACGGCTACTCCTACGTTTTTAACGGTCAGTGACATCAGAATGTCTTCACCATAATCTATTACGCCATTTCCGTTACCGGTTGGGTCATTCAGGGTGTAATTATCTTTTACTACATAGGGACCTGAGGGAGGGATGATGGGTACAGCTTGCTGATAATAGGTGTGATTGTGTGCGGTAACGGTAACTGTAGCCGTTCCTGGCATCTGTGCCCCTCCATCGATGGTAACGTTGGCAATTCCTGAGGCATCGGTAAGAGCAACCGCGTAAACGGAACCATTATCGTCCACAACGCATACGCGGGCATTCTCCACAGGGCCTTCATTGCCATTCACCATCACTTCAAATTCCGAAAGTCCCAGGAATATCTGAGAATCATGCGTAACGGTAAGCGGGGTAGGGGTTTTGGTCCAGGGCTCAATAGAAGCATCTCCCAGCCATAAATAAGTTCTTACGTTGGATTTTCCGATTTCTCCGTGAACATTTAATACGGTAATATTGGCATAATTGGTTACATATCCGATATTTAAAATGCCTTCGTTGAAAACGGCCTTGTACATTTCCTTGTCGTAATCATGATTGGGAATAGTATAGGAAGGAATAATCGCGCCATTGATGGCTACGGTGGCAGTGGGGTGCTTCATGAAAGATTCACACAGGCAGTTGCCGTTGTAGGCTACAATATCCATATTATCGCAACACACATCAAAAGTAACGAACAGCCGGTTGTTATTGGTAAGCTGATTTACATGAGTAGCCGTAAAACTTCCGTAATTGCCCCATTCCCACAGTTCTGTGGTACTTCCGTGACCCCGGTAGTTAAATATCCCGACAGAATTCTGGTTGATATAATTGATGATATCCTGGTTGGAAGCGCCGGCACCGCCATAACAGGTCTGGAAAATGGGTACCTGAAGTTCGTAGGGGAAAGTTCTGATCTCTTCACAGCACTGGGTATATTTTCCGGGATATTCTTCCTTGTGTGCCACCAGGATGGTGCGCTCTGCCCAGTTGGTGCTGACATCAGGATTTTGGTAATGGGTCATGGTCTTTTGAATCTGAAGCTGCAATTCGGCATCATTGTCATACACAATTCGGCCGATTGCCAGATCGGCATAATGGTCGTTATTACCGTCGAGACAGGTGTACCAACTGTCGGAATAAGAGGGGTCGCCACCCGGAGCCCAGTAATACATTGGCACTTTATTGGGACCGCCGCCGCTGCCACCGTTCGGATAGGCATCGCCCACCATCAGTACATATTCCAGATCGTCATCGTTGAAAAGGGTGGTAATATAATCCTTGAAATTCTGAGGCTGATTAAAACCAGGTTCCAGAGTACGGACTTCCACTTTAAAACCCTGCTGGTTTTTCCAGTCAACAAGGGGTTGAATGGCATTCAAAGCGCCGGTATTGGTGATGATCAGATATTTAATATCGTCATTATCCCTGTAACGATACACCGGGTTCATCCCTAACTGGCTGAAGTTCAGGATGGATTTCTCATACATCCGGTAAAAATTAGGCATAACTTCCTTGCTGCGGTTGAGTACCAGCTCATGATCGAAACCATTGAAATCAATCCTGATTTTAATATGGGTGATCAGGGTAAGTTCTTTGGATGCAGGATGAAAGGTAACCGGTGTCAGGTGGAATCCGGCAATTTTTACATCTCTCCAAATCCCCGGCTGATCAATCGTAACATTATTGGCCGGATAAACCGAGCGGGAAGAAGCATAAAACTCATTATTGATCACAAATTTATCCGGTTTACCCCCCTTTACATCTTTCGATGGGGTTTGGAATGGATAAACGTTGTAACCTGTGAATTTTTGGGTTTCCATCGATTCAACCACATAGCTTATTTTCTGGTTGTCAGGAATACCCAGAATTTTATTGATGGTTGGTAACTCAGGGAAGCCAACCTCATGAGTAGTCTGGTTCTCAAGTATGGAAATTCTCTGCCAGGTTTTTCCATCCGCAGTAATATTTTCAACAAACATACCCGGTATCGAAATCTCCATCAGGAGTTCACTATTGTCAGAGTAGGAAACCTGTACAACAGGAGCTACCGGTACGGATGAACCGGCTCCTACCCATTTTGCCTGGGCAAAGAGGCCTGAAGAAACCATCAGAAGGAAAAACAGTACGTAAATGTTTCGCATATCAGTAAGTTTTGGGTTAGATTAAAATATTGAATGTTAAATAATTATCGGATTACAAGTTTTTTATGATTCAACAGGCTTGTATTTGAAATGCTGATGAGATATACTCCGCCTGAAAGATGCGAGAGATCTATAGCTATATGGATTTGATTTCCGGTCTGCCCGATCATCTCGGAATACAATCTTTCTCCGGTTAGACTTTCAACTGACAGAAGCGTAGAAGGATCTTTGATTCCGTTAAGCGTAACCGTAAAATGGCCATCGGATGGATTGGGGCTTATCTGAATCATTTTATCCATGGAAATATCTGCAATACCCACACAATTCATTACTATAACCGGCAATTCAGCCGACCATGGACCGGTTCCGCAGGTATTCATCCCGCAAACTTTCAGCGATGCTGTACCTGTGAATGTATTACTCCAGGTGATGTTGCATGAATTGGCTGTCACTGAGATGGTGCCTGCATTGGAAGGATTCAAAGTCCAGTCGTAGGAGGAAGCATATTGTATCTGGGGTATGTTGAAGGTCACGGTTTCACCCTGGCAAACATCAGCCGGACCCGAGATGGTTCCGGGCTGAGCGGGCATGCCATTGACATGTATATAATCATTTTTGGTGATGGTATTGCTATTGGTTCCATCGGATACAGTGAGGGTTACATCATAGATGCCGGCATTGGCATAGGCAACCACCGGGTTTTGCAGGGTAGAAGTTCCCGGGTTACCTCCTTCAAACGTCCAGGCCCAGGAAACTACCGTACCGATGGAATAATCATTGAACTGAACGGTATTGCCGGCACACACCTGATTGGGCGTACCGGTAAAGTTGGCGGTAGGTCCCACCTGAATTACATCGAGATTCTCGAGGTATTTCTGCATCAACTCCTGTTTGGTGGCATCGGTTCCGCCCAATCCGCCAAATTCAAAGGAGGCGCCAATAGTTTTATAAGTGGCTGTGCTGTTGTACACCGCATTTCCGTAGGCCGGGCTCTGGTTTTTGAAAATCGTAACCGCAGGAGCTACTCCGTCAATATGATCGATCCAGTTGTTATCACCGGTATAGGTAAAAGTCATTCCCTGTGTAAACGTATTGGTTTGACCCACAATGGTCCCCAGGTCGGAGGATCCGTCGCCGGAAGCATTGATTCCGAACATGGCATGAACCGGAGTCTGTTCGTCGTAATACCAGGTATCGCCGCCTTCCATATACACCGAACCGCCGTTGTTCAGAAAATCGGCCAGTGCCTGTCCTTCGGCATCGGTAAGTGTGTGATTGTCGCTGTAAATGCCAAGGCATACAAAGGCTGAAGTGTAGAGGTTCAGGTCGGCCGGGAATGATGTGCTGTATTGTGCGCTGATACCCATGCTGTTCATGGTTTGCTGCATAACGTTGCCGGAGTTATGGTTGCCGTCGAGGTCGATAATCACCACCGGAATCTGTCCCACCACTATCTGGAAGGAACCGGTTCCGGTAATGCCCAGGTTTGCGTTAATGGCCAGATTAAACTGGGCCATGTTGCCGGCAGGGGTATTCTGGGCAGCGGAAACTGTGAATTCTGCATTGGCTGATCCGGATCCGGTTATATTTCCGAAGGGTTGCGGATCGGAACTTACTATCGTGATATATGGACTTTGAGAAGTAAGTGTGCCCATTACCTGAATGGCTTCTGAAGAGCCTGAATTTTCAGCAGTGATCACAATCTGTGCAGTTTCACCCGGATCGAGTTTGCCGTTACCGTTTCCGGAATTGTCCATAATCAGGAAGTCTCCCATTTCCAGTACCGGTGCATGACCTTCAATGGTGATCATGCTGTTCCAGTCGGTGGAACCGTCAGTAGCTACTACCTGAAAAGTAACATAATGATGGTCAGGAAGATTGTCAGCTACACTGAAGGCAAATCCGTAATCCACAATGGCAGTGGCGCCGGGAGCAATATTGCCGTAAGAAGCAGTGGCATCGGTGATGGTAATGTATTCATCGGTAGTACTGATGGTTACATTAACATTGTTGGCCATTACGGTTCCCACATTTTTCATTTCGAGGGTCAGTAAAATATCTTCCCCATAATCCATCAAACCATTATGGTAATCGATGAGGGCGAACGTGTTGGTAACCACATAGGAACCTGAGTTGGGAACCACCATCACCGGGAATTCCTGTAACTGGCAGTTATACCCTGAAATAAATATCTGGGCTTCTCCCACATTGATCAACGGTTCTGAAAATTCAATGACAGCGGTGCCACTGGCATTGGTATATGCCTGTCCGTGAATCACACCGTCTTTTACAAACATACAAACAAGTCCTTGTACTGGTGATCCATTGCTTACAACTGAAACCTCAAACGAAGGAACACCTACCGGAAGGGTTGGCTGATAGCCGGCCTGGATGGTGATGGGTTCATCCGTCCAGATACGCAAAGCGGGGTCGCCAAGTATGTTGCAGTCATAGAAGCACCATCTGAGGGCGCCTTCTTCCCACTGGCCCGGTGCATTTACCCAGGCAGCTGTTTGTGTTCTTGAGATCAGGTGGGCCATACCGATATGGTTTTCTTTCCAATCGAATAAAGCATCCACAAATTCACGGTGCAGGTGGGCCGAAGGGCCTTCGGTCTGGCCTTCATTGAACCATCCGTAACGGCTGTTCAGCGCTCCGGCAACGGCAAAATTATCAATAGTCATGAAGCGCTCACCGATACAATCGCTGTCGTCGAAAGCGCCGCAGATACAACCATGTGAATATACCAGCGAGTAATTACGGATCACCCCGTTTACCTGGGAAAAATTATTGTTGGTAACGTCTGAAATATCCATCCGCATGGTATAGGTGGAATTGGAGTGACCGGAGTGGTGGATAAACTGCGAGCCCTGGTTGATTTTCTGAATAAGCTGCGTTTTCGACCAGGTTCCGTTTTCATCGCACATCCACTGGAAGTTGTAATTTTCGGGATAACCGGTGGTTGTATACCCATTATCATTTCTAACCCCTACCAGTAAATCAAGGTAATCGCAGCCGTATGTCAGCGGATTATCGTACAGGTGTTCACCCGCCATAATCGGACGCTGGAATTCTCCTAAAACCGGACTGGCCTGGTAAGAAATGGTTTTATGGATCATCTTGGTCAATTCCGATTGGTTGCTGAACGAAAACCGGGCTACCGAAACTTCGGGAAGAAGGTCATCTTCGCCAATCTCACCCCATTTGCCATCGCCATCGGTGTTCCAGTTGCCATCAAGGGCCGAAAAATAGAGGTCGGAAGGTATGTTGCTGTCTTCGTACACCGACGATGACTGCACATGGCAGTAAAATCCGCGGTAGGGTACAATGTCCACATCACCGGCCAGCATTACGGTGGTAACTCCGTTGTTCTGATATTCCTGTTTGATATAATTCCTGATTTTATCCTGGTTGTCGGTTCCGGTCATGGAAGAATAGATGGATTGTGTAGTAACTACCTGTGCCTGGATGCCTCTGAACTTATACAGGTCAATGATTTCCTGAAATGCATTCTGGTACTGCTGGGAGGTGATAATGATCATGTCATACTCGCCGGTTCTGGAGTCTTTTTGAGGATAGTAGGAGGCCAGGTCCACGTTCTGAACGGTATGGGCCAGTCTGTTCAATACCGGAGCGGAGGTGTTCAGATTTTCCAATGCCATTTCGGCTTCGACTGTTCTTTTGGTGCTCAGTTTTATGGAGATCGATTTGTAATAGAAAATCTGACCGGACGCCGGGTAATAGATAACCGGTGTGAAGGTGGTCATTCCTATCGAATATCCGTTCATAAACTGTGTGCTCAGAGTACCGGTCTGAACAGCAGGATAGGGCCCGTTGCTGGTATAAACGGCTTCATTCAGGGCAAATACTCCCGATTTTCCTTTCGAGACGGGCTGAACATACTGTTTTGGATACAGATGAAAAGTACCATCAATTTGGGTAAGTTCTGAACCTGAAAATTCAATTTTTTCAGCGGCATGACCGGGAGGAAGCATCAGCGATACATCAAAGTAAGGCAGAACTGGCTCGCCGGTTTTACCGGTAAGTAAGGCATTTTCAAACGAAATGAACTGATAGTTACCCGATTGGGTAATGGTGTAATTCCCAATCCGGTAGTTTTTTTCAATAACCTGTGCCTGAATGTTCAGCACAAAAAAGAGAGAAACAGCTAAGAACAGAGTAGTTTTAAATTTCATAAAGTTTTGATTTAAAAAAAGAAACGGAAACCGGTATAAAATACAGATTGTGAAAGATAATTTTAATGGTGAAAGGTTGCCTGATTTACAGATAAGTTCACATTATTATCCGGGCACAAATATAAATATTTTTATTAAGCGAAACCCAGGGCCAAGAGGGACGACATTCCGGATTTTTTGACTGCTGATTACATATGGCCGGGAAAGTCCGGGACGTCGTCCCGCTTCAGCATGTTCAAAATGGATTTGCAAATTCCGCTCAGCCGGGAGTTGCGGGATTATCTTCTATCCTGTAAAAATTTGAATACCCTTTGATTTGTAATCCTTTCATAAGTTTTATATCACCCGTCCAAAATGGAATATCAAGTTCTAAAGCAAGGGAGATAAACGGAATATCATTGATATCAACTTCATGGCAGAGTAAATAAGCCTTTTGCCTGCTTTCAACACTGATAATTTCCAATGGAACAAATGTTATCCTTTCAATCAATCCGTTAAAGAACTCATAGAACTCTGATTCACTGAGCTTTGAACTTTGTAATATTCTGTCTTTGTGTTTAAATATTTCAACTATCAGAAAGTTGGGAGCATAAAAATTTGTCGACGGATTGTATAATGCGTCACGTATTTTAGAATTTTTTAATAATAAGGCTGAAAAAATCAGATTTGTGTCAACAACTATTGCGTTCACAATCATTTCTTAACATTTTCCAAAAAAGATTCTCCATTCTCCTTCCACCAATTCACATTAATATCCTCGGCTACCTCGAAAATATCAGTTTTAAAGTCACCCTTTTGAGCCAGTTCCTCAATTTGAAGACGTTTAATGAGTGCAATTAAATATTGTTGATTAAATCCTTTCTTATTGATTCGCAAAATCATTTGATCGGAGGTGTTTTCAATGATTATGTTTTTCATTTCAATGGTTTTGTGCAAAAATAATTAAAATTTTAAGTCTAATTAGGTTCATTGAATTGTAAATCCAAAAATGTTCATAGGGGCATTGCAAATACCGCTTAACCGCGGGTAATCATAAATTGTCGATCATAAATCATAAATCGTAAATCGTAAATCCTCAATCTGATCCGTTCACGTCTCCCGCACAGATTACTTCCGGATTGATCTCAATATCGCTGTCAGAAATTGTAAACAAATACTCCTCCGTTACCCAGTCCGGAATGCCGAATTCATGGATGATGTCTACAGTTCTCTGGAGTACCATCAGGCCGTCGGTAGCATTCACAATTCCATTGTTGTTCACATCTCCGGCGGCCAGTTTTAATCCAGTTAAAATAAAACCAGGCACCATAACGCTGTGAAGTGAAATGAGCAGGGCATCGGTAGCATTACAACCCAGCCAGGGTGAGGTAAAGGACAGAGTTAACCGGTAATCGCCGGGTGGCAGATGGTCGAACTGAAAAACCCCGTTATTGGTTGTCAACTGATTTGAAATTTCGGTGAATTCTCCGTCCTGAAGAGTAACCAGTACATTTCCGACCGGATGCGTCAGTGAGTCGGCATAATGTACCACGCCGCTTACTTTAAACGACGGTCTTACCACAACCGGATATTCATGCAACCGGCAATTATAGCCTGAAATATACACCAGGAGTGTTTCAGGTTCCTGAGCCGCAAAACTGAAGGCTGCGTTTCCGGTTTGGCCGGTTTGGGTTTGAGATAAAACAATGCCATTGTTCATCAACAGGCAGTTAAGGCCTTCAACTGGGATGCCTGCAGTGGTAACCGAGATAAAGAATGCAGTATCTCCTGCATAAATACTTTCTGGAATCATGGTTTCAATCGTAATGGGTTCATCCGTCCAGATGCCCAGTGCCGGATCCCCCAGGATGTTGCAATCGTAAAAACACCATCTCAGCGCTCCTTCTTCCCACTGTCCGGGTGCATTCACCCAGGGTGAGGTTTTAATTTTTGAAAGCAGGTGGGCCGTTCCGATGTGATTCTCTTTATCGTCATATAATGCATCCACAAATTCCCTGTGTAAATGTGCTGACGGGCCTTCGGTGGTGCCTTCGTTAAACCAGCCGTATCTTGAGTTGAAGGCTCCCGCAACGGCAAAATTGTTGATATTCAGGAATCTTTCGGCTATGCAATCGCTATAGTCGAAAGCGCCACAAATACAGCCATGAGTGTAAACCAGGGCATAATTGTGATTAATGCCGTTCACCTGTGAAAAATTCGCATCGGATACATCCGTTAAATTAAACCGCATCACATAATTCTGATTGGCATGTCCTGCATGATGTATAAACTGAGTTCCCCCGTTGATCATGCTCATTAGCTGGGATTTACTCCAGGTGGCATCTTCATCGCACATCCACTGAATATTATAGTCCTCGGGATATCCAACGGTAGTGTATCCGTTTTCGTTTCGGGTACCTTTCAGCAGATCCAGGTAATCGCATCCATATGTGAGCGGGTTGTTATACAGATATTCACCGGCCATGAGTGGTTTACGGAATTCACCTTCCACAGGGCTGGCCTGATAAGAGACGGTTTTGTGGATCAGAATATCCAGTTCAGCCTGATTGCTGAAAGTCATCCTGCCCACGGATAATTCCGGCAGCAGATCGTCTTCCCCAATTTCGGCCCAGTAGTTGTCGCCATCGGTGTTCCAGTTGCCATCCAGAGCCGAATAGTAAAGGTCGGAGGGGATGTTGCTGTCCTCATAAACCGATGAAGACTGAACTTTACAGTAAAATCCCCGGTATGGAACAATTTCGGCATCTCCGGCCAGGTTAACATATTGAATACCATGATTTTGATACTCCTGTATGATGAAGTTCCGGATTTTTTCAGGATTGTCAGTTCCGGATACAGACGAATATATGGAATCAGTACTCACAACTCTTGTTGAAATCCCCCTGACCCTGTACAGATCAATCAGTTCCTGATAACTATTTTTATAATCCTGCGAGGTAATAATTAACATATCATAGGTGTCGGATTTTCCCGGACTGATAGAATAAGACCGGAGCATTTCCGGGTTTTGGGCCAGCATTGCTACTTCATTGCGAAATACTTTCTCAGGTCTTAGATAGAGCAGGGCAGCCTCTGCATCAGGGGAGGGACGGGTTTTTATTCTGATGGTAAATGACTGGTAGTAGCTTATTTTTCCCGATGCCGGTTGATAAATAACCGGGGTTACGGTACTCATCGCAACAGAAACACCCTTGAGGTAGCCGGTAGTTAACATGCCGGTATGATACCCTGGATAATCCCTGTTGCTGTTGTACACATCCTTATCCATGAAAAAATGTCCATACCCGGCATCCGAAAGTGGTCGTGAAAACTGCCGGGGCGCCAGTATGAAGCTGCCCGGAAGCGCAGTCAGATCATGGCCTGTAAATTCGATACTTTCGGCCTCATGACCCGGGGGAAGGATCAGGGCTACGTTTAGCCATGGAATCAACGGTTGTCCGGCAACACCACTCTGATAAGCATCCGGAAAACCAATCTGGTAGTAACTACCTGAACGGAAAGGGGTGAATTCTCCTGTAAAATATGTCTTTTCTATTGTTTCAGAAAAGATATATGTACTGAAGAATAAGAGCAGGATTTCAACAGGAATAATCTTTCTCATACTTGATAAAAAGTTGTATATCAATCAGATGATGAATGTTGTAAACTCACCGACAATCTTTAAGGATTAACTTATACAAAGATACAAAATTGTGAAGTACATCCGGTTAAAGGTTTCGGATGTTCTGCACAACATCATAAAAATTTAATTAGGTTGAATCTATTTCTTTTACTATATTTATATTTAGTTGCCCCTTACTTAATAAATGGATAAATTGGTGGTTACGTACTGCTGTTTAATAAAAAAATTTTGTTTGGATACTTTATTTTTTCTGTAATTTTACCCCGAAAGCTGAAATCCAACTGCCATGATTGATAACGAATTATTTGACCGGTATTTTCTGGCTCTCATTTCGGGAAAAAGAGCTGAATGCAGGGCTGTTCTGGATCAATTACTACGGGAGAATTGGCCGGTAGAAGATATCTACATGCATTTGTTTCAGGGCGCCTTATACAAGGTGGGCGATTATTGGGAAAGAAACCTGATTTCAGTAGCTACTGAACACCTGGCAACTGCCATCACTGAAAATCTGATGATTGCCATCCAACCCAGAATTTTTGCCACGGAACGTAACGGTAAAAGGGCGGTGATTGCCTGTGTGGCCAATGAGTTTCATCAGATTGGCGCCAAAATGATCGCCGATATCTTTGAAATGAACGGCTGGGATGGTTACTTTCTCGGATCCAACACCCCTGTTGACTCGCTGGTAGATTTTATTGGAAACAACCATCCCGATGTGGTCGGTTTGTCTCTGAGTATTTATTTTAATATCGGCGAACTGATAAAAACCCTTGAAAAAATCAGGAAGGTATTTCCGGAAATACCAATACTGGTTGGAGGTCAGGCGTTCAGGTGGGGTGGGATCGATCTCATACGTTCCTATGATCATGTTCATTATTTGAATTCTGTTATAACGCTGAATCAATTTATCAATAACGAAAACTATGAAAATACATGATTTTTGTGAAATGATCTCAGGTTATCTGGAGAATGAGGCCGCTGTTATTTTGCTGGCCTATAATGATGAGGGACTGATAGAATTTGCCAACCGTTATGCCTGTGAAGTGCAGGGGCGTGATCTGACCGGTGTTCATATCAGGGAGTTTTTTACAGATTTCAACCTCTCCCTCGATCTGGCATCTGTAAAGGATCAACCATTAAACAAAACCCTGCTGAACATTCATACCAAACAAAGTATCCCTCAGACTTATTATTTTACTACTGTTAATACCCCTGAGCATACGATACTGATAGGGGAAACCAACAGTATTGAAATTGAGGAGTTGCGTAAAAGCATGATCAGCCTTAACAATGAACTCGCCAACATGACCCGGGAGCTTCAGAAACGCAATATTCAGCTCGATCAGCTGAACCAGATGAAAAACCAGTTTCTGGGTATGGCAGCACACGATCTGCGCAATCCGATCGGTAACATTATGATGTACAGTGAGTTTGTGCTGAGTGAGGAAGCCGATAAGTTGGATCCGGAGATTTCGGAAATCATTGAGATAATCCATAAATCCAGTCAGTTTATGCTGAGTTTGCTGGATGATCTGCTCGATATTGTGAAAATTGAATCCGGAAAACTCGAATTGAATTTTGAGACCGTGAACGTTTCCGATTTCCTTCGTCAGAATGTAAGGATCAATTCGATGTTGGCCGGGAAAAAGCAGATCCGGTTATGTCTGAATTTGCCTGAACAGCTTCCCATGATTTCTTTTGATCCCGGAAAAATAACCCAGGTAGTCAATAATCTGATTTCCAATGCCATAAAATTCTCAAATCCCGGAACAACCATCAATGTAAATTCTTTCCAGACCGATACCGAAATCTATATCTCGGTTCAGGATCAGGGGCAGGGGATTCCAAAAAATGAACTCGACAAACTGTTCCAGCCTTTTTCAAAGCTGAGTGTCCGGTCAACTGCAGGCGAGCGCAGCACCGGCCTGGGACTTAATATTGCCAAACGGATCATCACCGGGCATCAGGGAAGAATATGGGTAGAGAGCGAAGTGGGGAAAGGGAGTACTTTCACTTTTTCATTACCATTAAAAAAATCTTAAAAACTATTAATGCTATGACAAAAGAACAATTGATCAAAACGGCTGAAAAACTGGTTCAGCCCTCCTCAGAATCGGCTGCCGAGTTTTTGCAAAAGTCCGAACATTTGGCCACTTCAATGAACAACAGGTTCCTGCTCAGGAAAGATCTTACGCACCTTATTGGCGAAGGGAATGAAGACATGATGAAGGATAATCACCGGAATCACATCCGGTTTCTGTCATCCGTTTTTCTGAATTATGATCCTGAAGTACTGGTAGAAACGGTGTTATGGGTATTCAGGGCCTACAGGGCGCATGGCTTTAAACTTACTTACTGGCCGGCTCAGCTCGATACATGGGTGGATATTTTCAAAGTGGAACTTTCCGAAAACTGTTTTCATGAGATTTACCCGTTTTACCACTGGATGATTGTCAACAACCCCATCTTTTCGAAACTGAGCGACGAAATCCTGCTCGGCAGCCAGGAACTTAAAATAAGCCTGCACAATTAGCCGGTAGCATATGGGGGAATTTACAAAGGTTCTTATAATTGATGATGATGCCGATTTCATCAATGCCTTATCGCTTTTCCTGCGAAAAGACCAGTGTGAGGTGTTCAGCGCCGGCAGTGCCGGAAATGGGCTTGATTTGGTGAGAACCATATCTCCGGACATCATTCTGCTGGATGTGGTTTTGCCCGATGGCAACGGCTTTGAGCTTTGCAAAATCATTAAGAATGATCCTTCGACTGCCAACATCCTCGTTATATTATGCTCCGGACAAAAAATTACTTCTGACAGTCAGGCTGAAGGCCTTGAAAGCGGCGCCGACGGATATTTGCTAAAAGCCATGTCGGCCAGAGAAATGCAGGCACGTCTGAAAATCTACATTCAAAATAAAATGTATGAAAAAGCACTTCAACTAAGTGAGGAGCGCTTCCGGGTTGCTCAGGAAATGTCGCCTGACGGTTTCACCATCCTTCATCCTCTGAAAAATGAAAAAGGCGAAATTGTTGACTTCACCTGGGTTTATGAGAATCAAACCATTGCCCGCATTAACGGAACAGATCCCGTGCAGGTAATTGGCAAACGGCTGCTGGACCTTTTTCCGGCTCATAAAGGTACAGAGGTTTTTAACGCCTACGTTCAAACCGCCCAAACAGGAAAATCACACATCTTTGAGGAAGTATATGTGGGTGAGATCATCTCGGTACCCACATGGCTTCGATTGGTGGTAGTACCTTCAGGTGAAGATATTACCATTTTTTCTGAGAATATTACCGACCGGAAAGAATCGGAAGAGAAACTCCGCCTGAACCGTAATATGCTGGAAACTATCCTGAATACAATACCACAGAGTGTTTTCTGGAAAGACAGGAATGGCCGTTATCTGGGATGTAACAGTCAGTTTGCCAATGCAGCTGGTTTGCAAAATCCTGATGATGTAATCGGAAAAACCGACTTCGACCTGCCCTGGCCAAAAGAAGAAGCAGAGGCCTATCGCCAGGATGACCAGTATGTGATGGATCATAATGCTCCAAAGCCGCATATTATCGAACCGTTGCAACAGGCCGACGGCAGCAGGCTTTGGATCGAAACCACAAAAATTCCCCTGTCGGATGATAGTGGCGCCATTAATGGCATGCTTGGAGTATACTCTGACATTACCGAAAGGATACTGGCCGACGAAGAGCTTCAGATAAAAAACCGGGCGATAGAATCCTCCATCAATGCCATTGCCCTTGCAGATCTGTCCGGTAATTTGACTTACGTTAATGCATCCTTTCTTAAATTGTGGGGGTATCAGGATCTTACTGAAGTTATAGGACGATCGTCCGTTGATTTCTGGCAGAATCGGGAAGATCCCTCGGTTGTAATGGAATCTTTGCATAATCAGGGGTTATGGCAGGGTGAGATGACAGCCCTGCGTTCGGATAACACAGTATTCCTGGCAGAAGTTTCTGCAAACCTGATACGGGACCTTCAGGGTTTCCCCTTGTGTTTGCAGGCTTCCTTTATCGATGTTACCGAACGCAGGAGGGCAGAGGAAGCATTGAAGATAAACGAAATGAAGTATCGTACCCTTTTTGAAAATTCAAGCGATGCCATTTTATTAATGAAGGGGGATAAGTTTATTGACTGCAATCTGCGAACCCTCGAAATATTTGGCTGCCAGTCGCCCGATCAGATATTGGGACATACCCCTATTGAATTTTCTCCGGCTCAGCAACCCAATGGCAGAGCATCACGCGAGTATGCCCTGGATATAATTAATGCAGCGCTTAACGGTCAAACACAGTTATTTGAATGGGTTCACACAAAACCCGACGGTACTCAATTTACCGCTGAAGTCAAGCTGAATAAACTGGAAGTACATGACCAGATATTGCTTCAGTCGATTGTGCGTGATATCACTAAACGAAAAGAGGCAGAGGAAGCACTCCGGCAGGCCGGCGACATTCTGCACAATATGCAGATGGGTCTGTACGTGTATGAACTTGAAAACCAGGAGGATGACCATAGTCTGCGCCTGGTAGCTGCAAACCCATCCAGCGGAAAGCTGAGCGGGGTTTCAACGGAAGATATGGTCGGAAAATACATAGATGATATTTTTCCTGCACTGCGTGCCATTGATATTCCAAAACGATTTGCTGACGTTGTATGCAACGGTAAAGCGGGCGAATTCGAGGATTTATATTATTCGGATGACCGTATACTGAATGCCGCCTATGCCGTAAAAGCATTTCCATTGCCAAACCATCGGGTAGGTGTAACATTCGACAATATTACCGAAAGAAAACAAGTTGAGGCAGCCATCCGCATGAGCGAAGAACGCTTCAAATCCATTATTGCCGTATCTAAAACAGGCGCCTGGGAATACCACAGCGACAGAGATTACCTCTGGTGCAGTACGGAATATTTTACAATGTTGGGTCTTAACCCTGAGAATTTCCTGTTGGACGGAACTCCCAATCTCAACGAAACTTGGTTGATATTGCTTCATCCTGATGACCGGGAGCGGGCATCCCGCCATTTCTCCGACTACCTGGCTGGCGGCTCACAAGGTATGTATGAAAACTATTTCCGTTTGAAACATCAGAACGGAGATTGGGTATGGATCTGGTCACGAGGGCAAACGCTCCGGGATAGTGATGGTAATCTGACCAATCGTACGCTGGGAACCCATATCGACATTACCGACCGTAAGCTGGCTGAACAGGAACTCATCAAGGCCAAAGAAAAAGCCGAGATAAACGAAGCCAAACTTAATGAAGCGCAGGAAATTGCCAAATTAGGAAGCTGGGAACTTGATATTCAGTCCGGCATCTTTACTTTTACTGATAGTTTCTACAAAATCTTCCATACTAATGCTGAAGAAATGGGCGGTTATCAAATGACCATTGAGGATTATGCAAGACAATTTGTGCATCCCGACGACGCGTCAAAAGTGGCCAATGAAACCCGGTTGGCTATTGAAAGCCCCGATCCCTTTTTCTCAAAATATGTCGAACATCGCATTTTTTACAGGGATGGGGGACTGGGGTATATCAGTGTCAGGTTTTTCATTGTAAAAGACGAGTTTGGAAATACGGTGAAAACCTTCGGGGTTAATCAGGATATTACTGAAAAGAAAATTGTTGAAATTGAGCTTATTAAAGCCAAAGTTAAAGCCGAAGAAAGTCAGCAAAAATTTAAAGCCATTGCCGATACATCACCTTTAGCTATCTATATTTCAAAAGGAATCCGGCAGGTTGCAGAATATATTAATCCGGCATTTTATAAGCTATTTGGCTATACTTACCAGGAGGTATCTGAAGTGGCTTTGTGGTGGCCTCTTGCTTATCCTGACCTTGAATATCAAAAGAAGGTAAGCGGAGAATGGAACAGTAAAGTAGAAAATGCGATCAATAACAGGACGGATATTGAACCCATGGAAGTAGTGGTTACCTGCAAAGACGGGTCTAAGAAAAATATCCTGTGGGGTTTTGTTTCCACCGGCGATGAAAACTGGGCATTTGGAATGGACCTGACAGCCTATAGAAAAACAGAACTTGAACTGATTACTGCCAAGGAAAGAGCCGAGGAAAGTGAAGATAAAATCAAACTTCAGAATCAGGAAATTTTATTTAACAATGAACGTCTTGAAAGTTTATTAAGAGTTTCTCAATTGCAAACCAACTCCGTTCAGGAACTTCTGGATTTTGCCTTATCTCAGGCTGTTGATCTGACAAAAAGTACCATTGGATATATTTATTATTATCTGGAAGATAAAAAGCAATTTATACTGAATACCTGGTCGAATGAAGTCATGAAAGAATGTTCGGTTATCGATCCGCAAACCGTTTACGATCTGGACAAAACCGGGTGTTGGGGTGAAGCAGTCAGACAAAGAAAACCCATTGTCATAAATGACTATCAGGCAGAAAATCCATTAAAAAAAGGAACGCCTGAAGGTCATGTAAAACTTGAAAAATTCCTGACCATTCCTGTAATATTTGATGGTAAAATTGTGGCAGTTGCAGGTGTTGCCAATAAAACCGAGGATTATAATGATTCCGATATCCGGCAGCTGACCCTGCTGATGGATAATGTGTGGAAGATGTCCGAACGTTTAATATTAATAAAAGATTTACAATCAGCCAAAGAAAAAGCCGAAGAAAGCGACCGTCTGAAATCGGCATTCCTGGCCAACATGAGTCATGAAATCAGAACGCCCATGAACGGAATTCTTGGTTTTGCCGATCTGTTAAAGGAACCGAACCTCACGGGCGAAGAGCAGCAAAGGTATATCGGGATTATTGAAAAAAGCGGTCATCGCATGCTTAACATTATCAATGATATTGTGGATATATCAAAAATAGAAGCCGGCCTGATGACCCTCAATATAACCGAATCGCATATAAACGAACAAATCGAATACATCCACACCTTCTTTAAACCGGAAGCAACGGCCAAAGGGCTGAAACTATCGGTGAAAAATTCTCTTACACGTACCGAAGCAGTCCTCGCAACCGATCGTGAAAAACTGTATGCCGTGCTTACCAATCTGGTGAAAAATGCCATTAAATACACCGAAACGGGTGAAATTGAACTGGGATGTACATGTAAGGACACGTTTATTGAATTTTACGTAAAAGATACCGGAATAGGGATCCCAAAAGAGCGTCAGCAGGCTGTTTTCGAGCGGTTTGTACAGGCTGACATCGAAGATAAAATGGCGCGTCAGGGCGCTGGTCTGGGTTTGGCCATTTCAAAGGCATACGTCGAAATGATGGGTGGCCGTATTTGGCTGGAAAGTGAAGAAGGGAAAGGATCATCGTTTTTCTTCACGCTGCCCTGCGGTACGATTACGGTTAAAGAAAGCGCTGTGCATCAGACTGCAACTCAATCCGCCAATGAGGTTGTCAGAAGACTAAAACTGCTCATTGTGGAAGATGATGAAGTGTCGGAATGGCTGCTGGATAAAACCCTGCAAAGGTTAAATGCCGAAATATTAAAAGCACGGACAGGCATTCAGGCTGTTGAAACAGTAAGGAACCTACCGGATATCGACCTGATTTTAATGGATATCCGTCTGCCTGAAATGGGTGGATATGAAGCTACAAAACTCATCAGGCAATTCAATACTGAGGTAGTCATCATTGCCCAAACTGCTTATGGGTTAACCGGTGATAAAGAAAAGGCCATTGGTGCCGGCTGCGACGATTATCTGGCAAAGCCGTTAGATCAGGAAAAATTAAAAGCAATGATTAATAAATATTTCGGTGAAAAACCTTATATCGCGAAATGAAAACCAATATCCAACAACTGATTGATTTTGAGAAAGTTGATGCTCTGCTTGAAGGGTTTAACCGATCAACAGGGTTTGTTACAGCCATTCTCGATCTTGAAGGGAATGTACTTTCAAAATCGGGATGGAGACAGATATGTACGGAATTCCACCGGATAAATCCCGCGACTTCGAAAAACTGTTTTATAAGTGATACTGTGCTGGCCAACATAATAACCGGAAGCGGGAAATACCATTTCTCCAAATGCCTCAACGGGTTGGTGGATGTAGCCGTGCCATTAATGATCAATGGCGAACATGTTGCCAATCTGTTGTCCGGTCAGTTCTTTTTTGAACGACCCGACAAAGAACTATTCAGAAAGCAGGCGCAAAAATATGGTTTTGATGAGAATTCATATCTCGATGCCTTAAGCAAAGTACCAGTAGTTTCAGAAGAGAAAGTAAGGAATGTAATGGATTTTCTGTATGATATGACTCAATTTATCAGTGAACTGGCATATCAAAAGAAGGAATTGTCCGACCTGAGCCGGCAACTCCGGGAGAGCGAACAGGATCTAAGAGAATCGCAGCGAATTGCCCATATTGGAAGCTGGCGCCTGGATGTAGAAACCAATGAGGTTGTATGGAGTGAGGAACTTTACAAGATGTATGGATTTGATCCGTCGCTTCCTCCTCCGCCTTACACTGAGCATATGAAACTGTTTACTCCTGAAAGCTGGGAAAGACTGACCTCAGCTTTGGCTCTTACCCGGGAAACAGGGATACCGTATACACTCGAACTCGAAACCATCAGAAAAGACTGTAGTAAAGGTTGGATGTGGGTGCATGGCGAAGCCGATATTGATCCCGGAGGCAAAACGCTTGGTATTTGGGGGGCAGCCCAGGACATCACCGATCGTAAATATGCAGAGGATGAACTAGTAAAAGCCAAAGAAACCGCTGAAGAAATTAATGCCAATGTAACCGCTATCCTCGAAGGTACTACAGATAGTATATGGGCATTTGACCGGAATTACAACATTTTGTATATCAATAATGTATTTCAGAAAGAATTTCAGGCATCATTCGGGGTTTGGCTTGAAAAGGGAAGCAATTTGGTGGAAGCACTTCCTGAAGTCCTGCGACCATTTTGGAAGCCCCGTTACGACCGGGTTTTGTCAAACGAGCAGTTTGCGATTGTGGATGAAGTTGAAACAGCCAAAGGGAAATTGTATATCCAGGTTACATTCAATCCTATTGTGAAAAATAACCTGGTTATTGGCGGTTCCTGTTTTGGTAGTAACATCACCGAACGCAAGCAAGCAGAAGAAGCGTTAAAGAAAAGCGAGAAGTTACTTCGCGAATTGAATGCCCAGAAAGACAAGTTTTTTTCTATTATCTCCCATGACCTGAAAAGCCCTTTTAACTCTATATTAGGCTTTAGTCAATTATTGGTTGATCAGATAAGGGAACAAGATTATAACGGAATGGAAGAGTACGCCGGTATCATCCGGCAATCATCGGAACGGGCCATGGATTTGTTGCTGAACCTGCTTGAGTGGTCACGCGCACATACCGGAAGGATTGAGTATAACCCTGAGTATTTTGAAATGGTTGATTTTATCGAAAAAACAGCGCTTGTTTTTGAAGATGTTGCCAGACAAAAATCTATCACAATTATCCGGTCACTGCCACATAATGTTACCGTATTCGCTGATAAGCACATGATCAGCACAGTGCTGCGAAACCTGATCAATAACGCCGTTAAGTTTACAAGAGCGGGAGGAGAGATCACGCTCTCGGCTCAGCGTGACACGGACGGACTGACTGTTTCAGTAAAAGATAACGGGGTAGGTATTCCGAAAGGGCGACTTGATAAACTTTTCCGGATTGATGAAAGTGAATCTACACCGGGTACTGCCAATGAAAAGGGAACCGGCCTGGGACTGATACTCTGCAAGGAGTTTGTGGATAAACACGGTGGCAGAATATGGGTTGAAAGCGAAGAAGGAAACGGTTCCTCCTTTTTCTTTACACTGCCCTGAGATTTTATTTGGAGCATTGGAAAAACAGATCGGAAATCCTGACTGGTTTTTATTATTTCACACCTGGGTTCAGCTTAAAGATTGAAAGTTTTTTACTGGCCATCAGGCTGCATACAATTGTGCACACCAGAAGAATCAAAAAGACAGTTACTAACGGTTTAATCCAATCAAGTTTTTCTTTTTCTGTAATCGTGAGAGGTTCGTTGGGTCCATAATACTGGAATCCTGCCCAATAATAAGGATGCCTCATAAAATTGTCGGCTGACCGGATAAATTTGATCTTTGCCTGGCGCAGCGCTTCCGGGCGGGTCATGCCCGTTTTTAAATTTTGGTAAAACTCCGGCATGATCACCGATGAAGCATAATCATTGGCATCCCAGAGGCTGACGACGGCACTTTGTGAACCAGCCTGGGTAAATGCCCATCCCAGACTCAGTCCCCCAACTGGTACTTCTTTTCCGGTCAACCCGGATTTACAGGAGCTTAACACGGTTATGTCATTATGCAACTTCATTTCAAGAATTTCGTAAAAATCGAGAAATCCGTCTTCATTAAGCTCTTTTTTGCTGAATGCCAGCTTTGTCGGACAAACCCCATTATCGCTGATACCATGGGTAGAAATATGCAGGATTGGGAATTTTCCCGCAAGTTTTTTAAACTGACTTTCAACAACAGCATATCCCTCTACAAATAATGTGTTAAATATTTGAGAAATCCGGGTACACTCTTTCCGGGCAAAAGGTAATTCAATTAACCGATCATCCCGGTTTGTAAGCCTGGCAATTTCCTTTGTGCGTTCTTTGTTGAACGACGGGGCAATCGCAAGAATTTTTTCATGGTCTCCAAATACAGAATGGCTTTTTTTCTTCATGAGTACATCCAGCGACATGATATTATATACCAGGTTGGTTTCAAAAAACCTATGGTGTAATTCCTGATCAGTCATTAAAATATCAACCGGAATGGCTGCCAGCTTACCCGCCGGCAAGATAATTACCTCCTTGTCTTTCAGATAGCTCTGATAGGGTTCAAACAGCGCCTGGTAAATCCTGTAACCGACTGAATCCAACAGGTTTTTGTCTTTCACGCCTGTAAGTAAATGGTTAAAAAAGGTTATATCATTCAATACGCTGATGTTGTCAAAATGTTTAATATCGAATAATTTTTCCGAAGTTATTACTATTTGGTAAAAACATTCAGTTTCTTTGGTGGTAGGGGCGGTTTGGGTAAACATGAAAAGAATCTGATTGGGTTTTAAAACCTTTTGAATCTTTGAATAATGATACTCCGGCTTTTTATATGAGGAGATCAGCTTTTTTTGGATCATCCCTGCTTTATATCCCAATAAATTCAGCAGAATTTTGTTTTCCAGCAACTCCTCTTTGATAATCACACGAGAAGATTCAGTTTGTGCGGCAAGTAATTTTTTTACGAGATCGACTATTTTTTCCGATAAAACACGTCGCTGTGAAACCGCAGTTCCTTGCAGGTACTCTTTATTATCTGAGAAATACTCATGGAGGCCAAAACCAATGCTCAGCTGACTTCCAACAAACAAATTAATTACATCTGTATAGATTGAGGTATCCCCCGGAGTTTGTGCGCAACTCAGCTTATTAATGGTCATATCCCAAAACTTTTTACTCTGGATAATTTCATAACCTAGAATGTCATCCAAAGTAAGCAATTGGCTTCGAATCTGATCCTGAAGTGCCGTTTCAATGGCAATCACTTGGTTGATTGATAGTTTAATTTCAGATTCGCTAAAGGGGTGTTGTTTAGTTTCCAGTAATTTAAACAAGATTTTTCGTTTAAATTCAAAAAATAATTGTGAATATGGGTAATTTCTAATCGTCTCAACCTCAGGATTTGCCAGCTTTCCTGAACCGGATATATCCGGATAATACAAGGCTATAGCTTTAACAATGTAATTCAGCGCAGCCTGAAAATTCCCCGATTTTTCCGATGCATCGGCCATATTGAAATATGCCATTGACCTGACTTTTCGCTGGTAAACATGAGTTTTGTTCAATCTCCTTAATGCCTCGTTGCTCAGGTAAAACATCGTATCATACTTTCCTGAATTGAGATAGGAATTGGCGATATTATTAATACAATTAGCTGAAATGATGTTATTTACACCGTATTTTTTGTCGTTGAGTTCTATCGCTTTGTTCAAAAAAATATGGCTGGAATCAAGTTCCTCCCATCTGTTGTAAAAAAGTCCGATAAACCGGTAAATTTCGGCCAAACGAAAGTCATCAGAACCGTAAAGCTGTGACCATATCCTGAGTGAACCAAAAAGATTTTTCCGGGTATTTATGCTGTCAGCATTTGCATCACAGGTCATTCCGATCCACTGCAGCGACACAGCTACTTTTGGGTGCTTATCGCCATACAGCCTGTTGGCAATAAGATTGGCTTTCTCAAGGTAGATCAGCGACAGCGTGTTTTGATTCAGCAGTGAGATGATACCGAGGTTGATCAGGGCATCTACGGTCAATTCATGATTCCATCCAAAATGATCGAGGCAAAACTGTAAACTTTCATGACCGGCTGAAGAGGCATCATACAGCTTGTCTAGTTTCCATAGTACAGTTGTAAGCTTGTTTTTTACCCGGGCTTCCTCATCTCTTGAATCAGCATTTTTAAGCAAAACCAAGGCATTGCTGTAATAATTCTCAGCCCTTTCGAAGTCGAGGTTAGCGAAGTACTGATCGCCTTTTAAAACCAATAGCCTCAGCGATTGGGGGGAGAGCCCGGAACCATGGCATAACAGCGGAATCAACCACGTAAGCAACATGGTTAAAAAAAAAGTTGTTCCGGAACGATCAACAGTCCCTGAAAAGGATCGAAGATTTATTTTTATCACATTGATTCTATGGAATGACCGGCCAGAGAGCCGGAAATTATCAGCAAAGATAATTTTTGTCAATATAAAAGCAGAAAGATTCACAATAAGATAAAAATTTGTTTTATCTGTGTTGTGAACCTTTACGTGATCCGCATCCAGAAACTGCGGCGAAGACAGTCTGATTTTCCGGTAAACTTCCGCTTATACATTCATGATGACGGATAATAAACCGCTAACATGTCGGTGAAAATTCAAAATTGAAATGCAAACCAGCCGTAATTAAAAGTGTAATCCCATACACAATGAAATCACTCCGTTTTTCAGATCTTCCTGATCTTCTTTGGTAATGTTGCTCAATCCCAATGAATATCTGAGATTCAGGGTAACTTTACTGGAAAAATCCAGCCCACCCTCAATATCAAAATGAACATCGGTAGTTTTAATCCAGTCATCCATGCTTTGGGTTTCGTTGCTGCTTTCACCTTCAACCGTTGTAGTAACTTCCATTTCCGATGACAAAATATTCCCTACACCCAATCCGCCGGATAGATAGGGCCTTGTTTCACCTTCAGATAAATGATATTTTGCCATAAGAGTGATGTCAAGATAATTGAGCCGCATAATGTTTTCAACTTTAACAGCGTATGAGTCGCCATAATATTCAAAATATCCATCCCCCTTAAATTTAGCCCCTTTTTGTGAATAGGATATTTCTGGCTGTATTGAAAGTGATTTCTTCAAAGGATAATTATAGAAAATCCCTATGGCAAAACCTGTCCTTGACTTACTGTCGAAATGAAATCCACTAAAACCTTCATTGTAGTTCATCGACATAGCCAGTGATTTGGCAAAATCATCACCTCCGTTGAATTTGGCAAAATTTAACCCGACAGAAGCCCCGAAGTGTTTGGTCTGGGCTGCTGATAACCAGGGAATGATTAATAACAGATAGAGGATTTTGGTCTTCATGGTATTAAAAATTAACGGTTAAACCGATTGCACAATAGTTGTTTCCAACATTAGGGGATATCCTTATGAAATACGTAGTTCTGTTATCTTTTAAATAGAGGCGTTGATATTTGGGAATGCAAGCGCCTATTAGTGCGCCAATGGCTGCTCCACCTGCCGTAAATCCTAAAACAAACGGCGTCCAGTTTACTTCCGAATCATCTAATGTGGGATCTGCTTTTACTGAAGAGATGCCGTACAATGCAGATAATAAACCGAGCCCGGCTCCGGCCAGACCATACGGTAACGCATAAGTGCCTGTTTTTTCAGAAATAAACCGGACACTTTTTAAAGGTATTGTTTCTTCAGTCCCGGACAGGAAGTCTTTATATCTTAAAATTGTATCATTTTCTAAGGTAAGACTTCTTACTTTTTTTGTTTGTACCTGGTTTTTTATAGATAGTTTGACAACAGAATACTTCTTTCCGGGAATCAGGTAATTAGTCTGAGATTTGGCAACGTTACCCAAAACAATTACACTTAAAGCAATCAAGACAACCTTTACAAAAGTATTAATAGTATTGTGGGTTGGAACTTGTTTCATTTGGAATTATGGTTTTGAATATTTTGCTGTAAATTGAGTTATCATAGGTTTTATTGCCTCAAAATAAGAGTCAAATACCGGAGGATATTCTTCAATATTGCCGGCTCTGATCCCCCTGGTTCCGGCAACCCTGTTGCCATAGGCAATATAGTCGCCCTCCTTGTCATATATACTAAAAACAGTCACTAGGCTTAACCTTCCCAAGGATACTGCATCGCCCTGCACAGCTACCAATCCTGTATATGAAACTGCAATGTAATTGACGTTCAGTATTTTGCATAATTCCTGGATGGTTGGTTTTATTTCCTGTAATTTTAAAACATCGGGTTTCGTTAAAGTGAAAGGCTCTATCGTTATAAAAGGATTTATATCATCCTTTGCCTGATAAATATTTGGAAATGTTTTATTTTCAGTAAACAGTGCATCGGGGTAGTTAAATTTTGATTTTAAGATTTCAAATCCCTGATTCGAATGGAGAGACTCATTATATAATACCTCGCAGCCACAATTCTTCATCAGGTTAATGGCTAATGAATCACGGAATATACCCGCATATTCCTCCATCATTTGGTTAATTTCACCGGCGACTGAATTTATTTTATTGTTCATGATGGATGCATGAAGTAAGCCGGTTGCAGGGTGAAACTGAACATAACTTGATATCAGGGCAATTTTGTCAATTTTTTCAACCTTTTTTGTTGAAAATGTAAGTTTGTTTAGGCTGCATGAGGAGAAAAGCATTACCATGATCAGCAATCGTCCAATTAAGTTAGTTAATGATTTCATATTGTTTTTTTAGTTTTCCTACTCATCTGGCTTTTCGGTTTCGCCCCGTTTTTTTGGTGGTTTCTGGTCTCCACGGTTGAGTTTTTATAATTTAATTCATTTTTTATCAGAGCTTAGTATTTTTATCGTATATTCTTAAGCAAAAATGTACTCATATTATTTACTGTACAATACTCCATTTGGTGTATTTTTTTATAGTAAACCTTTGTCGTTGGCATATTGAATGAGCGCCGCTATATTGTGTAAACCGAGTTTCCGCAGAACGTTCTTCCGATGTGTATTTACCGTATTTGGGGAGATGCACAACAGTTCTGCAATTTTGCCGTAGTTCATTCCGCCGGCTATCAGCCTGATTAACTGAATCTCCCTTTTGGTAAGCCCGTCCAAATGAGTTTTATGGCATTGGCTGGAAATTGAATGGATAAATTCATGAAAATTTGATCGGAGTTTTCCAATATTGGAAATGTTGATAAACAAACCTCCCTGCATGGCTGGTTCGCCTCCCGGTAATCGATCAAATACACAGTGTTGCGAGTATAACCACACAGGTTCCCTGTTCTCCTGTAAAAAGCGAATGAGTCCCAGCCAGGTATTGAATGCACCATTCCGGAAACCTTCGTTTCTGCTTTTCAAAATACTTTTATCATCCGGATGGCAATGAAATAATTCCAGATCAGGAAAATGTGTTGTCTGGTTAATAGTCTGAAAACCAAATGTTTCATTAAAATTGCCTGTCGTGATAATGGTTTCGTTGAGCCGATGATCATGGATATAAATGAAAGCGCCCTCACACTGTAACAGATTCCTTAGTAATTCCTGGTCATTAATCCTGTTCCTCATCTGTATTTGGTTTTTTCCGGTTGTTGATTTTTTATTTTTAGCCCGAAGTGTCATTCAGTAATTTTTATCTACTGTTAATATCAGATGGCTGATTGCGTATGGATTTGTTTTAACATTTATTAATAAATGAAATGGGTAAGTGGTTATCCTGATTTTTCCTAACAGAATCACTGAAAGGGACTCCTCCAATGTTGTAAATTTTTTTTGGATGTTTACAGGGATTTTTTTTACTGTATTGTTTTGCAGAATCTTCAATTTCCATACGTTTGCAAAAATGTAAGGCGTAATGCACGATTCGCATGCTGAAGATGAATATCTTCTTTTTAATGATTTCCATAAATTGTTGCTTTCCAAGCAGCAGAAAATAAGGAAAATATTGGTATCCGGGTTCCGCAATCATTTCTTTTCTGCCTCAGAAGTGGATGATGTGTTTCAGGAGATCAACAGGATATTGCTTGAAAAAGCGAATTACTACAGAACAAAATATATCCATAAAAGTACGCCTGATGCCTATCTGCACTCGATCATTTACCATGAATGCTGCCGTTTCTCCAATGAATTTCACAAAAATCATGATCCTTTGGAGAGCCTTGATCAGCACGAATTCAAACAGTCTGGCCACAATCTTTCTCCACTTGAGACCCTGGCTGTAGTCGATGAAATTAAACGCTTCGATGCAGTTATTAAACTCTATCCAGGAAAAAAGTCACTTTATGAACTATTGATTAAGATATTGTGCAGATATCCTATAAAAAGCCCCGATGTTGCGCAAGCTTATAACGGATTTAATGAAAAACTCTGTAGATCTGTTGCAGAAAAGCTCAATGAACATAGTGAAATATCTGACATTGAACTATTTCGGATACTGGTTTTTGAAATCTCAAAAAATGGGCTGATTACAATTCAACCCGATTCACTGTTGCGAATGATACGCAATAGAATCCACGAAATGATCGAACTTCTTAACACCCGGTCAAAATTCCGTTCGGCCTATGATTATGAAACCTTTATGATTCTTGCTGAAAAGTACTTTGCCGAAAAAGAAAAAGGAATTGGTGTCCATTCCGGAACTCTGAATTTATATATATTGTTGATTTTGGCAGTCATTAATTTTTAATTCGGGAAATCATGTTACTATTTGAAATAAACGGACATCTGAATGAAGAAGGCATCGCCCTGTTCGCTGAAGGACTGCTTTTTCCTGCTGTTTACGCCCGGATTCCCGCCGAGGTGAGCCGGCATGTGGAGGAGTGCATGGAATGCAAGATGAAAATTATGGAATTGGCCGATATCATAAGAGAGGATGATGAAACCATGAAGCAGATTGCCTTCGGGATCAGCCATAAAGAAACTCACGGACCAGTGAAAGATGAAAAATTAAAAACCCATTGGATGCTTTGGATAGCAGCCGCAGCTACCGTTATTGTCCTCGCCGGGTTATACCTGTTCCTGAAACCAATACCAAAATCAGTAGGTGAAAAGCTATTTGCCGACAATTTCGAACCTTACCAAAACCTGATTACTGTCAAAGGCGCCGGGCAATCTCAGACCGAAGCCATGTATTATTATGATCTGAAAATGTGGGACAGCGCTATCCTGTATTTTGAAAGGATTCAGACTGAACAGGCAGATACGGCGGCCGTCATGTTTTACCAGGCCAATGCCCTGCTGGCTTCCGGAAAGGTTAACGAGGCCATCGTATTTCTGCAAACGGTTGCATGGCTGAATGACAACCGGTTCAAACCCCAGTCGGAATGGTACCTGGCTCTGGCGTATATTAAATCAGGCAGACAGGCCGAAGCAGTTATACTATTAAAAAAACTGACTGTCAACGATAGTTTTTATGGCAAAAAAGCCGGAACGCTTATACACGAACTTCGCCGATGATGAAAATATTTATCAACAGGTTTATGTGAAATGAACTCAATCAGAAAATTCAAAATTTATAATTCGTAAATTCGTGGTTAATAAGTTCGTTTTCGTGGTGTAGCCTAAATTTGAATTTCATTATTTTTACACAACTGTAAAACAACACCCATTATGAAATTTTCAATAGCATTTAATACCTTATCTTATTCCAAGAACCTTATCGAAGCAGGTGTTCCGCCACAACAGGCTGAAGTACATGCCCAAACGCTGTCTGAAATTTTCGCCGGACGTCTGGTTACCCGGCAGGATTTAAAAGAACCTGAACTGAGACTCATCATTAAAACCTGAGTGATGCTGCCGGTAAGTATAATCATTATGGTAAGCCTGATAAAATTAATTTAACCTGAATAACAGCCCCGATCATTTATATCCGGGCTATCCAGCTAATTACTAATTACTAATTGCTCATTGCTAATTGCAAAAAAGGCCGTCCTTTTCAGACAGCCTCTTTATTGACAGAATTATTATCTGTTTAGTTGAACTTCTTCAGCATCGAAACAAGGTCGACCACGCGCATGCTGTAGCCCCATTCGTTATCGTACCAGGCCAGCACTTTAACAATCCGTTTTCCTATAACCCTGGTAAATTCGGCATCGAACACCGATGAATAGGCATCGCCCACAATATCGGAAGAAACAATCGGATCTTCCGAATAGAGGAGAACGTTTTTCAGCCTCGGTGACTGTGCGGCCAGTTTTACGGCGGCATTCACTTCTGCAACAGTTACATCCTTGTTCACTTCACAAACCAGATCAACTACAGAACCATCGGGTACGGGAACGCGAAGCGCCATTCCGTCCAGTTTGCCTTTAAGCTCGGGGATTACTTTGCCGACTGCTTTGGCAGCTCCGGTAGTAGTAGGGATGATATTTTCAGCAGCTGCCCGTCCACGGCGCCAGTCGGCGTGTGGTACATCAGCCAGACGCTGGTCGTTGGTGTAGGCATGGGTGGTATTCATGATACCCTCTTTAATACCGAATGCATCATTGAGTACTTTGGCTACAGGAGCCAGACAGTTGGTGGTACAACTGGCATTTGAGATAATCCGGTGTTCGGGTTTCAGTCCATCTTCATTAACACCCAGTACCACGGTATAGTCAATCTCGTCCTTGGCAGGAACCGTAAGCACCACTCTTTTGGCGCCGGCATCGATATGGGGCTGCAATTTGGCCCTTGACCGGAAAATACCGGTGGCCTCAATCACCACATCGATCTCCATTTCTTTCCATGGAAGTTGGGTAGGGTCTTTTATAGCCAGCATTTTAACTTCCTCGTACGGAGTTTTCAGGACATCGCCTTCCAAACGGACTTCCTGTCCGAATCCTCTCATTACAGTGTCATATTTTAACAGATATGCCAGCACATTGGGATCGAAAAGATCGTTGATGGCAACTACATCGATATCTTCGCGGGCATTCAGGATACGGAAAACAGAGCGTCCGATACGTCCAAAACCATTTATAGCTACTCTCATAATTTACCTCCTTTGATTAGATGATTTTTGTGTAAGCGGTGATCAGATCTTTAATACGGGCTGCAACAGCCAGGGAAGTATGATACCACGAAATGGTTTTTACGATACGTCCGGATGAGCGCATGGCCACTTTTTTATCATAAATTATCGAGTGGGTATTTCCGATAATATCAACTGACACTATCTCGTCTTCAGTAACTTCAATGATGTGTGGAATTTTTGCTGCTGCTGCTTCAACGGCAGCGTGTACATGAGCCAGTTCAACGCCTTCTTTTCTCAGGAAAGTGGAAAGATCCAGCAATGATCCGGCAGGTATAGGTACATTAAGGGCGCTGCCCTCAACACGGCCTTTCATCTGAGGCAGGATCTGTTCAATCCAGGCCGGGGCAGGTGATACGTTCGGTATAATATTCTGAGCTGCAGACCGGCTTCTTCTGAAATCATTGCCAACAACATCCCTTAGTGGCTGGTCGGCTGTATAGTTATGAATAGTAAGTAACATGGCAAAATCAACGCCAAAAGCCTCATCCAGAATCTTGATCATCAGGGCAGAGGCATTAGTGGTAGCTGACCCTACCGAGATGATACGGTCATTGGGATGAATGGTGTGGTCGTTAACCCCCATAATAGCAACCCGGTCAATTTCACCGGCAGGTAAAGTAGCAATGATAACCCGCCCGGCACCAGCTTTAATATGTCCTTCAATTTCAGAACGCTTTAAAAACTTTCCGGTTCCGTCAACAACAAAGTCTACTCCAAAAGCATCCCAGGGTACATCACCCGGAAGTCTTCCCGGAAGCATTCTGGCTTTACCGTTTGAAGATACCAGGTTATTTCCTTCTAGTTCTACATTTACCGAGTTTTTCACTTCGGCACGCAATAAATAATGCAGGACCTCGGGTCTGCCAATGTCACTGATCGCCACAATCTCAAAACGATCGTCGTTGAGACAGAGACGATAGAGATGACGGTTGGTTTCCCCGAAACCCATTAATCCTATTCGTATTTTACTCATATTGATAAGGTTTTTAAAAAAACGTGCAAATTTACTAAAAAATGTTAATAATACAAGGCCGGAATTATTCGGAACGGTTTAATAAGTATCCGGTGAATTCAATAATCTAAACCAGACAGATCCATTATCCGGGCTGCAACCCTATGGAAAGCATTTCCAACAATTTCATACTTTTGTGTCTGAAAAAAATTGTAATTTTGAACGAATTGAATATGTTTGTCAACCAATTGATTTAACCTGTTGATTGATAAAACATTATCTTCGATGCGTTGACTCAGTAAAAGCAATAACGAATACAATAGATGAGCATTTCAGGTTTCAGCCGTTTTTCATGTAGGTTGCTGTGGCGAAACATCAAGAACCGTGATGAGTTTCATGGATAATATGTCCTGATATTCAGGATTATAATTGCTTTTAAATCCACTATTATTTCTTAAAACAAATTATCATGGAACTTCCATTTACAGAATCCTATAAAATCAAGATGGTGGAAACCATCAGACGAAGCACAAAATCTGAGCGGATTGAGTGGCTTAAATCCGCTAAATACAATCTTTTTAACCTGAAAAGTGATCAGGTTTTTATCGACCTGCTTACCGATTCAGGTACGGGTGCCATGAGCGACAAACAGTGGTCGGAGCTCATGCTGGGAGACGAAAGTTATGCCGGAGCTTCTTCCTATTATAAAATGAAAAATGCTATTGCTGATATCCTTGGCTTTGACTATTTTCTTCCTACGCATCAGGGTCGGGCAGCTGAGAATGTCTTGTTCTCAGTATTAATAAAAGCTGGCGATTTTATTCCAGGCAATTCTCATTTCGATACAACCAAGGGTCATATTGAGTTCCGCCACGCCACTGCTGTCGACTGTACCATCGATGAGTCGTTCGATACTACGCTCATCCATCCTTTCAAAGGTAATGTCGACATTAATAAGCTCGAATCGGCCATACAGACGTGTACTCCGGAAAAAATCCCGTTTATTATTGTTACCATCACTTGCAATACCAGTGGCGGCCAGCCTGTCTCCATACAAAATATGCGTGAAGTACGCAAAGTAGCTGATAAATATGGAATTCCGGTTGTTTTTGATTCTGCCCGGTATGCCGAAAATGCTTATTTTATCAAATTAAGGGAAGACGGATATACTGATAAATCCATCCGCGAAATTATCCGTGAAATGTTTTCGTATGCCGATGCCATGACCATGAGCAGCAAGAAGGACGCTATTGTAAATATGGGTGGGTTTATTGCCATGCGCGATGAAGAACTATTCCGGAAAGCCTCCGTTTTCAATATCATGTTCGAAGGATTTCTCACATATGGCGGTATGTCGGGAAGGGATATGAATGCCCTGGCACAGGGACTTTATGAATCGGCCGAATTCAATTACCTTGAAACCCGTATCAAACAGGTGGCGCTGCTCGGGCAATTGCTCACAGATCATGGAATTACCGTACAACAACCCTTTGGTGGCCACGCTATTTTTATCGATGCCAAAAGATTCCTTCCCCATATTCCTAAAGAAGAGTTTATTGCCCAGACTCTGGCGCTCGAGATTTACCTCGAAGGAGGGGTCAGGTGTGTTGAAATCGGGGCTATCATGGCCGACCGCGATCCCGTTACCCGCGAAAACCGTTTCCCGGAACCCGAATTTGTACGCTGTGCCATTCCAAGACGGGTATATACCAATAACCATATCGAATATGTAGCTGCTTCCATCATCAATGTATTTGATCGGAGATCTCAAATTACCAGAGGATACCAAATTGTTCGTGAGGTTCCCATACTTCGCCATTTTACGGTGGAACTGGAACCGTTGGCACAAAACCGATAGCATCGCTTGGAGCGATACTATCGGTGTCAAAAGCGATAGCATCGCTCCAAGCGATACTATCGCTCCAAGCGATACTATCGCTCCTAGCGATACTATCGCTCACAAATCGATAGCATCGCTGAAAGCGATACTATCGATCTGTTCACTTTTTATTACTTTTGCCAGCTATTTTAAAATATGGACCCGGTCAGAAAAAATCAACGTTACCAGCGGCTCTATCAGCAAATAGTGGAGTTGCTTAAAAAATCACCCCATACCGATGCACGTATGGCGACCATTATAGCCGTATTACACCATAAGATGGACTATTTTTTCTGGACAGGCTTTTATTGTCTGTATCAGGGTGAATTAACCGTAAAAACCTACCAGGGGCCGGTAGCCTGCCAGGTGCTGGAAAAAGATAAAGGGGTATGCTGGGCAGGTGTCAATTCCGGGAAAACAGTGGTGGTTCCTGATGTTCACCTGTTTCCGGGACATATTGCCTGCGACTCACGGTCAAATTCTGAGATTGTGGTGCCCCTGTTTGATGAAACCGGTAACGTGTACGGAGTTCTTGATGTTGACTCAAAAGAGAAATCATCTTTTGATGAGACAGATGCTGCCTGGTTGGAAAGAATTGTGCAATTAATCTGATATCTTACTGTAAATGAAAAACTTATTGTCAGGAACATTAACATTTTTGTTGGTTCTTCCGGTTTACCTGGCGGTGGGTCAGGTGCCACCCGGTTACTACGATCCTGCCACCGGGCTCTTCGGGCTTCCGCTTCAGCAGGCGCTTCATAATATCATTAAAAACCACGAAGTAGAGTCTTATGGCGACTTGTGGGATGATTACTACGATACTGACCGGAAATCCAACGGAAAAGTCTGGGATATTTATTCGGATGTGCCGGGTGGAAACCCTCCATATGAATACACTTTTTTTTCGGATCAGTGTGGTAATTACAATAGTGAAGGCGATTGCTACAACCGCGAACACTCATTTCCGCAAAGCTGGTTCGGCGATGGGGCATATCCCATGTACTCCGACCTTTACCAGGTATACCCCACCGATGGATATGTAAACGGAAAGCGAAGCAACTATCCGTATGGAACAGTGAACAATCCCACCTGGACTTCCATGAATGGATGCAAGTTGGGTAACTGCACCTATCCGGGCTACTCTCAAACCGTGTTTGAACCCATTAATGCCTATAAAGGTGATCTGGCTCGTACCTATTTTTACATGGCCGTACGATATTACTCTGAAGATGGCTCCTGGCCCGGAAGCCCCATGGTGAACGGTTCACAGCCCAAACCCTGGGCGCTGGCAATGCTCAGAGCCTGGCATCATGCCGATCCTGTAAGTGAAAAGGAAATCAACCGGAACAATGCTATCTACCAGATTCAGCAAAACCGGAATCCTTTTATCGATCACCCCGAATATGTGGAATATATCTGGGGTAATGTCTCTATTGCTGAAACCATCGATATCCGGGATTATATCTCCATGTTAAATCCTGTAAAAGAGCATATTGAAATCGCCCTGTCAGCAGAGATTATGAATGAACATTGGAACTATTCAGTAGTCTCCATTTCCGGAAGAAGCATGTTATCCGGAACCTTTTCAGATGTTAGTTCCTTTTCTTTGGATATCAGTGAATTTGAACAGGGACCTTACCTTTTTATTTTGATTAATCCTGATTCCGGAGTCCGGTTTCATTCTAAAATTATTAAACTGTAAAGATGAGTAAAGTCAGGATCAGTAAACAATTTATGTTTGAAATGGCTCATGCGCTGCCCGGCCACGACGGTCCCTGCCGCAATATCCATGGCCATTCCTATGAACTCACGGTTACTATTACCGGGACCCCCAATCCCGATAGTACATCCCCCAAATATGGGATGCTGATTGATTTTAAGGATTTGAAAAAAATCATCCATGAAGCGGTGATTTCACATTTTGATCATGCATTATTGTTGAGAAAGGATGCACATCCGGAACTCAAGGAATTGTTGCAGGATTATGGGTCCAAACTTATTTTAGTTGATTATCAGCCAACCAGCGAAAATATGGTGATTGATTTTGCAGCAAAGATTATTAAACTCCTTCCGCCGGAAATAAGCCTGCACTCATTGCGCCTGCGCGAAACGGTAACCTCTTTTGCCGAGTGGTTTGCCGATGAGAATTGATTGTTAGCCTAATTGTACCATCTTCAGATTGATCTTATCCAGGTCGGATACACCCAATCCAAGATTGGAAGCCAATTCCAAAAACTTTCGCCCTTTCGGATTATCCGTTTTCTGAACTTCCATTTCAATTCTTTTTTTCAGTACGGTTTCATACCCGATACGATCAACGGCTACCGGATCGGAACCAAAAAGCAGGGTGTTATATTGGCAGATGAACTGTGGATTGGCGCCCGGACCTCCATCGTAGCACCCTTTCAGACCATCGACAATGTTAAGCACTACTTTATCCCGGAGCGGCGGGAATGCACAAACCTCAGCGCTGGTTTCCGACCACAGTTGCTTGTGAAGCCTTCCGGTATTGGTAATAGCGCCATAAGCCAGGTTTTTCAGACATAAAGTAACCGAGGCACCTGCATTTTTCAGGATCGGAATATTGATGATCTTATCAAGTTCCTGTGTGCAAATCTTTGAAAAGTAGGAATATTTACCCGAGTTGACCATATAGGGCAGGGTATAGGCATCATATTCTTCCTCCGTGTCAGCCCAATAGAACCACTCCTTATCAATATTTTTTTCAGCATACTGTAAACCGTCAGTGCCATAAAACGATCCGTTTGCATCTTGCTGCTCGGTGCCTCTTAATTGAATCCCCGGAAATTCTTCCGGTATAAATCCGGCATCCTTTAACTGGAATTCCCTTCTATCCCAGATCATGATATCCTTTTCAGAAATGCCGGCATCCTTCAGCTGGGCAATTACCGCTTTTACAAGGGGTACACTGGTGGAAAGCAGTTTTTCACCAATCGGGTTAATTTTCAGCCCGATCTTTTCTCCCGGATTCACAAACATACGCCAGGCATCCCTTATTGATGAAGCTCCTGTTAAGGCCAGCATTCCGCCTGTCAGCATCTGCTCAACCGCAGCGACCACAATAGTATCACTGTCAATACAATGGGCATGATTAACTTTTACTACCTGTCCGGGAAATCGTCCGGGCATAGATTGGGGAAGTCTGGCATGTTTCAGGGCATCGGCAATGTTGGTAGCCGGTTTTTCATCACCGGCAGGAGCCGGGTGTGTAGTCCCTCTGGCCATTCCGAGTGAGGATAATCCCATACCCAGTCCGCCTGCAGCCAGAATTTTAAAGAACTTACGTCTGTTGGGTTCTGATGGATTCATAATAATGGTATTATTTTTACGATTGAAATAACGTTTAACAGATAAGAACTGCAGGATGGCGAAAATCGTTCCAAAACGGATTTTCAATATCCCAGCTACAAATATATTGAATAATCTCAGTTCATTTGTTCAAATACGTACAACCGATGAATTTTAACGGACAAACCTTTCCGCCTGAAGTTTCCCATGATATTGTAAATCATTGAATAACAAATAAAAATACTGGTTGGCACAATAGTAGATCGTACGGATTTCAAACGGTGTTTCAATGATCAGGAATTACTTAAAAATATCGACCAGGAACCTTATCAGACAAAAAGGATATTCCGTCATTAACATAGTTGGATTGAGTGCTGGAATTACATCGTTCATACTCATCATGCTGTTTGTGAAATACCAGAAGAGTTATGACCGGAATATACCTGCCGGTGAAAGAATATACCGGGTGGTTGAGATTCAGCAGGAAGTGGGGGTGGGTATCCAGCATGTGGCCATCACCATGGGACCACTGGCCCCTGCATTGATGCGTGATTTTCCCGAGATTGAAAACACCCTCAGGCTGGTTCCGGCCGGAGTTATACCGCTTGTGGCAGGTAACAGGTTTTTCAATCAGTCCAATTGCTATTTTGCTGATAGTTCTGTTTTTTCATTCTTCGATCTGAAACTGATCAGCGGAAACCGAAATAAATCCCTCAATGAGACCGGGGATGCATTAATTTCAAGAAAGATAGCCGAAAAGTACTTTTCTTCAGCCGATTCTGCCATCAATAAGTGGTTAAAGGTTAAGGAGGGGGGTAATCTGATGATAAGGGGAGTATTTGAAAATTTGCCTGAAAACATGCATGTTAACGTGGAGTTGATCATGTCTTATCCCACAGCTGAACATGAGTTCAATTGGCTTAAAAACTGGGATACCAACAGTCTTGTAACTTATGTGCTGCTTAAAGAAGGAACCGATCATAAGGCTCTTGAGGCCAAATTTCCTCAGTTCCTGCATAAATACATCACCTTTAACAAATACAATTCAGAGTTTGATATGTATTTGCAACCCCTGAACGACATTTTTCTCAAATCAGGGCATATCAAATTTCTTATCCAGGACCGCACCGGGAGTATTACCATTTACAGAATTTTTGTCAGTGTGGGAATAATTATCCTGATTATGGCGTGTATTAATTTTATTAATCTTTCCATTGCCCGTTCAATGAAAAGAGCCAGGGAAGTTGGCATGAGAAAGGCTATGGGCGCTACACGGGGTGACCTGATTTATCAGTTTATCGGCGAATCCGCTGTAATCACTTTTGTGTCGATATTAATTTCATTGGCACTGGTAGAGCTGATATTGCCTTTTTTCAACCTGTTGCTTAACACGGGGTTCCGGATCGATTTCTTCAGCAACCCGGTGTTCAATATCGGATTGGTCTCAATTCTTGTAATCGTAAGCCTGTTCTCAGGTGCATATCCGGCCTTCTATCTGTCACGCTATGACCCCGTCAGGGTAATGAAAGGAATTCAGGAAACTCCCGGCTCATTTTCAGTTTGGCTCCGGCAAATCCTCCTGATAGTACAGTTTGTTTTCACCATAGGGTTGTTGTTTTCTATCCTGGTGATCAGAGATCAGATGGCCTTTGTAACCAGGAAAGATCTTGGAATAAATTACGAAGATGTACTGTACATAAAATTATTCGACAGGGCTAAACCCCTTCAACAGGAAAAAATCAGGGCCGCTTTTCAAAACCGTCCTGAAATCCGGGGTGTATCATTTGCCTCTTTTTATAACGGGGTTGCCGGAATACAGGCTCCTGTTTACACCATGGATTCAGCAGAACAGAAAATGACAGTCAGGTTCGGATTTGTAGATGCTTCCTTTTTCCCGCTGATGGATGTTCAATTTGTGGAGGGCCGTAATTTTTCTGATCTGATTGCAGCCGATACTGCCGGCGGGGCTGTAATTTTAAACGAATCGGCGGTCAGGGCATTTGGTTGGAAAACGGCAGTTGGAAAACGGCTTAAACCGTTGTTGAATGATACGCTGAGACCAGCCACTGTGATCGGAGTGATACGCGATTACCATTATTATTCGCTTCATACAAGGCTTGAACCGGCCATTTATGTATTTCAGCCCCAAAGGTTTTATACCCTGATGCTGAAACTAAACCGGCAACAGGAAAATCCGGGCGTGAAAATTCTGGAAGCTGGCTGGAACACAGTTTTTCCTGATAACCGGATAACCGTAGATCCTGTTACTGCCTTGATCACCGAAAAACTTGCTGCTATAATACCTAATTATGTGTTTGAACCTGAATATGTTAAATCGTCGGTCAACAAGCAGTATAAAACAGAATGGAATACTTTGATCGTTTTTGGTTACTTTACCATGGTTTCAGTTCTGATATCCTGTCTTGGCTTACTTGGGCTTACCGCAATGATATCTGAACAAAAAACCAGGGAAATCGGAATCCGGAAAGTATTAGGAGCCACGGCAGGCGGAATCACTTTAATGATTCTGAAAAAATTTCTGCTGCTGATTATAATCGCAGGAATAGTATCGATTCCGCTGGCATGGTACACCATGTACACCTTGCTGAGTTCCTTCACCTACAGAATAGATCTGTCAGTGATGTATGCTCTGTACGCATTGCTGATTACCCTGATGATAGCCCTCCTCGTTATCATTTACAAATCTGTACGTTCGGCACTGGCAGATCCGGTGGAATCACTCAAATACGACTAAACTACACAAATAAAAATATGCGTGAAATTATCTTGCTGATTCCGGACATTGAGTCCGACCAGAATGTTGAGATTGATGTAAACATCAACGGAAGGAATAAAACCCTGAAATACAGGATTGAACTGATAAACTGGGAGCAGGAAGGTTCGCCTCCCAAAGATAAGGTAACCGTGTTACGACATAAAATTGCAGAATTTGACAAAGACTGGGAACTGGTAGAAATCGGAATTCCAACGGATCAGAATATTCCGTTGACGTTCAGGATGAAGTGAGTTGATGGCAACTGGGTAAAGTGGCGATGGTGCGATTGGCCGATGAGGCGATGGTGCGATGAAGCGATGGTGCGATGGTGCGATGGTGCGATGGTGCGATGGTGCGATGAGGCGATGGTGCGATGAGGTGATGCGGCGATGCTGCGATTATTTAAACCAAATGGTTAGAGAATTGATCATGTTGCTGATTTCATGGTAATTGCCGGTTCCTGAAACTGCCAGGTACCATTCTTTGTCCACAGGTTTGTAAAAGTAAATTGCACCGGCAGAATCAGTATAGTTTTCCAGACCTGGTAAAAAGTTGCTTTTTATAAGCTCATTCTCGCCCCTGGTAATGTCTGAAAATCGGATAAACGCCACATCAATATGATACCCGTCTCTTTTAACCGGAGTGACAAATAACTCAAATCCTTCAATATTTTCAAACACAGGTAGCCAGTCAGGGGCGCCATTCTGGATACCGAGTACTCCCCTGAAATATCTGGTTTTAGGAATAAAGGGTGTTAAACTTTCTGAAGAACAGGCCCCTGGTAATTCCCAGGCAGGTTCAGGAATCATATTGGCCAGCTGATTGGCCAGCCTGACAGCGAGGGTTCTGATATCTTCTGAAGGCGTTTGAAACATCAGTGAGCCATAATAGCAACCCTTGCAAAACTGTACCTGATATTTTCCCTGATACGACCAGTAATTGGCTCCGGGTATGGAGGCCGTATCTTTGCCCTTGCTGATGCTGTAAATGCCAAATGCCGATGCAGGGCTGTCCATCTGGTATATCTCGGCCCGAAGTTGCCCGGCTTTGCTGCTTACTTCTTCCAGTAACATTCTGTTCATCCCGTATTCAAGGTAGATGTCGGCGCCGCCATTAATTAATCCCCAAAGAGAACTCCCGTCGTAATATTCGTGGCGTTGTACCACCACTCCTGGATCAATATTTATCAATGAAGGGAAGTTTTCAACCTGGGCCATGGTGAAACCGGGAATTAACAGTATAAGAAAGATGAACTTCTTCATGATTTATCTTTTGTGCAAAACTATAAAAACCGGAAACTGTATCCAGGGCAAAATGTTAATTTCTGGTCGGACTGATGGTGATTTATACGGTCTCTCTAATTAAAAAGGTATTGGGTTTTCAGTTTTTGTAAGCCTACAATTTTATACTTTTGCATTATATTAAAAATCTTTTTCCGTTAAGTATTTAATTAATTGAATATTATGATATTACGATATATTTTATTTTTGCTGACCGGGATTCTGGGTTTCAGTCCTGGCTTGATGGCTCAGGAAAGCCCGGATAATTTCAGTCCAGGAAAACAAATTCCATATGACAGTACCACAGATTTAAAGGGACTTAATTCAATTCCAGGGCTCATCGTAAAGGGAAATCTTACCTGTCTGGGCAACATCACCGTGAATTCGGGCCGGGAAGTACACATCGATTCTACAGGTCAGATAATCCTTAACAAATCTCAGAATGTGCCCTCCATAACCTTTAATTCCGGCAGCAGGCTCAATATGTCGGGAAACAGTACCCATCGTCCGGGGCTCATCCGCACGCAACCGGGTTATTATCAGCTTAATCTGAACACGGGTTCATCCATCTCAGCCGCTTATGGGATATTTAGCAATTTTGGCGGAGAAAAAGGCATTGGAATTTCCTCCGGAGTTACTGTGGATACATCAGCCAGTTTCGGGTATTGTACGTTCAATGGTGGCTTTTCATCCATTCCCGGATCTTCCCTGTTGACTTTTGAGAATGATCAGCATTTGGTTCTCAGGGGTTTACATTTTACTCAGGGTGATGCAACCTATAATATCCGGAAGAATAATGCTGAAGGCAGAGTACTTGTCGGTGTAACCAGTGGTAATTTTTCAGGGCCGGAACATGAGAACGATCCTTACAACCAGGTAATCTGGGGCGGTATTGAAATGAATCAAACCATCCCGCTTCCCTCCGGATGGAGTGGATTATCCTCATATATGATTCCTTTTACCGATAATATTCCGGGGATGTTTTCAGAATTCGAAAACGAATTTGAGTTGTTGGAGTCTCTTAACCTGGTATACTATCCCTCGCAGGGAATTTATACGCTGACCGACTGGGAGCAGCAGTCGGCGTATAAAATAAAAATGAATGATGCCGCTGAGCTTACCATCCACGGGTTTACCGAACCCAATCAGACTTTTGAACTGACAACCGGCTGGAACCTGATGCCGGTAATTTGTAATCAACCAGTAAATGCCGTCAATCTGTTCGGAACCCCCGGAACTAATTTTGTGGTAGCCAAGGAAGTAGCCTCGGATCATATTTACTGGCCGGAATATGGGATTAATACCATTGGAAATCTCATTCCCGGGAAAGCTTATTTTGTAAAAGTCGCAGGCAATTCATCGGTTCAGTTTCCGGATTATGTGATAAATCCAGCAATTATTAATTCCCGGATATCGGAAAGTGTTGCATCCGTCCCGTGGAAAATTTCCGGAAAATCTGCTTCTTCCCATATATTTGCGCTCCTGCCTGAGGCATTAAAAAATATGAGAACCGGAGATATTATTGGTGCATTTACCCTGGATAATGTATGTGCAGGCCTGGCAGAAATTAACAGTCTGAATGTTTCCCTTCCACTGGTGGTTTTTGCTGATGATCCGGGAACTGCAGAAGATGAAGGTTTTAATTATGGCGAGCCGGTTCAGCTCAGGGTATTCAGCCCATCCGATGAATCCACGGATATTACGACAGCTTTTTATGATAAACGGCTGCCCGATCAGGGAACATTTGTCCCTGAGGGTCTATCAGCAGTAACCTTTCTTAAAATGGAAGAACTTCATGTTTGGGAGGGTTTTGACAAAAAGGCAGAAGTAAGGTATTATCCTAATCCGGCAAAAGAATTTGTTAACATTTATTGTAATCATACGGTTAACAGCCTTAAAATATTCGGTGCCGATGGAAGGTGCTGTCTGGAAAAAACTATGGAAGCATCCTCTTCGGTTCAGGTGGATGTATCTGGGTTAATACCCGGAATTTACCGGATGGAACTATTTGGATATGAAGGGTATGTGGTTAAAAAGCTGATCATTGGCCAATAAAAAAAAAGACCGTCAGTGTATGACAGCCTTTATTTTGGTGGGCGCTAACGGATTCGAACCATTGACCCTCTGCTTGTAAGGCAGATGCTCTGAACCAGCTGAGCTAAGCACCCTTTGATATGTTGCTTTGTTGAAAAGCGGGTGCAAAGATACACCTTTTTGGAAAAAAACAAGGGGCCAGGAAAAATTTTTCATGACCCCTTTAGTTTTTGTGTTTTTTCAGGGATTAGACCGAAGTTAAAGACCAAACTCCTGTTTCAGGGTTTCAACATAATCCAGTTGCTCCCAGGGAAACAACGTTACTTTTTTGAAGATTTTGCGGGCGCCGTTTACATTTTTTGTATAGGTTTCGCCATTTTCATAATAAACCTCAACCTCGACTTCTTTGGGCTCTCTTCCGAAATGGCCATATTTGGCTGTTTCGAGGTAAATAGGATTTTTAAGTCCGAATCTTTGGTTAATAGCATAAGGCCTCAGATCGAAAATGTTTTTCACTTTCAGGGCCAGGTCTCCGTCGGCTAATACCCCTCCTTTTCCATCACTGATTTTGCAGGTACCAAAGGTGTTTACATAAACACCAACCGGGTCGGCAATACCTATGGCATAGGCAATCTGAACCAGAATTTCATCGGCAATGCCGGCGGCTACCATATTTTTGGCGATATGCCGGGCAGCGTATGCAGCTGAACGGTCAACTTTTGAAGGATCTTTTCCTGAAAATGCTCCGCCTCCGTGTGCACCTTTTCCACCATAGGTATCAACAATAATCTTCCTCCCGGTTAAGCCGGAATCTCCGTGAGGGCCTCCGATTACAAATTTTCCGGTGGGATTGACCAGATAATTGATATCATTGGTAAACAGACCGGCAATCTGACCGTTGCCCCGTTTTCTGTAATCCTCTGTAACCATGGGGATTAATATTTTTTTGATATCTTCAGTGATTTTATCCTGCATCGCTTTCTGGGCTTTGTCATGGGCTTCAGGACTGTCATCTGCCGGGCGGACAAATTCGTCGTGCTGGGTGGATATTACAATGGTATCAATCTTCTCAGGCTTACCCTGGTTGTCGTATTTTATGGTGACCTGCGATTTGGCATCCGGTCGTAAATACGGCATCAGGTGCAGTTGCTCTTTTCTGATTTTTGCCAGGGTAAACAACAAGTCGTGGGCTATTTCAATGGGCAAAGGCATAAAGTTGTCCTGCTCACGAATGGCATAGCCAAACATCATTCCCTGATCGCCGGCACCCTGGTCTTCAGGTTTCGTTCTCACCACACCCTGTCTGATATCAGCAGATTGCTCATGTATGGCCGAAATAATTCCGCATGAATCGGCCTCAAACTGGTATTCTGACCGGGTATATCCAATCTCCTTCAATGTTTTCCTTACTAAACCCTGAATATCTACCCATCCGTTGGTTTGTACCTCCCCGGCACAAACCACCAGACCGGTAGTAACGAGCGTTTCACAGGCTACTTTGGCATTGGGGTCATTTCTTAAAAACTCATCGAGTAATGCATCTGAAATCTGATCGGCCACTTTGTCCGGATGTCCTTCCGAAACCGATTCTGAAGTAAAATAGTATCCCATTGATAATTAATTAAATAAGAGTTAATAACAAGGAGATTTGATTTGCTAAACCAGGTGATACATTGTTTTAGCATTTTTTACCGTGGTTGCAATCAATCAAATCTTTCCACATGCTGCAAAATTACATTTTTTTCAATTTGCAGCATCCGTATTTTCAAAATTCTACTGTTTTTTCATTAACAATTATTAAGAATTTATTATTTTTGCCCTCCAAACAGTTACCCGCTCTTTATGTAATCTGTTCAAAATCTGTATTTCATAATTTCTAATTGCTAATTTCTAATTCCTAATTGTAAAAATGGTTCTTACTAAACTCGATCAGATGTTTGACCTCGTCAGACAAAAAACAAAAAAACGTCTCGCAGTTGCGTTTGCCAATGATGATCATACTATTGAAGCTGTTTATGGCGCTGTTGAGAAAAATATTGTGGATGCTACTTTAACAGGCGATCAGAATATCATTCTGGAGATCTGTAAAAAGCATCAGTTCGACGCTTCAAAATTCGAAATCAGACATGAACCCAATGAGGCAAAAGCAGCTTCTCTGGCAGTGCAACTGATCAATGAAGGTAAGTGCGACCTTTTGATGAAAGGATCACTCAGTACTGACAAATATATGAGGGCTATACTCAATAAAACAGCGGGTTTGACCAATGAAGGCGCGGTGTTATCACACGTGACCGTTATGGAGTTTCCCAAATATCATAAACTGCTTACACTGGCTGATGTGGCTATTATACCCGCACCTGATCTCAAGCAAAAAATTAAAATGATAGATTATATAGTCAGTGCAGCCACCAAACTGGGTGTGGAAAAACCAAAAGTGGCCGTTATAACGGCTACCGAGCAGATGCTTGCCGGTATGCCGGCCTGCGTGGATGCTGCTATCCTGGCTAAAATGAATGACCGGGGTCAGATTAAAGGGTGTGTGATCGATGGTCCCTTATCTCTGGATACAGCCATTGACCGCGAATCTGTCGAAATCAAAAAAGTTACAGGCGTTGTGGCTGGCGATGCCGATTGCCTGCTTTTCCCAAATATCGAAGCCGGAAACGTATTCTTCAAGGGAGGTACCAAACTGGCCGGAGCTGAGCTGGCTGCCTATGTTGCCGGAGCCCGGGTACCCTGTGTTCTGACTTCGCGTGGCGACAGCGCCCTGACCAAATTATACAGCATTACGCTGGCGGCAATGATGGCCTGAGAACGTTTCACCAAGAACCCTTGAACCATGCACGAATTGGGAATAATTGCCATAAACCCCGGCTCAACATCTACCAAAATTGGGGTTTTCCATGAACTGAACCCGGTGTTCATGAAAAGTATCCAGCATTCTCAAAATGAACTGTCTCGTTTTGACCGGATTACCGATCAGTTCCAGTTTCGGAAAGATATCATTCTCAAAGTCCTGGATGATGCTGAGATAAAAATGGAATCAATCCAGGCGGTGGTTGGAAGGGGCGGTTTGCTGAAACCTATTGAATCGGGCGTTTATGAGGTGAATGAGGTCATGAAAGCTGACCTGCTCAACAATTCCAGAGGTGAGCACGCCAGCAATCTTGGCGGATTGATTGCCGACGACCTCGCTAAAAGCCTTCCCAATGCCCGTGCATTTATTGCCAATCCTATCGTAGTGGATGAACTGGATGAAATTGCCCGGATTTCAGGCCATACGGTATTTCAGCGGATTTCCATTTTTCACGCACTCAACCAGAAGGCAGTGGCCCGGGGCCATGCCAAATCGGTTATGCGCAATTATGAGGACATGAATATGATCGTGGTTCACCTGGGTGGTGGAATCACCGTGGGCGCCCACTGTAAAGGAAGAGTTATTGATGTGAACAACGGCCTCGACGGGGAAGGCCCATTTTCGCCTGAAAGGGCCGGTACCGTTCCTACCGGCGACCTCATCAGACTTTGTTTCAGCGGTAAATATACCGAAAAAGAACTGATGAAAATGATGGTTGGGCAGGGCGGACTGGTATCGCATCTCGGCACCAACAGCGCTTACGAAGCCGAACAAAGAGCCTTTAACGGGGATGAAAAATCCAGGTTGATACTAACGGCAATGGCATATCAGGTTGCCAAATTTATAGGAGCCATGAGCACAGTACTGAAAGGAGAAGTGGATGCCATTCTGATAACCGGAGGCATAGCCCATAGCAAATGGTTTGTTAATCAAATCATTGAAAGAGTGTACAAAATTGCGCCCATCCACGTATATCCGGGCGAAGATGAAATGAAAGCATTGGCCTTTAACGGTTTACGCGTACTTAAAGGAGAAACGGTTCCCAAAGTATATGCCTGACGTCCCTGATTTGAAAATTTGAAAATTAGGGAATGTGGAAATGAAATATAAATTCAAATACGGCAATCCGGCAATTCGATAAGGTGACGATTGAATGCAAGTCATCAGCCTGGTCATCTTTCATGATGGTTTGTTTCACGCAAAGAAAAAGCAAAGGTGGCGCAAAGGCCGCAAAGGAAAAACATTATAGAAACTCTTATATTAAATGATTTATTATCAATGTATTATTTCCTTATTCTCTCAGAGTTTCTAAGTAAGCGGAATTGCAAATTCCACTTAGCCGGAGTCAATCCATTGTATTTCAATCTATAAACTATAATCTATAATTTATAATTTATAATTTATAATTCCTTTCAGTACGCCTTCCTCTGTCCTTTAATCAACTCCTTGATGGTTAACAGGATAATTCTTACATCAAGCCCTACCGACCAGTTTTCAACATATCTTACATCCAGGTTTACCCTTTCGGTTAAGTCTTTCTGGTTGAGAATTCCGCCACGATAACCATGTACCTGAGCCAAACCGGTGATTCCGGGCTTTACCGCGTGACGCATCATGAATTTTTTAGCCAGGGTCCGGTACTCTTCTGTGTGCTTCAGCATATGTGGCCTGGGCCCGATCACCGACATCTGTCCCATAAAAACGTTGAAAAACTGAGGCAACTCGTCAAGACTGGTTTTTCTTAAAAATTTCCCGACCGGAGTAATCCGATGGTCATTTTCAGATGCCTGTAAAAGGTCAGCATCCGGGTTCTGATGCATACTTCTTAATTTCAGCACCATGAACTTCTTTCCGTTAAGGCCTGTACGAAGTTGTCTGAAAAATATGCCCTCCCTGGTTCCAAAAAGCGACAAGAAAAGAAGTAGCGGAATCAACCAGGAAAGTACCAATGTAATCACTAAAATGGATATCAACAGGTCAAAAAGTCTTTTGATAAACCGGTTATACCAGAAACTCAGCGGGCCCGGATGCACCTGAATAACCGGAATATCGTTGTAGTTAATCAATTCAGCCTGCAATCCCCTCAGGTTGCCGAGGTCTGGTACAATTCGAATTTTTACCGGGTATTCGGTTACAATCTCGTTGATAATGGAGTGGTAAGCAACCGGAATACTTTCCCAACTAAGGTACACTTCGTCGATCGAATACTTTTCAATCACTTTTTTTATTTCTTGCCAGGTTCCAATAACCCGGTTGGCCTGATCTTTTTTATCGGAAATATATCCGATAAACCTGTATCCGTTTAAGGCACTGCTCATAAAATATCTCTGCAATTGCCGGGTTGAATGGTTAATGCCTATGATCAGTACCATACGGTAATTATAGCCCAATTTCCGGTAAATTACAAAAGCATAATGAAGTGTGTATTTCCAAAGAATAATCATGAGGAAGAACAAGGGAAAAATCAGTTTAATGTGTTCTCCGTCATAGTATGGGCGCAAAGTAACCTGCAAATACAGTAAAAACATCACAAAGAAGAAAACAATGATCCGTACGTACCTGAAAGCGATGATCTTTTTTTTGGTGTCAGGAGTAATCTGATGGGCCTTGAATATAAAGGCAAGGATTAACCAGCTAATATTTAGGTAAATATAAAAAAATAGAAAGGGGATTTCAACAGCTTCTGGTAGTCCTTTGTAAAGGATAGTCAAACCGGTAAACATTAAATTCAGGATGAAAAAATCACCTGAAAGCGCAATCAATGGAATGTATCGTGAGTATCGAACCGACATGAGTGGTTTATATAAGTGGTGTAAATTTAAGATAATTTTATTAATGATTTATCAATCAGGTCTTTATACTGACTGATGATTTTTTCCCAGGAATAGTTTTTAAAGACCGCTGCCTGATTGAGGATTGCCTTCTCTGACAGTTCCTGAGGCTGAACCCCGTCATATTTATCCAGGATTTCTCTGATTTCCTCAGCAGAGTTGAAATAGGTGCCATTTTCCTTCAGTACACTTCGATTAAAAGGATTATCATGCGCCATGATTTTTGAGCCGCAGGCCATTGCCTCGAGAAGTGAAGGATTGGTTCCCCCGCAGGAATGTCCGTGAATATAAAAATAGCAGAAAAACCTGAACAGATCAAGTTCGGCCTTATTATAAACCGGTCCTGCGAATCGGATTCTGTCAGATGTGTATTTTTTCTTAAGATAATTTCCGTACCGGTTCCCTGAATTCCCAACAATTATAAGTGTTCTGTTGGTTTTTGAATTCAAAAAACCTTGTATACTCATTTCTATATTATTGTCTTTCTGAAACCGGGCTATGATCAGGATATAAGATTGAATTCCAAGATTATATTTGCTAAGTCCGGCCGGATCAACCCGGATGGGTTCATTGACTCCGTAAGCAATGAAGGAGGAATCGCGTCCGTACTTTTCGAGATAATAATCCCGGATAACCAGAGAATCGGAAACCAGGAAGTGGCTGTTGTTTACAGCCCATCTTTCCGACAATCTGAGGAATATTTTCACCGGCGGACTGTACTTGGATCGCTGCCATTCCATCCCATCCATATTGGTGATGATCATTGATTTTTTGGGAAGCAGCCAATTCCAAACGGCGTTGGTGGTATAACCGAGTTGAAGGATCACATCAAAGTGCCGGCGGCGTGAATCAAGGATACACAGCAGATCATAGATGAAATGACCAGCCGGGCCAATTACAGGCTCCGGATCAAAACAAAGGATCCTTCTCACCCCATGCCAATTGCTGGTTTTCAGTGGATGAAAGTGAGGATTATAAACGGTAACCTCGTATCCGGCCTCGGTAAGTCCAAGGGCAAGATATTCGGCCAGTTGCTCGAATCCCCCGTAATTGTTGGGGATTCCTCTTGAACCTATGATTGCGGCTCTGACTGGTTTTTTCAAGGTGTTGCAGATTAGTGATTCTTTCAGAATTCAGGTGCAAAATAAAAAAAATGAGGGAAACCTTGTGAATATTGAGATTTTTATATTTTTGAAAAATCCAAATTCAGGCTTGACTAAACGCAATTCAACCCGGAAATATCAAATAAAACCAATTGTTTTGAAATCTAAATCGACTAAAAAAGAGAACGCTGAATCATTTTTTCATAAATCCGCTTTCTTTATATTGCTGGTTTTTACAATTATAATCCTGCCGTTGGTTCATACCTTTAAAATCATGGATCCGGTATTAATGATCAGACTACTGGTACTGGCGATATTTCTGACAATTTTTATATTGATATACTTCAATCCGAAAAGCATCCTAAAGTTTAAAACCCGAATCATTCAACAACCGGTTTTTGTGATCTGGGCAGGTTATCTTCTGGTTTCGGCAGCTGCTCTGGCCATAGCGATAAACTTCAGGGAGGGTCTCTTTGATGTATCGAAAACAGCTGTTATATTAATTTTCACTTTGGTACTCAGTATTGTTTTGTTTAATAAAAAAGACTGGATGGAGATTCTGCCTGTAATGGTTTCCATATCTGCCGTTATGGCATGTATCCTTGGATTCAGCCAGTATTTTGATAAGGTATATTTGAAAGAGCATCTCGAAAAGGTAGGAGAACTTCCCTTGATTTATGAAGTTAAAGGACTAATGGCCCACAAAAATCAGTTTTCTATTTCGCTCTTCCTTATGCTTCCTTTTATCGGGTATGGAATTTACCGTTTCAGCAACTGGCGGAGATGGTTATCAATATTGGCATTTATCATGGTATCTGTACTGTTGATTCTGCTGAAAACCAGAGCGGTATGGCTTGGTGGGATTTTTGCCACACTCGTTACACTGGTGATCTTAATACTTGGGTATACCCAATTCGGATTAACCAGGAAAATCCGGAATTATATTGTTTTTGGATCAGGGACTATATTTATAATCATTTCACTGATATTGGTTTTTGGCGGAAATAATCAGTATATTGACCGGCTCAGATCAGTAACTAAACCAGGTTCACACGATAATAAATACCGTTTGATGATTTGGGAGAGCTCGGTCAGAATGGCCGCTGATTACCCGGTACTGGGTGTCGGACCCGGCAATTGGCAGTTCAACCTGCCTGATTACCTCAAGGGTAAAGACTTCAGAAAGGACCAACTGAACTGGATCCGGCCACACAATGACTACCTATGGGTGTTAACTGAAAAAGGCATTATTGGCTTATTGCTTTACCTTTCTGTTTTTGTTTTGATCATTATTAAAGCCCTGAGAATTATACGGAACCAGAGCAATATTCATGTGAAAACATTCGCGCTGCTGGTAATTTTCGGGCTGACCGGATATCTGGTGGATGCATTTTTTGATTTTCCTTACGAAAGAATTAACCAGCAGGTTTATTTGTCACTTTTTTTTGCGTGCCTGCTTGTAATGGGTCATCAAAATGATGATCCCTTAAAGAAAAACGGATCTATCCGGTTCTTTCTTTTACCCGCTATACCTATACTTGTTTTTGCGGTTGTTTTTGGCCTGCAGGCCATCAAGCTCGAATCGCACATTCTCAAAGCGAGGGTTGCACTCCTGCAAAACAGAAATGAAGTGGTGCTCAAAGAGGGATTAGCTGCACAAACAGCTTTGAAAAACCTTGATGCTGAAGCTGTGCCGGTGAACTGGTTTATCGGATTGGGCTACTATAACCGTGGTGAAACATCAAGTGCCATTAAGCATTATGAAATGGCCAAAAAGGAAAATCCGGTGATGATCAATGTATTAAATAACCTGGGTCAGGCATATTTCAAAATTAAGGACTATGAAAATGCGGAAAAGAATTATCTTGCTGCCCTCGATATTCTTCCCACGTACCGAGAAGCTTTGTTTAATATCAGTTCGCTCTACTATGCGCAAAAGAAATATGTTAAATCACTGTCAGCGCTTCAGCTTTTACAAAGAAACTCAGTAACCCGTGACCAGGAAGTTGAAAATCGTATAAAACATCTCAATTTACTTATTGAAGATCAGTAACAAAAAGAAACTATGTGGCTATAAGCCGCCTGTAAAAGGTTGAATATTGCTATTTAATTAGTTAATTTATTATATTTCAACCGCATATAAAATGATATTGCTCGGCTGTCTGTGACTGAGAGGGCGAAGCATTGGAAAAACCGGTTTGAATGATTAAATGACAGATGTAAAATGATTAAAATAAATAATACAAAGGTTATCTGGTTCACTGGTTTATCCGGTTCGGGAAAAACAACATTATCGGAACAACTTGAAAAACGAATGATAAGCCAGGGGTTGCTGGTTAAATCGCTGGATGGAGATGTTTTACGTAAAGGATTGAACAGCGACCTTGGATTTGATATGTTTTCAAGGATTGAAAACATCCGGCGTGCTGCAGAAGTTTCCAAAATACTCATAGATTCAGGGCTCATCTGTTTAAGCAGCTTTATCACTCCGACCCGGGAAATCAGGCAGATGGTGCGAAATATTATTGGAAGCGAAAACCTGATTGAAATTTTCGTGAATGCCCCTCTTGAGGTTTGTGAAGCAAGAGATGTGAAAGGACTTTACAAAAAAGCGAGGTTAGGACTGATTCCTGAATTTACCGGGATATCCAGTCCTTTTGAACCGCCTGAACATGCTGATCTGGAGGTGAGAACGGATTTGATGAGCGTGGAGGAATCGGTGGAGGTGTGTATGTGCCATATATTCAAATAAATTATATGAAAACAATCTGGATTTTCTGGGAACAAGGTATTGATCAGGCTCCTCCATTGGTTAAACTTTGTGTGAAATCATGGCAAAAATTTAACCCTGATTATAAAATTGTTGTACTCGATCGTAACACTGTGAATGAATACATTATATTTCCTGAGGAAATAATTGTTGAAAGACCAGATATAACCGTTCAGAAAATATCAGCCATTTCACGACTTCTTTTGTTGTCAAAATATGGAGGTGTATGGACTGATGCTACTGTTTTTTGTTCAAAACCCTTAAGAGTATGGCTCCCTTCTTATCTTCAAAATGGTTTTTTTGCCTTCAGTAATCCGGGCCCGGACCGCCTGATGTCGAACTGGTTCATTGCAGCTGAGCGGGAAAACTGGCTGCTATCGCGCCTAACACGTGATTTTATTGACTTTTTCAGATTGAACCGTTTTGAGAATCAGGATACCGCCTTTGGAAATCAGGCTATTACACAATTGCGATCTTATTTGAGTGCGAATCCGGAAAGAACTTTGCTCTGGATCTCTGAGATCATTACAAAAGGACTGAAAATATATCCCTACCCAATCTTTCATTATATCTTCAACAAGTTGGTTTTAACTGATGAAACTTGCAGAAAAATCTGGTACTCAGCTCCGCACTTTGAAGCTGACTATCCTCATTTTTTGCAGATCCTGCACGAAAAAGCAAGCGGGGTGCCATTTCCATACCACAGCAACTTTTGTGAGAGTGCGAGGATATTAGCTGAAAAAGCTCCAGGGGAACCTTTGGCAGAGGCCATTAAATTTATTGCTGAAAATCAATGCCCGATGTATAAACTGACCTGGAGACCGGATTTCAGTCAGGGGTATTGGAAAGGAGTGTTGGATTATCTTTCTCTAAAACTATAGAAATTATGGTATGTGTAATCCCTTCAAACCGTCAGATCAATCTGAACTATTTAGCACCTCTCATTGATGCAGGGGTTCGGTTTATTATTGTTGATGATTCCGAAGGAAAAGTAAATCTGAACCATCCTCTTTTCGAAATTTTTAATTGGAATGACAGAAAGAAAATACTCGGAAATCATGATGAATACTTCCCCAGAAGAAATGGAGCCAGCCGCGATTTTGGATTTTATATGGCCTGGAAAAACTCCGATCCGGGTGAGATCATTGTTGCTCTGGATGATGATTGTGAAATTTATCAGGACGATTTTGCTCAACAGGTTGAAAAAAGCCTGAGTTCAATAACCCGCCCGGTGGTGAGCTGCACCGCTGAGCATCTGAACATTCTTGATTTTTACACTGACTCGGATGGGACAATATTCCCAAGGGGTTTTCCTTATTCGGAACGCGCCAAGGCTGTTAAGTCCTATGAAAAAGGTAATTCCGATGATGTTGTCAGTTTTTCACTGGGACTATGGAAAAATTATTTTGATGTGAATGCCATTGATAAACTTAATGGTTTTGAATATAATTTTCCGCAAGCTGAAATTAAACACAGGTCAGTAATCATTGATAAGAATAAGTATATTTCTGTTTGTTCCATGAATATGCAGTTCCGGCGTGAATTGATTCCGGCAGTATTTCAACTGCCCATGCATATTGAAATTATGCCGGGCTGGGTAATCGACCGTTATGGCGATATCTGGGGAGGTTTTATCCTAAAGATGCTGATGGATATAAGAAATGAAGCTATGGCTGTCGGGGAACCCTTGATCAGACATCATAAAGAAGGAAATATTCAACGTAATATGTGGCAGGAGCATATCGGCCATTTGGTTAATGATGAATTTCTGAACATTTTAAAGGACATCAGGCAAAATATTGATCCTGCTGATTATTTGTCGATGATGGCTCAGGTGAGTGAACAATTTAACCATAAAATCACTCATTCCTCTATATTACTGAAACCATATCTTAAATACCTCTGTATGTCCTTTAACGCCTGGATTAACGTTTTGTCAAAATAAACCAGGCCAGTATAAGCAGAATCGTCTTTTTAAAATAATGGCAACTCTCTATATCCATGCAGGTCATCCTAAGACCGGATCAAGTTATTTACAACATGTACTCAGGACAAATACCAGCATTTTAGCTGAAAATGGAATTATATATGCCGTGGGAAATGATAGAAATATTTCACCCGGAAAAACTATTTCTGTTGGAAATGCGGCTTTACTGTTCCAATCTCGGGAAAATTTCTTAAATTCATTGAAAATCAATCGTATATCTCATGATCAATCCTTGTTATTTACGAGTGAGATTATTTTTCTTAATTTTTTGGAGAACAATGCCGATGAATTTTTGGAAGAGATTGCACTCAACTATGGTTTTGATAGGATTAAAATTCTGATTTTTATCAGAAATCCTGTAAATTTATGTGCTTCCAGATGGCAGCAAAGAATAAAAAGAGGGGGTGAGACTAAAACTGATTTTGCAAGGCTGGAATGGAATAAAAATGGAGCTGAGTTTATATTTTTATTGGAAAATTGGATTAATCGTCTGGAAAAGCTCAAATCAGTTGAGTTGACCATTCGGAACTATAGTTACTGTTATGACCGGATTTTGGATGAAGTTTCCAACTGGCTTGACTTACCCTTGGGAGTATTAATTCCATCCTCGGTAAAACGGGTCAATCGCTCCATGACTTATTCCGAACTTCAATTTTTAGTAGCGCTAAATAAGGTTATAGGAAAGGCAAACTTTGTATCCGACGCCCTTTGTGAGGAAATACCAGAAATTGAAACAGAATTAATCATGCCTCCGCATGAGATTCAAAAAGCAATTTGGGAATATGTAGAGCCGGTTATTTCTCGGATAAATCCAAAAATTCCCATTGAAAACCGTTACAGTTCTGATTTTAGCCTGCCTAATTCTATGCCTGATTTTTTGCAGTTTTCAAACAATCAAATTAACGTAATTGCTAAATGTATTGGAAATCAAATAATTCAGCTTGAACAGGAAAACATAGCCCTGAAAAATGAAGTTGAAAAATGGAAAATGGACTTATCGGATTTCAGGCCATCGAATGTGCCTGATAATAAAGGCAATGCTTTTAGTCTTAGAATATTTTCAAAAAAACTATTACGGAATTTTTTTTTAACAGATATTTTCCTTAAAATTTGTGCCTAATATCATGAAATTACATGATATAATATTTTCCAAACCCTTAATAAATGATAAACCTTCCGCCTGGATAAAGCATATTCCTTTTGCCTTTTTTATAGTTGAGAAAGCAAAACCAAAAATATTTGTTGAATTGGGTGTTCATTTTGGAAACTCTTATTTTGCTTTTGCACAGGCAATTAAAGAATTGAACCTTCCTGCCGCTGCTTATGCTGTAGACCATTGGAATGGTGATGAACAGGCAGGTTTTTATTCTGACGATGCCTATATTTATGTTGAGAAGCAGAACCAGAAGTATTTTTCGCAATTTTCCACATTGGTAAGAATGGATTTTGATCAGGCTAAAAATTATTTCGCTAATGGGAGTATCGATTTATTACATATTGATGGTTTTCACACCTATGAAGCGGTTAAACACGATTTCGAAACCTGGCTTCCCTATATGAGTAAAAGGGGGATTGTTTTACTCCATGATACGCAGGAAAAGAAAAAAGACTTTGGTGTTTGGAAGCTCATGGAGGAATTACGTGAAAAATATCCATCTTGTGAATTTTTACATGGTCATGGACTTGGTATTGTGTGCACAGGAAAGGAAATCGACCAGGATATAGCTGAATTTGTATTCCAGTGTAATAAGGATGCATTCATTCAAAATGTTTTTTCTACTCTGGGAAGAATCGTTCATGGAGAAAATATTTGGTTTCGTAATAAGCCGGGATCAGAGAACATATTCTTGCGTTTTGCACGAATTTCTTTGAGAGGACCGGACGGTGATACTGAAAATTGTATTGTATTGGTTCATCGGAATGAAGATAGTATGTGCAGATTGGCGTTTCACTTTCACGAAAAGCAAAATATTTCCACAATCAGATTCGAACCCTTAAACCATATTATTCGGTTAAAACTTCTGAATATCGGTTTTTATAAAGATAATCTGCGAATTGAAATACCATTTTCCGTTTCATCAAATGCAGTATTTGATGATAAAACAGAATACCTGTTTGATTCTGATAGTCCTTTTATCGATATTAAATTTTCAGAGGAGTTAGTGAACGGTATCAATAGGATTTTGATGGATGCTGAATATCTTGAAGAGGACAGGGGTGCACTCAGACTGGCTCTTCAATTCAAAGGGTTGATTGAAAGAGATCATTCTTGAAACCTGATAATCTTCCCTGCAATAAAACACTGCCCATGACTGATTACTTAAAAATACTTCGGGTTAAAAAGAAAAAAGAAAGGCCGTTACTATCTGTAATAATTGCTTTTTTTAATATGGAGAGGGAAGCTCCCAGAACCCTTTTTACACTTTCCACTAACTATCAGAAAGGAGTTGCAGAAACCGATTATGAAGTAATTGCGGTTGATTGCGGCTCAACAATTCCCCTGGAGCAGGACATGGTTCGCAGTTTTGGAAAAAACTTCTTTCTGGTACGTTATGAATTTGAACCTTCGCCGGTTCGTTCTGTAAACAAAGCCGCTAAACTGTCGAAAGGCCGAATGGTTATGATTTGCATTGATGGAGCCCGGTTGCTCAGCCCGGGTATATTATTTCAAACACTTGCCGCATTTCGGGCCTTTAATAACCCAATGGTAGTCACAATAAACCTTCATCTCGGAACGAAACCTCAAAAATACGCCATGATTGAAGGATATAATCAGCAGATTGAAGATAAAATGCTTGATTCAGTAAACTGGATGAATGACGGGTACGAATTGTTCAGGATTTCATGTCTGGCGGGTTCCGGCCGTAATGGGTGGTTTAGTTATATAACCGAATCCAACTGCCTTACCCTGAGCAGGTCTGATTTTAATATCCTTGGAGGTATGTGTGAAGAATTTAAGTCATCGGGCGGCGGTTTTGCCAATTGCGATTTATTCTTCAGGGCAACCGAATTACCCGGACCAACAGTAATGCTGATAGGAGAAGGAACTTTTCATCAGTTTCATAACGGAACCTCTACCAATGCTCCAATGCATGTAAATCCCCTGATAGGATATAAAAAGGAATATGATGCCATCAGACCCGGCAACATCATTCATATCGACAGGAATTATCATTTAATGGGGACAATACCGCCTCAGGCATACGATTTAATAAAAATATCAGCCGATAAACTAAATCAGGAACCCACAACCTGACTGAATTTCAATTAACAGTGGCCTGGGTCAGTAGAAAAGAAGCATAAGCAGATGCTTAAAAAACCCGTTTATAATTTTTGGTACCCGTCAGTATTATTCATCTCTGGTAATCCTGAGGGAATCGGCTATGTATTCAGGGTAAAACATAACATAGAGGCACTGAATTTTTTAGGCTGGAAAACAAACTGGTGTACTCCTCACGATCCTGAACTAATGAGTCTTCTCAGATTGAACGATCTTGTCGTTTTATTCAGGATTAAATGGGATACAACCATAGAATCTATCTGCAATTATTGTACTCATCATTATATCCCTCTTGTATATGATATTGATGATCTGTTATTTGAGCCTGATTTGATGATCCCTGAGGTATTCGCCTATCTTGATATACTACCGGCTGAGAAAAGATCAGATTGGGTTAAAAATTCAATACTTATCAGGGAGTCTCTTATGCACTGCAATGCGGCGCTGCTCTCCACTGAGCCCCTTGCTGAGGCAGCATCAGGGTACTGTAAAAGCGTATTTGTTTTACCTAATACACTGAATCTGACGATGGAAAAACTCGCAGAAGAAACCCTGAACCAGGAAAAACCATCCGCTTCAGATAACAGGGTCAGAGTTGGATTTGCCAGTGGCAGTCCTACCCATCATCGTGATTTTGCCGTGGCAGCGCCGGCGCTTACCCGAATACTGAAATCAAACAAGGATTTAGTGTTTGTTTCCGTCGGAGATCTCGATATTTCTCAATATCCCGGTTTCTCGTCATTTTCAGACCAGATTGAGATCAGACCCAAAGTGCCTCTCGACAGCATTTTTGGCGAGTTTGCAAGATTTGATATAAGCCTTGCGCCACTCGAAGCCGGAAATCCATTTTGTGAGGCCAAAAGTGAACTGCGATATGTTTTTGCCGCTGCGGTGGCAGTTCCTTCTGTGGTTAGCCCGACAAATCCGTTAAAATCAACCATAGTCAATAATCAAACAGGGTTACTCGCTTCAAATCAGTTCGATTGGGAAAATGCCATTAATTATCTGATTAACAATCCGGAAATCAGGAAAAGTATGGGAGAAATGGCAAGGTTACATATCCATAAGCACTTTGGATGGGAAAGAAAACTTGCCTTAACGGCCAATATCTTTTCTTCCTTGATCGAATCATGCAAAAAAACGAATCACAACAAAATCAAAAACATCTGTCTGCATGTAGGACTTCATAAAACTGGTACAACTATCATACAGGAAAACCTGCTGTTAAACAGGAAAATATTGTGTGAAAAGGGGTATCTTTATCCTGAGTTCAGAATAGGAACTACCCCCATCAGCAATCACTCGATTCCCTTTTACAGTTTGTTTTGCAGTGAACCTGAAAGTTACCATATGAATATCAGGATGGGACAAACCACACCAGATTCAATCACTAAACTACACAGGGATTATTACCTGCAATTAACCGATCAGATCAATAGTTTTCAGGGCGAAAATCTGATTATTTCTGGTGAAGACATTTCACGTTTTTCTTTAAATGAGTTGTTAAAATTAAAAGAGTTTCTGGTTTCAATAACGAACCCGGGCGTAAAATTTATTGTGATAGTAGTATTGCGGCATCCCGTTGATTGGATTACCAGCCTTACACAACAGCTTGTAAAAATGGGTAATACCAACCTGATCGATATGGACAAGATTGTGTTAAATGCTCAGTCGTTATTGAATATATTAATAAATGCCCCATTTGTTTTTGGGGAGGAAAATGTTAAATTCTTCAGGTATGAAGATCTGGTAACAAACGGGAAAGGATTTATTGTTGCATTTTTACAACAGGTTCAAATGAGAGCCGATGTGATCAATGCTCTCACAATAAATTCAGCGAAATTGAATTCATCCCTTAGTTATGAAGGAGTTATGCTTTTTAAAAATCTGTTCAGAAAATACCCCCTTTTTATAAATAAACAATTAAACAGTTTATACTCCGGCATAAAGTTAAACGCGTTTCATAGTATACCGGGAGTAAAATTTTATCTGACCGATGCTGAAAACCAGAGAATCTGGGACTTATTCGTCGGTAAGATAAACTCATGTTGCCTGAATCATGGCCTGGATACTTATGAATTTCGAAATAGACAGGTTAAAAACAATGCAGAAAAGTGGGATCAGCCAGCAATTGACTACCTTACCGTTTTATTACCTACCCTGAAAAATGAACTGGTAGCAGAAATAATTAATGGGGTTTTAACCGAATTGGATAAGTACAGGAACCAATTTACATGGTCAAAAAAAATACGAATCTTTGCATTGGTGATGTTTTATTCTGTGTTCCTGGAAACTCATCCCTTTCGACATAAGATTTTTTATTTTATTCACAGGATTGGTTTATGGCAATTTTTAGTTCTGGCAGTAATGTACAAAATCCGGCAGAAAAAATTGCAACAGCACATTATAAGCCTAAAAATTAATAAATAACAATTCCTGAATGGAACATTTTTCCGAAAAGCCCGGAGTGATTCTGGTTCTTGGGATGCACCGGTCGGGTACTTCGCTCGTTGCACAACTTATTGGCCGATGGGGCGCCTATTCAGGTGACAAACTGATGGCTGCCAATGAGTTTAACCAGGATGGATACTGGGAATATATTCCGTTGGTAAATTTTCATCTGAAGCTTTTGAAGTTTACGAATAATACCTGGTATGCTCCTGCACAAGAATATATTGTTGACGATTTGTTAAGCCTTTTTGGCGATGAGGCTCGATCACTGGTCAATAAAATGGATCATGCCGGCAGGGTATGGTTCTGGAAAGACCCCAGGTTGATATTGTTCCTTGATTTTTGGACGAAGATACTGGAAGACAGAGATATAAAAGTGGTAGTTACTTCAAGGGATATTGAGGCCATTGTGCAATCCCTCCGTTACAGAGATAAATTTCCTCCTTTTCTTTCCATCAGTTTGTGGGAATATACTTCGAGCTTATTGTTTTCCTGGCTTAAGGGGAAGGAGTATTTTTTTATCAACTATGAGCAACTTATTTGCAAACCCGACAAAACCACAGGGGAACTCATCAGATTTCTGAAAGGTAATTCAGGAAAAGCACAAAAAGATGTATCTGTACCCGACATTAATTCTGTCGTGAAACTGAACCTGGATCACTCGGTCTTATCCCCGGGTTTTCAACTAACCGCGTACCAGGAAAAACTCCTTTCAATTTATCGGAATCCCGGCCAGGTGGAATGTTTTATTTTGCCTTCGGAAGAAATAAAAAGCTTATTGGCTTTTTTCGAATTGTTCACCTACCTGCCCGAAGAGTTTTTTAAGCCGTATCATTCAAAAATCTATTATGGTGATAACTCCGGCTTTTTATGTGAACAAAAAACGTTGATTTGTAACGGGTTGACTAATAATCCCATTTTTAGGTTTCAGGATCCCTGCCTTATTTCAACTATACGTTTTGATCCATTGGAAGATTATATTTTTATCAGGTTTAATCAAATTCAATTCTATTTGAAAGGTGAACGGATCGATGTAGCCTATAGTCTGACCTCCAATGCTGTGGAGGTTACTGGGGACCATTATCTGTTTGACAATCCTGACCCGCAAATTCATCTTGACTTGAAAGGAATCAATCCAATATTGATTGATGAGATCAGAATTTTGATGGATTATCTTGAAACAGGAAAAAATGCTCTCAATCTCGCGCTGGAACGTACACGAAAGAGTTTAATTTCAAAGGACAGGGAAAACTCCCAAATCTTGGAAGAGTCACGACAGGCATTAATGGAAAGGGAGAAATTTGAAAAGCTGATGGTCATTGCTGAAAATGATCTGAAAAAAGCCAATAACCAAATACTTGAATTCCAAAATACCCTGGAACAATTACAGGTAACATTGAGGATTAAACTGAAGGAGGCTGAAGGGTATACAGAACATCTAAAGGCAGCCCGTGAAGAATTGGCCGGACTCTATAAAAGCCCTGCTATCAGATTTGAAAAGCGCCTAAGAAAAATACTTGAAAAGAACAAACTGGTTTTATTACTTATATCCGTGAAAAAGAACACTTCAGACAAAAGAGGTATCAGAATAATACGAAAATCAGGTTTTTTCGACCGGGAATATTACCTTTTAAATAATCCGGATGTAAAGGAATCAGGGATGGATCCTCTTGAACACTTTTATAAACATGGTGCCATTGAAAGGAGAAACCCTTCCAAAGAATTCAATACCGGGTTTTACCTCGATAACTATCCTGATGTAGTTCAAAGCCGGGTTAACCCTCTTTATCATTTTATAAAATATGGCATCAAAGAAAAAAGGCAAAGCAGGCCAATAATTTCTTATATCGAAAAAAGAAATAGGGAAATGAATAGTCTATATAGATCTGAAGCACCATGTGAGGATCGCAAAAAAAAACCAAGTTGAAAAGTAATTTGAAAAACATTGAGTTTCAATCAGAGAAAAGCCCTGCTGAAAATCATGCATCGAAAGTAAATGATCATTTAATTGCCATGAATTACTTTAAATTGCATATTTCTTTAATAACAAATCTTTTAAACAGGAAAGTGACCGCTCCATGGCTTTATTTAAAAAGAAAATTAAAAAACAGCTATTTCTTTTTACTGCCTTCTATCAGGCTAATTAAAAATAGCGAATTGTTTGATAAAGATTATTATCTTGAAAATTATCCTGATGTTAAATTATCCAAAACCAACCCGGCCTGGCATTACTTAGTTTTTGGAGGCTATGAGGGACGGAATCCATCTCAGTCCTTCGACAGTAAATCATATTTGGAACTAAACCCAGATGTAAAAGCTACAGGGATGAATCCATTGTTTCATTTTATAAAGTATGGGAAAACGGAGGGAAGAAACTTAGAGTATCTCTTTAATGATGGAACTTTACGCAGACCTAAACTAACTTCGCGAAGAAGGCTTGAAAATTTTAGTTTAATTTCTTGTTTTTCTGATTGTTTGAGTTTTCCAACAAATTTTACAATTATTGTTTTAAGTAAATGGCAAGAAGTCGATCTAAAAAAAACACTTCAAAGCATATCTCAGCAAAATTATAAACACTGGAATTGTTTTATTCTTCAGCCCTCAGAAAGTTCTGAACAATTTCCGGTTAAAATACCTGGAAAGAAAATCGCTATTATTTGCGATAATAACTATGAGATATTAAGTGGTGTAGAACAACTTTTTAAACATCTTGAAGCAAATAAGGGATTTGTTGGTTTTCTAAAAGAAGGAGAAATATTAAGACCGGATTGTTTGTGGAAATTCTATAATGGAAGGGAAGAAAATACTGGTATAATTTATTCGGATCATGACAAAATAAATGAATTTGACCTAAGGTTTGATCCGTGGTTTACACCTAACTGGTCCCCCGATCTATTATTGAGTAATAATTATATCGGTGGATTTTATTTTGCTTCTGCAGATTTATTTTTGGAAACTTATAGTACAAAAATATCCAGGGCACATCTGCAACAAAGCATTGACATCTCATCGGCTTGGCGGTATGGTCTTTTGTTGAATATGAGTATTAAAACTAAGCATATTATACGTGTACCTGAAATTCTTTGGTCAGTTTCACAGCAAGATAATAGTTCGATGGCTGATGAATATTCTGCTGAAAGGTCTGAGGTAAAATTGTTTTTAAGTCAACAAGGATATGATGTTCAAATTGAAAATTGGCAAAAAGGAAAAATTAGGCGGATAAAGTGGGCATTAAGAAGAGAACCACTCGTATCAATTATAATCCCAACCACTGGAATTTTGAAATACTTAAAAATATGTATTGATAGTTTGCTTAATAGAACATCATATAATAGTTTTGAGATTATTATACTTGATAACGGTAAAGGAATGTATCCTGAAGGTATTAGTTATGCTAGATCTAAAGGGTTTAATATTATTGAGATAAATGAGGATTTTAATTGGTCAAAATTTAACAATATTGGTGAAAAAGTGGCTAATGGGGAGCTTTTATTGTTTTTAAATGATGACATTGAAGTAATAGAGCCTCAATGGCTACATGAATTAGTCAGCCAAGCCTGCCGGGAAGATATTGGTGTTGTAGGAAGTTTATTGCTTTATCCAACATATGCCATTCAGCATGCAGGTGTTTTTTTGGTCGATCACGGGGGTGGAGCGCGACATTGGTTTTATAAACAATTTTTGAGTGAAGATAAATACCAAAACTTGGACAAATGCGTGCGTGAAGTTTCAGCAATAACTGGTGCCTGTATGATGGTGAAACGCACGATATTCAATGAAATTGGCGGCTTCGACGAAAATCTTTCTGTGGTCGGCAATGATGTTGATTTTTGTTTACGTGCTTTAGAGGCTGGGTACAGGAATCTGTGGACACCTTACAGTAAGGTTATCCATCATGAAAGTGTAACCCGAAAAGGCAAACCGTTCGAAAAAGATGAAAAGATCATGTGGGATCGTTGGGGAAATCTTTTTATGACAGGTGATAATTATTATAATCCTAATCTCACACTTGAAAAGGAAGATTGTTCAATCATTGACAGTGGCTGTCTTTACGTGAAGGATTATAGTTCTGGTAATACATCATCAAAGAAAACTGGAAATCATCTTTGCGAGAAATCAGGTACTGGATTTAATAATATTGCCCAACACTACACATCAGGTGTAAACGTAATCTCATACATCAGGGCAGTAATGGGAGTTGGTGAAGCGGCCCGTGGTAATGCAAAAGCGCTTAAGGCAGCAAATATTCCGTTTGGGGTTTATAATTTTGAAAAAGGCAATCCTTCCAAGATGGAGGATTTTTCGTTTCAATATAGAGAAATATCTGAGCTTGTTTTCGATATTAATATTTTACACATTAACGCTGATCATACTCCGTTTGTCGTTAAAAATCTTGGACAGGATTTTTTTAGTGAAAAGTATACAATCGGTTTCTGGACTTGGGAATTGCCGGAGTTTCCTGATAAATGGCTAAGTTCTTTTGATTTGGTGAATGAAGTCTGGGTGCCGTCACCTTTTGTAAATAGTTCTATATCAGAGAAATCACCTGTTCCTGTTATTACCATTCCACATGTACTTTGTGCTGTTAAGAACGTTGATGTGAAAAAAATATCAAACAGAGCTTATTTCAACATTCCTGCAAATTCTTTTGTGTTTCTAAGTATGTTTGACGTTCATAGTATAATCGAAAGAAAAAATCCTTTAGGTTCCATCAATGCGTTTAAAAAAGCATTTAAGTCTGATGACTTTAGTGTAGTCCTGATTATCAAAGTAAACAATTCAAATGATGATACATTACAATTATTGGATAATGCGATAGGCGATTATAAAAACATTCTAATTATTTCAAAACATCTTACCAGAGCTGAAATAGAAAGTTTAATGTGTTCAATAGACTGTTATCTTTCGTTGCATCGTTCTGAAGGTTTTGGACTCGGACCTGCTGAAGCAATGGCGCGTGGTAAAGTTGTGGTATTGACAAATTGGTCGGGTAATACAGCTTATATGACCCATGAAAATTGTATCCCAATTTCCTATTCCATGGAACAAATTGGAAAGGATTTTGGTACATATGAGAAGCATCAATACTGGGCATCACCTGATATAGACGAGGCATCATATAAAATGAAATCACTTCTTTCAAGTCCGGAAATGGTCAGGCAAATTGGTGAAAAGGCTAGGTTAACAATTTCTCAAAACTTCTCTCCGGAAAAGGTCGGTAAATTAATGAAAGATCGAATAGATAGGATTAATTTAAATTTATAATAATAATAATCTTATAGGAGCCTTTTATTAACTGGAAATTTTAATTTGAATTGAAAGTAAATGATTAGAGTTATGTTTGATATTGTTAAATTAAAGCTGAAGAAAATATTAAGTAATACGCTGATTTATTCGTTACTAAAGAGTCATGGATTAATCAAAAGGTGGTTTAAACCCTTGAAGAAGTTTGAACAGAATGAAAACAATTTGCTTTTCGATGAAGACTTCTATTTGGAAAATTATCCTGATGTAAGAGCTTCTGGAATGAAGGCTTTGCAACATTATCTTTTATATGGAAGATATGAAGGTCGAAAATATAACAAAAAGCAGGATTGCATGTGTTTTCCAACAGGTCATTATTATTCACCAATTGTTAATTTAGACGAGATACGTCAAAGAGAACACGAAATCTGGGTCGACCCTGGGTTTGTGGTTATGTCAGCAATAGACCTTAACATCAATTATCAGAAATCTCTAATCGAAAAATTTTCCATCTTTTATAAAGAAATTCCATTTCCTGATAGAAAAGATAATACTTACCGCTATTTTTATCAGAATCCGGCTTTCTCATATTCTGATGCTATAATTTTATATTCTGTAATACGATATTTTGAGCCATCAAATATTATTGAAGTCGGTTCTGGTTATTCTTCAGCACTAATACTTGACTCGTTGGACCTTTTGAGCCGTCCGGATGTTAACGTAACATTTATTGAACCTTATAATGAAAAATTATTATCATTAATTTCGGAAAATGATAAGAAACGCGTCTTGATACTTAAAGATAAATTAGAGTATATTAGTCTTGATTTTTTTAATCAACTTGACATGAATGATATCCTGTTCATCGATAGTACACATATTGTAAAAACGGGTAGTGATGTTAATTGTCTTTTGTTGAGTATTTTACCAAATTTGAAAAAAGGTGTTTTCATACATTTTCATGATATATTTTTTCCATTTGAATACCCCAAAGAATGGGTATACGAAGGCAGAAGTTGGAATGAGGCATATTTTTTAAGATCTTTCCTAATGTTTAACAAAAGTTTTAAGATTTTGCTGTTTTCTGATTTTCTTCATAAATTGCATCCTGAATGTTTCTCCCAGATGCCAAACTGTTACAAGAATACTGGAGGCAGTCTTTGGCTGTGTAAGGTTGATTAGTTTAATAAATAATGAAAATGAAAACTAAACTGTTTTTCCACATAGGTCAGGCTAAAACCGGTTCCAGTGCTATTCAGGCTTTCTTAAACTGCAACCGAAATACCCTGGCTAAAAAATTTCATGTATTGTACCCGAATTTTTCTGAGAAAGATTTTTCAAAGGGAACTCAACACAATCATGAACAAATATTTACGAATTCACACCGCAATAATGATTATGCTATGTGCATTCAGACCTTTATAAACTGTAAAGAGTATTGCGAGCGAAATGAAATCACAAAATTAGTAATTAGTCTGGAAGGTTTTGATTGGAATTGGTGGCCATCATTGCTTAAACAAATTGTTGATGAGTTAGAATTGGAATATGAATTCATTCTTTATTTAAAAAGACAGGATTTATGGATTGAAAGTGCTTGGAAGCAATGGGGACATAAGGATAGTAAATATACTTCCATAATAGATTTTTCCCTAAAACAGGATATGTATTGGAATAAGGTACTCAATCAGTGGCTTAACTTTTTTGAACCTGACGTTTTTATAATACGTCCCTTTGAAAAAAATGTGATAGGTGACGATGTAGTCAATGATTTTCTTGAAATCATTGGTATTACGAACCGTAAAGATTTGCTTGAACCACCAGATAATAATCTTACTGTCAACGCTGGGTTATCCCCAGTTGTAATCGAAATCTTGCGAAAATGCAATTATATGCTGGATAGCCCACATGACAATAATCTTTTAGATTTTATGTATGCTCGCCTTCCAGATAAGTTTAAAAAGAAGGATCCTTTTTCAAGCTATGGTTTTCTTACCTTTGAGCAGAGAAAGCAGATTGTTGAAATGTATGCTCAATCCAATCTTGAGATTTCAAACCGTTTTTTTGGTGAGGAAAGAAAAGCTCTTTTTTTTGATCCGATTGACCAGGATAATGATTCAAAAGTCTTTTCTGGATTGACACTTGATAACACAATACCCGTTATTATGGAGTTGTTTATTCAACTATCTAATGAAATATATTTACTTAAACAAAACAACAATAGTAATCATTCAAAAAAAATGCAATTAAATTCAGATTACATATTTTGTAATATATTCACCACTAAAGTTATATGTGAAAAAATTGATTTGATAAACTCAAAAATTAAAGCATATTTTTTGAAAAGACATTTATAATAAGTGATTTGCTGTATTTAATTTAAATTTGTGCTACGTACTTGCATGGGTTGTAAAGTCAAATTTTGAAATATTTAATGTATAGCCTTTCTTCAGAGTGTTAAGTTTTAATTACATAGGTGTTAAATTATTTTTACGATTAATCACGTATGTGATGTCTTTTGGAAAGATACTGTGTATTCCCTTTCAGAAAATTCGAATTAAATCAACATTAGTTCTTGATAAAAGGTTCAGAATATCTTCTCGACTTATTGAATCTGAGATTAGATTACTTTCTGATAGTGTTTTTTTTGATGAAAACTTTTACTTAAAAAATAATCCTGATATTCTTCATTTAAACTTTGATCCAATTAGGCATTATTTAGTATTTGGTGGATTAGAAGGTAGAAATCCTTCTGAACTGTTCAACAGTGCTTTCTATCTTTCAGAATACCCGGATGTGAAATCGTCCGGGATGAATCCATTAATACATTATTTGAAATACGGTATTTTAGAGAGTAGAAAAATAGTTGATCTGCCCAAAAGTGATAATTCTGTTCAGAATCAGTACGTTAATTTGATTATTCAAAGTGGTTTCTTTGACGAATCATTTTATATGAGTACCAATCCAGATTTGAGTGAATTAATTGGTGAACCCGTATTACATTACTTAAATTACGGTGGTTTTGAAGGGCGGAATCCCTCAGAGCGATTTGATTCAATGTATTATATGTTAAAATATAATGATGTGAAAGAAATCGGAATGAATCCACTTATTCACTTTCTTTTGCACGGACACTCAGAAGGTCGTAAACCAATACCTGACTCTGAGGAATGTTTTAATAATTATGTTTTAGAAAATTCTTCAACGTATAGATTTGACTACTCTGACTGCAAAACCTCTGATAGCCTAATATGTTTTCGTGATGTTAAATTGATTAGGGATAGTGATTTTTTCAATGCAGATTTTTATTTGCTTGAATATCCAGATGTAAAAATCTCAGGTATTGATCCTGCATTGCATTACTTGGTTCAAGGTTGGAAAGAGGGACGAAACCCAAGCAAGCATTTCAACTCAAACTTTTATTTGGAAAGGTATGATGATGTTCGACAGTCTATTATGAACCCTTTGCTACATTATATTAATTTTGGTGTGTTCGAAAATCGACTACCTTGTGAATCAAAGAATAATTATCTTGATTGGGTTAGGAAATATGACACATTGTCTTCAAAAGAAATTGAAGAGGTGAAGTTTGAGATATTAAGTTTTGCAACCAAACCTGTCATTTCGCTCATTATGCCAGTGTTTAATCCAAACCCAAGCTGGTTAGTTGAAGCAATTGAGTCAATCCAGAAGCAACTTTACCCATATTGGGAGTTATGCATAGCCGATGATTGTTCCACAGATCCTGAAGTCAGGAGAATTCTGATATATTATCAAGGTCTTGATGACAGAATCAAGGTAATCTTTAGATCAACCAATGGTAACATATCTGTTGCCTCAAATAGTTCACTTGAATTAGCAACTGGCGATTATATTGCGCTTTTTGACCATGATGATATTTTGCCTACCCATGCTCTTTTCTGGGTTGCCAAAGCCATCATCAATAATCCAGATGCTAAACTTCTCTATTCGGATGAAGATAAAATTGATGAAAACGGAATACGCCAAAGTCCTTATTTTAAATGTGACTGGAATCCTGAGTTATTATATTCGCAGAATATGATCAGCCACTTAGGTATTTACCAGACTAAAATAATTAGAAAAATTGGAGGTTTCAGAGTGGGATATGAGGGTTCTCAGGATTATGAGCTGGCTTTGCGATTTGTGGAGCAAATTGATGAGAGTGAAATTGTTCATATTCCAAAAGTTTTATATCACTGGAGATTACACCAAAACAGTACGTCCTTTAATCCTCATTGCAAGAATAACGCCTATCTAGCTGCTGAGAAGGCTGTGAATGAGCATCTTTCCCGAATAAATAAAATGGCAACTGTGACAGTAATGCATCCAGGAATGTATCGGGTAAAATACCAGAATGTAGTTCCACCGCCTCATGTAACAATAATTATCCCCTCCAGAAACCAGTCTAATTTGCTCAGAAATTGTATTAGTAGCATTTTGGGAAAAACCAACTACCTTGGCTTTGATATTCTGATCATTAATAATGCCTCTGATGAACCGGATTTTTTTGAGCTCATTGATGATCTTAGCTCAGATACAAGGGTAACCTGCATTTCCGACAACAGGCCTTTTAATTATTCAGCTCTGAAAAACCGAGCTGTGAATCAGGCAATAGGTAAATATGTATGCCTGTTAAATAATGATACCGAAGTAATTACTGCTGAATGGCTTAGCGAAATGATGTCGGTTGGAGTTCAACCCGGAATAGGCGCCGTGGGTGCAAAATTGTATTATCCGGATGGGAAAATTCAGCATGCAGGGGTTATTTTGGGGATTGGAGGATTAGCCAGCCATGCTCATAAATTCCTTTCTGCAAATACTCATGGTTATTTCGGGCGAGCCATATTAATGCAGGAAATTTCAGCTGTTACCGGAGCTTGCCTGCTGGTTGAAAAAAGTAAATATCTTGAAGTGGGTGGTCTGGATGAAGTCAATTTGCCTGTAGCCTTTAATGATGTGGATTTTTGCCTGAGACTTAAAAAGCTTGGCTACAGAAATATATGGACCCCTTTTGCTGAACTTTATCATCATGAATCAATTTCTCGCGGAGATGATACTTCTACTGAAAAAATAGTCCGATTTCAAAATGAAATATTATATTTTACAGAAAAGTGGAAACAATACATTGAAAATGATCCGGCATATAACCCAAACCTGACCTTTACCAATGAAAAATTCGAACTGGCATGGCCTCCCCGAAATATTTCAATCCAGAAATTGGATATGTAATATTAAAATGACATGTGTGTGGATGTTCATATATTAAATGGAAAACCGGAATAAGTAGCTTTCAGGGTATTGTTGAATTGTCAAGAATCATAACTTTCATCTGTAAAAAAATTAATGATTTCATTTTCTTACATTTTTGTGATCAATAATATTCAAAATTAGAATACATATGAATATTACAGTATTGTTAAAATTCAAGCGTTATGTCAATATACTTCTAATAATTGCATTTGCTTCCTTAACTACAGAGTGGATTATCGGAATTACAAATCTGTTATATGACCGGATAACTTTTGAAATAAAAGCTGCTGCAGGTGGTACCTATCAAATGTTTTACAGTTACAATGAATTTCACTCAGCGAACAATAGTATCACTATTCAGGTACAATCTACCCAGGATTATAAAAAAATCAATTTTACCTTAAAGAAATGGAACTTGGTTAATATCAGATTTGACCCACCAACAGATATACAAATCCGTTCCATCAAGGTTGGTAATTTATTCTATCATCATACTTATTCGGGCCAGTTTTTATATGATATTATAAAGCCTTTGAATGATGTTGAGAGTATCAGATTAATCGATAATATAGTTAAAATTCAGGTTAAAGGGAATGATCCATACCTGAAGTTATCCGGAATCGGATTAATTAATCATGTAAATTTTAAATTCATTATAGCAAATATTGTATTTCGACTTTTTTTGATTGTCTTTTTTTCATCTTTAATCTTTCTTTCTTATAAATGGTTTGCTGCCAGGATTGGAAAATTTTTAGAAGAAAATCAAACATCAGGGATTCCACAAAGGCTGTTTAACTCACTTAAAATACTCATATTTTCATGGTTTCTTTTTCAAATGATCTATTTTGCCATGAATATCAAAAAAGGTGTCTCTCCTGATGAAAGATATCATGTAGAGGTTAGTGGATTTTACTCAAAACCCGGCGTATTTCAACTGGAAAACACTGATGCAACCATCAGATACGGAAGCTTGACCACCGAGCCTCATTTTTACTATGTGGCGATGGGTAAGTTATTGATGTTTAAACCAAATGCCATAGATGATTATAAGTATTTGAGATTTTTAAATATTCTCATCAGTGTGATAAGCCTTTTCTTTACTTATCTTCTTTCAAAGGAAATAACGTCAAATAAGCTGATTCAGTTAAGTGTGCTAATTTTCCAGACCAATATTCTGATGTTTGTTTTCCTTTCTTCCATGGTATCTTATGACAATCTGGTGAATCTCACTGCAGTGGCTTCTTTCCTCTTTTTGTTGCGATTTCTTAAAAATTTCAGTCTTATATACTTGCTTTTGTTGTTTACCACTATGGTTGTGGGAGGCTTGACCAAGATTACCTATCTTCCGTTGATTTTGTTGCAATTGTCGATTATTTTAATGTATTCAAAGAAAATATTCCTGCATCGCAAAATAATATTTTCGGAAGTTAAAATGCCTAAAAATATTTTAACTTGTATTATATTTTTGGTTTTTTTCGCAGCAAATTTATCCCTATACGGTAGTAACCTTATCAAATATAAAACAATCCGACCCGGCGCCGAATTGGTAATCGGTAAGGAGAGAGCCCTGAAAGGTTATGGTATTTACATGCGCAATTTTAATTTATTAACTACAGCCCATACACGGGAAATTATGCCTCCACTGGAGTTTATACCAAAATATTTCTTCAGGACCATGGAGACAATCTTTGGTGTCACAGGTCACTTGAGTATGAGAAGAGATAATCCTGAACTTGCATTTTATTTTTTGCTGATGGGGCTAAGTCTTTTGATGTTCATTTTTCAGTTTAAAGTGATAAAAAACGATAACAGGTTGCTTATTTTCTTGTTTTTGATTATTGGTTATATTTTCATAGTCTTCTACGTAAATTATTCAGGGTATCTTCAAATGAGAAGTTTTGGCGTTGGACTCCAGGGCCGCTATAATTTTCCAGTCTTGTCGTTAATGATAATATTCTCTGCGTACATGCTGCTTTCTAAATTATCTGACAAGGCAAAATTCCCTGTAATAATGATACTTACTTTCTTTTTTGTTTATAACAGTTTTGTTTGGTTTATAGCAAGAGTTACCCCCATTTGGTTCAACTCATGAATATATTTGAATTATACAATAGTTTACTCGAAAATAGCCTGATTGACATATTAACTGGATTTGCCGATTCAATGATAGAGTACAATGTGACTCTTTACAAATTCATAGATATATGACTATGATCTAATTTTTAGTGACTGTATTTTATGGTATTTAGTTCAGTTATTTTTATTTTTTTCTTTTTGCCGGTATTTTTTGCCGGTTATTTCCTTGTCAGACGAGAACTTCAGATATTATTCCTTTTTATATCAGGTTTATTCTTTTATTTCTTTGGTGAAAATATAATGATAGTTCTGATGCTTTTTACAACTTTTGTGAGCTATTATTCGGCGCTGTTTATTTACGGCATGTCTGATACAAAAGATGCTGATCGGCTTGTTGCAGGCGGTAAAAGGAACAGGTGGCAGAAAATGATACTTTGGATTTCTGTTTTTCTCCATCTGTTCATACTTGGGTTGTTCAAATACTTTAATTTCTTCATTGATAACCTGCAATGTTTATTTTCTCTCCTCGGAATAGATTATGCGTATTTGGACGGGGTTTCCAGAATCGGTCTGCCATTGGGGATCAGTTTCTATATTTTTCAATCCCTTAGCTATACAATAGACGTTTACAGGGGTCATGTAAAGGCCAGCCGTAACTGGCTTAAATATGCCACCTATATAACCATGTTTCCTCAACTGGTTGCGGGTCCAATTGTACGTTACTCCAGTATTGAACAACACTTGAATCATCCGGAAGTTAAGCTTGATAATGTTGTCGATGGGATTCAGCGATTTATTATCGGACTTGCCAAAAAAGTGCTGATAGCCAATACTATGGGCCGAATTGCCGACCAGGTATTTCAGCCCGGAACTGAGTTGTTGTCGACTGCTGAAGCCTGGGTAGGAGTCCTTGCATACGCACTTCAGATATATTATGACTTTTCAGGGTACTCATGTATGGCTATTGGTTTAGGAAAAATGATCGGATTCAATTTTCCTGAGAATTTTAATTACCCTTATGTGTCTAGATCAGTTAAAGAATTCTGGCAGCGATGGCATATTTCATTATCCAAATGGTTCAGAGATTATGTATTTCTGCCCTTGGTCTACAGTATGTCAAATAATCTTCGAAATGAAAATTATTTTAGGATCAGGACTAATATAATTTTGTATATTACAGGAACAATGATAACCATGTCTTTATGCGGTTTCTGGCATGGAGCAGGGTGGAATTTTATCATATGGGGTACTTATTTTGGCATCTTCTTATCAATTGAACAAATAGGCCTGGGTAAAATTTTGAAAAAATTACCCCGCTTTATCTCTCATGTTTATACAATTTTAGTTTTATTAGTTGGCTGGGTTATATTCCGTGCAGAAAATATAGGAGAAATTCAGCGATTACTGAATGCCATGTTCTTTTTTACTCCCGAAAGCCATTATGCTTCTTTACAATATCTCAATCCTGAAAACCTTCTGGTTTTTCTTTTTGGCGTTTTGTTTTCAATGCCTGTGATTCCAAATTCGATTAAACGGATTGAGCTAAAATTAAGAAGATTGAAGATCTTTTTGGATTTGGTTTTGGTTGGTTCATTAATGGTTTTATTTTTTCTAAGTATTGTCAATATCGCCTCAGGGTCATTTAACCCATTTTTATACTTTAGGTTTTAATGAATAACAGACTGAAGTACATATTATTGATTTTTTTTGGAATTTCATTATATTTAATTCCTCTGTCAAATCTGTTGGGTTATAAAACCCTGGATGAAAAGGAATTTCTGGCCATTGAGCGAAGACAGATGGCCAGGCTTATGCCATGGTCAATTAAAGATATGAAAGGTTACTTCATAAATCTTGAAAAGCACGTCAATGATCGGTTTGCCTTTCGGCACGATTTACTAAATATTTTTGCCCGTATGAAGGTCTATCTTGGTCAGTCACCTGACCCGGACCAGGTTGTATCCGGGAGCGATAACTGGTTGTTTTATAACAGCAAAGGTTTAAAACTTATGCGGCAATTTCAGGGGAGAGAGCCATTGACACGGAAAGAGATCATAATATGGAGGAACTATTTTCTAAGTATACAAAAATATCTCAATAAAAAAAATATTGAATTTATCCTGGCCATTGCTCCGGATAAACACTCCATTTATCCGGAATATTTGCCTTACTATTATTCACATAAAGGTATAACCCCTTTTGATCAAATTTTGAAAGAGTCAGGAGATCTCAATATCATTGACCTGCATCAGAGATTAATCAGTTATAAATCTAAAACAGATAAGCTGTTATATTATAAGACTGACACTCACTGGAATGTATTTGGCGCATACCATGCTTATGTTGAATTAAGCTCCGCGATTCGATGGCCGTATTATCAAAAGTTAATGATTTCAGATTCCTGTTTCAATTATGTAAATGAATGGTACAATTCTGATCTGCTGGGAATGATCAGACTTACGAAACAATATTCTGATCACGTCTACTCTGTTTCAGGTTCCTGTTTGGGGACTGATTCAATTTATCAATGTTCTGATCTCAGTTTCACAGATGGAAAGATTATTCCAAATAATCAGATGATTGGGATCACGGGTTCACACTTTATCAATAATCCGGCAAAACCAGGCAGGGCACTTATTATCGGCGATTCGTTCATGGTTGGAATGAGTCCTTATTTCAATAATTCTTTTGGATCAATATGTTACAAGCATTTGTTGTCAAGGCAAAAGGAGGATTTATTAGATATTGTTAACGAAGTAAATCCGGATATTGTAATCTGGGAAATGGTGGAGCGATATCTGAAATTACCAGTTAATAATTATTATAATTGGTTGAAAAGGGATGTTTTAGAACTTTTTTATAGCTATAACATGGCTGAATTGGTCAATACTTCAATATTTAATAAATTTATTAAGAATGTAAGTTATTCTCAAGGCGGACTACGATTTTCTTCATTTGGTGCAGACCCAATTATTATTTTGCCTGAAGTTGATTTACCCACTGATCCATTTGTGGTAGAAGTTGACCTGAGTTCAAATGTTTCTGGCATCGCAGAAATATTTTATCAGACCGAAGGGAATAAAAATTATTCGGAAAAAAATCGAGTTAATCTGCCATTAAAGGCTGGAAGACAACTTCTCCGGTTTAGGCTGGATGAGATAGATGTCATTGGTAAATTGAGGTTTGATCCGTGCGCTAAAGAAGGTGTTTTCACTCTTTATTCAATAACAATTTATTCTTTCGATAGCCATGAAGCGACGAAATAATCCGAATCATTTAATATAACAATGTAATGCAATTGTATATTGACACTTTGGCGAAACGAATGCAATATTTAGAGATACGTCCTTTGAAATTGCAAACCATTAGCGGGTAAGATAGCTTTTAATTGTTGAACTTATATCAGTCAATGTATTGACAATAACTTTTTAAATATTTGAATAATCACAGATTATTAAGATGAACGATCAAATTGCAATATCAGTCAATTCCTTGTCAAAATCTTATAAGCTTTATAAATCAAAAAAATTCAGGATACTGGAACTGATACATCCTATGAGGAAGAAATTTCACGCCCGGTATAATGCCCTTTCCAATATAAGCTTCGATGTAAAAAAAGGTGAAGTAGTAGGGATAGTCGGTCAGAATGGAAGCGGAAAATCAACACTGCTGAAGATATTGTCCTCAGTTTCCACACCCTCTTCAGGTTCCTTTTATTGCAATGGCAGGGTTACAGCCTTGCTCGAACTGGGTGGCGGTTTCAATAAGGAACTATCCGGCATTGAAAACGTGTATTATCTGGGCGCCCTTCAAGGCTATTCTAAAATGGAAATGAAAAGCCGGATCGACGTAATTCTGGAGTTTGCCGATATCGGTCAATACGCATATCAGCCTGTAAACACATATTCAAGCGGAATGTATGTCAGACTGGCCTTTTCGATGAATATTAATATTGATCCTGATATTATCATCGTTGATGAGGCGCTTTCTGTAGGCGATCTTCGCTTTCAGCAGAAGTGTTACAGAAGAATCCGGGAACTTAAAGATAGTGGTAAAACCATTCTGATATGTACTCACAGCATTGGTACTGTAAGGGACTTTTGTGACCGTGCAATCTGGCTTGACAGAGGTAAGATTATGGAAATCGGTGACCCGTTTTTTGTGACGAATTGCTATAACTCATTTATGACTTCCACCAGAAGTCTTTCCTTAAATGGAACAATAGATCCCCTAAAATCCTTCTTTAAATATGAGAATAAATTCAGAAATAAACTGGAGTCAATAAATATTTCATGGATCGATCTCAGCCATTGTGAACTGATTGGAACCCGCACTGCCGGGATACTGTCGGCAGCCCTTGTTAACTTCAATGGGAAACACCAGCAATTGATTTTTCAGGGTAATGAAAAAGTTAGGTTATATATCGTGGTTCAGTCAGGGGAAGTGATTAATAACCCGGAAATAAAATGTACTGTAAATGGAAACACAGGCCGGCCGGTCTTTTCCATTTCGAATCTGATTTACGACAAACCGCTCAATATCCCGGTCGATGAACCTGTTATATTCTCCTTTGAGTTTAAACTGCCGGGATTAACAAATGGCAAATATTTTTGCTCTGTGGGTGTTTTGCATCATCAGTCTGGTTCGATAGTTAACCTGTGTTGGGTGCATGATGCGATCATATTTGATGTGTTAAATGCGGATAAAAAATATAAAACCGACGCAGAAATTGTAATAGAACAATTGGAAATTTATACTATCTGAAAGTAAGAGTCTGTAATACATATTCAATCAGTTTGAAAAATGAATCCGCTTCAAATATTTGTGAATTTTTTGCTGAGCCTGTTTAACCAACGATTCTTGTTGAAGACATTGGTATACAGAGATTTTCAAAGCCGTTATCTTTCTTCATACATTGGATTACCCTGGGCTTTTATCCAACCAGCTGTATATGTTTTCGTCATTTGGTTCGCTTTTACCTATGGGCTCAGGGCAGGAGGAGATGAGAGGGGTGGTGTTCCTTATGTAGCGTGGCTCATAGTAGCTCTTATACCCTGGATGTATTTCAGTCAGACAATGATTGTTACCTGTAATTGCCTGTATGAATATTCTTATGTGATAAAGAAAACTGCTTTCAATGTGGCGTTCATTCCTGTTGTGAAAATCCTGTCAGGTTTGATCGTTCACTTAATTTTGTTAATTGCGGCAATCATTTTGTTTATTGTTGTATTTGGAATATATCCTGACATTTATTGGATCCAGATATTTTATTACCTAATTATTGAAATAGTTTTATTTACCGGAATTTCCTGGTTTGTTGCCTCAGTCAATGTATTTGTAAAAGATATGGCACATATTGTTAATATTGTTACTACCATGTTGTTTTGGGCTACCCCCATAATATGGCCTTACAGCATGCTTGCAGGGAATTACCGGTATGTTGCACTGCTAAATCCTTTTTTTTATATTACTGAGGGTTACCGGTATACGTTTCTTGAAAAAAAATGGTTTTTTCAATTTGTTGAAATGAATATCTACTTTTGGAGTGTTACCATCATAATTTTTATTTTAGGAGCGCTGACTTTTCAGCGACTAAAAAAGGATTTTGGAGACGAGTTGTAAAGAATAATGTGTAGGTGACAAGAAAAAAAATGCAAGAAAGTAAAAAAATGAAAAACTAGATAATGATCAACAACAAAACGATAGCTGTAGTGGTCTCAGCCTATAATGAGGAAACCCAAATAGGTATGGTATTGGAGTCTATGCCTGAATTCGTAGACAGAATTATAGTGGTTAACGATCATTCAAATGATTTAACTCAGGAAATTGTCAGGAACTATATTTTAAACGACCCTTCTGTAAAAAAGAATATTGATAAGGTCAAAAATCATATTGAACCTAACCGGTATAATCATGCTGACATTCTGACTCAACGAAAACATAATGAAGAAATAAAATCTTTGACACCCTGTGAAGTTTATAATGAAAATGAATTGTCTGACAGAATTATCCTGATTAATCATAAAAAGAATGCCGGCAAAGGAGCTGCCATTGCTACGGGATTTAAATGGGCAAGAGATCACCATATTGACTGTATTGCTACCATGGACGGGGATGGCCAGATGGATCCGGAAGAATTACAAAGTATTTGTTGGCCGGTTATTTCAGAGGGTATTGACTATGTAAAAGGTAACCGGCTGATTCACAGAAGCGCTTCAGAAGTAATACCTGCTACAAGGTTTATCGGTAATTCCATACTTTCCATACTCACAAAACTTGCCAGCGGGTATTGGCATGTTTCTGATACTCAAACCGGTTTTACGGCCATCTCTAAACACGCTCTTGACGCAATTCAACTGCACAAAATATATAAAAGCTATGGGTACCCCAACGATCTGCTGGTAAAGTTAAATATCGCGTATTGCACCATAAAAGAGGTTGAAATTAAACCGGTTTATAATCTTGGAGAAAAATCGAAAATGAAAATTTGGAAAGTCATTCCCCGGGTGTCATGGCTTTTGTTAAAATCATTTTATAAGAGGATTTGGATTCGTTATTTTCTCCGAGACTTTCACCCGTTATTTCTTCTCTATAACCTGTCTTTTATTCTTTTATTTAGTTCTATCCCTTTTCTAAACAAAATTTTATATCACAGTATTATATCTAATACACCAGCGAATCCGGTCACTGTTTTGGCCTTCATATTTTTGGCAATTAGTTCTTTTCAGTCATTACTGTTTGCTATGTGGATGGACATACAGGATAATGAAAGACTATTTAAAAACTGAATATCATTCAATGGTAGCCGCCACCGCGATTTATCTGCTCAATAATCCTTAAATTATGAGAGTCATTGTTATTTCTTCTACTTTTAAAGGAGGGAGTGAGGCAGAAGTTCCCCGGTTTGTTGATGACCAGATCATACATCTGAAAAGGCACTATCCTCAACTGGAGTTTCATGTCCTGGTTCCCCATTTTGGAAAAGCCCTATCTTATGAAGTGCATCAGGAATATACAGAGTACCGTTTCCATTATTTCTGGCCATACCGTTTTGAAACTCTGGTTGGAAAAGGAATACTTCCAGCAATTAATGAAAACAGATTCAGAATATTGTTAGTGCCTTTCTTTTTCTGGTTCGAATTTTGGGCTTTGTGGAAGCTCTGCAGAAAAATTAAACCTGCCGTCATTTATGCGCATTGGTTTACACCCCAGGGAATCAATGCAGGGCTGGTATCTCTATTAACAGGTGTGCCATTTGCTTTTATGAACCATGCATTTGATGTATGTATTTTAGCGAAAATCCCATGGCTGGGGAAAAGAATGGTCAGATTTTTTAGTAAAAGAGCTTTGGCCATTACAGTTAGTGGAACCGCAATTCTTGAGAAATATAAAACTTGTTTTGGCGAAAAGGATTTTGAAAAACTGAATATCGGCATTATTTCAATGGGAATTGATTTTTCTCAATTTAATCATGTCCTTGTGGATAAGGATATTTTAAAGGTTAAGTATAATCTAAGCCATATAAAAGTAATTCTGTATCTTGGTCGGCTTGCAGAGATTAAAGGCATCCTGGATTTGTTGCAAGCTTTTGAGATTGCTCAGAGACACCACTCTGATATAAAATTGGTTATTGCCGGGGAAGGCCAGCAGAAAGAACAACTTGTTCAATTTGCTGATCAATTAAACATTAGTAACAAAGTAGTCTTTACAGGATTTCTTGCCGGTGATAAAAAAATGGATTATCTGATTCTGTCAGAAATTTTAGTTATTCCCTCAATAATTTTACAAACTGGTCAGTCAGAAGGTCTTCCGGTAACATTGATGGAGGGGCTGGCCGCCGGGAAATTGATTATTGCCACCTATGAAAGTAATGCCGGTCAGCTGATTAATAATGGAGAAAATGGTTTTCTGATCCACCAGAAAGATCCTCTGGCCATGGCTGAAATCATCGAAAAAATAGCGAATATGGACGATACAGAAAAGAATGCGGTTATGCAGAGGGCCCGTGAAACTGCTCAGGCATTCGACTGGAATGTTATTGCTAAAAGACACTTCGATTTTGTGTTTGATAAATTAGATTCAATCCGTTAAAGAAAATATGACCTATACTTATGTGCCTTTATTTTTGAACTCAATTAAATAGTGTTGGATCAATGCAATATATAAGCTCGAGGTTTATAGATGGTAACAGAGGTGATTTACTGAGCCGGTATGGAATCTTATCAGCGCTCGAGGAAATTGGATTAGCAGGCAATTTAACGGTAATTGCAGCAAAAGAGGAGCATGTAAAGCCATTATCATTCAAAATCCACAACTATGGATTGTTTTACAATAGTCTGCCGGATACAAAAGGTTGGAACACGATTGCATTCTACACTTACAGCTCTTAGATTAGGTGTTCCATCCATAAATATTAATTATACCCTGAAAGGCAGGTCAATCCTAACAGATATGGAATTGAGCGAACTCTGTATCGATATTGACTGCTTTATTGAAAATCCGTATCTGACCATAGATTTGATTGGGTCTTTATTACATGATCCTGAAATCAAGGTGAAAATTGGGAGATGTGTCAGGAAGGCTGTGGAATGCAATTTCAAGGTATACAAAGATCTGTTTTTTAGTTAATTTCTATTTTATTTTGGGTAATAAAATTTTGGTATTTACTACTTCCTACAATCTGGATGGAGGCGTGGTGGCCAGTCCATTTGTTGCACAACATTGTGAAGGCCTGATAAATAAAGGGTATAACGTTGCGGTTCTTAGTCCTCATTTGGCAGGGCAAAAATACAAAATCAATATCAATGGTGTGGCTATTACAAGATTTCAGTATTTTTTCCCTTCAAAACTTCAGAAAGTTGCCTATGGCTCGGGTATTCCAACTAATTTGCGAAACAGCTATCTTGCGATCCTTCAATTTCCATTTTTTGTTTTTTGTTTTTTAATGAATGGGTTTTTTAAATCCAAGAAGCACCGGATTATCTATGCACATTGGTCGGTTTCGGCATTTGTTGCAATATTAATTAAATTGATCAACAGGAATATAAAAGTAATTTTTATGAATCATGGCGCCGAAATATTTGTGCTATCCAAATATTTCTGGGGCAGGAAATTAATGAAGTTTATTCTTAAACACAGTAATTATATAATATCAAATAGCTCATATACTTATTCTAAAACCCAGGAAATCCGGGAAACAAAGAACCATTGCGTCATTCCTCCGGGTGTTGATACAGAAAAATTTTATCCTATTGACAGCTCAGTAAAAGCAAAGCATAATATATCCCCGGATACTTTTGTTTTATTCAGTTTAGGTAATTTTATCGAACGAAAAGGTTTTGAATATCTAATTAAGGCTGTAGATATTTTGGTCAATCAAAAAGGAATTTTAAACATTGTTGCAGTGATTGGCGGCAAAGGTATACTCTATCCCAAATATCAAACAATAATTGAGAAACTGAATTTGGGTAAGTATATAATTCTTGCTGGTTTTATTAAGCAAAATGATTTGCTTTATTATTATAATTCCTGCGATGTTTTTGTTCACCCGGCAATAGTTGACAGCAATAATGATACTGAGGGCCTGGGAGTTGTACTTTCAGAGGCAAATGCCTGTGGTAAACCGGTAATTGCCTCAAGAGTAGGAGGGATCGTCGATGTAATAGTAGATAGACATAATGGGTTGTTGGTAAGCGAAAAGAATGAGTATGAACTAGCAGATGCAATTTTAGAGTTAAAATGTAATTCCGAATTGAGGAATTACCTTGCAGCTAATGCAAGACAACATGTCCTCGATAAATTTACCTGGGAGATCAATATGGAAAAATCAATAAATATCATCGACAAAGTATTATATGAATGAATATAGTTATCAATTAAATTACTCCGATTTACAGTCAGATACATATAATGAATTAACCAGGGCTGCCAAGGCTCGAAAAATAATTCGTATTCTTGAGGATTATTACAGTGGTAACAACCTGAATAACAAAATATTACTTGATGTGGGGTCTTCAACAGGTTATATAACCAATATTTTGAGTCAGCATTTTAATTTTACAGTTGGAATTGATATTGATGAAAAAGGGGTTAGTTTTTCTCAGGAAAAATTTTCCGGCAGCAAGCTTAAGTTTTTAGTACAGGATTCCATGAATATTCAATTTCCTGATAATACCTTCGACGTTGTTAATTGTACACAGATTTATGAGCATGTACCTGATGACCGCCAAATGATGCGCGAAATTTACCGAATCCTGAAACCTGGGGGCATCTGTTTTTTTGCAGCGGGAAATAGAATCGTTTTAATGGAACCCCACTACAAGCTACCTCTCCTGAGTATTTTCCCAAAGTTTCTCTCGCATAAATATGTTAAACTATTTAAAAAAGCTGATTTCTACTATGAAACCCATCGTACATATTGGGGGTTAAGAAAACTGGTAAGTGATTTTGAAGTCACTGATTATACCTTAAAAGTTATTAGGGACCCGGTAAGGTTTCATGCAACGGAAATGATATCAGACGGATCGGTATCTCAAAAGTTCTTTCTTGCAATCTTAAAAGTAGCATACTGGATATGTCCAACTTATCTTTGGATTTTAAAAAAACCGGAGGCAATTAGTCAATAATATTATCCCTTGAATTCGAAAAACAAAACTTTTATTATTAGGATTACTACGTTGATTATCAGCCTGATAATCATCCTTTTTTTTATCCATTATCTCACTGACAACAGGGAAAAGTTGTACCTGTTAAGTAAGATCAGTGCACCCGTTCTCGCATGTATTTTATTTTGTTCAGTTCTGGCTTCATTATCTGTTGCAATAGGATTTAAAAATTATATGGTACTTTTCAGAGTGCCTTTACGAACAAGAGAATGGATTGGACTTTCAGTTATAAATACAATGTATAATTATTTTCTTCCATTTCAGGGAGCCATGCTCCTGAGGGCTCAATATTTGAAAAGAAAATATGGCTTTGAATATTCAAAATATGCTGCATTGGCAGGTGGAAGTTTATTGATAGGATTATTGTTGTCCGGCCTGATTTCAATCGTTTTGCTTTTAGTTAAATATGTTTTGACAGGATTTTTGTATAAAAATCTTTTGATTTTGGTTTGTATTCTCTTTGTAATCACTGTGGCTTTAGCTGTCTTTTTCTGGAACATCGGGTCTTCCGGTATAAGAACCAGATGGAGCTGGTTCGATCGTTTAATTTCGAAAATTTTAACAGCTGTGTCGTTTTTTAAAAAAGACAATCATATTCTGGCGGTCATTACCTTGTCAACGCTTGCCCTGTACTTTTTCTCAGGATTACGTTTATATTTCTCATTTCAGGCCTTGGGTATCTCCATCGGATTGTTGGAAATCCTCATTGTTCAGTCAATTTCAGTTTTCTCAATGATCCTGCCTATTACCCCTGGTAGTTTGGGTGTCAGGGAGGGTATAATTGGTCTGGTTTGCATGATGCTGCATGTTAATATTGAAGATGCAATCCTGGCTGCGGCGCTTGACCGTGTTGCTGGAATCGTTACTACATTTTCATTGGGTACTGTTTATCATTTTATATTGATAAAGGATTTGAAGAACATCGAGAGGATAATTACTTAAATGGCGGGAACTGTTAATTCTTAATAATTTCTTAAATATTTTATAAGAAACTATGCTGCACAGACAAGATTTCATAGGATTTTTCAGAAATTTTATCCATAACCCTATAAGTTATCCGGTCATGGTTGCTAATAAACTCATATTTCAACGGTGTAAATACAGGAAAGGCTCTGATTATGATGCTCAAAGATATTGGGAGGACAGGTTTAAGAAATACGAATTAAACATTAAGGGGCCCGGATTTGAAGGGGCATCAGTAAAAGATAATGTAATAAGGTATAAGAGGGTTCTTAATCATTTTGAAAGGCTCTGGAAATTGCATTTACCCCAAAACCATTTGCCAAAAACATTGGAGATAGGAGTGGGGGCAGGTATGATAACTGAATGCCTCAAAGGCCTGGGTGTTGCAGATTATGTTGGAATTGACATCACGGATTATTTATTTTGGAAACTGCAAGCCATTTACCCCGACTATAAATTTATCCGGGCTGATGTGACAGCAGAAAAAATTAAAGACAAGTTTGATGTTATCGTCATTATTGATGTGTTACAACATATAGTTACCCGTGAAAAAATAAACACGGCATTTTATAATCTTGACCAATGTCTGAAAAGTGGAGGATTGATTTTTTTGGCTCCCCTTACCGAAAGTACCGGTAAACGACAGTTTTATGAGCATTCATGGAGGCTTTGCGACATAAATGTATTATCAGGATATCAACATCTTGGTGAAGCTGAGTGGAACATTGGATTTAGTAAAATAATTGTATTAAAGAAGCCGACTGCCTGATCTAATATTTATACGATATTTTCCTTGCGATGAACCCCAAAACGGACCCTGTTTATCGATATTATAATTTCGATAAATTCTGGAAATACGTTCCTGCAAACAGATGGGTAAAGGAAATTCTTAAAGACTTTCTTTTTTATACATTTCCTTTTGTTTTTAAGCAGTGGGCAATTTATCAGAACTGGAAAAACGCCGGAGTTTTCAGGGATAAACCTTGTAAATTTTCGCGATTATCCTGTTGGAAAAATCAATTACTTCCCAGTTATAATATTGCAATCACTAAGCCTGAAACGAAAATCAATTATCAACCTGATAAAGATAATCTTGCCATTGTTATCCATGCTTTTTATCCGGATATATTTGAAGATATTTTAAGGATGGTAGAAGAAATGAATTTTCAGAATATCACTTATTATATAACTACACCAGAAAATAGTATAAATAAGATAGAAGCGATTCTGAAAACTTCCAAATATCCTTATCATATTTTTACCAATGAAAATCGTGGAAGAGACATCCTGCCATTTATAAAATTATTACCGGAAATTGTAGAAAAGCATAAGATTGTTCTCAAATTACATACAAAAAAGTCCAGCCATTTAAATGATAATAATTTATGGAGAGATGATATGTATCAAAAATTAATTGGCGCAGGCTCATTTGAACGAAACCTTAAAATTTTCTATTCAAATGTAAGCATTGGCATGATTGGCCCCTCCGGTCATATTTTACCAATGAAATATTATTATAGTGGTAATGGAGCAAAGGTTCACGAACTTTGTGGAAGAATGGGCTTGAAAGACAATGAATTAAGCGGGTTGCTTTTTATTGCTGGTTCGATGTTTTATGCAAGAACAGAAGCGTTGCGTCCAGTAATAAACCTTAATCTATCAGATTCAGATTTTGAGCCGGAGGACGGCCAAACTGATGCAACAATGGCTCATGTCGTGGAGCGTTTATTTGCATCAGGTCTTATTATTCGGAATCTTCAATTGGCAGATACAGATTATTCAAATGAAAATCCTGTCCTGCGAGTCTCAAAAGTTCATCATTTCTCCCAATAAAGGTCATGAGATTTATTGTAAACAAATTTTGATTATCCATACCGTGAAATCCAACTATTTAATCTGGTTTCTTGCTTTGTTTTTCTTCTTAAAAGCGTTATTGCTGGCATTCTGGATCACACCGTTATGGGATATACCTGATGAAACGGGTCATTTTGCCTATGCCAGGGATATCGGAAATGGGAAAGGAATTCCTGTTTTAGGTATTGCAAAAATAGATAGTGATATCCTGAGTAACCAGCATGGCAGAGATGTCAATTTTACCGTACATAACTGGATTGCGCAACATCCCCCTGCTTATCATATTTTAGCTGGTATCTTGTGGAAAATTGCTGCATTTTTCACCGACGATTTGGAAGTTTTATTCAAGATACCACGAATCCTTTCAGCTTTTTCGGGAGCCATGGTTTTGGTGGTAATATACTTCCTGCTTGTATTGGTGTCGAATCATCGCCCTGCAAGCTTTGGATTTACTGCATGTGTCGGATCAATTCCCATGTTTTCAAACATGTCATCAGGGACGAATCATGACATTACTCTGACTTTGTTTACAACGCTTGCTATTTTTTACTGGGTAAAATATTTAATCGACGGAAGAATAATTAAATATGCCTACTATACGGCATTCTGGTTATCGATTTCCAGTTTTACAAAACTTACGGCTTTGGTGTATTCCATTCCTTTATTAACAGTTTTATTGATTGAAAATGAATCTCCGTGGAAAATGCGAATTGCACAGACAGTAAAAATATTTGGGATTTGGATAATCTTTCCTGGGATTTGGATGTTTCGCAGCTTTTATTATCATGGAAAGTTTCTGGTTACCGATGCCAGTTTATATAGTAGATTCAGGCTTCAGGATAATCCCCTTACTGATAGTTTTTACAAATATGTATCTGAGCTACCTGCGCTTGATAATTTCTTTGTAAGCTTTTTTGGATTATTTGGTTGGACCGGAACAGGAAAGGGTGAATATCTGGTTCATCTGGTTATTGGATGGCAATTTACTTTTTATATAATCGCTGTTTTAATTCTTTTACTTATTTCAGTGATTTATTTTTCTGTTAACCTGTTAAACGGCTCAAAATTAGTTCAACTTAGAAGAAATTCATTTATTGACATCGTTTCCGGCTTGTTTTTGCCCGTTTTTGAGAAAAAAGGAATACGAATTATATTGTTAATTACTGGACTCTTAGTATCCCTGAGCATCCTGACATTTTTCGAAGGATCCACTTTACGGCTTACTGTAATTTCCGGAATTGCATACTTTTCCGGAATTTCTTTTTTTACCCTATTTATCTTTAAAGATCCAAAACAAAGATTATCTTCCTATACCTGGTTAATTTTTGTCATGTTTGCCATGATAATTTTCAACGAAGTCTATAAATTATATTTGTCAGATGGGCAGGTTCGGGCTTGCCATGGACGTTATTTTTATCCTCTGATCTCAATTATGATGACCGGTATTTTCATTCCTGTGCTTACCCTGCTTAAGCAGTATGCTACGTATTTTTTTCTGCTCCTTGCCTTGCTAATGGCTTATGTTGAAATGAGTGTATTTCTTACAGAAGTGCTGCCATTCTATTTGCAGATTAAATGATGAAAAAACTATTTGCTGCTTTTATTACCTGCTCGTTTTTATTAAGATTGGCCTGAGTAACTGGTGGTTCGGTACTTTATGGTGTTTTACGGCAAGATTATCTGTCTTCACAAATATTTATTAAGAAGTTTTAGTCTCTAAAATTTTTACCAGTAACAACCTTTGAGCAATATATTATGTTGATCAGTCAAATTATCAAGAAATCTGTTATAACCAGGAGATGAAATTAATTATTCAGATACCATGTCGCAACGAAGAGCAAACCTTAGGCACCACCCTTGCTGATCTGCCAAGAGAAGTTGAAGGATTTGATGTGGTTGAATGGCTTGTAATAAATGATGGTTCCACCGATAAAACCGTGGAGATTGCCAAAGATAAAGGGGTTGAATATATTGTCAACCTGCCAAAGCACCAGGGATTGGCCAAAGGGTTTATGGCTGGCCTGGAAGCAAGTCTGTATTATGGAGCTGATGTTATTGTTAATACCGACGGCGACAATCAGTATTATGCTGGGGATATTCACAAGTTAACACAACCAATTCTGCAGGGAAAAGCTCAGATCGTTATTGGTGCACGGCCTATTCAGGATATTTCAGATTTTTCTCCGCTAAAAAAAGCCTTTCAAAAAATTGGTTCCTGGGTCGTAAGAATGGCTTCCAACACCTCTATCCCTGATGCAACCAGTGGTTTTAGAGCCATCAACCGGGAGGCAGCTTGCCATCTGAACGTTTTCAATGATTATACTTATACTCTTGAGACTATTATTCAGGCCGGACAAAGAAGCTTTTCCATTATCTCTGTTCCAATTTCAGTTAACAAAACATTGCGTCCTTCACGCCTGTTAAAAAGTATTCCATCCTACATAAAACGTTCAGTAATAACCATTATTAGGATTTTTGTCGTATATAAACCATTTCGATTCTTTTTTGCGATTGGTTCGGTTCTATTTGGTTTAGGTTTTTTGATTGGTCTGAGATTTCTATATTACTTTTATATTGGTGACGGAAACGGTCATTCTCAATCTCTGATTCTGGCCTCTATTTTCTTGGGAATAGGATTTCAGACGATTTTAGTTGCCTTCCTGGCCGATCTGATTTCCGCCAACAGAAGGTTAATGGAGGATGTTCAATATAAACTACGGAAAATTCATTCCTGATTTCTCAGTAAAACATGACAAATTACCAAATGAATGGTTATAAAAAAATTCTAATCGCTGGTGGGTTAAAGGAAAATGGAATTGTAATCGGAAATACCTTTGATAAATACAACTCAGGTAATCCCATCATCCAAAAACTTATGAAAGGATATGAGACATCTTTAAATGAACTGGTGTCAATAGCAAACCCTTTATCAATCCATGAAGTAGGCTGTGGTGAAGGATATTGGTCATTAAAATGGTTAGAAAGCGGAATCCAGACAGTCGGTTCTGATTTTTCCGAAATTATAATTGAACTTGCTCAAAAAAATGCTGTTGATCGAAATCTTAGCCCATCAAATTTTACCGTTAGAGATATATATGAACTCAAAGAAAATGGTGATACAGCAAATCTGGTAGTATGTTGCAATGTACTTGAACACCTTGAATATCCGATGGAAGCCTTGCAAGTACTAAGACGAATTTCAAATCCATATCTGATAATTTGTGTTCCCAAAGAGCCTGTCTGGAGATTCTTAAATGTGATTCGGGGTAAATATTTATTTTCATTGGGTAATACTCCAGGTCATATACAGCATTGGTCAGAACGAGGCATTATAAACCTGGTGTCAGAATATTTTAATATCGTGAAAGTAAATACACCATTCCCCTGGACGATGATTTTGTGCAAAGTGAATAGATCATTGTGATTTATAATAAAAGCCAACTTAGGATTTGTTGAAGAATCTGTTATTCGAAAATTTGGTCTGTCATACAAACGATAATTTTTGCCAAACAGAAATATTATCCCAATAAAACCTAAAAAGCATGAATTTTCAAAGATTATGGATTATATTTCCCATTCCAAGAACCATTAAGGAATTGGTAAAAGGAATGATGTTTTTGGCGTTACCATTCATATTTAAACATTTCAAAGCATACAGGAACTGGAAGCAGGCCAGAGTGTTTTCCGGTGATAAAGATAAAATCCGAAACAGTTTATACTGGAAAAATCTGATTAGAGGTTTCTATGAGGTGCCTGTATTTCCCGAATCAGAATCGATGATTACAGACATTAACTCAATGAAACTGGCAATTGTAATACATTGTTACTATATCGATGTGTTTGAAGAAATTCTGATTTATTTAAAAAGATCAGATTATCAATGTTTTAAATTGTATGTTACCCACCCTTTTGAGTGGGAAGAAAAAATTACAGAATTATTGGTTAAATCAGGCTTTGAATACTATACACGGGCTGTTGAAAATAAAGGGAGGGATGTTCTGCCTTTTCTGAAAATTACTCCTGAAATACTCAAAGAAAAATGTGATGTCGTTCTTAAGCTCCATACTAAAAAATCAAATTATTTGAAAAAGAAGCAATTATGGAGTCAGGTGCTGTTTAATGAGCTAATTGGTGAGGGCAGGATCCAAAAGAATATGGAAATATTAAACACCTATAGTTGTATTGGAATTCTTGCTCCGGCGGGTAATATTGTTCCCTTATCATTATATTATGGATCAAACGGAGAAAAATTAATATATCTGGCAGCGAAAACCGGCCTGGAAAAAGAGTATTTGAAAGATATGGTATTTGTTGCAGGTACGATGTTTTATGCACGGCGTGAAATCCTCGATTACTTAATGAATCTGGCGCTAAATGATAGGGATTTTGACCCTGAAGATTCACAGATTGACGGTACCCTTGCACATGTCGTGGAAAGGGCTGTTACTTTAGGATTGATAGATACCCGCCTACAATTAGCCGACTCAGATTCCAAACCTGATAAAATCTCCTGCAGGGTGATTCTCAATCATCCTTATGTTATCTGATGCATTTGCAATGATAAGACCCGGAGGTTTCGTTTTGAGTGTTTTTTTTAGGGCCATCCAAGTTCATCAGTGTATTCGCAGACTTTAAACCTTCTGTTAGTTCTTTTGAAAAAACGCTGGATGAATCGATTAATTAGGACAAATCTTTATAAACCCTGGCGTAAGATCGATAAAAAAAAGTTATTTCTGTTTCTGAAAAAAGTTATGTTACGTTTTATGTTCATAAGAAACAACCTTGTCTTGAATAATTTTTGTTATTTTAATTAAGTATTTTATTTATATGATATAGGAACTGCAAAAGGTTAAAATCAGAATCCATATTTTTGTTAACTTCTTTGACCCCTGATTTAATCTGGAGATTCAGGAATACTCAGGCTGTCCCAAAAAGGCAGCCTTTTTTAATTTTTGTAAAACTGCTTAATATTTCATCATTGTATAAAAATTAAACACATTTGATAAGTACCAGAAATGCAAATAGATAGCATAAAAAGGTGTAGATACTGTTGAAAAATGCAACAATTCGCCTGTTTAATTATTAATCGATAATAATTGTAATGCTCAGACAATCAATATTTTAAAGTTTGTTTTTCACCTTGGCACCGTTGTTGAATCAGGCATTTTAAAAGAAATAATAAAATGAATCCACAAATATTCAATTCACCATTAATAATTAAAGCTATGAAAAAGTTTGTTTTTCTTTTCGCAATGCTGGCCTTTGTTGCAGGGATGATAACTTCAAATGTATCAGCCGGTAATGATGCCAAAACGGGTACAAACCCCTCTGAAAATGCAGGGAAAATTGATATTTCCTGCAGTCCCGGGTTAAATCCGCTCGTATCTAAATGGGCTGCGGGGTATGTTACATTCAATCCGGATGCTCAAATCAGTGTTAATGATATCGGGAATCATTCAGTAAATGGTGAAAACATTAAAATCTTGACGGAAAATGATGCGTTTGCCGGAAAATATGAATGGAAAATTGCCATTGGAAAAGATGTGATAGTACCGGTGATTAATCCTGAAAATCCATACATAAAATCCATCATGGAAAAAGGTTTGTCAGCCAAATTGCTTCATACGGCTTTACGAACCAAAACCCCTGAATGGTCTGGACTTTTAAATGATGCATCAGTTCTGCCTTTAAAGATTTTTGTAACCGATGATTCCTTTTTGAGCAAGGCTGTAACCGGGTTTGGCGATATCCCATCCGGAATAATGGAATCTGGAATGGTTGTGAGCAAGGAAGAGCTCATCAGAGCTATTCAGAATGATCCCCTGGCGCTTGGCTTTTGTTATGTGAAAGATATTATCGATTTTGATGCCGGTAGTTTTACTAATGGACTGGTAATCATGCCTATCGATAAAAACATGAATGGTTCAATAGATCGTTTTGAGTCCTGTTACAGCAATCCTGCCGAATTCCTCAGGGCGGTAGTGATTGGAAAATACCCCGCTGCATTAACTGGTAATATTTATGCCACATCTGCTGAATTACCCGAAAATCAGAGCGAACAGGGATTCCTGAGCTGGATATTGATGCAAGGTCAAAATCAGCTTGCTTCTTACGGATTTGCAAAACTTCAGAATGTAGAGACATTAGCTGCGGCAAAAGCCCTTACCCAGCAGAATGTGATTGAAACCAATGCGGATACCCCTAATTACTCAGCTTTCTGGACCTTGTTTATTGTCGGATTTGTCATTCTGGGTTCATTAATTATTCTTTTTCTGAGGAGTTCACGCAAATCACAATCAGTAATTACCGGGGGCACCCTGAAAATGTCCTCAGCCATGAATGAAGATACCATAAAATCACCCAAAGGATTGTATTATGATAAAACCCATACCTGGGCTTTTATGCAGGAGAATGGTATTGTGAAAGTTGGTCTCGATGATTTTATGCAAAATGTAACCGGAACCCTTACCCGGATTAATATGCGAGAACCCGGAACCACCGTATGTAAAGGTGAAAGACTGTTTTCAGTAATACGGGACGGTAAGCAGTTGAATATCTATTCACCGGTTACAGGAACAATCGTTGAAAAAAACAGCGCGCTTCAGACAGCCTCATTCCTGATTAATGCATCACCCTACCAGGAAGGCTGGGTGTATCAGATTGAACCGAAAAAATGGCTCAGGGAAATCCATTTCATGTTTATGGCCGACCAATATAAGGAATGGATTAAAAACGAGTTCAGCAGGTTGAAGGATTTCTTCTCCACATCCATGAGATCCAATTCTGCAGTGTATTCTCACATCATACTTCAGGATGGCGGCGAACTGACCGAACATATCCTCGCTGATATGGGTCCTGAAGTCTGGGAAGATTTCCAGAACAACTTCATCAATCTGTCCAAATAATTAAGGGATTCGTACTGATTGTTTAACCAGGCAAAAATTAAGATATGAACCTCGACAGAAGAAATTTTCTAAAATCCGTTGGACTGGCAGGCCTTACTCTGTCTGTCAGCCCGATTTTGGGTGCTGAATCCTTGAAGGATGACCTGCCCGAATTCAAAGGTGTTTTATATGATTCAACCCGCTGTGTGGGATGTATGGAATGCGAAATAGCCTGCGCCAGATCGCACGGTCATCCTGATCCCCAGGATACGCCGGAGCCCGGAACAGTCAGGAAAACAGATGATTCCAGGCGAAGTGTCATCAACAGTTATACTACTTCCAAAGGCGATTTCTTTATCCGTAATCAATGTATGCATTGCAATGAACCCGCCTGTGTAGCTGCCTGCCTTACCAAGGCCATGTATAAAACCAAGGAGGGGCCGGTTATCTGGAGAGCTGATAAATGTATGGGGTGCCGGTATTGTATGGTATCCTGTCCGTTTGATATCCCGAAATTTGAGTATTTCAGCGCAAATCCCCGAATTATAAAATGTGATATGTGTTATGACAGGGTTCAGAACGGCCTGAAAACAAGGTGTACTGAAGTCTGCCCGGCTGAAGCACTGGTTTTTGGAACACGCAGGGAACTCATTGCTGAAGCACGAAAAAGGATTGTTGAAAATCCGGACACCTATATTGACAAGATATATGGGGAAAAAGCTGCCGGTGGAACCGGATTTATCTACCTGTCATCTGTTCCGTTCAAAGAACTGGGGATGAATGAGAAACTTCAGAATTCATCCTATCCTGCCTTGTCAAAAAGCTTCCTTTATGCCGTTCCTTCGGTCTTTATTCTGCTGCCTCCATTATTACTGGGTTTGCATGAAGCTACTAAACTAAATCAAAGAAAGGACAGCGAAAATGAATAATTCATCTATATCACCGGCTGTAAGTAACGGTACTTCCATTTGGAAATTCTTTCTTCAGGAACTGAAACCCAAAGGTAAATGGCTTACCCCCTTTAATATCATTTCTTTGCCCATCATGTTACTGGGACTGATCCTGATCATCATCCGTTTTTGGCAAGGAATCGGTTCTATAACCAACCTGACCCAGGAAATGCCATGGGGTTTATGGATTGGATTTGATGTGGTAACCGGTGTTGCCTTTGCCGGGGGCGCCTATGTATTGACGTTCATGGTTTATATCATGAAAATAAAAAAATACCACGCCATTATCCGGATCACCGTTCTGAATGGTTTTTTGGCCTATGTTTTCTATGCCGGTGCATTGCTGCTCGATCTTGGCCGCCCGTGGAACGTTATAAATCCTATAATTGGCAACAGTTTTGGCACCAGTTCGGTACTATTCCTGGTAGCGTGGCATTTTCTGCTCTATATGATTGCCGAGCTTATTGAATTTTCACCAGCCATTGCCGAATGGCTGGGAGCCCGCCGCATACGCAAAATACTGTCGGGTATGACCATTGCTGCAGTGGTGTTTGGCATTACCCTTTCCACCCTGCACCAATCGGGACTTGGAGCGTTGTACCTGATGGCTAAGGATAAAATACACCCTTTATGGTACTCTGAGTTTATTCCGATCCTGTTCCTGGTATCCAGCGTTTTTGCCGGACTCAGTATGGTAATTTTTGAAGGTACCATTAGCCATAAAGTGTTCGCTGACCGCCTGAGTCATGATAATCACAAAAACCATAACGGTATTTTGCACGGGTTATCGGGGATTTGTGCCGGCGCCATGTTTGCCTATATGTTTATGCAACTTATTGTTTTCCTTCATGGCAAAAGGTGGGAATACATCAATTCTCCCATGGGATACTGGTACCTTACCGAAATGATCGGTTTTGTAATATTTCCGATGATCCTGTTTTTTATCAGCTATCGTAAACGTAATGTCATGATGATTAAGGTAGCCTCTGTCATTACCATGATAGGAATAATAATCAACAGGCTGAATGTTACGGTTATCGGATTCCGGTGGGATGCAGCAAGCCATTACTATCCTTCCTGGATGGAAATTGTGGTAACCCTGGCTGTTATTTTTACCGAAATCTGGATCTTACGGTGGATTGTAACCCGCATGCCCGTTCTCAATGACCCTCCCGACTGGGCCCGTGAGGGAGGTCACTAAAATTTTGATACTGAATTATTCATTAAATACAAATACCATGGAAGGCTTCACTTATTACAATATATTCGAAACCAAGGGAATAGAATATATTGCCATCATCATCTTCTTTATGATGCTTATCCCTTTCTGGCTGATTATCAGCCGCAGAGTACAAATCGTGAAAAAAATCCAGGAAATACTGGGAACTCTTTCATTTAGCTCATTACGAATTCCCAAAGGATTATACTTCAGTAAAAACCACTCGTGGACTTTTCTTGAAAAAACCGGTCTGGCCAAAATTGGTGTGGATGATCTGGTTCTAAAGGTTACCGGTGATATTAAGGTTATCAATCTTAAGTCGCCCGGTGACCAGGTACGTCAGGACGAAAAGATTGCTGAACTTGATCACCGGGGGAAACGGCTTGCCATCTTTTCGCCCATTTCGGGAAAGGTGGAAAACATTAACGAACTCATTATGCAGAATCCGGGAATTATTTCTGAGGATCCCTACAATGCAGGATGGATGTTTACGATATTACCTTCTGACTGGAAAACAGAGACTCAGAAATTTTATCTGGCGGATGAAGCTATTACCTGGGCAAAGAACGAACTGGCAAGGTTCAGGGAATTTGTGGCAGGGGCCATGAACAAGTACGCCCTGGGTTCTGCAGATCATGTGCTTCAGGACGGCGGTGAACTGTATGATCATACCCTTTCTGATTTACCTGAAGAACTCTGGAAAGATTTTCAACAGGAATTCCTCAATCCAGGCACTTAGTTTTGAATTAATTACTGTATAAAAACAGCAAGTTTGATTTATGATGAAAAAAAGCCTGTTCGCAACAGGCTTTTTCCTTATTAATTATTAATTTAGCAACCAACCGATAATCAAACCGGAAATTATGAAATGGTTTACCATGTTTACTCTGAAAAAAAATGCAAATCCCCCTTTGATCAATACCTATGTCAAGTTCCGGTCATCGATTTATGGGAGAGTAGTTTTTATTATTCTCATTTCATCGTTGTTCCTGTTTTTTTCTTTTGGCCTGATATTCAGATCGGTAAATGAAAGTTACATGAATTCGGTAATCAGGGAGAACGGGAATAATATCGGGTATCTGGTTGAAAGTGCACTTTACCGTGCCATGCTTGAGAATGACCAGACCTCCCTGCAAAATACACTCTACACGATCAATAACATGACCGGAATTGATCATGTTAATATGTATGATGCCCGTAACAACCTGGTTTACACTTCTATTACCAATGATGATACCAACCACAGCGATCCGGACTGCATCAGTTGTCATCAGGATTTTGGGACCATGTTTGCCGAAAAGGAGAAATCCTACAAAATTATTGATGTTGACAGTGAATGCAGCATGAACCATTTAAATAATGAATACCGGCATCTGGTCATCAAATCACCGATTCTGAATTCCAAATCCTGTTATACTGCCGAATGTCATGCCCACACTGTAGAGGAGGAAGTGCTTGGATCTCTGATTATTAAAATGCCCATGAAGTCTCTTGATGATGCGCTGGCCAAATCAAATTCCAATTTTTTCATTTTTGCAGCAGCAATGACCCTAATTCTGGTTGCTTACCTTATCTTTTTTACGGCTAACAATATTAAAGCACCCCTGAATGCCATCATCACAGCCAGCGAAGCAGTGGCACAGGGCGACCGGAGTACCCGGCTTGAAATCAACTCAAAATTGCCTTCTGACATGCGGATGGTTTCCATAGCGCTTAACGATATGCTGGATAATCTGCAGGCGGCCAATAATGAGCTGCATAACTGGTCGCAGCAGCTGGAGTATAAGGTGCAGAAAAAATCAGAAGAGCTGAGCCAGGTACAAAATGAACTTCTTAACATTGAACGTATCGCATCATTGGGTAGGTTGTCGCTTTCAGTAGCCCATGAGATCAATAATCCGTTATCAGGAATTTTGGTTTACAGTAAGTTGCTGCAAAAACAATTAGGCAGTCAAAACCTCGATCCCGAAAAGCGGGAGTCAATTTTGAAACACCTCAGCTTTATTGAAAGTGAGACCAAGAGATGTGGGGATATTGTGAAAGGGCTGCTGGATTTTTCCCGAAAAGACCAGGATGGATTCGAACCCAGGCATCTTCATGAAATACTAAATGACACTTTTGAATTGATGCTTCATCCGATGAAAATGGCCAATATCAGTTTTATGACTGATTTTACGGCAAGGCTGGATATGATTTATTGCAGCCCTAATCAAATCAAGCAGGCGTGTGTAGCCCTGCTGGTAAACGCCAGCGAGGCCATAACCCAGAACGGGGAAGTGATTATGAGTACAGCCAATCCGGATGAACAACATATCCGGATTGATTTTACGGATAATGGAATTGGTATCTCCGAAGCTTCACTCCCCCATATTTTCGAACCTTTCTTCTCAACAAAAGAGAAAACCAGCGGGATCGGCCTCGGCTTGTCAATTACGCATGGTATCATTAAAAGCCATAATGGAAAAATATCTGTACGATCAGAAAAAGGTAAGGGTACCACCGTTTCGATAACCTTACCGCTTCACAAGACCTAATATCATTAACAAAATGGCACGGAAAATTTCAATACTGGTAGTTGATGATGAAGAATCGGTACGTGATTCTTTGTACAACTGGTTTATAGAAGACGGATATAAAGTAGAATGTGCAGAAAGCGCCAAGGCGGCTCTTTCAATACTGGAATCGGAACCCTATGATATTGTTCTGGCCGATATCAAAATGCCCGGTATGGATGGCCTGGAGATGCTCAAAAGGATTAAATCCCTGTCGAAAGAGACCATCGTTATAGTTATGACTGCCTTTGCAACAGTTGATACAGCTGTGCAGGCGCTTAAAGACGGTGCCTTCGACTATGTCACCAAACCATTTGATCCTGATGACCTGTCGCACCTGATCAGAAATGCATCCAATCAGATTACTCTGACAGCTGAGAATGAGTATTTGAAAGAAAAAGTTGTAAAGCTTGAAAATGTTGAGGATTTGATTGGCCATAGTGAGGCTATGCAGAAAGTATTCAGGGAGATTGAAAGTGTAGCTTCTTCCAATGCCTCCGTGATCATAACCGGTGAAAGCGGAACAGGGAAGGAGCTGGTAGCCAGAGCTATACATGCCAATTCACCCCGGAGGTTTTTTCCGATGGTGAGTGTTCATTGCGGGGCCTTAACGGAAAGCCTTTTGGAGAGTGAGCTGTTTGGCCATGAAAAGGGTGCATTTACCGGTGCGGTCTATACCCGGAAAGGCAGGTTTGAGATGGCTGATTCCGGCACTATTTTTCTGGATGAAATTGCAACGATTTCGCCAAAAATGCAGGTTGAACTATTAAGAGTACTTGAAAGTAAAAGTTTTGTGAGGGTAGGAGGTACCCGGGAAATCAGTTCTGACTTCAGGGTGATTTGTGCCACCAATAAAGATCTGAAAAAAATGGTGGAACAAGGGCTTTTCAGAGAGGATCTGTACTACCGGCTGAATGTGGTGAACATTCATGTTCCTCCGCTCAGGGAAAGACTGGATGATATCCCGGTACTGGTGGATTATTTCGTGAATAAGTACTGCACTTCGCTTAACCGTCCGGTTGTTATTGTGGAATCAGGCGTAATCACCAGGCTTAAAGAGTATGCCTTCCCAGGAAATATCAGGGAACTCGAAAACATGGTGGAAAGAGCCATTGTAGTTGGAAATGGTAAAAAGATCACGCTGCATGACCTTCCGTTTACTTCGCAGGCAACTGTGTTAACTTTTGAAAGCCTTGATGAGCTTGAAAAAAACCATATTTCGGTCATCCTTGATAAATATGATTGGAATATCTCGGCTGCTGCAAAAGCATTAAAAATCGACAGGGTTACGCTGTACAATAAAATCCGCAAATACGATATCAAACAGCCTAAATAAGCTCCCTGTATATGGCCGTTGAACACATCACCCTGATCCATTTTGGTTTTTTTGAGAAAGGTATTCTCGACAAGATCTTTGGTGATGTGGAAAAGGTATTTCATGTACCGGTAAAAATCAGGGATGGGTATCTGGATCTTGCAGAATATTATGATCCTGCCCGCAGGCAATATAACGGTAATCTGCTGTTAAAAACCATTGATGCTTCATTTGGGACCGAAAACACCAAAACCATGGGAATCTTTAATGTGGATCTGTTTATTCCCATCCTGACGTTTATTTATGGCCAGGCTTTCCTGAATGGTAAATCGGGAATAGCGTCTGCATACCGGTTAAGGAATGAGCGGTATGGTTTGAAACCTGATGAAAATTTATTGATTGAACGGTTTAAAAAGGAAATCATTCATGAGCTGGGACATACTTTTGGACTGGTACATTGTCAGACGCCGGATTGTGTGATGCGCAGCAGCACTTATGTAGAAGATATTGATCAAAAACTTGGGATTTTATGTCATCATTGCAGGGAGATCATTCATCCTGCCTTAAAAAATTGATAAATAATGGGTATAATATTGATCTGGAACTGTTAATTAAATAATGACATCTTTTCATCATATATTCAGTTTAATCTTCTCATATTTCAGAATAATATCCTGAACTGCTTTGAGGCTGATAGGTTTTGAGATATAATTATCCATACCAGCATTAAGGCATTTTTCCCGGTCGGTTTGCATCGCATTGGCGGTCATGGCAACAATCAGGGGTCTTCTTTCCTTCCATCTTTCCATAATTTTCTGGGTCGCTTCAAATCCATCCATTTCAGGCATCTGAATATCCATGAAAATGATATCATAGTTCTGTCGTTGCAAAGCATCCAGTACTTCAAGGCCGTTAGCCGCAATATCTGCTTTATATCCCATCATGTCAAACACTTTCAGGATCAGTTTCTGATTGATGGTATTGTCTTCGGCAACAAGTATGTTTAAAGGAATGGATTCCGCAATTTTTTGGATGATTTTGTGATCGGATTTAAGCTTTACCGGGGCAATGTCAATTTTCAGGATTACTTTGGTAAGAATATCGAAAAGCTGTGTGTGTTTTACCGGTTTATTGACGTATGCATTGAATATCTTGTTTTTATCTCTTTGGTCATTAATAAGAAGGGATGAAAGCATGACAAGCGGGAATTGATCTTTTTTGTATTTTTTCCGGATAAGATTGCCCAGTTCCAATCCGTCCATTTCCGGCATTTGCATATCCAGTATAGCCAGATCGATGGGAATATTCTGGTTGATGAATTCCATGGCCATACTTCCCGAGCTGGCCGTGAAAACTTTCATTCCCCAGTTTTCGATCTGGTTTTGCAGAATCTGACGGTTGGTTTTATTATCGTCAACAATGAGAATGGTTTTTCCTTTTACTGACTGCAGCACTGAACCAGGCTCAAGATCGGATTTAGGCCCCGTAAGGTATTTGGTTTGCAGAGTGAAATAAAAGGTGGAGCCTTCATTGAGTTTGCTGTCAACCCATATTTTGCCGTTCATCATATTCACCAGCTTGGCCGAAATAGCAAGTCCCAGTCCGGTACCCCCGTACTTACGGGTGGTTGAAGCATCAACCTGTGTAAAAGGGGTGAACAGATTCTTGGATTTTTCGGGTGAAATACCGATACCGGTATCCCTCACTGAGAATTCCAGTTCAGTATATTCCTCTGAGTGTAATGTTTCTTTCACCCAAATTACTACTTCGCCCTTATCCGTGAATTTCAAGGCATTACCAACCAGGTTCACGATTACTTGTCTTATCCGTGTTAAATCTCCAAGAATTAAATCAGGAATAGCCGGTTCAATCATATACATCAGGTCGATATGCTTTTCAAAGGCGCGGGGAGCCAGTAAATCAAGTACTTCTTCAATCGTATTTCTCAGAGAAACCTTGGTAAGTTCAAGTTCCATTTTCCCGGATTCAATCTTTGAAAAGTCGAGGATATCATTAATGATATTCAGCAGGTTATCTCCGCTTATCCGGATAGTTTCCACATAATCTTTTTGCGTTTCAGAGAGTTCGGTCTGTAAAAGGAGACTCGTCATTCCGATTACTCCATTCATGGGAGTTCGGATTTCATGGCTCATGGTAGCCAGAAATTCTGATTTCGCAGTATCGGCTGCTTTGGCTCTGTCTACTGCATGTTGCAGATCATACTCAACTTGTTTACGGTTGATAAACCCACCCAGGTTACCTGCCATAGCCTTCAGAATCAACACTTCATCTGCTTCCCATTTCCTGTGTCGGGTGCAGTCGTCAAATCCAATAAAACCCCAGAAATCGCCATGCACAAAAACAGGGACAACTAATAGTGAGATAACCTGATGATTTTCAAGGAGTTTTCTTTCGGAGTAGGGAAGATCCTTAACGAAAGAGTTAATAGCTTCACCCCTGGATAAAATTCCGATCCACCTGGAGAAAACAGCTTCCTCGGCCATATTCTGGAAAACAGGGTTGTCAATCTGTGGAATGACCAAATGGTTTACCCATTCATATCTCTGGCTGAGTATATATTTATTCTGAACCGGATTTAGCCATCTTTCAAATAAATATACCCTGTCGGCTTTGGTGGCTTGTCCAATATCCTTCAGTGCTTGTAAGATAGCCTGCTCATAATCGGAAATAATCAGCAATGTGTTGGCAGCATTGGCCACACCCTGCAAAATGCTGCTTTGAAACAAAATCTTTTCTTCAATCTTTTTTCTGTTCTGATTTTCAGCAATTAACTCGTCTTTTTGCCGGTTAAAGAGTTTGATAAGCTGAGCCATCCTGCCAAATTCATTATTCTTCCTACTCAGTTTCTCAATGTCAGCAAGTTTTGCTGAAGTCAGTCCTTTCGATATGGTTTTTACCGGCTGATCGACCCAGAAATAAAATCCTGATACTACCAGGATAAAAATACCGAGGATCATGGAGATTAGAAAATAGAGCGAGAAGTTGGAAAGGTTTTGAAATGCCGATTCAAAAGGATTATCCTTGGTGAAAATAACATTGGCAATTACGTTGTTGTAAAAATCCTTCATCGGTCGTACCTGTCTGATCTGGTAAGGTTTTTCAGCATTAGTGGAGTAAACCGGAGGAATGTCAAGACGGATTCTGGAGGCGGTATTATTTTCGAGGGTTTGAATAAAATCCTGGTCCCATATTTTACATATAAAAAAGTAACCCCTGGGTGGTGTTTTTCTTTCAGTATCGGCACCCGGATGAATGGTTGCACCATACACAAGTGCCAAACCCCTGTCGGTAACATAATAAAAACTGATAAACCGGTTATTGTTCAGTTTATGGAACAGCAGAGGATTTAAAGGTATGCTGATGGTTGGCGACAGCTCATCATGAAACTCATAAATCAGTTTGACTGAATCATCAAATACTTTAACATTCTGCAGGTGAAAAGAATTGATTATTGATGAGATATTATCGTTAGCCCATTGATTATCAATGTTTTTAAGGTAATACACAATATCGTCCCAATTGGTATAATCGGTGACAAGCTGACGGAGCTGATCGTTCTTTGTATAGAGTGCGGCATCAATCAGAACATTTTGTTGGTTTGAAAAAGAATCAACCAGTAACTTGTTCTGCTTCTTCTGAATATTGATAAAAATTATAAATAAAAGCAGAAAAACCACAACCGTAGCGAAAAGTAAACTAAATATCTTGGTTCTGGTATTCATAAAATGTACACAGGTATAAACTTACAAAGGTAGAAATTGAAAAGTCATAAACAAGGGAACTGTGTTTTTTTTAAAGTTTTTTCCAAAACTGTTCAGCAAACTGTTATTTGCTAAAGAGCGTTCAACAAACTTTTATAAGCTGTGTTTAATGCTCATGAAAATTATTCCTGTACATACCGGCAATCTGAAGCTCGATGGGGGTGCCATGTTTGGCGTCGTACCCAAAATTCTCTGGAACAAACTCAATCCGGCCGATGAAGATAATCTGTGCAACTGGGCCATGCGGTGCCTACTCGTTGATACCGGAAACCGTGTAATTCTCATTGATAATGGCATTGGCAACAAGCAGGGAGAAAAGTTTAAAAATATGTACCGTTTGAACGGTGATGATTCTCTGACAGCGTCTCTGGCATCGAAAGGTTATTCTCCTGACGATGTCACCGATATGGTGTTGACGCACCTGCATTTCGACCACTGCGGCGGGGGAGTTGTCAAAAGTGAGGACGGTAAAAATTTTAAAACAACCTTTAAGAATGCGACTTACTGGGTCAGCGCAGATCACCTCAATTGGGCGCTCAACCCTAATCGCAGGGAAAAAGCTTCATTTCTGGATGAAAATATTTTGCCTATGGTGAACAGTGGTCAACTGCAAACGGTAAGCAAAGAAGGAGAATTATTCTCTGGCTTCGAAATCAGGTTTTTTCACGGACACACTGAAGCTCAAATGATCCCGTTTATTCATTCTGAGAACAAAACCATTGTATATATGGGCGATCTGCTTCCATCCATCTCGCATATACCGCTTCCCTATATCATGGCTTATGATATACGCCCTTTGGTATCCCTTGAAGAAAAAGAAAAATTTCTGCACGAGGCAGCTGCTGAAAATTACATTTTGTTTTTTGAACATGACCTTACCCGGGAGTGTTGCACAGTTGCTCAAAGCCAGAAAGGCATTGTTGCCGACAGGATTCTTACACTGGGAGAAGCCCTGGTCCCGGGATCAGTCTCGGGGTGACTTCGAGTCACACCGTTACCCGAGTCATAGTCACTTGGTGACTTCGGGTCACCCCGTGACTATCCATAAAAAATGTTAAACAGTCAGGTGTTGTTAAGCCTGCCATGCATGTTTTTCTATTTTTGAAAGATCAAATAAACCCCGAAACACTACAAAGAATTTGTACCGTATTGAATCGAAAACAGATGTAAAGTCTGATGATTTCAGACGAAATCAGGAGGCATACCTTGAAGTAATGAAGGTTTACCGCGAGCGGTTATCTCTAATCAAAAAAGGTGGTCCTGAAAAATCAGTGGCACGCCATAAAGAGCGTGGTAAACTGTTGGCCAGGGAACGCATCGACCTGCTCGTCGATCCGCACACTCCTTTCCTGGAGTTATCCCAGTTTGCTGCCTTTGGCCAGTACGATGACCAGTTCCCTGCAGCCGGAATTGTGACCGGAATTGGCGTCATTCACGGACGTGAAACCGTTATTGTTGCCAATGATGCTACCGTAAAAGGAGGAACCTATATCAAGGAAACCATAAAAAAGCATATTCGTGCCCAGCAAATAGCCATAGAAAACCATCTTCCATGCGTTTACCTGGTCGATTCAGGAGGTGTATTTTTACCGGAACAGGCTCAGGTATTCCCAGACCGGTTTGATTTCGGCCGGTTTTTCTATAATCAGGCAAGGTTATCAGCTCTGGGTGTACCTCAAATAGCAGTTGTGATGGGATCGTGTACTGCCGGGGGAGCTTATGTTCCGGCCATGAGCGATGAAACCATCATCGTAAAGAAGCATGGTACCATCTTTATCGGGGGTCCCCCCCTGGTTAAAGCAGCTACCGGTGAGGAGGTCAGTGCTGAAGAACTGGGAGGCGCCGTGGTGCATACTTCTGTTTCAGGAGTTGCCGACCATTTTGCCGAAAATGACCATCATGCTATTCAGATTTGCCGGAATATTTTCATGAATCTTGGGAAACCAGCAAAACAGGTGCTGGAAATCCTCCCATCAGAGGAACCTTATTATGATCCGTATGAACTTTATGGTATTGCTCCGGTTGACCTGAAAAAGGCCGTAGATTCACGCGAAATAATTGCCCGTATGGTAGATGGCAGCCGTTTTCATGAATTTAAAGCACGGTATGCCCCAACCATAGTTACAGGGTTTTCGCACATCCACGGATTCCCCGTCGGGATCATTGCTAACAACGGAGTGCTGTTTGGAGAAACCGCCCTTAAAGCTGCCCATTTTATCGAGTTGTGCAGCTTCAGAAAAATTCCCCTGCTGTTCCTTCAGAATATTACCGGATTTATTGTCGGACGTGAGTACGAAAGGGCCGGGATTGCCAGGGATGGTGCCAAACTGGTACATGCCGTGGCTAATACGAATGTCCCCAAATTTACTGTAATGTTTGGCGGTTCATTTGGAGCCGGTAACTATGCTATGGCAGGCAGAGCCTATGATCCAAAGCTTTTATTTATGTGGCCGTCAGCCAAAATCTCCGTAATGGGAGGCGAACAGGCTGCCAATGTACTGATACAGATAAAGGAGGAGCAACTGGCCTTATCAGGAAAAACCATTGACCCTGAAGAAAAAAACAAGCTGAAAGAAGAAATTCTTCAGCAATATAACTATGAAGGTTCGGCTTATTACAGCTCCTCCAGATTGTGGGATGATGGGATCATTGATCCTCTGGATACCCGGAAAATCATTGCCATGGGCATTGCATCCTCATTGAATAATCCATTTGCCGAATCCCGTTTCGGGGTGTTCAGAATGTAATCTTCGCAAACAAATAAGTAAGTAATACGACATAATTCATTAAGTAATGATACCAATAAAGAAACTTTCAGCTTTTGTCTTTTTTGCAGTTACCCTGCTTTATTCTGTAAACACAAAATCACAGGATACTTTTTCCATTGTGGCGGTTGATACCCTTACCGGTGAAATTGGAGGTGCAGGCGCCTCCTGTCTTGACGGAACGCAAATATCAGGCGGGGTATTGATTATTAATGATATAATTCCCGGCGTTGGCGCTATTCACACCCAATCCTACTGGAATGCCACCAATCAGCAGAATGCCCATCAGCGAATGGTGGAAGGCTACTCTCCCCAGGAAATTATCGACTGGCTGGTTACGCACGATGTCCAAAACAATCCCGGTATTCGTCAGTATGGTATTGTCGATTTTGATCCGTTCACAGGCCACGCCCGAAGTGCTGCCTATACCGGTGCCAATTGCCTGAATTACAAAAATCATATCACTGGACCCAATTATGCCATACAGGGAAACATCCTGCTGGGCCAGCAAATACTCGATTCCATGGAAGCCAGGTTTCTGCGTACCGAAGGCCAGCTGGCAGTTAAACTCATGGCTGCACTCCAGGGCGCCAAAGTTCCCGGAGCCGATACACGCTGCATGCAGGAAGGGGTATCTTCCCTGTCAGCCTTTGTAAGAGTGGCCAAATTTGATGAGATAATGCCCAATATTTATTGCAGCCTCCTGGTTGATGAAGCCCCATATGGTCACGACCCCATCGATTCACTTCAGGTGCTGTTTGATCAGTGGCTCATTTGGACCAGCCTTGAAGAAAATGCTAAACCCACTGCCGTTTCATCTTCCGTTTTTCCCAATCCATCCAACGGATCCTTTACCATCAGGTTTTTCGGACTTAAAAATTTAGATCAACTTCAACTTTCGGTATACAATGCATTTTCAGAAAAAGTGTATCATCATGAAATAACTTCCTCTTCAGCCACCCTGAACCTCGAGGGAATGCCTGACGGACTATACATGTATGTACTTTATGATGGGAACAGGAAATTACACTCAGGTAAGATCCAACTGATCAGTCATCAATAATCAGTCAGGTTGACAGAATGCCTATGACACGGATCTACCAATATCTGTTATCTGAGATGAACAATAGCGTTATCACGGTTTGGCTCAACCGGCCTGAATTGCATAATGCATTTAACGAACCAATGATCTCAGAGATAACAGAAGTGTTTGAAAATTTTTCTGAAATGGCTGATATCAGAGCCATAGTCCTGAGAGGGAAAGGGAAATCGTTTTGTGCGGGAGCCGACCTGAATTGGATGAAAAGAGTAGCCGGTTACAATGAACAACAGAATTATGAGGATAGCCTGGCGCTTGCCCGATGTTTCCGGGCAATTTACCATTGTCCGGTACCCACGATTGCTGTCATTCACGGATCAGCCTTTGGTGGCGCCAACGGATTGTATTCAGCCTGCGATTTGGCCTTTGCCGATATTCATTCTGTTTTCTCGTTCAGTGAGGTGAGAATAGGAATTGTGCCTGCCGTGATTTCGCCTTTTGTAATCAGAAGAACCGGTGAATACAATGCCCGTGAACTGATGATTACCGGAAAGCGGATCAACGGGCCGGAAGCGGAACGGTTACACCTGGTGAACCGGTGCCTTCCTTCTGATGAGCTGGAAAAATACCTCGATGAAACCCTTTCCCAGATCCTGCAGTGCGGACCGGTAGCTGTTAAGGAATGTAAAACCCTGATTGATCAGGTTCAGAAGTATTCTACGGAGGAGGAAGTTATGACCTACACCGCAAAGCTAATCACCCGCTTACGCGCTTCTGAAGAAGGCAGGGAAGGAATAAATGCTTTTCTCGAAAAACGACAACCCAACTGGATACAACCCGCATAATTCACATGATACCATGAAATTCTTCAAAAAAATACTGATCGCTAACCGGGGCGAAATCGCTGTCAGAATTATAAAATCGGCTAAAAAACTGGAGATCAGAACTGTGGCCATTTATGCTGATCCTGATCGACAGGCTCTGCATGTAAAAATGGCTGATGAAAATTTTCCTCTTGAAGGGATTAATCTTTCTGATACCTATTTGAATATCAGTAAGATCATTCAAATTGCCGTAACTGCCCGCTGCGACGCCATACATCCCGGTTATGGGTTCTTAAGTGAGAATCAGAAATTTGCCGAAGCCTGTAAACAAAACGGAATCACATTTATTGGTCCTCATCCGGATGCCATTCAACTGATGGGACATAAAACCCAGGCACGGAATTTTGTAGCAGGACTGGGAGTCCCCGTTACTAAAGGCCTTACCGGTCATCCTGAAGAACTTATCCGGCACATTGATTCGGTTCCGTTCCCGGTTTTGGTAAAGGCAGCCGCTGGAGGAGGAGGAAAAGGGATGAAAATTATCCGGAACCGGCAGGAAGCTCAGGCTATGATTGAATCAGCCAGCCGTGAGGCGCTGAACTATTTTGGCAACGACGAAGTTTATATTGAGCAATATATAGAAAATCCCCGGCATATTGAAATTCAGATACTTGGTGATAATCATGGGAATGTGGTACATCTGTTTGAAAGAGAATGTACCATCCAGAGAAGGTATCAGAAAATCATTGAAGAATCACCGTCGCCTACACTCACTCCTGAAATCCGGATGAAAATGTGCGAGGATGCCGTGAAAATCGGCAAAGCAAGCCATTATAACAATGCTGGGACTATTGAATTCCTTGTTGATCAGAACCTGAACTACTTTTTTCTGGAGATGAATACGCGTATCCAGGTTGAGCATCCGGTTACGGAACTGGTTACAGGCGTCGACCTGGTAAAGGAACAAATCAGCATTGCCGCCGGCAACCCGGTTTCATTTCAACAGGCAACCCTGATACAAACAGGCCATGCCATTGAATGCAGGATTTATGCCGAAGACCCGCTGAATAACTTCATGCCTTCTCCCGGTACCATAACGTTATACCAAGAACCGGATTTCCATGAGGTCCGCATCGATACCGGTTTGGATGGTCCCACGGTTATACAGAGCTTTTATGACCCTATGATCAGCAAACTCATTCTTCATGGCCCTGACCGGGATGCTGCCAGACATCTTTCGGTAGAGGCCTTGAAAAAATATCCGGTACAGGGTTTAAAAACCAATATCCCCTATCTGATAGCGCTGTTACAACACCCGGATTTTATGGCAAATAAAATTTCAACCGGGTTTTGTGAACATAAGGCCGATGAGCTCATCAATGCCATCAACAATTCTAAAAATGGCCATACCCTGAATATTGCTTTACTGGCAGCTGCATTGTTCCACCTGAATTTCCGGAATAAATCCAACGATGCTGACGTTTGGCAAAAAATCGGGTTATGGAGGGATATTATTTCTTTTCAGTATGATCATGACGGTGTGATGTACACAATTTATCTTATCGGTTCCAGAGATGGCAGATACACTTTCTCCATAAATGGAAATATTTATAATATTCTGTTGCATACAACGGGAAAGGATTCTGTGGCTTTCTCATCGGATGGATTATTTTACCGGGTGTACCGGTCGACCGATCTTCGGGATAAGGAATTCGTAAGCTTCGAAGGAATTGATTTTACATTCAGGAAACATAATGTTTTGTTTGCCGAGGATGTGTTTTCACAAACCGACGGACTGCCCGCCGCTGACTCGCTTTTTGTGTTTTCACCCATGCCTGGTAAAGTGGTAAAAATCAATGTTGAAGCCGGACAAAAAGTGAACAAAGGTGATTCGCTGTTAGTGGTGGAAGCCATGAAAATGGAGAATAATGTGCTTTCCCTGCGTGAAGGGATCGTGGATAAGATCAATGTCAGCCAGGGAATGATGGTTGACCTGTCAAAACCGTTATTAAGTTTTAAAGAATAAAAAATAAAGAAATGAATTTCGATCTTTCAGAAGAACATCAACTGATTCGTAATACCGTAAGGGAATTTGCAGAAAGAGAAGTGAAACCTTTGGCCAGGGAACTGGACGACAGGGAAGAATTTTCAATGGAACTCACTCAAAAACTGGGTGAACTCGGCCTGTTTGGAATGACTCTTCCTGAGAAGTACGGCGGACAGGGACTCGATACCATTTCCTACATTATAGCAGTGGAAGAACTGGCCCGAATAGATGGTTCACAGGCTGCTACGCTGGCCGCCCATAATTCGCTGGGCATAGGTCCGTTGTACTATTACGGAACCGAAGAGCAACGGATGAAATACCTGCCCCAGCTGTGTACAGGCAAAGCCTTATGGAGTTTTGGACTCACAGAACCGGATGCAGGTTCCGATTCACGCGGAACCAAAACCACCGCAAAACTGGTGAATGGTGACTGGGTGATAAACGGTGCCAAACGGTTCATTACCAATGGTTCATCGGAACTGAATATCGGGAGTACTGTACAGGCAGTTACCGGCATTTCAGCCAATGGCAAAAAAGAGTATTCGACTATTATTGTTGATGGAGGTACCCCGGGATTTAAACGGGTTACCATGCATGGCAAGATGATGTGGCGAGCCTCAGATACTGCCGAGCTTTTTTTCGATGACTGCAAAGTGCCTTCTGAAAACCTGTTAGGTATGATTGGCGAAGGGTCAAAGATCATGTTAAGCACCCTCGATGCCGGGAGACTTTCCATCGCTGCCATGGGGCTGGGATGCGCACAGGGCGCATTCGAAATGGCGCTTAAATATTCTTCGGAACGCAAACAGTTCGGCCAAACGATCAATAAATTCCAGGCCATCGCTTTTAAACTGGCAGATATGGCCACCAAAATCGAACTGGCCAGAACACTGCTTTACAAAGCCTGCTGGCTTAAAGATCAGGGCAGACCCTTCGGAAAAGAAGCTGCCATGAGTAAACTCTATTGTTCCGAAATTGCCAATGAAGTTACCAATGACGCCGTGCAGGTATTTGGAGGATACGGTTTAATGAAAGATTACGATATCGAACGGTTCTACCGCGATCAACGCCTGTTGCAAATTGGAGAAGGAACTTCGGAAATTCAGCGCATCGTGATTTCCAGGCTGATCGGGTGCTGAACAATTTGAGAATATTTGTGTTAATCAATTGTAATTTAAAATGTTAAACTTAAAAAATCTGTAATATGGAAAGCGAAAGTAACGTTGAGATTATTGTTAATGAGAATGCTTCCTTTTTAGTGAAGGGTAAAATTATTCTTAAGGATCCAAAAGGAAATGTAATAAATACGACTGAAAATACCTATCTGTGCCGTTGCGGGCATTCCTCCAGAAAACCTTTTTGTGATGGAACCCATAAGACATCCGGCTTTAAAGGCTGATCGACAAGAACTCAATCCTGAATTATATTAATTTTTAATCAAGATGATGAACAAAGTTGTGGGCAATGCCAGGGAGGCGATTGCAGGAATAGAGAGCGGAATGACTCTGATGCTCGGTGGATTCGGGCTTTGCGGTATCCCTGAAAATACCATCCAGGCGCTGTATGAAAGCGATCTGACCGGATTCACCTGTATCTCGAACAACGCCGGTGTCGACGGGTTTGGTCTTGGAATGCTCCTAAGGAAACGACAAATCCGTAAAATGATATCCTCCTATGTGGGTGAAAACAAGGAGTTTGAACGCCAATTACTTTCAGGGGAACTGGAGGTGGAACTAACTCCCCAGGGTACGCTGGCTGAAAGGATCAGGGCTGGAGGCGCCGGTATTCCGGCCTTTTATGTGCCCGCCGGATATGGTACCGAAGTAGCTGAAGGTAAGGAGGTCAGGGAGTTCAACGGGAAAATGCACCTGCTCGAATACGGCCTGCGTGCCGATTTTGCTATTGTGAAAGCCTGGAAAGGAGATACCCGCGGAAACCTCATTTTCAAAGCAACTGCCAACAACTTTAACGGCATTATGGCTACCGCCGGATTTACCACCATCGCCGAGGTAGAAGAGCTGGTTCCCTATGGAGAACTGGATCCCAATGCCATCCATGTTCCCGGAATATTCGTCCACCGGATTTTTAAGGGAACCCACTATGAAAAACGAATTGAATTTTTAACCACCAGCCCCGAATAATTTATTGTATGGCTTTAGATAAAAATGGAATTGCAAAAAGAATCGCTCAGGAGTTGCGTGACGGATATTATGTAAACCTCGGAATCGGAATTCCCACGCTGGTAGCCAATTATATTCCGGAAGGAATGGAAGTGACGCTCCACTCTGAAAACGGACTGTTGGGAATAGGCCCTTTTCCCAAACCGGGAATGGCTGATCCCGACCTCATCAATGCAGGCAAGCAAACCATCACCTACGTTCCCGGCGCCTCATTCTTTGATTCGGCCGCCAGCTTCGGAATGATAAGAGGAGGTCATATTGACCTTACTGTTCTTGGCGCCTTTGAAGTATCTGAAAAAGGGGATATTGCCAGTTGGAAAATCCCGGGTAAAATGGTGAAAGGGATGGGAGGAGCGATGGATCTGGTGGCTTCGGCAAAAAATATTATTGTAGCCATGCAGCATTCCAGCAAAGACGGCGCATCTAAACTGCTTAAAAAGTGTACCCTGCCGCTTACGGGAGTAAGTTGTGTTAAACGGATCGTTACCGAATTGGCGGTGATTGATATTACCCCAGATGGATTTAAATTGCTGGAACGGGCTCCCGGTGTATCCGTCCGGGAAATAATAGACGCAACAGAAGGAAAATTAATTGTTGAGGGCGAAATTCCCGAAATGAATATTTAAATACGGAAGTTATGGAAATGAAATACCCTAAAAAAGTTCATATTGGCGACATTACCGTTCGCGATGGTTTTCAGCACGAGGAAAAATTTATTCCTACTGATGCAAAGCTCTGGCTGGCAGAGGAATTGATTCTGGCCGGATTCAAATATATCGAGGTTACCAATCTCGGAAATCCCAAAGGGATGCCTCAGTTCAAAGATGCTGAAGAACTGTTTAAAAGACTGAGAGCCAGTAAAAATATCGCACACCTGATAAAGGATACAGTATTAACCGCCATCACCATCCGGGAAAAGGCGGTGGAAAGAGCCATACAGGCACGCCTCGAAGGATGGGGACCCGATCGTATTTTGCTCATGGTTTCCACCAGCGAATCACACCAGTTTAAAAACTCAGGACTAAGCCTGAAAGATTATTGGAAAATGGCCGAAGAATGGGTGAAAAAAGCCCGCGATGCCGGGATGTATGTGAATGGTACCGTTTCTACCATCTGGGGTTGCCCGATTGAAGGTCCCACCGAAATGAGCAAGGCTATCGAATTTACACAGCGTTGGCTCGATATCGGCGCTACCGATGTGGAACATGCAGACCACGACGGCTCTGCCAGTCCCGACAGGGTCTACCGGTATTACTCCATGCTGCTCGATAAAATTCAGGATCCCCGGAAGCATATTGTGCATTTCCATACCACCCGTGGCTGGGGATTGGCCAATGTACTGGCGGCTCTCAATGCCGGTATGACCAATTATGAATCAACCATGGGAGGTATTGGCGGGCAGCCGGCCAACTTTGTGGATGGAGTACCTGTCTCCGGAACCGGCGAGTACTACTATAAAGACCCGGGTATTACCGGTTTGGTTTGTACCGAAGATATGGTAGTGATGATGGATGAGATGGGTATTGATACCGGCCTCGACGTTGACAGGGTGCTGAAAATTGGTAATATGGTGGAACGAATCGTCGGACGCCGGTTACGTTCCGAATCCATAAAAAACGGCAGAATCCCCAAAAACCTTTCCGGAAGAAAGTGATTAATTCTGTCCTGACATTACTGAAGTTGTCAGACCAGAACTTTGTGGCAAAACGTGAGTCTCAGGGATAAAATCCCGGAATAATTCAACCATATAATATGTGTTACTCTATTGTGTACTATTGTACCTAATGTGGTTAAATATCAAACCACAATAGACACAATAGGTCACAATAAAAATACAATAATCAGGAATTTGGAAATATACATTTTTGCCGTTTTTTGAGAGATTCACCTGGCCTTTACAAAATATCTGCGTTAATCAGCGTGATCAGCGGGAGAATTTATTGAATCAGTTTTTGGCAAAGTCACAACGATAAATACCAGTTTTACACTCAAATATTGACGAGCTAAACCTCATTTTTGTGTTGATTGCTGATTTGCTGGTATTTGAAATCGTCGGGTTTGAAGGGCAGATAGCTTAACTCTTCCTTGAAGGCCAGCCAGTCGATGATTTTGTAGGCCAGTTCATGGTCGAGTTTCTCCATATCCCATAAAAAGATGATATCCATATTGTCCTGATCGTCTTCCTCACGGTGATGCGAATGTTTGGGTGCATCATCAATATGACCGTCTTTTCTGGTTTTCTTGAGGAAATTCTCTTTTACTTCCACTTCCACTTTCCCGGTATATTTAGAAACACAGAAATAAATCACCCGGATATGTTTGAAGTTTGTGAATTTGATGAATGGGAATTTAGGCAGAATAGTCTTTTTTCTGATTCTGACTTTGGATGAAAAATACACCAGGTGGTTGTCGAGTTTCGATTCCTTTTCCGCAGCATCCATGTGCCCAAACGGGTCCCGCATTTCCATGGGCAGATTGTTCACCCGTTCCACCAATTCCTTCATTTTGTTGATGAACCCATCGTAAACCTCTTTATTCTTTTCGTAATTCTGCTGTATCAGGAATTTCTTTTCCTGTATTCTTACGCTCTCGCTGGGTCTTTTTTCCCTCCTGTGTATTTTCCGTTCCGCTTCTTCTAACCAATGAGCCATAATCAGTTTTCTGTTTAGTTAATCATTAGTAACCTTTTCAGGATCAGGTATATTCAAGTATCTCAGTTTCGCCTTTCAGTATTCTTAATGCATTGGCAGCCAGGGAGTCCATATCGTTTATAGTAGGATAGACCGTAATGGGCGCTATTTTACCCACTCTTCTCTTGATTTCATCGGTAAACATTCTGGAATTGAAGATAGGTCCGGAAAGTAAAATTGCGTCTACATCTCCTTCCAAAACCGTGAATAAAGCGCCGATTTCTTTGGATACCTGATAAGCCATAGCATGAAGGATGAATCTGGCTTTTTCATCGCCTTTTTCCACCCTGTCTTCTACCACGTTTATATTGGATGTGCCCAGATAGGCTTTTAAACCCCCTTCTTCAGTAATCATCTTCCTTACATCGGCTTTGGTATATTTTCCGCTGAAACACAAGTCGATCAGCGAGCCTACGGGCAGACTTCCGGCCCGGGTGAGTGAGAAGGGTCCGTCGCCATCAAAGGCCTGGTTCACATCAACCACTTTTCCATGATGATGAGCGCCAATGGATACCCCGCCTGACCCGATATGAGCCACAATAAGATTGAGAGCTTCGTAATGCTTGTTATGCGATTTTGAGTAATTCCGGGCGATGTTTTTATGATTCAGAGCATGAAAAACTGATTTTCGTTCAATCATGGGAAGCCCCGTCACCCGGGCAACATCATCCAGTTCGTCAACCACCACCGGATCGGCCAGATAGGCCTTGGCGCCCGGAATGAGTTTGGCGATTTCATCAGCTACCAAACCGCCAAGATTCGTTTCATGAACGCCCATGATCCCTTTCTTCAAATCTTCCTTCATCCGCTCGTTTACTTCATAAATCCCTGATTTAACAGGCTTTATAAGGCCACCTCTGGACATGATAAGGGAGATGGCATTGAGATGGATTTCATTTTCATGGAGTTCGGCCAACACAGCATCCGTACGGTACTGAACCTGTTCTGTCATTTCCGGGAATCTGCCCAGATCCTCTTTAGAGTGTTTGATGATTTTCAGGAAAACAAGGTTATTTCCCTGATAAACAGCCAATTTAGTTGTGGTCACTTCAGGATAAACCACTAAAATGTAATTCGATAGCATAACCGGATAAAATTTTCACAAAATTTGAAGCGTCAAACTTACATAGTTTTGATCAAATAAACCATGAAATTGTTTAAGTGACATGAAAAAACACAGAAAAAACACCCAAAAAGAGATCAACAAAATTATAAAAGGCGAAAACCGTAAGAAAGCCTTGCAAGATGGCTCATATGATGGCCGGTTTCGAACCCGCGTGGTGAAAGACAAAAAGAAAACCGCCAGCAAGCAGGCATGCAGGAAATACCGGAAAGGAAACCAGAACCCGGAACCGTGAAAAATGAGCCATGAGCAATGAGAAATTGAAATGCAATGAGTTAGATGACTCCTTAATAGTAGTATCGATGACTACTTCATTTTCAAATTTTTACCTTTTCAAAATCCCAATTTTATAGTATTTTAGCCCCTGGTTTTGATATTTAACGGATGATCACAAAAGAAACGGCATATTCAAAGATTTCGGAACTGGTGGAACGCTTTACTGAGCAGTATCACAGCTACAAAAAACCAGATTATAATGAAACCCTTACCCGGCGCGATTTCATCGATCCGTTTTTCAAAGCCCTGGGATGGGATATGGACAACGAAAACGGATACGCGGAAAGCTACCGTGAAGTGATTCATGAAGATAAAGTGAGAGTGGGTAAAGCCACCAAAGCGCCCGACTATTCTTTCCGGTTGCCAGGCGGAAAAAGACTTTTCTTTGTAGAAGCTAAAAAACCGTCCGTAGTTATTAAAGATGAAATACCACCTGCCTACCAGGTTCGCAGGTACGGCTGGAGCGCTAAACTTCCCATTTCCATCATCACCGATTTTGAGGAATTTTCGGTGTACGATTGTACCAAAAAACCCAAACCCACGGACAGAGCTTCGGTAGCCCGGATAAAATACCTGACATTCAAGGATTATCTCGCAGAATTTGATTTTCTGTGGGATACATTTAGCAAGGAACGGGTGTTGAAAGGCAGTTTTGACAGGTATGTGCAAAGTGACACCTACAAAAAAGGAACTGCCACCGTCGATAAAGAGTTTCTTCAATCGCTCGATAATTGGCGAACCTATCTGGCCACCTCCATCAGCTGGAAAAATAAAGATCTCGGCGAAGATGAAATTAACTTTGTAGTGCAGCAAACCCTCGACCGGATTATCTTTTTAAGGATTGCCGAAGACCGGGGTGTGGAGCCTTATGGATCCCTGAAAGAGGCCATAAAACATGGTGAATACTACAAAAACCTGTTTCGGCATTTTGCAGAAGCTCATGAGAAATACAATTCGGGCTTGTTCGATTTCAGAAAAGACAAGATCAGCGCCTTGGTTCAGGTCGATAATAAGGTGGTTAAAAGCATTATTAATGATTTGTATTACCCTGAGAGCCCTTATGAGTTTTCGGTTTTGTCGGTCGAAATTCTGGGCAGCGCTTACGAACAGTTCTTAGGAAAGACTATTACCATCGACAAAGGACACCGGGCAAAAATTGAAGAAAAACCGGAGGTACGCAAAGCGGGAGGTGTATACTATACACCCCAGTATGTGGTTGATTATATTGTGAAGAATACGGTAGGAAAACTCACTGAGGGCAAAACACCTGACGAAGTAAGCAGGATCAGGATTGTGGATCCGGCCTGTGGAAGCGGCAGTTTTCTGATTGGCGCCTATCAGTATCTGCTGGACTGGCACAAGAACTACTACAACGCCCATCTGCAAAGCTTCCAAAAGGTTTCGAAAGGGAAGAAGGACGATGTGCTTCGTCCTGATGGCAACCTGAGCACGGCTGAAAAGAAGCGTATTTTACTCAACAATATTTATGGGGTGGATTTAGACGTTAATGCCGTGGAAGTAACCAAGCTGAGCTTGTTGTTGAAATGTATGGAAGGTGAAACCGAAGCCAGCATTGCCAACCAGCTAAGCCTTTTTAACGAAAGGGTGTTGCCTACCCTTGATGAAAACATCAAAAGCGGCAACAGTTTGGTGGATACAGATTATTATGACAACCAGATTGATTTTGGGGATGAAAAGAAAATCAAACCTTTTAACTGGAAACGGGCTTTCCCGGAGGTATTCCGAATCAGAAAACCAGAACCAGGGCAGGAATTTAAAAGACAGTTCCGGAAAATTAAATTGTTGGCTGAAGAAACCGAAGAACTGATTAATAAATTCAAGGGTCAGGCTGGTGAACCGGTACCTGATTACGGATTTAAGCCTGGTTTTGATGCGGTTTTGGGTAATCCGCCATGGGTTGATTTAAAAGGCCATCCGGCTGAATTAACTGCCTATTATTTCGAAAAATACCGGACTACCGAAAACCGGATTAACCTGTATGCAGTTTTTATAGAAAGAGCGCTGGGACTGTTAAATTCAGAGGGTGTATTTGGTTTCATTATTCCCAACTCCATCTTGTATCAAAGCTCCTATGAAAAACTGAGAAGATATATTATTGGTGGTTGGGGAATAGAAAAAATAGTCCGTTTACCAGATAATACTTTTCAAAATGTAAAGGCTGAAACAGTCATTTTGACTATAGGACAAGATAAGTCTATTGCGGAATGTATAATTTATGACCGAAGGGATACTATTACTGAAATCGATGTGTCAAATGCCAAATATGTTACTCATCTTAAATCTGCAGATTGTCTGAGTAACGAATTTGCCGTCCTTGATATTTTTGCTGATGAAGAGATTAAAGCGCTCTTAAAGAAAATTGAATCAGAAAAAACCGAATTGGGTTTATTATGCGATTTTACTTTAGGTATTACTCCATATGACAAGTATAAAGGCCATTCGGGAACCCAAATCAGTAACCGGGTGTTTCACTCCGGGGAAAAACTAAATGATACCTTCAAACCGGTTTTGGAAGGCGCTGATGTTTCGAGGTATTATGTAAGCTGGGGTGGGAAGGAATATCTGAGTTATGGCGAATGGCTCGGTGCGCCGCGTGAAAAGAGGTTTTTTACAGAACCCAGAATACTGGTTCGGCAGATTGTGAGCGGAAACCCTTTAAGAATATATGCAGGATATACATCAGAAGAGCTTTACAATACCCAATCCGTTTTCAATATTGTTCTTAAAAGCAATAGTACTATAAATCTGAAATATCTTCTGGCCATCCTGAATTCAAATCTGATGAACTTCTATCATGAAAACAAATTCTTGGATAAATCAAAAAATCTGTTCCAAAAAATTCTGATCCAGAATTGTAAGAAATTTCCGGTAAAAACAATCGACAAACAGAAGAAAAATGAAAGTAAACCCGAACAAAATATCATTCAGCTGGCCGACCGGTTATTGTTACTCAATAGCGAATATAAAACTTCCAATCTCCCGGAAAGGAAGGAGCAAATCAAAACAAATATTGACTACTGCGAAGAGCGCATCAACCAAATGGTTTATCAACTCTACGGTTTAACGGATGAAGAAATAAAAATTGTAGAGGGAAGATAATGAGAAATCTGCACCCTGTTAAATTATGTGATAAAATCTCATGCTTCCAGGGTCTCAACCAACCTCCATTCAGCATTCAACATTCTGCATTCAACATTCATCTTTCACCAATCCCCGGTCACCCCAATTTGCTAATTGCTAATTGCTAATTGCTAATTTGTCATCGCGTGTTCAATCTCATCGGCCGTGGCCGGTAACCGTTTGCCAATCAGCCGGCAGCCGGCTGGAGTAACAAGAAGGTCATCTTCCATACGGATACCTCCAAAACCAATGTATTCCTCTGCTTTGCCGAAATTAATGAAATCGTTGAATTTGCCTTCTTTTTTCCATAGCTCAATCAATGCCGGAATAAAATAGATACCCGGTTCATTGGTAAGCACGAATCCTGGTTCCAGTTTACGGCCCAGCCTCAGGTAAGCTGTTCCGAACAGACTGCTGCGGTGGGTTTCTTCATCATAACCCACAAAGTTTTCGCCCAGGTCTTCCATATCGTGCACATCGAGGCCCATCATGTGGCCGAGGCCATGCGGGAAGAAAAGGGCATGCGCGCCCAGATTCACGGCATCTTCCACATTACCTTTCATCAGGCCCAGGTCTTTCAGGCCCCGGGCAATTACTTTGGCCACTTCGAGGTGAACCTGCTGGTATTTGATGCCGGGGGCAGCCAGTTCCGTAGCTTTGTTGTTGGCAGCCAGCACTATATTGTGGATATCTCTTTGGCGTTGGGTAAATTTGCCTGAAACCGGAAGCGTTCGGGTAAAATCTGAAGCGTAATGATGACGGGTTTCAGCTCCGGCATCCACCATCAGCAGGCGGCCATCCTGAAGCATCTGGCTGTGGTCGTGGTTGTGCAGGGTTTCACCGTTTTGTGATAATATGATGGGAAAGGAGGTCATCCCGTTGTATTTCATCGGAATACTTTCCATAATGGCTACTATTTCACTTTCCATGATGCCGGTCCGGGCCATCTTCATGGCGGTGAGATGCATCTCAAACCCGATCTCAGCCGCTTTTTCCAGTTCGGCAATTTCTTCCTCATCTTTATAGGAGCGTAAACTCACAATGGCTTTGATCAGTTCCGTCGAGGCCAGTGATTTCTGGGCTGACGGCTTAATGTCGGTAAGCGATTCGAGCAGAATTTTGTTTTCGGCCAGGTAAGGCGGGGTAAAGTGCACTTTCCGGCCGCTTTTGATCGCTTCGGCAATAAAACTGCTCAGCTCTTTGGATAGTCGTACCTGATCAATCCCAACGTTCAGGGCTTTGTCGGCCAGTTTTTTTTGCGGACCCATCCATATAATGTCTTCAATATCCACATCATTTCCAAAGATCATATGTCGGTTTTGGTCAATATCAATCACTCCGGCCAGGCCTGGCTCATCGAGACCGAAAAAATAGAGGAAATTGCTGTCCTGCCTGAAATGGAAGGTGTTGGCCGGATAGTTCATGGGGGTTTCCACATTGCCTAAAATAAGGATGATTCCGCTGCTTACTTTTGTTTGCAGCGCATTGCGACGGTGGGTGTAGGTAGAAGGTTTGAACATAATGAAGAATTTTATTTTCGCCAAAAATAAAGAGAAAAGGCATTGGTTGATCAAACCGGGGAGATTATTTTCAGGGGGATTATGCTGAAGCACGAAAGAAATTTTTTTCAAAAACTGAAACGCTGATGGAAATTTTATCCGCCACGATAAATGACGGATTATTCCTCAAAAAACCGGAAAGTAATTACTTAAAGTTTTTTTACAATAAATTTATTTTTTTTAGCTTTGCAAGATTATTCAATATAAACAACTCCAAAAATGAGAAAAAAACAATTAATCAGCATGGTTTTAGTTGCCTGTATGGCATTAATAATCATTAATTCCTGTAAAAAGGCACAGGTAAGCGATCCGTCATCCACACAAAATAGCTTCAGAGGCTACACCGCCAATGAGTTGGCCATCTGGAAAAAGCTGACCGATTTTAACCGCAAAATCAAATCTGTTGAAAAATCGGGTGAAACCATTACTGCTGATAGCGCCATCTGGTACATGGAAGCCTTGTTTAATGCCACGGAAACCACCAACGAGTTGTTTGACGACTTCTACACCGATTCTGTATTTTATTCCATTCCCATTGATCAGGATGGAAATGTAAATATGGACGATGTGAGCGAGCTATACAGTATTATGGTCGTAGATTTTCAAACAAGATTGGCGGCATTTGCTGAAAATTACAAACTTATCGTCATGGGCGATCTTTTTAAAATTAGTACTGTAAAAAGCGGTGAACTGCAAATAGGTGTTAACAGAGGCTTTGGGCTAAATACATTAAGTCTGTACGAAGAATTTGGCGCTACCGACAATTGGTATTATGGCAACCAGTTAGGCAAATGCTCAGACCAATCTACCCGGGGTTCAGATGCCGGATTTGAACTGGAGCGGCGTTTTAATCATCCGTACATTCAATATCCGGTACCACACGATTCAAGTCATGTAGTTGCCAGCTCAATTGTCGTAAAACACGTTCAATACGATGAATATCAAAGTTATATGTGGGATATTTTGTACCCATATGGTGATACATGCATTACCTACGATTCGTTAAATTATTTTTTGGTTAAAGGACATGATTCCATCATTTATAAGTATGAAAGCAGCACTGGAGGCGAACGACCATTAGGGAAAGACTTTTATTACTCGGATGTCACAACCTCTCCTCTGGGTGGCCAACCTAATCAGCCTGGTTTATATCGACATTCTTATAAATTGTACTATGGTGTATTTAATAACATTCCACCTATCGGGAATTAGTACGCGAATTTATTAGTTTCAATTTAGATGCTTAATGATATGAAAAATATAAAAATCTGTTTTTTATTATACTGTAAATCATTTAATTTCAGCGTTTTTACTTTCATACCTTTGGTCTTATTTTTATTAACTCCAATAACAATTATCGCCCAGCCATACACCCTCACCGATGATGATGTGGTTGTGGAAAATGGAATTATACAATCCTGTTCATACAGTTTTGAAATTAAAGATATAAATATTCCTGAATTGCTGGATGGTCAGATAATTGTAGGCATAAAGGGGGCTGATTTATTGAATGAAACCGGTGTCTTTCAGGAAAAAGGAATAACATCCCTTCAACTTCCTGCTACAATTGAATTTATTGGCAGACGGGCATTTAAGCTAAATGAACTTACATCGTTGGATTTAAGTATCTGTCCTAACATAGAAAACATAGGTATTGATGCTTTTTATAAGAACAATATACAAACATTAGATTTAAGTAATTGTCCCAACCTTAGAGTAATCGACCATGCTTCTTTTCATCAGAATCAAATTCAGACCCTGAATTTCAGTAATTGTCCACTTCTTGAAAGCATTGGAAGTGAAACTTTTTCTTTCAATAATGTTTTAACAAGCATCAATTTAAATGGTTGTACTAAACTAAAAATTATTGATGTTCAGGCTTTTATGGCCAATGACCTCAGGAATATTGATTTGAGCTATTGCCCAAATCTTAAAGTTATTGGATGGCAGGCCTTTTTATGGAATGAATATTTAACTCATGTTAATCTGGAGGGTTGTACCTCGCTTTCCAAAATTGATGTCTGGGCTTTTTCGGGAACTTCCCTAACCGGCGTTGACCTGAGTTCATGTACAGCGCTGGCTACCATTGGACTTGGAGCATTCGATGATACCGATATAAGCAGCATTGTATTGCCCACTCCCAATTATCCGGGTTATGTTTATTGGCAGGATAACAATGGCAATATTTTCAATGCAGGCGATACGGTATCAAAGGTAAATGGTTATGCCGCATTTGATGTTTTCACACCTGTAACTTTTACCGTTACGAATAACGGAGTTCCGGTTGACAGCGCAGCTATAGCATTTTATGACCGACAATTTTTTACGAATCAAACAGGAATGTTGATTTTACCTAACATTTTACAGGGAACTTACACATATACAGTATCTGCCACGGGCTTTGAAAATGCAACCGGCGAAATAACAGTAGGTGTGGATAGTGTGTCCGTTAATATCGAACTGTGGGGCGTAGGGGTTGGTGAAATCGCTCAGGCACCAATCATGATATACCCCAATCCCGGTAGCGACCAGATTGACATTTCCCTGCCGGCAAAATTTTCAGAGGGCAGAATAGAAATGTACAACACTACCGGCCATTTGGTTATCGAAAAGCGCCTATATGGAAAACATGGAACTGTTTACACCGGACATATGCCAGCAGGCATTTATCTGTACCGAATATATGAAGGGGACAGAATTATAGGTTCCGGCAAGTGGGTAAAGCAATAAATGAATTGAATTTTCATGTAATAACTCCCATTGGCACTAATTATCCTTATCAGGTATGTTTCATTTCTGAAAGGATTGATATATACTGAAAAATGTTGTTAAAGTTTTGGATCCCGTAATTGGATTAGAACAAATTAGCCTAAAAATTTTGGTTATAACCTAAAGATTAGCGCTAAAATTTAGGGTATAACCTAAATATCAACGCTATGAATTGGTGGGACCATCATATAAAGACTTATTACTGTGCTGCCAGGTAGTAAATGATAATCTCCAGTGGCTGATTACTTCAAATACTTACCTTTGTACATCAATAAGTTCAATTAAAATATCATGTATAAGGTTTCTGATTCTCTTCTGAAGATATTACTGCTCAACTTTTTAGGTGCATTTGGTTTTGGGGGAATCTATGCCCAGCCCTTTCCGTTCCAAAACTCGAAACTTCCGTTTGAAACCCGTATCAGCGACCTGGTATCCCGGTTAACCATGGAAGAAAAAGCTTCCCTCATGTTATACAACAGCCCGGCGATTCCCCGCCTGGGGATTGAAGAATACAACTGGTGGAACGAGTGTTTGCACGGTGTGGCCCGGGCCGGCAAAGCTACGGTTTTTCCTCAGGCTATTGGCTTGGCAGCTACCTTTGATGACGATCTGGCTTTCAGGGTAGCCACGGCCATTTCGGATGAAGCCAGGGCCAAGCATCACGAAGCCATCAGAATGGGCAACCGCGGGCAATATGCCGGCCTTACGTTCTGGACTCCCAACATCAACATATTCAGGGATCCACGCTGGGGCCGTGGACAGGAAACCTATGGCGAAGACCCTTTGCTGACGGGAAAAATGGGCGCCGCATTCGTAAAAGGACTACAGGGAGATGATCCGGATCATCTGAAAGTGGCTGCCTGCGCCAAGCATTTTGTAGTACACAGCGGCCCCGAAAAAGTACGCCATACCTTTAATGCCTTGCCCGATGAACGCGATTTCAGGGAAACGTATCTGCCTGCCTTTGAAACGCTGGTGAACGCCGGGGTGGAATCGGTGATGTGTGCCTATAACCGCACCTATGATGAGCCTTGTTGCGGTAGCCCGTATCTGCTGAATGACATCCTCAGGAAGGAATGGGGCTTTACCGGTCATGTGGTTTCGGATTGCTGGGCGCTGGATGACATCTGGCTGCGTCATAAAGTGGTTCCTACCCGCGAAGAAGCTGCTGCAATGGCAGCCAAAGCCGGTGTTAACATGAACTGTGGCTATATCTACCAGTATCTTCCCAAAGCGTTGGAGTTGGGATTGATAACCCCTGCTACCCTCGACAGCGCCCTGATTCCCATGCTCCGCACCCGTTTCAGACTGGGATTGTTCGATATTGAAGACAAAAGCCAATATGCCTCCATCCCTCCTGAAGTTGTGAATAGTAAGGAGCACCGGGAATTAGCTTATGAAGCTGCGGTGAAATCCATCGTTCTGCTGAAAAATGCGAAAAATGTGTTGCCGTTGAATCCGGAAAAGCTGAAAACTCTTTTTGTCGCCGGAGCCATTGCTACCGATATCACCTGTTTATTAGGAAATTACAGTGGAATTTCCGGAAACCTGGTTACCATGCTGGAAGGCATCACCTCGAAGGTGAGCCCGGGAACGGTGGTAGAGCACAATCAGGGGTATTTGTTTAACAATGATACCTTGTTTGAGGGTTTCTGGCAGGCAGCCAGAGCCGAAGCGGTGATCGTTTGCCTGGGAATCAATTCCCTGTTTGAAGGCGAAGAGGGTGAATCGATGTACAATCCCAACGGTGGCGACCGGCTGAATATTTCCTTACCAAAGAACCAGATTGAGTATGTGAAACGGATGAAAGCCAAAATGGGAGAACGTCCTCTTATTGCAGTATTTACGGGCGGATCAGCCATTTCACTGACAGATATTGAACCATACGTGGATGCCATCCTGTTTGCCTGGTATCCCGGTGAACAGGGGGGAAATGCCGTAGCCGACATCCTTTTCGGTAATCAAAATCCTTCGGGCAGGCTGCCTGTTACCTTTTACCAATCGGTGAAAGATCTGCCGGCATTTGAGGATTATTCCATGGAAAACCGTACTTACAAATATTTTAAAGGAAAACCGGAATATCCGTTTGGTTTTGGGTTGAGCTATACCGGGTTTACCTATGGTGAAATCGATGCCAAAACTGAAAAAGATATTATCCGGGTATCGCTGAGCATCTCCAATACCGGCAAAAGAGATGGCGCTGAGGTGGTTCAGATTTATATTCGTAAAAGTGATCCGGTATACTGGCGGCCCCACAAACAATTAGGAGTATTTACAAGAATCCACCTGAAGAGTATGGAAAAGGAAGAACTCACCCTTGAAATTCCTGTAAATAGCTTAAAATACTGGGATGCTGAGGCACATCAGTACAAGACAGAACCCGGCGAATATGAGATTATGGCGGGCAGTTCATCAGAGGATATCAGGGTAAGGTCTCGGGTCAGCCTCCAATGAATTTTAATTTGTATTCCTTTTGCGGTCTCCGCACTCTTACGTGCGACTTTGCGGGAACTGTATGGCCGATTTCTCGCAAAGAGCGCAATGACAAAGCAAAGCTCGCAATGATAATTTCAAGATTCCTTGTTTAAGATCCCTTTTTAAAAAACTTTGTTTACACTCTCTCGATGAAAAAAGGTGGGGTCGAAAGGACTCGCATTTTCAAATTACCAAATTAAAGCCGGATTCTTCCTTTACTAAACAGTAACCACTTTGTGTCCCCTGATGGCGTAATACAGGATAAAAACGAACAAAGGAATGGGTACCAGAAATCCGGCAGACATCCCGTGTACATCGGAAATATATCCCATAACCGGCGGGAACAGCGCTCCGCCCACAATACTCATCACAATGAATGAAGAGGCTTTCTTGGTTTTGGGGCCCAAATCCTTAATACCCAGTGCAAAGATAGTGGGAAACATGATCGACATCAGGAAAAACACGGCATAAAGCGATATCAGACTTATCCATCCAAAACCGGAACTTACCACCGGAAGCAGCAGGCAGCACAATGCGGCATAAACAGCCAGCAACCGGGTGGGTTTTACAAAGCCCATCAGGTAACTTCCCGACATCCGTCCTGCCATAAACAGGGCAAATCCTATCGATAAATAGTAGGGGGCATTTTTAACATCAAAGCGGGGATATTGCCCTTCATCGGTAACAAAATTAATCAGATAACTGAAGATGCCCGTTTGAGCTGCTACATAGCAGAACTGGGCTATCACTCCAAGTACAAAATGGGGTTGCTTTAGCAGAGGAATAAAGAAGGATGGTTTTTCCTCTACCTCTTTCAAATGAATTCCATGACCGATTTCCACATCCTCCTCCGAGATTTCGGGCAGGGGCATCCGCATAAAAATGATGGCTGTCAGAAATACCACCAGTCCGATAATGCCCATGGGGAGAATGAGTGACAGTAGTTTTTCCCCTTCCACGTGGCTTTGATTGCCATAAATCGATAAGGCGATAAGGGGACCTAAGATCCAGGCCAGGCCGTTGAAAGATTGAGAAAAATTTATCCGCCGCTCTGCCGATTCCTTGGGGCCCAGTTTGGTAGTATACGGATTAGCCGCTGTTTCCAGTGTAGCCAGCCCGCAACCAATGATGAACAGGCATAACAGAAAAACCCAGAAGGATTCAAGAGTTGCCGTGGATGCTACTAAAAATGCACCCGAGGCAAACACAATCAATCCGAAGATAATTCCTCGTTTATACCCAAATCTCCTCATAAAGTACCCGGCCGGCAAGGCCATGCTGAAGTAGGCGCCATATAATGAAAACTGAATAAAACTCGATTGCCATTTCTTCAGGTGGAGAATCTGCTGAAAGTGTTTGTCGAGCGTATCAATCATCCCGTGGGCCAATCCCCACAGGAAGAACAATGAGGTGATCAGAATAAAGGGAATCAGATATTCCCTGGATGTCAGATGGTTCTTTGTATGTGCCATACCGGTTTACAGTTGCTGGTTTCTATTGGTATAAGGGTCCGAAATTGATGCAGGCCCGATAGTCGCTGCCTTCTTTATCCTGGCCAAACGCATTCCAGGCCGAAGGCCTGAATATTTTCCCGTCTTCCACATTATGCATACAAACAGGAATCCGTAGCATGGATGCCAGTGTGATCAGATCGGCTCCAATATGACCGTAAGAGATAGCTCCGTGATTAGCGCCCCAGTTCGACATCACCGAATAGACATCGGTAAAGGCGCCTTTGCCGTTCAGATTGGGTACAAACCAGGTAGTTGGCCAGGTAGGGTTGGTTCTTTCATTCAGAATGTCATGTATTTCAGGATCAATTTCCACGGTAAAGCCTTCGGCAATCTGAAGAACCGGACCTAACCCTTTAATCAGGTTAATTCTTGACATGGTCACCGGCATTTCACCGGCGGTGCGGAACTGCGATGAATAGCCGCCGCCTCTGAAGTACTCCCGGATGGCCTGTGGCCACAACGTATTTTGTAAACACGCTTCCATCTCCTGTTGGGTGATCTCCCAGAAAGGTTTCATGGCCGGTTTGCCGTTTTTATCCTTTTGGCGGGCGGTAGCATCCAGCGTGGTTGATCCGGAGTTGATCAGGTGGATAATGCCGTTGGAGGCTATGCTTTCCAGCGATTTACCGGTGACTCTTTTCACCGCTTCCGGGCTCCAGTAGGTTCTTACATCGGAGAATATCTGGGCTGTATTGGTTAGTAAGTGGCCAAAAAGCATGGCTACACCGTTCAGGCTGTCGTTCTCCGTAGCCAGGATGAATGCCTGCCGGATGCCGTTCCAGTCGAAGGAGGAGTTCAGGATGGCCTCTGAGAAATCCCCGTTGGGCATATAGTCGGTCCACTGGCGTTGCCCCTGAAATCCCCCGAGGATGGCATTATGGCCACGGGCTTCTTCCCCAAAACCTTTGGCTTTTAATGCCGGGTTACCCATCATCAGATCACGGATGATAAGGGTCATCTTAACCACGGTTTCCCATTCAAACTCTTTGCGTTTGGCATCGGCACGGTTAATTTCACTGTTGTAATCAACCCCTTCTTTGCAGTATTTTTTTGTCCAGGCCAGGGCTCTGGTAAATTCGTCCTCATCATAAATTTTCTCTTCAATTCGCCGGAGTATTTCTGTCTGGTCAACAAATTCAGTACGTATGCCGAGGTAATCGCTGAAAAACCCGGAATCGATCATAGAACCGGCAATACCCATGGAGGTGTATCCGAGAGAAAGGTACGACTTTCCTTTCATTTGAGCTACTGCTAAAGCCGCTTTTACGAACCGGAGGATTTTCTCCTTTACGTCATCCGGAATGGTATTGTCGTCCGCATCCTGAACGTCATGGCCATAAATTCCAAAGGCAGGCAATCCTTTCTGTGAATAGCCGGCCAGAGCGGCAGCGAGGTACACTGCGCCGGGTCTTTCGGTACCGTTGAATCCCCATACCGCTTTAGGGATCAGGGGATCGGTATCCATTACTTCAGTACCGTAACACCAGCAGGGGGTTACAGTTAAAGATACCTCCACTCCTTCGCGTTTAAACTTATCGGCACACAGGGCAGCATCGGCCACTCCTCCGATGGTGGTGTCGGCAATCACACATTTCACAGTTTGCCCGTTTCCGAAAAACACATGATCTTCGATAAGCTGAGCCGCCATTCTGGCCATGTTCATGCATTGTGCTTCGAGTGATTCCCGAACCCCGCGTTCACGGCCATCAATGACCGGACGTATGCCTACTTTGGGCAGCCTGCCAATCAGCCTGTTGGCTGGTTTTATATTCTGTGTTACCATGTATCAAAATTCTTATTGGATTAATCTCTTTAATTCAAATTGAAGAAATGATTCCCTGCAAATGTAGGGTTTTAATCAAATACAGGAAATGAAATGCAGTTTATCAGTCCGTCATATATCTCCAGGCAGGAGATCCGGTATATGAAAAGGATTTTCCTTTTCCCGGGTAAATGATGCTTCCTTCAGGTTTTCCATTTTTGTTTTTACCCACCTTAATACTGGAGAAAGAGTATATTCCTTTCTGATAATCAAAGGTTTCTCCATCGTCATCATATAGGTTGAAGGCGCCATCCGCATCACCATAGTAACGGATTTCCAACGGGAGTTTTTCTCCGGCAGCAGGGGCATGCGGGTGATAGGGAACCATGGGAATAATACCCCCGTTTTTGACAAACAGAGGTATCCTTTCCAGTCCCGGTGTTACCTCAATTACTTCATCTTCACCCACAAACCGGCCGGTATAGAAGTCATACCATTTTCCTGAAGGAAGATGAACTTTTCGGCTGTTCTCGCCGGCAAACATGGGAGCTACCAGCAGGTTATCCCCCATCATGTACTGGTCGTGAAAATCGCGGTCGGTGTTCAGGGTAAGACGATTGCCGGAATTGTTATCGGTCTTGGTGAAGCCGGAAGGAGAAGTATTAAATTCAGCAGTTAGGTTCATGGCTCTGAATGGGGGGATGCCTTCGAAATAATACTGTGCAAAAGCAGAGTAAAGATAGGGAAGTAACTGCATGCGCAGGCCGGCCACTTCTTTCACGGCATTCTCCACTTCGGGGAACGACCAGGGTTTGGTACCGTCGGCCCAGGCATTGATCATGGCCATAGGAGAGAAACATACCGACTGCATGCGACGTACCCACTCCTCTGCCGATCCGGAAGCCCTTACTTCGGGGGTCCATAATACACCGATGTAGCTGCTGTTGACCAGTGCCGTTATAAAATCGCGGTGGCTGTAATAATCGTTGTAGATGACATAAGGGAAACTGTTGGCGCCGGCATTGGAACCTCTGACCAATCCATACGTGCGGCGGTTGGTTTCTTTAAACCAGTCGTAGGTCATGCGTTGCCAGGCGAGGCCGTAGATTTGACGCATCTGTTCTGAAGAAGTTCCGGAAGGGAATAATGCTACATCAGGCCACAGCCAGAAGTCAAAGCCATCTACTTCATCTATTTTAAAACCGCCCACCCCTTTTTCAATCAGTGAAGGGAAAAATGTATTTTTATAAATCTGACGGACTTCAGGAATTGTGATATCGGGTACCATTCCGTTCCAAACGGTATGGGTTCCTGACAGCGGTTTGATTTCTTCATACATCCCGGCTTCGGGTGAAACATAGGGATTCATCCAAAGATTGGTTCGTATTCCTTTCGATGTTAAGGTTTTGATCAGTAACTCCGGATCCGGGTAACGGCCGTTATCCCATTCGAAGGTGCAGGGATACGCCATGCTTTGCCATCCGGGTTCCAGTCCGATGAAATCGAGGGGGAACCCATGGCTCTCAAATTCAGCTACTTCTTTCAGAATGTCATCCTGGGTAAACAATACCGGTACCCGTTGCGTGAAACCCAGTCCCCATTTGGGGGGCATACATCCGCCACCATTCATGAGGTTGTAGCGTTGCACCACATTCATCATGGTTGGCCCGGCAAAAATGTACAGGTCGGCCCCTTCAGCAGGAATGACCCATTCCACGGCATCCGAATACGGTTGCGGGTCCCAGTTGGCATCGGTGTTACGGTTGTATAAAACCGGAGGATTTTTGGAATCTGCTTTTACCCCGGTACCGGTATAAACCGTCATATACCGGGCAGCGTCCACCAGCACCCCGTATCCGGCCGAGCTCACATAAAAAGGTACAGGTGCATGGGTGCGGCCGTTGTCTTCTCCTCCAAAATGATCCACATGAAGGTTTAGTATCCGCCCGCGCTGGTTAATGGTTTTGAAATTGAGTCCAAGGCCATAAAGCTTCTCGTTCTTTTCGAGTGGGAAGCTCAGATATATCTGATGGGCCATGATGGTTGCTGAAATCTCCTCCCCGGATAACGGAAAGCTGGTTTCCGGGAGTTTGGCAAGGGCTTCCGCATTAGCCTGGTTATCAGCGATTTTCAGCAAGGTTATGCTGTCGGGGGTGCCAATAATGGATTTCCAGATGCCTGGATAGATTTCGTGCCATCCGGGATGAAAAGATACAGGGTTTTGGGAGGGTACTTGTTGGTTTATGAACAGGATTAAAAATGCGAGGGGAAGGAAATGTTGGATTTTCCTCAAAGTGTGCGTGGGTGAGAAAGGCATAATGTGATGATATCTGAAAATGTTGTTTAGCATGTAGTTCCTGTCATATTGTAATAGAAAATTGAAAATCAATTAAATAGTTTAATAGTCAGATGATTATCCCGAACGAAATGCGAGGTCTCTCGCTTCGCTCGAGATAACTCGATAATGGGAAAAGCTTAATATTGTTCAAATATTTAAACGCACCAATGCTCAATCATAAATCGTAAGTAACCCATTATAATTTGCCGGGTTTCATGAAAAAGAGGCTGCCTTTATGAGACAGCCCCTTTATATTCAGGAATCCGTCATTATTATTCCCTGACAATTCTCCTCACTACAATCCCTGTTTCATTGGTGAATTTGATGGTATAAATACCTTTTCGGAGATGGCTAAGGTCAATTTGTCCGTTTCCGGAAAAATCACCTGTGACAACTACCTGTCCCGATGAATTGGAGACTTCCGTTTTGGTAGCGACGGTAAGTCCATCCACGGTTACCATGCCACGAGTCGGATTGGGATAGCATCTTACCGGGAAATCATCGGATCCTGCTATACCTTCTGCTCCAAGCTTCAGGTTGATAACAGCCGACATCCCCTGATCTGAGAATTTACCTGAATAATCCAGAGACTGATCATAAAGGACATCCATGCCAAATGTTTCATTGGTTTCAGGTCTCAATACATTGAAAACCAATCCCTCACTTTCGGAAAATCCTTCAGTATCTGAAGACGAAAGGTCATCGCCAATCAGTGTGACCGCGAATGGTTTACCTTCATAAACGGCAAATCCTGCGCATTGACCGGTGGTTGTAAAAGCGCCGATCACATCGCCCGGTTTCAGCATGGCAAGGCTGCTGGCAGCAAATGCCACCACATGCGATCGATGAGTGTAGTTCAGATCATTCCATGGCGATTCAGAATGATTGATGATGGTAGTTTCAAAAGCTGATGCTTTTCCTCCAATTGTTGGAAAAGTTATCTGAATGGGTGAATTGGCTTTCAGATAATAAGCCCTGCCGGGATTCAGGTTGTAAATGGAATTGATGCCATAGGCAGGCCAGTATAAACCGATACCTGAAACATCTTTCACCACACTGATGTCAGCGCTGTAAAGCAATTCGGCAATATTCACAAAATTATCCGACAATACCGGAATGATGCTCCACCCGGCCGGAATATTGATGGTTTTTACCTGTTCACGGGTTGCCACTGCCGTTAATGTTGCCACCTGATTCATTTTTACCGCGTATCCCGAAAGAATATTCCAGTTAACGAGTGTGTTGATATTCTGACCCGGGAAGTACATTCCGTCAAAGTTTTGCATGATTACCAGCTTATCTTCAATGGGTTGCAGAAGGCTTTCGGTTAAGGTTTCAACCGGTTTATAATACGTTGAAAAACCTGACCAGCCCTGGGGAATACTGATTTCCAGCTCACGGGTGGTGGTAAGAACCGAAGAGCCATCACTCTCATTTCCGGTATAATCTACGGCTGATATCCGGTAATAATAGTTTTCATTGGCACCAACGTTATCGGTGTATTCTGAAAGGATAGTGAAATCATAGGCTTCGGAAGGGAAGTTCAATGAATCCTCACTCCGGTAAATTTTGAAGTAATGGAAGTCGGCATCCGGACAGGGATCCCAGTTAATCTGAATGGTGGTTTCACCCAGTACCAGGTTGATGCCGGTAGGCACGGCCGGTTTGATATTATCTACCGAATAACCGGTGGCTGTATTGCTCACGTAGGTACCTTCATCCATTCCGGCCATTACCCTGAATTCCAGTAAACCCAGTCCATAAGCGGTTGAATCAACGTTTGTATGACAGATCACTGAATAGGAGTCTTCTCCGTAGGCAGATGAATACCCTGCGCTGAACCATCCATTGCCATCATTGATCTGAACGGCATAATACTCAGTAGATTTGAAAACCGGCGTATCAGTATCAAATACGCTTTTATCGAAATTCACATACACCCATCCACCCTGGTCGCCTGGTACGTCAACAACTGAGGTAATTACCGGAGCTCCAAAATTACCCACATTGATATAGGCTTCTTTGGTTAACACTCTTTCGAATGCCCCGTTGGAAACGATAAGAGTAACTGTATAAATGCCCGGGTCTCCATAGGTATGGGCAGGATTTTTTACTTCTGAGTCGATAATGCCATCGCTTTCAAAATCCCACTGATATGTCATGGGATCGGGATTACCAAAGGACAGGTCGCTGAAGTTCAAAGTACCTCCTGTATGAATCATGGTATAATCCACGGTAAAATCAACATACAGGCTCCAGTTCTCATCACCGGGGTCGAACCAGGGATTGAAAATGACTTCTCCTGATGTACCGGTTTCATTATCATCGAAAATATGCTGATCAATAAATGCTTCCGTGTAATATCCCCAGTCATTATTGTAGGCAGGCATATCCAGTGATCCATAATAGTACATCTGGTACTGGCCTGAATTATTCAGGTTGTTGTTGCGGAATATATTGAATCCGCTGTTTTCAAATACATCGCTTCCCATGTCGGGGTAGGGTGAATAATTCACTACCAGGCCATAATTGGTATTATCGCGGAAGGTATTGCTTCTGAGCTGTACCGGTGAATACGTTGCATTTATGCCTGAATTTTTACTCAGTTCAATGACAGAGTTTTTAACATATCCGTTTGTATTATCATAGAAATAAAGTATGGCATTTTCGCCATAATAGTTGTTTCCGCCATAACGGAAGATGCAATGATCAAAAAAGCCTTCCCCGTCATAGGTGCTTTGTCCGTACAAGGAAATGTTATACCAGTCGCCCAGCTGAGGTGATGAAAGCGTACCATCCTTATTAAGGTCACCACCGTAGGAATCATCTTTAAAAGAAGTGAAAACGATCGGCTGGGTATAGGTACCATCAGCATGAAGCCGGCCATAGACAAAAAGTACCCCGTTATCGAATTTGATAATCTCGCCGGCCGGAATAGTCACCGTTTTTGAGGTATTTACTCCCAGATTTCCAGTAATGACTATAGGAAATCCTATTTCATTGACAGACAGGGTAATATCCGAGTCAATGGTTCCATAAATACTAAAAGCATCGTAGCCGTTCCCGGATCCATAATTGACGTTATAGCCCTTTATGGTACATGCGTCAAGTTTTGCAGCCCAGCCGGTATTATTACTGATCGTATTATTCAGAATATATGGAGTTGAAGAATAGGCATACAGGCCGTGAGAGCCATTATTAATGAAAGTGGACGACTGCAGCGTCATTTCCGACCCGTACAGATTAATCCCATAAGTATTGTTATATCTTGACAGGTTATTGCTAAAGGGACGGTTGCTGGTTGAATAGTACATCAACCCGCTGTTCATGCTGTATTCAACTGTGCTGTTGGTTAAAGAACCAAGGTCTGTCGCATAGAAATACAGTGTTGAGTTTTCGCCGCTGTAGTTTCTGCCCCCATACCTGAATAAGCAATAATCGAAGGTTCCGTTTCCCCAGGAATCGCCCAGTCCATATAAATTGATGGCATACCAGTCGCCTTTGGCCGGGGTAGTCACATTTCCGTCATTATTAAGGTCACCTCCATAGGTGTCGTCTTTGAAAGAGGTGAATACTACCGGATCTGCCTGAGTACCGATAGCAGTAACAGCGCCATAAACAACCATATGTCCCATGTCGATTTTAATGACTTCTCCGGCAGGAATGGTGAGAGTAACACCGTTATTTACATTTAACAGGCCGGTGATAACGGGGTGGAATCCAAAATCGGCTACTGACATGTTCAGATTAACGTCGATAGTTCCATAGATGGCAAATGCATCATAGCTGTTACCGGAACCGGTATTCCCAGAGTGCTGCCTTACATTGACACCGTCCAGACGTGCAGCCCATCCGCTGTTATTACTGATCTGGCATCCCGTGAGTGTGGGGGTTGCAGAGCTTGAATAAACGCCGTGTGAACCATTATTGCTGATAGTACATGATTGGAGGGTGGTAGTGGAACTGTGGACGTAAATACCAAATGAGTTGTTGTACCTGGATATCACATTATTACAAGGAATATTGCTGGCGGCATAGAACATCAGACCATAGTTCATGCTGTGTTCAATAGTGCTGTGGGTAATGGATCCCATTTCAGTTGAATAATAGTAGATTGTGGAGTTCTCCCCACTGTAATTCCGTCCGCCATAACGGAACAGGCAATGTGTGAACGTTCCGTCACCCACATTACTTCCCTGACCGTTAAGGTTGAATGAATACCAGTCGCCTTTGGCAGGAACGGAAACGGAACCATCATGGTTCATATCACCACCGTAGCTGTCATCCTTAAATGAAGTGAAAACAACAGGATTGCCGGAGGTACCAACAGCATTGATGACCCCATACACCTGGAACTGGGCCATATCCATCTTAATGACTTCCCCGGCAGGTATCGTAACGGTTTTTCCGTTGTTAACGGTCAGAAGGCCAATGATAACCGGTGAAAAACCGAAGGCGGAGCCGGAGAGGTTTAAATCGGTATCGATCGTTCCGCTTAAAGCAAATCCATTATAAAAATTATTGGTTCCGGTGTTGGCAGCGTATTGCTGAATGGTACTGTTTTCCATCCTGGCAGCCCAGCCATTGTTGTTACTGATAATACATCCGGTTATGCCCGTATTGGTTGAACTTCCGTATATCCCATGTGATCCGTTGTTAGTGATCGTACAGTTTTCGACCAGATTGCCGGAAGAGTATATGAAAATCCCGTAGGAGTTATTGTTAGTGGCGGTACAATTGCTTACAGTTACAGGTGAATAGTAGATGTCAAAACCGTACGTGTCATTCAGTCTGGAAATGTTGTTTGAAAAAGGCACGTTGACTGACTGGTACACCCTCACTCCGCCATTCATGCTGTATTCCACGGTGTTGTTGGTAAACTGGCTGGATTCAGTGCCATAAATGTAAACTGTACATAACTCACCGGAATAGTTTCTCCCACCATAACGGAACAGGCAGTTGTCGAAAATCCCTGTACCCCAGTTGGAACCACTTCCATTAACACTGATCATGTACCAGTCGCCTTTTGCTGGTGAAGTGGCTGATCCGTCATGATTCATATCTCCTCCGTAAGTATCATCCTTGAAAGAGGTGAAAACGACCGGCTCCGAAGCTGTTCCATCAGCTGTGATTCCACCGTAAACCATTAAGGTGGCCATATCCATTTTGATGACTTCGCCGGCAGGAATGGTAACGGTTTTTGTGTTGTTCACCGTTAATCCCCCAATGATCACCGGACTAAAACCAAAAGCTGCTTCAGACAGGTTCAGGTCGCTGTCGATAGTGCCACTTATGGCAAATCCATTAAAATAGTTATTGGTTCCGGTGTTGGAAGTGTATTGCTGGATAGTACTGTTTTCCATCCGGGCAGCCCAGCCGTTGTTATTGCTAAAGGTACAGCCGCTGATGCCCGAACTGGTGGAACTGCCGTAAATACCATGTGAACCATTATTGGTGATCGTACAGTTTTCGACCAGGTTGTTACAGGAGTACAGATACATCCCATAGGAAGAGTTATTGGATGAGGTACAATTAGCTACGGTTACCGGAGTGTAATAAAAGTCAAAACCATAGGTGTCATTAAGTCTGGAAGTATTGTTGGTGAAAGAAATATTGTTCGACTGGTACACCCTTACCCCCCCGTTCATGCTGTATTCTGAAGTGTTGTTGGTATACTGGCTGTATTCGGTAGCATAAATATATACCATGCATAATTCGCCGGAATAGTTTCTTCCACCATAGCGGAACAGGCAATTGTCAAAAACCCCCGATCCCCAGTTTGCACCGTTGCCGTTGATGCTGATCATGTACCAGTCGCCTTTGGCGGGACTGGTTGCTGAGCCGTCATGGTTCAGGTCGCCTCCATGGGTATCATCTTTAAAGGATGTGAAAACCACCCGGTTCTGCGGTGTACCATCGGCATTCAGAGCGCCGTACACTGTCATGTTGGCCATATCCATTTTGATCACCTCTCCGGCCGGAATGGTAACTGTACGGGTATTGTTAATCACCAGGCTGCCGTTCAGTACAACCGGAAAACCAAATGAAGATGCCGACAAATTGAGGTCACTGTCGATGGTGCCATTCAGAAGAAAGGCGTTGTAGTAATTGTTGGAACCGGTATTTCCGGTGTATTGTACAATGGTACTGCTTTCCATTTTTGCCGCATAGGCTCCGTTGTTGCTGATCTGGTTGCTGGAGATCCCGGTTTGGGTAGAACTGCCGTAAATTCCGTTCTGACCGTTACCGGTTATGGTACAGTTTATCACGGTATTGTTGCTGCTGTACAGGTAAATCCCATTGGCACCGTTGTTCGAAAAGGTACAGGCATTGATGATGACAGGGGAATAATAGCATTCCACTCCGGTACCATTGTTATTTTGAATCGTATTGTTTGAAAAGGTGTAATTGCTTACTGAGTACAGCCTTACACCTCCGTTGATGCTGTATTTTACTGTACTGTTCTTGAAATATCCGAATTCTGTGGAATAAACATATAGGCTGCACAATTCTCCGGAGTAATTCAATCCGCTGTACCGGATTTCACAGTAGTCGAAACGGCCATCACCAAGGTAGGAGCCGGAACCGTTTACCGTGATGTTGTACCAGTCACCCGGATTGGGGATGGCATCTGAACCCGGTGCTGTTTCACCCACAGTATTATCATCCCTGGAGGTGAAAATGATGTTACTTCCTGAAGTGCCGTCTGCAATCAGGGTTCCATATACCATAAAATTGGTATTGGGGGCAAATTTAACAACAGTCCCGGGTTGAATGGTCAGCGTACTGCCATTATCTACCCAAATTGAACCGCTGACGTAATACGTTTGGGTATTCACCCAGGTCTGGTTCGAAACATTGCCGTTAACCGTGGTAAGGGCATGTGAAAGAGCTGGCAACCCAATTATCCAGGCTAAAAGTAGCAGAATGTAAATGTGCTTTTTCATAGTTACTGCATTTTAAGGTTAAATATATAATACAAAGTTAGTAAATCTATCCATAAAAAATTCATAATCTCAACGAACAAAGGAGACCACTTTTTAAATAATATATATAATTGCAATCAGTTCTGATTATGTCAATCAAAAGATTTCGTTATTCCATGATCTTTGTATTTTGAAATAATCATATTGGCATTTATTAAATGTACAGATATCAATCCGGCTGCAATAACTCATTTTTTTTGGTTTTAACATCAAAATATTTAAAGAAAATTTGAATTTTTTCTAAAAATATTTACTATTCAGTGAAGAATTTATGGTGTTTATACAATACCCGTTTGAAAATCAATATAATAGCAGGATTTTTAAACAGACTGCCATACTGGCCAGTCTCAAAATACAGGAAGGGTAAGGAGTTTTAGCACTAAACCGGACCAGCACCTCAATGTAATCATCAATTCCGGCTCGTCAATCAACAATCAACTGTCGTCAATAGTCAATCGTCAATTTTCAGTCGTCAATTGCTAATGATTAATTGCTAGTTGCTAATTGCTAATTGCTAATTGCTAATTTGTTTACTTGTGTACTTTCCTTATAAACTCCTCTACTTCAGGAACTCCGCCCTGGTAAACGAGATAACCGTTGTAAGGTTCGCGGGTAGTAATGTCATCGTTCACGGGGGTCAGCATCAGGCGTTTAACCTCATTAAGATCTTCAGTTTGCCCCAGTGCCCAGCCTAACTTGATGTAGGCTACTTCAGGAAGCATATTTTCGGCGGGTATGATCCCTTTGGCCATCAGGTCGCGGCCGGTATCATACACAAACATGTGGACATAACCCCAAAGGGTTTGTACGGTCATATACATGGCCACCCCTTTTTTGGCGGCACGTTCAATGGCCGGATAAATCGGTTTGTTTACATGGCCCAGACCGGTGCCGGCTATTATTATCCCACGGTAACCGTTATCTACCAGTGAATCAATTATATCCGGCTGCATATTAGGGTAATAGTACACAATGGCTACCTTTTCTTCAAAATAGGGAAGAATGGTAACGTTCCGGTCTCTTCTGCGATGATTATATTCGGGTTTCAGGGGGGTTACGCCCTTACGGGTAACTGTAGCGAGGGGGATATCTCCCAGCGTACGGAATGTTGAACGGTAAGAGGAGTGCATTTTCCTGACCCGGGTACCCCGGTGTAACAGCCCGTATTCATCAGAGGTAGGACCGAACATGCAGATCATAACTTCGGCAATATCTCCGTGACCGGCCGCGGTGGTGGCATGCATCAGGTTCAGAGCTGCATCCGAGCTCGGACGGTCCGAAGAACGTTGTGATCCCACCAGTACAATCGGAACCGGAGAATTCTGAACCATGAAAGTGAGTGCTGCGCCGGTATGGTGCAATGTATCCGTACCATGTCCCACAACAATGCCGTCGATCCCGTTTTCGATTTCCTTACCAATGGCCACGGCCAGCTTCTTATACTGGTCAGGCCCCATGTTTTCGCTGAATACGGCAAACAACTTTTCGGTATTCAGATTACAAATATCGGCCAGTTCGGGAACGGCGCCATACAATTCGCCCGGGGTAAAGGCAGGAATAACTGCCCCGGTGCGGTAATCGAGCCGGGAGGCGATGGTGCCGCCGGTACCAATCAGTTTTACTTTGGGCAATCCGGGGGTGTAAGGGAACTCTTTTTCAGGGATTTTGTAATTGGCTTTTTTGTAGCCGGTTTCTATCATATCGGTGATGGTTTTTATATCCAGTCCGATATTGTAACCGGTCGGTATTTTCATCACAATATGCTGATCATCATCGTTTTCGGAGCGGGGTAAAATAGTGCCGGTAAAATTACCGCGGATGGTTTTTACTTCAGCCTGTCCCCAAACCCTTACATGAAATTGTTTCAGCGTATTGAGCGCATCCCCTTTATATCCCTGAAAAAAATCGTCGTTCATAGTAAGCTTCGTATTTTGCACATAATAAAGATCTTTACGGGCACAAAGGTGGGATTTTTTATTCAGAAAATGGCAGAGGGTATATAAAAATATCATCTCCGAAATTTTCCTGATCAATTAACTTCATCTTCATCTTTTTTATATTTTTGAAACTTAACCAGAAGTCGATGAATTTCTATGATTGAGAAGATACCTTATGGCCAGGAAAATTCAGAAGTATTTTAAGACGTTGTAATGACTTCAGTTGTCAGAAATTTATTCAAAACCCGAATTCAGATTCACCGCCTATCACTTCAATAGAGTTCACAACAACACCGGGTAATCATCAATGTCTGCGGCTGCAATCAAACAGCAGCAGCCCGCCAGTCACCAATCACGAATCACCATTCACCATTAAAACAACGAAAAATTCACCGAATACAGAAACATAAACTGAATATCCTGATAGTCAGGACGGTAAATTGTTCGTAGCCCTAGTTCCAACGGGGCAAAAAACCTGAGCAGGTTCACATTAAAATTCAAATCAAGCCCCGCCGATTGCAGTTCTTTGTTGGTTTCCATGAGAGATGCAAAAGCATAATCGTAAAAAAGACCGGCAGAAATACGTTTTATATAGGCCAGTGAAGATAAACTGACATCAGGATAATACACCGGTAACCAGTAATCAGCGGATAATTTGATGAGCTGATCCGAAAACTGGTCAGTGAATCCTCTCGGATATGACAGATAACTGGAGAAAATCAGCCCGTTCTTATCTCTTTCCTGATAACCGAAATTCAATCTTAATCCGTGATGTTTGCCAACCCCGGGAAAATACAGGGTACCATACACAGCCCAGAGGTAAGCATCCCATTCGAAATTAAGCGGAGTCGTCCGGTAATAAAGCCGCAGACTCTGTCCCCAGCGCGGAAAACGATCCCATGGGGTTGATTTGATCTGATTTGAAACAATCAGCTCATTTTCAAAGCTTTTGATAATATTTTTTGTAAACTCCAACCCGGGATCATTGGAAATATTGAGGCGGGAATAAGTGTATCCAACGGCTGGCTGTATGTTCTGACGCCATTGGCCATATGAAAAGAACAGAGGAACCCTGACAGAGGATTTCAGATTGGTTTCATTCCACTCAACCGGTATAACAGAAGTAACAATTTGCTGATTAATGGTATCAATTTTTCGGGCCAGTCCTTTTTCCGGCCCATAATCCACTGAAAAATCGAAAACCGGGTAAAATCCTTCATAGGAGTAGCGGGCATACCATTTTCCGGTTTCGTGGTTCAAATCATAGGTATAACCGGCATTCAGGAAAGAAGTATTCAGCACATCCTGCGACAGTACCGAAATTCCCGGTGAAAAATCGAGATTTTCGGCATTTAGGGAAAATGGTCCCCAGCTGTGAAAATTGAGTAATTGTTTCCACTTAGTGTATTCAGAGGAGGGGTAGGTTTTATGGTCAACCTCCCTGAAATCGAATACCCGTCCGGGGTTCTTAGCTAATGTTTCAGCAAGAAAAGGCGTTTTTTGTTCAGCGGGCAGGAAGGGTTCCGGTTTGGTTTCGTTGAGCTTTTTCATAGCCACCCGATAACCGTCGGGAGTATATTCTGAGAAGTACAACCGGCTGCCATCCTCACTTGCCGTTGGATCAAAAGCGCCATATTTCGAAAAGGTAACTCTTTCAATATCCTGTGTTTGTATATTCACCCTGTAAATTTCATCAACCCCCGAATAGGCAGCGCCGAAATAGATCCAGATACCTTTTAAAACAGGTCGGGAAATTTCTGAATGGGAAAAAGGCATCACCTGCCTGTAGTGACCTGCCTTGTCAAACAGCAGGAAAGCTTTCCCTTCTTTCCCCAAAGCTGTTACCACCAGTGATTTTCCGTCGTCCGACCAGGCCGGGGTCATCAGGAAGTAGTTTTCAGCGGTGTTCAATGAATCGACCACCTGCCCGGAAACGACGTCGATAATTTTCAGGGAATACCGGTTATCCACAGTCACTTCGACCACCACAACCTGACGGGCATCCGGTGATAAGGCGGGAGAGAAGTATCTGGTTTTATGTGTCAGATAACGGCTCATGCGAGTATTTATATCGTAAATCCGGATTACGGAAAAATCGCGGTTTTGCCAGCGGGGATCATACCGGTACTCGGCCCAGGCCAGCAGGTTTTTCGAGACCGTAAGGCTTTCGGAATGGATATAGCCGGGAGTAATGATTACTTCTTCGGGTTTGTTTTCAAACACTTCCACAATCTGATCCACTTCATCCAGCGTTTTTTTCAGGGTAAAAACTCTGTCCTTACCTATCGAAGGTTTTCTGAAATTGGTGTGTAAGCGGGAAGTTGTTTTGCAATTCAATATGGATGAATCCATTTTGTTTGACATTGCCTCCTGCATCCATCTATCTGTCAAACGGTTCAGTGTCTCGTTATAAAAGCCTGTTTTGTTCAGTGTGGTTTGTTTCCGGATTCCTTCTGAAAATGGCACTACAAGAAAAGGATATTTTGCCGTATTACGCAATGTTTTATCCAGAAATTGATTTCCATAGCTGATCAAACCGCTGGCAATCAGGTGGTAGCCAAGGATGTAATGATCGGGTACAAAATTTTTGTAAGACCCAAAACAGGCTTTATCGTAGCTGTAGATTCCCTTTTTCAGAAGCTGGGCTTTCAGAGGCATTTCAAAAGATGGTAACCTGCCTCTGCCCGTTAGGCTCAGGGCTGTTTCGGCGGACACTGCGTCTCCTTCAATAGCCCAGAATGGCACAAACATCCCCAATAACAAGGCGGATGATTGCTGTCCCGTCAGGTAATACAGGAATTTGCCGAAACCCCGTTTCATCGAGTTATACTGTAACACATGACGGTGTTCGTGGATGGCCAGCTGTTCAAACCAATCCTGAGGATACGAATCCTGAGGGGGTACCGGGTAATAGTCGATACGGGCAGGCGCCCATGGTACCACGGCATTTGAGTACGTAGTCAGGGGATGCATCACCACATCCACAGGTCTGAAACGGGGTTTCAGGGTAAAACTATCATTCAGCGCGGTATATTCCAGGATAGCTGCTGCCCGTTGTGCTTCTTTTTCGAAAAAACCGGGATATATCAACCGGTGGGTAGCAGTTCTGATGCTTCTCCAGCGGGTTGATGCAGGCTCCTGTCCCGAGCTGTAATACTGCGCCACAGCATCATGGATCTGCATTGAAAGCAAGAAAAAGGCAATAAGTGATCCTTTCAGGAGAAGTATATATGATTTACGGTCAGGCATTAATCGAACAGGTTTTTAAAGTAATTCCAAATTAGATCATCCGGTGGCGTGGCCGTTAAAATTATTTCAGCTTTGGTAACCGGATGGATAAAAGCTACCTGCCGGGCATGAAGATGAATGAAGCCATCAGGATTGGAGCGGGGGTATCCATATTTAAGGTCTCCCTTAATCGGGCAGCCGATATGGGCCAGTTGAGCCCTGATCTGGTGATGGCGGCCGGTTATCAGCTCCACCTGCAGTAAAAAATACCGGTCACTTTTTCCGATGATTTTGTATTTAAGTGCTGCTTTCAGCGCTCCCGGTGTTTTTTCACCGGTTATAAACGATTTATTCAGCTCTTCTTTCCTTACTATAAAGTTCGAAAGCAATTCCTCTTCTTTTTCCGGTTTACCGGCAACTACGGCCCAATAAGTCTTTATGATGCTGCGATCACGAAGCATTTCATTAATTCTGGCCAGCGCTTTTCCTGTTTTTGTAAAAATTACAATTCCGCTTACCGGACGGTCAAGCCGGTGTGCAACACCCAGAAACACATTGCCGGGTTTGGCATATTTCACTTTCAGATAATCTTTGAGAAGCTCGCTCAGGGGCTGATCCCCGGTTTTATCACCCTGGACTATTTCAGAAGGTTTTTTATTGACAATAATCAGATGATTGTCTTCAAAAAGGATGCGTTCTTCAAGGTCCCGGTTCATCGGCCTGGCTTAATATTGTTCTTTTTCGTTGGGAAAATCTACTTTTTTCACATCGTGGATATAGTTACGTACGGCTCCGATGATTTCTTCACTGAGATTATGGTACCTGCGAAGGAACCGGGGGGAGAATTTCTGGGTGATTCCCAGCATATCGTGTAAAACCAGCACCTGTCCGTCTGTTTTTGGACCAGCGCCAATTCCGATGGTAGGAATTCTGACTGATTGGGTAACCTCTTCGGCCAGTTTTGCAGGTATCTTTTCGAGGACAATTCCGAAACATCCCGTCTCTTCCAGAATTCTGGCATCTTCTTTCAGCTTTTGGGCTTCTTTAACATCGGTGGCTCTTACTACATAGGTTCCAAATTTATGTATCGACTGAGGGGTCAGTCCAAGGTGTCCAAGTACGGGTATTCCTGCTGACAATATTCTTTCCACCGATTCTCTGATTTCCTGTCCGCCTTCTACCTTGATGGCATCAGCTCCCGACTCCTTCATGATCCGGATGGCCGAATGCAATGCTTCGAGTGAGTTTCCCTGATAGGTGCCAAAAGGCATATCCACTACTACCAAAGCCCTGTTCACTCCCCGCATTACCGAAGAAGCGTGGTAGATCATCTGGTCAAGGGTTATTGGAAGGGTAGTTTTATGCCCTGCCATTACATTGGAAGCCGAATCGCCCACCAGGATCACATCGATGCCGGCGCTGTCCAGTAATAAGCCCATGGAGTAGTCATAGGCGGTCAGCATCGAGATTTTCTCCCCTTTTAATTTCATTTCCATTAAAACGTGGGTGGTTACTTTGGGATGAATTTTTTCCATGATAGATTTCGTTAACTTGGATTTTCCAATAATTACCTGATAATTTGAGCCAGCAAAGCTACAATTTTTAATTTTGCAGCCGCATTTATGCTCAATAGATTCAACTTATGAAGAAGAAGAGAATTTCCGGTATTTTTCTGCTGATGGCATTATTTTTTGCAGGTCTGTTTCTCAGCTCCTGCGAAACCGATTTCGAGATTAATGACCAGTGGAGCGATATAACCATCGTTTATGGTCTTCTTGATCCGGGTGAAAATCCGACCTATCTCAGGATCAACAAGGCATTCCTTGGAGGAAATGTGATGGAGATGGCCCAAATTGCCGATTCAAGCAGTTACCTGGGGCAGATAGACGTAAAAATATATGTAATCAGACAGTCCGACACAATTCAATCCATTGTTTTTGATACAGTTACCATCGGAAACAAAGTCCCTGGGATTTTCTATAACCCTTATCAGCTGGTATACAAATCGGATGTAAACCTGGGTCAGTTTCCGGACGGATATATTTTTAAGCTCAATATCACCAATAAAGTAACCGATAAGGAGATTACTTCACAAACAACTCTGGTCGGGAATTTTGCCATACTCAAACCTCAAAGCGGATCAAAAGCTGCTTTTACAAGTACCAATCCCAGAGAGCTTTCCTGGAGAACCGGATCAAACGGCAGAAGGTATGAACCTGCCATTGTTTTCCATTATTACGAAATTCCTGCATTAACCTATGATACAATAGCCAGGGAAATCAGTTATGGATTAACCCCTGTAAAAGCCCAAAACCTTAATGGGGGCGATGAATTGAAAACTTATTACGGCGGTGAGTTTTTCACCATCGTAAAAAATAATCTTGATCCCGATTTCCAGGGAACCAGGCTTGCCGGACAGGTAGATTTTATTATCTCAGCCGGTGCGGATGATTTCAGTACCTATATGGATGTAAATGGCCCTTCTGGCTCCATTGTACAGGACAGACCTGAGTTTACCAATATCGAAAACGGACTCGGACTTTTTTCAAGTCGTCGTAAAGTGGTCAGAACTCTTGATCTGGCCAAAGATTCGGAACAACGTCTGGTAGATATGGAATTGAATTTTGTGATGACGCAAGGAAAATAATCATGGAAAGAAAAATTGTTCTCATAACCGGAGCCACCTCCGGAATAGGCGAAGCTTGTGCCAGAATCTTTGCCGAAAATAATTACCGCCTGATTTTAACCGGCAGAAGAAAAGACCGGCTGGAAAAAATAAAACATACACTGGAACAAAGCTATAAGAATGAAGTGTATATCCTGAATTTTGATATCAGGAAGCAAAGAGAAGTGGACAGCGCCGTGGCTTCACTGCCTGATGCATGGAAGAATATTGACATTCTGATCAACAATGCAGGTTTGGCAGCAGGTTTTCACCTGTTTCAGGATGCCAGCATGGACGATTGGGAAACCATGATCGATACCAATGTGAAGGGTTTGTTGTATATGTCCAAAGCCGTAATCCCACTGATGATCAGCCGGGGTAAAGGTCATATTGTGAATATGGGTTCAACTGCGGGCAAGGAAGTATATCTGAAAGGAAACGTTTATTGTGCCTCCAAGTTCGCAGTGGATGCAATCAGCAAATCTTTGCGTGCTGATCTTCTGGAGCATGGTATTAAAGTGACCCAGATTAGCCCCGGGCTTGTAGAGACCGAATTTGCCCTGGTCCGTTTCAAGGGTGATAAAGACACTGCTTCCAATGTTTATAAAGGACTGAAACCGTTGAACGGGGATGATATTGCCGGTATCATTTATTATACAGCATCCCTGCCTCCTCATGTATGTATCAATGATGTAGTGGTTACCCCCCTTGCCCAGGCAAGCAGCTATTATGTTAACCGGAAATAGTCCAGCAATTCGATAATTCGACAATTTGACAATTTGACAATTGAGCCCACTCCGAAAACACATTATTTTAACCACGAAAACATATTATTTTAACCACGAATTCACAAATTTAGAAATTGCGTCTTATCCACACCCCCTTTTTTAAGGGTGAACCATTCTGAGTTGAGGTAAGCATAATATTAATACAATTAAATATATTACATATAGTGGTTTGCTATTTGCTATACCTGCCTGCATCTTATTTCGGGAGGTGATATTAGAGGATTTATACCACAAAAAACTTACTATTTCGCTTTCGTAATTTCTCTGGCGGACGTTTTCTGATTTGAGGTTTGAGTAATGAAGCCCTGATAGCCTTGGGTTTGAAGTATATTTTTTCATTGTCAACTGCTATTTACCAGGTATCCTGCTTACTCCTTTTAGTCTTTCCTGATAGTTGTGCTTTAATTATTTCATTGGTTGTTGATATGCCCCGTCAGCATATACTTTTTCAATGGGTTGACCGGTAAGTTCCTGGGTACTTTCCAAAGCCGATTTAACAAAACTTGTATCCGGAACATTGGCTTTATCTACCTCAACACTGGTGATCAGATTTAGCGTGGTCTCCGAATTGGTTTCTGTGATATTCACACGTTGTATTCTGCTTTCTTCCAGACTCTTATAAAACAAAAGCAACGTATTATGTACGATTTCATAACGCGAAAAAACAGCGATGTTGCTCCTGATCAGCTTACTGTCCATTCGGATACTGCGTCCGTCAACACTAAATTCAATAATCTGAGATTATGCCATTTCCTGGAATCATTATACTGTTTGAAAGACCTGGCACTCAAAATCCCTGACACTCCGGAAAAGACATCTATTTAGTCAATATTTTGTGATATTTTTCATTATTATACGACTTAGAGAAAAATCGGTTAAGCATAACAGGGGTGATTGATCCGTTGACCTCATAAAAATTTCGTGGTTTTCAAGGGAAGGCTCAATGCGCCGGCCTCGCAAGCGATGCAGAAGCTGGCGCCGGCATTGGCTTAGAGCGGCTTGCATCGCGCCGGTTGAAACGACCCGTAGAAAACCAGAAATTTTTTATGAAGTCTTGATCTTTTCTTTGTTACTTTCTTTTGCATCAAGGCAAAAGAAAGTAAAAGACTTAAGTTTTAAACTTATTTTTGCTGGCCTACTTTTCGGAGTAGGCTCACAATTCAAATTCACCCCGCTCAGTTATTTCAACCATTTAACAGTTTTTGTTACAATCTGTAATCTATAATATACCACATATCCTCAGTCACCGCCTCTATCCGACCGCTCAATAAATAAGTATTGATTTTTGACAATGATAAACTGAGTAATGGATTTTTTGTACTATCTTTGCTTTGAAAATAACTCAAAAATATGAGGCAATTAATAATCATTATTCTTTTAACTTTATCAGTGATCAAAGGGTTTTGTCAGGATCAGGTTATTCCTTTCACCCTGGCTGACCGTGACAGGATTATCAGGCTGGATTCTGAGGTTTCCGCATTGCGAAGCGAGTTTACTGGTCTAAGAAATGAGTTTACATCCTTCAGAAACGAGACCGATGCAAAGTTCAAATCGGTAGATACCCGATTTGAAGCCATTGACGACAAACTAAATACTATGTTCTTGACTCAGGGCATTATCATTTCACTGATAATTGGTCTGATCGGATTTATCTTCTGGGACAGGTGTGCATCATTGGCGCCGGTTAAAAAAGATATTTATGATTTGAAGAATACCGATGAAAAAATTATCAACGTTTTTCACAAACAATCAGAGTTTCAGCCAAAACTGAAAGATATTCTGAAAAATTCGGGTATCCCTTAATCATACTCAGGGATTTCCCGCAGTTGAACAATGCTCCCGTCTTTTTGATTGTAATGATAAATCAGGTGGTGTAATCCATTGGTAATCAAAAGGTAATTAACAGACAGCACAAGGTTATACCTGCCGGCCTGATATACCGTATCCGGGCTCAGCGCTACATCCGGCGATTTGCATTCAACAATCATCCAGGGCATACCACCCCGGTCATAAACTACTATATCAGCCCGGGCCTGCCTGTTATTGATCTTCAACGCTTTTTCAACAGCAATTAATCCGGACGGTATTTTTTTTTCCTCAATAAGGAAATGAATGAAATGCTGTCTTACCCATTCTTCGGGTGTTAGGGTTACATAGCGCCTCCTGATCACATCGAGGATTTCAGTCTTATCTGCATTAGTCCTGATTTGATAATTAAATTCGGGCAGGTTTAACCGGTACATTTAGATTTATTTCAGCAGTGAACCCACAAAATTACTATTAATCCCTATTTTTGCATTTAAAAATTATTTATGATGAAAACTAAACAGGAAATAGTCGAGAACTGGCTTCCCAGATATACCGGTACTCCCATTAACAAGTTTGGTGAATATATTCTGCTCACCAATTTTCAGCAGTACCTGAACCTGTTTTCCGAATGGTATAACGCGCCTATGTTGGGTAAGGACCGGCCAATGCCTTCGGTGACCGCCAACAACATTACGATGATTAATTTCGGAATGGGCAGCGCAAATGCAGCTACTGTAGTCGACCTGCTTTCCGGAATCTCACCTAAAGCCATACTTTTTCTTGGAAAATGCGGAGGTTTGAAAAAGAAAAACTCTCTCGGTGATCTGATCCTCCCAATTGCGGCCATAAGAGGGGAAGGAACTTCCAACGACTATTTCCCTCCCGAAGTTCCGGCACTGCCGGCCTTCAGTCTTCAAAAGGCCATCTCAACCACCATCAGGGAATTTAAAAGGGATTACTGGACCGGGACTGTTTATACCACCAACCGGAGGGTTTGGGAACATGATGATGACTTCAAGGAGTATCTCAGAAAAATCCGTTGTATGGCCATCGACCTTGAAACTGCCACGATTTTTACCGTCGGATTTCATAACCAGATTCCTGCCGGCGCCTTACTCCTTGTTTCCGATCAGCCCATGATCTCCGAAGGAGTAAAAACGGAAAAAAGCGACCGGCTGGTTTCCGAAAAATTTGTATCCGATCATCTGAAAATCGGAATCGAATCCCTGAATCAATTGATCAATAACGGAGTCACAGTTAAACACCTTCGTTTTTAACGTATATTATGCCGGTAGCCAAAGATCCTCAGGAAATCTTCACTTCCATTACCCGGAAGATTTTTTCACCCATCTACCTGCTCCATGGAGAGGAACCCTATTATATTGATCTTATTTCCGATTTTATCGAAGAAAATATTCTGGAGGAGTTCGACCGTGAATTCAATCTCACCATGCTCTACGGCAGAGACACCAACCTGATGGATATCCTCGACCGGTCAAAAAGATATCCCATGATGGCCAACTATCAGGTTATCATTGTAAAAGAAGCCCAGGATATCAGGAACCTTTTTAAAAAGGGTGGGGGAGATGATAATGAACCGGCCGGTACGAACGAGAGCAATGCAGATAAGCAATTCAAAAATTATTGCCTGAATCCGCTTTCTTCTACTATTCTTGTCATATGCTTTAAATATAAAAAAATTGATAAAAGGCTTTCCATTCTAAAAACTATCGAAAAATCCGGAACGGTTTATGAGTCCGGCAAAATTTATGATAACCAGGTTCCCGCCTGGATTACAAAATATCTGAAACAAAAAGGATTTCAGATAAGTTCCGATACGGCTGAACTGCTGGCATCCCACCTGGGTACCAATCTGAGCACAGTAGTGAATGAACTGAGTAAACTTACCATCAATCTTACTGAGAATACATTGATTTCCAACGATCTTGTTGAAAAGAATATCGGGATCAGCAAAGAATTCAATATTTTCGAGTTCCTGAAAGCCTTAGGAGAAAAAAATATTTACAAAACCAATTTCATCGTTAAATACTTCATTGCCAATCCCAAAGAGTTTCCTCTCTTAATGATTCTGCCAAATATGTTCACCTATTTTCAGAAAGTGCTCAAAATGCATTATATGGGCAGTAAATCCGATCAGGAAATTGCCGGTGAAATTGGAGTAAATCCATGGTTTGTATCCGAGTACCGGGCTGCAGCCCGAAATTATCCTGTAAATAAGCTGGTCAGAATCTTTGGATACCTGCGGGTATGCAATACAAAAGCTATCGGTATCGATAATGAGAATACCGCACAGGGTGAACTGCTGCGAGAGTTGATATTTAAAACCCTGCATTGAGGCTAACCGGTCAATCCATATCGAGATTTCTCTGAACCAGCATTTCCTTTGATTTCAGGTTAAAAGCAATCAGATTGCCCATTCCGGTTTTTGTAGTGTGATATACACCGTTATCAAGATCGATAAACGGGTATTGATTCGTTTGAGTGGTAAGCTTAATAAAATCAAGGCTCACCGGGACATGACCGTGTATCAGTTTTTTATTTCCGATTTTTGACGGCTCCACCTTGAAATCCCTTAACCACATCATGGCATAGGTATCCTCTCTTGGATCAGTTAATTTAAAATTCATACCGGCATGTACAATGATATAGTTTTCATTTTCAAGGTAGTGGATGGTTTTTCTCATCCACTCAATATACATTTCCGGCATTTCTGTTATGCTTTTTATCTTAAAGCTTTTCAGGGTGTCATTCCCCCCATGTTTCATCCATTCCTGAAAATGCTTGTTCCGTTCTGTGAAAAACCACGATTTTTTAAGGTTTTTTTCTTTATCGTACGAAATCAAAGCAAATTCTTCATGATTTCCTCTGAGAAACTTCAATACCGGAATTGACTGGTTCAGTTCAATTAGGTAGTCAATTACTTTTTTTGAATTAATGCCACGGTCAATATAGTCTCCAAGGAAAATCAATTCATCATTCCCTGATGGTTGCACCTGTTTTTCGATTAACGTACGAAGTGTACGGTAACAACCATGTATATCGCTGATAACCCAGGTATTGGCCATATATTGGTATTTTAAGGTTAATAAGGATCGAATTTAAACCAGTGACCGGGCTGTCATTTCAACCGGAGTATCAAGGTCCAGGAGTCTTAACACGGTAGGTGCCAGGTCAGCCAGCACCCCGTCTGATATCTTTTTGTGTGTATCTGAAACCAGGATACAGGGTACCTGATTCAGTGAGTGTTCAGTATTGGGTGTTCCGTCAGCATTAACGGCATTATCTGAATTGCCGTGATCCGCTGTTATGATGGCCTGATACCCGTTTTTAACGGCCTCTTCAATTACGGTTTTAACACTGTGATCCACGGTTTCAACTGCTTTGATAATAGCCTCATAAACGCCTGTATGGCCTACCATATCGCAATTGGCAAAGTTGAGGCAGATAAAATGATATTTGCCGGAATTTATTGCGGCCACTACTTTGTCGGTAACTTCAGGAGCGCTCATCTCCGGTTGCAGATCATAGGTGGCCACTTTGGGAGAATTTACCATGATCCTGTCCTCGTTGGTAAAAGGTGTTTCTCTGCCACCCGAAAAGAAAAAGGTTACATGAGGATATTTCTCGGTTTCTGCAATACGTAACTGATGCAGACCCTGTGACGCCAGCACTTCTCCCAGAGTTTGGGTTACATTGTCTTTATCATATAAAATGTGAATGTTTTTAAACGACTCATCATAATTGGTCATGGTCAGGTAGTAAAGAGGAAGGGTTTTCATTCCGTGCTCCGGCATATCTTTCTGGGTAAGTACCCAGGTGAGTTCCCTCAGACGGTCCGTTCTGAAATTGAAGCACAGCACCACATCGCCTTCTGAAATGTTTCCAACAGGATGCTGTTGCTCGTCAACCGATACGATGGGTCTGATAAACTCATCCGTAATACCGTTCTCATAGGATTCTTCCATGGATTTTAACAGATCGGCTGAAGGTACCCCCTTGCCTTCCAGATATAGATCGTAGGCAATTTTTACCCGTTCCCATCTTTTATCACGATCCATGGCATAGTACCGGCCGATTACCGAAGCTATTCTTACTCCTGTATCACTGATTTTTTCCTGAAGTTCCCTGATAAACCCAATCCCGCTCTTCGGATCGGTATCCCGCCCGTCGGTAATGGCATGAATGAATACATTGTCAATATCATAACCTTTCACAATGTCAGCTAATGCATACAAATGTGTATTCACTGAGTGAACACCCCCGTCGGATACTAAACCTATAAAGTGAACAGCTTTTTTACTCTGCTTTGCATACTTAAATGCCCGGATCATGGTCTCATTGGTTCCCAGTTTTTGGTTTTCAATGTCGATATTAATCCGCATCAGATCCTGAAACAACACCCTTCCGGCGCCAATATTCGAATGGCCCACTTCTGAATTGCCCATCTGCCCTTCCGGCAAACCTACATGCCGCCCATGAGCATATAGTTTCGAATGGGGATAATGCTGGTATAAACTATCCATGAAGGGTGTATTTGCCTGAAATATGGCATCAGCCACTGTTTTATTGCCTATACCCCACCCGTCGAGGATTACTAAAATCACTTTATTTTGGTTCATGATACTAATGGAATGGATTGTTGATCCCGTTTAAAAAAAAAGATTCCGGGTTGATCCGGTGTTTTTAAACAAGCCGCAAAGATAGGGTAATTTTTATATTTTTGACCATTCGTTTGAAATTGTAATTGGCTTTCATGTGTAGCACCAAAACCGGAATATATTTGTCATGGCTGTTGTTTATAATGGTACTGGCAGTTTATACTTATACCAGTTTGCCTTCCACCGGTTTTTGGGACTCCGGAGAATATCTTGCCACCTCATACTTTTTACAGGTGGGTCATCCGCCCGGAGCCCCGTTTTATCAGTTAACCGCAAGGTTTTTTTCCTGGTTTGCCATGAATGATCCAGTAAACGCAGCCTGGCTGATCAACCTGGTTTCAGCCGTTTCGTCAGCGTTTACGATTTATTTTCTTTTCCACATCCTCCTGCTGATATTAAATGCCCGGAAAGGCTTTGAAAAGGATCATCACGGGCAAAGTACTTCGTTTGTTAATCCTCTGGTTGCTTTCGTGGGAGCGCTTTCGTTTGCTTTTACCGGCACGCTCTGGACAATTTCCACTGAAACAGAAGTGTACGCACTCTCCCTTTTGCTGACAACGGTCATATTTTGGTCAGCACTGAAATATAATGCCTGCACTTCATCTGCCCGCTCATGGAAGTGGATATTGCTGATAGCCTATCTAAGCGGTATCTCAGCCGGAGTCCATCAGTTGAGCCTGCTGGCACTTCCGGCATCTTTGATGATAGTCGGCAGAAAATGGCTGCAACTCCAAAGTGGTAATGAAACGGCTGCCTGGTCAACAATGAATGTAAGAAATAAACGAATACTGTTCATAGCGGCATTCGCCTCCATTCCGGCTATTTTTGCCATATTTTTCTTTCCGTTAATATTGGCTTTTCTCTCACATTTTGAACTCTATGCAGTAAACAAAATTCGAATGCCGTTCAACAGCGGTCTGATTACGGGTTCTGCATTCATTCTGATTCTGTTGATGGGATTTTTGTCTTTTAGTGTAATGCACAGGTATAAAAATCTCAACTTAGCCGTGTTATGTGTGGTATTCTTTTTCATTGGGGCTTCCTCCTATTTTCTGATTCCGATTCGTGCCGCTTCGGAAGTTCAGATAAACATTGCCAAACCTGATGATATTTTTGGATTCAGATCCTATATTAAACGGGATGTTTATAAAAAAGCTCCCTTAATTTACGGACAATATTTTACGGCTCCTGTTACAGGCACCAATTCCGTTACTGCCAGGTATCTGAAAGATCTTACAGGCAGGAGATATGTGCCTGATTCCCTGTACAAAATGACTGAACCGGAATATGATGACCGGTTTAAAACTTTCTTTCCCAGGATGTGGAACCCTGAGCCTGGTGCTGTCGCCAGGGGCTACCAAAACTGGGGGAGGGTAACCGGTAAGGCGGAAATCAATCCAATCTCAGGGGATTCAGTCTATAAACCCCGGTTTATCGAAAACCTCCGGTATTTCTTCAATTACCAGTTGGGTAATATGTATTTCAGGTACCTGCTCTGGAATTATGCCGGCAGGCAAAACGACAGGCAGCATCTGGGAGGGATTCTTGATGGCAACTGGATTACAGGCTTGTCTTTTATCGACCGTCTCCTGTATGGGCCACAAAACCTTATTCCTCCACACTTTACAAACCAGGGTGAGTTCTATTTCTTTCTGATTCCGCTGTTATTAGGGTTGACAGGTTGGATGTTTTCTTTTCGTTTCAACAGATTCCTATCCTGGGTGCTGTTGATTTTCTTTTTAAGCTACAGTCTGGCTGTAGTGATTTATGTCAACCAGGATTTCCCTCAGCCCAGGGAAAGAGATTATAGCTATGCCGGCTCATTTATGGTATTTGCCATATGGATCACTTTGGGGATGGACAGATTGATGGGATGGGCAACCCGAAAAATAAAACTTGCCGGTATGTCGCTCATTGTATTGGTATTGATTACCCTTGCAGTGCCTGTTCAAATGTTTTGTAAGGGATATTTCACCCAAAACAGGCATTCGCAGGTTTTTGCCGTTGAATATGCCCGTGCCATGCTCGATTTATGCAGTAAAGGAACCATTCTGTTTACCCTGGGTGATAATGATACCTATCCTTTATGGTACGTGCAACAGGTTGAAAACTACCGGAGTGATGTAAGAATAATCAATATCAACCTGCTAACCGATCCAAATTACCGGGAGCAGGCAAAGAAAACACTCAAGGGTCAATGCGGGATTATTATTCCGGAAGATTTCAGGGCATACAGTCAAACCAGTTTACAACGTCTGGCTTCCGTCAACCTTCCATCACGCCCGGTAAGCTTCTCGCATTTTTTCGATAAAAAGGCATTGGAAAGTCCTGCGTTGCGTATGGCAGATATGGGGCTGGTTTATTCCTTATCTCTCAGTTCCAGTATGAATAAAACCGCTGGTTCTGAAACAGAGACCCTCTTCAAAACATTTATATCTCATGGAAGGTTGGCTGCCATGATCAACAACACCTACCTGGATCAGAACCTGAGAGAAACCGCTGTCGTTATCCGGGATGTATTGATCAGTGACGCTAACAGCTATCTTGTTAAAGGTGAGATTGATACCGCCAGAATTATTGTTCTTGAAATCCTGAATTCATTTCCGGTAAACCGTTTTGGACCTTCAATAAAATATCAGGAATTATCCGGAATCATGATAAAACTGGCAATGTATCCGGAGGCTGAATCGCTGAGGTTGGAAAATTTCACCCTGGCTCAACGCACGTTGGAGTATTATGAAGACTTTTCAGGCTGGCAGGAAAGGTTTGTCCGTGAAGAAAAGGATGCAGCAGGAACGCTGTTGTTACAGTTAGAAAGGGGAAGGTAATGGATTTACTGTTGGTGATTTACGATGGATGATTTTAAGCCTGAAGTAGTTTTAACTATTTACGAGTCATCCCGAGTGAAACGAGAGATCTCTCACTTCGTTCGGGATGACTCATTGATACTTTATCTGACGGAATGTATTTGATACTATAATCTAAAATCAATATTTCTTATTTCCCTTTTACCCTCGTCCAGATGTTGGTTCTTCCGATCATCGAAAAACCAATGTAACCCCTCACTTTCAATTCGTCCGGGTTATTCAGTACCATATAGCAACTGTAGGTTTTACCTGATTTTGGATCGTAAATATCCCCGTCATTCCATTCATTATCACTACTGTCAAATACAAAGTTTGATAAAATTTCGAGATTTTGAACGGGTCTTGATTTTAGTTTGCTGTCGGGATTGTGTTTGTCGAGTTTGGGCTTTTTGGTTTCATCGTCGATCGGAAATTTGAGCCACACCAGTTTGCCATAGTATTTGTTCCCTTTCTTTTCGATGGCGATATGTGCATCTTTATCCTGGTTAAGCCAGGTTCCTACAATGGCATCGGCTCCTTTCTGTGCCGATAAATGATTCAAAAATAGAAAGTTAAGTCCGATAATAAGTAAAAATGAAGCAATTTTGACCGATTTCATGTTATTGATATTTGATTATTTAAGGAGGCAAAAATAGCATTTGTTTGATACAAAACTAAAGTTGCCAGTTAACCGGCTCTTTTCCGTTTGAAATCAGATATTCATTGGTTTTGGAAAAATGCCTGCATCCGAAAAATCCCCGGCTAGCCGATAATGGAGATGGATGTACAGTAGTAAGGATGAGGTGTTTATCCGGATCAATCAGATTCTTTTTAGCGATGGCATAGTTGCCCCAAAGCAGGAAAACCAGATTTTCCCGTAAGTCGGACAGACTTTTGATAGCAGCATTGGTAAAGTTTTCCCACCCTTTGTTTTGGTGCGACGTTGGTTGCGACTCCCGAACAGTGAGTATGGCATTTAAAAGAAATACCCCTTGTCTGGCCCATTTTTCAAGATTTCCTGAAGGATGGGGCGGGATTTTCAGGTCATTATTCAATTCCTGAAAAATATTGATTAATGAAGGTGGTTTAGGAATGCCATCCGGCACTGAAAAACACAGACCATGTGCCTGACCTGGACCATGATAGGGATCCTGCCCCAAAATAACTACTTTTACCTGCTCAAATGGAGTAAGATTGAATGCATTGAATATTTTCGGACCGGGTGGGTAAATCCTGAATTGTTTCTTTTCCTCCTGAAGGAAGGCTTTCAGATCTGCAAAATAGGAAGCGCGAAACTCATTCTGTAACACCTCTTTCCAGAATTTTTCTATCTGAGGATCAATTTGTTGTAGGTTCACCTGCACCATATTGAATTATTTTGTGTGAATCAGATAATATAATCGGATAAAACCTGTTTTAATACCTGAAATTCCGACAGATTTCAGGTTCAGTTCAAAGAGTAAAATTAGAAAGTTTTTGATTAATCAATCTTCTTCTTAATTTTGCATTTCATTTATCAATAATTTTTGAATAAATCATGAGAAAAATTGCAGTTTTCCTTTTATCCCTGATGGTGGCAGTTATAGTGCTTTCTTCCTGCAAATCCAGTGAAAGATGTGCGGCCTACGGCGAAACTCAGAAATTCCAAAAGGAAAAGCGGAAATAGTATTTAAATTCTTTACCTTGTCAGGAAGTCATGAAGCCCACTTTCATCATATTTCTCATTGCCTTTCTGACCTTGAGTGTCAAGGTTTATCCACAGTTTTTAGAGAGGGAATCCAATCCGGGAGATACGCTCCTCAATAATATTCTGCTTCGCCACGAATTTTCGGGTGGCGGTATGTTTCATACCATGGGGTGGGGAGGAACCATCAGAAAATCATACAGCGTTGATTATTTCACAAAGCGGTTGTTTGAGTTTGATTTGGTGGGAATGAGAGATATCAAACAGGTGAGAGTCAATCCCTACGGGGTAGTGTACAGTAATGCCCGAAGTTATGTCTACGGTAAACTGAATAAGTTTTACCTCTTGAGAGGAGGTATAGGCAGTGAAAAGCTACTCAACGAAAAGCCTTACTGGGGTGGCGTCGAAATCCGGTTGCACTATTCAGGCGGCTTTGACCTCGGCCTGGCAAAACCCATTTATCTCTACATCCTTGAACTCGATCAACCATTGCCTCCTTATGGCGCCCTTCCCAAAAAAATTGAAAGGTACGATCCCGATAAACATTTCCGGGAAGATATCTTCGGACGGGCATCTTTTTTCGAAGGAATCACAGAAACTACCTTACATCCGGGTGTTTACATCAAAGCCGGTCTCAACTTTGAATTTGGTACTGCCAACGTTAAAACCGATGCCATCGAAGTGGGCGGAGTCATCGACTTTCTGGCGGTTCCGGCGGAAATTATGGCCAAATCCGGAAAACGTTACTACTTCGCCACTTTATACCTTGCCTATACTTTCGGTAAACGCTGGAACCGGTAAAACTTAAAAAGCGTTCCGGGTTGGACGTTATTCGTTATGCGTTGGGTGTTATGCGTTCTGAGTTTTGAGTTCTGCGAATTCATGATATTGTTTTTTTTACTTTTCATTCTTCAAATGAATCTAACGAATTGTATTTCAATCTATAATCTATAATCTATAATCTAAAATAATTCACTGGTACCCAACCTTTCAATTTTCAGGCAAAATTCAAACGTATAATGTTCTTTTCTTACCTTTGTCCTTCATTTAAAAATTCATACCTATGAAAAAAGTTTCCGTTTTAATCCTTGGTTTTTTCATAACTGCTGCTTCTTTTGCACAAACTGCAGATGAAGTATTGCAAAATTATTTTGATGTTATCGGACAACATAAAGTCAGCTCTATTCAAACCATGACTGCTACCGGCAAGTCACAGGCTATGGGTATGGAGCTTCCCTTTAAACAGGTGTTTAAACGTCCGGATAAAATCATGCTGGAAGTTGATATTCAAGGGAGTAAAATGCTGCAGGTTTATAATGGAAAAACAGGCTGGATGACGGCTCCATGGACCGGATCTACAGAACCTATAGATATTACCGGCCCTCAGCTTGAAGCCATGAAAGTACAGGCCGATCTCGACGGACAACTTTATAACTGGAAAGAGAAGGGCTATGAAATGGATTTTAAAGGAAAGGAAGATTTTGAGGGAGCACAGGTTTATAAAATTATGCTTACAGATACCCTGAAAAATTCCTATATGTTTCTGATTGATGCCGAAACCTATATACTCATCAAATCCTCCACAACAATGACCATTCAGGGTAATGAAATTACTTCAGACACATTTTTCAGTAATTACAAAGAGGTGGAAGGTATGTTACTTCCCCATTCAGTGGAAAATAAAGTTAACGGGCAAACCCAAATGGTAGCCATTATGGAAAAATATGTGTTTAATGAGACTATCGACGATTCGGTGTTTGAAAAACCGGTCGCAAGGTAGACAGCATTTCAATATTATGAAACGGAGCAATATAACAGGATTTTCCCTTTTCCTGCTTTATTCGTTATTAACAGGTCATATTAATGCTCATGCCCAATCAGGAATTGTGGCTGATAAAAATTTTCTGGGTGAAATAAAAGCGCGATCTATCGGTCCGGCAACCATGAGCGGACGTATTTCTGCATTGGATGCAGTGCAGCAGAATCCCGGCATTATTTATGTCGGAGCCGCCAGTGGCGGGATCTGGAAATCAGAAAACGGAGGTACTACCTTTAAACCTGTGTTCGATGATTACAATCCGTCTTCCGGAGCCATTACCATAGATCAATTTCGTCCGGATACCGTGTGGGTGGGAACCGGAGAAACCTGGGTTCGAAACAGTGTTTCGGCTGGCGACGGTGTTTACAAAACCACCGATGGCGGTAAATCCTGGAAAAATATGGGACTGCAAAATACTGAGCGGATATCAAAAATTATTATTCATCCCGGTAATCCTGATCATGTTTATGTGGCTGCCCTGGGAACACTGTGGTCTTCCAATAATGACAGGGGCGTTTTTAAAACGGAGGACGGCGGCAAAACCTGGATAAAACTGCTTTTTATCGATGAAAATACAGGATGTTCCGATCTCGCTGCCGATCCCCGGAATCCGGATATTCTATATGCAGGGATGTGGAACTTCCGCCGGTACCCCTGGAAATTTCATTCAGGCGGCACCACCGGAGGCCTGTTTAAATCAACCGATGGCGGTAAAAACTGGGTGAAACTTAAAAATAACCTGCCCACTGGTGAAACCGGCAGGATTTCAGTAGTCACTTCTCCGGTAAAACCCGGTATGCTGTGGGCTTTGATTGAATCGAGAAAAACAGCGCTCTACAGGTCGCTTGACTTTGGTGAAACCTGGACACTCATGAATGATTCTCCCACAATTGGCGAACGGCCGTTCTATTTTTCCCTGTTAGTACCCGATACCCGGGATACCAACAGAATCTATAAACCTGGATTTTCATTGAATGTCAGCGATGATGGTGGTAAAACCTTCCAGAACCCGTTTATTTCAGGGGGAAACTTTCACAGCGATGTACATACCCTCTGGATTTCCGGCGCTGATAACCAGTTGCTTTATCTGGGTACAGACGGCGGACTTTATATTTCAAGAGATAAAGGGAAACACTGGAACTTTTGCCGCAACCTCCCGATTTCACAGTTTTATCATGCCCGGACTGATGATTCCAGCCCATACAATATCTACGGAGGATTGCAGGATAACGGATCATGGACGGGTCCGTCACAAAGCCCCGGCGGAATAAACTACAGCGATTGGGAAAATGTTGGGTATGGCGACGGGTTCAATGTGATCAGTGATAATAGTGACGGTAATATCATTTACTGGCAGTATCAGGGTGGTGAAATCCGGAAAATGTACCGTGATACCCGTGAAATCAAAGATATCAAACCGTTTCCCGATGCCGGAACCGAAAAACTTAGATTCAACTGGAATACGCCGCTATACCAGAGCAAATCCGGAAGTCTGTATGTGGGGTCACAATTTCTTTTTTCCAGTGATGATCAGGGAGAAACCTGGAAAAGAATTTCCGGGGACCTCACTACCAATGATCTTTCAAAACAAAATCAGGAAGAAACCGGAGGGCTTACCATCGATAATTCTTCCGCAGAAAATCATTGTACCCTCACTGCCATTGCCGAATCACCACTTGATCCCGGCATAATCTGGGCAGGTACAGATGATGGAAATTTGCAGGTTACCGGTAATTCAGGAATAAACTGGACCAACATCATTCACAATATTCCCGGGCTTCCGGCCAATACCTGGTGCTCATCAGTTACTGCCGGATATCATGATAAAAATACGGTATTTGCCACCTTTGATGGTCATCGTACCGGTGACATGGGTGTGTATGTGTATAAAACCCCGGATTTGGGTCAAACCTGGATATCTCTGGCAGATACCAGTATACAAGGCTTCTGTCATTATGTTCTGCAGGACCGGATAAATCCTGATCTGCTGTTTCTGGGTACCGAATCCGGATTGTTCGTCTCACTGGATGCCGGAGATCACTGGGCCCGTTTTTCTGGGAATTTTCCCAGGGTTCCGGTGCATGAATTGTGTTTTCAGGACCGGGATAATGACCTGATCATAGCCACCCACGGAAGGGGTATCTATATTATCGACGATATCACACCACTTCAGAATCTCACCACGGATATGCTGAAGGAGGAAGTCGTATTTTTACCTACAAGACCGTTTGTGATTAAACCCGCCTCAGGAATCCAGTCTTTTAACGGCGATGATGAATTTGTAGGATCGAACCCCTCATCAGCAGTCAACATCACCTACTATCTTCATAAACGGCATATTCTGGGAGATATCTACCTCGAAGTGTATAACAGCAGCGGCACACTGGTAAAAAAGCTGCCCGCCGGAACCCGTAAAGGGATTAACCGGGTGCAATGGAATATGGTCATGAAGCCGCCTAAGGTTCCTGCTTCCGTTCAGTTACTCGGTCAGGCCATGTCCGGGCCTTCCTACCCCCCTGGCGAGTATACCGTGCGGTTGGTGAAAGGTGATAAATCATACACCGGAAACCTGCAAGTGGTTTTTGATCCGGAATCCCGCCATTCAGTGGCTGACAGGGAAATCCGACAGAATACCCTGATGAAAGCCTATCAGCTGCTCGAAGAACTGGCTTTTTCTTCAAGGCAGCTCACCGATATTTCCACCCAATCCGCGGAAATTCTCAGGCAACCTCTTTCTAAAAAACTAAAAACGGATATTCTGAGAATTTCCGGACAATCAGAAAAAATGTTGAAAGAACTTTCACCATCCCGGGTTGGTGGCATCACCGGAGAAGAAAGATTCCGGGAACGACTGGCCGATATTTATGGCGGTGTGATGGGATACGCCGGAAAACCTACCAATTCACAGTTGGAACGTTTGGCAGTTCTGGAAGCCAAAGTAAATGAGTTTGTTGAGAAATCAGACAAAATGGTGGCTGCATGTGGGGAGGGTATTAATCCTGCATTGAATAAATCTGGAGTGACACCATTCCGCTTTATATCCCGCGAAGATTTTTTTAAGGAAAAATAGAGATCATTGGATAAGATGAAAAAAAATGTTGCAGTAGTGGCCGGTGGATTTTCCGGAGAACATGGAATATCGCTAAAAAGTGCCGGGGTAGTCATGGAATCACTTGATCCCGCAATTTTTAATCCATATCTTGTGGTGATTGACAAATCGGGCTGGTATCATCAGGATAAATCAGGCAACAAATATCCTGTGGATAAAAATGATTTTTCAATCGAAGCTGAATCTACGGCATCTTCACCAAATCAAAGAGTGAATTTCGAGGTCGTTTTTATCTCTATTCACGGAACTCCGGGAGAAGATGGCAAACTTCAGGGATACTTTGAAATGCTGGGATTACCCATTACCAGCTGTAATTCCATCACTTCGGCACTAACATTCAATAAGAGTTACTGTAATAAGGTGGTGGATCATTTTGGAGTGGTCAATGTTTCCAAATCGGTGCATCTTGTTCAAAACAACAAAGACTTGTTTGCCAGTGAACTTGAACCCTTAAAGTATCCGGTATTTGTAAAACCCAATTGTGGCGGATCCAGTGTAGGAATGAGCAAAGTGCATGATCCGGGGCAGGTCTGGAATGCTGTTGACCTGGCTTTCAAAGAAGATACCGAGGTACTCGTGGAGGAATATATTAAAGGCCGTGAAATGACGTGCGGGGTATTGAGCTATAAAGGGGAGATTATTGTTTTTCCGGTTACGGAGATCATTTCAAAGAAAGAATTCTTTGACTTTGAAGCCAAATATGATCCTGATCTGGCTGATGAAATCGTGCCTGCTCAGATTCCCGGTTTTCAGAGTAAAACCATTCAGGATACCTCGGTTCAGCTTTTCCGGAAGCTGAATTGTAACGGAGTAGTACGCTTCGATTATATCCTCTGTCCTGAAGGAAGCCTTTGGTTCCTTGAAGTAAACTCAGTTCCCGGTATGACCCGTGAAAGTATTGTCCCGAAGCAGGCCCGAAGCCATGGCATGAGTATCACGGAACTGTTTACCATGATGATTGAAGATGCCTTGTGGAGGAAAAACCGGGCTGTGTCCAACATCAAATAACAGATTCTCTGGTTTGTTGCCAAATATTAAATTCCGGTTTCAGGAAATTCTTCCTCATCAAACAGAAAATTGATATCTTCTTTTGGTGCTAAAAACTCATCGTCCGACGTCCACTGATAATTATACAATCCTTCAATCAGCCTTTTCTGTTTTTCTTCTTTTGAAAGACTTTCATACCGGGCTCTGATCTCGTCGCGTTTTCTTTGTTTCTCCTCCTCAATTTCCTTTTTTACTTTCAGATAATGCGTTTCGAGCCGGTTTCTCAAAAAAGTGGAAGCCACTGAAGGAAACAGGTCAAGCAGAAGTTCCTCTTTTTCGTTCTGAGCAACCCTTACACCGCCAAATTTATCACAGATGGGATTCTCAGGACGCTGATAGGATGCATCATTAAAACCAACCTCTTTTTTTGATCCGGTAATTGTTTTCCTGAACTCAGGATCGACCGGAACCGGGGTCTTACCGTAGACCCCTTTGATAAGATTGACAAACTGAACCGAATTGCTGGTAAAGTGCGGCAATCCTTTATTTTCGTCCAGTATACAGTTTACCGCCTGTACGCCCACAATCTGGCTGGTGGGTGTTACCAATGGAGGGCAGCCCGAATGAAGCCGTACCATAGGTACCATTTCCAATACCTTGGGAAGTAGATTTTCCAGATTGTTCTGTTTGAGCTGTGCCAGCATATTGGAATACATCCCTCCGGGTATTTCAGCTTTTCGTATGCTGTCATCAGGTTCAGGCAGGTCGAAATACATCAGGATACGATGGCAGATATCGAGAAGTTGCTCCTCACGGTTTGAACCGGCATATTCAATAGCCAGATCAAAAAATTTGTCAACCTCTTTGGGGAACTGATAATTGTTGATGTCAAATTCTACAGGGAAATGACCCACACTGTCAAATTCAGCAAGCTCTTCCCTTACCTGCCTCAGAATATGGTTTGCCTGAGCTGCTGCCAGTTTGTTGATTCCTGTATCGATTCCAAGTTTATCACAGAATACCTGGATGAGTTCGAAGGGCGGATTAGATGGGCCACCTGCAAAATTCAACAGGGACGTGTCAATGATATCCACACCATTGAGTATGGCGGTTAATGCCGAAGCCAGTCCATAGCCCGGTGTACAATGAGTATGAAGATCAATGGGGATGGAAACGGTTTCTTTCAGTTTTCTTACAAGTTCGCCGGCAACTGTCGGGGTTATCAGCCCGGCCATATCTTTAATTGTCAGAATGTCAGCACCGGCAGCTTCATACTCTTTGGCTTTATGGATAAAATAATCCAGATCAAATATGTGTCTCGGAAGCTTCTTTAAATGAACCACCGCACTGGCTCTTTGCCGGAATGTGAATTTCGGATCAACGGTGTAGACAATGGCACAATCTGCTGTCCCCTGGTTTTCCTTTACGTACTTTACCGTATCGGTAATATTCCGCGTATCGTTGAGTGCATCAAATATCCTCATGATACTGATGCCGGATTGAATAGCATGGTGAATAAATCCTTTAATTATATAATCAGGATAAGGATTGTATCCAAAGAGATTTCTGCCTCTCGACAAGGCTGCCAGCTTTACTGAACCTGCCGTCTCATGGATTTTCTCCAGTCGTTCCCAGGGATCTTCGTTCAGGTAGCGCATCACGGAATCCGGAACAGCCCCACCCCAAACCTCCAATGCAAAAAAATTGGAGTTTTTAAGGTGAGGAATAACCATATCCACATGCTTTTGGGTCATACGGGTGGCAAACAAGGATTGTTGTCCGTCTCTCAAGGTGGCATCTCTGATAAGAAGTTGTTTCTTCATTATATTTTGCTAAATTTAATCTTATTGTTAATTAATTCACAATGCAAAAATATATAAAAATTTAACAGATTTTAAGAAATGTCATAATTTCCACTAATTTTTCTGTGGCAAAATATTTGATGTGCCGACGCCAACAAATTTTACAAAAATGGGACTTATATTATTCGGATTAATTTTTATTGTCAGCCTTATTGTTGAATACAGATTAAAGGCAAAAGCAAAGAAATATTCTCAGGTGGGAATTTATTCAGGAATGACAGGTCGCGAGATTGCTCAGCGAATGTTGTATGAGAACGGAATTACTGATGTCAGAATTATCTCTGTGGAAGGTCAGCTGACCGACCATTATAATCCACAGGACAGAACCATCAACCTCAGTCATGATGTGTACACAGGTAACAGTGTTATGGCTGCAGCTGTAGCGGCTCATGAAACAGGCCATGCCATACAACATGCTCAGGCCTATTCATTTCTGCAGATGCGTTCGGCTCTGGTACCGGTTGTTAGTTTCAGTTCCAAAATTGTTCAGTGGATTCTTCTGGGCGGTATTCTGTTGCTTGGGATTTTTCCGCAACTGCTTTTGATTGGTATTGTGCTGTTTGCGCTGACAACAATTTTCAGCCTTATTACGCTGCCTGTTGAATTTGATGCCTCACGCAGAGCATTGGCCTGGCTCGAATCGGGCAGGCAAATGAGCAGCACAGAACATGATAATGCCAAAGACGCCCTGAAATGGGCTGCCATGACCTATGTGGTAGCTGCACTGGGCTCCGTAGCCACTTTACTCTATTATGTTATGATCTTCCTCGGTAGTCAGAGAGATGAATAAAATGTAGCATCTCATCATTCAGCTGATACAGCTGAATGCATTTCTGAATTGTTTAGAAAATTTCTTAATAAAACTTAAATGGCTGTAATACCGGCGAACTAATTGCCGGTATTATAGTTTATTAGATTTAATATCAATAAATTTATATGAAAAAAATCTATTCTTATCTGTTGTTTTCACTGGCTATACCTGTTTACCTTATTATCACCGCCTCAAGCAGCGGTTCTCCGGGAGGCGCCTCAGGTTCACCGGGTGACGGAGCCAATACCTGCAATCAGTGCCATGTTGGCAATCCCAATACCGCTTCCAACTGGATCACTACCAACATTCCTGCCACCGGATATCTCCCCGGAGAAACCTACACCATAACCGCAACCGGAACGCACAATGGTGTTCAGCGATTTGGTTTTGAACTGACTGCCGAAGACGATGCCGGTAACAAAGTGGGCACGTTTGTTATTACAAATGCGACAGAAACCAAACTTACCAACGGTAACAAAGCAGTAACGCACAAATCAGCCGGTATTACCCCCAGTGGTAACTCCAAATCCTGGTCGGTTAACTGGACTGCTCCTACAACCAACGTAGGTGAGCTCAGCTTTTTTGCAGCTTTTAATGCTGCAAATGGTAATGGAAATACCTCCGGTGATGTGATCTATGTATCATCTCTGGCTACTTTTCCAAATACTACCTCAGTTGATGAAATGGATGATATGTACTCGTTTTATCCCAATCCGGCCCAGAATATACTCAATGTGGAGATTGCCGGAATTGAACATTCAGCCACCTTTGAAATTTTTAACCTGAACGGACAGCTGATAAAAACATATCGTCTGGATAAAGGAAACAATATCCTGAACCTGGAGCTGAATTCAAAAGGTATGTATCTCGTCAAACTTGACAATCAGAATAATTCTCAATTGAAGAAACTTATTGTACTGTAGTATTCGCAGGTTGGCTCAATATTCAGAAACCGGACTTATCAGGGGCAATCCTGTAATGTCCGGTTTTGCATTTGAATGGACGTCATCTTAAGGAATATTTCCCGGAGCTGAATATTGCGGATTTGTCAGAAATTCAAGATCAGTCAATGCTTTAAGAAAAGCGATCAGGTCGTTTTTCTCCTGTGGTGTAAGTTGCACACCTCCATGGGCAGCATGATGCATTAACGGGCTTATAGACGGGCTGATAAGAATATGATGGGAGTAAAAGTCTACGACTTCTTCCAGAGTCTTGAATCGGCCATCATGCATATAGGGTGCTGTTTTTTCAATGTTTCTCAGGGTTGGAGCTCTGTAAGCGCCAATATCCATAGGATCACCGGTTATGAGAAACCGGTCATGGGCATTACCTGAAGTTCCGTTAAACACAGTATCTTTCCCATTGTTATAAAACAGGTTGGTAGTAAACAACGGGTTACCATCGCCCCCATGACAATGAAAACAATCACCGCCTTCTTCAGTAGTAAACAGTACATAACCTCTCAATTCTTCATCAGTGAGTTGAAGTTCTCCCCTGAGATACTGGTCGAATCTGGAATTGGCAGATATCAGGGTTCTGACAAACTGTGCTATGGCTTTGCTTATCCTGTTCATGGTTATGGTACGGTCACCAAATGCTTTTTCAAACAGGGGAGGATATCCGGGAATACCATTCAGCAGGATGACGGTTTTGGAAGTATCACCGTTAATTTCATCCGGAGCTGTGATGGTCATCCTTACTATATCTTCAAGTTTTCTGAACCGGGCATCGGGATTACCGGCTTCAACCATTCCATTCCAGAAGTAGCCCTGCTGATTAAATACCAGGTTTATAAGGGGAAGCATTGAATGATGGGTATAAATTCCGGTTAAACCAAAAGGATGTCCGTTGGTAAATCTGGGATGATCCACTCCGCATTCAAATCCTTTCGACTGAATATGACAGGTAAAACAGCTCATCAATGAATCTGGCTGTGTTCGCCCGGATAACCGGCCATCATAAAATAAAATCCTGCCCAGCTCAATTCCTTCTGCAGTAAGAGGATTATCATCAGGAATGTTAAGAAGTGTGGGAAACCCAAAGGGAATTGTTATCTGATAAGGAGTTGGCTGATAAACAGGATGATCGGTCTCAGAACACGACCAAATCGCAAGAGTAAAAAGCATTATCAGAAAAATGTATTTTCTTGTTTTAAACATTTGGTATCCTTCAGATTAAGGGTAATCCATCTTGTGAAGCAGTAGTTCCACTGAATTACCTTGCAAAGGTAATAAACAGTCTTGTATTTGTTCCATGGAGAAGCTATCTAATGTTATTATAGTCCATTATGTCATTTAGGTCATTAAAGTACTCTTATTCAATCTTCTTACCTGTGTTCCTGATGTGATCACATGAATCCCATCCCTATTACAACACCGGTAATCCCGCCAAAAAAGCTATCTTTGCCCAAAATTTCCCGTATGAATTACAGAATAGGTGATAAGGTCAAATTCCTGGATACAACCGGAGGCGGCACCATATCGAAAATCATCAGTGCCAGCATGGTGTATGTTGAAATTGAAGATGGCTTTGAAATCCCGACCATGACTTCCAATTTGGTGAAAATGACCGAAGATAAAGATTCCCCGGCCAGTATTTTTGATGTACACTATACCTCCAGGCCAAAGGTGAAGGTGGAGGAAAAAAAACCTCCTGTTGAGTTTGAAAACAGGGTCAATGCACTCGAGAAATATCCGGCCAGGGGTGAGAACAAACAGGGTATTTATCTGGCTGTTGTACCCCACGACCAGCAGTGGCTCATCACCGGTATGCTTGATATTTTTCTGATCAATCATACGCCTGCTGATATCCTGTTTTCACTTTTTTTGAAAGATCCATTGGGTAAGTTCCTTGGATATGACTATGATGTAGTGCCACCGGCTTCAAAAATTCTCATTGACAGCATTGACCGGGAAAACCTTGAAAACTGGAAAGAAGGCATTGTACAGGTAATGTTTCACCTTGAAGAAAGTCTCCATGTATTTGCTCCAGCCTCCTGTACATTTAAAATAAAACTTTCCAGGCTTTTTAAGGAAGACAATTTCAGGCAGAGTTCCTTCTTAGGGCGAAAGTCATTTTTGCTTAATCTGATCGAACTGGAAAGTCATCCGCGGGTGGCAGAACATGAACTGGATCAAAAATTCGAAAATCAGGCGGTAATGTCGGAGGCAGTTCAGGCAAAAACCGAGGTTCTTATTGAAAAACACCGGGTGAGTCCGAGAGAAGCCATTGTAGACCTACATATCGGTGAGCTGGTACGGGATTATTCAAAGCTTTCCAACTCCGAGATGCTGGAAACCCAGGTACAATATTTTATAAAATGCCTTGAGAGCGCCATCTCCAACGGGTTTTACCGGGTAGTGTTTATTCACGGAGTCGGCAATCAGGTGCTTAAAAACAAGGTAAACAGAATGCTTACAGAGTATTCCGGACTTGAGGTAAGAGATGCTTCTATGGCCAAATTCGGTTATGGTGCCACTGAAGTAATTATTCCGGGTAACAAATCCTCAATGTAATTGATTTTCAAACTTTTGCCAACTATGAATATTGTAAATAAAGACGACATTTTTCCTGTAAATGTAAATTCCGAAACCGGGGATCTGGAGGCGGTAATTATCCACTCAATGGGAAGCGAAGTAGAGAATATGACTCCTGAAACGGCTGAACATGCTTTATACAGCGATATCCTGAATTTATCGGTTGCATCTCAGGAATTCTCACAATTACGGGGTGCACTGCAAAAATTTGCCAGAGTATTTGAAGTAAAGGATCTACTGGCTGATGTTTTATGTACAGGAGCAGTAAAAGCTGATCTGGTTGAAAAAGTTTGTAAAAATTGTCCTGATCCCCATGCTTTTGATTTCCTGATGGAGCAGGAACCGGTTTCACTTGCCGGTTATCTTATTGAAGGGTTGGTTCTTACACGTGACAGCCTGACCCGTTTTCTCAGTCCCAGGCGCTTTGCGATCAAACCGTTGCATAATTTTTTCTTCACCCGTGATGCTGCCATGTCGATCAACAACCGGGTGCTGGTAGGTAAAATGGCCAGCCAGGTCAGGAGCAGAGAATCGGTTATTATGGATGCTATTTTCAGTTACCATTCATCTTTTCAAACCAAAACGTTTCACATATCAGCCCATGAAAAAGGTTGTGAAAAGGTGAGCATAGAAGGCGGCGATGTTTTAGTGGCCAGAGAAGATGTTCTCTTGATAGGGCTGAGCGCACGTACCACTTCACAAGGCATTGATCAGGTAATAGAACGACTTAAGGAAATGAACGGGGTACGTCATATTATTGCCCAGGAGTTGCCCGCCGACCGGGAGTCTTTCATTCATCTTGATATGGTCTTTACCATTTTGAATCATGATGAGTGCATGATATACGAACCCGTTGTGATGCATCCTAACCGGTATAAAACCATTCATATCATTATGGATAACGGTAAGGTACGGATTACCGAAGAACTAAATCTCCTTGAATCATTGAAAAAACTGGGTATGGATATGAAACCCATTTATTGCGGAGGAACCGCTGATCCATGGACTCAGGAAAGAGAACAGTGGCACAGCGGAGCTAATTTCTTTACAGTCGGACCGGGAAAAATCATTGGATACGGAAGGAATGTATACACCATCGAAGAGCTGAGTAAAAACGGATATGAGGTTATAAGGGCAATCGATATCATGAAAGGAGATACTGACCCTCACCAATACGGTAAGTTTGTGGTTACCATCGACGGATCAGAACTTTCACGCGGAGGTGGCGGCGCCAGGTGTATGACCATGCCGGTGAGGAGGAAACTGATTGGCAATTAGTAATTAGCAATTAGCAATGAGCAAATTGTGTCTTAATAGTCTTTAATCAAGGCTTTTAAAGTTCTTAGGGCCTTATAATCGTTAAAGTTAAACTACTATGAAAGGTATACTGTTAGCAGTTTTTACAACCATTTTATTACAGTCTGCAGTGGTTTATGGCACGGTTTATCCCGTTGGATCGAGGAGTCTGACTTTTTATGACCCTGCCAGAAATAACCGGGCGGTTCCGGTTCAGGTTTATTATCCCGGAGTTCAGGCAGGAACGAATGTTCAGGTGGCTGAGGGCAAATTCCCAGTGGTGGTGTTCGGTCATGGGTTTGCTATGGTATACAGTGCTTACCAGTATTTATGGAATGATCTGGTTCCCGGGGGATACATCGTAATCCTGCCAACAACCGAAGGTTCAATTTTTCCGGCGCCCAATCATCAGCAGTTTGGCCTCGACCTGGCTTTCTGCCTCGACAAAATAAAGTCCGAAGGAGAGGTTTCCTCATCCCCGTTTTATGGAAGAATTGCTTCTACCTCTGCCATTATGGGACACTCGATGGGAGGGGGCGCCGCATTTCTGGCCTGCCAGAATAATTCTTCTGCAACTACTTTAGTAACTTTTGCGGCAGCCAATACAAATCCATCCGCTATTACCGCTGCCCAGTATGTGACCATTCCCTCCGTAGTATTTGCAGGCGCGAATGATTGTGTTACCCCTCCTTCCGGGCATCAGATTCCTATGTATAATGCCCTGGCAACGAGTCAGAAGATGATGATTACCATTCAAGGAGGAGGTCACTGTTATTTTGCGGATTATAATTTCAACTGCGCCTTTGGTGAAGCCACCTGCAGTCCGTCTCCTGCCATTACACGATCAGAACAGCAATCGGTAATCCTTGATTATCTGAATCTGTATTTTGATTATATCCTTAAAGGAAGGTGCAACTCATGGGGTGCGCTGAATGACAGCCTGAATATTTCATCCAGGATCACCTTTCAGAAAAGCTGGACAGCCTTGCACCAGCCCCATGAATTAAACCTGAAACCGGGGTGGAATAACATTTCTACTTATATCAACCCGCTGAATGATTATCTGTGTACCCTCTTTGATCCTGAATATCTTCACGGTTTTATTGGAATACAGAATCTTTCAGGCAGTTATTATCCTTCCGGGGGTATCAAAACGTTGGCTGAATGGAATTCTGAATCCGGGTACTTCCTCAAAGTCAGCCAGCCTGATATTTATTCGTTCTGCGGAACTCTGTTAGCCAATGCTCCCCTTGAATTGGAAACAGGATGGAATCTGATACCGGTTTCGGTTAATTGTCTGGTTGATACGGATTATGTTGTGCAGGTGCTTGGTAATAAGCTGCAACTGATCATTGAGCCTGATAATGGTTTGGTTTGCTGGCCGTCACAGAATATCTCCACTCTTCAAAATCTTATACCGGGAAAATCCTACCTGATAAAAGTAAGCCAGAACAGCAGTCTGACCTTTCCGGAATGTGAGGGAAATCCGTAGAAAATAATTTATGAATTCCTTTGTTTTTATGTCTGCCCTACGGGCATCATGGGGATCGTCGGTTGCGTCTGGCTACAGATATGTCTGCCCTACGGGCATGAATGGGTGGTTCCGAAAACCATTTCCTACAAAAATGTCTGTCCTACGGGCATATATGTGTGATTCCTAACCATTTCCTGCAATGGACTCGTTGACATTCTAAAAATGCACCGAAAAGCTGAAGTTAAAGGTTCTTCCAAACGACCAGTAACCTCTGAAACTGTTGATTTCATGGGTGATTCCGTCTTCACCACGCACTATATAACTGTCATTGAGCGCATTGAAACAACTAATACCCAGTCGTGCGCTTTCGTTGAACAGGGTCAAGGGCATCCCCAGGTGGAAGTCGAGGGTTTGGTATGTTGGGATTCGAAAAGGCTGTTCCCTGTCGGATGGATTATTTCGGGTAGTCGGATCAAATTCAGCATAAAGCCTGTTGTAATAAACCCATTGGGCTTTCAGATCAAAAAGGCCCAGTATTTTCATATTCAGTTCAGCGCCAACCTGATCCTGTGGAGCGCCTCCCACAAACAGCCCGTTAGCATAAACTGACGTGGTATCAGTGGGAATGTTCTGATCATTATACTGTATCGCCATAACATCATTTTGCCATTTCCAGTTGCCGTATGAGCCGAATACATTGATGGTCATTGTTTTCCAGAGCCTGGTTCCCGCTTCTATTTCAATTCCATAGTGAAGTGCATCCAACCCCCGAACCAGGGCCCTGGTTTGAAGTAAGGTTTCGAGTTGAGTATATTCTTTTGAAAGGAACGATTTGTCATTCCAGCGTGTGTAATATCCGGTTAATGTCAACTCATTGAAACCTCTTTTCAGCTGATACCCCAATTCACCGGTATAAATAGTTTCGTTCACAATTTTTTCAGAGGGAACATTGGTATAATTACCGAATACGAATTTGAAATAGGGTACCCGGTTAAAATATCCCCCGCTGGCGAAAATTCCCTGATGCTCGTCAATGCTGTAAAAAATTCCGGTTTTAACATCCCATCCTGGTTTGGTAATTACCTTACTTTTAATATTACTCACATAGTTGTATTTGTCATAACGTTGATACCAGTTTTCAGTGGCAGAAACGGAAAGGAAGGCATTAATGCGGCTGTCTTCATATTTCAACTGGCCAAACAGGTTGGCAAAATTGATAATAGAACCATTATGGATTTTAATGATATCACCCACAGATTTTACCGGATTTCGTCCGGATCCGCCTTCAACTGCCCAGGAATAATTATCGGTAAAGAAGTCGCCACCGAGGAGATCGGTTATTTTTTCAGAAAGTGTCGACTTGAAATACCGGTAGTGCCATCCTGCGGTTAAGGTCAGATTTTCATTGACTTTATGGTCAACATTTGATAATACACCTGCCCATTGATGGCTGGCCAGAAAATGGGTCTGTACATTTTTCGAGTAACCTGTCACCATTTCGCCGGTATACAGCATGGCCGTATCACGGTGATTTGCATTATTTTCGTAAATAGCCTCCCAGTCGATCTGTCCCGATGGGTTCCGGTACTGAAAAATGGATGGGGTCATGTAGTCATGGGCTTCGCTCCATTTGCCTCCTCCTGATCCGGGTGTATAATACAGAGAGTTGGCAATAAATGTGCGATCAGATAACTTCCAGTAATGGTTTATTGTAAAATAAGGCTTGAAATAAAAATTTTCGGAAGCATTGTTGATTTTGCCATTGTAACTGCCCCAATCCTTATTATATTTATTTCCATAGAGATCAAATTCCTGTTTGGTAATCAGCAGGTTACGCTGCCCGTGACGTTCAGGTCCGCCAAGACCGGTGAAGACCAATAAATGCTTAGGGTTGATTTCCTTGCTGATCGATAAGTAGAATCCCCAGCTGTTTACATATGTGGCATCGATGTATCCGGGACCGTTTGTATGTGAGGCTAACACGCTCACAGCCATATTATTTTCGAGTTTTCCGGTTGAGTGGCTCAATGAGGTGCTAAGGTTGCCATAGTCTGTCAGGCTGAATTGCAGGGAGCTGCCTTTGTCAAGTTCTACAGGATTAGAAACAATATTGACGGTACCACCGACTGAGTTTACCGCTACTCTGGATATCCCCATGCCTTTTTGAACCTGGATACTTTGGGTGGCGGAGGTTAGTCCCAGCCAGTTATTCCAGTAAACCAGGCCATTTTCAACGCTGGATATAGGGACACCGTTAAGCAGTAAAGCCAGATTTTCCTGATTAAAGCCCCTGATAAACAGCGAAGCATCACCACTACCGCCTCCCTGCCGTACCGCATATACTCCGGCTGTGGAATTCATTACCATGGGAAACGGCCGGTCGCCCAGTTGCTGCCTGATTTCACCGGACGTGATATTGGATACGGCTACCGGGCTTTGCCGGTCGATGGATCTTGAGGCAATTACGCTGACTTCATTGAGCCCAATTACCGCTTCCTGCAAAACGATTATTCCAAGGTTGATTGATGTATCTGATTTTGCATCAAGCAGTAGTTTGTAATCTCTATAGCCCTGATGTGTAATAAGCAGACTTATTATTCCTTTTTCAGCCCGGATGGCAAAGGAACCGTCAATTTCTGAAGTCGTTCCGGTGTTGGTTCCTTCGAGCATAACAGAAACATCGCCAATAGTATTCTGATGGCTGTCGGTAATTTTCCCTTTTAAAACAACCTGGCCTTGTGACGCAATGCACAGGCATAAGAAGATAATCATCCATGGAAAATGCGTTTTTTTCATAACTGCTTTGATTAGACTGACTTTTTCATTTTTTGGAAAAAAATAACCCCGGACTAATTCATCGGGGTTGGCATCATCAAAGGCAGAAAAATAAACTGAACCAGCAGGCAAATGCTTATGATGATCAATTCTTCTCCCATCCAGACTTTACGGTCGGTTCAGGAATTTCACCTGACAGGGCCGGCTTTGGGCAGGCTTCGTGGACTATAACCACCGGTTAGGAATTGCACCTTTTCCCGAAGAATTAATTTTAACGGAATTGTTTATTCCATTGTGCGGCAAAAATAAAAATTCTTTTGTTAATTGATTAACAATACTCAAAAAATCTTCTGATTAATCTCAAATGGTGTGAATATGACTGACTATCAGAACTATATATCCCGAAATGATCTACAGTATCTATTTTAACTTTTCCGGAAGCATGAATGATTTTCCCATCACCGAGGTAAATACCCACATGGGTAATCTTTCCTTCAGGGTTTTCGAAGAAGCAGAGATCGCCAACCTGAGATTCCTCGATAAAACTTACCTCAGTTCCCTGTCCGGCTTGCTGTGCAGCATCCCTCAACAGTATTATGCCATTGAGTTTGAATACCATCTGGACAAAGCCCGAACAATCGATACCAAAGATGGAACGTCCTCCCCATAGATACGGAGCATTCAGGTAACTGAGTGCAGCTGAGGTAATTTTTTCAGGGTTCACCGGTAAAGCCGGAACCAGGGATGCTCCTTCAAACTTATACCGGAGGCCATTCATGGTAAATATATCATTTCTGAGATCATGCAGCGAACTTCCCGATACCACCGGGAATTTGATTCCGGTTGATTCAAGGGTAATCCAGGATACAGCATTACTCACGATTGGCCTCGTGGGTATATTTTCTGATTCGTTATAGGCTGTAAAATCTGGAGCAGCAATCCAGCCTTCATAATGGTCGAAATGTAGCCTGATTTGAAACCATCCCTTGCTTTCAAGAATTACTTCGTAGGTTTCGCCGAACAATAGCTGAGTAGCCATCTCTGCGCGATGAGAAGCCCCGGAACGAACCGGAATGTGACTGAGCAAACATATTCCAATCATATTTAATCTTTGGGTTGGTAAAAAGTCACGGTATTATTTTCCCTGAAACTCCTGGTAAAACCTCCTGAGTGCATCGTCCACATTTTCAAAGGCAATGAAGTGGTTTTCACAACCTTTGCGTGAACAAATGTTAACTTTACCGCCAATATCAATCATGAAGGATACCATGTGCGAATGGCACTTTTCACAGGTGGAAGGGGTAGTAAGCAGTTGGTTACAGTGAGGGCAGTAAAAGGTAACTTCTTCGCCATCATCCACTGCAAAGTCAATGCGATGTACATAGGAACCGTAAACAGAGCTCAACCGGAGCGTGCCCCTGGCCGATGGTGTATTGCAATTAAGTTTGATGCTGGGTTTATGATCCAGCAAAGTATCCTGATCCATCAGACTTTTATTGCAGACTGGGCAACATACGCGTAATGATATTAGTTTTTCCATGGTTACTTTTCAGGTTTGAGTGAACAGGCAAATATACAATAATAACAATTTTATGCAAAGGCATATTAGGGGATACTTTAAATAAACCTGTAAACCAGAATTTAACGTATTTTTGCCGGTTATAATAAAATTGTTTCATACCATAAACCCTTAAAATACGATAATATGTGTGGTACATGCGGATGTGGAAACGATGATAATATTCTGTTCAGAAAGCCTGGTGAGATGCCCGTTTTCAATCACCAGCACAAATACCGGCATACCCATAAACATAACCATGACGGAGTGGAGCACGAACATGATCATGAGCACCATTATCACCATACACACGACGGGCGTGGTGCCCACGACCATGAGAAGCACGATCATCCCGGAGATCATGTCCATTCTCATGATGGCCATGAAATGGTAGTTAATTCTCAAAGGGAAGTCGAAGTTCAGACGGATGTGCTTTCTTTCAATAAATTAAGAGCTGAAAGAAACAGAGGATACTTTGAAGCTTTGAAGATTACAGCCTATAACATGGTGAGTTCACCGGGATCGGGAAAAACTTCCGTTCTGGAAAGAACCATTCAGTTGCTTAAGGATAAAATCTCCTTTTTTGTCATTGAAGGCGACCAGCAAACCATGCTCGATGCCCAAAGGATTGATGCACTTGGGATTCCTGTAGTCCAGGTCAACACCGGTAGCGGATGTCATCTGGATGCAGCCATGGTGGCCAAATCGTTTGAGAAGCTTGAACTTAAACCGGGATCAACCTTATTCATCGAAAATGTCGGAAACCTTGTTTGCCCTTCACTGTTCGATCTGGGTGAAGCCTGCAGGGTAGCCATTATCAGCACCACCGAAGGGGACGACAAACCGCTTAAGTACCCCGATATTTTTGCTTCCTCGGATATTTGCCTCATCAATAAAATTGATTTATTGCCATATCTCGACTGCAATATGGAAGTTATAAAACAGAATGCCCTGAAAGTTAATCCGAGTCTCCTGTTTTTTGAATTATCAGCTAAAACAGGTCAGGGATTTGAGGCCTGGCTGGAATGGATTCGATTGAATCAAAGAACATAATGATTTGTGCTACCAGGACACAAAAACACAAAGATTCCGGAAAAGACGGCCCTATTACCTCAGTCAATGCGCTAAAAATGGATTGCTCTAAAACTTCCTCGGTTCAAATCCTTCGAGGTTGATGATGGAGGCGCTGCTCCCCGTTGCCCGGATCACAAATAATCCTTTATTACCTGCCATTCAACGAGTTTTCCCCACTGGGAATTGAACAACTGATCAAGGGCTTTAATTCGCTTGTCGCTTTCTTTAAACTGATCGGCTACTTCTTTGAATTTTTCGTTGAGAACCCTTTCGGATTCATTAAGTCCTTGCTCTGATTCTTTAAATTGATGATCAGTTTCCTTAAACCTTTCGTCAGTTTCGCGGAACATGTCTCTGACTTCCTGAAACATAATCCAAACATTTTCAAAATTTAATGGCTACTCAAAGCAAATTCTTTGGTACTTTAAGCGTCTTTTCAGTAAAGCAAGCCAGGAATCAGAGCAGATCAGCGTGAACACCGGTCAACTTGTATTTCTTTGCATTCTTCGCGTCATCTTTGTATTTTCTTTGCGTGAAAATCATCAATCATCAATCATTAATCATCAATCGTCAATTCTTTAATCAGTATCCCTTTTCAACGGTTATCCGGATGCTGGTTTTCCTCCCCTGGTCATCTGCACAGGAGATGGCATTTTTACCAATTTCGGGAGTGAAGAATACCTTTTTGTTTACCGGCGCCGACATGTAGAACCGCCTGTTTATAAACCAATACACCGTTGCTGTACCCGGAGCACACCAGGCCTGAAGGCTTAATTGCTGACCGGGATTGATCAGCAGGTAACCGGCTCCGTTCGTTAAGGTAGCAATTACCGGTGAAGTGCCTTCGCCCAGTCTTTCACATCCGGGATTATGCGGCGGGATTTTGTCACTGGCAATATTCTCCGATTCGTAAAAAAGAGACAGTCCGGGGTCGGGATTGGGATATAGTTTTATTTTGTAGCCTGATTCGGGCAGGCAGTTCCGGCAATAAGACATTTTTTCCTTCGGGTCCGCATAAACGGCCTTCAGATGAGAGCAAATCCGGGATTTTGATATTCCCGGAATATAATAATCCAGCGTCAGGTCGTGGCAGCAGGTATCGGGAGGCAAACCCGATTTATTACATACGATCCGGGTTGTTAAGGTTTCGGGAGGTATGAACCAGTGATCACCTGAGCTGGGATTAATAATTCTGAAAATGTCAAACAACAGGGGAACCGCAATATCTGACCCGCTGAGACCGGGTGCTCCCTTATTATTAAAATTACCCAGCCATACCCCAACACAATATTTAGAGTTGTAACCAATAGCCCAGGCATCTCTGCGGCCATAGGAAGTGCCCGTTTTCCAGGCTATTTTGGGGATATCAGTGCGGTCAGTAAATTCATCGGGCAGATCAGGCCGTTTCAGGTTGGTCAGGATTTCTGTAATCATATAAGCCGATTCCCGGCTGAACAAGGTATCGGATATTGGTACAGATGGATTGACAGTCATTGTAATAGGCCGATAAACACCCTGATTGGCCAGGCAGGTATATAATCCACAGAGTTGCAACAGGTTTACCCCGCAACCTCCCAATATCAGTGACAACCCCATTTTTTGTCTGTTTTCAGAAATCCAGCCCAGTCCACCCCGGGCAAGAAGTTCGGTGAACTTATCCAGTCCGGTTTCCGATAATAATTTAACTGCCGGAATATTCAGGGAAAGCGCCAAAGCATCCTCAACTGTGGTAGTTCCACGATAATCACCGTCATAATTGTCGGGTTCATAACCGTCGAAATTATAAGGTATATCAGTGACCGTTGATTTTGGCGTGCATACACCCAAATCGAAGGCAAGTCCGTAGAGAAAAGGTTTCAGGGCGCTTCCCGGTGATCTGATGGCTCTTACCCCATCAACCTGACCCTGGTGAAAAACATGGTGAAAATCGGCGGAGCCCACATAAGCCTTCACCTGGTTTGTGGTTACATTCACTACAACCACAGCGGCATTGGTAATACCTGAATTTATATATCTGCGGACATATTTGCCGGTAAGTTCCTCTGCCTTTTTTTGTGTCCTGTGATCCAATGAAGTATGAATTGTTTGTAAATCGGGACATTTATTTCTGAGATGCAGACTTATATGGGGCGCCAGTCTGGGTAAAGGGTGAAATTGTGCCGGTTCATTTTCTGATAAAGCATCGGTGATGATTTCACGGGCAAAAAGACCCGCATTTTCAAATTTTCTGAGCCAGATATCGCGTTTTGACCTGAGGCCTGAAAAATTGTTTAAAGGATTTAGCAGGTTAGGATTATTGGGAACCAGTGTAAGATGGGTAATCTGAGAGAGGCTCAGATTAACGGGTTGCTGCTCAAACCATATGAGGGAAGCAGTTCTAACGCCTTCAATATTTCCTCCATAAGGCAGAAGATTAAGATACATAATCAGAATTTCCTTTTTTGAATAATGAAACTCTAATTGTACAGCCCGCATCATCTCCATTATTTTATTCAGATAGGTTCGGGGCTGTCTGTTTAACATCCGGGCTACCTGCATGGTAATGGTAGAAGCTCCGGAAGTTCTTCTCCCTTTCACCATATTGTTGAATCCTGCCCGAAATATGGCAAAAGGGTTAATTCCAGGATGCATGTAAAACCAGCGATCCTCTTTAAAAAGAAATGTTTTTTCCAGAGCTGGATTAATATCTTCGTGGTTCAACGGCAGTCGCCATTTCTGATCCCGGCTGAGAAAGGCATGAAGTACCCGGTTGTCATCCGATTTCACTTCCTTTGAATAATCCGGCATTTCGGATAGAGGACTGATAATGTCAATACATCTGATTAAAACCACCAATATTCCCGGAAGAAATATTAACCATTTGATGTTAGTGTCAAGTATTTTCATAATTTTGCAGCCCGAAATTCCGGATAATAAAAAGCCCTTGAATTTCTGTTAGTTAACCCATTTATTAACCCGGTACGAAAGTACCACAAAAAAAATTATGAATGTCGTCAGAAGAAGTTAATGTTAATCCAAACGCTGAGGAAACCGTAGAAACTACCCCTGTTCCCCAGGCTGAAGTACAGGCACCTGTTGTACAGGTTGAAGAAACTGTTGCAGTTGTTGAGGAGGCTGTTGTAGAAACGGTTGAAGAGCCCAAAGCCGTTGAGCCGGTGGATGAAAAACCTGTTGAAAAGCCCGCTTTTAAGTCAGAAGTTAAAAGACCTGCTGCCCCACAAGCTGATTTCGACTGGAACTCGCTGGGTAAAGCCCAGGATATCTACTCAGTTAAGGATCGTGAAAAACTGGAAGATTTGTATGAACAAACCCTGAAGTCGGTAGTTGACCATGAAGTGGTCATCGGACGTGTAGTGGGTTTCGACAGCCGTGAGGTGATTGTCAATATTGGATTTAAATCAGATGGGGTGATTCCTCTGAATGAACTCAGATATAATCCGAATCTGAAAATCGGGGATGAAATCGAAGTATATGTTGAAAGCCAGGAAGACAACACCGGCCAGCTTCTTCTTTCGCACAAAAAAGCCAGGATTCTGAAATCATGGGATCGCGTAAATGAAGCCTTTGAAACCGAAGAGGTAATTATGGGCTTTATTAAATCGAGAACAAAAGGCGGTTTGATCGTAGATGTGTTCGGAATTGAGGCCTTCCTTCCCGGTTCACAGATTGATGTGAAACCGATCCGTGACTACGATCAGTTTGTCAATAAAACCATGGAGTTTAAAGTAGTAAAAATCAACCACGAATACAAGAATGTGGTGGTTTCTCATAAAGCCCTTATTGAACGCGAACTTGAACAGCAGAAAGCCGATATCATTGCCAAGCTTGAAAAAGGTCAGGTACTTGAAGGCATTGTCAAGAATATCACTTCATACGGCGTATTTATTGATCTCGGCGGTGTTGACGGTCTTATCCATATTACCGACCTTTCATGGGGTCGTATCAATCATCCGGATGAAATTGTACAACTTGACCAGAAACTTAAAGTGGTTATCCTCGACTTTGATGAGAACAAGAAACGTATTGCGCTGGGTCTCAAACAACTCACACCTCATCCATGGGATGCCCTGGATCAGAATCTCAAAGTGGGTGATAAAGTACGTGGTAAAGTGGTGGTTCTGGCTGATTATGGAGCTTTCATCGAAATCAAACCGGGAGTTGAAGGACTTATTCACGTATCTGAAATGTCATGGTCGCAACACCTTCGCACGGCCCAGGATTTCCTGAAGAGTGGTGATGAAGTGGATGCCATAATTCTGACGCTTGACCGTGAAGAGCGGAAAATGTCGCTTGGTATGAAGCAACTGATCCCCGATCCATGGGAAAATATCAAGGATAAATATCCGGTTAAATCAAAACATGTTGCCACTGTCAGAAACTTTACCAATTTTGGTATTTTCGTGGAACTGGAAGAAGGGGTTGACGGGCTGATCCATATATCTGACCTTTCGTGGTCGAAGAAGATCAAGCATCCGGCAGAGTTTACCAAGATCGGTGAGCAGATCGAAGTAGTGGTGCTGGATATCGATGTGGAAAACCGCCGGTTAAGCCTCGGACACAAACAACTTGAAGAGAATCCCTGGGATGTGTTTGAAACCATTTTCACTGTAGGATCAGTACATAAAGGAACTGTTTCAGCTCCGGCTGATAAAGGTGTGGTAATCACCCTGCCTTATGGAGTGGAAGGATTTGCACCCCAGCGTCATACCCTGAAGGAAGATAATTCCGTTGCCAAAGTTGATGAAACACTTGACTTCAAGGTGATTGAGTTTTCAAAGGAAAATAAGAAGATCGTGGTTTCCCACTCCAAGATCTGGCAGGATCAGATGGCTGCAGAAAAAGCCAAAGACCAGGAAAAGATCAGGTCTGCAGAAAACTCAACTTCGCAGTCGGTTAAAAAACTGAAAGATAATCTGGAAAGAACTACCTTAGGTGATATTGAGGCATTGGCCAATTTGAAATCTGAAATGGAAGAATCAGCCCGTAAAAAGCTGGAGATCAGAGCTCAGAAGCAGGCTGCCCAATTAAAGCTTAAAGAAGAGTCGGAAGAATCCGCAACCGAGTCGGAAGTGACTGAAGTGACTGAAGTTGCTGAAGTTGAACCGGTGTTGGATTCTGAAGTGTCAGTTGTTGATTCAGTTGAAGTTGCTGAGGAAACCGGTTCCTCTAAAGAGGCTGATGTTGCCGAAGCTGATGCTGAAGAAGCCTCAGACAAGGCATAAGTAATACAGAATGATCAGGTTGAACGAAAAGTCAACCCATTAACTGATTAACCCGTAGTTTTCCGTTTAAACGGCAACTACGGGTTTTTTAATACAACAAAACAACGATGAAAAAATTCAGTATACTGGTCTTGGGATCAAGTTCAGCCATGGCCACCCCTCACCGGGATTTGAGCGGTCAGGTAATCAATATCAATGAAAAACTGATTCTGGTCGATTGCAGTGAAGGTACCCAAAATCGTCTGAGATACCATAAGATCAGGTTTTCGAGAATCAATCATATTTTTATCAGTCATCTGCATGGGGATCATTTTTTTGGGCTGATCGGGTTGTTGTCCACCATGCATCTTACAGGCAGAACGGCACCATTGAAGCTGTTTGCCCCGGTTGAATTAATGGAAATTATTGATTTACAGCTTCGTATTACCGATACTCAATTGAAATTTGAAATAGATTTTTTGGCGGTGGATACCCGTCAATCCAAAATGATCTGTGACGAGGCAGATTTTTCCGTTACCACCATTCCATTAAATCACCGGATTGAGTGTTGCGGATTTTTGTTCAGGGAAGCCTCCCATCCGCGTAAACTCAGGAAAGATATTGCCTTCCTTGAAAATATCCCGTATTCGGAGATCAACAGGATAAAAGGAGGCGCTAATTACCGGACTCCGGATGGCAGATTAATATTGAATAAAGACCTGATAATGAATGACATCCGGCCACGGACCTATGCATATTGTTCTGATACCGCATTTCATAAACCTGTAGCCGATTTGGTAAAAGGTGTTGATTTACTGTATCATGAAGCCACTTTTGGAAATGACCGGTTGGAAAATGCTGAGGAAAAATTTCATTCAACAGCAGAACAGGCGGCTACAATTGCAGTGATGGCGGATGTAAAGCAATTAATGATCGGGCATTTTTCAACCCGGTATGATGACCCTTTGATCCTGCTTGAACAGGCACAGGCAGTATTCCCCAATACTATTGCGGCCAGGGACGGGCTTATTATCGATATATATTAAAAAAAAACCCCTTTGCAGGGGTAAGAAAGCAGGTAAGTATGATCAGGAACCTCTTCGCTCCTGGATTCTTGCTTTCTTGCCTTTTAAACCTCTGAGGTAAAAAATACGGGCACGGCGAACCACACCCTTTTTATTGATGTCGATTTTTTCAATAAAAGGAGAGGCGACCGGGAAAATTCTTTCCACTCCCACATTTCCTGAGATTTTGCGAACTGTAAAGGTTTCGGTTACCCCTGAACCTCTTCGTTGCAAAACAACTCCCTGAAAGTTCTGAATACGTTCTTTGTTACCCTCACGGATTTTATACTGAACGGTAATGGTATCGCCAGCCGCAAAAACGGGTAATTTAGGTAGTGAAGTTAAGCCTTCAACGTAGGTTACAAGTGCGTTCTTTCCCATGGCTTATCGTGATTTTTTCAATTTTAAATAAGGGTGCAAATATACAGTTTATTTTAAATCAAAAAACTGATGCCTGAAAAAAAATCAAAATTGACAGGTTTTATTTCCCTTGCCATAGTTCCCATGCTTTATCAGCTTGAATATGAAGCATTTGGATGCCGTTTTTTACCCGCGTACCCTGTTCCAGTCCTTTTCTGAGAAACAGTGTTAATTCAGGATTGTAAATCAAATCGTATAAAATATGATTTTTGCTGAGTAAATGATAAGGAATTTCCGGACAGTTTTCCGAGTCGGGAAACATACCGACTGGGGTTGTATTAATTATTAATGTAAAGCTGTTGAGCAGTCCGGTGCTGATGTCACCATAGCTGATCATTCCTTTGTGTCTGGGATAGCGTGAAACCAACACAAAAGGGATGTTTAACTTGTCCAGCACATAACTTACTGCACCGGAGGCGCCTCCGGTGCCGAGGATCAAAGCGCCGTTAACCGGCATCAGCCCGGAAAGAGAAAGCTCAAATCCTGTTATATCGGTATTATAGCCTGCGAGGATCGTATTTCCTGCTTGCCTGATAATTCTGATGGTGTTAACCGAACCGGCTGCTGTGGCCTCATGATCAATCCAATGAAGAAACGGGATGACAGCTTTTTTGTAAGGAATGGTTATATTCAAACCCTCAAGATCAGGGTATGTCTTAACCAGTTCATGAATCCCGGCAATAACAGGTAAGGGAAAAAGATCATACCGGCAACCGGTTATGTTTTCGTCTCTGAATTTATGCTCAAAATAACTGGCAGAAAAGGAATGCTGAAGAGATTTACCGATCAGTCCGAACCGCCTCATTCCATAAAAATCTTTAAATGTCAGATAATTAGAATATTATGCTGTAGCTGCAGGATTTTTTTCTTTCCCATTCTTTTTAAAACTCTTGTACATCAGGTAACCAATAGCCAGCACCCCACCAATGAGGAAGACTATGGAGATTTCATGATAATACAGTTCCAGCAGTTCCTTTTGTGAATACAGAAAATAACCCAAAAGCGCCAGAATCACATTCCAGATCATGCTGCCCAGGAAAGTATAAATGGCAAAATCGCGCAGATTCATTTTTGCTAAACCTGCAGGAATGGAGATTAATTGTCTGATGGCCGGGATCAGTCTGCCAATAAAAGTGGATATACTGCCATTTTTAAGAAAATATTTTTCAGCTTTTTCTACACCTGAAGCATTGATAAGTAACAGGTTGGCTATTCTGGTATTGGCAAAAGCATATACAAGTTTCCTGCCCAGGAACAAAGCGATGTAATAATTGAAAAATGCGCCGATCAATGCACCAAAAGTTCCGAAAAATACTACCAGATAAATATTGAGTTCTCCCTGCGCTGCTTTCCAGGCTGCCGGAGGAATCACCACTTCGGATGGAAAGGGAATAAATGAACTTTCTACTGCCATCAGTAAGGTGATGGTGAAGTAATTGATATGATTCATGTACCAGTCGATGTAAGGCTGAAAGAATTCTATCATAGGTAAGGGATTTATGATTTACAATTTTCGATTTACGATTGATTAATTTAAAAATATGGAAATGAAATATTGTTCACTATTTAATGGTCTTGACGAGCGAATCGAGATATATCTCACTTCGTTCGGGAAGACTCTTTGACAGTCAATCTAACGAACTGTATTTCAATCTATAATCTATAATTTATAATTTATAATAATTTTTTGAAACTTATGCCGGATACCGTAACTTACTATTGAAGTTTAACTATCAACAACGTTTGCACTAAACCCTGTGGTTTTCCACCATTTCGATCAGTACCTGATTTTCTCTTAATTCGGGCATTTCTTCGAAAAAGGATTCATGAAGGTCGAAATTGATGGATAGTGCGTTGTCAAAAGTTTTATAGCTGTCTTTAAGCTGTCCTGCCTTAATCTGAATGGCTGACAGCCAGTACAAATAAAAAGCATCTGTGTCGTTTTCGTTGAATTTGAGGCCTTTAAGTAAAATTGAAAGCGCTTTTTTAGGAAGTCCCAGGTTGGAAATCATGATGGCGTATTCCAGATGGGCATCCGGGAAATCGGGTTCCAGAGAAATGACAGTCTGGAAAGCTTTTTCTGCATCTTCATAGGCATCACAGTTTCTGAGGATATCTGCCAGCATGAACCATGTTGCCGGATTTTCCTTGTCGCATTCCACGGCTTTGCGGGCATATTTAACGGCAATAAAACCAAATCCCCTTTCATAATTCAACATAGCGAGGCTGATCCAGGCTTCGGCAAAATCATCTTCAAGTTCTACTGCCTTATGATAATATGAAATGGCCTGATCAATTTTTTTAAGCCTTTCATAACAGTTTCCGAGGTTAAAAAAAACCCTGGCTACGGGAACGTCGTGTTTTACTACTTCAAGGTAATGATCCACGGCTTCTTCAAATCTGCCCAGGGATTCGTACACTCCGGCTTTATCATAATAGGCCATACCTGATAAAGGATCAATGGCAATGGCGTATTCATAGGCTTCAAGTGCATTTTCGTATTGCTTCAGCTTGCTGTAAATATATCCGAGGTTGGCCCAGGCTTCATATGAATAAGGATGAAGATCAATGACTTCGTTCATCAGTGGTAGCAGCTCTTCAATCCTGTCGTCGAGTTCATACACTGACGGAAGCAGGTTGAGGACTTCAATATTGTAGGGGTCGATCCGGATGGAACGGTTGAAACATTCAATGGCTTTTTTGTAATTCAGTTCCAGTAAATATACATGACCCATCTGCTGGTAAACATATTCGGGATATTCATGATCTTTAAGCGCTTTTTTGTATTCGTTGATGGCCCGTTTGTAATATCCTAAATTTTGATATACGTTGGCTTTTTCAACGAATATTTCAGAACTGTCAGGTTCAATTTTTTCAGCGAATATAAGCATTTCAAGGGCTTTTTTCGGTTTTCCCTCGTACATGAATGATTGTGCCTTCTTGACGTAGAAGGTAGCAACTTCAGGATAGGTTTTCAAAGCAAAATCAATTACCTGATTTGATTTTTTCAGTTCACCCGAAAAAAAATAATGGTCGATCAACAGATCCAGTTCCGTTTCATCGAAAAAAGAATTTGTTCCCTTCTTCAACGAATTCTCGAACCTTTTCCTCAGATTTTCAATGTATTTCTGGTCTTCAGAAAAATCAGACTGCATGTATCTATATCATTTACAATTTGCAAAAATACTCAAAAATAGATTCCTGACTCAAAATATTGTTTTTCAAATCATCATGTCCCTGTAATTTATTTTTATTTGTGAAGTTAATTACCTTAATTTGTCGGTGTGAAAATGAAACTTAAGGTTCTTTATAAAATATTCTAAAACAACAGATTACTATGTCTTTAATTAAATCGATATCCGGAATTCGTGGCACTATTGGCGGAAAAGCAGGTGAGGGGCTCAGTCCTGAGGATGTTGTCAGGTTTACATCGGCTTTTGCGGCTTATCTGGGAAACCGTTCCGGAAAAACTGCCCTAAAGGTTGTGGTAGGTCGTGATGCGCGTATTTCAGGGGAGATGGTTTACCACCTGGTGGCCGGAGCTCTTTCCGGAATGGGTGTGGAGGTGCTGAATGCCGGGCTATCTACTACACCTACGATTGAAATGGCTGTACCGACCCTCCATGCAGACGGTGGAATAATTATAACAGCCAGTCACAATCCCAAGAACTGGAATGCCCTGAAGTTGTTGAACAATACCGGTGAATTCCTGTCGGCGGCCGAAGGAGAAGAATTATTATCGATTGCTCAGGGTCAGTTCTATAAATATGCTGACGTAAATAAGCTTGGAAAAATTACCGATGTACCGGGGATGATAGAGGATCATATTCAGAAAATATTGTCACTGCCATTGGTAAATGCAGAAGCCATCAGGAAAGCGAATTTCAGCGTTGTTGTGGATTGTATCAACTCTACCGGCGCGATTTCGGTGCCACCGTTACTCGAAAAGTTAGGGGTGAAAAACATAAAATTACTTTATGGTGATCCAACCGGTAATTTTGCCCACAATCCCGAGCCATTGCCTGAAAACCTGAGAGACTTGTCAAAAGAGATGGAAACCGGTAAATATCATGTTGGTTTTGCGGTGGACCCCGATGTTGACCGCCTCGCTATTGTGGAAGAAGACGGCAGCATGTTTGGCGAAGAATATACACTGGTGGCTGTAGCCGATTACATCCTGAAACATCAACCCGGCAATACAGTGTCAAATCTGTCGTCAACAAGAGCTTTGAAAGATATCACTGAAAAACACGGTTCCCGTCATTTCAGTTCGGCAGTGGGAGAAGTAAATGTGGTAGAAGAAATGAAAAAACAGAACTCGGTGATCGGAGGTGAAGGTAATGGAGGAATCATTTATCCTGACCTGCATTATGGAAGGGATGCACTACTGGGAATCGCTTTATTCCTTAGCCATTTGGCCACTTCCGGTAAAAAATGCTCGATGCTCCGGAGTACCTATCCCAACTATTTCATTTCCAAAAACAAGATTGAGCTTCAGGACAAGATAGATATTCAGCTGATTTTGAACGGTATTATTGAGAAATACCGCAAGAACCCGATCAATTCCGTTGACGGGGTCAGAATTGAATTTGGAAATGACTGGGTGCATCTCCGCCGGTCAAATACAGAACCTATAATCAGGATTTATGCGGAAAGCGATTCGGAAAACAAGGCCGAGCACCTGGCCAAGAAAATGATTGCCGATATAAAGGATCTGATCATTGCACAACTCTGATATTGTTGAAAAAAAAAGTCAAATTGTTGAAAACTATTTTTTGACTAATTCCTTGTACTTCACAAATAATCCGATTTTTGAAGAAAAATCCAATATGATTAAGGACAAAAGGAAAAAACGGAAAAAAAACGTATTCAAAAAAATTGAATTCAAGTTGTCTGTCCGGCAGAAAAAATCGCTGGAATCCTTTTGTATACAGAGAAAAACGACTCCTATCAAGCTGATTAAGAAGTCGATTGAAGATTACATTAAAAAGCATATGGAAGTGGTTGACGACGATCACATCAGTCCAAACCAACTGGCACTGTTTGATGTGGATGAGTACGATATTACCGCTGCTGCCCGACATAAAAAGCACAAAGCCTGATCTGTCCCCTGAATTTTCAGGTTGAGGATGAACATTCAGGCAACTATTGAGATATTTAGAAAACAACAGATAAAACCATTAGTATGGAATTAATTACAGACATTATACAAGGAGATTGTAAGGAGGAGTTGAAATTATTTCCCGATAATTTCTTTGACCTGATCGTTACTTCACCTCCCTATGCCGACCAGCGAAAAAATACCTATGGCGGTATTCATCCGGATAGATATGTTGAGTGGTTTCTACCTGTTACTGAGCAACTTCTGCGGGTTTTAAAACCAACAGGCACATTTATACTGAATATTAAAGAAAAGGTAGTGGAAGGAGAAAGAAGTACCTATGTACTTGAACTTATTCTGGAGATGAGAAAGCAGGGCTGGCTCTGGACTGAAGAATTTATCTGGCACAAAAAGAACAGCTATCCCGGCAAATGGCCCAATCGATTCCGGGATTCATGGGAAAGGTTGCTTCAGTTTAATAAAAACAAGAAGTTTCATATGTATCAGGAAGCTGTAATGGTACCCATGGGTAACTGGGCAAAAACACGGCTAAACCGCTTATCGGAAACTGATAAAATCAGGGATAATTCAAGAGTAGGAAGCGGGTTTGGGAAAAACATCTCCAATTGGCTTGACCGTGACCTGGCTTACCCAACCAATGTATTGCATCTGGCAACCGAATGCAACAACAAAAATCACAGCGCCGCTTTTCCCGAGGAGTTGCCTGAATGGTTTATTAAGCTGTTTACAAAGGAAAATGATACAGTGCTTGATCCGTTCATGGGTTCCGGAACTACTTTAATTGTAGCAAAACGAATGTTTAGAAACTCAGTGGGTATTGATATCATGCCAGAGTATTGCGAAATGGTAAGAAAGATCGTTCAGCCTATGGAATGGGCACTTTTTGAAGACCCTGAAAAATATACACCTTTATCCGAAAAATAATTTTATAATGCTTGAAATTGAGGATGTTATAAATTACGTTGAGGAACATATCTCCGTTTTTCACTCTAAACGAATTGAAAGTATTGGGAATTTGAAGCTTAAACGGGTCTTAGAAAAGAAAAATCCTTACCTTTTTAAATCAAAATATGTTCTTAATGCAGATGAAATTGTTAAAGGAATCGTTAGCGCTTTTGTTTCCTCCAATGAAGAAACTATTTTTGGCGACTGGCTTGAAGGGCTCGCCATTTTTGTCAATCAAAATGTATATGGAGGTTGGAAGTCTGGTATACCGGGTATTGACCTGGAGTTTGACAAAGAAGGAGCCAGGTACATTGTAAATATCAAGTCAGGACCTAATTGGGGCAATTCATCTCAAATTGCCAAGATGATCGCTGATTTCAAAACTGCCAGAAAGACCTTAAGAACCAGCAATTCCGGACTTAATGTAATAGCAGTTAACGGATGCTGTTATGGAAAGACGACCCAACCAGACAGGGGAGATTATTTTAAGTATAGTGGAAGTAAATTTTGGGAATTTATTTCAGGAAATCCAGGCCTTTATCTTGAAATCATTGAACCACTGGGAAACAGAGCCAAAGAAAATAATGAAATCTACTCTGAAGCTTATGGAAAAATGATCAACCGGTTTATTAGAGAATTCATTGATATGTTTTGTTTTGCCGATGGGTCCATCGATTGGATAAAACTTGTTAAGTTCAATTCAGGACATCTTGTCTAATACGTTAATTATCAAATATATAAGCTATGACCTATAAAAAATCCTCCACCACTTTCTTCCGGCAGCTTTTTTCAGCTTTGCTGCTGTTTTTGTTCATCATTTTAAACAATACTGTGCTGAAGGCTAAAGTGCCTGCCGGTACATTTGTGGAAACCGATCCCCCCGAATGGGTTACCAATGCCAATATTTATGAAGTAAACCTCAGGCAGTTTACTCCTGAAGGTACCATTAAGGCATTCATTCCCCATATACAACGACTTAAGGAAATGGGCGTCGACATTTTGTGGATCATGCCGGTGCATCCCATAGGACTGGAAAACCGCAAAGGTCCGCTGGGGAGTTATTATTCCATCAAAGATTACCGCGCCATCAATCCTGAGTTCGGTACCATGAAGGATTTTAAAAAGATGGTGAAAACTGCTCACTCCTTAGGAATGAAAGTGATCATCGACTGGGTGGCCAACCACTCGGCATGGGATAATCCACTGGTTAAAAAACATCCTGAATATTATAGCAAAGACGAAAAGGGGAATTTAAAATCGCCCTATGACTGGACCGATGTGGTTCAATTTGACTACTCCAATCAGAAATTAAGGATGTATATGTGGAAATCGCTTGAATTTTGGGTAAAAAAGGCAGATATAGACGGCTACCGGTGCGATGTGGCCGATATGGTGCCCGTGGATTTCTGGGATGCAGCCAGAAGACGACTGGACAAAATCAAACCCGTATTCATGCTGGCTGAAGCCGAGAATCCAGCGTTGCTCGACTATGCTTTTGATATGGACTATGCCTGGAATTTCCACCGGCTTTCGAATGAAATAGCCAAAGGAGCCAAAGATTGTAACGATATTGACCAATATTTTATCGAACTGAAATCCAAATATAAGGATGATGCCATAAAGATGAATTTCACCTCCAATCATGATGAAAATTCGTGGCAGGGAACCGAATATGAAAGATATGGAGCAGGCGCCAAAGCCATGGCAGTTTTGATGGCTACTGTTCCCGGTATGCCGCTGATCTATTCCGGACAGGAATCGGCTCTGAATAAACGGTTGAAGTTTTTTGAAAAAGATCCGATTGAATGGGGTAAATATTCCCTGGCAGGATTTTATTTGGAGCTGCTCGACCTGAAACATCGGAATAAAGCCTTATGGAATGGCCCGGCCGGCGGAGAACTCATCCGGGTAAAAACCGGCGCTGATGCCTATGTATATGCTTTCGTGAGAGAAAAAGACGGGCAGAAAGTTTTCGTGGTACTGAACCTGAGTCCCAAATCTCACAAGGTGAAATTTGCTGGCGAAGCCTTTTCGGATAAATACCGGGAAATATTTTCCGGGGAAGAAACATCCATCACCGCTCAAACTTTAATGGACCTGGAACCCTGGTCATATTATGTTTTTGAGCTGATTCATTAATTTGTTTTCAGAATACTTTTTAACCCAAACCCTGAATATGAAAAGCGCTATCAGGAAAAACAGCCATGGTACATGGTTCTTGATTATCTGTTTATTAATGGTATATAGTATGGTTTCAGCTCAATCCTCCCTTTCTTCAGGTCTGGGAAATGTGAAAAAGATCAACCGGTTCGATCCTGATAAAGTATCCTTTACTCTTGAATCCGATCATGGAATATGTGTTGTCAGTATATTGTCTGCCAATGTGTTAAGAATAAGAGCAACCAAAGTTCCGGCAAAAATCGATGGGTCATATGCGGTGGTAGCCAAACCGGTGATGTGTGATTTCGACTATTCCGAGGATCAGCAAACCTTCCGCATAAAAACAGATTCCATGGTCCTGAAGGTGAACAAATCACCCCTGCGACTTACATTTACTACGTCTGACGGACGTGTAATCAATGAGGATGACCCTGCATTCGGGATTTCATGGAATGGTACGGAGGTTACCCGCTACATGAAGCTATTCAATGACGAAAAGTTCTTGGGATTAGGCGAAAAGGGCGGCGATCTGAACCGCAGAGGATCGGCATACGTCAATTGGAATACCGACAATCCCAATCATCAGAATTACAGCGACCCGCTTTATGCTTCCATCCCTTTTTATATTGGTTTACAGGGTGGCCTGAACTATGGAATCTTTTTCGACAACAGCTTCAAATCCTATTTCAATTTCGGGGCATCCAATGATCGGTTCTCGTCATTTGCTGCCGATGACGGTGAAATGGACTTCTATTTTATCTACCATTCGAAAGTATCTGATATCATCAGTACCTATACCTGGCTTACCGGTCGAATGACCATGCCTCCTTTGTGGAGTCTGGGATTTCAGCAATGCCGCTGGAGTTATTTTCCCGATTCGGAAGTGATCAATCTGGGCCGTACCTTCAGAGAAAAAAAGATACCCTGCGATGTGATCTATCTGGATATCCATCATATGGATGCCTACAAAGTGTTTACCTGGCATCCGGACTATTTTCCTCATCCGAAAGGTATGATCGGTGAATTGAAAAAAATGAATTTCCATACTGCAGTAATTATTGATCCGGGAATCAAGGTTGAGAAAGGATACCACGCTTATGATCAGGGGGTTAAGAATAATTTCTTTGTCAAATACCCTGATCAAACTGACTGGACGGCCCAGGTATGGCCCGGATGGTGCCACTTTCCCGATTTTACCAGTCCGGAGGTTCGAAAATGGTGGGGTAGCCAGTTTAAAGGATATATAGATACTGGAGTAGAAGGTTTCTGGAATGATATGAATGAGATAGCCACCTGGGGTCAGCAACCACCGAATAATATTGTTTTTAACTGGGAAGGGAAAAAAACCACCTACCGGGAGGCTAAAAATGTGTATGGGATGCAGATGGCACGAAGTACTTATGAAGGCACCAGGAATCTCCTCGGAAAACGTCCGCTTATTATTACACGGGCCGGCTTTGCCGGTTTGCAGCGTTATACCTCCATCTGGACCGGTGACAATCAGGCTACCGATGAACACATGCTCCTGGGAGTAAGGCTGGTGAACAGCCTTGGGTTAAGCGGGGTATCCTTTACCGGAATGGATATTGGCGGATTCAGCGGTAACCCGACGAAACAGCTTTTTGCCAGATGGATTACCCTGGGCACCTTTATCCCCTTTTTCAGGGCACATGCTTCCATCGATACCAAAAGCGCTGAACCCTGGGTATTTGGTGAAGATGTGGAACTCATTTCAAAGAATTATATTCAGTTGAGATATAAGTTATTACCATATCTCTATTCGGCTTTTTATGAATCATTTACAACAGGCATCCCGGTCAACCGGAGTCTGGCCATCGAATATACCGGAGACGAAAAAGTATACGACAAAAATTTTCAGAACCAGTTTTTGCACGGTCCTACACTTATGGTAATCCCCGTTGAAAGCACAAAACTGATCACCAAAGCCTGGCTGCCTTCAGGCGGTTGGTATGATATCTACACTGACAATTATTTTCCGGGCAATAATGAAGTTTATGCCGATTGCCCCCTGGATAAACTCCCCGTTTTTGCCAAAGCCGGAGCCATCATTCCGGTGCAATCCAACATTCAGCACACGTCTGAAAATCCGTCCGATACGCTCGACCTCCATATTTATTACAATCCTGACAAAAATCTGACCTTATTCGGGTATTATGAAGATGACGGAAATACTTACGATTATGAAAAAAACCTCTATTATTCCAGAATCATAAAATATGACCCTGGGATCAATGAAATAATCTTCGAGAAAAAGGAAGGTACCTATGATTCTCATTTCAAATATATCAGGGTAATCCTTCACCAATTCGAAAAACTCAGCAATATTCAAAAGGTCAATGATTCACGAGTAATTCTGAATGAGTTAACAGTCAACTTTCAATATCCCGCCGAGGTCCCCTGGTGGGGAGGAGATGCAGGTAAGGTTTTATGCAAATCAATAGTCATTGATAATTCAGATAGCCGGATGGTAGTTGATTTGTGAGATAATAGGACTGGCTCACCAATACCTCATAATAAAACCAAATTCTCAGATGAAAAAGCTTATACTGATTTCGGGATTACTTTTATTATCGATCATTCCCCTTTTTGCACAGGATGATTTTTTTCTGAAGATTTCAGATGCAGCTATCCAATTAACCCGGCAAAAAGTGAGATATGATCCGTCCTATTTCACGATTAAATACCCCAATGGTGATGTGCCAGCTGATAAGGGCGTATGTACCGATGTGATTATCAGGGCTTATCGTTTACTGGGGATTGATTTGCAGAAAGAAGTTCATATTGACATGTCTGCCAATTTTCATCTTTATCCGGATATCTGGGGACTTACCCGTCCTGACCGGAATATTGACCACAGAAGGGTTCCCAACCTGATGACTTTTTTTGAGCGTTTTGGTACGACAAAAGTTAAATCACAGAATGCATCCGATTATATCCCCGGTGATATTGTTTGCTGGAACCTGGGAGGAGGGATAACCCATATCGGCCTGGTAGTCAGTAAAAAGTCCACTGACGGAAAACGGCCGCTTGTCGTTCACAACATTGGAGCAGGACAGGTTATGGAAGACTGTTTATTCAAATATACGATTATTGGGCATTATCGATACAGAAAATAATACTTCGATGGATTGAAAAGGCTCATTTACCCGATCGATAATTTTAACAGTTATCATACCTGCTGTTACTCTTTTCTATTTATCAGGTTCGTGTTCAAATCATGATTCTGTCAGAGAACAAACGCCTCAGTCAACTCCAATAAGTTCTAACCAGGTATTCAAAAAAATTAATCCTAAATCCAGAATAAAAGTGGTAATTAAGAAGTCTGGAGTATTTTTGGACAGGGAGAATGGCCTGGCAGGGCATGTGTAGCTTCCACATTCAGATTAAACAAAACAAATTTGTCGGATCAGTTTTCAAGTTGGTTAATCATGAACTCGGCCATGTTGCAGGGCTTGATCATTGTGTTGTCGATTTCTGTTTAATGAGGGATGCCAATGGCAAAAATACCTTCGCCAGTGTTACAGACTTCTGTATCAAATGCCGAAAGACACTAATTCAGGAAGGATGGACTTTGAAATGACCTTCTCATTTTTAGTGTAATGTAATGTGATCCATTCATTTCGGCTGAATTTTGTTATTTAAAAAAAAACAGTATTTTTGAATTTCCTATATCGGATTTAATTTCAAACTATACTGATATGAAACGCTTTTACAAATTCCTGTTTTTTACTACCTTACCTGTTGTTTTACTTCTAATGGCCAGTTCCGGAGGATCGCCGGGAGGTAAAACCGGCTCAAACGGCGATGGCGGAAATAATTGCACCCAGTGTCATTCCGGTACCGCAACTACTGTTCAGGGCTGGATTACAACCGATATACCTGCCAACGGGTATGTTGGCGGTCAAACCTATACCATTACTGCTACCGGAACTCATACCGGGGTTGGAAAATTCGGCTTCGAACTTACTTCAGAAGATATGAACGGCAATAAAGTGGGTACCTGGATCATCACCAATGCTGCTCAAACCAAACTGACTAACAATAATAAAGCTGTTACCCACACCTCGGGAGGAACTACTCCTTCAGGGAATTCCAAAACCTGGAGTGTTAACTGGACAGCGCCTTCGAGCCTCGTGGGCGCCGTTAAATTCTGGGCCGCTTTTAATGCCGCTAACGGCAACGGGGGTACTTCCGGTGATGTGATTTATCTTTCCTCTGCTCAGGTTCTGCCGCAGCCTGAAGGGGCTGAAATTACCTTCCGGGTTGACATGTCAGAACAGACTCCGTCACCGCTTGGAATACATATTGCCGGCAGCTTCCAGGGCTGGGACCCGGCAGGCACTGAAATGTTCCCTGTCGGCAATGGCATTTATGAAGTGGTTGTACTGTTAAATCCGGGTGAAACGGTGGAATACAAGTTTGTGAATGGTAATGCATGGGGAATGGATGAGCAGGTTCCTGCAGGCTGTGCACAGAATAATAACCGTTTCCTGACTGTACCCAATCAGAATACCACCCTTGAAGCTGTTTGTTTCGGCAGTTGTACAGTTTGTAATCCACCCACTGTCGATATTACCTTCCAGGTAGATATGTCGAACGAAACCGTATCGCCTCTTGGCGTTCATATCGCCGGCAGTTTCCAGGGTTGGGATCCGGCAGGTACTGAGATGCTTTCTGTGGGAGATAATGTTTATGCGGTTACCTTAGCCCTTGAAGCAGGAAATTATTACGAATACAAGTTTGTAAACGGAAATGCCTGGGGGATGGACGAAACGGTACCCCCTCAATGTGCCGCCGGATGGAACCGGTATATTACCGTACCGGCTGTTCCAACCACCCTTGATGCCGTTTGTTTCGGAAGTTGTTATCCCTGTGGACCTCCTCCGGTAGATGTGGAGATTACTTTCCAGGTGGATATGTCGGAACAGGTGATCTCACCAGACGGAGTGCATATTGCCGGTGGATTTCAGGGGTGGGATCCGGGAGCTACCCTGATGACCGATGCCGGTAATGGACTTTATACCTATACGGGAATATTTCCTTCAGGTACTTATCAGGAATACAAATTTGTAAATGGAAATGAATGGACGGAATCTGAAAATGTACCGGCCGAATGCGGATATAATAATAACCGGTATTTTACGGTTCCTCAGACCAACACGGTTTTCGATCCCGTTTGTTACGGTGCCTGCGGCCCGTGTGGCCCGCCACCGGTGGATATCAATGTAACCTTCCAGGTCGATATGTCCAACGAGGAAGTATCTCCCGATGGGGTGCATCTGGCCGGTACTTTCCAGGGCTGGAGTTCTAATGCCACACCCATGAGCCATATCGGTGATAATATTTACCAGGTGACCGTAGTACTGCAATCATCCGCCAACCATCAGTACAAATATATCAATGGCGCCTCCTTCGATTTTGTGGAAATTGTCCCCGAGGCATGCGGTGTACCAGACGGGCAGGGTGGCTTTAACAGGTATTTAACGGTTCCTCAGGCTGATACTACTATGATACCGCTATGTTTCAGCAGCTGTGAACTGTGTGTTCCCCCTCTGCCTGATCATGCTGTCACTTTCCGCGTGGATATGACTTATGAAACGGTATCCCCTGATGGCGTTCACCTGGCCGGTAATTTCCAGGGATGGAATCCTGGATTAACCCCCATGACCAATACCAGCGGCAATATTTATGAAGTAACTGTTTTGCTTGAAGAAGCTTCTGCCATTGAATACAAATTTATCAACGGGAACACCTTTGAGTTTGCCGAGATTGTACCAATCGACTGCTCGCAAAATGCCAACAGATTCCTGACCGTACCCACCGCAGATACCACCTTAACGGCAGTTTGCTTTTCATCCTGTGAGCCATGCGGTACACCTCCGGTTTTCGTTAATGTTACCTTCAAAGTGGATATGATGTTTGAAACGGTGGCACCGGAAGGAGTTCACATTGCCGGTAGCTTTCAGGGCTGGAATCCGGGATCAACACTCATGACTGCGGCCGGAGATGATGTGTATGAGTACACCACCGCTTTAGAATCAGGTTCTTTTATCGAATATAAATTCATTAACGGAAATCAATGGTCTCAGATTGAGAGTATTCCCGCTGCCTGCGCCTACAATAATAACAGGTATTTGACCATTCCAGATGTGGATATTATACTTGAAGAGGTATGCTTTGGCTCCTGTGATACCTGCAGTAATGTCGGGTTAACTGAATTTTCAGATGCGCAGGTTGTCGTTTATCCTAATCCGGCCACCCAAACTATTTTTATTCGTTCAGAGTATAAAATTTTATCCGTAGAATTATTCACTCCGGATGGAATTCATTTTCCATTGCCCGCATCCACCTATACTGATTTTGATGTTTCAGGAATAAGGAGAGGATTATATTTTATTAAGACAGAAACCCTGGAAGGTATCCGGATTCAGAAATTAGTTCTTCAATAAAGATGTTCATTATTAATCAAATACAGTAATTATGAAAATGTTCTACAAACTTTTACCCTTATCTTTTTTGCCGGTAATTTTTTTATTGCTGGCCAACAGTACCGGGTCAATTGGTGGTAAAACAGGATCTCCCGGTGATGGTGGCACTACCTGCTCCCAATGTCATATCGGGAATCCCGTAACCACCAATAACTGGATTACCACCAACATCCCTCAAACCGGCTATGTTCCGGGGCAAACGTATACTATAACCGTTACCGGTACGCATACCGGAGTTGTTAAATTTGGTTTCGAACTCACGGCTGAAGATGGCTCAGGAAACAAAACCGGAACATTTGTGATCACCAATGCTACTCAAACCCAGCTTACCAATGGGAACAAAGCGGTTACCCATAAATCAGCCGGCACTACCCCCACAGGTAATTCTAAAACCTGGACAGTCAGCTGGACTGCTCCGGCAGTATCGGCCGGACCGGTTACATTCTATGCAGCGCTGAATGCGGCCAATGGTAACGGTCAAAATACAGGTGATGTGATATATAAGACCTCCACGACAGTACAACCAGCCACTATGGTGAATGTTACCTTCAGGGTGGATATGTCATTTCAGACAGTGTCGCCACTCGGTGTGCACATAGCCGGAAGTTTCCAGAATCCTCCCTGGCAACCGGGTGCTACACCCATGAATGCTCCTCCGATTGGTAAAGTTTATTTTGTAACCATTCCAATTGCAGCAGGTACCAACATCCAGTACAAGTTTGTCAACGGCAATGCCTGGGGAATGGACGAGAGTGTTCCGGCAGCTTGTGCAACCGGCGGCAACAGGACTTTCACCGTGCCAAATCAACCCGCTGTTACCATACCAACCGTATGTTATGGAAGTTGTAATCCCTGTACTCAAAACAGTAATGTTACTTTCCGGATCAACATGTCAGAACAAACCGTCGGTCCAAACGGCGTTTTTCTGGCCGGTACCATGAATAACTGGAATACGACCTCTCAACCAATGACAGCAATAGGAAACGGAATTTACGAACTGACCAAATCCTTACCGGAAGGAGAAACCGTACAGTATAAATTCATCAACGGTACTACACCCAATGTTACCTGGGAACAAATTCCTGCAGGCTGTGCCATCGGAGGAAACCGATACATAGTAGTCCCGGCGAACGACACTACGCTCCCTGCTTTTTGCTTCAACAGCTGTGTAATTTGTGCCCCTCCCTCGGTAAATGTTACTTTTAATGTAGATATGACCTATGAAACAGTATCTCCCGACGGAGTTCATATCGCCGGGACATTTAACGGATGGAGTACATCAGCTACTCCTATGCTTCCCCTGGGGAATAATGTCTATTCGGCAACACTGTCACTGGCGATTGGCAATTCCTATGAGTATAAATTTATTAATGGGAATACCTCCGCCGGGTATGAAAGTGTACCTCCGGAGTGTGCCTTAAATAATAACCGTTCCATTACTGTTGGAAATACCAATACTGTGCTTGATACAGTTTGTTTTGCCGGTTGCAGTGCCTGTGGGCCGCCACCGGTGCCGGTTCAGATTACCTTTCAGGTAGATATGTCAGATCAGACTATTGCCCCGGAAGGCGTTCATATAGCCGGTACATTTCAGGGATGGGACCCGGGGGCAACACTGATGACACCCATAGGCCAGAATGTGTATTCTCATACAGCTACGGTCAATTCAGGGACTTATCATGAGTATAAATTCATTAACGGGAACACCTTTGGTCAGGCTGAGTTTGTTCCGGAGCAATGTGCCAATAATGGAAACCGTTTTCTTACAGCGCCTTCCGAAAGTACCATTCTGCCAGTGGTTTGCTATGCCAGTTGTGAGGCTTGTCCACCCCCGTTGCAGGTTCAGGTTACTTTTAAAGTGGATATGTCATTGCAGTCTGTTTCTAATGATGGAATACACCTTGCCGGATCATTCAACAACTGGAATTATTCTTCGTTACAGATGCTGCCCGAAGGTAACGGGATTTATTCAATAACGGTAACGCTTACCGAAGGTGATTATCACACCTATCGCTTTGTAAACGGAAACAGCTCCAGCCGGGCTGAAGTAGTACCTCCGGAATGCGGAGCAGGGGATCCATTTGCCGGATACAACCGATATTTGACGGTTCCGGGTTCTGATCTTGTTCTGGATGCAGTATGTTATGGAGCCTGTGGTCCCTGCATCCCGCCTCCCATGTCCAATGTTACTTTCAGGGTTGATATGTCGGGCCGGTTTGTTGCTCCAGATGGTATTCATCTTGCCGGAAGTTTCCAGGGATGGAACCCTGCATCAACACCCATGAACCATACCGGTAATAATGTATACGAAGTAACTTTGTCACTGGTTGAAGGGCAACATTATAACTTTAAGTATATCAATGGAATTACCTTCGGTGAGCAGGAAGTTGTCCCTGAAGAGTGCGGCGAACCCGATGGTTATGGGGGATTTAACCGGTTTATCACAGTGCCTGCGGATAATCTGATTCTGAGTACAGTATGTTTTGGCGAATGTACTCCCTGTCCTGCACTTGTAGATGTTACCTTCAGGGTAGATATGACACTGCAAGTGGTTTCTCCCGAAGGAATACATATTACAGGTAGTTTCCAGGGATGGAATCCCGGTTCAACACTTATGTTGCCTGAAAGAAACGGAATATATTCGGTTACGGTGCCGCTTCTGCCAGGCGAATATTATGAATTTAAATATGTAAACGGTAATACATGGGAGCAAGCAGAGCAGGTGCCGGGTGATTGTAACCAGAATGGTAACCGCTACACCATTGTGCCTTTCAACCCGGTTACCCTTGACCTGGTTTGTTTTGGCATGTGTGAAGTGTGTCCGTTATCTGTTCCGGTAACTTTCAGAGTTGATATGGCAAATGAAGATGTATCACCTGATGGAATACATCTGGTTGGCGATTTCCAGGGATGGGATTCTTTAGCCACCCCGATGACAAATATTCCCGGAGGTACTGTTTATGAAGTTACTGTTTCACTGTTGGTTAATAGTTATCAGACCTACCGGTTCCTCAACGGAAATTCATTTGTAGCTGCTGAACAGGTTCCGGCAGAGTGTGGTGTGGATGATGGATTTGGAGGTTATAAACGTTATCTGAACGTTCCCACTTCTCCAGCTGTACTGCCCGTGGTTTGCTTCGCTTCCTGCCTGCCCTGCCCGGTAAGTCACATGATCAATCTTCCGGCCGGGTGGAGCAGCCTTTCGAGTTATGTAATGCCTGGTGAAACCAATATAGAAGCGCTTCTGGAACAGATTTACCCAGAGCTGGTTATCCTGCAGGATATGACCGGTATGTATTATCCGGCAGGAGGCATAAATACGCTGATCAACTGGGATAGTCAATCGGCCTACAAGATCAAACTGGCACAAAGTGTCAGCCTGACAATTACCGGTCAGCCTGAAGTAAACAAGACAGTCCAGTTGGATGCCGGATGGAACCTGATTCCTGTCATCAGTCCGGATATTGTTGATGTAATTTTGCTATTCAGCGGACTTGGCAGTAACCTGCTGGTGGTTACGGAAGTAGCCGGAAGCGGATTATACTGGCCGGCTTATGGTATCAATACCATAGGCAATCTTCAAAGCGGCAGGGCCTATTTTATTAAAGTGGCCAATCCGGCAGAGATCATATTCCCTTAGAGTTTTAATGAATTATCAATGAATAGGGGCTGGTTGTGAAATCAGCCCCTATTCATTTTTGGAAGTCAATATTAGTATCCCGAAGGCCTGCAAAATCACACTGAGTCGCTTTTTGATATTATAAAGCACTTATGCATGGCAAATTTCTCAGAAATCAAATTAACTATGCATAATCTACAGCAAAATCACGGCTGCAACAACCATCGCTGCAATAGCCAGAAGAATTCGTATTGTTTTTACTTCCTTTCTGATTTTTCGATTAAGCAACGAAATTTGTTCGTTTACATAAGTATTATTGACCCCGGTTGCCAGGGCAAATTCATAGCATTCGAGGGCATTCCGGTAGATTTCAATTTTGGTGAAATCCTCCGCCCTTCGGATGAAATCATGGTATAACATCTCCTCGCTACTGAGGTTTTCTGTTGAATGATGATGCATATTGCGGGGTATTTGGAATTTAACTTTAGTTCTTTATTTTGGTGATCTTCTTTTCAATTGGCTTTAGTGTTTTCAGGTAATCATATATAAAACCAAGATCTCTTGCTGACATGCCTGCATACATAGTCCATGGCATAATGGTATTGAATTCAGATGAGGCAACATTGTGTGGATTATAAGTAACCGGGTCATAAGCTTTGAACCGGTTGATGAATACTTCGCGGGTCCATCCACCAATACCGGTATTTACATCCGGGGTAATATTCGGGGCAGTCAAAGTTCCGAATGGCATGGGGAATTCCCGGCCACCTGAGAAAGCTTCTTCCACAACCGGCTTTCCTTTTTCAAACGGCGTATGACAATCGGTGCAGGCGGCTGCATTGGTCAGATATTTACCATACTCAACCGGATTGGCAGTATCCGGCAGATTACCGGGAACCCCTTCTTTGGGGATCATTCTGATAATCAAATTCATTGGGAAATCTGACTTGGATTGAGGTGGATCATAACTAACCTCGGGCAGACTTCTGATATAAGCAATGATGCTGAAAATGTCTTCATCGTCCATGGAACCGTAGCTATGATACGGCATTACAGGGAAAAGGGGTTTCCTGTCTTTACCCACACCGGCTGTTATGGCCCTGTATAATTCAGCATCTGTATAGGATTTTGTAGCATAAGGCGTAATGTTGGGAGAAATATATTTCCCCGGAAATCCCATTTTCTGATCGAAAATCTCTCCTCCTTTTCCTTCAGAACCAGCGACAACAGGGCCGGAAAATTTACTCCAGTCCCGGGTTGAATGGCAATCGATGCACACCATCACATGGTTGGCCAGATATTTTCCACGCTCCAGACGTTCGGGGGTAACCTGTACCTGCAGGTCTTTTTTCAGGGGGATGTTTGGTAAAAACAATCTGACATACAGTACCAGCAAAACGATGATACCTATAATGGACAACAGAATTATTCCTGTGATCTTAAGGGGTTTGCTCAGTTTCATAATTATAGATTTTAAGGATTTGTAATTTTGGGTTAATATGCAGGCCAAATATCGTAAAAAAATAAATATGCCGGAACTGTTAAAAAAAATGAGAGGCTGTCATGGAGATGACAACCTCTTATTTAATTCACTTCCGGCGATTTCAGGAAATCCCACAACTCACCGAAAGAGTGGAAGAATCTGCTTTTTACTGTTGGAGTGTTTTGGAATCGTGTTTTTTAACAGCATATTTCACGAGCTGGTACGAAACATAGATCAGCACCGGCCAGCTCAGGTACCATAAAATTTCAGCTATATACATAGTTACAGGTTTTGCGGTTAATTAATAAGCATGCGAATCGGTTTCCACTTCCTTAATATCAATCTTTTTATTGTTGATTGATTTCCATGCCCAATAGATATAGGCCAGCACAAACGGTATCAACAGGGACACATAGCTCATGGCAGTGAGGGTATAGTGGCTCGAGGAACTGTTTTCGATGGTCAGGGAGCTTTGCAGGTCAGCGGTGGAGGGGTAATAGGCCGTGTTGTTAAAACCGGCCAGTATAAGGGTGGCCAGCACGGTAAGCACCGTTCCGGGCCCAGCGAACCAGATACCTTTGGTATTATCCTTTATCAATGAGGAAATAATACCAAAAAGAACCAGAACTACACCAACCACAAATACCAGTGCATTCACCGGCATTCCGATCAGGTTTTTGAAGTACTTGAAAGGCTCCATCACTACTGTTTTTGTGGCAGAATCTACCGCAAAACCATCAATGAGCATCAGCCTGATAACAAAAAACAAAAAGAAAACCAGGAACGGGATTGTGTTATAGAGCAATTGCTTTTTAGCCCGCCCGAAAATGGCCTTATTATCAATATTATTCATGAAATAGAGCAATCCCAGAATACGAGCCAGGAAAAATATAGCCAGGCCAAGAGATACATTGTGTACACTCAACACGGCTTCAAGTCCGTGAGCCGGACCGGTCCAGTAGGAAATGGTACGTGAACCGGGTTCGAGGATGTTGGTGATATTGACTTTGTCTACCATAAAGGCTGATCCGGTAAAAAAAGTGGCTACTGCGGTGCCAATAAGGATGGGTGCCAGCGCTCCGTTGATAAGCAAAAAAACTTCATATGTTTTCTGCCCCAGGAAGTTGTTGGGTTTGGTTCGGAATTCATAGGAAACGGCCTGAATTATAAAAGCGAACAGAATGGCCATCCAAACCCAGTAGGCGCCGCCAAAACTGGTGGAATAGAACAGGGGGAAAGAGGCAAAAAAAGCACCTCCGAAGGTAACAAGTGTTGTGAATGTGAATTCCCATTTTCGTCCCAGTGAGTTTACCAGAACCTTTTTCTCTTCTTCGGTTTTGCCGAGGGTAAGGATGAAGGTTTGGCCACCCTGAACAAACATAAGAAAAACCAGCAGGGCGCCCAATAGTGAAACCAAAATCCACCAATAGTGTTGTAAAGCTAATAATGACAATGATTCAAACATAATTCATTCCTCCTTACAGAGCTTGAGGCCCTTTTTTAATGGTTGAGAACATAATTTTTAATTCGGCAATCAGCAGGCCGGTAAACAATACGAGGAACAGCCAGAAGGTAAGTTGAACACTTCCGGGGCTGAGCCGTGAAACTGCCGCTACGGTGGGCAGCAAATCCTGAATTACCCAGGGCTGCCTTCCCATTTCAGCTACCAGCCAGCCCATTTGTGATGCCAGGTAAGCTAAGGGCACCGTCCACATTCCCACATACAAAATCCACTTTTTCCTGTTTAGTGTATTCTTAATGGTTTTTACATAAAAAACAATGAAGAAGATGAAGAAATGAATACCCAGTATCACCATGATGTGGAAGGAGTAGAAGGTAATGGGTACGCTGGGTACGAATGCGTTGACGTCATCGTAATATCCATATCCGAAATGTTGGAAATAATCATTTTTCCATTGCGGATCATTGAATAAGGCCTTGATACTGTCTGCCGCCATGGTATTGTTGTCTTTTACGGCAGTTTTGTAGGCAGCCAGTGTATTGATGGCTACTTTACCTCTTTCCATCCGTTCCGTATAAGCCATGATGCCCCTTTCAGGATGCCCGTGGAGGAAATCCCGGATACCGGCCACATAGGCGTTGGGATCCAGAAAAGCCATCAGGGACAACATGTCGGGAATTTCAAATTTTATCAGAAATTCTCTTTCATCAAATCTTACCGCATCCGGTTTCGACCTTTCAAATAATCCAACGGCTACCAGCGGAGCATTGGTCATTCCTTCATACAAGCCTTCCATGGCAGCAAATTTCATAGGCTGTACCTTGGCCATCTGCCTGGAGGAACCATCTCCGGTAAGTACGGTAAAGATGGCGGTAATCAGACCAAAAACTGACGCGACGAGGATACTTTTTTTCGCAAATTCGATGTTGCGTTTTTTAAGCAGGTACCAGCTGCTGATTCCAATTACCACAATGGCAGCCAGTACATAGGAGGAACTGATGGTATGCAGGAATTTGTTGACAGCGGTAGGGCTGAGGAACACATCCCAGAAATTTACCATCTCATTCCGGGCTGTATCAGGATTGAATTGCATACCCCGCGGGTCCTGCATCCATCCGTTCGCTACCAGAATCCATAAGGCCGACAGGTTGGCGCCGATAGCCGTCATCCATGTGGCAGTAAGGTGCGCCTTTTTGCTGAGTTTATTCCAACCAAAAAACATCAGGGCAATAAAGGTAGATTCCATAAAGAAGGCCATGATGCCTTCGATGGCAAGCGGTGCGCCGAAGATATCTCCGACAAACCAGGAGTAGTTCGACCAGTTGGTTCCGAATTCAAATTCGAGGATGATACCGGTGGCCACACCAATGGCAAAGTTAATACCGAAGATAGTCATCCAGAATTTGGTGATTTTTTTCCATTTTTCATCGCCGGTTTTCACATAAATGGACTCCATGATGGCAATGATAAAAGTGATTCCCAGCGTTAAGGGTACAAAGAACCAGTGGTAAATGGCGGTCAATGCAAATTGCAGTCTCGACCAGTTTACCAACATAGAAGCGTCAATGTTCTCGATCATAGGCAATTATTTAGGATTAGTGAGATTTTCGATGACATGATTACTGCGTTCATCGTCAGATGAAAAGTTTGAATTCAGATAATTGGGAAAGAAGAAAAGCTTCAGCACAAAAAACATGATGAAAAGTTTGACAAGGATGATTATCCAAAGAATCCTGCCCAAACGGGTCATCCCTTTGAATCCTTCATAATAAAACCTGAAAACACGACCGATGAACGACATTTTTATAAACCGATTTAGAAAAACAAAAGTATTAAGTTATTTCGATAAATAAATACTTAAATAAGATTTTGTCAGATTTTTTTTAATAATCAAGGGTTAAAATTCTCCCTTTGGTAAAGCCAAAAAACTTGTCTTTTTCAGCGATTTTGACTCCGGTTCTGACATCTTCCGGCGTTTTTCCCATTGCTTTCAGGCATCCGGGGCAGGCATGAATTTCAAGGCCTTTTTCAATGAGTTTATTCAACTGGGCATGTGAAGAGGGAAATTCAGCAAAGGTAAGATCCGCTGCGTCATTTAAAATGACATTAATACCCTGAATATCAAAATACATCATTACATCATGGGTTTCCGAAAACATATCAGCCATGCGCAAGGCCATAAGCACTCTGTGGGGGTCATTGGAACTCACATGAATAAAAACGCCATCTTTTACGGTTTCCTGGTTTTGTGCAGGTTCACTTTTTTGAGTATTACAAGAGATTAAAAATCCCAGTAACAAAAGACTGATCCAGGTTAATTTTTTCATAATAATAAATTGAGAATTAGTTAATTAGAATTATCTTGTGATGGGTCATTGATTATTTACCCCCGTCACTTCATACCCTTTGTCGGTTACTGCTTTTGTCATAGCCTCCATGGAAACAGAGGCTGAATCATAGGTAATTACGGCATTACCGGCAACATGATCGGCTTTCACCGTTTTAACTCCGGGCAGACTTCCTACTGATTTCTGAACGGTGTTTTCACAACCTGTGCAGGTCATGCCTTCAACCTGCAGTTCTACTGTTTTGATCACTTCTGGCGCCTTTTGTTTAGAACTGTCCTGGCTTTCACTTCCACAGGCAAAAACCATGATCATGAGCGCAATGAGAACGAAAAATTGTCTGAACTTCATGATTTAATTTTTTAAGTTTAAAAGGGTAAAATTACATTTTTTATGCATACTTACCACCTGTACAGAAAATGTTGGTTTTCGGTAATAAAATGCTTAAATTTGGAATCGATATAAATTAATCGGAATTAGATGTTTTGAATTGAATTTTTCTAATTTTGACCTGTAAAATCAATGACTGCTCATTATTTATTAATGTAAAACTTTATACATGAAAAAAATTTCAGGACTTATTCTGATTCTTTTATCCCTGACTTTTTCCGGATGGTGTGAAGACATACCCAAAGCCCCTGAATTGGGAATTGTGGAGATGCTTGACGATACCATTCCGGCTGATCTGGTATTTACCAATGAGATGGGAGAACAGGTTAAATTGCTGGAAATTATTGATAAACCTACCATTATTTCGTTGGTTTATTTTAATTGCCCGGGTATTTGCAGTCCGCTGCTTGATGGTGTGGCTGAGGTAATCAGTAAATCTGATCTGGTCATCGGAAAGGATTATCAGGTTCTTACCGTCAGTTTTAATCCCAGCGACAACTATGAATTAGCGGTTAAAAAGAAAAACAACTATGTACATCAGATAAACCGTGAGATCGATGAAACGGGCTGGAAATGGTTTGCCGGCGACAGTATTAACATTGAAAGGCTGACTAAAACATTGGGCTTTAAATATATAAAGCAGGGAAATGATTACATCCATGCTGCCGGTATCATGGTAGTTTCTCCCAAAGGAAAGATAACCAGGTATCTTTATGGTACTTATTTTCTGCCTTTTGATTTAAAAATGGCGATTGCCGAGGCTTCGAGAGGGCAATCCGGGCCATCCATCAATAAAATCCTCAATTTTTGTTTCAGTTATGACCCGGATGGCCGTAAATATGTGTTTAATATTACCCGTATTGCTGCCTCGGTGATTATGCTCTCAGCGTTAAGTTTGCTGGTATACTTGTATTTAACACGAAAGAAAAAAATCAAAACCATATCAAAGTAAATTTATGAATACATCTATTCCATATGTAAGTTTCTATGAAGTTAAAAAAGGATGGAAGTCATGGCTGTTTACCTACGATCATAAGCGTATAGCCTTATTGTATTTTTATGGCATTGTTGGCTTTTTTGTAGTTGCCTTTATACTTGGTTTGCTGATGAGGCTCGAACTGATCGCTCCCGGTCAGAATATTATGGGTCCTCAGTTGTATAATCAGGTTTTCACGCTTCATGGGGTAATCATGATTTTCTTATTCATCATACCCGGAATTCCTGCCATTTTCGGTAATTTTGCGCTGCCTATACAAATAGGGGCGCCCGATGTGGCCTTTCCGAGGGTTAACCTGGTATCGTTTTACCTGTATGTGATCGGCGCCCTGCTGGCATTATCCACCTTGTTGATAGGAGAGGGACCTGCTGATACCGGATGGACATTCTACGCCCCTTACAGTGTAAGAACCGGTACCAATGTCGTTTTAGCAGTACTGGCTGCCTTTGTACTGGGGTTCTCCTCAATCCTTACGGGTTTGAACTTTATTGTTACCATTCACCGGATGCGGCCTCCCGGAATGGGCTGGTTTAAAATGCCGTTGTTCCCCTGGGCGTTGTATGCCACTTCCTGGATTCAGGTTTTGGCAACGCCTATTGTAGGAATAACACTCCTGATGATTGTTGCTGAAAGGACTTTTAAAATCGGATTGTTTGATCCTGCCTTAGGTGGTGACCCGATTTTGTACCAGCACCTGTTCTGGATTTATTCCCATCCGGCAGTGTACATAATGGTCCTGCCTGCCATGGGTATTGTATCGGAAATTATTCCGGTATTTGTAAAGAAATCCATTTTCGGATACAAAGCTATTGTCTACTCAGGCCTGGCCATCGCCTTCATAGGATATTTTGTATGGGGCCATCATATGTACACCTCCGGAATGAGCGATACCGCCCGTATTGTGTTTTCCCTGCTGACATTTTTAGTGGCTATCCCTTCTGCCATTAAGGTATTTAACTGGGTTGCCACGCTTTATAAAGGCTCAATAGATATTAAAACCCCCTTATGGTATGCCCTGGTTTTTATTTTCCAGTTTACCATCGGCGGACTTACCGGATTGGTGGTAGGTGCGCTGGCTACTGATGTGCATGTACATGATACCTATTTTGTGGTAGCCCATTTCCATTATGTGATGTTTGGCGGAACTGCCTTTGCCTTTCTGGGCGGATTGCATTTCTGGTTTCCCAAGATTTTCGGCAGAATGTACAGTTTCAAATGGGCAAATATTGGTTTGGCTTTATTCTTTATCGGATTTAACCTGATGTACTTTCCGCTGTTCATTGTTGGACTTCAGGGTATGCCACGCCGGTATTATGATTATCTGCCTGAATTTACCTTCCAGAATGAGCTTTCCACCTATGGTTCCTGGATACTTGCCATAGGATTGATAACCATAATTGTAACGCTGATCAAAGGTGCCAGAAGTGGCCCGAAAGCCGAAGGGAATGTTTGGGGTTCGGTTACCCTTGAATGGACGTCAACCGGGACACCACCATCCCTGTATAATTTCGACAGACCGTTGGAAATCACGCACGGTCCTTATGATTACTCGAAAGAAGAAAATAAATCACACGAATAATATAGTTACACATGGAACATGTATCAAATACCATTACACAAGAGGGCGCTACCCATTTCGAGCATCGCGATGATGAAGGGATGCGGATGGGTATGTGGCTTTTTTTATTCACTGAATTGCTGCTCTTTGGAGGTTTGTTCCTGGTATATGCCGTGTACAGATTCCAGAATTCTGAAGCCTTCCATGATGGTTCACACAGGCTGAACTGGATACTGGGAGCTGTCAATACAGCCATTCTGCTCACCAGCAGCTATACGGTAGCGCTTTCTATTGCCGCCATCCAGATGGGCAAGATTAAAAAAGCCAAGTGGTTACTCATCGCAACCATCGTGTTTGCCCTCGCATTCCTTGTGAATAAATACTTTGAATGGATGGGGAAATACCATCATGGTCTGTTCCCGGGAATGGATGAGTTTAAAGAACTCTCCCGCGGAGAAACCCTTTTCTTTTTTCTGTATTATTTCATGACTGGTTTGCACGGGCTGCATGTTATTATTGGCGGAGTTTTCATTGGCTTTATCATTTATTACATCCATAAAGGCTCTGTAAACCCGGAAAGTTATACAATCCATGAAAATGCCGGCCTTTACTGGCACCTTGTTGATGTGATCTGGATTTTCCTGTTCCCTTTGTTTTATTTAATTCTCTGAAAACTTTCAATCATGGACGCACATAGTAAACATACAACTCATCTGCTTGATTTTAAGATGAATACACTGGTTTGGATAGACCTGATGATATTCACTTTCGTTACCATAGAGATCGCCCAGTTCGACTTTAAAGAACTGACTGTTTTAATAGCATTGCTGGTGGCAACTATAAAATCGACCCTGGTCGGATACTATTTCATGCACCTGAAGTTTGAGAACAAAGTTTTCAAAATTATGGTGATACTTACACTTCTGGTCTTTATAGCCGTTTTGATTTTGTTATTTTCCGATTACCTTGTCCGATAAAATATGTTAACCATGATACTACCTGCTACAGTTTTTGTTGAAGGCGTTGATTTTGCCTTTAAGTTCATTATAGGAGTAGGAGCATTTTTCCTGCTGGGGATTACTGCCGTAATTCTCTATTTTCTATATAAATACAACAAGAAAAAACATCCGGTAGCTGACACCAGTATTGAAGGAAGTACCAAACTGGAAATCATCTGGACGGTAATCCCAACGATCCTGGTGTTGCTCATGTTCTATTTTGGCTGGATTGCTTTTGATCCTATGCGGGATATCCCAAAGGATTCATTTACCGTTAAAGTTATTGGCAGGATGTGGAGCTGGACTTTTGAATATCCCAACGGAAAGAAAAGTGAGAAGCTCATTGTTCCCGTAAACCGGAACATCAGGCTTGATCTTGAATCGGTGGATGTGAACCACGCATTCTATATTCCGGCATTCAGGATTAAAGAAGATGTGGTACCCGGAAGGATCAACAAAATGTGGTTCAACTCTGATAAACAGGGATCTTTTGATATCTTCTGTGCGGAATACTGCGGGCTTCGGCATGCTTACATGCTCACCACAGCCGAAATCGTGTCAAAAGAAGCCTTTGAAGAATGGTATAAACTGGAGCCCGGCTCCAGTGACCTTGATAAAGTATCTGCCGGTTTTGAAGTTATTAAGGCGAATGGGTGTGTGGCCTGCCATTCCTCCGATGGTACCAAGCTGGTTGCCGGCTCTTTCAAAGGGATCTGGGGTAAAACCCATATCGTGGAAACCGATGGAAAACAGCGTGAAATTGTGGTGGATGCCGAGTACATCAAAAAAGCCATCTGGGAACCCAATGCTGATATCCTTCAAGGTTACAAGGGCGGACTGATGCCCTCCTATAAAGGTCAGATCAAGGAGACAGAAATGGATCAAATCATCGAATATATTAAATCTCTTGGTGAAGGAAATCCGCAATAGATTTAAAATACTCACATACTTTGCAGCGCTGTCGAAAATCAGGATTCCCCTGGCAGTTTCGATGAGTACACTGGCCGGGTATGTATTGAAAGAAGAATCGATAACATCACATGCCATACTCCCTGTTCTGGGAGTATTTTTTTTATCTTCCTCCTCAGCTTCTTTAAACAGCTGGCAGGAAAGGAAGTATGATGCCATGATGACACGGACCGAAAACCGACCCTTACCCGCTAAAAATATATCTCAACCAGAAGCCATCCTGTTTATCCTGTGCTCCTTTCTGTTGGGGATGTTCCTGATTTTCCGGTCGGGTGGTTATGTGCCTGCTTTCATTGGGTTGATCACTTTTTTGTGGTATAACCTACTGTATACACCTCTGAAAAGAGTTACGTCATTTGCACTCTTTATCGGCGCTTTTGTAGGCGCATTTCCTCCCCTCATCGGGTGGACTGCTTCCGGAGGTAATTTGGCTGACATCCGGATTCTTTCTCTCAGCCTGATGGTGTTTATCTGGCAGGTACCTCATTTTATGCTGTTACTGCTTTATCATGGTAATGATTATTCCAAAGCCGGGTTTCAGGTTTTATCCACCTATCTCGGCCAACAACAGATTAAAAGACTCATAAAGATCTGGATTCTGGCCACCTCACTGGCGGTGATTCCCATGGGATTTTCAGGAGTAATCCGATCGGCTGAAGTATTTATGATCCTTTTGGTTTTATCGGTAATACTGCTGATTTGGTTTCAGAAGTTGTTATCCAGCCCCATCCTCAATTACCGCCGGGCCTTCATGTTAATCAATGTATACCTGATTTTGGTTTTTCTGTTGATAACCGCAGATCATCTGATTTAAATCAGCCTAAAACAAGGTAATACCGTAAAACAGTACTGCTTTTTAATTATCCAATCAATGCGACAGTTTTTGAGCCGGGTGGTGCCTGTATTTAAAGAAGATGGCGAACAGGATGGCCACCACCAGGGCATAGGCCGCAAAAACCATCCAGATGGTATTCCAGTCGCGGATTCCATCCGTGCTGGTGTAGTGATCCACCACAATTCCACTGATGAAACCACCTACCGAGGCGCCAAATCCATTGGTCATGATCATAAACAATCCCTGGGCGCTGGCCCTTATTTTTGTATCTGCCTCATTTTCAACAAATAATGATCCTGAAATATTGAAGAAGTCAAAAGCCATTCCGTAAATAATCATGGAGAGAACCAGAAGATAAAGACCGCTGCCGGGGTTACCTACCCCAAACAGGGCAAACCGGAGTACCCAGGCCAGTATACTCATCAGCATTACTTTTTTAATACCGAATTTACGCAGGAAGAAAGGGATGGCAAGAATGAAAAGTGTCTCTGAAATTTGGGAAATGGAAAGCAGGATATTGGGATATTTTACTCCAAAAGAATCCTGATAATCAGGATTTCCGGCAAAATCTCGAAGGAAGGTGTTTCCAAAGGTATTGGTGATCTGAAGGGCGCCCCCAAGCAACATGGCAAAAATGAAGAAGGTAGCCATTTTGCGCTGTTTGAAAAGGATGATGGCTTCCAGCCCGAGTGATGAAATGAGTGACTTGGATTTAACAGCTTTAGAAGGTTTGCAATGGGGCATGGTGAACGAATACAAACCCATCATCATGGCGGCTAAACTGCCAATATACAACTGCATAGGGCTCAAACCCCAGTTGAGCAGGTCGACCAGCCACATGGCCAGAATAAATCCAACCGTACCCCAAACCCTGATGGGCGGGAAATCCTTGACCACATCCAGCCGGTTTTGTACCAGTACATTATAGGAAACGGAATTAGCCAGAGAAATGGTGGGCATGTACACCATGGAATTGAGCAGCATGATCCAGTACATGGTATCAGCATCCGTAACCTGAGAAGCCCAGAAAAGCAACAGTGAACCGATGATATGGCACATTCCGAGCACCCTTTCGGCATTGATCCACCGGTCGGCAATAATTCCCAGCAGGCCGGGCATAAACAGGGATGCAATGCCCATTGTGGCATAGATGGCGCCTACCTGAGCGCCGCTGAACTGAAGTTGTACAATCAGATATCCGCCAAAAGAGATCAGCCAGGACCCCCACAGAAAAAACTGGAGAAAATTGAGAACGGTAAGCCGGAGTTTTATGCTCATGAATGGTGTAATTTGAATGGATGAAACATTTCAAAATGATTGGCAAACATAGAAAAAAGGTTTTAATAGCAGGGATAGTTTAACAGTATTTGGTATAAGTATTTTTCTATTTTTGCCCAGGCGATGGGGTTCGCCATAACCGCACTGTGCTGATGACTCCTGCAATTATTCACTAATCAAACCAAGATTATGTTATCTGTCTATCTTGTCGCAGCATTCTGGTTTCTGGCAGCCGTATTTTCCACTATTTTAGCGAACCGTATGAAGATTTCCATGGCACTCATGGAGATTATAGTAGGGTCGTTAATTGGCTATTCAGCCTATCAATTGGGCTATTTCGACCATCTTTCGCTGAATGCCGAATGGCTGAAGTTCTGCACCGGTATCGGCGCTATCCTCCTCACTTTTCTGGCCGGGGCCGAACTAAGCCCGGATACCATGAAAACCAAACTTAAAGAGGTAACCATTATCGGGCTGATGGGTTTTTTTGCACCCTTTATCGGGGCTGCCCTGGTGGCGTATTATGGGATAGGCTGGGATCTGAAAGCCAGTCTGCTTACCGGAATTGCCCTTTCAACTACTTCTATGGCAGTAGTTTATGCCGTGATGCTGGAATATGGGTTTAATAAAACCAGTTATGGAAAAGGGATTCTCGGAGCCTGTTTTGTCAATGATCTGGGAACAGTGATCGGTTTAGGTCTTATATTTTCACCATTTACTTATAAAACATTGATATTCATAGCAGTAGTCGTTTTGTTGATTTTCACATTACCAGCTGTAACCGGATTTCTTATCCGGCATTTCGCCTATAAAACTGCTGCCATACGGACCAAATGGTTCCTGTTTGTATTACTGTTGAGCGCTGTTCTGGCGTTATGGGCAGGTAGTGAACCGGTGCTTCCGGCTTATATTTTGGGTATGATCATGGCCAGAACCGTTGAAAAGGATGAGTTCTTTGTGAGACGATTAAGAACGCTGACAGTAGGCTTTTTTACTCCGTTGTATTTTCTCAGGGCTGGCGCTCTGGTTTCGTTGCCTGCCATCATTGCGGCACCGCTGGTATTCATCATTCTTTTTATCGGAAAAGTAGGATCCAAAATTTTCGGATTGTATCCTGTAATTCATACTTTTAAGGAGGATAAAAAAGAAAAATGGTACTATACCCTGCTGATGTCGACCGGCCTTACATTCGGCACTATTTCAGCCTTGTTTGGTTTATCCCATAATATTATTTCGCAGGATCAGTATTCGCTGATCGTCGGTGTGGTAATAGCCAGCGCGGTAATTCCAACTCTCATAGCCAATAAGTTTTTCCTTCCTTCGCATCTACTCGAAAAACCGGTACTTGACGATCAGGTACCGGAAATCAGTCAAAAATAATTTTGATATTGCCTCTTTCCGGCGTATATTTGTATGGTACGAAAGTTCTTAATGTAGTACAGCATTAATAAAAATTACCATAGAAATGAAAAAGCTATTTTACACACTTCTTGTGGCAGGGATATTCCTGTTGATTTCCAATTCTCATGCTGCCAATATTGTTTCCACCGCCCAGGGAGGAAACTGGAACAGTACAACTACCTGGATAGGAGGTATAATCCCGGGTGTAAACGACCATGTTTTTCTGGTGGGTCCGGTCAGTTTAAACATTAATACCGGATGTGCCAGCCTTACCGTGCATACTTCCGGGTTATTGCAAAACAGCGGTTCTGCCCATACCCTGACTGTTTATGGTAATCTTGTGAACGACGGAACTTTACGAGACCAGCAGGCACAGTTAACCCTTCAGGTTCACGGTAATATTGAATTAAGAGGTGTCAACATGTTCTACAAACTTGAAACCAACGGGATTTCGGATCAGTATTTCTACCTTCAACCGGGAGCGGTTGCCGATATCAATTATTTCAATAATACCACAGGAAACGTCATCGCACAATCTTCCCTGGTTTTTTTCGATACTGAAGTCGATTTCAATTCATTTTCTCTGATCCTGCCTGCCGGGTTTTCCGTTGATTTTCAGGGAAATGGCGCTAACAGGGTCATCAGGGAAATTGTAATTGAAGGAAATAACAATTCCTTTACAACTGCAGCCGGATACAGCGGACTGGAATTTACCGGTCATAACCTGAAGGTGTACGGAGTTTTCAGAATTGGTTCCAATAGCGTTTACTTTACAGGGAATACTGTTCTTTATGGTATTTTCGAGAATTACGGTGCAAGTCATGAAATGTTTATCAACGGGGATTTTATCAATTACGGAACCCTTCAAAACGGAATGAACCTGCTTACCGTAACTCTTTCGGGCCATGTTACCAATTACGGAACCTGGAATCATTACACCACCAATTTCAACGGTTCAGCCAACCAGGAAATATGGTTTGATGAAAATTCTTCACTGTCAGGATCATATGTGAATTATACGGGTACAGCCGGACTTGTTCTCAATTCCAGCCTCACAATTCTGAATGCCAATGTAAACTTTGGATATTGTAATGTAAATTGTTTACCGGGGATTCAGTTTAAACATACAGGTAATAATGTTGCCCTGCGTAATGGAAATTTTTCGGGTAATAACAGTACGATCCGTTTAAACGGAGTGTATGTACATGGCGTTACCGGTACTGATCTGTTTTTAAGGGGAATGTTCCAGATTGGCGATAATAACTGCAGTTTTACCAATACACTTTTGTTGGATACCCTGGCCAATTATGGTACCAGTCATAATGTGGTTTTTCATGATGATTTTACCAACACAGGAAGGATATATGATGGTACCAATCAATTAACTGTATATTGTACCGGCAACGTAATGAATTATGGATCCTGGGAAAACTACTATACCTATCTGAGCGGAAGTACCATCCAGCAGATCACTTTTGCCTCCGGATCGGTTTTTACGGGAAATGTGTTTCAGTATACCGGCTCCGTAGGCTCCATTATCTCCAACTCAGACCTTATATTTGCCGGTACTGCCATCAATCTGAACAACCGCACATTACAGATGCCGGATAATTCATGGTTCGTTTTTGAAGGTGACACCAAGGCCTGTATTAATTTTACCCTGGCAGGTAATGATCTGCACATCCGTTCCGGTGGGGGATCTTACCTCCAGAATGTTACGGTTAACGGCAATATTAACACTCATGGGGAAATCAGAATTGGCGACAATAATGTGGTGATTAACGGTAACCTTACGGTACACGATTCACTGGGGAATTATGGCACCTTTCACACTCTGACAGTTAATGGAGCCCTGATCAATCACGGGAGAATAACCAATATGATGAATGGTTTGACTATAAACGTTAATGGTAATTTCTTAAACAACGGAACCTGGGTCAATTATGAAAACAATGTTCAGGGAAGTATTGATCAGCATATCCGGTTGATGGCCGGTATGACCGTAAATTCAACGGTTAAACTTCATTCGAACCTGGGTGGAAACGGATGGATATGGTATAAAAACGGATCTCCGGTTCCCGGCGGTACTTCACCGGTGTTAACCCTGAATTCAATCACTCCTGCCGGTTATGGGGTATATTATTGCATCTCAAGCGCCGGCAGATCCAGAAATATTACCATTCAGCAAAACCTGGTAGCAGATTTTATTTCCGATGCTCCGGAAGCCGCAAGCGCGCCGTTATCTGTTCAGTTTACAAATGCCTCAGCAGGCGGCTTTACCCCGCTCTTGTTTGAATGGGATTTTGGGGATGGAAATTCGTCTGATGAGGAAAATCCTTTGCATACTTATGAAAATCCGGGTGTTTATGATGTATCACTTGCTGTAACGGATGGATATCTCGTTGATCATGCATTTAAACCCGGACATGTTTTCGTGTGCAATCCGCCGGTACCCGATTTTCACGTTGAGAATGTGTGTTTGGGAGAAAGTGTGTTTTTTGAAGATTTATCAACCGGGCTGAATTATGAAAACGATCTTACCATCCGGTATGCGGTTTCTGTAGTTAATTTTAGTTCCGAATATGATGCTGATAACTGGGGAGCCATTCAAACGCTGGGTGAACCCGATGTTTACCCCGCCCATTACGACTCTGTGAAAGCCTGGGCGCCCCTCACCCCCAATGGTCCCCGCGAATGGATTGAACTGGCCTATACCGATCCCCAACCGGTTTCCTCCGTTTGGATTTATGAAACCCTCTATCCCGGAACGGTGGATACGGTTTATGTGAAAAACCCGGCCACAGGTTTGTGGGAGATAGTGTGGCAGGGGACAGCCGCTCCGGCTTCGCTTGAAGCGAGGATTTTTAAAGCAGATTTTGCCTTAACCCCTTATCCTGTATCGCAGGTCAGGATTGCGCTGAATACCGGTATGGTTACTTACTGGAATGAAATCGATGCAGTGGCCCTGATTACCGACAATGGCATTATTCCTTCATCCGGAACCGTTTATGCATGGGATGTGGATGGAGATGGTATTACCGATTACGCAAACAAAGGCTCATTCAGCCATAATTATCCCCAACCCGGAGTGTATGAACCTTCGCTGAGGCTGATCAACAACGGCGTTTGTGAGGAGGTAACCACCCGTATTGTGAGTGTAAATACCGCGCCGGAATTTACACTTCACCCTCAATCACAGATCATTTGCCAGGAAACCGGCGCTGAATTTCAGGTTGAAGCCGGAATGAGCGGCGATTATGGTGTAACTTACCAATGGTCAGGACCCTACGGTTTTCTTCCCGGTCAAAATCAGCCTGTATTACTTATTGATCCGGCTTCTTTTGATGATGCCGGAGGTTACTTTGCCATTGCCTATAACGAATGTGGTTATGATACCAGCGACACGGCTTTGCTCGAAATTCAGCAAAATCCTGTGGTGTATGCCGGGGTTGATGATACTATCTGCGAAAACCAGTCATTTATTCCCACGGCGGCTTATGCGGCAAATTTCCAGACTATCCATTGGGAATCAACCGGTACGGGCAGTTTTAATGATCCATCCCTGTTTCAACCGGAATATTTTCCTTCGGCCGCTGATATTGATGACGGATGGGTAACACTTACCTTCACAGCGGTGGCCATTGAACCTTGTACCTCTCCGGCCATAGCTTCCATCAATCTGATCATCAGGAAATTACCATTCCTGACCCTGCAACCTGAAGGAACTGCTTTGTGTGAAGGGTTGCCCTATGAATTGTCGGTTTCAGCTTCCGGCACATTTCCATTGGAATTCCAATGGTATGGTCCTGACGGACTGCTTCAAGGGGAAACCGGCGGGTATCTTACTTTTGCAGCGCTTCAGCCGGGCGACGAAGGTTCTTATTTTTGCCAGGTAACCAATATGTGCGGAACCATCGAAACGCAGCCGGTTTGGATTGAAGTGTACCGGCAGCCTCAATTTCTCAGCCAGCCTGAAAGTGTTACGGTGGCTACCGGCCAGGATGCTGTTTTTACGGTTTCGGTGAGCGGGGAAGCGCCGGTTTCACTGCAATGGTATGATTCACAGGGGATTCTGGAAGAAGAAACAGATGACGTCCTTACTTTGGAGAAGGTGAATTTTCTCAGTGAGGACTCCTTTTATTGTATAGCCGAAAACCTCTGCAACAGCCTGCAAAGCAACACCATATTCCTGGAAGTGGAAAGTGGCGGACATAACCAGGAAATTCAGCTGAATGCCGGATGGGCCGGGATATCAACTTTTCAATGGCTTGATGATCCGACAATTGAAAATGTGTGGGCCGCTACATTGAACTCACTGATTATTATGCAGTATAACGAAGGGGTTTTCTGGCCTGAAATGGAGGTGAATACACTTGAAGTCTGGAACAACCGCCATGGATACCTTGTAAAACTTTCGGAGCCGGTGTTACTGCAATTGTCTGGCAGTCAGGATAATGATAATACCATACAAATTCATCAGGGCTGGAATCTGATACCGGTTCTTTCGGAATGTACCCTCGATGTGGAAGTTTTGGAAGAAACACTGGGCTCAGATATGATCATTATCAAGGAAGCCGCCGGTGATGGTTTATACTGGCCGCAGTTTAATATCAATACTATAAATTCGCTGATACCAGGTAAAGCCTATTTCCTGTTCAGTGAAAGTGAATCTGAATTTTCTTTTCCGGAGTGTAATATTCTGGGAATTCGGTGAAACTGTAAAAGGGCGACTGTCAGGTTAGCAGGTTTACCATATCTTTGCAAGGGAAGTTTATTCTTTAAAAGTTCATCTTATGAAAATAAAAAGTTTAATTGTTTTCATGCTATTCATTTGCCTGATATGGCTGAGCCCCGCCGGTTTTAATCAGAATTTATCCAAGCAGATAACAGGTTCCTCTCTTTTCGAGTGGACCGAAATGCCTTATTTCACTTCCACTCTGAATACGGCAACCCAGACTGCTGAAGGTGGCTGGATTTTGGGTGGCGTTTATGCCAATACGTATTCATTTCAGGTACCACCCGTGGTGATAAAACTATCTGCAACAGGACAGAAAGAATGGCAATACCCTCCGGGATATTTTGAATGGGAATTAGGGGTTACTACGGTAGTGAAAAATGCCACTGACGGAAATATCCTGGCTGGCGGCTGGTGTCTCCCTGGATGTGATTATGGGCCGTTCGGTTTGTTCCTACATAAAATCTCCCCGGATGGTTCGGTCATCTGGAAAAAGATTTATGTAACCGATAATGGCGGAACGGATGAGATGGATGTAATGGAAAACCGGAATGGAAATATTTATCTGCTTTCCCGGAATCAATTACTGATTATTTCTCCGGCAGGCGACAGTCTTGATCTGAAAAACTACCCAATGCCTTTCACAGATTACCTTTCCACCGGACTGGCCTGCGATGATTTTCTGCTGCTGGGACATTCAACCGGTATATTTAAAACTGATCCCGACGGAAATATTCTAAGCAATTATTACTTTGATGGGCAGGTGCGAAATATTTATAAAACCGGTACCGGGTATAATTTCATATCAGGAAATCAGGTTATTAAAACTGATTTTGAATTGAATACGCTGGATACTTACGATTTTTCAAATTTAATTCCGGGTGATTTCCTGGCCTCAGTTAACGGAGATCGCCTGATTATTACCGGCAATGGTCATATTTTACAGTTTGATTCTGATATTCAACTAATTGCTGATGATCCTTACGTAATACCGGCCCATTTTAAAGTAAATGCTTTTTCGGCAGGAAATGATTTGCTGATGATGGCAGGAAGCCAGACCGGCGCTGCCGGTGATGAGGCAATGGCGGCCAAAACTTTTCTGTGGGACGGAACTAGTTTGAATTTTGATGCCGATGCTGAAATCACTGGTCTCCGGGTGGAGAATGTGACGGCAGTTCCCGGTTATTATCCCGGGTTATATGATTTTCACTGGGATGGATATGCCACCCTAAAAAATCATAGTATGGAAACCATGAATACAGTCGACCTGGTTTCAAAAATGTTCAATCAGGGGATTTGCTCAAACTGGAGCTATCTCATTCATTTTGAGAATTTGGCTTTGGCTCCGGGCAGTTCGGTTGAAATGCCCTGTGGATCCATTGCCGAGTATTCCATGTTCTTACCGGGTCAAACACAGGTGAATTATACCTGGAAAGTTCACACAATGAGGCCCGATGGTTTATTGGACCGGAACACTACCAACGATGAAGCTTCTGTAACCTTTATGGTGGATCTTGGGGTGGGGATTGACGACCGGAACCAGGAGAATTTCCGGGTCTATCCCAATCCTGCCAACGAGTATGTGATCATTAACAGTCATTCTGTTTCAGGCTTTAACTGGAGAATAGTATCGGCAGAGGGCATCACCGTAAAGGAGGGATATGCTGAAGATGTGGAAGTAGTGGTGGATCTCAGTGGAATACGACCAGGCTTTTATTTTATTGAGACGATAAAAAATGAGTGTAAATACCTAAGTCAAAAATTGCTGATATTCAGGTAAATGAGGTGTTCGTATCCGAAGAATCTTATTGGTAAGCTGGCGTTCTTTATACCTCTGTTGTGCCATTTGACTGAAATTCAATATAAACCGGGTTCACGCAACGACGCCATGAAAATAACAAAGGCCGCAAAGGGAATTACAGCCTGAAAACCTTATCCCTTTTTTAAACCTTAGTAGAAACCATCGCCTCAACGACACGCCAACCTTATTACTTTCCAAATCCGGGTCATTCTAAGTTTGAAAATCATATATAATTTATTATCAAAGGTTTATGGTTTTTTCAGCAGCTCCTACCTAACCTTCACCTCAAAAAATCGTTGCTCAAATTTACCAAAAGCGACTTTGCTTTTAACTTCGGATACTTTTTCACCCAGTACATTTATTTCGCTGATGGATTGTACCGGGAAGTTTTTAAAGGCGGAAATCAAATCTATCTGATGATCAAGTCCTTCTATCTCCCGGAAATGCAGGAAAACAGAGCCGTTTTCACCTAATCGGGAATTGATCAGGGAGAGACCTTCGAAATTAAGATCAGGGTATTTCAGCTCAGTTACGTTGGAAATTAAAGGATATGCCGGGCGGACAAAGGCCGCCAGGCCGGAAGTGGCTGATTCGCCAAACCGGTTCATATAGCCAACAGTGGTATCGGATGTCGAGGTAATTACATAATGCCATTTGATTTCGCCCTGCTGGGAGGCCAGAAAATTGGTAGTCCAGTAGTTGTTGAGTACCCAGGAAAATATGGTGGGTTTATCAACCAGTGCCAAACGGCTGAATCTGCCCAGATTGATAGCGCCCAACTGAACCAGCGGGATTTCAGGAGTAGCCCATAAGATTTGAGAACCTTCTCCCACGGCCGAAACCGCTTTTTGTATGGTATTCCAGTCGGATGAGGAACTTTCCATCTGGTTGATGCCCGGGTACACCATTCCCCCCTGCACGTCAAAACGGAGCTGGCGGTCGTTACCGGCGAACGGAAAAGCAACATACACTGCCTCAGGATCAGTCACCTGCAATTTCTTCATGGTATAATGCAGTTCAATTTTCTTATCATGATGGAACAGACGGATTTCATAAGAGGTGCTGCCGGGCATGGCACAACCGTCCACCTCGCCCGATACTGTGATCGAGTTCCAAACCGGTCCTTTGGTGATTCCTGATACGGTAATATCTTTCCAGGCATTTCTTGAATAATCATCAAGTCTTAGCTGTTCCAGCTGATTTCGGTTTCCAAGACGTTCGTAAATGATTTGCCCAAATCCCCATTCCATACCGGTTCCCACCAGTTCCAGCTTCATTTCCTTGTCAAAAATACTGGTTATAGCGCCGGACTGGCCATCTACCTTTAATTTATAAAATTCGTTTTCCAGCACATTTTCAGTTGGAACCACCGGCGCCATGACTGCCGGTTCATTATTCACCCTGATTCTGAATATTTTATACGAAAATCCTTTCATTTCGCTGCATTCCACCGCCCACCAGGCACCTTCTTCGCGGTGGCTCAGCATCTGGCAGTGAACCTCTTTGCCCTCATCATCTGCTATTATAAAAGTTTTATCCCTCGGAAGTATCTGCTGGTTAATAAAAACCTTAGCCAGCCCGGAACGGGGATAGCTCTTCATGTTGAACACCACTATGGTCGGTTCCGGACTTTGGGGGAGGTAATCCGCCATCAAAGCCAGCGCCTGATCACGGAGCAGGCTGTTTTGCTTTACGGCAGTCCATACCCAGGCGGCCTTTTGTCCCCATTGAATAATGGTATTTTCAGCCAATGGATCGGTAATACTTTCCGCGGCAGTAATCGTATGTTCATTCCAGAACAAGAGGTTATCGGTAATGCTCCCGGTCAGATTCATGGCATTTTCAGGTATTTGAGCTCCCTGAAGGGCCGCCAGGGCAATCAGTCCTTCATTGGTTTCGAATTCTGAGTGGGTAGTACGGGCATAGGCCGTTTCGATGGCGGTAGAGCCAAAACCATCGCTCCACCAGTCGGGCCAGGCTTTGCGGAATACAGGAGCAGATGATGCGTACTTTTGCTCGGCATATCTGAAGAAATCCGTCATGGTTCCCAGTTCCAGCTTTGGCCAAACGTATTTCTCATTCCACATCTTCACAATATTACACGCAGTGGTGGAAGGAGGCGAATTGTCGGTTAGAAACCCGCTGAACTGAACTGGAAGAGCATCCAAAGCATACCCTTTTTTGTCGAGATCGTCCATTAGCGGAAAGAGTGATTTCTCAAAAGTGGATATTTCTGCGTTCAGGATTCCGAGGAAATTACCGGTCATGTAATGCTCATTTCTAAAAGTCAGCACCCGTTTTCCGGATGGAGACTCCCACCAGAACAGGGTGGGTACACTGAACGGTTTCCGGGCGCGATGAGTATTTTGCGCCATGGAATAGTATTTTATACCGGCGCTGTTCATAAAATCGGCCATACACCAGGGAATACCGTTCACATCGTTCTGCATAGCCACCTCGGCTTTCAAACCCAGTTTGCCCAGTTCCTTCAATGGCTCAAACGATTGCGCCAGCAGGCTTTCCGGGTAGAGTTCCGACATGTTCAGGTACAATCCGGCCACTTTGATCCGGCCTTCCTGCATCCGTTTTTTCAGCCTTTCAATTTGCTTTTGAGGCCTCGATTTCAGGTACTCTCCAACTGCCCAGGTAGTTTCGCAGGTCCAGTGGAATTGTGCTTCGGGAGGCAGGTTATCGGTGGCGTCGCAGTAATCAAGCGCCAGGTCGATGTATTTGAGATGCTCGGGCAGAATTTCGGTTTGCGGACGTGTGTATCCGATATCGGTATGGGCATGCTGAACCAGGTAAATCGTCCATTCTTTAACCGGCTGAACGGTAAAGGTTAGTTCCTGTGGCGCTCCGGAGCCAATTTTAACCCTGGCTGCGTAGGACTTTGCCGCCGTTTCGTTGGGAAGTAACACTTCATAGGCATTAAAACCGGGTTCAATCCTGATTTTCCTGTTCATCACACTTGGAATTGAAATTTCGCCTTCGGCCGGTTCACCCGGATGGTTGATGGTAAAGTTCACCACGGTTTTCAGTTCTATGCCTGAACGAACCAGCGCATTCAGTTGCTGTACACCGGCATTTTCCATCACCGGCGCTTCAAAAACCATGAACCAGGTGCGGCTTGCGGCATTTTCGCCGGTAATCCGGATAATTTGTTCCTGGTTAATTTTAACCCATGATGCCGGCACTTTCAGGATGGCATACCCCATCGGGTCGTTGTATTTATCGAGCATGGTGGCTCTGAAAGTGAGTCCAGCGCCATCACGACCTTTCACCGTCCAGGTTTTGATTTCCGGCTCTACAGGATTCGTAAAATCCACCATTTCCTGCCCGTTAAATGACACTTTCCAGTGACGGGTTTCGGCGCCGGCATCTACCCCAAACATCACGATAAATGAAACCGTTTTGTCCCTGAGTTCAGGTACTATATCGGTTTTCCATTCGATATAATCCACAGCGCTGAGGGAGCGGATCAGCATGGAGGTACGCACCCCGGGTTGGGGTGAATGGTATTCAAACCCTCCGCCATGAAGGGTAGCCGAATATCCCGAAATTACCGGCCCGGAGTCTGATGATTGTGCTTTCAGCACGAAAGGTAAGAAAATTATCAGGGAGATTATCAAGAAGATGATTTGAAACTGCCTGGATCTTTGTTGTAAGGAATAATGTTTCATGATTTGTCTGTTTCTTTTGGTTTATGCTCATCCAGTTGCCTGGCATTTTTACTGGTAACCACTTTTTTACCTGTTTTTTCCTCGATCTCTTTTCGTGTATTTCCGGCAATGGTGCCACCTTGTCTGGCAATTTTCTGGTTATCCTCAAAACTCTTGGGATTCTTAGCTTTTGAAATTTCGGTGGTCGTTGCTTCTGCCAGCATATTCAGCACCAATTCTAGATTGGTCATGTGGTCGCGAAGGTTCTCTTTCTTCAGGTCTTTCAGAACTTTGTACTGTTTCGTGGTGTAGCCACTCCAGGCTTTGGTAATCTCATCCGTAAGAATGGCATATTCCTGTCCTTTTTGAACACCTCTTTGATCCCATTCATTGGTTAACTCTTTGCGGACCTCAATACTCTTTAAACGCTGATTAATCCATTCCTTACTGTAACCTTTTCGCAGGTAGGTTTCCATCAACCGGTCAATACCGATCTCAGGATCTTCGATTTCATCTATACGTTCGCGGCCAACCTGTGCCAGCCACATTTTGAAGGGCTCAGCCTTGGGCGAAGGAATACTTTGTATTAACCTGAAAAGCTGTTCAGTATCAGCAACATCGGTCTTATAATATTTACCGTCTGAAGATAGCATTTTCAGTTGGTTACAATTTGTAACCAACTCACTGCCCTCCTTTAAGAGCCTGTGCTTAAGTACTTTCCAATAGTTGTTTGGATTTGTACTGTCAGTCAGAACCTCTACCACATCCACGATTGAAAAGAACCATTTTTCCTTCTCCTCATCCCAATGGCTGCGGATTTTTTTTTCATTGAATAATCTGATGGTGTTTTCTTGGTTCATTTGATTGAAAATTTACGTTAGTTTATAATTTAAATGACTTTCCTTCATTACTTTAGGTTTTGATATTTTCAATGCAGTACCGGTAATAAAAAACTTATTTAATGGGTATCCCTTCCAGTTTAAAACTCCAGGCGTGCTTGCAGGGAGGATTTTTTCTGACCGACTCCGGTATCATGATCACAAAACCTTTATCGGTTTTCCTCACTTTTATCGCTTTACTTACCCCCAGCAGGGTGACTTTTTTGGGAAGATCCGATTTAAAAGCGTCAATCTCAATTTCAGCGGGCATTGTCAATTCATCAGTACCTGCGAGATAAATGGCATACACCTTACTTTGAACCTTATCTCTGGTAAAACATACTTTTCCCTCCCGGTACGGGCTGATGGCCCGGGTGCCATAAATAGCCCCTCCGTTCACCTGCATCCAGTCGCCGATGTCCTTCAGTCGAAGATAAGCATCCTCGTGCCATTGTCCCTGAGGTCCGGGCGCAATATTCAGAAGAAGATTGCCTCCTTTGCAGACAATATCCACCAGTAAGTGAATCAGGTCGTTGGCGCTGCGGTATTGGGCGTCATTCACCCAGCTCCATCCTCCCCCGGCAATGATGCACGACTCCCAGGGATAAGGCAGCTCCTTTTCAGGAACCTGGTTTTCAGGGGTGAGGTAGTTCTGGTTTTTGCCTTCCACAGCCCGGTCCACCACAATGAGTCCCGGCTGTTTTTCACGGGCTTTTACCACCAGTTCATCCATTTTAACATCCTGGTCGATAATATCAGTAATCACAAACCCTGAACCCACATCTTTAAGCCGGTCGGTATAGATATCCACAATTTCTTTATTCGTATTTTTCTTTACCCAGCCCCCGTCGAGCCACAGAATGTCGAGTTTTCCGTAATCCGAGCATAATTCCAGAATCTGGTTATGGGTGAAATCCACATATCTCTGCCATCTTTCCGGGTATTTATAAGGGTCATAATTCACATTCCGGTCCATCGGAGGAAAATAGGGATCCCAGTAATCATCACAGTGCCAGTCGGGTTTTGAGAAGTAGGCTCCGGTCCACAGTCCCTGTTTCCGGAAGGAGCTGAAAATCTCCCCGGTTACATTGGCTTTGGGATGGGTATGAAAGGGGCAATCCTTCCCGGTAATTTTGTAGTCGGTATATTTCGTATCGAACATGCAGAAACCATCGTGGTGCTTGGTAGTGAACACCACGTATTTCATTCCGGCGTAGCTGGCTGCGGCAGCCCAGTTATCCGGATCGAAATTCACCGGATTGAATGTTTTCTGAAGATTTTCGTAATCTTCCACATACTTGAAATAGTTTTCATACGAACCCATTTTTCTTTCGCACCAGCCATAATCTTCAGGACAGATGGACCAGGATTCTACAATTCCCCACTGGCTGTAGGCGCCCCAGTGCATCAACAGACCAAATTTCAAATCCTGCCATTGCTCCAGTTTGTCAAGCACCAGAGGATCGGTTTCGGGCACATAGCGGCCATGTTCCTGAGATTTTAAAACGGGTGCGAAAAGCACTGCAATACAAAAAAGAACGGTAATTTTTTTCAGCATCATCATATTAAATTATTTTTGAGCCAAATATAGATTATTTGATTCATGATGAAGAAATTCCTACTCCAATTATTTCTGATAAGTTCTGGTATCTGTTTTACAGGGCAGGCACAGCCGTTACAGCTTTTCCATGAAAACCATACGGAATTCAGGATTGTCATTCCGGAAAAAGCTTTTGACAATGAACGGATTGCGGCTCAGATACTGGCTTCATTTCTTAATAAAATTTCAGAGACAGAATTCATGATTTTTTCGGATGCATATCCAGTAGTGGAACATGAAATTTTAATAGGCAACACGAAACAGGCAATACAATTAATCCCTGAATCGATCCGTCTTAAAATCAGTCCGTCAGGTTTTTACATCTCTCAGCAAAACGGGAAACTTATAATCCTGGGAGGAGGCGGAAAAGGGGTAATACACGGAGTAACCTGGTTCCTGGAAACTTTTTTGGGAGTTGAGTACCTTTCACCCACTGTTCAGATCATTCCGGAAATGAAATCGTTTGAATATCACCATGCGGATATTCTGCAAAACCCGGCTACAGAAATCAGAATTGTAAATGGTCCGTTCGGCCGTGATTCGCTGTACCGGTATTTCAGAAGGCTGGATGTGGTGGATGAATACTGGGCCAATTCAGCCGGCGACCATTACTATGTACATACTTTCAACCGGCTGGTTCCCCCTGAAAAGTACTTTGACCCACACCCTGAATATTATTCGCTCATCAATGGTGAGAGGGTAAAGTACGGGCAGTTGTGTCTTTCGAACCCGGATCTGGTTTCCATAACCATCAACACCTTACGGGAAGCCATGAAAAGGCATCCCGGAAAAAAGCTGTGGTCGGTGAGCCAGAACGATAATTTTTATTCGTGCCAGTGCGACCAATGCCGGCATACAGACAGTATTGAAGGTTCGCCCTCAGGAACGCTGCTGCGGTTTGTAAACCAGATTGCCCGTGCTTTTCCGGATCAAACCATCACTACACTGGCCTACCAGTACACACGGAAACCGCCGGCCATTACCCGACCCGATAAAAATGTATTGATAACCCATTGCAGCATCGAGCTGAACCGCAGCCTTCCGATTGAAGAAGACCCGGGCAGCCGGGCATTTGTAGAGGAATTGGAAGGTTGGAGCCGGATATGCGATAATATCAAAATCTGGGATTATGAGGTTCAGTTTACCAATTACCTGTGTCCTTTCCCATTGTGGCACACATTGCAGCCTAATATTCAGTTGTTTAACCGAAATGGCACCAAAGCCCATTTCCAGCAGTGCAATGCCCAGCACGGGGTGGAATTTGCCGAACTCAAATCGTGGCTCATGAGCCATTTGCTGTGGAATTCAGAGCTGGATGCCGATTCGCTGATTAAAGTTTTTATGGCATCTTATTATGAAGACGCTGCGCCCTATGTTTTACAATATTTCGATCTGTTGCTGGCAGAGGCTATGAATTCCGGCGAAAGGCTGGATATTTACGGTTCGCCGGTGATGCATGCTGAAACTTTTCTTTCTGCTGCCAATATCAGCCGGTATAACGATATTTTCGATCATGCTGAAAAAAGGGTAAGCAACACTCCGGAATTACTCGAAAGAGTGAAAATTGCCCGTCTGCCGGTTACTTTTTCAGAAATTGAAATAGCCAAAACTGATATTTTTGGTGAACGGGGATGGTACTGCCTTGTTAATGGAAAATATAAAGAAAAAGACGAAATGCGCCGGAAACTGGATACCCTTCATGCCGTATCGGTTAGAAATCATATTCCGTATAATGAAAATGGAGTAACGGCTGAAATGTATTACGAAAATTCAGTGCGAACCTTTAACATCAGTATTGAAGGGAACCTGGCATTTGGCAAACCGGCAAAATACCAACCTGAACCGGCACCGCAGTATACTTTTAAAGGCCCGGCCATGCTTACCAACGGGGTTTCGGGCCATGAAAACTGGAAACTCAACTGGTTAGGCTGGGAAGGCAAGGATGTTGAGATTGAAGTGGATCTGCTGGAACCACTTTCTCTTAAGGAAATTATTATCAGCACGCTGAATCGTCCGGATGTGTGGATTCTGCATCCTGCCGCTATCGACTGTATGATTTCAGCTGATGGTTCGGATTTTACATCCATCGGAAAGATAGAACCGGATCAAAGCCGGCCATCGGCTATGAATATAAAAGACCATGTTTTTAAAGCGCCTGACAGAAAACTCAGGTACATCCGGTTTGCCATTACAGGAACAAAAGCCCTTCCTGCCTGGCATGCCTATTCGGGTCAAAAATCATGGGTATTTTTGGATGAAATAAAAGCCTATTAACAGAACTCATGAATAGATTATTTGTACAATTTGTCATTATTTGTCTTTTACCTATTGTTTCCGTTGTCGCTCAGAAAAGAGGTATCGCCTACGGTTACCACTCACCCGAAGACCTTGAAGTACAATCACCGGCAACCACCTGGTGGTATAACTGGTCGGAAGCGCCGGAATCGACCGTGGCCAACAACTATCTGAATTACGGGTTTGAGTTTGTCCCGATGACCTGGAACGGAAATTATAATATTACCCGGCTCCGGAATTTTCTGATTAATCATCCTGAGACGAAATATCTGCTGGCCTTCAACGAACCCAATTTTGTACATCAGGCCAACCTGACCCCACAGCAGGCGGCTGCACTCTGGCCTGCCCTGGAAGCTGTTGCCGATGAGTTCAATCTGAAACTTGTTGCGCCGGCAGTCAATTACTGTGATGTATGCGTGGAAGCCAACGGAGTGGTTTACAGTGATCCTGTTACCTACCTCGACGATTTTTTTGCTGCCTGCTCCGGTTGCCGGGTCGATTATATAGCAGTTCATTCTTACATGAACACCGTGGGAGCTTTGCAATGGTATCTCAACAGATTTAAAAAATACCAGAAACCCATATGGCTCACTGAGTTTGCCGGCTGGGAAAATAATGGCAACATCAATAACCCTGACGACCAGATCAATTTCATGATTGGTGCGGTGGATATGCTGGAATATGATTCAGCCATTTTCAGGTATTCATGGTTCATAGGCAGAGGACCTGGCATTAACAATTATCCGTTCATTGACATCCTCGGGGCTAACGGGGTACTAACACCAATCGGGGAAATCTATAAACAGATGCCGGTTCATGATCCTGATCAGATCATTCAGGTTCCGGCTTTAATTCAGGCCGAAAACTACAACCATATGAACGGCATCCTGATCGAACGTACCTCAGATGTTTCCGGGTTTGCCAATGTGGGTTATATTGAAGCCGGTGACTGGCTGGAGTATATGGTTGAAGTGCCACAAACTGCAGAGTATCATGTTATATTAAGAATTGCCTCCACAAAAGTATCCTCCCTGAAGTTACTCATAGATGGTGTAGAAATCAAAGAGTTTAACCTGCCCAATACCTCAGGCTGGCAGAATTGGGAAACTTTTGCGGGTAAAGCCGGTCTGGCTTCCGGAATTCATACCATCCGGCTTAAAGCCGCTACGGACGGGTTTAACATCAACTGGTTTCAGATTGCCGGTGAAACCTACGGAGTGAATGATCACTTCAAGCAAAATTCAGGATTAAATGTACATTACGGAAATTGCCCAGGGTTAATTCATATTTCGGGAAATGATCGTATTGAAAAGTTACAGATTGGCAACTTGTTTGGGTCAGATGTATTAAAAATACCTTTCTCACCAATGATTGATCTGAATGATCTGCCTTCAGGAATATACACCCTTACTGCCATGGATAAGGATAACCGGATAATCGGACATCAAAAGATCACGCTAACTCATTAATCCTGCCTGATCCCTTAGCTGGCGGCGCTTCATCAAGAAGCGAGACGCTGTAGTCTATTTCTCAATGACATCATGAAACGGATAGATTACCATATAACTATCAGCCCGTTTGGCAGTTACCTGCCAGTGCACCTCAGTGTTGGGAGCGCTGGTTTTTACAAAAAAACTGTTCGTATTGTAATCATATTCATATAAAACAATCGCCTGCACAAAAGTGCCCATATTATTTTTCACAGTAATCTGATAGTTAATGTCTTCATTATTATTAATATATTGAAAATACTCCGGTAAAAAAACCTCCGCTATTCCGGAGCCATTGGTTACCACATTTCCAAAATACATATTATACACTTGATTTGACTCAACAGCTGCATGCTGAATAAGTTGAGATGAGTTCTCCGGATGCTCAATCACAAATTTCTTTATGCCACCTGCTGCCAGGTCGTTATTGGATACCAAACTTCCTACCGTCAGATTGGCTGTGCCAAAATCCATGTTGCCACCTACTGATAAATCTCCGTCAACTTCAAGGCTCCCGTGAACACTGGCATTGCCGGTAATATCGGAATTACCGCCGATAACCGCGCTGCCGGTACAGGTTATATTGGCAGGCTGTGAAGTACCCACCTGCAGCCCGCCCGTCAATTGCGCCTGTGTTCCGTATAGCCCGCCTGAGAAATATGCAGGCCCGGTGTGACTGGTATTTCCGCCAAATGTAACATTCTGCTGAAGAGAGGCAGGCGTGAACAGGGTAATTGAATTATTATTTAATCCGATATTATTTCCGGGGCCATAAAAAATTGAACCATTATTGTCGATTTTTATCAATTGGCTTTTGCTGCCATCACCAAATACGGAATTTATGGCGGTTTCCTGCAGGTAATCATCATGGGTATATTCAATCCCCGGAGCTCCGGCAAGCCCGCTGTTTAACAATACATTATGTGCTGACTGGCTGATACGGGTACTGTTGGCGCCACACGTCACTTCAGTAATTTGTTCACCGACCGGATTGATAGTCTGCTTTACTTCACCTGTCAGCGTTCCCGTTCCGTTAAATGCTTTATTTGCCGTGGTCCGTGTTTGAGAAGTGCCGGATACAGTGGTGATTTCCTGAGTTCTTAATACATTATTTTTGTAATTTTCAGTACTGGTTACGGTAGTGGCGTCCGGCTCAAATTCCTTTTTTTCTATATGGCTGGCAATTTCATTTCCTGACTCATCATAAGTGTACGTTGTGGTAATAGACTCCTTCTTTCCTTTATCCACGCCACTTTTATAATATTTTTCATTCTTTACCGTGCGGGAGAGTATTTTTTCGTTCATATCCAGTTTGGTATCGGTAATAGTGGTTTCCCGGTAGTTCTTACCAGATGATTCTTTATAATCAACTTCATCTTCAACATGTTTGCTGCAGATGTAAGTTTCATGGGTATTGGGATTCATGTCATATTGGAAATTTTCATAGTAAGTGTGTTTTCCTTCCATCTCAAATACTAATTCTTCTGAGAAATGATGCCAGAGATTTCCCTCAGGATCAAACAAATGCTGAACTGATCCATGTTTATTGGTGAAATATTTGATATGCCATCCGCCTGTCGCATGCACAGCAATCGAAGGTGGCGATTGAACCTGAACCTCATACCATACAGTATCATTATTCATCATCCGGATGCTGCCTGTATTGGGATTCAGGATCATTCGGGTAACTCCCAGGGAGTCTTTCAACACCAGTGAATCATTCTGAATAACAGTTTGCCCTCCGCTTTGTGCGATTGTGGCAGTTTTGGCATGCAGTGCATAGGGAACACTCAGAAACTGTGTAACTCCCAATGTCTGAAACTCCTTTCCGCCGTTTAGGGTAATGGCTGTTTCGAAAAAATACGGGGCGATGCTCCAGTTGATGTTTCCGAAATTCCCCGACAAAATGCTGCCCTGCCCGATCACGATGTTAATTAAACCGTATTCATTGGTCGCTACTTCATGGATTTCAGTGTAAACTGCCTGGCCGTCAGGCGCATTTGAACGTATGATGATCTGCAGACTGAGTTCAGTGTCGGCCAATATTTCACCGGATGCATTACGCACAACTGTTTGATAGTTAATACCTGAAGGGAATTGAGCATGCACCAATATACTCAGAGTGATTACAATGTGAAGAAAAATTAACTTTTTCATAACAAATGGATTAAATGTATTGACTGGAAGATCAAGTTCAAATATAAGCAATTATTTTTAAAACATAATCGTAATTTGTCAAAATGAAACCCTGAAAAATTAGTTTCGGATTCTAAACCAAATGCCCCTGAATCTGTTATATATTTATCTTAATCTTAATCTTAATCTGATACCATAAGATTGCATTTAATTCCTCATTACTCATTTCTAATTCCTCACTTGATATGGACTGTCCAGTTTGCAAAACCACAAAATTAGTTATGTCGGAGCGTAACGGCATCGAAATAGATTACTGTCCTAATTGCCGCGGTGTCTGGTTAGATCGCGGCGAACTTGATAAGATCATTGAACGGTCATTACAGCAGCCGCCTCAGCAACAACAACAGTCGCAACAGCCCTATCCCGATCATGATCATCGTCGCTATTATGATGATGATTACAAGTACAAACGTAAAAAACGTGAAGGGTTTTTAGGCGATTTGTTTGATTTCTAATCTTCATGCCGGTTTTCTCAGCTTTTTTTTGAGAAACCAGTGGGTGAACAGTTTAAAATATCAGGAAAGTTCATTAATATTTGATGTATCTTTGTAAACATTCTCTAAAGAAGTGTTTATGAAGCTTCTGTACATTATTCTGTCATTCTCTGTCACTGGATTGACAGTTTACATCTTACCGGCTCAAAATTCAGTATTTTCCGAACGGCCATATCTGATCTACAATCCGACAGAGGTTACCATCATTCCCATTGGTACCTCATCCAATGCGTTTGGGTGGGGATTTTCCGGAGGGCAAATGACGTACCTGTGGGCAGAACCTTCGTTACATACAATTGTAAACATTCACCGGATGGGAGGAACCCTTGATCCCGACGGATTTTCTGGCGATATTGGCTATGACATATCCACTGATAAAGGGGAAACCTGGCAAACCCAGACAGAGATCTTTACTGCTCCTAATTCCGGCGGAACCCTTACGGGGTCGGTGATTCCCCAATGCGCCGTTTTCAATCCGCCCGGAAACATCCATCCGGATGAGGCATACATCCCGTTTTTTTCGCACCTTCATACCTCCGGGTCCGGACAACTGATGGTTCAGGGAAGAGGAAAAACCGGCGATCCTGATGATACTACTGCTCATTATATAACAACTCCCTTTTTCCCTTATCTGATTTCGGAAACCAACGGATATACCATAACGGGCGCAGGGGAAATTTGGGCTGCCGGAATCCTCATGGATACTGCCTATGGGGGGTATTATTATTCAGGTTATCTCAGCATTTTTCATGGAATCTGGAATGAAGAAAGCCTGGATTTTGACTTTTCCACCTTCATGCTGCCATGCGAAACATTTAAAAACTTTCTGCCTCAGGATGTTAAAGTTGCGTTTGCCCAAGATGGCATAACCGGTTGGATTGGCGTTATAGCAGATATCGGAACTGTCCCTGTTTCCACCTGTGATTCCTACTATCCGGTACTTTTCAAAACGGATAACGCCGGAATTACCTGGCAAGGCCCGGTTACTGCGGCCATTGCCGGCCCAAACGGTCTGCTGGATATCCAAAATTATTTTTCTGATGCCGAACTCCAGCAGCTTTTCGGGCTTCCCCTGCCGCCAAGGGATGAAATTGAATTCACTACCGCCTACGATTTTGACCTGCATGTGGATTATGCCGGAAATCCTCATATAGCCGTGGTGGTAGGAATTACCGGTTTAGATATGTACACCATGGTCACGGAACCTTTCCAAGGCTATCCCAACCATGACATGCTGTATATGCTGGCTTCCGACATATACCTTGATAATAATGAATGGAAAGTTCATATTCTGGGTCGTCTTCAAAACTTCAGAGGAAGTTTCGGCTCCGAAGTTTATGAGGATAACCGGATTCAGATTGCCTCTACTTCTGACGGGCTGTATATGTTCGTTTCCTGGCTGGATACTGATATACCCGGTTATTACGAGAATAACCAGCCCAATATTTTTTGCAGGGGGATTTCCTGCCTGGATCAGCGTATTACCTATCCAAACGGCGAAGATCGGCCTTACAACGTCACGGCTTACACAGAGGGAATGTGGCAGGCATACTGTCACAGCATGTCGCACTATGTATTTGAGGACGCCGGTGAAAACCTGTTTACGATTCCACTGGTCTACCAATCGTTTTCAGAGCCGCAGGATCCGACCCTCCCGGTACAGTTCCGGTATATCCGTGATTTTACCATTTCATCGTATGATTTCGTGGTGGGTTTGGATGAAAACACGCTCCCGACAGGATCATTTACTGTATCGCAGTGTATGCCCAATCCGTGTACTAACAGGGTAACATTCGAGATGGAAGTAATTAAAAACCAGGAAATTAACTTCATAATTAATGACCTCACTGGCCTTATTGTCCTTAGTTACCCACACTTAGCCTGCAAGCAGGGAAGAAATGCAACGGAGCTGGATATTTCAGCGCTGCCTGCAGGAGTTTATCTTATCTGCATTATGGGTGAAGATGGTAAGGTAGTTAGAAAAATCATGGTGGCTCAATAAGATCAGAAGGTAAATTATATAAGATATCAGGTCAGTGATTTATTCAGGTTGTCAAATTTTAATACTTTTGTAGAAAATATATTAGAAAAAGTCCTGAGATGGGAATAGAACTACTTCCGAAGTATATACTTGAAAATTACGAGGTACATGAATGGAAGCATGCTTGTGCAATTTTGAAAAATGATTTTAATGAAGAGTGGAACGATATAATTGATTTGTTAATGCAGTTTAGATTGTGTAAAAGTTGGATCGTAGAACCTGGGGGGAGAAAGTCAAAGGTAGCCGAAAACATTGATCGATTTCTCATTGCACGAAATTGGGAAGAGAAAAAATTCTCCACTTCAGTTAAGGTGGATGAAACCTTGATGGAAAGTCCAACGCACAAAATTGATTGTTATAAAAACAGGGTGGCTCTTGAAATTGAATGGAATAACAAAGATCCATTTTTCGACAGGGATCTCAATAATTTCAGATTGCTTTTTGATTTAAGAGCCATCAGTGTTGGTGTAATAATTACCCGTTCAGATCATTTGCAGCAAATCTTTGACAGCCTTGGCAGAGGACAATCTTATGGGGCCTCCACTACTCATATGGCTAAACTGCTTCCAAGGATTGAAGGAGGAAGCGGAGCAGGCTGTCCAATACTTGTATTCGGGATTACTAATAACCTGATTGATCCAAATTGCTGAAAACATCATGAATATTGCTGAAGATTTTATTTTGCAGGTTAAGGGTATCAGATATAAAACGATTCTGGCTGACCCACCCTGGAGATTTACAAACCGTACGGGTAAAGTAGCCCCTGAACACAGACGGTTAAACAGGTATGATACCTTATCCCTGGAAGAAATTAAGTCGATTCCGGTAAGCCAGGTTACTGATATTCAAAGTCATTTATATCTCTGGGTACCAAATGCTTTGCTGATTGAAGGTCTGGAAGTACTTAAGGCCTGGGGATTTGAATATAAGACAAACATCATTTGGCATAAAATACGAAAAGATGGTGGTCCAGACGGGCGTGGTGTTGGATTCTATTTCAGAAATACAACAGAAATTGTACTTTTTGGCGTGAAAGGAAGTATGAGAACACTTGCTCCGGGCAGGTCGCAGGTAAATATCATTAAATCTCAAAAACAGGAACATTCAAGAAAACCGGATGAGCTTTATGAATTGATCGAAAAGTGCAGTAACGGACCCTATCTGGAATTGTTTGCAAGAGGCAAAAGGAAAGGATGGGACGTTTTCGGAAATCAGGCAGATGAATATAAGATTGAATGGGATACTTATAACAATAATAGTCAGGGAAAATCAAAAGAAAAAGAAATTGTAGCCCATGCAATGGTAAGACAACTGACATTACATGACATACCTTAAATGTGGTAATGAAAAATGCAATTTACATATTTACCCTAATTGTTTCTTTTTCATCGAGTACATGTTTTTCAGCCGGCTATTTATCAAGTGATGCAAAGAAAAAAACCGGAGCAGAATACCTCATCATCACCCCCGATGTTTTTATCCCTTCACTACAACCTCTTAAACAATTCCGGATCAGGCAGGGTATTTCGACCGTTGTGGTTGGTACATCGGTAACGGGAAGTAACTTTACCAATATCAAAGCTTACATTAACGATGCATACAATACCTGGCAGATTCCACCGGTATCGGTATTGCTGGTGGGTGATCACCATCTTCTGCCCTCAGGAATCTGGAACAATTATGCGCTATCTGATAATTTGTATGCCGACATGAACGGGGATGACCTTCCGGATCTTTTCATAGCCAGAATCCCTGTAACTACAGGATTTGAGCTGGATCAGACCATAAACCGGAATATTTCGGCCGAAACTGACCCGGTATCCGATCCGTATTATTATGAGCATCCGTTGGCCTGCACCGATTTCAGCCAAACCCAGTCAACTGGCTGGATGGTCGCCGAAATTTTCAACGGCTTTTACAGCCAGGTTCTTAACAAAAACCCGGAAAGGCAATATGTCGGGACTGTGACCCCTTCAACCTGGCCGGATGCTGCCCTGTTGCAACTTTTTGGCCCTGAAGGTCTGGGTTATATCCCGGAATCGCCTGAATACCTGTCCGGTTTTAGCGGTGGTAGTGCAGCCGGCATCAATAATGCCCTGAACGCAGGTGCCATGACATTTTTCTGTATCAACAACCAGGGAAACGAAACCGGTTTCAGTTCCCCGGCCTATCAGAATGCGGACCTGGCCGGTCTGAACGGTCCTCCTGATTTTTTCATTTCAGTAAACAGCCTGAACGGAAAATTCAATTACAGCAATACCAACTGCCTTGCAGAATCTTATCTGAAAAACAACCATGCCGGCATCGGTGTGATCGCCGCCTCAGATGTGATCTATTCAACAGGTTCTGAATGGTTTACTTTTGGTGTGATCGACGGTTTGTGGGACGAATTCTATCCGGCTTATGAAAACCCGGACGGAAATGAATTCAAACGTCCCTGCCAGGCATTAATGAATGCCAAATATTTTCTGTATAGTTTGCCATTCTCCATCAATCCACAGATAAAACAAACATTTTACCACCTGTTTCATTATTTCGGGGAACCCTATTCGGTGCTGTTTACTGAAGTTCCTCAGGATTTGCAGGTGCTGCATCCGGAATTCATTGTACCTGATCAAACCGAAATTATGATTACCGCTGATTCAGGCGCTTTCATTGCCGTGGTTAAAGGTGAAGAAATTCAGGGAACGTACCATGCAACAGGCTATCCTGTGGTATATCAGATACCCTCAATGGTTACCGGGGATAGTTTACATATTACGGTAACCAGGCAGAATTTCAGGAGATATCACGCAGCCATTCCCTGCCTGCTGAATAATAGTATTGGTGAATTAACGGGTAATGAAACAATGTGCGTTTTTCCGAATCCTGCCGGTGAAAAATTGCACATTTGCTGGTCTCAGTCATTATCAGGAAATGTCAGCTTCGATATTTGTAATCTTTACGGTGAAAAAGTATTTGGTTACCAAAGCTTGACGGAACAGCCAGGCATCAGGCAAATGGCGTTAGATGTTTCAGGTTGGGAAAACGGAGTATATTTCCTGACATCCCATGATGGAAAATGCCTGATAACCCGTAAATTACTCATTTCAAAATAATAATTACTTGATTTAAAAAGATTTAAGCATATTCAGCCAGTAAACAAGGTCTGAAACTTAAAGTATTATCGTAACCAGAATACCCTACGAATATTATAGTCCGACCAGCGCAAAATATCTGGTGAAAAATAAGGTAAATTCCTAAGAGTCAATTATTTTTAGTTTGTTATACCTTATTGAACAAATTGAAAAAAAATTGTATATAAATTTTTAATTAATAATAAAATTATCTTTGCATTGATTACTATAATACGTTCAAGGTTATGAGAAAAATCATTTTGACTTTATTAGGATTAAACATCTTCATTTTGCTTAACGGCCAGATGATCATTATCAATGAATTTCAACCCTCAAATTCTTCAACCATTGCGGACTCAGAAGGCGATTTTAATGACTGGATTGAGATTGTAAATCTCACGGATACTACCATAAATCTGTCAGGTTGGTTTCTTTCAGATGACCCTGGCGATCCGTTTAAGTGGGTTTTTCCTGAAGTGTACATTCCTTCTGAAGAATATTTGCTGGTTTTTGCATCAGATAAAGACACCCTGTATCCTAATGGTGAGGTACACACTAACTTTAAAATTGGCAATGGTAATGAAGCGGTTATGATTTACCAGCCGGATAGTGTTTTGTCTGATATGACGCCGGTTCTGAATGTAAATACCGACTGGTCCTCAGGACGTTATCCGGATGCTGCGTCTGCATGGTTTTTTTTCAGTGAACCTACTCCCGGAACCGGAAATTCAACACAACCATACGGTTCATTTGCTGATCCGCCAACTTTTTCGCATACTCCCGGTTATTATTCAAATAGTTTTATGCTGTCAATGAATGCCGTTAATTCAGAAGATACCATCTATTATACTTTGGATGGTTCAATACCCACAATGCATTCTGCCATATATACCGAACCCATTTTACTTCAAAACAGGGCAAACGTACCCAATCGCTTAAGTACCATTCAAACCACCCTGCCGGGTCAAGGTTTTTATAACTGGAAATTACCCAACGGCAATGTGTATAAGTTTAATACTGTCAGAGCCAGAGTTATTAAAACAGGCGCATATCCAAGTAAAACGGTTTCTGCTTCATACATTATTGACCCTGAGCTGCATAACCGTTACAATTATCCCGTTGTTTCGATCATGACGGATTCTGCAAACCTTTTCTGTGATACCATGGGGATTTATGTAGCCGGAGTCGGAATTGACAGCACTGACTGGTTAACAGCCCATTTTTCCCAGGAGGGTCGGGAGTGGGAAAGAGACATTCATCTTGAAATATTCGATGAAAATGGGGCACTCGCTGTCTCTCAGGATGCCGGGGTAAGAATTGGCGGTCACTATACAAGGACTACCAATATCAAATCATTGCGGCTTTATGCCAGATCCGAATATGGTGAAAGTTCCTTTAATTACAGATTTTTTAGAGACCAGAATATCGACAGCTTTAAAAGGATAAAGCTCAGAAATACCGGCAATGATGCCCAGAACGCCTATATGAGAGATGTATTGGTGAATGAGGCGATAAAGAATAATTTCAGGGATATTTCACGCTGGCGGCCATCCATAGTTTTTATTGATGGTGAATACTGGGGTATTCACAATATAAGAGATCGGCATGACAAATATTATTTTTCAGACCATTATGGTATTGATTATGATAAACTGGATTTTTTGGAACTCAATGCTGCGATCATGGAGGGATCCAATGACCATTATGAGGCGCTCATAGATTTTGTTTCAAACAACAATATGAGTGACAGTGCAAATTATGCCTATGTATGTACACAGCTTGACCCCGAAAACTATATTGAATATCTGGTTACAGCCATTTATACCGGACAAACCGACTGGCCTGTACACAATGTCAGATACTGGAGAAAAAGAACCGAAACCTATCAACCGGATGCTCCATATGGAAATGATGGCCGGTGGAGATGGTTGCTGGTGGATCAGGACTTTGGTCTGGGAAGAACATCTTCCATGGCCGAAAATTATGATCATCTTGGCAGAGTTTTATTTAATCTGTCAGGCTGGCAAAACAGGCTCATAGTAAGACTTCTTGGAAATCAAACCAATCCGGGTAACGCCAGGTTTCGCAATCAATTCATAAACACTTTTGCCGACCGGATGAACACTACTTTTCTGCCCGAAAGAATGAGTTCAATCTATCAAATGATATTTGATACTCTAAATCCGGAAATGCAGGAACATATTAACCGATGGAGGTATCCGGCCAGTATGTACCACTGGTCACAGTCATATTGTCCGAAAGTAGTGTCCTTTATTATGGATCGGCCGGAATATATGAGACAATTTATTGTGAATGACTTTTCCCTTGCAGGTATAAGATCTGTAACCCTGGATGTAAATGATCAAACCATGGGAAAGATACAAATCAATTCCCTGCGGATCAACAGTTCAACCTTGGGATTGACGGATACCTTACAACCTTATCCCTGGACCGGAGTATATTTTGACGGAATCCCCGTTCAAATAACCGCTATACCTGAGCCAGGGTATGAATTTGTTGAATGGGAAGGTATCAACGAAGCTGAGTCATTTATTACCATACTTTCTGATGATGTTGAGTTCAAAGCCATTTTTCGGAAATCTACACCTACTGTTGGCGATCTGGTAATTAATGAAATCAATTTCAAGAGTTTTCCTTTCCAAAATGCAGGCCAATGGATTGAAATACACAATAATAGTACAAACGATTACAAAACGAATAACTGGAAATTCAGAATAAATGCTACCATGGTAACAGATATTCCTGACAACCTGCAGATCTTCAAAGGATCCTATGTTGTATTTTGTGCTGACTCATTAAAGTACCATTCAGTTCATAGGTCTGTTGGTGGTATCTGCCTGTCAGATCTGGAAATCTCTAATTCCGGTTCACTGGTTCTGTTAGCGAATGATTCCGTTATTATTGATTCTGTCCATTACAGCGCTGCATCTCCATGGCCTGTTAAGACCAGCGGTTTTGGTCCGTCACTGGAATTGATCAATCCATCAGCGAATAATCTGGAGCCGGAAAATTGGAGAGCAAGCTATAAAACGGGTGGAACTCCGGGCAGACCAAACAGTACGCCTGCCGATGCCATTATTGTCAATGAATTTATGGCTGATAACGAGAATACTATTCAGGCGCCGGATGGAAGCTATTCTGACTGGATTGAATTGTATAATACCTCTTCAGAACCTGTGGACATTGCGGGGCTGTACTTTTCCGACCGAAAGTCTGAACCCGGTAAATGGCAGATCCCGGCCGGTAATCCGGCAATTACCACCCTCCAACCCTATGGCTATCTGTTATTATGGGCCGATGAAAAGACAGAACAAGGCGAATTGCATCTCGATTTCAAACTTTCTACCGGAGGTGAATTTATTGGGATTTACAATGGTGACCAGTTTTCAATCATTGATACCATCACATTTGGCCCGCAATTCACTGATCATTCAACGGGTTGTAGACCGGATGGATTTTACAACGGGTTTGTTTTTACGTCTCCAACACCTGGTTATTCCAATGGTATCATACAGGAAATTCAACTTCCGGCAGGCTGGTCAGGCATTTCTTCTTATTTGACACCATTTCAAAACTCTCTTGAAATGGTATTTTTAAGGAATTACGAGGATCTTGAAATGCTGTGGAGCCTTGATGGGGAGTACAGACCACAGAATTTCATCAATTCATTAACCGGATGGTATAATCAGGATGCTTTTGCAGTAAAAACTTCCGAACCCATTACGGTTTATGTCTCTTCTGCAGAATATGCAGAAAAACAGTTGGAAGTCCATGCCGGCTGGACCCTGTTACCTTGCCTTTCAAGTGCTCCCGTCCCGCTTGCTGACTTGCTGGACAATATGAATACCTCCGGCCTGTTTATGTCAGATATTGCCGGGAAAAAAGTATTTTGGCCGGCCTTTGAAATATTCACCCTAACGGATCTTGATCCGGGAAAGGCTTATTATTTCTATTCTCCGACTGACCTGATCCTGGTCTTTCCGGTTGAAAAACAGAAAGAGTAAACCAGACTGACGTTATTCATCATGTTATAAGATCGGATCTAACCTGCCAGGAAAGGATGGGTTGAGAATTTGTTTTCATCAATCGTTTTGTCGACTATCTCCGTATCAATGCCGGGATTTGACTGTCAATAAAATTTTGGATGGATTCAATATCTTTGCCTAAAAAAAGATCTTGTATGAAAAAAAGGTCATTTCTTTTGATCGTAGGTATATTGCTTGGAATATCAAATATTTATGCTGTCAATACAGATAGTATCTTAAAAAAGCTTCCGGCACTGAAAGGTGCCCCAAAAATCGATGCATTAAATACATTGGTTTGGGAATTGAAATATTCTGACAATGCCCTGGCCTGGAAGTATGCCGGAGAAACCAGAATACTTCTGGGCCACATTAATTATCCGTACGGAAAAATGATGTACCTGCGTAACAACGGCGCTTTGCATATTCTTAAGGCGGATATGAACCAGGCTCAGCTCTTTCTCGATTCGGCACTGGTGTTGGCGCGTAAGTCCGATGACAGGTACCAGCTGGGAAAAATCTTAAATCTGAATGCAATCGTCAACCGTGATTTGGGACGGTTCAAGGCATCCATCAAATCTCAGGAAGAAGCCATAGAAATCTTTAAAGAATTAAAAGATACCGCAGAAATCAGCGGGAATCTTAACAACCTTGCCATGACTTATGGCAGAATCAACAATGAATTAGATGAAATAAAAACATATTTTGAAGTATTTGAGATTGAAACCCGGATGAACAATACGTATGGTATCGCCAGAACAGCCAATAATCTGGGAATGATTTTCATCAGAACTTCACAGTATGACAAAGCTCAAAAATATCTTGAAATTGGTTTGACGAATGGTAAAAAGCTTCAGAATTTCCAGTTTATGGCGTCCTCTTATTTTGGATTGGCTAAGGTGGCTGCTGCCGGCCACAAGTATGATTCGGCTGTTAAAAACTACCAGGCTGCCATCGATATTTGCGTGGTAAATCAATTTAATGATTTTTTGGTAAAGAATCTGGAATCTCTGGCAAATATTTATGAAAATCTTAATGACACAAAAAAGGCAAGAGACCTTTATGAACAGGCTTTGTCAATTGTTATAGAAAAAGGGATCATCACCGAAAAAGCGGGCTTGTTAATTTCATTGGGATCAATCTCTTTAGCCGGGAAAAAATTTGATCAGGCCATTACAAATGGCAAAGCGGCCCTAAAAGTGTCGGATAGCCTGAGCATACTTGAATTTTCAATGTATGCTCATGAATTACTGGCAAAAGCCTATAAAGAAACAGGAAACTTTCAACAAGCCTATGATCATATTGCCATGGTTGATCAACTTAAAGATACCATTCATCAAATGGATCAGCAAAAACTGATTTTAGAATATCAAACCAATTATGAATTAAAGGAATTCAGAACGGAGAATGAGCGGCTGGCGTCAGAAAACCTGCTTAAAAATAAAACCATCCGGATGCAATGGACTTTAATAGGGGTCACCGTGATTCTGGTAGTTTTGTTGATGATTTCGATGCTCATGCTGTTCAGATCAAAACAAAAACTAGGGGCAGCCCACAAAATCCTTCAAAAACATGAGCAGGAGCTTGAAAGTCAGTCGAAAGCGCTTCAAAGACTCAACGCAACCAAGGACCGTTTTTTTTCGATCATTGCCCATGATCTTAAAAATCCGTTTGGCGCTATCATGTCGATGGCTGAGTTGTTATATGAACAGTATGATATTTTTGACGACCATGAAAAGAAAGACTTTTTGTCGGCGCTTAAAAAAAGCAGTTCAGAAGCTTACAAATTGCTCGAAAACCTGTTGCTTTGGTCACGGAGCCAGATGGGACTGATAAAATCTGCACCCATTCAGCTTCAATTGCAGGCTTTGGTTGATTCAGAATTGTCGAACCAAAAGCTTCATGCTACCTCAAAAAAAATTCAATTGGTCAATAATACTGACCCTGATATTAAATTGTTGGCTGACAGCGATATGCTTTCTTTTGTTCTCCGGAATCTGGTTTCGAACAGTATAAAATTTACCGAACCCGGAGGTATGGTTGAAGTTAACGCGGTAATGGATGATGAAAAAACCATTTTAAGAATAGCCGATACAGGTATAGGTATGACCCCTGAGCAAATACAGAATCTGTACAGGATTGACATGAATCAATCCCGGCCTGGTACCTCCAAAGAAAAAGGAACTGGTTTGGGTTTGATTTTATGTCATGATTTTGTACAATCTATGAATGGCACTCTCACAGTGGAAAGTACACCGGGGAAAGGCAGCTCCTTCAGCATACGGTTACCTGCCTGACTTAGTGGAAATACTTAGGGTTTGCTGAAAAACCCATTGATTAGTAATAAAGTAATAAGGTTTAAGATTTCAGTTAGGTAATCATTTCTAAGGTTTGATTAGGTAAAGGTTTAAAATACAAATACTTAATTCTGTTCTGAAATTAACGCCTGTATTTAATGGCCTGAAAACTTTATCCCTTGCTAAACCTTAGTAGAAACCAGCGCCCCAACAACCCCACAACCTTATTGCCTTATCAAATCCGGATCATTCAATGTTGAAAAGTTTCATGCACTTTGATGAGACTGTCTCAAAATACGGATAATCATACTCAGCCACAAAAACTATAAGTTATGAAGATTCACAAAGCATTGATATGCAAACGTATATCTCTTGGTGAATCTTTGATGCTTTTGTGTTTTTTTGGCTAATATTATATTTTGAGACAGCCTGCTTTAATCTGAATGACGACTCTATCAGAATTTCTCATTACTCATTACTCATTACTCATTGTTTCTTTTGTGGCCTGCAAAGAAACAGCTTATCAAATAAATCAGATTTTGTAAGAATGAAAGATTCCTCGATTAACTTTTTTTTCTCTTCCCTGTTAATCAATCCGTAATACTCCAGAAATCTCTCAAATGTCCGAACAGAATAACACCGGGTTCCAAAACGCTCAACAGTGTCATAATTTGGTTCGATGGAATCGAGTAAGGTTGGATAAGCTTTAAAATACTTTTCGGCATAAAAGGTATTCGGCCGGGGTTCATGTCCGTATTTCGACAGCAGAATCAATGAATAGCCATATCCCAGCTGCCCGATATGATTTTCGCCAAATCCATCATAAAAGGCCCAGTTGAATTTTCTGGCATGGGTTAAAAATATCAGTTTCAGAAGTTCTGCATTATTTTTCAGGATCTTTTTCGACGAGTTGGTCAGGCTCAGTTTCCCGTTGCGCTTTTTAACCAAGCCGGATATTTCAACCAGAAGCCTTGTCAGATTAATATTCATGACATCGGTCTCTTTATAAACTTTTTTAAAGCCCTTTTCAACCCAGTAATCTTTAATGAATCCTTGCTGAAAGAGCTCAGCCACTACTTTTACCGGCAAAAAGCCTTTCTCGGTAAGTTTCAGTTCCCCGGCTTTATCAATCAATTCCAACAGATATTTTATCTGGTTCAGCATCGGAATTAGCTGATAATCGGATTCTGAAAGGCTTTGAAACTGAATCGGGCTGTTTATCCCGAAGGTGTCATGCAATATATGATGCATTTCATAAGGTGAATAGCTTTCAAATTCGGGCACCGACCGGTGATTTTGTTCATACATCACCTGATCAAGATGTCTTTGTATATCGTTAATGTCCATATATATAAATTTTATTTTATTCTGTAGACTCAATAAACAGCAAGTATTAACCTTGCGAGCCTGTGGATGGTACCTGCATGTTCAGTAATCTGTTAAATAACAGGTATACTGTTATTCAACCATAAGGGCAATCTGATAATAATTATTTACGGCTGCCAGGAGGGTAGTTTTTAAATAGAATGAATCTGAAAACATTTTGAAGGCAAAAAATTCATGATTTGGAACGTTAAATTCATCAAACATCAGAATATCACCCTTTTTTAAGTAAGGGGCCAGCGTAGTCAGGGTATAGAGTGTAGAAGAAAACAAATCTGCATCCAGATGGATTATCTTTCTCTTTCCATTGCTGAAAAGGTCCCGTGACAGGAATCCGGGTACAGTATCCTGAAACAGCCCCTTGATAAATTCTGCTCTTGAATCGTCGATTACGGGAATGTTAGCTGCCATTTCACCTTTACCAAATGCCCCCCAGTTTTCAGGAAGTCCTTCAAAAGTATCAAATCCATAGAATCTGCTTTCCTGATTAACACTGTTTTTCAGCCACCATCTGAACGAATAACCGCCACTGACGCCAAATTCGAGATAATCAACGGCATCAGTCTTTAACTGTAACTTCTCCGTTAAAATCTGATAAACCTGATACCGTTTTGAATAATCTTTCCGGGGTGTGTAAAAGTCGTTCAACCATTTTGCCCTGCCATGTACGGCAATCCATTTTGAAAGGCTTATTAAATTGGAAAGGGTCAGTAATGGATGCTTGAGCCAGCCCAAATAAACATGCGGCCTGATGAATATGATAATTCCTTTCAGGAAAGAAATAATTTTAATGATCGTTCTTTTCATTGTAAGCGCTGAATTTAGCGTGACAAAAGTAAGACTTCTTTTCCGTTAAGGAGAAACAATAATGAAGTCCAACAAGAATTCCTGCAATGATGAGCGTTAACCAGTTGATGGAAATTGTGGCCACCTCAAACCGGTAACTTCTTTCGATTCCATATTTCAGGGTATAAAAAGTGAAAGCCAGTATAGTTAAAAATACTTGCAGAACCAGTGTAATTCGTATAGCCTTGTCGAGTCTGGTTGAGTAAGAGAAAGATAGTCCAAGAAAAAACAAGGCAATCGACATAGTAATATACCCCAATTCTTCCATGGCGATAAATAAGCCGTGTTCATTGTATTGTGTGATTAAAGCGATGCCATCAGTTTCTCCCTTCATTACGCTCACCGGAACTACCGAAAACTGTGTGAAATAGGCTATGAGCAGAACTGTTGACGAAATCAGGGCAAATGAAAGGCTCAGCAGGGAATAGAGCTTTTTGGCAACCTCAGCTAAAAAATGATTGGTAACCATGAAAATGACAAAGACAAATAGCTGAAATACCGCCAGGTACATCCAATGGTAATCGCGGGGATAGTACCGCAGAAGGTCTGTGAAAGGATAGCTCATGCAATCCCCCGGGCAATAGGGACCGGAAGGCGGAATGGCCGTCATGGCCAGTCCGAAGGTGATCAGCGTAAGTATTGACAGTAGAAAAGAGGAATATACTCCGAATTTCAGATGATCTGAGTGCAGTTTTTTTGCTTCCATTTACAATTTAGTTAATAGCAGGTATGGTTATTCGAAAACTACCAATTTTTCGATGATTTGGGTATCTGAATACCCGATACTCATAAAATACAGCCCGGGATTTAGATCGTCAATTTCCAATGAAACTAATACATGGTCTTGAAAATAAACAAGTTGACCTTCCCTGGAGTAAATTTTTATTGTTTTGGGCTTCATCTGATGAAAGACAATTTCAGAACTTGCCGGATTGGGATAAAAATTGTGATTTTCGGAGTCCCAGACATCCGGCGCTGATTCAATACATGAATTCATCACCTCCTCAAAACTATTACATCCATTCCCATTATTTTGAATTACGTTGGCCTGGCTTCCGTTTATTAGCGATTCACAAATGCTGTGTACATGGCAATAGGATAATTGGGGGTTATCGATAATTTTCAGACTCAGCAATTCACCCAGATCTGTATTTTCGAGGGCGCCGATATCCTGTAAGCCGGTATTAGCGCGGAGCCACAGAGAAATGGCAACAGACGGGATGTTATTTAAACCTTCAAGATTTGTAAGGTTTTGAGTGTCCCAGATTACCAGATGGGTAACCGGCGATGTGATATTATTCAAACCATTAAAACTTGTTAATGAAGGTAAAGAAAGTATATCAAGCGCTCCTCCCACATAGGTAAGATTACTTAATTCATTGAAGTTTTCGATTAAAGGAAGAAGAGTTAACTCAAAATTGCCCCCAATAAACGCAAGATTCTCCAGACCGCTAAAGTTTTCCAGGAGTGGACAATCCTCAATATAAAGGGCTTGTTCAAAGGTGGTTATATTTTGCAGGCCATGCAAATTGGTAATATCAGAGCCGGAAATGGACAGTTTGCCTTCAATGGTGGTACAATCCGGATAATTTATTAAGAAATTATCGATAGCTGCCTGCGAACCCAATGAAGTATTTTCGGGTAAGCAGGATTCGCTATGAGAAGTAAATGAAATCAACAGTGATAACATTGAAAGATATATGCTTTTCATATCCTCAGATTAAATGTATTATATCCAAAAGTACAAATAAAAACAATGCAAATCTGAAGATTGTATCCAGGAAATATCCTTCTGCTATGATCCCGGATACTTCGCCTTTAAATACTTAATGGTTTCACCCATAATCTTTTTTAAAATTTCAATATTGATGTCAGATAGTTTTTTAACATAAATACAACCTTTTCCGGCCTTGAAGGTGCCCAGGTCGTTCAGCAGGTATTCGTGCTCGGGCAAACCGCTGAATACATATAGCGAGATGGCCTCCTTACGGGGTGAAAAGCCTACCAGCGGCCAGTCGCCTTCCTGCCGGCTTCGTTCTGATTTATAGTGATATACTCCGAAACCGATGATGGAAGCCCCCCACATCTTCGGTTCAAAACCGGTGAAGTCCTGCATCAGTTTCAACAATTCAAAACTGTCGGCTTTTTTTTGTTCGGTATTCGCGAACGTGTTGATGAAGTCGTGGACACTGGCGCCGGTTACTTTGGTTTTAATTTCTGCCATGATTAATCTTGAATTTGAATGAGTAGATTCAGGTTTATACTTTAATCGGTAAGGATTATTTTACGGGTTTCGGTAATTCCTGAAGTGGCGAGTTTCAGGAAATACATGCCTTTAGGTAACGATTGGAGATTAAGCTCATACGAATTAATCGTGGAATTACCGTGAACAACCGTCACCGATTTACCCTGCATATCCAATACTTCTATCCTGAGGTAGTCTGTAGGCTCCGAAAGCGTAATGGTGAATAACCCGTTGCCTGGATTCGGGAATACCCTGAAGCGGGACTCATTGGCTGAGATTCCATTACTCGTCCCGGTGTAAAGATCAATCCTGACATCATCAATAAACAGGTTATTTCCTACCCCTTTTACCGATTCAAACATGATCATCACATTGGCATTTGCCTGATATTCACTGATATCCATAGTGTAACATTCGCCGAAGTCCGGTTGGCCACACCAGTCTTCCTCTGTTTCAGGAACAAAAGTGCTGGTAAGCGGAGGCCGGGTTGCAAAAACACTACTGCCGTTTTCAGCCAGGGCCAGCAGGCGGGTCCAGTTGGTGCCGCAATCAGTTGATATATTAACTATCAATGAATCCGAATAGGCAGCAACGGTTTGCGCATAGGCATGGCGGAATGATAAATGGTAGTCGCCGTGAAGGGTCATATTCAAAGGAGGGCTGATCAATCTGTCGCGCTGACCAAAACTGTAATAATCAAACAGCCCGATGCCGGCTGATTTGTTTCCGGATATGCTTCCACCGGTTTCATAAATTCCCCAGGTTTTTTTATTATCCGGATTTTCAACGGTCCATCCGGTGGCCGCCATTGAAGGGGCTTCAAAAGTTGCGGTATAGCAGTGTGCACAGATGCCACCGGCTGCAATGGCGGCTTCCTTCATGATTTCGGAAGTTCCGTTGGCATTGTTAACCACCAGTTTCACAGCAAACTGAAGGTAAGGTTCATTGAAAACTACTTCAGGATTTTGTGATGTAGCTGAAGTGCCGTTGATAAATTCCACACCCATGTCGGGAATGATGCTCCATTGCCAGGAGTCAGGACAAACAGCACTCAAATCGGTAAATTTTACCACTTCCCCAGTACAGATGATAGAATCGCTCACCATAAAATCAGCTACTGGCTGAGCCGTATTGCTTACGGTGACATAATTTTCAAAAACAATGGTATTGCTGCCCCAATCGTTGGTAACCTTTAGCGTAACCGGGTACAAACCGGCGGTAGCGTAAGTAATTCCCTGCGGATTCTGCTCAGTGGAAGTGGAAGGATTTCCTCCGGGGAAAGTCCATTCCCAGGAATTGACATGGCAAAGGGATTCATCGGTAAAATGGATACTGCAGCCTTCCGTAATCAGGGTTTCGGAGGCGCTGAGCCCGGCAACCGGTTGTTTGTCAAGAGTTACCTTAAAACTGATGGTTTCACCAATAAACCCTATTTCGGAAATGTCGATACCGGCCGGGGCATCGTTCGATAGAAAACTCATCGGATTGGTGGTATCATTGAAGGCGGTTCTTCCATAATCGGCGGCAAAAACGGCTTCATTCAGGTTGCCGTTCACGTAATTGGTTCCGTTGGGACGGTAAATGTACACTTCGTCGGGAGGCCCCTGGGCATTGCCTTCACCATCCAGTAATGTATTGATCTTATAGATCAAAAGACCTGAGGCCGTGAGGGTTCCTTCAAAAGTGCCTGCTTTTTTTCGGTATTCCACTATAAAAATATCGGTATTGGAATTGGGAGATGCTATTTTAAAAGCATTGTTCTGCTCGTCGGCTACCGGATTCAGGGTATAGGTACCACATTCGGTTATTTCCGGAATTTCATCAATCCAGCCGCCATAGCGGAATTTCATATAAGCGCCCATGGATTGGGGCGGGTTGTTGTTGGCACACATGATATCCCAGTTCCCGATCGGATCTACCGGAGTGCTGTTGTAATGGTACAAATCCGGAGACCCCAGCGAATGGAACATCTCATGGCATAATACTCCGTTACCACTTGAACTCAGGGAGGCAGTCAGCTGAAAGTTAAAATCCCATACCCGGTATCCGTTGATGTAGGCTTCCTCGCCATACAACACCCAGCGGTGCGGCCACAGCAGGGTGGCCCAGGCAGTGGGTTGTCCTTTGATCACAAATACCACATTATCAACTAATCCATCGTTGTTATAGTCGATATCCAGTTCGGGAGGAACTTCACCGGCTATGTATTCCACGGCCCGTTTCAGCAGGGCAAATTCACGTTCTCCCCGTTCCCATTCCTGATAACCATCAGGATTGGTAACTTCATGGTAAGGCATGAAGTAGCTCCTTGGATAAATATCCTGGTAAGAAATGATCAGGTTAGTGGGGGGTACAGGGTAAAAATGAGACGGTACTGTAAGTTTATTGTATGAAACTTCGCGGAAATAATTCAGCATGGAACTGTACCCCGGTTCCGGATTGTTGAACATATTGGTATACAGCGTGGTATCATCCGTAAATTCATTTTGATCGCTGAACCGGATGTACACCACCAGATTATTGAGTGTTCCGATATTGCGAGTGCTTTCCGATGGATCGAAACCCGGAATGACCGGTTTCTCCGGCATCTGGTTTTTCAGGAATTCAACTCTCCGGGCTGACATCTGTTCCGGAGAAATATTAATCCAGGGAGTTAATCCCAGAGTTTCCGGATCCGCACTTCCCACCTTCCAGGAGGATGGTTGCAGAGCGCCATTGTTTAAAATCGCATAGTAATAAAAACCTGAATTCTGATCCTGAACAATGGTAAAACCCTTTGAATCATGGAGCCAGTTGTAAAACTCGTCTCCGGTAGCAAAACAATGGATTTCAGTTCCGTCGGGCTGCCAGATGATCTGAGGTTCGAAATTGAGCCAGGCCGCCTTAGAAATCAGGACGGTAAATATTAAAACAATTGATAGTAAATGTTTGAATTTCAGCATAAAATAAATGAGTAACCGGTTTGAAAAAGTAAGCGGCCACAAAAGTAAAACAAAGTAGGAAAAATTATAAATTATGAATTATAAATTATAGATTTTTAAGTAGTTCTGTTACCTGCAGTGCTTCAGAGCAGTCCGATCCTTGTATTTTTAATTGCTCATTGCTCATTGCTCATTGCTAATTCTTAAAAGGTTCTTGGCACAAAATCCTTCTCATTGATAATGGCCGAACTGCTTCCTGTGGCTCTGATCACAAACAGCCCCTTGGACTGGGCCATAATCTCACTCGAGGCTTTGGCTTTCAGGTAAGCCATGGCGCCATAAATGTTCATGGCGCCATACTCCGGAAGGTATTTCCTGATATTCCTGAGTTTTTTCAGAAAGTTTTTTACATCGACCACTCGTAAAGTGGTTTTCACTTCCACCACAACCAGTTCTGTATTGTTAATTGCGAGAATATCGAATTCGAAATTATCGCCATCCACACAGCCTGCAAAATTTTCGGTGGTTCTTTTTACTTTGATGCCTCTGGCTTTCAACAGCTTCAACAGGTCGCCGCTTACGAGCGACTGTACCAGGTCGCCCCAGCTGTCGGAAAACTCGTTTCGCAGTTTATCGATTTTCCTGTCTGTTTCAGCAAATAATGCCAACAGTTTTTCATAGGTCCAGGGTTCGGTAAACGGAGGGGAGAGTTCTTGTGAATTTTTGGTCATAATTTTAGTTGTTTCAATTTAAAGAGCAAAGGTAGTTGTTTTGATGATATGAACCAGTTTGGCTAAAATGAAAAGTCATTTTACCTTTGTTTTTGTCCGCTTGGCCACTAAAATTTTTGGCGGAGGGTGGCTATTCATTACTTTTGCTTCATGAAAAAATCCGTGTTCCCGATCATGAGCCTTACCCGGCTGAACCTCGGTCTTGCCGGCCTCAGTTTTACCATCATCTTTACTTTACTTTTTACGTTTAAGGAGATTTTCGGGCTCAAAGAAATCATACTGTACAGCCTTTTTGTGTCGATATCTCTGGCATTAAAAGGTTTCATCAGTCAGTGGACCATTACCTTCCTCGAAAAACGATATCCCTTTCAATCGGTAAAATTCAAACGGTTCCGCTATCTGTTCACGTTGTTGTTCGATATGGTGGTTGACGGGATTCTTTTTGTGTCGATTGCCCTGATCAACGACCGGATCATGAATGTGTACTTCCTGATTTTCCTTGGGTTGCTCATCATCCTGATCAACGTGGTGATCATCGTGATCCATGATTATATCATCCTGATTCATTTAAAAACACAGGCCGATATTGAAAATGCCCGTTTAAAAAATGCCCAGGCTGAAGCAGTTAATCAGTTGCTGAGGCAACAGATCCAGCCCCATTTTCTGTTCAATGCACTCAATACCCTTAAATCACTATACAAAATTGATCCAACCGGAGGTGAGAAATATATTGTCCATCTGTCTGATTTTCTGCGGGCTTCCTTCTCCAACAGCAATACCAAGATTACACCGGTAAAGGAAGAAATCAAACTTTGTATGGATTATCTTGAGATGCAGAAGATCCGTTTTGGTCATTCACTGCAATTCGAATTTAATCTTGAATCAGAAATTATTAACCATGGATTAGTTCCCTCATTTTCCATTCAGCCGCTTATTGAAAACGCCATCAAACATAATGAATTAACGTTGGAATCACCGCTTCAGATAGCCATTTCGAGCCGGGAAGGCCGGATCAGGGTAACCAATAATATTCAGCTAAAACCCGTTACCGACCATTACACCGGCAGCGGTCTGACCAACCTGACTGAACGGTACCGTTTGCTTTGCCAGGATGATCCGGTGATTGAAAAGGATGAGTACTCATTTTCCGTAAGCATAAAAGTAATCCAGAATGAAGATAGTAATCATTGAAGATGAACAACTTACTGCCTCCGACCTGGCCGCTACCATCCGTCAGGCTGAAAAGGAATCAGAGATTGTGGCTATGTTGGCTTCAGTAAAGGAAGCCGTGAAATATTTCAGAAACAATCCCGTTATCGATTTGATATTCAGCGATATACAGTTAGGCGACGGACTGAGCTTCGAAATTTTCTCACAGGTAAGCATCACTACCCCGGTTATTTTCTGCACCGCTTTCGATGAGTATGCCATCAATGCTTTCAAAGCCAATGGAATAGACTATATTCTTAAACCTTTTTCTGCCGAATCCATCGAAACCGCTCTGAACAAATACCACCAGTTTGAACGTTCGTTCAACGTTGGAATCAGGCAATATGAAAACCTGATCCGCTCTCTGGCATCTGTTTCAGTGCACCCGCCTGCCAATCTGCTGATTAACCATAAGGATAAGATACTACCGGTTAAAGTAGAGGAAATTGCCTTGTTTTGGGTCGAAAATGAGATTACCCGGTTACAGACTTTCGACGGTAAAATTTATGTTGCCGGAAAAAATCTGGAAGACCTTGAAAATGCGATCGGAGAAAAGTTTTTCAGGGTAAACCGGCAGTATCTGGTGAACAGAAAGGCTGTGGTGGATGCTTCCCGTTATTTTTCGCGGAAACTTTCGGTAAACCTCAACATCCCCTTTAAAGAAACCCTCACCGTGAGCAAGGAAAAAACCCCGGAATTCCTGCAGTGGCTTGAAACGCAGAAAGCCTGACTCTAAACCAATTAGCAATGAGGTATTAGCAATGAGCCATTGAAATACAATTCGTGGTAAAGGTATTCCAACGGAATAATTAGACCATAAAATATGTGTTACTCTATTGTGTCCTATTGTGCCTAATGTGGTTAATATCAAACCACAATAGGCACAATAGGTCACAATAGAAATACATTAATCAGTAATTTGGAAAATTTGGAATCCGGGAATTAATAAAATACGCAGGAAGTCTTGTATTGCTCCTGGAGACGATTGCGTTATACTAATAAGTCCGGTTTACGATATCATTTGTATTTCCATTGCGCTCTTCGTGATTTTCTCAGTGCCTTTGCGAGAACTACAATGAGTCGGGTTTCACGCAAAGTCGCCAGGTATTCGCAAAGGACACAAAGAAAAATACAGGATTTCTCTCTTATCAGACACATTGTTGGAGAACCCTGCTTTTCACCCCTCATTTTGTCCGTTTCACCCTTGTTCTGCTTTCTAAAACCCCCTTTTAACCGGAATTTTGCAAAAAATTAAATGTTAAACCCATGAAGCTAAAAGAAAATGCGACAACTGTCCAATATCTGGTACTGCTTGTAATCCCCGTAATACTGTTTGCTTGTAACCGGGAGAAGGATTCAAAGGAAAATCTACCGGTCAATAAGATTATTAAGGTTTCTGTTCATGAAGTAGCCTTTTCAGATGGATCGCATGAACTGGCATACAGCGGCACCATTGAACCGTACCGCACCATTCCCCTTACCTTTGAAAATCTGGGAACCGTAAAATCCATTTATGTGGAAGAGGGCGATTTTGTTAAGGCCGGTACCCTGCTGGCCAGCCTTGATAACAAGGATGCGAAAAATATGCACCGCATAGCCCTGTCGAAATACCAGCAAGCCAAAGACGCTTATGACCGGCTGAAAACCGTGTATGATCAGGGCAGCCTCACCGAAATCAAATGGGTAGAGATGGAAACCAATCTCGATCAGGCCAGATCATCGCTGGAAATTGCAGAGAATAACCTGGCAAAATGCAACCTGAACGCGCCCACCGACGGATTTATCGGTAAACGGAATATCGAACCGGGACAAGCTTCTATAAATGCGTTAAATGCACCATTTGAACTGGTTAAAATAGAAAAAGTATTCGTTAAAATTCCGGTTCCGGAGAATGAAATCAATAAAATTAAAACCGGTCAGAAGGTCGCTGTTACCGTTACTGCCCTGGGCGGAGAACCATTCGAGGGAACTATTTCCCGGATCAGTCCGGTGGCTGAAATGATCTCCAGAACTTATCCGGTTAAAATCCTGGTATCCAACAGCCAATTTAAATTAAAACCCGGAATGGTTTGCGATGTCAGGGTAGCCTTAAATAATACAGGGGTTAAGGTACTGATACCTGATAATTCGGTAACCATCGACAATAACGGAAAGCCTTATGTTTTCCTGCTTTCAGCAGACAGGAAGTCTGTGTTAAAGAGATTTGTTACGGTTGGAAACTATCTTGGAAACGGGATTGAAGTACCGGACGGTCTGAAACCCGGCGACATCATCGTGACAGAAGGCAAAGAAAAACTATCTGATAACAGCTTAATTACCTTCTGATATGGCACGGAAAAGACCTGAAATTATTGAGTCCGTCATGCGGAATCATAATATTGTGATCATCATTACCATCATGTTGATGATAGTAGGAGTAGTGGCACTTTTAAAAATGCCCAGAAATGAGTATCCTCAATTCACTATCCGTCAGGGTGTTATTGTGGGGGTGTATCCGGGAGCTACTTCGCAGGAGGTGGAAAACCAGCTGACAAAAATTGTAGAAAATTATATTTTTGGTTTCTCTGAGGTTAAAAAAGCCAAAACCTATTCGCATTCCAAAGAGGGGATTATGTACATTTTTGTGGAGCTGAACGATCAAGTGAAAAATGCCGATCAGTTCTGGTCGAAACTCAGGCATGGCCTGGCCGAACTTAAAATGACGCTTCCCCCGGGCGTGATGGCCCTCGTTGCCAATTCCGATTTCGGCGATACCTCAGCTTTACTCATCACTTTATCTTCGGAAACTAAAAGTTATAAAGAGCTGGAGATGCAGCTGAAAAAGCTCGAATCGGAGATCAGAAAAATTCCGGCCACTTCCAAAATCAAGCATTACGGACTTCAGAAGGAGAAGATTTTTATAAATGTAAAACCGGAAATGCTCAACGAATACAACATCAAATCGATATCGCTGCTGGGCTCTTATCAAACCAATGGCATGATCAATTATGCAGGCGTATTAAAAGACGGTAAAACCAATCTGGCTGTTCATCTTCCCCCCAATTTTGAATCGGAGAAAGACCTGGCCGAACAGATCGTGTATTCCGATCCCAATGGAAATGTGGTCCGGTTGAAAAGTATTGCCAACATAGAGCGCCGGTACGAAGATCCTGAAAGTTATATCCGGAATAATGGCCGGAAATCGATCCTGCTGTCCGTTGAAATGCAGCCGGGTAATAATATCGTGGAGTATGGCGAAGATGTGGATAAAGCCATTCAGTCGTTTACAGCCACATGCCCGGATGATATTGAGGTGGCCAAGATTTCTGAATTGCCCAAATATGTAAAGGATTCGGTAAACGAGTTTTTGAAAGAATTCCTGATAGCCATTATTGCCGTTATCCTGGTAACCATGTTATTGTTACCGCTCCGTGTTGCCGGTGTCGCAGGTATTACCGTGCCGATATCCGTGCTGCTCACTTTGGGGTTCCTCTATTTTTTCGGGGTGGAACTGCATACCGTTTCTCTGGCGTCGCTCATCCTGGTGTTGGGAATGATTGTCGATAATTCCATCGTGGTAATTGATAACCATGTGGAAAAGCTGGATCACGGTTTATCAGCCTGGCATGCGGCTGCTAAAAGCGCCAAAGAACTCTTCGTTCCCATATTGACGGCCACCCTTGCCATTATAGTAACCTATGTGCCGCTCGGATTTATGATTCCCGGCACTGCGGGTGAGTTTCTTCAAACTATCCCAATTGTCGTGGGCATTTCGCTGATCCTTTCCATCCTGGTAGCTATGCTGCTCGTACCTTACCTGAATTTTGTCTTTATCAAAAAGGGATTAAAAGTTAATCAGTCCAAAAAATTGCGGCGCTCATTCCTTGACAGGATGCAGGCGGTGTATGACCGGTGGCTTGAACGTTCATTCCGTTATCCCGTTTTGGTGATCATAAGTGGTGTAATAATCGTAGCCGGCGGGATTATTTTGCTGAGAAATACCGATCAGCAGCTCTTCCCGGAACTGGAACGCAATCAGTTTGCCGTGGAAGTTTACCTTCCGACCGGTTCATCCATCGAAAGTACGGAAAAAGTCATCGACAGCCTCGAAACAGTACTGTTGGCTGACCAAAGAATTACCCACGTCACCAGTTTTGTGGGAACTAGCTCGCCCCGGTTTCAGGTGGCTTATGCCCCTAATATGCCTGCCCCGAATTACGGGCAACTGCTTATCAACACAATATCCGACAAGGCTACCCGCGAAATTATGAACGATTATCAGGCGGACTTTGCCGATAGGTTTGAAAACGCTCACGTAAAATTTAAAATCCTGGCGCTGCAACTTAACAAAGCCCCGGTTGAAATCAGGATTTCCTCTGATTCGGTTCAGGATATCCGGAAAACGGAAATTAAGGTTGACAGTATCCTGAAAAAGACCAGTCATATTGCCTGGGCCCGTACCGACTGGGATCAGAAACAACCCTCCGTCAGGGTAAACCTCGAGCGCGACAAAGCCAACCGGATGGGCTATGCCAAAGGTCTGGTAGCCACTTCGTTGATGGTCGGTCTCGACGGAATCCCCCTGACTACTATCTGGGAAAACGATTACCCTGTAGAAGTAAGACTGACGCAGGAATCAGGCACTGAGAAAAGTATAAAAACTATTGAAGACCAGTACGTTACTTCTCCGGTAAGCTTTCAGGCCAATCCGTTACGGTCGTTTGCAACATTATCCCCCGAATGGACGGAAGGTACCATTGTACACCGGAATGGTACTCCAACTCTCACCATTTTTATAGATAACGACCAGGAAGGAGTGGCTTCCAGGATATTCCATGAAATTCAGCCACAGATAGCCGCCCTGCCTTTGCCTGCCGGCACTTCCATCACCTGGGGCGGCGATTATGAAGGGCAGGAAGAGGTATTTACCCCCATGACCATCGCCCTCGGATTAAGCATCCTTCTGATCTTTTTTATTATTCTTTTCCAGTTTAAAAAACAGAAACTGTCGCTGCTCATCATGTCGACCATGCTGCTTACCATACCCGGGGCGGTATTAGGACTGAAGCTCATGGATTATCCCTTCAGCATCACAGCCTTTGTAGGCATTTCAAGTCTTTGCGGCATGGTGGTCCGTAACGGGATCATTCTGATCGATTATGCCAACCAGCTCCATACAAAAATGAAATTGACGGTCAGAGAAGCCGCCCTGGCCGCCGGCAAAAGAAGAATGCGGCCCATTTTCCTGACCTCTGCAGCAGCATCGGTCGGGGTTATTCCCATGATCATCAGCCGTTCCCCTTTGTGGGGACCGTTGGGTACCACTATTTGCTTCGGGCTGATTGTTTCCATGGTTCTCACACTCTTTATTCTGCCGCTGCTGTTTTCGTTAATTTACAGCGATAAAACCAAAAAGGAAAGTTTCTGGTCAACTGCCGAGCGTACCACTTTCTTCAGCGCTTCGTTCTTTTCCATGTTGCTGCTGGTCAGTTTTCATACAGTTCAGGCACAGTCGTTTACGCTCGATTCCTGTAAATCGCTGGCTACTCAAAATAATTATCAGATCAAAACCGCCACCAATGAGGTGCAGATGTATGACCAAATGAAGAAAAGCGCTTTTACCAATTATTTCCCAAAAGTAAGCGCCGGATTTACTGCTACAAGAATGAACGACTATCTGATCAAGGCTTTCACCCCTGAGATGAATCTGCCCGTGTACGACGGAAATCCGGCCAACCTGCTCAATCCGGTTCAGTTTGCCTATTTCCCGTCTGTTGAGCTGAAGTTGCTGAATTATTTTGATGTGGGTTATGTAACCGCCATGCAACCGGTGTTTACCGGCGGACGCATTTATTACGGAAACCAACTTGCCGGCACCGGAGTGGAAATCGCCGATGGTAAGAAAAAGCTGACGGAGCAGGCGGTGCTGATTAAAACCGAAGAGCTGTTCTTTAATCTGACCATTTTGGAAAAGAAACTCGAAACCCTCGATGGTTACCTGCAATTCCTCGATACGCTTCACCATGATGTTTCGGCCGCTTTGAAAGCCGGACTCGTGCAGCGGAATGACCTGCTGAAAGTAGCATTGAAACAGAACGAACTGCAGGTGAACCGGTTAAAGCTGGTAAACGGGATTGAACTGAGCCAACGGGCACTTTGCCAGCATATTGGTATCCCGTTTAATGCCTCCCTGAAGTTCGAAGCAAAGGAGTCCGTTATACCGGAATCCGATGACTCGGTGCAAGATCCTTCCGAAGCCGTACTAAACCGGACGGAACTGGGCATTCTTGAAAAGGCGGTTGAAGTGGAAGAATTGCAAAGAAAGATGATCATTGGGGAAAATTTGCCTCAGATAGCTGTCGGAGCCGCCGGATTTTATATCGATATGATGGATAAGCAAAACACCCATGCCCTGGCGCTGGCTACCCTATCCATACCGATATCCGGCTGGTGGGAAGGAAGCCATAAAATGAAAGAGAACCGTTTGAAAATCGACAATGCCCGGTTAAAACTGAATGAAACCACCGAACTGCTTGCTTTGCAGATCGTTCAGGCAGGTAATGCCCTGAAGGAAAGCCGGTTCCAGGTAGAAATCGCCGATAAAACAGTAGCTCAGGCATTTGAAAATCTTAAAATAACCGGAGATAACTATCATGCCGGTATCACAGGAGTTGCCGAATACCTGGAAGCCGAAGCTGCTTACCGGGAGGCGCTGAATCAAAAATACGAGAGGGTTTACCAGTATGATCTGGAGAAATCAAGGTATCTGATGGCGATTAACCGGTATCAGTGATTAACAGGGATTCAGACCAGAAAATTCTGATCCACCCATTGCAGAAATAAACAGCTCCCGTAACCGATCCTGCATACCAGGCATAAAATTCACTGGCATAGGTCATTACGGCAACAGTCACATCCTGAGGCATATTATATCCCTGAAGTGGATTATTCAGGGTAGAATCCCAATAGTCGATGCCTTTCAGGTTTTTGAGGGCTGTGAGTTGTTCTTTCTGGACGCTGTTCAAGGAATTCACCAGATTACCGAAAACCCTGGCCCTTCCATAGCTGATCTGCCCGTCGAGGTTATACAGACCAGATGTGTAGGTCAGTACGGCCTCTTTACTTAACCGGGTCTTTCCGGCTGGCAGATCACCTTCTATCAGTCGTCTGAACGCTTTGAGCAACGGGTAGCGGTCCCGGGCGAATTCATTGATCTGGTCAACCTGAACTTCTGCCTCCTCGATGAGCATGGCAACCTGATCATTATTCAGGATATGAAGCACATTGAAAGCAATAATGGTTACAAAACTCGTATTATGGCCCAGTTTGGTGGGATCGTTATCACACAGGTGCTGAAACCCGCTGTAATCGGCTACCTTACCCGGAGGCAGAAACGATTGAGAGCCCACGTTACCGGTCATAAAGGCCAGCCCGTCAAAAGCAATCGTGTTCAGCTGGGCTTCGTCGGAAATGGCCTGTTCAATGTTGTATTCATACGGAGTGGTGTTTCCGTTTCCATTTTCCGTTGAATCATGGCTTTTTGAGCAGCAGGGAAGGAAGATCATGAGTAAAAACAGGGCAATCACAGGGAAAATATCAGTCCACTTTGGTATAAAACAGTTCTTTCCGCGGAAGGAAACATGCAGGAGTTTAACCATGGTTTTTTCAACTGACCGGATTTGATTACTGGTTTTCATAAGATGAAGAATTAATGTTAGTTATGTTGGGTGGTTTGCTAAGGGTTTGTCAAACTGAATTATTTTGACAAACTTATCGTGCCAGTAGTAAACCGGAAAATTTATTCAGTGGGAAAGGAATTTTTTAATGTGGAAAGCAGGTTTTTGAGGATGGATGAAAGAAGAAAGGTGTTAAGAACAATGTTTGATATTTCGAATTAACTTCAACTAAAGGGTGATTATTAACTTTGTTGTTATTGTTGAATTAGACGTTTCTGCCAAAAGGTAATACATACCAACTGGTAAAGCAGAAATATCAATTCTGATTTGGGATGTATTAATTGGTAGGGTGTACTCAGCCTTTCTATGTATGTCAGTTATTTTTATCATTTTAATGATCTCACCTGATTTTTCCATCAAGTAATCCTGAGCCGGATATAGGAATACACTGATAAATTGATTATTTTCAGGCTCATTCATCTTTGTTTTGGATACGTGCACAGTATTTGAAAAGTCAGATTCGCATCCTGATTCTACTGAAGTTACATAAAAAGTCCATCAATTATTATTAGGTAATTGCCAACCAAAGGTGATATCTTCCAAAGGTTTAGTATTTAATTTATAAAAAGCCCCTGTTTATTTTCCCTCGCATAAATGTTATAGCTGATTGAATCAGAGATAATGTTTTTTTGGGGGATGTCTCAAAAATCGAATCATCATTCCACGCCACAAAGACTCAAAGTCTCAAAAATTATCAAAGAATTGATATGCAACTTTCTAAATCCCTAATGAAAGGATCAACTGACCCATACCGGTTAATTCTTTTAACTGCAGACCCAACTTGTTTCCATAAGCGCCGCAAATTGTAAATGCGATATAGATTTCTTTATCTTTCAGTCATTTACTTGAACGAAAGCCAAAAGTTCATGGCGACTGATCAAAAAAATTAACATCTTTGCATCACCAATTTAAACGTTTTTTTATGAAAGGTAAAACATTTGCAGAAAAAGTTCTTGGCGCCGAAAAAGGCGCTATTGTATTTAAAAAGCCGGATATTGTTCTCACTCATGACAATACGTCAAGTATCTACAGTACTTTTAAAAAAATGAACGGTAATAAAGTTGCCGATCCTGATCAGCTGCTCATCATGCTCGATCATAATGCACCTCCAACCAACGCCAAATTGGCCAATGATTACCAGAAAATCAGAGATATAGTTAAGGAACAGGGAGTTAAAAAATTTCATGACGTAGGGCAGGGGATTTGTCATCAGTTGTCAGCCTTGTATGCCAAACCCGGGATGATCGTGGTGGGCTCTGACAGTCATACCTGTACAGCGGGCGCTTTCAATTCGTTCGCTGCCGGTATCGACCGCACCGAATCAGCCGGTTTATGGAAGCAGGGCGAAACCTGGTTCAGGGTTCCTGAAAGCATTAAGATTTCCCTTCACGGCAAATTCAGAGAAGGCGTTTATGCAAAGGATCTTTCTTTGTGGATCATTGGCATGATTGGCTCCAGCGGAGCCGATTATATGTCGATCGAGTATCATGGTGACGGGGTAAAAAGCCTCAATATCTCCGACAGGATGACGGTGGCTAACCTGGCTTCTGAAATGGGTGCCAAGAATGCCGTTTTCCCTTGTGATGAAGTACTATGGGATTATCTTGGTGAAAAAACGACAGGGGTTTGGGCCGATCCGGATGCCGAATATGTCCGGGAAATAGAAATCGACCTGGGAACAATATTCCCGCTGGTGGCCGCTCCGCATCATGTGGATAACGTGAAAGCGGTGGCAGAAGTGGCCGGCAAAAAAATCCACCAGGCTCTGGTCGGCACATGTACCAACGGCCGTATTGAAGATCTTCGGGAGGCAGCAGCCGTGCTGAAAGGAAAGAAACTTCCACAGTTCATGCAGATGCAGGTCATACCGGCTTCCCAGGAAATTTACCGTATGGCGCTGAAAGAGGGTTTGATCGATATTTTCCTCGATGCCGGGGTCAATGTGCTTTCCTCCTCATGTGGACCATGCCTCGGTACCGGGCAGGGCATTCCTGCCGACGGATATACCGTAATTTCAACAGCCAATCGTAACTTTAAAGGCAGGATGGGTAATCCCAACTCGGAAATATATCTGGCTTCACCGGCGGTAGTGGCCATGTCGGCCTTGAAAGGCGAAATCGCCTACCCTGGTGAAACCATTCCGGATGAAAAATTTCCATATGAAATTGAACAAAGCAAAACCGTTGATATTCAGGATGGTGACGACCGTCTTATAACCGGTGTTTGGAATTATGCTGATGTGGATAATCTCAATACCGATCAGATGTTTGCCGGTAATCTTACTTACAATATCAACAGTTCCGAACCGGATAAAATTATGCCGCACCTTTTTAAGGGCTTTGACAACAGTTTTGCCGAAAGAGTGAAAGAAGGGCATATTATTGTGGCCGGCGCCAACTTTGGTTGCGGCAGCTCCCGGGAACATCCTTCTGTCGGACTTGCATTTGCTGGTATACAGGCGGTTATTTGTAAATCAGTAAACCGCATTTTTTACCGGTCATCGGTAAACCAGGGATTACCCATTATCATTCTGCCGGAAGTGGTGGACGCCTATAAGGCCGGTGATAGTGTTGACATCAGATTTGAGGAAGGTGTGATCGAAATGGCCGGAAAAGAATACCGGTTTGCTCCTCTCCCCGATAAACTGGTTGGAATCTTTAAATCAAAAGGGCTGGTTAACTACATTAAAAGTTTGGGATAATAATCAGCTTTCATATCACTTTTAGCTTCAACCATCTCCACGACGGTTGAAGAAACCAGGCAACGTCAATCTGCAGTGTAAGTAACTTCAGATTGACGTTTTTGTTGGTTTCATGTAGTTTTTACACGGTTTTTCTTCCACTTTTTCCACCGGCGAATGCCCAGAAATACCAGTATTGTCTGCAGCAGGATGTTAAGAAGTATCAGCAGAAAATAACTGGAAGGGGCTTTTTCTGATGAGGTATCAAAAAAATAGGGTAACTGATCGTTAATGATGACCATCGGAAACCCTGATACATACTTCACGATGAAGCCCAGAATTTTGCCGGGTAAGAGTACCTCCTGATCAGTCATAACAAAGACAAGCATCAGAAAAAAAACAAAAAGTTGAGCAGCTGCAAGTGCTAAATATATTTTTATAAATTTCCACATCACTTGTTTTTTTGTTTGGCATTAATAATAAAGTCCAGATTGTCCGTTGCAAAATGACCACATCTGTTACCTAATGGTCCCTGACATGGGGGTTGTCCGATTCCACCCATGATGTCACCTCCAAAAAACTTGTCGATTCCTTTAATCGCCTGATATCTTGAACCTCCATTTGGAAGCCAGTCAGGAGCATCTGACGATATTTTATCACCAGGGTGACTGTATTGGAATCCCGGAATATTATCAGGGTGTGAAAATTGTTCTGGCTGATGAGGGGTAATATACTCACTTACCTGAATTTTGTAAAGTGGATTACCTTCTGAATCAAGATAAGAACTCAGCTTTTTGGCAAATCCGGCTGCGTGTGCTCCCCCCTGACTATGAGATATAATCTTAATGGTCTCTCCTTTTTCTAATGTGATTTCTCCGGAAATCACCATTTTATGGAATAGTTCAGCTTTCAGTTCTCCCTCTTTGGATCTTATGGCGCCGGTTGAGTTCCAGTACGAAGATCCACTGGTAAACCCAACATTTTCATCTCGATACAATTGTTTGTAAAAGGATACCAGATCAACAGCTTTCCCGAATGTATTTTTAGGAGTTGACCAATAATTGTATACATCCTGCCTGTGTATTTTATATCCGCCAAGCTGACTTAATTGATCTGCTTTAGCATGGAATAATCTTAACCCGCTGATAAACAGTAAATATCTGCCATCCGGATCAATGGCATTTACCGGGTTATTGGTTACATACGTATAAGGGGAGATATCGTAAAAGTTCTCTGCCAAAGGGTCCTGGACATGCCATTTTCCAATCACCGGATCATAAAACCTGGCCCCATAATCGTACCAGTTGAGATCGAAATCCTGATTCAGTTCTTTACTGTTGAATAGGTAATTGTTTTGAAAAATATTATCAACGGAGAAAGATAGATTGTCTATCTGCATTCCAAAAGGATAATAACTGTTGTCCTGCCAGATATTCCCATGCTCATCATAAACCAGTCGTACATTTCCGAGATGATCTTTAAAAAAATACTGATATTCATAAACACTGTCCTTTTTTAGTATTCTTCCCTCCTCTGTCAGACAGTATTGAAATATCCCATTTTCGAATACAAAATTTCCCAGGTAATCCACAGCAGATTCAGGGCGAAAATTTGTGCGTATCTGTTTACGGACCTTTTTCCCCGACCCATCATAGATGTTTTCGATCAGGCGATGGTTTTCATCAATGATTTCAAGGCGTTGTGGCATATTGAGGTGGTTATAATCTATACTCTCTATCTGCTTATTCAGATCTTTTTTCAGGTTGCCGTTCAGGTCATAAAAATACTCAATATCTTCAAACGCACCATTATCCCTGAATCCATTATTCTGGAATACCGTTCCGGTTTGATCATGAATCGATTTGATCTTATTTCCAACGTATGTATAAATCAGATTGTCAATGATCTGGCTTTCCCCTGTTGTTCTGACTAATGAAAGTATATTTCCGTTCAGGTCGTAATTAGCCGGAATTTCGTGATACTGGCCCTGCCCGGTATGAACAGCAGAAGACAACCTGTTCATCTCATCGTACTCAAATTGATACTCATTTAACTCATTAAATTTAGCGGATCTCCACTTTAAGGAGCTTATATTTCCGTTAAATACAGGAGAAGAACCTGATACATAGTCAATTTTTTCTGAGAAGAAATCATTTCCGGGAGTATCCACATCATTGATACATTCAATCCAGTCGCGGATATTATGCCTGATATCCTTATCCTGAATAAAGTCGCTACCATTGTTTGAATGTATCTGTTTTTGTTTCAGCTTTCCAAGCTCATTAAAAGTATTTTTAACCATGACTACTTCTTCCTGGCCGATAATAGCGGATGTTTGCATAAGTATCCTTCCAGATATGTTATAATGGGTATTATAAATTATTGATATAGTGTCATAGCTGGTGTTTAGGGTTTCAGCGCGGGTAACCAGTTCTCCGGATGAATTATAGGTGGAGGAAGTAATCAGATAATTCTCGAGAAAGTGATGGTTCTGAATACGTTGGAGGATATTTCCCTGTTTGTCATAATAATACACAGTATTTGTCCACAAACGCGGAGCGGTGAACCCGGTCTGCTCAATAATTTTTGTTTTTTCAACGGTAATTTTTCCTTTGCACATCGGTATTGCCGGATACAGGAATGGGATTTCCGAGTCTCTGAACAATAATCTTGACGAGTCCTCCAGAAGTGCCAAAGCCTCATAATCATCGTAGTATTTTACCGTTAAAACCTCAGTATTTTCGGAAATATTAGGAAATGAAAGATTGCTGTAGCCATGGGATTCATTGCTCGCATGAAGATACTCTTCAAAAGGTCGAGAAGCAGAGTTTACCAGCGCCTGCATCATTTCCTGCAATACCGGTTCAGAATGTTGATATATCCCTGAAATTACCTGCCTGTTAAACACATCGTACTTGATAAAACTCCATTGATGAACATTTCTTTGATTCCCATCCTGTGTAAGAACCGGCAGATTTTTCTGGTTATATACTATGTAAATGGATTCACTGCCGGGAAGTTTTTTGCTCTTTAAACGGTGCTTTGTGTCGTATTCATAATGGTAGCATAAATTTTTAATCCAATCTGTATCCGGGCTATAAATAGTATTAGATATGAGATATACAGCTGCTGCCGGACTAATTACATAACTTAACCGGTTCTTTACATCATAAACAAAGTACGTCCTTACCTTTGTATCTCCATTACTTCTTTCAGACAGTATTTTATTTCCCTGTAGATTATAGTAGTCGTTAACCGCATGTTCATTTTCATCGAAAGTGGTGACTTTTTTCAACTTTCCTGGTTCATAATATCCGGTTACTTCTAAACTCTGGTCTGGTTTCACTTTTAATTGAAATACTTCTTCCGTGGTATTGGTACTTCTCATAAATGCTATGGGGTTGCCTGAACCAAGGTTCCATACCTTTCCGGGCGGATACTCTTTTTCTACAACATGTAAAGGCGATTGATCATACGTTAATGATTTTCTCGCATAGTCTCCTTCATCCTGAAAGAAATAATTGTTGAATTCGATCTGTTCAGCGACTCCCTGCGAACGAAATCCTCCCGGCCCATTTTCTCCCGACTGTTTTAGCGGGTAGGGGAGGTAGTCATGATTTTTCCGGAATAAATCATCATACCGGATTGGTGTTATGAGGTCGGCTTCATAGGGTGTAGATCGCACGTCAGTGACCTGCACCGGTTTGCCGAGGCCATCATAGTAGACTATCTGCTCATGCCATCCGGAATAATCCGGAATGTGATGTTCAGGTTCATTTTCTGTTCCTGAATGATGGCCTTTTGGTTTGTAGGAGATGAGGTAGTTGAGGTTAAAATCACCGTCATGATAAATCATTCCTCCTTTGTAAGGCAGATCAGGATTGATCAGAGCCTGAAAGTGAATTTTCCCCTGGGTGTTAAATCCCGGTGAAAAGGTAAGCGATTTTCTGGCAGCTTCCACGTTTTTATCAAAAGCCAATAGATTCCTGTGATTCCATCCGTCATCACCGGTTTGTGAGAATAACCGCATGTGATACAGAAGCAAAATACTGATTAGCAGAGTCGTTTTCATTGTCTTGGTTTTTTTACAGAATTGATTTATGGTTGTTCTTTAAACCTGTAGTCAAAGTGCTGGATAATCGCGCCATCTCTACGCCTTATCGTGCTCAGTCTCCCACACTCATCATAGCTGTAGCTGGTAGTATAGCCATCTGGATCGGTTTTGGCAGTCATACCTGTCATGGGTTTGTAGGTATACGATGTAATCCTGCAACCGGTGAGTTGATTTCTCAACTGGTTGAATACATCTGTCAAGGCTTCATCAGGAAGGATCTGCAATTGATCATAAGATATATTGATTTCAGACATAACTTGTTCATAGCCTGCATTTTCGATTATCGCTATGATATAGCTGAAGTTGTAACCCCATAACAGGGTAACGGGTAAATCCGCCTTCTCTTTATATTCAATCACATTTCCTTTCTGATCGTATTGCGTAAAACTCATTTTTTCAACTATTTCCTGATTGCCATAATGTGTTTTTACATTGGATGTCAATGAAAATGAGTCAAATATTTTATATGCCTGGATATCCTCCCTGACCAATAAGTAGTCAACAAACTCTGATTTTTTTATGATTTCTTCAACCCTGTTGATGTCCGGATCTGTCAGTTTCTGGACGGCATTCTTTTCAGGGGAAGTAAGTTCCTGGATGATCTGAGCCTGATGCGGGTAAAAGTAATAATCCGTTTTCCACCCTCCTTCACTTAATTTCATGGATCGGGATAATGTCAGCAGTTTATTTGGATCATAGGAAAGGCTGTCTGTAGAGGAGATAGTTTTGGTCATGTGGTCATAGAATTCGGTTGTGTGAATGGTAATAACCGGATCGTGTGTTGTGTACATCGGATAATAGGCCAGTACGTAGGCCGGGGAGGTATTGATCAATTGTCCGCTTCCATAGTCCCAATACCCGTATACTCCTTGAAAAGAGTGTTTTAATCCATACACAGGCGTTCGTACCTCGAGTTCCTTATAGGAGTAGTCCTTTTGTAAAACCAGTTCCATCGTGTTTCCCTCCAGAGTTTTATAGGTTTTTTCTGACAGGAGTGTTCCGTTTTTTTGTTGAGACCGGAATGAAGGTATGTTTAACAGGTTTAAAGTCTGAAAACTCTGAACTATATCGGGACTGTTAATAAAAAAATATTCATTTTTCCCGTTATTAAAATCCCCGTTATGAACCTCGGCCAAAGTGACTTTGTCATAACCTACCCTGTCTTCAGAACCATGAAACCCGGGGGTAAAGTAGTTGCCTGCACGGGTTTCATAATTTTCGAAGTAATACCTCTCCAGGGTACCACTTTCCTGGTTATGTAAATAGATGAAATCATTGAATTCATATATGAATTGGGTTGGAACCTGTAACTTCCCGCCATCATAAAAATAGACAGTTTTCTTGTCAGGATTTATTCCATCCGATTGTGTCTGGGATTTAATCCGTAAACCAAAACCGGAGGAGAGGCTGCTGGTGTCTGGATTTATCAGGTCAGGGATGTAATCAATATCAGGTATTTTATAACCATTGTTATAGTTGAAAAACTCATTGAGCTCGTATTCAAACGAGGTTTTTCCGTAGGTTGGATATGTAATTTCTTCTAATAATCCAGCTTTGGAATGATGGATATCGGCCGAATGATTCGAAGAGTTTCTCATCATTGCTGCATGAAAAGCCGGGTTGAAAACCTTGAATCTCAAAAAGTTCGGGGCAATAGAGTTGTTATATATCCGCCCATTGCTGAATCCCCAATAATCGATACCGGCTGAATTCTTGGGTGGCAAAGGCGTCTGGTTGTATTGAAACCGGAAAGGAGGTTCGCAGGAGGAAGAAACGGATACCAGTTTAAGCCTTTTGGTTAATTCATTCAATGTTTTGAAAGGAATTATTATCCCGTTACCTTCGTAATTTGAAGTGAAATACTCATAATCAAAATCGAAGGTCCTGATTATGTCATCTCCACAAATGATTCTGATCCTGTCCAGTTTTTTGGAGTTTTTGTAATCCTCTCTTTGTGACGTAATAAACTCAACTTTACCTTGTGTAAAAACAATTTCTTTAAGATAGGTTCCCAAAGTACGGGTAGTATATTTTACATGGTTTTCACCATAAAAGATCGTAGGATTAACCACTGCGGGCCGGCCATATAAAGTGTTTCCAACGGTTAGTGGACCACAATCATTGCATGATGTAATAATCGCCTGATCTCTGAAGGTTCTGAAAACCCTCCAGGTAAAGTCGGATACCTGATCATATTTCGGAGTTTTTTCCTGATCATAATTGAATAATACCGTATTGCCGTGATAGTCAGTTATTTTGGTTATTCTCCAGATTCGTGACCGGAAAGTCAGATCAACCATAATATTTTCAGGGGATCCGTTTCCAAACTGGGTTTGATCAGAAAGTTCAATTACCCCCAGATTTAGAGTTGAAGGTGCATTGGAATAGCTCATCGGGTGGCTGACCCAGTCAATTCTGGGCCGGTCGATGCAGGTCACTTCTTCAAAGTAATAATGAATGCCCTGTGGTGTGGTTATTTCCCAGCCGAATTCAGAGGGTAATTCGGTTTTTCGGATCACATAGTTTTTCCGGTTCAGGCAAAGGAAGTCTTCCGATTCCGGGTCTTTGATAAATTCAAGGTAATGCCCGAAGAAACTGGCCTTCATAATGTCAGGCTCACTTTCCTCCTCCGTGCCTCCGTATTCAAGTAAATTGGAAAAATCCCGCATACTTCCGTTTTCGGGAAGAATCGTTCCATTTAGTCTCCAGAAAGGAAAGGGCGTATAATTAACATTTACCGGATGCTGAAAGTTCATTTGTGCTTCAGTCCACAGCATTACCGAAGGATCGGAATGATGAAAGTAATCGGGTCTTTTCATAGGAACCTCACAGAAATCATCCCGGTCATTGGTAATCTGGACAATGCTTCCGAATTGCAGATCCCATCCCAATCCGGTCCAGCTTGCTTCTTCACTTACTTTAATTCCTCCGGGTAGATATGTCAAAGTAATTGGAATTTCTATTTTTCCATCGTTAATCGTATAAACCGGAATACTTATCTCAGGCAGACCATTGTAGAGCGAGATATTAAATTCACCTTGTTTCAGAAATTGAAACATTTCCGGAGGAGCCGGATGACTTTTTATTCCATGATCCGGAAATTCAGCAGGTGATTGGGCAATAACCCGAATCAGCTGAAGGTAGGTAACAATAAGCAGGGCAAAAGAGATGGCCCGGTTAATGGTTGTTCTCATAAGAAATATATTAAAGTTTTACCAAGTGAATTTTATCCGTGATAACATGATTTTTTATTAATAGTGTAGTATAGTTCCCTGCGGAAAAGGTTTCGATCGGGACAGAGAGGGAAGCATTGAGCCTGCTGGTATTGACAAAGCCTTTCCATACTTCTATACCGGTTAAGTTGATTATTACAACTTCCAGTTTGCCAAGGGGCTGATCAGATGAAAGCAAAATAGTGCACTGATCTGTAAATGGATTTGGATATGAAAGCATCTCAATGCTGACCGCTGAAGATCTTGTTCCGGTTTTAGTTTTTAGGCGATTAATATTCTGATTTTCTGGAAATGTATGGTATTTTAACGTGCTCAACTCCGGTTCTTCAGTCTCATTGGCAATTTCACTGACCCCTGATTTTTGTTCCAACCTTTCATTTTGCATCAGAACTTTTTTAATGAAATATCCGGACTGATTTGTGTCAATGATATCATCAGCATGTATTGTGAAAGTCCGGCACGTATTTCCCCCCAACCATATAGTGCCCTGATTATCATATAACAGGTTGCCAAGAAAGTCTTCGCCTTGATTGTCAATTAGTACTATATTTTCTGTCAAACCTTCAGGAGAAATTTTCAGAACATAAATGTCATTTGTGAAACCTGTTGATTTCATATAATGGTTGTTCAATCGGATTTCACCTCTGAAATGACCTGATAAATAGATGGAGTTGTCAAGGGTAACAATGACGGATTGTATATGAACAATGGCTGAACTGCCCAAGTTTTGTATCCACAGAACTTCGTTGGAACTATTGATCTTTACCACAAAGCCATCGAGGCTGCCGGCAGGTGCATTGATATAAAGATCTGTATCATGTATTTCTGCTGAGTAGGTACCACACAGGATAATGTTGTTCTCCAGGTCAGTCGACAGTGTTGTCAGTCTGTCATCATAAATACTGCCTATTTGCCTGTAGTGTTTAATTTCCAGATCTTGATTCAGATGAATGTACAACCCGTCATTTCTGCCATTTGAATTTAGGTTAACAGAATTGTACTTTAGTTCATGCGTAAAATGCATAGCCAGATAAAAGCCGTTCTGATTGAAACAGATATTGTTAATAAACTCATCACCCACCCCATTAAAGCAACTGAATTTTTTTATTGCTCCGTCATTATCGGTCAATAATAGCAATACATCAACAGAATGGTTGCTGCTGCTAAATACCTGATCTTTTAATGATAGTTGGCCTCTGAACGGAATGGCTGTCAGAAGGTAGTCGTTATTCATCCGGCATACAATTTTATCTGCTGATTCAATATCTCCCTGCACATTGATGTCCCACACTATTCTCCCGGATGTATCATGCTTTTGAATATGATAGGATTTTAGGTTTTTTCCGGACCATAAATGCTTTTCACTGATGTCGGTTTTTATAAATCCCGATAATATATGCTCAGATTCACGGCTGGGAATAATTTCCGTAACTGTAAAATTTCCCGGAATGAAAATGTTTGAAGTTTTTTTCTCTTTGCCCTGATTCAACATCTTTACATAATGGTCATTTATTGAAACACTATTGGTTCCGGTAGAAATTGTATTGTTATAATGTTGAAAAACAAGCACATCCCCTGTTTGATGGTTGTAAAATTTCGACATAAATACACCGGTGCTAACTTTCGAGCTGTAAGATTGTTCAAAGTATATTGACTGAGCATTAACCAAGCTTACAGTAAACAATACTGATATACAAATGGCTGTTGAACGTGAATCTCTCATAATTACCTCACTTTCGAAATTAAGTTGGATAAAATTGACTTTTTGTAGATTTTATTCTGATTCCGGCATATCTCTCATCATCTCCGCCTTCATTTTTTCTATTTCCTTACGCTGAGAGGTTAACTCCTTGTTTAGCTGCACAATGTAAAGAGTAAGTTCTTCAACTTTTTTCACCAGCATTCCATTGATATGGCCAACCCTGATCCCTTCATTTTTAATCTGACTGGATGTGGGTATGTCGGGGAGATGTTTATGGATATTGATATAGCTTTCAAGTTCATTTATAGATAGTAACGGATAATCCGGTTCTAAAACAAAATCATACCAGTCGCCTGCTAATTCTACCGTAAGCTCTTCGGTAAGTATTTTTCCGGCCACAGCAAGTTGAAATCCTGCCGGAGGATTGGGAATTCCTATTCCAATCCTGCCATCACCGGTAATTGTCATTCTTCGGTTTTCTGCCAGCTGACCGGTGGTCAATGACCGGTTCTGGTTTCCGTTGGATGGCAATGTGATAAAATGAAGGTTTCCTCCGATCGTGCTGTATATCAGGGCTCCTCCGTTATCGTAATTGTTCGATTCGCAAAGAAATCCACCTCCTGTATATTTGGTATTCAGTCCTATGTAGCTTGTTCCGTATCCCAGATCCTCAGGAGAATACTCTAACCTGCCAATTCCAACTGAGTTACTGCCTGACCCGATCTGTAACATAGCCAGAGGCTCCTGGCAACCGATGCCTGTATTTCCTGCAGGCCTTACGATGTTATTCCCGGTTTTTGTCCAGTCGCCATCATCAAGGCTTGATTGAGGTGCCCAAATTGTATTTCCTTCATTATCAAGCGATTTAAGTATGTAATCACGAATTTCCGATGTCGGATTCTGCTGGTTCAGGTTATTGATCTGGAGTGATTTAGTAGTAAGCTTGCCATTCAAAGTAAGAAGTGACGGGTTCGATGTAGTTCCTACGATGAGATTCTCTGTAAATGTTGCATTTCTGCCATAAAAATCGAGGTACTGACTGATAACAACATTTGAGTTTATTTTGAATCCGGCAGTAGCACGAACGGAACCTGTTACATGCAATTTGTCCGCAGGGGTGGCTGTTCCTATCCCAAGATTACCTGTAATTGATGAGTTGCCAATGCCTTTTGTATTCAAAATTCCCGAAAAGGTGCCATTACGTCCGGCAAAATCCAGATTGGAACTAATTACAATACTGGAATTGACTTTGTAACCTGAAGATGTTTGCGTATAGCCCGTTACCTGTAGTTTTTCCGAAGGAGTTGCGGTACCGATCCCGACATTTCCATTCTCGAAAACAAAGGTTTTTCCAACCGGTGTGCTGAAAAATATACTGGCATTCTGACCGGTGCTGATATAATGATCGTTTGAAAAAAATATTGATGATACTCTTCCGGCTCCAGTCGATTCTAATCTGAGTGTGGCGTTTTCTGTAGGATCGGCTTTGATATGGAGCTTGGCTGCAGGCTGGGTTATGTTACCAATTCCGATTCGACCGGTACTGTCAGCCGATGTCGATTTGCTCACAAATAATGTGGGTCTATTGCTGTTAAAGCCAACCATCAGGGAATTGGGAATCCCGTTGACAAGGCGGTTGGTATTATCAACTCCGCAACCAATTACCATGGAAGGAGAGGTACTCGCATGGAGAAATCTTCCTATTGCCATAGAACTGGCGCCATCTGCGGTAACCTGATTACCGAATGCAAACGAGAAGAATCCCGAAGCGATGGATTTATATCCTCCGGCAAATGATCCATCAGAGGATGCGGTAGTATTGATCCCGATTTCACTGGCCAGATTTCCCGGTGGGGGTTGTGTATTGTCGCACTGTACACAATTTTGGGCTTCTGAATTTTTATGCGTAGTAAGGAAGAAAATCGAAAGAAAAATCAAGGTTTTGGTTGTTTTCATTTTTTTGAAGTTTTAATGTTTGATTAATTTTCCTGTCTGAACTATATGCTGGTAGTAATTTAATGCATGATAGTAATAAAAACCGGGTTTTAATAACTCAGTTTTTAAATGTATATCCTGTGTTCCTGAACACGGTACCTCATGAATCCGTCTGCCTGAAGAATCAAACAGCCTGAAAGTAACATCGCTTTTTTTCGGCCTTAGATACAATGTTTCATGAAAAGGATTTGGATGTATTTCCATGAAATTACTTAATGTTGGTTCGTGGTTTTCTATGGAGGTGATGATATCATCAGGCATTAATTTGGTCAGGATAATATCTTCTGTATAAACGGATGAATCCCCCCGAAGAGCGCCAGTAAGAAAGCAACCGCCATCAGAAGTTGCCAACAGATCAAAAAACCAATACCTGGATTTTCCGCCAAGAACTTTCATGCCTTTTACATTCAGTTGGGAATCAAATATATAGATGCGGAATACATTGTTTCCCGGTAACCATAACGGAGCCATTTCATAGGTAACCACCCAGATAGAATTCTCATCGGTAAATCCGATACCCCGGTGATCAGCAATGTTGGTCCATTCCTCGAAATAGATAATGGTATCTTTAATAATATTGTAATCAGAATCCATTATTCTCATTTCCAGGTCATGAGGCTCGCCTCCGCTTATGGTAAAGCTTTTATTGGCCATTACCAGATTTCCGTCGGAGAGCCATTGCAGAGAAAGGGGTAGATAACAATAACTCAGATTATTTTCAACATTGCCGTAATCAAGGATATTCAGATTGTAGTCAAATTCGATCCATCTGTAGGACAGGTTCATATTTGTATAGGTCAATGAACCGATTAAACTGATACCTGATCCGTCCTTTTTATTGATAAGTTCACTGCCGGCCTGATTGTCGTTCCAGTCATGATAAATGTTAAAGGTGATCTGGTTGCCATTTAAATCATACTTCGAAAGAAAAAGGATCTTGTCGTCACTGTATTGGGTCGTATCAATGCTGCCTTCCAGGATCAGATGACTATCCGGAGTAATCAGGAAGTTATGTATGTCATGTCGGGAATAGGTGGTTTGTATAGGTATTTGGTACATTTTCTCCCACTCCAATTCCAGGTTTTGGTTGATCTCACAAAGGTACGTTACATCATATTTTTCGTCTTCTGAAGATTTTAGCGTACCCCCACACATTAAGTTTCCGTTGTCTTTCAGAAATCCAAAACTGAAACCAAAGCTGGTATCCTGCTTATACCAGGCCAATGAATCCAGTATTTCTCCATTGAAACCAAATTTGAAAATAAGTGGACCATTTTCTGTTTCTTGTTCACTGTACTGCTTTACTCCAAGAGAAAAATATCCTACCTCTGATTCAATAGTGAATCGCAGTATTCCTGTGAAATTTTCTCCGATAATGTGCTCAAACGAATACTGAGCGCTGGCGAATACAGGCAGACAATACACCCAAATTGCAAGATACCACTTTAGTTTATTCATTGTAATGTGTTTATTTGTTTCTTGTTTTTTATTTATCTGCATATTTGTCCCTATACTGAAACCCCGTAATTATCTACAATTCCTGGCTGTTTGAGGCGATATAGATTTTTTCACCAAACTGAAACACCCCCTGGTGGTAATAATGTTTGTAACCCGTATTCACCTCCCAGTCGAATGTGCCAACCATAGACAGTACCCTCACAATGGCATAATTTTCAGGCATTTCCTGTGGAAGTCGGGTAAATAATAGGTATTTCAGAAAACTAAAATAGAGGTTCATTTCTGGGTATGACAGGCAGAGTATCTCGTCAGTGATAGTGCCGTTAAGTTCAGAAACATCGAACAGGTAGTAATCGAATTGATTATCGGGAGGATTGGGATCGCCAATCCTCCTGATCTCAGTGCTGCCACCTTTTAGTTCAATCTGGAACAGATTGACAAAAATGTAGTTGCCATTTGGATCGGGAATATAATTATTCATGGCTGTCATGAGCTCATGTGCGGCATCTGAGTCCCAGGTATGTGGATCACAATGCCCGGCAAATTCTCCATACCACCAATCATCACCCTCAACAAAAGGTCCATCGATACCATAACCGGGAGGATTATTCCCGGTTTTGTCACCTACCACACTTACCACCTCAATGGTCACTTCATTTTGGCCGGATTCAGGCTGCATGTTCAGATCAACAGAAATAAGCCCTTTTTGCTGAAAATCAGATTGGTGATACAGGTTACTGACCGATGTTTTCATTTCATCGTATTTCGTGACCAGGTCATTCAAGCCGATACCGCCTTCTGCATTCACGGGAATCGTAAGCAATACCGTATCCATCCTGGTCTGAAAATACAAATCATTGGGAAACGTGTGGGAGTAATTAATGGTGGCCTCCAGGTACCACAGGGCCGAATCGGGTGATAATGCTTCACTGCTTTTATAGGCCGGATTTTCTGAAATAAAACGGATTTGTGATTTGAAGTTTTCAATTAAACGCACAATTTTCAGCTGCCGACTGCTCTGATAACCGGAAATACCGAAAGGAGGTTGATCTTTTTTACAACTTATCACTGTAACAAGTACTGCGAAAAGAGCTAAAATGCTCAAAATAAAAGAAATAGGGCTGTTTTTCATAACATTACTTTTAAAGGTTGAAATACTTACTCGTAAATTCCATATCAATGCCTCGAATATTACATTGATATTTTGGAATTCAAAGATAAAGTAAAAATATTATGTAATGTTAGTTAAAATATGTTAAAATTGAAAAGAGAGTTAAAATAATTTTCTTATTAAGACTGCTTTAAAATTTAAATGTTTTTGATAATCCCTAATAAACCACCATGCACTTTTTAAAAGAACAGGACTTCCCAAAGTCTGCTGAAATCAGGTAAACTCCCGGTTTTACGTGATGGCCACTGATGTCTGTTCCTGTCCATTCAAAATGGTATACACCCGGAGTTAAAAACTTCTTAGCTACATGGGATATCTGTCTTCCCGTGATATCTGATACTGTAATTACAACCTCTGATGTTTCCTCAATTTCTATACAGAACCGGGTCGAACTGTTCAGAGGATTAAAAGGGTTGGGATAGCAGTTTCCCAACTGATTGGTAACTTTTTTTTCTTCCTCTCTTTCAGGGATGCTTACTGTTTGATGGTTAAAAACCGTTTGTGTGAAATTAACGGTTACCACTCCCGGATTTTGGTTGGACTTCAACTGAAGGTAATAGAAATCGTTGGGCGAGTCGATAGGGTTGGATGGATTAAAATCAGTCCATGAATCCCAGGCAATCAGACTGATATTGTCAAACCATGAAAAGGCGGTTCCGGTTTCAGGCACTCCGCTGTTCAGACGGATATCAAAAAAACCGGTTCCGCCCGGAATGGTGAGCGTTTTATGATAAAAAGTCCACGGGGTCGTACCATCAACCAGTGTGCCCACATTTTCTTCACCAATGGGCATCTCGTCACCCCGTTCTTCAAAGTACCTTACCTGAATGGTTACGTTGGAGGCGTTGAGGGTTTTGATGTAACCGCAAAGTGTATACTTCAGGGTATCTGATAAACACAATATCTTCTGTTCCAGGTTGGTGACAAGATTCGTAGTTGAACTTTCATTCCGGTTATGCTGAACTGACCGTAAACCTCCGTAAAAGGCTGTATCGCAATAAGTTTCTGAACTACTGTTAAGATCCCACATCGTACAACCTTCATCTTCCATATTTCCGAACCATAGCGATTCTCTGCCCAGTCGATATTGATAAAAAGCCATGGGCTGGATCTGTGAAATGCCCGATATACTGCCGTTTTTTGCAATTCTGTACGGAACCGACACCCATTCTCCGTTCAGGTACTGTAACTCCAATTCTGTTTCAGATATGATTTCCCGCGTCAACATATTCAGGGTATCCATCACCAGGCTGGCCGTTATGCTGTCACGGTCAACCCAAAGGTAGGTATCGAGGTCTTTCGACCTGCGGGTCAGCTCATCAAGAATGTACAATCCAAGTTCTCCCTTGGCCCTTTTGGGGATAAAATCGTCAATATATACCGGAATGATGGTAAACCCGGTGAATCCGGAGGTGTCTGCTTCTGCATTCAGAATCATGGAAGGGAAAGTTTCCGGATAGGTGAGATCAAACGTGAAATTGCCCAGCGAATGGGCGATCAGTTTTCCATGGTATAGTTCAACTCCATGAATGATGTGGGGATGATGACAAATGACCAGGTCGGCACCCAGATCTATCGCCAGATGTCTGATTTCCCGGTTCCAGTTATCCGGTTCTCTTACCCGTGGATTGTATTGTTCATCTTCAATATCATCATGAAATTTGTTCCCTTCAAGACTATGGTAGTTAGTCCCGGGCGAAAAGGAATATTCCACACCGGAATGATACTCCATAATCAAAATATCTGAAATATCCCTGACCTCCCTGATCTGTCGGGCAATATTATACCCGGTCATATTGGCAAATCCGGGTTTGTTATAACCGGCATTCAGGTAAGGCTGATAATTATTGTATTGGCCGGTACGGTCGCAGGTTGCCAGAAACGAAAAATTTATACCTGATTTTGATATAAAAGCGGGATTGAAGGCTTCATAGGAACTGTTGCCAGAGCCGGAGAACCGAATATCCTGTTCTTCCAGTACATCGATGGTTTCCTGCATGCCGGGCTGAAGATAATCGTAGACATGGTTATTGGCCAGAGTTACGAGGTCAATACCTGCAAAGGTTAGCCCGGCAACATTTTCAGGTGAGCCTTTAAAATAAATGGCTTTGGTGGGATGATGCACCCAGTAATCGGTGAGCGGACATTCAAGATTGGCAACGGTGATATCTGCTGCATTACCCAGAAATGGAAGGGTAGGGGTGAAGATGGCTTCCACACCCTGGGTTGGTATAATGCCTCCGGGATCTTCGTACTTTCTGGCCAGCATGATATCGCCAACGAAATTGAGTGTTACCGGCAGGGTTGTGTTACCCTGACCGGGCTCAATCCTACAGCGGGCATAACCCCACTGATCCGTATCATCTTTGACTTTAAGAAAAACAGTGTACCAATGATCATCAGATACTAAATAAGTGTGCACCGGATTTGCTTCCGGGCTGGTTGTTCCATCCCCGAAGTCCCAGTAATAATCATGCTCCTCACTATCAGGATCATTTATTTCGCTGGTAAAGGCAATTTCAACATTCCGGGAGCCTTTGGTGATGATGGAATAGCTTACAGATACTGCAGGTCTGACCGGCAAATCGTTGGTAATATCTGCAATATAATCAAAATAGACTATACCGGTTGAGGTGGCATCTTTATCATTTACGTACACAATGTGGCTGATTTCAGGTAAATATCCGTACGCAGCCAGCCAGTCATCTGCGATGGGAAGCTGGTAGATGTTCCACTGTAAACGGGGAAGGCTGCCCTGATACACAGGAACCCATTCTTCACCGGTCAGCAACTCTGTACCTGAAAATGAATAAAACAGGGAATGATTGGCATCCATGATCCCGAATCCCTGGATTTCAGCTTCTGATTGTATATAGGCAGCTACCTGCCATACATCTCCTGAATCGATCGTTACGGGCTGGATAGCTTCCATTTTCCAGGTGTTTCCGGTTATTTTCAGGGAAAACGGGGAATTGTTGTACGTAACACTGGCATTCAATTCCCAGAAATTTGGATTTAAATCTTCTCCGGGGTAGGATAGCAGCGTAACCTCACCATCATCAAAGTCTTCGAGTATGATGGGATTCTTTCCTTTCAAAGGGGGTGAGGCTGATTGTCCGGAAACCGGTTCTAAGATCATGGAGAAACCCAGAAGAAGCAGGAAAATACCAGCCTGTTTTATGCAATAATTCATCCGGAGAATTTAATGTTCAGATATTATAGGTTAGATGTAAAAAGAGGGAACTGGTTGCCATGAAGAGCGAATATAATTTGAAAAAGAAACCACAACAGGCACACAGGACTTTTTAATCAGGGTCTGCTGAAAAACCTTTATATAGTAAGAAGGTAATATGGTTTAAGATTATAATGTCGTTATCATTTCTACTAAAATTTTAAAAAACAAGTATTCAATTCTATATTGTAATTTACGCTTGTATCTAATAGCCTGAAAACCTTAACCCGTTTTAAACCTCAGTAGAAACCATCGCCCCAACGACCCGCCAACCTTATTACCTTTTCAAATCCGGATCATTTACAGTTTTAAAAACTTTTAAAATTTATTAACAAAGGTTCAAGGCTTTTTCTGCAGACCCTATATACCGGCAAATGCTGATTTCTTTTGGATCATTTGCGCTGATAAGCCAGTTGGGAGCCAAATTTAATACAAGGCGAATCCAACTTTTCTGTTATTTTTGCCGGCTGAAATGGCTCCGTGGCTCAATGGATAGAGCATCTGACTTCGGATCAGACGGTTGGGGGTTCGAGTCCCTCCGGAGTCACCAAGACAATACATATACCGCTGTAAATCAAAATCTTACAGCGGTTTTTTGTTGATTGGGGTAAACATAGGGTAAACATTTCAAAATTCAACATTGTGGGTTATAAATATGAAGAATTCAATGCACTAATTGGTACAATCACACTGATAATCATAAATATACTTTCTAAATCTTTCCCCGTATGTTGAATTTAAATCCAGAAATGAGTAATTAAAATTAAACCAATTATCATAGGGGACATTACAAAAAATGTATTTCTTTGTATTGAAACCGAAGGCATCTCTTTTAATTTTTGCTATCACAACCAGAATTTCCTCCACATAATATGCTTTTACCTCATATAACCATGAGGAAGGTTCAATCAATAAGATAGTACTTGACACCATTTGATAAAAACGGCCATTATTTTCACAATAAGAAATCAATTCATCGCAACTCACAGTTTGAGAAAATGCAATGGACGATGCAGTAATCATAAAAGAAATCAATAGTGCTCTCATTTTAAAATGAATTGAATTAATCTTGTGTTGACATTGAATTAGCCTCCTTGAGGAGTTCGGTTACTAATTCTCGATGTTTATTGATGTCCGATTTATCAAGCCTTATCCTGTACTTTCCCCAGCGCTTATCGTATTCCATAGTGTCCACATTTGCTTTATCCAGTTTTTCCTGTATATCAGCAGATTGTTTTAAACTTATTTCTAGCAGGAGGCTGCTTTTCTTTGGCCGGAATATGACAAAATTGTTTGGTTGACCGTTTTTGGCAAGACCAATATAGTACTTATTATACTTGAGTTCAACCTCCGGGCTGAAAGTTTTTATGATCTCCAACAAATGATCCACAAGAGATACAGTTTGCTTGGTTCCCTTGATGGTTTCCCAATATGTTCTGTCTGTAACTGCTTTCGATTCTTCCTCCTCCTCAAGTATACCCAGATTCATTTCATCCAGAACAGTAGTAAAAATCAAGGTGATATCGGTTTCAGTTATCTGATAAGCAGCCATCTGTATCGCAATTAGTGGTATAAAACCATTGAATAAACTGATAACATTAAGAAACCTGCTTGTAATATCTTCTGCAATGATGACTGCACAATGGTCATATTGTGGGTACCTTTTCCGTTCAATATCCCAATATTCGATGGTTCGAATAATATGGCTCTCATCCACTTTTCCTAACTGAACTTCTACTTCATATCGCCGGTTAGTATTGGAATCTTGCAGCAAAAGATCAAGTCTACCAGCTTTTGGCTGTATTCTTTCTTTGTCTTTTAGAATTAAATCTCCGAGACCAAGAATTGATGGGTCATCTGAGATTACTTGCTGTACCCACTTCTCATTTAGAGCAGGATGTGATTGTAGTGTTATTTTTTCAGGTCGAATCAGTTTCATAAAAATTGTTTTTCAATTAAATGGTTGAGTTGTTTCAACTGAACAGTATAAATCTGACCTCAAAAATATAAATTTTAATTTATCCAATAGAATTTTTGAAAGTGCAATTTCGCAGTTTTGCAGTTTGCAAAATTGCAAATTGCAAAATTGCAAATTCATCATTTTTGTATTCGAAAATCACTTCTCTGTTAATGGGTACTGTTTTCAAATCGTCAACTCATTGGCTATCATCTCAGCCTGCTTCAATACGGTTTCGGTGGCTAACAATTGCATATCTGGCGGGTAACCATATTTGCGGAGCAGACGTTTTACGGCTACCTTTAATTTTGCCCTGACGCTCTCCTTGATCTGCCAGTCGATAGAGGCTGTTTTCCGGATTGTATCGGTAAGCACCACCGCCAACTCCCGCAGGGTTTCCTGTTTCATGAGCTCCCGGGCGCTGTCGTTGCTGGCCACTGCGGTATAGAAGGCATACTCGAAGTCGGTCAATCCCATCTCTTTGGCTTCCTGGTCGCTTTGAACTATTTCCTTACTCAGGTGGATCAGTTCTTCAATGACCTGGGCAGCGGTCAATAATTTGTTGTGGTACTTCTGAATGGAATTCTCCAGCATCTCCATCAAAGATTTGCTCTTTACCAGGTTCATCTTTGCCCTTGCACGTATTTCATCATTGAGGAGTTTTTTAAGGACTTCCAGCGCTACATTCCTATGCTCCATTCCTTTCAGTTCCATAAGAAACTCCTCAGACAGAATCGAGATGTCAGGTTTTTTCATTCCTGCTGCATCAAATACATCAATTACCTTTTCGGTTACCAGCGCTTTATCAATCACCTGCCTTATGGTGGTCTCAATCTCTTCATCCGTTACTCCTGAACCCGTCCTCTCAAACTTTGCCAACCGGGCTTTTACAGCCTGAAAAAACGAGACTTCATCTTTGATCGCCAGGGCTTCATCATGCGGAATGGCAATGGCAAAGGCTTTTGACAGGGCTGTAACTTCTGTAAGATATCTTTTCTTACCGTCCATCAGCCCTAAAATGTGTTCTTCCGCTGACAAGATAACAAACAATTTTCGTGAGGTATCTGCCATGAAATAATCCTGATAACGGAACCTGCCAAACATCTGAACCACCACTTCCATTTTCTCTTTCATCAACCTCACTGCCTGTTCCTGCAGAAGAGTGGGATCACCCTTGCCGCCTGCGGATGAGTAGAAAGCCAGGGCATTCTTAAGGTCGGCAGCTATACCGAGATAGTCCACGATCAGCCCACCGGGTTTATCTTTATATACCCGGTTTACCCTTGCTATGGCCTGCATCAGGTTATGCCCCTTTATGGGTTTGTCGATGTACATGGTATGCAGGCAGGGAACATCAAATCCGGTGAGCCACATATCGCAGACGATCACCAGTTTCATTTCGTCGTCGTTGTTTTTCATACGATCGGCAAGAATCCTGCGCTGTTCTTTCGTGGTATGATGCCGGGCAATTTCGGGTCCGTCGGAGGACGCGGAGGTCATCACCACTTTTATGACTCCTTTGGTCAGGTCTTCGGAATGCCATTCCGGTTTTATCATAATGATGGCCTCATACAGGTCAGCGGCAATCCTGCGGCTCATCGTCACAATCATGCCTTTCCCGTCGAACACTTCCTGCCGTTGTTCGAAGTGTGCAATGATATCTTTGGCGATCAGATTCACCCTGTTTTCACTGCCTACCAGCGCTTCCAGCTGTGTCCATTTGGCTTTGGCTTTCTGAATCCCGGTAAGGTCTTCATGATCCAGTTCTTCTTCAAGTTCTGTGACCAGCTTCTTGCCTTCTTCACTCAGGTTGACCTTTGCCAGCCTGCTCTCATAATAAATCCTTACCGTGGCACCATCCTCCACTGCCTGGGCAATATCGTAAATATCCACATAATGCCCGAAAACTGCCGGGGTGTTCACATCTGTGCTTTCTATCGGCGTACCGGTAAATCCCAGATATGTGGCATTGGGCAGGGCATCTCGCATATACTTTGCAAAACCGTAGGCAATCCGTTTTCCGATCACTTTGCCTCCGCTGTCCTTTTCATCGAGGGTTTTGGCTTTGAATCCGTACTGGGTTCTGTGGGCTTCATCGGCAATCACCACAATGTTTTCACGGTCGGACAGCATTTCGTAAACCGCCCGGATTCCGGAATTCTCTGACGGATCGGGTTGAAATTTCTGTATCGTGGTAAAGATTACACCACCTGACGCAACTCTCAGCAAGTCTTTGAGATCATTCCGGTCTTTTGCCTGTACCGGTTCCTGCCTCAGTAATTGTTTGGCTGAAGCGAAGGTATCGAATAACTGGTCATCGAGGTCGTTCCGGTCGGTGATGACAACCAGGGTGGGATTATCGAGCGCCAGCACGATTTTCCCTGCATAGAATACCATCGACAGTGACTTACCGCTGCCCTGGGTATGCCATACCACCCCGCCTTTACGGTCGCCGCAGGGCTGATTTTTTACACCCGGCAGGCCATAAGATTCGGGGGGTTCCATCACCATACCATAATCGACGCCATGAAAGGCGTCGCTATGGATGTAACCTGCTGCCCTCAGGGTAGATTCCACGGCACGGTTCACCGCGTAATACTGGTGGTAGGCTGCCATTTTCTTAACCGTTTTTATGGAAATGATTCCCGTTTGCGGGTCTTCTTTTTTCGTCTTCTCAAACACGATGAAATGCCGGATCAGGTCAAGGAAAGTCTCCTTGTTTAACATGCCAGTTATCAGGGTTTCCAATTGGCTTACCAGGTTTGAGGCTTCCACATTGCCATCAGCCGATTTCCAAGCCATAAAACGGCTGTAGGCTGAAGAAAGGGTTCCCGCCCTGGCTTCCAGTCCGTCGGAAATAATAACAAAGCCGTTATAGGTGAACAAAGCCGGAATGGCGCTTTTGTAGGTCTCAATCTGCTTAAAGGCAGAATAAATGGTGGCATTTTCATCAGCCGGGTTTTTGAGTTCCATTACCACCAGCGGGATGCCATTGATAAAGAGCGCGATATCCGGTCGCTTGGTTCGTGTGTGCTCTCCCGCATACGCGGTATCAGAGCCATGCGAGGTTACCGTAAACTGGTTGACACACAAAAAATCATTGTTCAGCGGATCATTGAAATCAATGAGCCACACCCTGTCGCCCCGGTCTTCACCGTTTATACGATGGGTAACCGGTATGCCTTCGGTGAGCAGCCGGTGGAATTTTTCATTGTCGGAAATCAGATTGGTGGAAGATATTCTTTGAATTTCCCGGATTGCCTCCTGCAGCACAGTACCGGGTAATGTATGATTGATCCGGGTGACCGCCTTCTCCAGTCTTTCAATCAGGAGCACCTGTTCATAGGCATTTCTTTCCGGTGAGTTGCCATCCGGTGCTATATCGGGACCATAAACATAATCATATCCAAAACGATTCAGCAATTCAATGGCAAATAATTCGATACTGTTCTCGTTAAATCGGTACATATTTAAAAAATATTTGGATTTTTTAAATTTATTTTATATTTTTGCACCATCTCATTAACCATGTGTTAAAGGAGTTACGAAATCGTCAGAATCTTTCCGGCGATTTCTGCGTTTTAAGCCATGCCTCGTATTCTTTCAGTATCATCGAAGAAATAATTAATAAGTTCGAGGTAAAAATCAATGCGTGATTCAGATACTTTATTCCATTTCACTTCGAATCCGGGTTTAAATCCATATTTGGCTTTTATTTCACGTATGCGGCCAAATACTTCATTTTTTACCTCCTTTGGGCACCACACAGCCCCCAGTACCATTACCCTGCTATCATCTTTTTCAAGATGGCAGCTTTCATCGCAGTAAATATTATATTCTGTTGTCATATAATTATCTATTAACCCTCACTTCCCCGCTCATCAGCTTCGGCAGCAAGGTATCACGCAAAGCGGTGAGGGTGCGGATTTGGGATTTATTTTGGTTTATTTTTTTAAATAGAGGAATCGCAAACTTATCAAACTTACTGATCAAGTTCAATGGTGGTATCTCTACCGGAAATTCATGCAAATGATTTCTATTTAATGTTGGTACAGCTGAACCAGCGTTGAAACTCTTTAAATCAATAGTTTTTAAAACAAAATATGAGTGTAATGGGCTTGAATTCTTAAATTCCTTAATAAATAATGATGTATTTAGCGGCCAATAGTCTTCTTGAATATAAAACACGTTTCCTAAAATACCACTTCGTCCAGTTGTTACACCTGGCCCTTTGACCTTGTATTCATAATGATATCCACTTTCCCCACTAGAAGCATATATCGGATACTCGCCTTGAATTCTGTTTTGAAGTGGCAAATCAAATCCTCTTTGTAGAACAAAAAGGTCATCAATTTTACCCATCTCCCACTCCTCCTTCGCCTCTTCCACAAACCACTGCCTGAAAAGTGTTTCCGCCATTTTTTCAAGGGTGGCGTTTTGGTGGTGGAGCAGGTCGATTTTGTCATCCAGGCTGGAGAGGACGGAGGCGATGGCGGTTTGTTCGGGGATAGAGGGAAGTTTTAATTCCTGTTTATACGCTGTTTCTCTATTAAGGCCAGGAACAGCACTATCTTCATTTAATTCTTCAAGCCCAATGGTCTGAAGTAAGTAGTAAAGAAAATCAAAATCATATTTTGAGTCATTTGGTAAAATAAAGTAAGCCGTATCAATGCAACAAAATGGAGTTTTTGATTTATATACTTTCCCGACAGTCCCTTTTCTGCCAACTATTATTCCTTTAGAATTAATTAAGGCTTCATTATGAAATCCGGTAATACCTGCCGAACTGTACACAGGAACATTTCCGGGAAGTCTTTCTACTTCTTTTAATGCTTTGCCATAATTTAGTGTAGCTATATCGCCAAGTTTATATTCCTTCCACTCACTCATATCTCATCTTCCTTTCTAAAAGCAGGACTTCCGTTCCTTTATCGTCGAGCTGGAACTGGCCGTCGTAATAAGGGTTTTGGGGCAGGTGTTTTACTTTTTTAACAAACGGTTGATAGAAATTTTCATAGCCGCTTTCGTAGCCGCTTACCACCACCGGCATATCTTCGGGATACTCCTGAAGGATTTTGATAAGCTCGCTCACGGTAAAGCTGAAAATATTGTCGTTCATCGTGATAAGATTTTTATTAATAAATCAGAGATAAAACTGTTTAATCATCATTTTCAAATGCATTTAAATAGGGTTCAAAAACAAATATACGGTTGCGGCTCTGACCAGTTAATTCCTTCAGATATTTGCGTTCATGCATCATGGATACCAGATTGTTGGCAGCCTTAAAACTCAGATGGCAGGTGGCGGAGGCTTTGTCGATCGTGGTAAAGGGATCGTGATACAAAGAATTCAGCAAGGTATGGGCTGAATGGCTTCTTCGGCCAAAAGTGGCATTAACATCAGCTTCAATGGTTTCTTTCAGTCTCAATATAACTGCAAGCGTATCCACAGCCTTTTTTGCAGTTTGTTCTATTCCGATTAAAAAATATTTTATCCAGTGAAGCATATCATTATTGGACCGCACAAGGCTTAAATTGTCATAATATAACCCTTTATTTTTTTCGAAATAGGATGACAGGTACAGCAACGGTTTTTCTAATATACCTGCTGAAATCAGGTACAAGGTAATCATCAGCCTTCCAATACGCCCGTTTCCATCCAGAAAAGGGTGAATGGTCTCAAACTGATAGTGAGCCATTGCCATACGGATTAATGCAGGCACTTCGATTTCATCATTGTTAAGAAATCCATCCAAATCACCCATCAGTTCGTTGATCAGCAGATGGTGGGGCGGAATAAATACGGCATCGGTCAACGAATGCCCGCCAATCCAGTTCTGGCTTGTCCGGAATTCTCCCGGAAGCTTATGCTCACCTCTGACACCTCTGAGCAATGTTTCATGAGTATTTTTGATTAAACGGGTGGAAACTGGAAGCCGCGATAATTGCTCCATCGCATGAGTCAGCGCAGAAATGTAATTATTAACCTCCTGCCAATCGTTTCTTCTTTCCGGCCTGATTTCCTCCAAAGGTAAAATAGCCTCATCTATATTGGTCTTTGTGCCCTCAATCCTGCTCGAAATAACTGCTTCCTTGGTTACATGCAACTGTATAAACAATTCTATATTCGGAACCAGTCTGGCAAACGAATTAAGTTCCCCAATCCTGAGGGCTGCTTTCTCCAATAGCCGGCTGATAGCAGGCGTTTTCCATGTCCATTCGCAGTTTATTGGCTGTGGAACAAAGTACCTGTAACCGGAAGTCTTTTCAAAATGTCCTGATTGATAATTCTCTAATTCTTTCATATTTTATATTTAAAAAGTAAAACATAACTTTTTATATTTTACTTTAAAGCGTAAAAGTAAAATATAATTTATTTTATTTTACTTTCCTTCAACATTCATTTTTATTTTCGAAAGGTTTTCAAGGATCGTTTTATTCAGTTTTTCTTCTTCTGCAAGCTGCTCTTCCAGTTCGGCTTTCAATGCCGCAACCCATTCCTCGAAATCAAAATCATCTTCCTCATCGGGTAAACCCACATAACGACCGGGGGTCAGCACATAATCGAGTTCACGGACACGGTCAAAGGTTACTGAGGCGCAGAAACCGGGGATATCGGTATATTGCAGAGACGCACGGCCGTGCGTCTCAACGGATCGCCAGGAATGGTAGGTGGAGGCAATTTTCTGAATATCCTCCCGGGATAATTCACGGGTACGCCGGTTGATCAGGTATCCCAGGTTGCGGGCATCGATAAACAGGATTTCATTACTACGGTTGCGAAAACCGGTGGATGAACCTGAAGCTCGCCCTCTGTTAATGAACCATAAGGCAGCAGGTATTTGGGTATTCAAGAACAGTTTCGAAGGGAGGTTCACTATGCAGTCAATCAAACCTGCTTCAATCAAGGCTTTGCGTATGTCGCCCTCACCGGATGTTTTGGAAGTCAGGGCGCCCTTGGCCAGCACCACACCTGCCTGTCCTGTTGGAGTCAGGTGATAGATAAAATGCTGCAGCCAGGCAAAATTGGCATTACCTGCGGGCGGAACCCCGTATTGCCATCGTCCGTCGGTGCGCAGTTTGTCGCCTCCCCAGTCGCTGACATTAAACGGCGGATTGGCTATGATATAATCGGCTTTCAGGTCTTTATGCGCATCATTCTGAAAGGAGCCCTCATGGTTCCATTTTACCTGTGAGCTGTCGATACCCCGGATTGCCAGGTTCATTTTGCACAGCCGCCAGGTCGTTTCATTGCTTTCCTGACCGTAAATGGAAATGTCGTTGACCCTCCCCTGGTGCTCGGTAACAAACTTCTCCGAATGGACAAACATCCCGCCTGATCCGCAGCAGGGATCGAATACCCTGCCTTTGAACGGCTCAAGCATTTCCACCAGCAGTTCCACCACGCTACGAGGTGTATAGAACTGTCCCCCTTTCTTTCCTTCAGCCAGGGCAAACTCTCCGAGGAAGTATTCAAAAACATGTCCCAGGATATCGGCGCTGCGGGCTTTGGCATCACCGAGGGCAATGTTGCCCACCAGGTCGATGAGTTCACCCAGGCTTACCGGATCAAGGTTTGCCCGGGCAAATACTTTGGGCAGTACTCCCCTGAGTGAGTGATTTTCCTTTTCGATGGCGTCCATGGCATCGTCCACATGCTTGCCTACTTCTGGCTGTTTCGCTTTCCCTCTGAGGTATGACCAGCGGGCAACCTGAGGAACGAAAAATACATTTTCGGCATTGTATTCATCTTTGTCTTCAGGGTCGGCGCCATTGATTTCATCTTCTTTCAATCGAGCATATAGCTCCTCAAAGGCATCAGAAATGTATTTAAGGAAGATCAGTCCGAGTACGATGTGCTTGTACTCGGCAGCATCGATGTTTTTGCGAAGTTTATCGGCAGCTTTCCATAGTTGTTTTGTCAAGGGTTCAGAGGCTGTGGTCGGTTTTACCATAGTAATTTATTTTCCGAAGATAATTTTCCAGATCAGATGAATGGTCAAAAATAGAAAAGATACTAATATCAGCCAAAACGGTGTTTTTTGTTGTTGAACTGTTAATTGTGGAATAACACCAAAAAACTTCACCTGACTTATCTTTGCTCCTCCAATACATGAAAAGCAGCCTGCGGGCTCCTAAGATGGAATCAGAGGCAATTTATTGGCCGAAGTATAATTAAACGATTAATGACACCCTGCTTTGTTTTGAAGTAATTAGTCGGACAAATAGGGTTAATTAATTGATTATGATAAAGATATTTATGGATCAATGAAATAATCCTGAAAAGTTATTTCACCGTCAATCTCCGGTTCACCTTTTTACCATCAGTGGTTTCAATGGCAAGGATGTACACGCCGTCGGACAGTTTTTCAACTGAAAGCAGGAGTTTTTCCTCGCCCTTGCTTTGCACTTCCCCAACCAACTGTCCAAAGGTATTAATGATCGTAATTTTACGTATTCCTTCAGAACATGTTACCGCAACCTCATCACCTGCCGGATTGGGGTAAATAGAAATTTTATCGGTTGAGGCCTCTCCAACTCCTGAAGTTTGCCGCATGATTAAAGCTACTTTTGACAATCCGTAAGGTTTGAACAGTCCGTCGTGATCAGATAATGAAACATCATATATTGCTTTAATACCAATAGTTTCTTCGGTCTCGATGTCATAAATCCTGAAAATCATGTGTTCATCTCCAGCCATCCCTTCTTTTTCAGGAGTGTACGGATCATCTCCGAATACAGGTAATATCAAACCTTCTTCACCCTGGTATTCCACAAATCCGGTGCAGGTTCCACGTTCATCAAATACACCGATGATATTGTTGGCATCCAGAGCCGTCAGAGCAGTTTTGTCGAAAGCGATGAAGTGCATGGTTCCGGTATTCTGAATTTCATTCCAGGGATTATAGCGGCTGATATCATAAGGTTCGCGCGGAGTAGTTTCATCCATGGTTGATTTGGTTGTAGTTGATGCAGTGAATACCACGTTGACGGACTGCATCATATATGCTAAGTAACCCACTCCAGGTTCGAGAAACTGAAGGGTATTCAGGTTGCCGAAGCCCGGGCTGAAAATCTGCAGGGAGTAAATATCGACCAATGAGATTATCCTGCTGGTATCGGGGCCAAACAGATCGCTGATGGCAATGGGCGACGGGGAGTGTACCGGCAGGTAATTTACCCCTACATTGAGGTGGATGATCGAAGGCAGGGCAACCGGATTTCCAAACATTGGGAGGCAACAGGGCTGATCATACTTAACTTTATAGGCGGTAGAAGGATTCCAGTTAATGAGGGTGTTCACTCCCTGTTCGGGCCAGTATAGACCGCCAATGGAAATTTGCACTGTCAGATTGTCGTTGCAGGGGCCGGTAACCTGTGCAATATTTGGATAGGTCGGAACTATGTATGATGAAATACCGCTCCAGCTTTCGGGAATATCGATCAATTGTGAAGGGATGAACAAAGTAAGCTGATCGGTAATGGTTCCGGAACAGTTTCCGGCAGGTTCCACCTCGAGGGTAAAAGTAACCTGTCCGGTTTCTACATCCTGTTGGCTGAAATGGTAGAGGGGCGACAAGACGTTAGGATTGCTAATCCACCCTGTACCGCTGCTGCTCCACTGAAGTGAGTTATATTGGGGCACATTGGCTGAAAGGGTAAAAGGCAGAGGAAAATCATCCTCAAAATCGTTGCACTGAAGCGATCGGTCTGCGCCTAAATCCACTGAAGGCATTGGGACCACCTCAATACAAAATGAGCAGGTTCCGGAGCATCCGGTCATTTGGTAGGTATACTCCACCAGATGGCTTCCCGGACCCAAGGAGGCAGGATCGAAAATTGTCTCCGGTACCCCATTTATGGTATACGTACCTCCGGTTGGCTCAGCCCCGGAAAGGCCGAATGCCGGTTGGCTGATACAAATCGTAAAGCCGGCAGGACAGGTGGCTTCAGGTACATCAGTAACGGTGAGAGTAAAGGTGCAGGAACCATTGCAGCCATCGGGTGCGGTATAGTAATAAGTGACCAGATGATCACCAACTCCTGCATCAAGCGGGTTAAACAGATCGAGAAATACACCCAGGCCTTCATAATAACCTCCAACTGGCATGGCTTGATCAAGTACAACAATTCCTGCATTGATGCAAACGGTCATCATTTCCGGACAGGTAATCTCCGGTAGTGGCATTACGGTAATTGTAAAGCTGCAGGATGAGGTATACCCCAGATCGGTAATGGTATAGATAATCACATGCTCGCCCAATCCAGCCGTAGCCGGATCGAAATAGGCGCTGAACAGTACGCCTTCGCCGGAGTAGGTACCGCCAGCGGGGGAGGCGCCGGTGAGTTCGAAGAGGGATGCGTTGAGACAGACCTCAATATCCTCAGGGCATGTGGGTTCAGGTGGCAACAACACTGTAACTGTAACGCTGTCGATACAATTGTGAATGCCGTTACTTATGGCGCAATAATAGGTAGTGGTTTGGGTAGGGGTTACTGTGATGGAGGAGGTAGTAGCGCCGGTAGACCACAGGTAGGTGTAGTTTGTATCTAATGCACTGCTTTCAAAAAACAGATTCGATATTTCAGACTTTGTAAGTGGTCTGTTATAAACCCTAACATCATCAATTGACCCGTTAAAATGACCGCCATGAGGTGAACCACCGGGTGTGTCATAAATGGTTCTTCCAATATAAAAGAGATCATCTGATGGATAATTAGGTTGGTAATTATCAGAGCCGACAAGGAAGTTATCGATAAATAAATAAATGCTATCATCTGGAATAAAATTAGCAACAAGATGATGCCAATTATTATTATCGTACCTACTGAAGGAATTAATATCTGAAACCCAGGCTCCACCCACAACTGCACCACCTCCAATTTTACCAATCAAGCCATTTTGAATATAGGCAGGATGATTTCCAAGCATCCCAAATTGAAGTCGATTTTCTGTGCCATATTGAAATATTGACGGATAATGAGTAGAAGGATACCCGGCTTTGAACCACATGGAAAATGAGAGTGTATCATACATGCCCAGGTTGGAGGAAATGAATCTTTCTGTTCCAGTATAACCATCATACCTGTATGCTTTATTTGCAATTCCGAACCGATCGTAATCTGGAATAGCATTTACAGTGGTACCATGATGTCCATTTCCACTTGCATCTAAGGCATTACCATTATAGGGATAAAAGGCTATCAATCCTTCATCTGGTATAAAGTTACTGCGTACAACTGTCAAAGTTACCGATTGATTTACATTAACAATAGTATCATTCGGTTGAATATGTGTGTTAATAATGCTTATAAATATACTATCAGTTGCTGAACATACCATGTTGGAGACTGTGCATGTGAACCAGCCGGTATTGGAAACAATAATAGTTTGAGTTGTTGCATCTGTATTCCAAAGATAGGATAAATAACCCGGTCCTGCATCCAGTTCATGCGATTCCCCACAAACATAGATCGTATCTAATGGGAACAGATCAGGATTCGGAATCCCGGAAACAAAAACGGTTACGCTATCAGTGCAAATGTTGATGCCACTGAAAATGTTACAATAGTAAGTAGTTGTTTCTGTTGGTGTTACAGAAATTGAAGTAGTAGTATCTCCGGTTGACCAAAGGAAACTATAATTTTCAGACGGATTATTATGAAACAATTCCATAATTTCTGAATCAGAAAACGCCCGGTTCCAAATAGAAAAATCATCCAGTTTGCCGTTGAAAAAGTAGTCAGGATTTGTCCAAACTCTACGCAATCCAAAATATGCATTTGGGTCATGGTAACCTTCATTAGTACCGGTTACATCAATGTCGGCAAGTTTAACCCCATCAAGGTAAACTGACGACTTGGAAGGGGTCATTACCCAGGCTACAAAAATCCAACGATTGCTGAGATTAAGATTTGAAAGTGCAGCAGGGCTTGAATATTCGTAATTTAAAGAACACCCACTTTTATCAGCCCTGATACCTATTCGGTTAGAAGTTAAGTTCAAAAGAAAATCATTGCCTCCTATATTAATACTTCCATCACACAATACTGTCCCGGTATTGCTTCCATTCATTTGATTGTATGCCCAAAATGATATTGTAAAAGTATTGGTTACAGGAAAAGGATGTAATAGTTCAATATAACTGTTACTTCCATTGAATTGGTAAGCTTTCCCTTGCATTCCGTACCGGTCAGATGTTAGTAATGCATTGTAAGGCGTCCCATGGTTATTATCAGTACTCATATCCATTGCATTACCATCAAATGGCCAGTAACCTTTCAATCCATCCAATGGTAGATAGGATACGTTGAGCGAAAGTGAGACCGATTCTCCTGCACAGATGGTAGTATCATTTTGTTCGATAAATGCACTGGTAATACTTATAAAAATACTGTCAATTGCAAAACAACCCAGACTCGACACAGAACATGAGTACCAGCCCGTGTTGGTTACGATAATGTTTTGCGTTGATTCGCCAGTATTCCATAGATATGAATCAAAGCCTTCTCCTGCATCCAATATAAGATCTGAACCACAAATAAAAATGGAATCATTTGAAAAAATATCGGGATTAAAATTACATTCAACATTGATGGTTGCCACGAAAGGATTGGATGGTTCTGATACTCCCTCGTCATAAACAGCCTTAACAGTATATGTATAAACACCATTGATCAGATTTGTATCAGTATAGATCGTTGAAGTAATAAGCTCGGATATGTCTGCGCCATTTCTCTGGACCATATAACCAATGAAGCCTTTTGATGGTTTGAAATTTACCAACGCAGTACTTTTATCTGGGTTTATTGATAAATTGGTGTTGTTATAATAGGAAGGATTTTTAGCCTTGGGAAGAGCATATTGCAAGCCTTCAACAGGTTCTTCAACATACGCCTGGATATTATGGTTATAATTCAGACCATAGGACGTGGCCATTGATTCCCAGGTTACTCCGTCGAGAGTTATCATATCGCCATAACCAGCAACTGCAGGACCGGCATCAATTCCCATTGGGAAATCACCGTCGGCATTGTCTATGGCAATTGATACCCATAGTTCGGTACTTGCATCTACCTGAACCGGAGTAGTAAGGGATATTTCATTCCACTCATATTGTGTGAGACCTGTGAGTGGCTGAATCAACAATAAGGTGGACGCAGATGTACCAGAATATACATTAAGAGTGAAATTGGAGGCTTTGTCAGCTCTCGGGAAGAAGGCAACTTTTTTCAGAGCCCAGCCATCATAGGCAGCCAGGTCGGTGAAACGGGCAGCTACTTCAAACTGACCGGGAGCGCCAAGACCAAGACCAGTATAATTGGTACCGTCATCCCAGTGTAACCAATCAGATGCTCCGCCTTCATAATCCCAGGTAAGGGTAACATCGTTACCATTAACCACACCGGCCAGATTGGTCGGAGGAGTTAACACCGGACCACCGCCGCTTCCACTGAGTATAATATTATCAATGTACCAGTAGTCGATTTCGAATGAATCGCCATCATAGAAGATACCCAGCTGGAAGTTGGGATTACCCACGTGTGCGTTATTGATAGTTACAGTAACTGTTTCAGGACCCACATTTCCGGTAGGATTGATGGTCCAAACAGGTTCCCAGGTAGCTCCGCCGTCAATAGTGGTGGCAACCCCGCAGGTAAATGTAGTACTGTACCAATCAACGAAATGTTTAAACTCGAGTTGAAGTTCAGACAGTCCATCGGTATTGATCACACCGGTCATAATAGCTGATAAACCGACAAATGAGGGTGACCATCCGAAACGGAGTTCAGGAGCGGTTCCACCAGCATTGCCAGTATTTACCACACTCCAGTTCGTTAAACCGGCAGGTCCAACCACTGACCATCCTGCGGGGATGGTTCCACCCGTGAATTCTTCAAAAAGAAGGATGTCACCTGAATTCAGCAGGGCCGGATTTGAAGTGGCTGTGCCACCGGTTCCGGCTGCATTCTTTGTGGTAACTGTATAATAATAAGTACCGGCAGCGGGAACGGTATTGTCAACCCATTGGGTAACAGGGCCGGCAACATTGAAGGTGGCATTATCGGGCATACGAACAATGTTGTATCCGGTAAGGCCGGTATAGTAACCGCCGTGTAAACCGGCTGTGGGGTTGGTCCAGGTAAGCAGACCGTCTTCGCCCTGGGCAGTTAACATAAGGTTGGTAACGGCAGCAGGAACATCAGGTCCGATCCATTTATCCATTACGACCGGAGTTCCGGCGCCGAATGAGTTTTCTGGAACCAGTTTGTAGGTGTACATACCGGCAGCGGGAACGCCGTTATCGGTATAAGTACTGTTTCCGCCAATCGGAGGATTGTTCACAGTTTGAATTAACACTTCATTGCGGTAGATTTTAACAGCAGTAAGCTGGGTAAGAGCGCCACCGCCTACGTTAACACTTGGGTTGGTCCAGGCAAGGGCTGCATTGAGAGCACCATTGGCACCGGGGGTAATCATCAGATTGGTAACCGGGCCGGGAGCGCTGGTATTGGCGGTAAGCGCCAGTTCATAAACGCCGACAAGGTTATTGGTTTGCTGGATATTAACGAGCATTACAAATTTTCCTGATACGAGATCGTCGGAAGTAGCTAAACCACCGGCAATTGCATCGGCGGCGCTGTATCCGGGAATATCGGAAACGTTATGGTTTACACCGGTAACAGCAAGTGTAGCAATTTTAAACTGATGAACTAATTGGGGAGTTCCGGCTCCACCGCCCTGGTCGAATAACCAGAGGTACGGACCGCCTGTGGTCCAGGGATCATAAGCATTGCCATACATACCGGCTAAAGTAAGTCCGGTTACATTGGTAATGGTAGTACCGGTCATGCTCACGAGAGCCAGGGTTGTCCAGTTACCTGCCCAGAAACCACCGGCATTGGCGTTGGCTGTGGGGTCATATCCGATATGACGAACAGCCACAGCGCCTGTTGGAATTGTTCCTACAAGCACTTTATTGGTAAAGTCCATTTTATAGATCGTTCCGGCTGCAGCGCCACCGTAAAAATAGGTGCCGTCGAAAGCCAGGTCACGACATGCGCCGGCTCCTGCCACGGTAAAGTTTTCAACAAACACACCGGCATTGGTATATTTGGAAAAACTACCGGCCGTCTGCCAGTTTGATGCATAAATGTAGGTACCGTCAGTTTCTACACCAGGAGATGTAGCGGCAGCGGTGTTGAACTGAAACAACACATCCCAGGAAGCATCAGTAATGTTGCCATTAAATTTATTCAGAGTAGGTGATATTTCTGATGTAATATTTGCGACACTTTGATCGTCAATATTTTTCTTAAAAATGTCAAATGCCATGTTCTGTGCCCACACACCATTCAACCACACCAGCCCAATGGACAGTACAAGAAAGATTTTGGAGAAGTTTCTCATAATGATAAGTATTGATGTTTATAAATTAAATTTTTTCTATTACGTTTTTATTCTGTCAATAAAAATTAAAAAACGATGTGAATAAATTAGTTCATTCGGTAAAAATAAATAATTATTTCTATCCTTGTTAAATTCATCTAAGAAAATATTTCATAAAAAAACGGGTGTATTTCAGGGAAAACATCTTTACATAAGAATCAAGTGGTTTTGAACAAATTAAAATTGCAAATCCGGGTATTAACAACAGGTTTCTTTGGTTTTACCTGTACCTGTTTTCGCCAGACAACGTTTTGAAATATCTTTCATGCAATATTTTCCTGGCGGGTTACACTTCAATTCTGTTTTGTTGATTTGCCCTCTCCAATCAGTTTCAAAACCTCCGTTTCCCTGTAGGTTAAAAGACCATTTCTGGCTGAGGTTACTGTACCTTTAAGTTGTTGAGTGGACTCGACGATGCAACCGGGATAATTTTCTATAAGTTGCTTTATACTGGCCGTATCATTTAAAATGACGATTACCGGATTTTCGGAAATTCTATTCAGCAGTTCCTGAATGAAGGATTTATCTTCTGAAATGATGATTTTTGTTGACATACTCTTTATGTTAAATACTTACTCTAAAAACAATTGCAAAAATAACCTAATCAACTACATAAAAAAGCTACTGCTCGATTACTGGGCAGTAGCTTGAAATAGAGACCAATTAAGGTTCTAATAATGTGGCCAGATTATTTGATCTACTTTAAGAGCTTTAAGCCAATAAGTTTCCTCATGTACTGGTAAACCTGGATCATTAATATCCTTACTATGGTTAATTTCTGCCAATTTGTAAGCACATTCAAGTGTATGATTCATTATTTTTTCTGGTATTGCCTCATCGAAATGACCAACAACATATAAAAAAGCATCGATAAATGAATCTAATTTATCGTAATAAAATGGATTGGCAGCAATTCCCATTATAGATTTAACGCGGCCATATTCAACATCTACCAAAGTAGAAATAGGAGCATAATCATCTGGTTTGTACCTGCTATATATTGCAAGTTCGGTTACGAGCCAGTCTTCGTTTATAAACAAATTATCAAACTTTTTCATTTTCAAAATATTAAAAATTTTTAAAATTAGGTAGTGTGTTTAAAGTACACACCAAACTTGATTTTTTCAATTGAATCAGAATTGGATAATGCATAGCCCACGTTTCGCGCAGACATGCCCAATGACTGTCCAATTTTTATAGCATCAGACCGGGTAAATTGTCCGTTTGGAAGAGAATTAATTAAATTTTCATGAGTTTGATTCGAAGTGTTAGTATCATCAGGGAGTAAGGAAAAGACAATAAGGGAATGCAGAATATAAACAGTAATCAGCCTTAGTGCTAAATCAAAATCCACTGAAGTACAAATCATCCGTGTCTCAATTCGTCCATGTTCATAATAGGTTAATGCCGTCAAAATCATCATGATACGAAAGCAGATAAGTCCCATTCGAATTATAATGGATTTGACTTCCGGCCCATATGAATCGGTATAGAATCTTAACTGATCGGCAAAAAATAAATCAAAAATAATTTTCTGCTCCGATGTCAGTTCAAACGTATAATTGGTGGCTGAGTAATGAAGTCTCAGCTTATGAATTTCAATCGACTTTTCACGAAAGTAGGAAGTCAAAGATTGATTGGAAGAATCCTGTTGCGTTGGCAGCCAGTTGGGCTCCTGGTCATAAACGTAGAAAATAAAACGGGTTAGTAAGCCATCATTTCGGGAACGAATAATTTTGGCTACTTGGCCTGGAGTTCCACTCAGCAGAGTTGATAAACGGGGAGAATTAACATATATATACAATTGATTATTTACACGTTTAATTGAAATTGTTTCGTGGTGAAAACTTTTAAGGATAATATCAACCCAGGTACCCCATTCCTGGCTAAAGGTCTGGGATACAGTTAATGCCTCTGACTCAGGCACCAAACCCTTACCATCATTATCAGCAAGCTGCATAATTACTGCAGTTGCTGAAGAATTTCCAGGAATTAGGCAAATTTGTTGTTTGGGAGGCGTCGGAGGAACTAAATCACAATTTTCTTTAGGTTTTCTGGTCAGTTTATCATAAGCAGCCTTTTCAAACCTGTAAAGATCGTTAACAACCTGAAATTGTTTTAGTTCAAGTTCATGGGTATATGACATAAGCGAAATGGCATAGTTCATAGAGCCTTTGCCAGAAGCGGGAGGTGCCAGAATAAACACATTCAAAACAGGGTGAACAGTCATTCCGTCATAAACAGCGGTTATGTCTGAAAGACAAGAAGCCAATACGGGAAATGCGCTTGTGAGAAAGACATCCCTTCGTCGTGATTCAGGAAATTTCATAACATACTCTTTCAGTAATAAAGGAAGGGCGAAGAGTAGTTCATCCGGTATTTTCTTAGTATCCAATAACGAATTTCCATGAATTTCCAGAAATGATGGCTTAGGAGAGAACTTTAAAGCAGCCAATTCCTCAACACTCATGGAGTCTATCTGGTTTGAATCGACTGATAGGCCACCGTGTTGTTCAAAATTCCATTGATAAACATTGTGGATCAGAGATTCTGGAGATTCAATGGTTTCGCACTTATAATTGGTATTAAAAAAATCAACTGCAGTCTTTATCGGTATCCCGAAATTATTCATCTGACTGGAAAGGATATAAATGAATTTTATTTCATTATCATGATCAAATGGAACACTGTTTTCGGTAAGTTGGACTAACTTGAGCATCAAAGGCAGCCACTGATTTTCAGGCTTTACTGGCTCTGATAATTCTATAATGGCCGGATTTGATACTTCTATTGCCTGCGCCGGCTCAGGGGTTTCATCATAGAATAATGAATACTTGAAACCATTAACACGAGTATCAGATGGCGCATTGGAATCAGGCTGAAAGGTATTCACCTGTAAGTTGGTAGGTTGTTCTGAATCAAGGGATACATTAAAATTCTCCATAAGCATACATTATATTATTTACGTCGAGCAAATGATGGATTAAAATGCTCATCGAGGAGTTTTTGAACATCTTTCATCCTGTAATAAATGAGACGACCTACCTTACTGTAAGCTACTTTTCCTGAGCTTCTCCAATTCATAGCTGTACGACGGCTCACTTTCATGAGCTTGAGAAACTCCTCGTTTGTTAGAAAATCATCGTTGGATTGTGGTGGTTTCGGTTTAGCTGCGGGGGAGAGCTCAGTCATTTTTTTAAAGAGCTCGCCGATTGTTAGGGTTTCAATTAAATCATGCTTCATTGTTTTATTTATTAAGGTACAACGAGGCAAAAATATAACGATAAAGGTAGATTAAAGCAAGCTTTTCTGCAATAATTTGGGACTAATTTGCGCCGACTTTATTGCAGGGTAACACATTGAAAAACAATAAATTACATTAATTATCTACGCTATTTACTACAATTTCTGTTAATGCCTTAATAGTGAGTCTGTTATCAATATAAAACTCCCTAACTCCGTATTTTAATATGTGGGCGACCAATACTGAATAGACCTTATCAGTATACTTTACTGTATATAGTTGTTCTAATCTCATCTTCAGATACCTGAATGTACTATCAGCAAATCTGATAAGTATAGGATTAGTCAGTTTAAGTGTGTTATAACTAAAGTAAAGATGGCTGTCAGCAACATCATGCTTGTATTTTTTTCTTAAGGTTATTGGTTTCAGATTGGGGTAAGAAGTGAATAGCTTCTCCAGAAAATCTGAACAAAATGACAGGGGAATTGGTTCAGATATATCGTATTTCTTATTGTCTTTATTAAAATAATATATAATTTTATTTATCGAGATATCATTTTGACTATAAGCTTTTGGAAGATTGTATGGTTTATCTATTTCATATACGTAGGAAGCGAATTCCTCTCTAACATTCATTTCACGGATAGTAGTAAAAGCCTGTAATGACTGAATAATTACAGCTATTTCTTCATTCAGGCCGTCCAATTCATAAATACGACAAATGGCTTTAGCCTCCCGGAGGTTCTTATTAAGAACGGTAGTACCCATTAATCTTATGAAAATTTGATCATAAAAATTAGTGAACAAATCATGACTGATATTAACAAATTTGGAAGGAAATGGTAAATCTTCTGCAGAGAATTCTTTTACCCAGTTAAGTACAGTATTCTCATGACCTTTTCTTTTTGGGTTAATATCCGGATAAAGACAAAACCGAAGGATTTGAGATGTTATTCTGCCCATTTCTCGCTGGCTGAAGTTTGAAGGTATTAATTCATCACCGTATTCAAATAAAAAGGAATAATTCTTTTGCAGTTTTTTGTAGACCCTGCTATTTGGATTTTTTATGCCATTACCCAATTTACGTCCCTGTTTGGTAATCTCTTTGGAATAAAAATCAGTTAAGAGAAAATATAACCGGGCCGATAATTCCTTATGGATGTCATAATCCAGTTCCAACTCAGAAAGTCCAAATTTGTAATTCAGTTCATTTTTCATGTATTGAGGTTCTGACAGGAGGTAATGTTCCAGGAGTACGTTTTGAATATCGCTGATCAGAGATTCATTTTGCAAAAATCCTTCGTCTCCGGATTTATACAGAAAGCGGATACCGGTTAGTTTATGATTCTTTTTTGGACTCTCGTTATCCTTAGAACGGGTGATACCCAGGGCTTCAATTAATGCCGCAACCTCCTTACGGATTGCTTCATTTTTTTCCTTATTCAAGGTATCCGTTCTCTTGGTACCCTTGGCATTTTGTTTATCTCTATGGTACTCGACAAAAGTCTCCTGTGCGCAGGCAATGGTATACAAAAGGTAATCCATCATAGGAGTCAATCCCTTAGAGTTAAGGAAGTCCTTTATCTCATTTAACTGTTCAGGTCTAAAGATAAGATGTGAGAAAAGAATCGTACTTGTCCTGTTAGTATAAAAGCTTTCCGGATCAATAAAATCACTCAGATATTTCATGAACAATGAAATGTACGAGTTAACATCTCCGGAAAAATTGAGGTGATACCCATATACATTGTTATCTAATTGATTTAGTTCGGATATCCTATAATTTATGAGATCATCTGGGTCAATGATCTTTTTTGGATTTTTATTTCTATCTAATTCGTACCCGATATAAACCATATTATCGAGTTCTTGTTCTGAAAACTTAGGGATTCTTTTCATAATACTGTTGTCTTTTACAGGATTTGGTTGAGAATTAATTTATTTGACTTGAGCAGGCCATGTGAATTACAGCATAAAAGTATTGCAAAATACAGTTTTCGGTTTTATCCGCAATGGTAGATGCCTGAGAATCGATTTTGCAAATTGCAAAATTGCAATTACTGAATTTGGAACCAAAAGTTTGCAATTTTGCAATTTGCAAATTTGCAACGGTGCAAATTGACATTGTTGAAAACTAAATGAAACTTCAAAAATGCATCAAAGGATGACTTCCCAGATAGTAGGGCCGTGATCTTCCAATAGCAATTCATAATACCTGCAATCATCAATCAAACTTTGGGTTTCCAAATGATTGAAAAGATGATTCGGTTTCATACTACCAAAACCTTTTCAATAGGGAAAAGCCTATTTAATGAATCTATTAATCTCAGGAGTGATTGAGCATGTTTCATAGATTAATTCGAGTCTGTGTTTTTAAACAAATAAAATCATTTCAAGAAGGGAATGATGCACAAACGAAAATATGAAATCAAAATTTAAATAGTTCAATAATTCTTCTGTAGACTTGTTTAATCATGTTTTAATTAACATAAAACAAAAATTTATTTATAAATAAATTAATTTTTTAAGCATCTAATCGAGACTGCGTTCAGTTTATCATCCCAGAACGATGAAATATCAATAGCAGCACCGTATAACAAAATTCCATTCCTGATATTTGTTGTTCCAAAATTTGTCTTTGATGACCACCATATAGCTTCAACGCCAAGTAAAACAAACATTCCATTAAGATTCCTCAAACCACTACCGAAAGCACTGAAACCACTGCTATTTGTTGCACCAATGTTTGGTGAATCCCAATGGATTGTACCGGTTTCTTTCATATGTCCTCCAGCTACCTCAGGACCACCCAGATATTGAACCATGGTAATAAATTCACCATAGGTTGGAATATGCCATTCCCCTGGACATATTCCTTGACAACCCTCAATTTCAGTGTACTGCATCATTTCCTCCCATTGATAAAGTCCTCCATAAACATCACAATTGGCTTCATCATTATTATAACAATACTTTTCAATAGTTCCATTATTAGTTTGGTTTCCGTCGCCTGGAATCATATTTCCTACATTCAGATTTTGGGACATCCAGCATTGGGTTCCGATTTGAACAGTGTTATATGCTATCGCAGCCAGTGTGTCGATAAAAGGAAGTCCACAAGTAAATGATTGTCCTGCCTGGGTAATTATAACGCTTACTGAGAAGCTGCCGTCTTCAGACATAACAGTAATTTGTCCAACTCTGTAATTATCAAGGTTATTGTTATTATAATTTACCGTTAAGGTTCCATTATTGGTTCCACTTGACGGGGAAACTGAAAGCCAGTCTATGTTTTCTTCGACTATCCAGGATGTATTTGTAATTACATCAAAGGTACAAGATCCTACACCATTTGAAACACCTCGTTCATCCGGGGTAATATAAAGATGATATCCCTGTTGATAAACATAAATAAAGGCATATACTCCGTCGGCAGTGTAAATATAAATATAATCTCCTCTGGGATCATGGGAATCATTCGCTTCATATCCAATTGAGATAATTCCATCCTGGAAACCGGATTCCGGTGAAACTGACAACCATGGAACCTCAATGTAGGCACTCCACGAGTCGTTCGAGTAAACATTGACATTTATAAACCCGGACTCTGAACCAACTTCGACATAATCCGGACTTACACTTATTTGTGAATTACCAAATTGATAAATTATTGAAGTTGCTAAAATGGTTCCATCATCAGAATATATCGTAAAAAACCCCTGCCTATGACTTAGGTCTGTATTTTCATTATAATTAATAGTAATTAATGTACTGTTGCTGCCACTCATGGGTGAGACCGAAAACCACGGCTCATTTTCGACAATATTCCATGCAGTGTTTGCAGATGCTGTGAAGCTATATGATCCAGCCTCAGTAGATAGGTAAATATTGCCTGGCATATTGATCTCTGAAATAGAGGTTTCACCTTTTAAACAACGTACCGAGATTCCAGGTTGGTAATCAATAAAATCAAATCCAAAACCATCTAAGTCATACCCTAAATACCAGTAATAATTTACTTCATTGTAGTAATATTGTGATGAAGTACCAAAAAAAACATAATTTCCTAAGTAAGAAAAAGAGCCATAATTGACAATTCCTCCAGGCAAGGCTGTGAACCCTGAAGAATTTGTGGCTCCATAATTGGGTGAAATCCAGTGTGCTGTGCCAGTCTCTTTCAATTTCCCACCGCTCTGGTTACCAAGATAATTATTAAGTACCAGCCATTCTGACTGATTTGGCACATGCCATCCGGAAGGACAAATTCCCTGAGAACCCGGATTTACCGTGTATTGCATCATCTCATTCCATTGATATAAGCCACCATACACATCACAGTTGGCCTCAAGATTATCGTAACAATACTTTTCAGGGATTCCATTGTCTGATTGCTCTATATATCCTTCAACCATTGTTCCCACATTCAGGTTTTGCGCCATCCAACATTGCTCCCCAATTAAAACGGTTGGATATATCTGTCCATCTCTTTCATCAGTAATATCCTGACCACACGACCATGGCTCAGGTGCTCCTGCCTGGGTAACCGATACAATCACTATCGGGTTTCCACCCCAAGCTGTTATAGTTATATCAGCGGAACGGGATTCTGTTAACATATTTTCATCATAGTTCACTGTCAGTGTGTTATCTCCATTACCTGATATAGGAGATACAACGAGCCAATCCTCATTTTCATCTACAGTCCAAGCTGTATTGGATGTAACAGTGAATGTTGTAGTACCGGCTTGTGAGCTAACATTTTGGCTTGTTGGGGTAACTTCAAGCTGGGGAATATCTTTGAGGCAGCGGACAGATACACCGAAAGACTTGTTATTAGTGTAGTTTTCAACATTGGCATAATCATAGTAAAGGTAGTAAAATTGGGAATTGGATACGTCATGCTGGGACGACGACCACCAGACGCCGATATTCGATTTACTAATGAATGATCCTTCAATTTCACGATAGCCACCTGGTAAACCATTGAAACCAGCAGCATTGTTTGATGTCTGATCGTTGCCTATTGCACACGTGTTGTTACTTCCATACCAGCCTGTTGTGGATGATATTGCTTTTGCATTATAACTGGCTTCCCCTCCACATATCCAATCGGGTTGGCTGCTAACAAAATTGGTTAGATAATTCCAATCGTTATCGCTGGGCAAATGCCATCCGATTGGGCAAATGCCCTGCACTCCGGCAGTGGTACTATAATTCATCATTTCATCCCATTGGTAAAGGCCACCATACACATCGCATTGGTCTTCCAAATTATTGTAACAATACTTTTCAATAATTGAGTTGTTCGCAGGATTGCTACTCCCATTAATTCGATTACCTATATTGAGGTTTTGAGCCATCCAACATTGGTTGCAAATTTGAACAGTATTATAAGTCTTATTGTCACGATAATCCGTAAGAAAATTCCCGCAGGTGAGGTTTATAACCTGAGTTAAGGAAACCGTGATTAGCGGAGTTCCACCCGAAGCGATAAAATTAATCTGTCCAAAACGATAATCATTTCCTGAATTCTCTTCATAGATAAATATAACCGTGTCATTTCCATAACTTCCGGTGGAATTAACGACAATCCAATCAATATCCTCTTCAATAGTCCAATTTGTATTCGATTGAACATACAAGGATACTGTCCCCGGGAAATATGGTAAAACTAAGTTAGTAGGGGATACAGTTAACATTGGCACAAAATCTGCCTGATCTATTGTGAGTTCAATTTCCCGTCCTTCTGAAACTACCCAAACGGAGGCGCTTCGTGGCGTAGTTAACATGTTAGCCTCGCATTTAATATTAAATTGGCCGTTCCCACTACCTGAAGATGGACTTATTGAGAGCCAATCTACCTCATCACTTACTTGCCATGAGGTGTTAGAACTAATTACAAAAATGGCACTGTCTGTTTCAGATGAAAACTGACTTTGGGAAGGTGTAACAGTCGTATAAATTTCAGCATTATCGCTCAAGAGACAGCGCACTGAAAAACCTGATAGAACCTCTGCATCCCAGGCGAAAACATCCTCAGTATCATAAGATAATACATACGACTTTGGATAACCAGATTGATAATCAGATGACCATAAAATTGCCGCATAACCGGTTCCCATAATGCCATCACTCCCATACATATAACCAGCAGGTTGTAAATTAAAGCCACTACTATTTGATGCGCCGGTATTCGGAGCAAACCATAATCCTGTTCCTGCTTCCACTGTTCCGATAGACTTCATCTTTCCACCGGCAATTAAATCTCCACCAAGACTTTGAATTAATTCATCCCAATCTGATGCTTCTGGCAATCTCCATCCTTCCGGACAAATTCCTTTGACCCCAAAGCCATTAGAATATTCCATCATTTCATCCCATTGATACAGTCCTCCGTATAAATTACACTGCTCTTCTGAATCGTCATTACAGTATTTTTCAATAAAACCGTTATCAGACTGATTTGCTGTATCAGAAATTAAAACGCCTACATTTAGGTTCTGTGCCATCCAGCATTGATTAACTATCAATACTGTATTGTAAATTTTACCGTCCCTGTTATCCTGAAATGATGGTAGACAAATCTTACTATCCTGTTCAATAGTAACATTAACAGCGGGTGTTCCACCAGAAGCAACTATAGTAATTTCCCCGAAACGTGGTGAAAAATCGCTATTTGCTAAATAAACTATCCTAATGGTGTCGTTATTACTGCCTTCGACCGGAGAAACCGTCAGCCAAGGCACATTTTCCGTTACAGACCACGTTGTATTTGATGAAACAACTAAAAATGCAGTACCAGATATGTTGGTTACGTTTTGACTTATAGGTGTAACAGAGAGCGCAGGTGGGGCTGCTTGTTGACTAAGAATCAATGAAACCACCGGTGATCCCCCTTCAGCAATCACTGTTATTTCACCTAACCTCTGAAGAATTGAATTGTTTTCAGCATAATTGACGGTTATTACACCATCGTGATTTCCACTCAAGGGAGAAACATTCAACCAATCAATATTCTCATCTATATTCCATGAAGTATTTGAAGTAATTATAAATTCTACTGTTCCTGCCTGGTAATTTACGATTTTAGTTGGTGTATTTACGTTTATCAATGGAGGCGCTCCCTCCTGAGATATAGTAATACTGTCAATGGGACTACCTCCATTTGCCGTAATGATCACTTCAGCGTTTCTTGGACTGGCAGAAAAGTTGGTATCAAATACTATTTCAATATTACCATTGTAAAGGCCAGTGATTGGAGATACTGTTAACCAGTCAGCATTTTCATTAATAGTCCAAGATGTATTTGATGAAAGATTGAAGGAGGTTGTACCACCAAGATAAGTAACAGTTTGATTGGAAGGGGTAACCTGGATTGACGGAGGAGCAGCTTCCTGAATTAAGGTAATTAGTGCAACTGGCTCTCCACCAGTCGCAATTATGGCAATTTCACCGGTTCTCTGGAGTGCTAACGGGTTTTCATCATATACCACACTAAGTAAACTATTGTATTCACCATTCATTGGTGTTACAGTAAGCCAGTCGACAGTTTCTTCAACTATCCAGGAAGTGTTACTTTGTACCATAAATTCTTCTGATCCCGCTTGATAGGTAAAATTTTGACTTGATGGGATGACGCTAATCACAGGAGGGGTGCCTTCCTGTTCAACTAATACAGTAACTATCAAAGTTTGACCATAGGATGAAATATTAAACTGACCGCTTCTCGGTGTGACAGATGTATTTTCACTGATAGTAATCGTCAATATTGCGTTACTGATACCACTTATGGGGGATACGCTTAACCAGGGTATATTTTCTTCTACTGTCCAGGTTGAGAATGATGTAAGTTCAACGGAATAAGTTCCTGCCAAATGACTTATCGACAATGTACCTGGATTAATAGTTAGGGGTTCTTTTTTCAGACAGCGAACTGAAAAACCATTATTTTTATCGACGCTTGTCAACAAAAGTTGAGCATTGTTATATGACAATTGAGTACGTATGGCCGATATTGCATTTGAGTTTGTGGAAGTCCAGAAATTACCAAAGTAATTCTGATTACTAAATAATCCTGAGATTTCCCGTTGCCCTCCTGGCATTCCGTTAAATCCTGTTGAATTAGTTGCTCCGGTGTTAGGCTGACTCCAATAGCTGCCTGTATTTACTTTTAGCTCGCCTCCTGCTGTGTTGCCTCCTCCGAGATAATTGACCAACCAACTCCATTCTTGTTCATTAGGAATGTACCATCCATCAGGACATAATCCCTGCGAACCAGAAAGCTCAGTATACTGCATTATCTCATTCCATTGATATAAACCACCATAAATGTTGCAATTGGATTCCTGATTGTTATAACAGTACTTTTCAGGAGTGCTATTGTTCAGTTGTAGTTGATTGCCATTAACTCGATTACCGTAATTTAAATTTTGTGACATCCAACATTGAGTTCCGATCTGTATTGTATTATATACACGATTGTCACGTGGATCAACAAAAGGCTCACCGCATTGCCAGGCTGGAACTGTACAATCCGGAAAGGTGATAACGCCCGGAGCACTCATTAACACGTAATAGGCTTTACTGGGGAGCAGTTCATTTAAGGTATTGATACCCATAACCGGCCAATAGAGCTTGTAAGTGGCCACATCTTTCACCACTACCAAATCCTGGTTCTGGAAAAACTCAGCCACATTTACCGGGCAGTTGGATAAAACCGGTATCAGGTTCCATCCTGCGTTAAGAGTTATAGTTCGGTTGGTGTTTACCTGACCTGATAAACCCATACTGGCCGGCTGACTGAATTTGGCGATGTACCCGGATTGTGGGTTCCAGTTAACCAGCGTATTGATATTTTGCTCAGGATAATACATGCCATTCTGATTGTACAGTATGACAAACCTGTCCATGTGTGGTTTCATCAGGAACTCAATATTAGGATTATCGGGAATGACAAACCCGGAAATTCCACTCCATCCCTGGGGAATGGATAAAACCTGCTGCGGAGCAAAATTATCTGTTGGTAAGTAGCTATTTTTTGGATCCTCGATTATCTGAGGACTGGCCATTATACTCATCATGTTCTGACCGGGAAGTTGAGGATTAATTTCCTCCGGGCTTTGAGCCCATGTAAGTAGGCAAATTCCTAAAAGAGCTAATAGTAGATATGTTCTCATGCTTGTTAATATATTGATGAAAAAAACTGAATTTAGAACTGCGTTTTGTTTTATAAAATGATCTATATCTGGTTTCAAAAATATGAAATTTTAATTCACAACATAAAATTTTACGAGTTTCAACATTGCAAATTTGCAAATTGCAATGTTGCAAATTGCAGTTTTGCAAATTCTATTGACGCCTCCAGATTTCGTTATCTACAACAGGGGTACATATGAGAAAAAATCATACCTGTGCTGTTCTTTACAGGATTGTAAAAAAATAACGGACTTTATTATAAAAATCTCCATAGTTTAAAAGCCTGAAAATCTATATGAAAATTACATATTTTTTCAGGCCAGATATTTCTCGCTGATTTTTTATAACAAAATCCGTTATACTTTTTTAACAGCTCAGTTCCAACATCCGGATATAGTCGTTTTCATAATCCTCCCTGGATATAAACCAGTTGTTGGTCAGAAAATGCCATGCAATTCTGTTGCAAATATCCATGTACTCCTGTCTGCCCTTTTCGATGAATTGTGGACAGATATCATAGCGTCTGACATGATTGTAGCCAGAGGATTCACCTAACACTATCGAATGGATGCCTGGTTTGAGATCAGGATAGTTTTCCCTGACCGCCTGCTCATAAAATGCCAGCTGCCGGTAAATCCTTCTTCTCTCAAATAGCGCCGGGAATAACTCTACAGAGTCTGAGGTGGTTTTCAGGTCAATAATTCGGAAGGTCTTCTTCTCGTGATCGATAATTAGCCGGTCAATCTTTGCCTTGCACTCCATCAGAAATCCATCGATGTTCAGGTTGAAGAACAGCGGCAGTTCATTGAAGGTTTGTACCCCGGGACGATCCTCATCATCAAAGAGCAGTTCCCGCATGGTTTTGTTGGATGAAATAGAGTTGACAATCTTGTCAATGGAGGCTTTCTGTTTGGCTGACAAACAAATCTTATCCTGGCATTTCTTCAGGATTTCAAAATAGTCTTTGCCTGCCTCTACCAATTTGTCATAAACGGTTTCAGGTTTCCATGACTGCCCGTAGTTGAGTTGCTGGGCTGCCTGCAGGATCAGGTACTTGTAATCAGAAAGAATGCCCATGGGTTCTTCCTGTCCAAACCAGTCAATGGGATGCTGGGCATCAGCAAACACTTTTTCGATAATGGCTTTGACGGTTTCACTCATTGCCGGGATTTCAGTGACAATGAACTTTTCTGGTTCCAGGATTGCCAGGTGAACCATCGACCCGGTGATCATCTTCTCGGTTTCCTTGACTTCGAGCTTTCCGGAGAAATAATCATAGAATAACTCGGGAGAGCCTCCTTCATCAGGATTGATGTACCGGAAGGAGCTTTGATTGATTTGATTTGAATTTCCGTACATTATGTTATTTGTTTAAGGTTTGAAAATAAAAAACCCCGCCACTATTTTCAAATGACGGGGTCTCTACTCGAATTTACGATCAGAACTCGTAAACCTCCTCTGCCGTTACTTCAAGTACATCAGATGAATTTACCGGTTCTGTGATAGCAATTACCGGACGGATAATCCGGTCTTTGTTTGGATTGATAATCAGGTTGTCTTCCTCTTTTATGTTCTGGATGAAGAAGGGATACAGCGGAAAGCATACATAGCCCTTATCGTTGTAAACCAGCTTGACCCTGAAGGTCTCTGCTTCAAAAGAATTGCCGGCAAGTTGAACCACTTTGTCGCAGTAATCGTCCCAGCTTTCTGTTTGGGCTAAGCCACTGAGGATTTCATTGACTGGCAGAAAGCCCATCAGGATATGGTTGACCCGGCGGTTGACATTTTCGATTGCCATTTCCACGGCTTCTTCCTTGGAGCGTGGCGCCATGCTGCCTCTTTTAGGATAACGGTAGTAGTTCTCCACCACCCTTTCCTCGTTTACAGGAAATTCAGTGTGGCTGAACTTATGCCCGTCAATGTCGAAATAGAACCTCAGAACGGTCTGTCCGGTTCCATCACTTCGGGCTGGTTCCTTGGCAATGCGTTCGAGTTTTACGTTCTCATGTTTGCCTGCTGATAGCTGGCGGGTGGTAGTCAGATTTTGTTTTGTTGCACCGTACATAATTTTTGGTTTTTGATAAGTGAATAAATGATTTGATTAAGTGAATAGTGAGTTTTTACAGGTTAATCGATAAAGATGTTTGTCCAGTCGAACTCAAATACTTTCCCCCTCAAGTGGGCACACCTTGAGCCTACCTCCAGTTCATCGGAAGTTTTGAAGGATACCATGACGTTGCCGTTATCCCTGAAAAGATATCCGATGGCATCGGATTCAGCGCAGATCATGTTCTTTAGCTTTCCGGTAATGTCCAACGATGAGGCTGAGACTTCCACCTGGTCTTCCCCGATCTGGGACTTTCTTCTGTGTCCGATCAGGATCAAAGGGATTTCCAGGTTCTTAAAGGCAAAGATGATTTTCATGACCTGGGTTCTGACCAGTGAGTAGCCCAGTCCGTATGCCAGTTCACCGACATCGGAAATGCTTAACTTCAGCCCTTTGGCTTTCTGCTCGGCATTGTACTCCTGGATTACCTTTACCTCGCACCATTCCACAATCTTGTCAATGGTGTCCAGGGCAATGTATCGGTAAGAGTATTTTCCGGTCTTGAGTTCCTTGAGGATATTAGACAGATCGGCTAAGGATTCTGCCTGGACAATCAGACCGTCAATGAACCTTGAACCTTTCTCGGTATCGATGATCAGACAGTCCGGTAACTGGGAGAGTAACGTGCTCTTACCGATCTTGGACTGACCAAAGAGGGTAAGGATTTGAGGATTTCTGGCTTTAATGCCAATGTTAGCGGTAGGTAATTCCATTTGTTTGAGGGTTTGAATTTTTCGTATCGACTTCAATTAAGTTTCCATGTTTCAGGTCTTTTTCAAATACTATTATCCCTGTCTCCTCGGCAAACCTGCCTTTTAAGACATGCAGAAACAACCGGTTCCGGTATTGCATATAGCCGGCTCCGTAGGTCTGCATATTTTTCGGGAGATAGTGTTCGGGAGAGTTCAGGGCAAACATCCAGTCCACAGCATGAATGATCTGCTTTGAGCCGTGGATGTCAGCCTGAGTAGGGTAATGCAGGGAAGGGTTCAGTCGCCTTGATGGGGAAATGAGTTCCTGGGTTAGCTGTCCTAAGACAATGCCCAGTGTTCCAAAATCCTGCTTTACCTTGATGAGCATCTTGGCAATGCCGGCAAGCAGTTCTACTTCGCTTCCCTCATCTGAGGGCTGAACCAACAGGCTGTGATCAATGGTAAAGATGATCTTATGGTTTGGAAACTTTTCCTGCATGGCTCGTATGGTCTCTACAATCTCAAGCCGGCTGCCCGATCGCACCGCCCGGAATATCTTCTGGTCTTTGAGCTCACGGGCTTTGGCTTGAAGCTGTTCCCATTTCTCTTCTTCCAGCTTTGAATAGGCTGAAATGATTTCTGAATGGGGAATACTGGTAGAGGCTGTCAATAGCCGGATGCACTCATCCTCCACCGGCATTTCAAATCCGAAATGGATGATCAGTACCGGGTAAGGGAAGTTGCCATTTAGGGTCTGGTCAAGCAAATCATTTTCCAGAAATTGCAAAAACCATGATTTTCCATGACCGGATATACCGGCAATCACCACATTCTGTCGGAATCTCAGTCCGCCCATAAGTAGCTTATTTAAAGACTGCCAACGGGTTTTCAGCACATTGATACGTCCCTGACGGGTATCATAGATTTCTTTCAGGGTTCTTTGCAGGGCAGCTTCCTGGGTGATCAGTTTGATGGGTTGGGTTACTTCGGTCATGGCGTCATCTCCTTTTGCATATCCTTATACACCCGGGCTGATAGCCAGGTAGTGATCTTCATATTCAGGTATCCATAATACCGGGCATGTTCCAGGGCTTCCATCATCCTGTGATGGGCATTCATATCATGCCCTACTTCGGATAGATACTGATGGAAGAACTCGCTTTGGCTCACGTTCTTCAGGAACAACTGTTTGCCACTGTCGGTATAATAAAAGGTAGGATAGGCTTCCCAGAATTCATGTGCCTGCTCATAGCCGCAACGGTTACATCCGAAAAGCTTTTCCGTTACCTTAAAGGATGTGGAGGCGTAAGGGTCAGTGGGATACGTTACTTCAATGAATCCCCTTTCAATGAGATTATCTACTTCGGCTTTCCAGGATTTTAGAAACCGGCTGCTGAGAAGTTTTGAGTATCCGGATAGTTCCTGAAAACTGTCGGTTAGGAGCATTTGCATCAGGACATACTGATTGGCTGTCAACTCTTGATCATTCAGGAAATTGACAAAGGATTTCAAATCTTTGATCATGGCATTTAATTTTTATGGGAATAATTGGGAATTTGGGAAGGATAATCCATGCTAAGTTGATTCAGTTGAGAGAGCAGTTCCTTATATGTATCAACCAAAATCACATTGGGAGTTCCTTCCAGACGGTTTTTGACCCATAATTCTTCCTGGGTACCACGGCAGAAAAGGTTTATAATGATGGCTGTCTTTCCTTCCACAAACCTCAGAGCTCTGCCGATTCTCTGAACAGACTGACGTTTGCTCGATGAGCCTGAACAAATGATTGCCATTTCCAGTTCCGGTACATCAATTCCCTCATCCAGCATTGTAGCCGAATGGATAATCCTGAACCGATCATTGGCAAAATCCTCCAGTACCTTTTTACGGGCGGGCTGTGACATTTTGCTGTGAATGGCTTTACTGCCGGGAATGGTTCTTTCCAGGCTTTTTACAAAGTCGATGGTTTCGGAGAAGGTGATGGTTTTTAATGGCAGATGATCAAGGATGTCCCTGACCGTTTCCACCTTTTGATGAAGGGAATACAGGAAGTTCTTCCGGCTTTGAATCCAGCGGTAAGCCTGGTAGGCATAGATTTTTACCTGCTTTTCAGAAGTGCTCAATGCCTGGGCCAGATTTATCCGTGCAGGCCTACTTTGGCTGCAAGCTTCCAACTGGTTCAGATCATGGCCAAAGAATCCAAAGTAAAAGGACATACTGTCGCTAATGGCTTCGTATTCTTCCCATTGATCAGGGGTTAAATCCAGTCCCAGGCAGAACACCCTGAAATCAGAAATGAACTGCTCTTTACGGGCATGGCTCAGTGGAACCGTAGCAATGACCGGGCAATGCTGACTTAAGTATTCATGCTTTTTATCCTGCCGGTCAAAGGTAGCAGTCAGTCCCAGGATAAAGTTGTACTGAAAGTCAAAGACCAGTCTGAAGGTATCGCTGGCTGCATGATGTACTTCATCGATAACCAGCAGGTTGCAGTTCCTCTTTTGCTTGACCGCCGTGTTAATGACCATTACCTGTACATTGACCAGATCATGCTGTTCAATATCCAGCAGCCATTTATTGCGTAAGTCTATGCGAGGAACCACAACCAGCGTAGTTCTTTCCGGATGGCGTTCATTCATAAGCCGGATGATCAGAATGGCGATGAGGCTTTTTCCGAATCCGGTGGGCGCTACTACCGTTCCCCTGCATTGGTTTTGAAGCCAGGTACCTACCAGTTCCTTCTGTTTACTGAGCTTTACAGGGTTTAAGGTTTCCATATCATAAGAAAGGATTAATACCGGGTGACTTCATCCAACAGAAAATTGTGAAGCTCGACATGCCGGTCAACATAATTGAACGGTAAGTTTGATTTCAACGCCTCGGTAGCGCAGTTGTAAAAGTCCCACATCGATGGGTTTCCGATCAGGCGGTTATCTTCATCCAACATGGTATGCCATTCGTTTCCATGCAAATGGGAATGAAGGATGGAAAACTGACTGGTAGTAAGTACACGTTCTTGGAGCCACATCTTGCCGATCAGTTCATGCAGTACGGCTACATCCTGGAAGGTGAAGTATTCGAGTTTCTCTTTGTCCTGGTTGATCCTGTCGAATTCATCCCGAAGGCTTTTGATGCCATTATAGATCAGATAATCGACATCCTCCATAATATCGCCGGTATGCTTGCGGGAGAAGTTTTCCCGTAAGTCAGTCCGGATGAGCCCATTAGAACATCGAAACACCACAGCCCCAGCCCCAACAGAAAACTTTCGGCTCTTGTCGTAGCTGTTCGTGATGTATAATGCCATTCCCAGATCAGTAGTTCCGGGAGTAACAAAGGTGCATTGGAACTGGTTTCCGGTAGAATTCATGCGGTAACTCTCCTGAAGAATCGGGATGTTCTGCCGTCTCAGATGATCCTGTATATGGTCAACAATGACCCGGTTAGGAACGGGAGAATAGGATGCGGTTCTTGGAGGAACAATAGCATCCAGGAATGCGGATTTTTCAACTTTATAGTCCATGGTAATAGGAATTAAATGAGTGAATGAATTGATTATTTGTATAGTCGAAAGTCAGCATCAGAGTACCGCTTCAGCTTCAGCAAGTTCAGTTGCTTCTTTAAGGTCAACTATCTGGAAATGTGAAGGCATGGGCTCTAAGGGAATGAGTACTTTATTGGCTCTTTGAAAAGCCTGTTCGATCTTATGTTCCCAGTCGGGATTGCGGCTGTCGCCAACAACAACCACCGTATAGTAATCCAGTGTTTTACCCCTTTCAGTGGTATAGGGCAGCACTTTTCTGGATACCACTTCACCGGCTATAAATGAACCTTCCTGGCAATCCACCAGGGTATCAGCTCTACCGGTTGCTGTGTAGGATTCCTTATACTGGATCAGGATTCCGGTCTTTTCACCGGGAATTTCCACCTGAATGATCTCGCCGGTTACCGGGTCAATCATCTGCTCATGATTGTAGTTCTTGAACTCCAGGCGGATGTAGGGCGTTCCGTTTTTGTCAAACAGACCGCTGTCGATTCTTTTAATGCATCGAATGATTTTCATAATGAATGGATTTAAATGATTTAAAAATGTGAATGATTAAAAATGAAAAAGGGAGCCGCTTTTTAAGGCAACTCCCTTGATTGAGAATTTTTTGAATTGAGGATCAGTACTGCCTCAGCCATTCATCGAGGCTGGTATCGTCCTGACCCATTAATCCGTTTGGCTGATCGTAAATGGTAATCCGTTCGTACTTCTGCTTGAACTCATCGATAGAAAGACCAAGAACCACAGCAGCTTCAGCATACCAGTAATGCTTGGCTATCGGTGAAGGCTCATCCTCAAAGGCAGGATCGGATTCCCTGTCCTTCAGCAACCAGTCTTCTCTTGACTTACGTTTGCGATACTCAAAACTGACCTCATTACGAAGCGGGTCAAAGGATTTGAACTTAGGGCTATGATACCTTTTCAGCAGGAGAGAGCTCTGGGTGGTTTCAGGTACTTCAGGATATTCATACAGACCGGTAAGGATTTCGGTGGCTATCACCGGATTAGGTGTAGCGTTGATTACGGTCAACAGATTGGAGGATTCAACATCTGGAAAACGGTCTTCCAGTAAGGCTTTGATTAACTTTTCCATAATAATTTGATTTAGTGAAACTTATAAGAGAATTGATTAGATTGATGTGTCAGGCTATTGTACGTACTGCATTAGAGAATTAGGCTATATTTGCGGTGAGAATTTGGGAGAAGTGAATGGGAAGATTTATATATATAATACATCTATATATATAGATTGATCGCATATATAATTAACTGAATATGTAAACATTTAGATATATTGCATATACCTAATGCTCGATAGGCTATTGTTCGTATTTAATAGTAAAGTAAAAAGGGAACATTGCTGCTCCCTGTCGGAATTAGACTTCCGGTTCGGTTTTACTTACAAGGTTTGCACCTGTCATAAAACCGTTTTCTACTTTAATCCTGATTTGGTCACCCGGTTGAACGTCCGTCCATATTTCCGGAAAGCCAAACAAGAACAAAGCCTTTTCCTTTGCTGACAAAAACATAATGCCCCGTCCTCGTTTGGAAACCGTTTTGCTCTTATCGGTAATGGTCAAAACATGATCTCCATCCGGGAATGCTGAAGCAAATACCAGCAAATTGCTGCCTTGTTGCTCAATGAACTGTTCACATTCATTTTTTGTTAACATATCGATTTTCTCAGGTAGATTTTTCGATGAACCGAACGCCGGCACACATGTTTACCTGGTAAACCCCTAGGGGGTTTTTTAGTGTGGTGGTACAAAAATGCGTAGGCCTTCTCAAATTTTTTTTGGGAAATTTTTTTTGCTGTACCTGGAATCCTTTAATCTGTTGAAAAAAACTATTATTGTTCAACAAGCAAATACTGGACTATTTCCAGAATGCTTAAACTGTTCATAATCAGCCTGACCATGTTTACGAATCCCTGGAAGCAATGGATCACGAATCGTATCTTGATTCTATATCGGATATCGATAGCACTATCAAAGGTGCAGCGAAGGCGCACAAATACGCAATCGAATGATAATGTATCCGGTATATCCTAAAACACCAGCAACTGAGACGTTCTGTTGAACATTTACGTAATTGATCTGTACATTCGCCTTACCCCTCTCAATGACTATTCCGGATACCCTATCAGACTATCGCCCTCATTCGTCGTTCATATCCGATACATGAATCAGAATGCCTATTAACCTATGCAGGTTTCTGTCCCATTCCCTGAACGGATTCATGCAAAAAGGGGTCTCATTCTTGTACCGGATATTTTTTCATGTAATGCAGATGAATGCTGGCTTACAGCGAATTGTCCCACATTATGATCAAAATGTCCCATTTCTTCTGGTGGGACAGGACAACTACACTCAATCCCTTGCTATTACTACAAAAATAGTGTCCCAAAGTGTCCCATTTCTATTAATGATAGAGACAATATAATTAAATGTAATTGATGAAAATGGGACAGTTGGGACAGCTGAAATGCTGATGAATACTAAGAAAATGAGTGTTTTGAGTGTCCCACTTGGAGGAAAAAGGGGATGTGGTACGGGGTTGGAGAAGAGTATATCAGGAAATGGCCGTGAGTTTACTCCTTGTAGCAGGTCTATCTTCTTTCAAACTAACCTGAATAGAATCATTATGAAGTCTTTGTTAAAACAATCAACGGTTTGTCTGTACGGCCAGTAAGGGAGTTTAGTCGATAATCTGTGTACACACTGGAGGCTTTAAGTCCGCAAATTTTTGGGATTATCATTTAAACCCTAATTGATGCTACACTTTTGTTAATCTCCATACTCATTTCTAGTTAAAAAGTTGTTGAATTTCGGAATCAGTCAAAACACGACTGTAAATTCGGATGTCATCAATTAAGCCACCATAATAATGATGCGTTGATGTGGCACAAACTGAAGCTCCAACAAAAATGTTTATCGAGTTATTCAAAAATTCTTGTTTATCAAATGGCTCTGATTTATTCAACTGCCCATTAATGTATAAACTTCTGGTTTGATTTAAAGTATTTCTTATCACAACAATATATTTCCAGTTATCATCATTAATATTTAAATTGGAAGTTATAACATTATCAATCCCAACCTTTCCTGTATTGAATTGGAGTTTTCCACCTGAACCTATGCCAACACTCCAATCACGCTGAGAACCGCACAAATCTCTATCAATAAGAAACGTACCAGAAGGCCATGTACCATTGTCTGAAATAGAAGTCTTTATCCAAAAGCTAATCGAAATGTCATTCGTTATGTTTATTGAGTTGGGAAGTGAAACATACTGGTTTGTTCCATTTAAATTTAATGCTGAGTTTGATTTATTAAATCTGTCGGTACCGTATGTAGGAGAGTTAACAGGGTTTCCGTTCTTACCATTTCCACTTTCATCATTTGCATTTCCGTTAAACGGGTAATAGGCTACTAAACCATCTCCTACACTTGCGGACTCCAAATTATCAATAGCGGTTTTGAAGCAGTCATTCATGCCCGTTTCATGAGGATTATGATGCAAATCAAAAAACTCATACCATTTGCTTTCTTCTGTTGGTATTACATACCCAATTATCCCACCAATTGTTTGAAATGGCCCTTTACCAACAACTTTTTGCTTCATCATATCAATTGCGATAAAAAGAGAAAATGCCTGCAAAAAACTTTGACGTTTATTGTTATTAGCGGAAGAATTGAGAGTCAGCGTAAAAAGTCGAGAAGCAATATCGTTATAAAGGATGAATTCAGCACCTTGATCAATCTGATTCCCTATGAATCCAATCGCAATACTGGCGGCTACACCAATAACTGCACCTGCTACAGCTCCTGGGACACCTAAAATCGCGCCAACAGATGCGCCGGCTTTAGCATAAATAGGGGCTGCGGCTATTCCTATAAGTACAGAGGAAGCATCTACTGCAACTCCCAAATTGATTAGGTCAAATTGTGCCTGGCTAAATGTTTCAGGGGCTAGATGATAATTATTAATTGCAAATCCTATTGATGAGTTATTCTCAAATATCGGATTTTCAATAATTGCAGGGATTATAAAATCCTCAAAATATGTCCAAACCACAAAACTGTTTGCTATAGTCTTTGCCTTTTCATAATCGGACCAGGATTGATAACCATTTAAAACTAATCCTAAGCCTGTCGCAAAAGTTCCTAATCGTCCATATGCATTTTTAATTGTTGATTTATTAGATTTAAACGCATTTATATTAACCAAGATATCTCTAACTCCTTTCCCAACAGATTCTGCAACTGTGCCAGCTAAAGGTGTCAATTCTCTTGCTTTTTCAGGTGCTGCAAACATTGATATATTTTCAATGTCACTTAGTCTATCTTGAATATAGGCTACTACTTGTTCATACTGAGAATCTTGCTGAAATTGAACAAGTTTGTTGCTTCTTGCTGTAATCTCAACTGCCAAACTCCATAAACTCATGAGCCAAATCCGAGAAGTATATTCTTCTGGATATAGAATAGAATTCAAGTCCAAATTCACTACCAAATATTTTGGCCCTTTAAAAGTTTCTGAACCATGTGTTTTATTTTCTAATAATTCAGCATCTGCCAGGTTTTGGCTATTTTCAACCTGATATTTGTCTAAATCACATTCTATCACAGGATCATCATTTTTCATATCGCAACTTGAATAAAAAATAATATTAATCAATGAAATAGCAACTAAGACGACAGCAATTTTGGTTTTCATACTCTTATTTTTTATATGTTATTTCTCCCTGCATGGAAACTAATTTTCATTAATTTATTCACCGTTTTTACAAAAATAATCCTGAGAAGTTGATTATCAAAATTTTTTGTGTGTTTTTATTAAAACTCGGTCAAAAATTGTGGATTCAAAGATTTATGATGGATGTAATAATGCTGGTACATTATGACCAAAAATATAATATAAATGAAACCAACACAGAACTAACAGAACAACAAAACTACATTGCCGCAATTGTCATCATGAGAAAGCCGGGATCGAAAAATGGAAGGTTAGAAAACTTTACTTCCGATTTTGCAATTTGCAATTTGCAATTTTGCAAATTTGCAACGGTGTTCTTTATACATCTGAAATTGCTATTCCCAGTTTTATAATTTGCAGATTTGCAATCCGGAAATTTAAAGATTTATGGAATCTCACGAATTCTAAAAATTTTTGCTACATATTTGTGCCAATGGTGAATTACTTTAAATAGTTGTTATTTTTGATGTCAGAAATATTTTTTGTGATTATGTACATCACCATTTTTACAATAATAAGTGAAGTTCATATTAAGGGATATAAAAACATTATTTATGAAAGGATATTACGACAAAAGTACAAAACTCGATTTTGGAATGTATAAAGGGTATGAACTGGGAATAGTTTATCTTTTTGATCCCAAATACTTAGATTGGTGCCTAACCCAACTTGATAATTTTTGCATTACAGATATTGATGAATTACTTCAGTACGGAGTCATTAATCCAAATCTGCCTATAGAGTATCGGAGAATAGGTGTTCCTGAAATTATTCCTAATATTGATATGTTTGAATCATTCCAGGAATTAATTGAATCATGCGATTTAAGCCATCTACAAAAGTTTGAGTTTTCATCTGAAGCAATTAAGAGAAATACAATTAAATCTAATAATTATAAATTATGGCTCAAAATGTATAACAGTAAATTCAAATAGGGAACCCAGCCACATTCATTGGAGCTTAGTAATGGAAATAATTGATAAATGTTAAAATATGCCATGAAATTGGGCCCGGTAGCATTATACATGAAACATATAGCAAAGAAAGCATTTGGGCAAGAATTATCCACAATCAATCATTTGGTTGCTTTTCTGAAATTCCTGACAAAGTCATCAACATCCGATCTCAAGTAATAAATCTTATATCCGATCTGGATGAAAGCAATCTTACCTTCGTCTCTCCAGGTTTGAGCGGTTCGTTTATGCACATTCATTGCTTTGATGAATTCACTGTTGCTTATGAATTGAGTGCTTAAATCTATTATATCTCGATGATTTTTGGTTTTTTGTATACTTGAAATAGTATGGCCAGTTTTAGAATTACTTTGTCTTAATACATCGGTATTCATATTATATGTCATAAAAGTATTTAAGTACAAATATACTATTTTTATTAATATATTTTACATATAACATTCAAATTCAATATATTAATTCACATTTTTAATGATTAATCGTTGAATGCATCCATTGCTTTATCCAGCTCAGAAGAGACAATCTTGGCATAAACCTGGGTAACTTTTACAGAACTGTGCCCCATAAGCTTGGAAACCTTATCGATGCTTATACCCTTTCTCAATGCCCGAGTAGCCCAGGTATGCCGGGCAACATGAAAACTAACTCTTTTCTTTATAGAAGCAAGCTGGCGTAATGTGTTTAAATTCTTATTGATATACGCTGTGGCACGTGAAATCTCCAGATCAAGAGCAACCGGATCGTTTAAATTCAAATCTTCTGGTAAACAGGGAAAGATAAATGCATCTTGGTTATCTTCGGTTGGTTTATATTTTTGAAGTATTTCAATCCCTTGGTTTGGGATTTTTATCGATATCTGCTCACTGGTTTTCTGAATGGTAAAATGTAAATGTGTCCCATCAAAGTTCAGCCACTTCAGCTTAAGCATATCTGATACTCTAAGCCCACCTGAACTGGCAGCAAACAAAAACATATGTTTGTGGAGCTCAATTACCGAGTTGGCCTTGGTCTTAACATTTTTAAACCTTGTTAATTCCTCATCGGTCAGATATTCCCGTGTAGTCTTCTCTGCCCGCATCTTATACTTTAAAAATGGATTCTGGCCATAATCAAGCAGGTCTTCACGAATCGCATCATTGAATAATTTTTTAATGAACTTAAAGTCTTTCAAGACAGTATTGGTACCATTAGACAAAGTATCACGCAAATATTCCTCATAAGCAAGTATGAACCCCAGGTCGATCATCTGAAAAGTAAGAGGTTTACCCTCCATATAATCACTTAGTTTTTGGATTATTGATTTATTTTTACTGTAGGTTCCAATCTGTCCTGCATTAAAATAAGATTCGACTTTGCTATTCGCATAGCTGAAAAAATCTAACCCCTGTATAGTCTGAATTTTTGATTTTACCAGACGGGCCGTCAATGGCTTTTGGTTCGTTTGAAATTCATATGCCTGATCCTGGAACTCCGTAAACTTATTCATGAGAAATGAATTCAACCGTGAGCTATTGGGATACCTGCTTTTAATCCTCAATCTCTTCTCATCCCATTGCTCAATGGGGATAAGTATCGACGAAGCAATATAACTTACTTTTCTATCCTTAATAATCCTGAAATGAATCGGAGCTAATCCCTTTTTGTTAACTTTGTCAGCACGTAAAACAATAGCGACAGATGCCATATATAAACCATTTTCAATTCCTCGGCAAAGATACAAAAAATCAACAATGGGGTAAACAATGGGGTAAACATTTTCGTATTTTTGTCACATATTAATGCTTTTTAATGCCTTTTTGAAAATGTCAATACGTTAATAATAAAGCATTTAAGTGATTCAGAAAGAAAAATCTGTGGTCCCTCCGGAGTCACCTGAAGATCAGAGGTTTACAGTGATATTTCTGTAAACCTTTTTTTGTTGTAGATACATTTTCACCTGCAAATTGTTGGATATTTATTTTACCATAACTTACTGGCACTGACGGGACCATCGGTTTGGAGGCTGGAAACCGCTTTAAATTGGAGCCTGGACAAAAAAAAAGGTCAAACCCGTGTTCGACCTTTTTTTTGATGTTATGTGAAGGTTTTGCAACCTATTTACATAACGTACATATGTTGGAATAATTGAAACAGACTTCGGAAGCGAAGGCTATTCAATGATCCGTTTGCGTGCGTCAAATACTCTTTTAGCGCCGTATGCTGCGCTCATTACCAGCAGAAAGACAAGCCCGCTGCCTACAGGTGCGCCTCCGCCAATCGGCCCTGAACCCACATTGCCGCCACCAATTCCGGTATTCATCGGATCCGGGGGCTGAGGTTGAGCAGAAAGGTTGTCAGCAAAGTATGATATACTGACCAGGAAAGTGGTTAAGACTAATATTCTGAATGCTTTTTTCATAGACTTTGAGTTTTTGTTTGATCTCATTTTTTGAACCAGATCAAGTAAATTATCTAACGAAAACCTTTTCAGTTATCACTTTGCTACTGCCTGATACTTTTACAATGTAGTACTGGCTGCTGCCTGTAACTGGAATCACATTTTCAAGTCCGTTGACTGCTCCTGAGTAAATGGTTCTGCCCATGATATCAGTTACAGTAATGTTTCCTGAAAACTGTTTTGCAAACATAACATTTATTTCATTATCACCGCCAAAAATATTCACACTTCCATTGGAAATTTCTCCAATACCAAAGGTATTTTTGAAATGAACATTGAAACGGTGGAGCGGATCTGAAGTGTTGTATGCAAAGGTATGTACCGGATTCTGCCTGAGATCGATCACCTGATTGGTCACCAGATCTTCGAGAAGAAGCGGGGTGCCGGTTTCAAAGCTCTCAATACCTGTAGCAGCAATGGTATATGTTCCGTTTTGAGCGGTTTGGAAGGCCAGTTCCACTTTGGGCGTGTCATTAACAGAAGGCAATACGTTTAGAGCGTATGCATTGTTATCAATGAACGAGTAAAGCGAAGGCACTATCTCATTGCCCATCAGTTTTGCCACGTCGTAATCTCTGTCGAAACCGGTGGTGGAATTTCCGTCAAACATAATAAAGGAGATGTCAGTATAATTGTTGCCTGAAGTCTGAAGTTTCAGACAATTACTGAAGTCCCTGGACTGTTTGTAGAAGTTCTGGGTTCCGTGAGCACGAACAGTATTATCCAAAGCTAATGTACCGGCAGCTGTGGCCTGTACAAAGAAACCCTGGGCCGGAGGTACAAAACTGTTCAGGGCGGTACTGGGGCCACCTTCTATGTAATATACATAGTTTTTGGCTGTACCATCGTACAGATAAACGGTTGGGTTCAAGCCTGCCGGGATTACCACTTCATTCCAATCGATCGAAGAAGGATAAGGATTTCCCAAAAGGTTCCATCCATCTCCTTCGCCGGAGGTATAGGTAAATCCTTTGGATTTATTTCCTGTGTTCAGGTTTCCGACAAATGCAATGGTAGTATCAGGATGCCATCCTGAATTACTGGTGGAGAATCCTTCCATGGGTACATTGAGAATCTCATCGCCTCCGGGTCCGGGATCGGCCTGTACATCTTTAAATTCACCCAGGTTTTCCAGGTATCTTTTCAGATAGAAATTCAGAAATGTAGCATAGCTGTGAACCTCGTCCACCGGGATAGAAATCAGGTGCCAGTGACCATCATAATAGGAATCCCGGATGTATTGCTGAACAGTAGCCGTACCGGTAACGGTCAGGGTTCCGAGATCGATTAATGATCCGATGCCGGCTGCGGTAGATTCAATCAGTACATTACCACCAACAGTAAGGGTAAACCCTGTATTCACAGTAAGGGTACGGTTTGGTTTAATGGTCATGTTTTTGCAAACGCCATTATTGGTTACCGTTACGTTTCCATCGATCATAACGTCAGTATTTGCAGATGGGTAACGAGGATCCCAGTTTGCACAATCATTCCAGTTTCCGGTTCCATTATAGGTAGCAAGTGTAGGTTCTGAAACAGTTGAGACCAATCCGTTATTTAGAGTTGGGTAATACTGCGCTGACGCGCCGGAAAACTTAATTAATGTAGGAATGGAACTAAATGCCAGATTACTGTTACCATAACCAATACAAGTAAAATCTATGGTTATAATGGTAAGGTTAAATGGAACCGCTGTAAAGCTTGCAAAAGCATAGGTAATTACACCAGGGCTGGGATTTGCTGCGTTGACAAGTCCACCAGGGTTGGGTGTTGTTAATGCATCACATTGCAAAATCGCCGGATCATAGGTGATCGAAAATTGAGCGCCTTTGGTTAATGGCATATTAGCAGTGATAACATTAATCTGGAAACTTGTACATACTGTCATATCAGTAGCGCTTCCAATCGTAACTGATTGAGATTTCACACTAAGTGAAAAAACAATCAATATAAGAAAAGTTATAAAGGATTTATTCATAATTTATTGATTTTATTTTATGCAAAAATACTATAAAAATTGAAAATACAACAAAATTATCTTACGGCTGAGGGATGTACGATCCATCTACATCACCTGCCAGTAATCCTTTAATGTTAACAGTTTCATTATTTGAACTAATTACAACTGTCGGGTTTTCAAATACCCAGTCGCCCCTGTCAAAAATCCAACCTGGCATTGCTAAAATTCGTGTCATAACACTTGACACATCATCAACATCAATAGAATTTTGGTCAAGAACATCACCAGCTATTAGACGTAATCCACTAATGGGACTAACATTTAAAATGTGTGACAACATTGCAGAGAGATCATCTATATCTACCCCTAAATTGCTCCAGGGCATTGTTGTTGAAACGGCAATCGAATAAGTCCCATTCTCAACAAGATTGAATTCATAATAGCCAGAACCATTTGTGGATGTTGTAGCTACCGTCGTCAAACCCTGTTTCAGAGTCACCGTACAATTGTTTAAAGGAGTAGAGGCTATATTATCGTAAGTTACATATCCGCTGATTGTTGAGCCAGTTGACACCCACCCATTATTCAGATTCACCGGAATAAAGTCCAGATCAGGTTCCTGCAGAAAGGTGCCGGGTCTGAATTCGATGGGAGCCAAACCAGTAAGATAATCAAATTTGAGTGTAAACAGGGTGCCATCAGGGATGGCCATACCAGAGGCATTGGTCTTTAAAAAAGAAAGCTGCCCTTCTGAGTGGCTGACGGTCCATCCTGACAATGAACCGGCTGAATAACCGGTGTAGGTCAGTTTGTCCGCGTCATACACCATGTTTATGGCAATGGCTCCGGCACTGGAAGTGATGCCACTGGCAGTAACGGGTACTTGCACCTGAACGGGTAACCAAAGCGTGTCGTTGGTTGGTGGCACCAATTCAAAGGCTGCACCCGGCGAAACCACATTGGAAATTGTAAGGTTGGCTGCAGCTGCTTCCGGGAAGATATAGGAATCAACAAAATAGGTAGTCAGTATTTCTGTACCGGATGTGACCATACTGCCTGACTGGAAATACAATCCGGCAGTTCCTCCGTTGTATGTAAAGAGCAGATCCAGGAATTCATCAAAATCCCGAAAATCCTCTTCGTCAACACTTGACCAGGTCAGCGAAAGCAAACCATTGGACTGGCTTACAGAAAATCCATGGATATTGTTGGCAACACCCTGATAGGTAAGCATGGCCGGATCAAATTCGATGAACAGCGTAATTGAGCTGACTTCTTCAAATGAAACCGGACCAGAGGTGTATCCTTCACGAAGCAAGGGGATCACCATTTGTTCACCCACTTCTGCATCATACCAGTAAAACCCCACAGCTCCATCAATATCAGTCCATTCGTGGTTTTCAATGCTCCCATCTATGTAGGTTGCATCAATCAGCGCACCTGTATTGGTTGCGATCTCGCAATCCGGCATAAAATGGAAGTCCGATGAAAAACCGCCCAGATAGTCAAATTGCAGCGGGATCACAGCAGTTATTATATTCTGACCGGTAGTGTTAAACCATGACAAACCCAAACGATGATTGGACATTGTATTGATGAGCATGGTGCTCCCCAGGAATGTCATTTGTGAAGGACCGGAATAACCCAGAAGAACATCGTCGTACTCAATATATAATGTAATGGCGCCAACGTTGGTCAGATTGGAAAAAGTCAGATCAACAGTTACCGGACCCGGCACTGCCTCCGTGATTTCTTCCAGCGCCACCGTTTGGGCCATACCTGGCATGGCAAAAAGTATTGCCATGAGTATCTGTATTATTTTTTTCTTCATAATGTTATGTTTTAACGTTTACTAATTGATTGTCAGTAGTTAAGAATAATTGTAACGGGTACGGGCCGTGTTGGAAAGCATGTTCAGCCCTTACATTAATTAATGGTATACTATCATAACCCTTTTTCAGGCAACACGGAATTATTTCAGCGTAATTCATCTTTCAGCGTTTGAGTTATTTAGTGTGTCGGAATCTATTTATTAATGTAACCAGATACAATTTTCAAATAGAATAAGGTATTCCGGTAATGTACCGGAATACCTTAAGTATTTGTCTTACTTGATCAGTACCAAGTTGTTGGTGGATGAATAGTTTCTGCTTTCACCCTTAACCTCCAACTTGTAATAGTAAACGCCCTGACCCATGAGGTCGGAACTGTTAACATTTACGGTGTAAACACCTTCTGATTGATATTCGTCAACAAATGTTTTCACCAGCTGGCCCATTTTGTTGTAAACCACCAGTTTTACAGCGCCTGCTTCAGGTAAGCTGTAGTTAATGGTGGTGGTGCTGGCAAACGGGTTGGGATAGTTACTTACATTCAGTGCGCCGGCTCCTTCAACAGAAGTGGTGAGTGCGGAGGTTTTGAAGTTTACATCTCCAATTACCTGTGCGCTCACATCGGCGAGTTCGGTAAATCCATCCAGTTCAAACAGACGGGTTCCTGCGGGGATGTCGCCTTTGATGCGTACGGTCAAGATGACAACCGGATCACCCTGGCTGAAGCTGGCGCCTTCGGTTGCGGCCCAGGCCACGCGAACGGTACCGGCATTCTGATCCACGGAAGCAAAGTCTTCACCATAGTTGGTACCTAATACTTCGATAAGATCGTTGCGGTAATTGAGGCCTAAACTGAGCGCTCCGAGTTCTGCTCCGGCATCGAGGGTAACAGGAAGGGTAATCTCCTGTCCTTTTGCCACGGTCAGATCATTTTCATAGATGAGCTCCATGGTCGGGGCAATCTTGAATCCGCCATATTGGGGTACATAGGAGGCATTAATATCGCCAACAGCATCATAATAGATGTTAAGATAATGGTTACCTACATCCGTTACAAACACATCACTGCTGTAGTAATGTTGACCAGCAAGAGTGGCCCAGTTGTAATTTTCGAGATCAAGTTTATCAAAAGCGATATCTGGCAGGTTAGTACCAAAGTTATTGTTTGTGTTGAAATTGGCCGAGTCAGAGAACAAACCGGCTACAGCAAAGTTGGGTTTATTGTTGGTGAATTTCTGAATCAAACCTACTGCGCGACGGCTTACCAGCAAGGCATCCAATGAAGATACTGTATTAGTTCTATTCACATCAGCAACATCAAATGCATAAGGTCCATACTCGAAAGGAATGGCATCGTCGTCTAACCAGGACATGTTGTAAGGAGCGCCATTCAGGTTGGTACCTACTACCATGTGCTGCACCAGTAAAGCATCGGTGGCATTCACACCACCCCAGTTGTTCCAGGTCCAGTTTTGACCCAGGTAACCTGATCCGAGATTTGGTGATTCTTCATAGTATCCGCCATCCCATACCAGAATCTGGTATTCTTTGGTAGGATCAACATTGGTGTAGAATCCGAACGCAGCTTCATAATAATCATAAGCGGTCAGAACCGGGTGATAGCCTTGAATACTATACTTTAGCGGACCAATTTCCTTATAGTATTCTTCTACTTTTATTACCTCAATGGCATCATTATAAGGATCGTCCGTTTCACTATTGAATTGATTATCAACTAATGATACATAGAAGTAATCGGGAACATCCATGCCGTTGTAGTTGGACATGAAGGGCGAAGGCATGGGGCTTTCCTGTGAGTTGTAGTATTTCACCTGACCAACGATCTGGTTGGGGAGTACTGTAAGATCGAAATCTTTTGAATCACTACAAACACCATTGTTTACAACGCAAGTCAGGGTGATATCACCTGTATACGGATATATAAAGGTTACTGAGGGGTCTCTTTGGGTTGCTGTATTGAAAGTAGTGAAAGCAGATACATCTGAAGTCCATGCGTAAGTGGGGTAAGTAGGTGCAGCACCATACATATGTTGATCAACTGTGAAAGTGTAGGTACCACCGCTGTAAATCAAATCATTGTTGGAAATGGTAGCATCCGGTACTTCGTAAATTTCAACATCCTGAATTAACGGAGTATTGGCATCGCTCAGGTCATAATCTGTTGAGTTCAGTGTGGCAATAGGCTGAACGGTGATCTCATATGTGTCGCCCGGATCCAGAGCATCTAAGCCAACGAATTCAAAATTCCAGGTAATGGTTAAGCCGCTGTGTCCGTTGAGCGGAGTAGGTGCGGGGAGGCCGACAATTTCGGAAAGTTTTTTAACCGTATTGGCAGCCCAGTCTCCGTTTACTGTATAAGTATTGGTAGCAGGAGCATTGTAACCCCATTTGATCTCCGTACCATTCGGGATAATCTCATTCACGGTTATTTCTGCGTCAGTCACGATGGTTACAGGGTTTTGAGCTATTACCGGATAGGTAACGGTAAAGGTGGAACCGGTTACAGTTGAGCCTTCGCAAACAATGGCCGGGTCTTCAGTAAAAACGTATGAGAAATCAGCCCATACAGCAGTGAAACTAGTGGTATTCATTACAGAATAACAAGTGTTGTAATCCACATAAGCAATCGCTTCAACTGTGGAAGTTACTGTACAGGGGGCAGTTACGTCGGCAAGAGTTAATTCCCAGTCAAGATCCAACCCACTGTGTCCCAGAAGGGCTGTAGGAGCCGGAGCACCAAGTACATCACTCAGAAGGAATGTAGTGGAAGGAATGGTGTAGGAACCTGAAAATACAGTAGTGCCTTCATATTTAACCTCAATGATTTTGGCACCTGAAGGCCATCCTGCTACATTATTGGTAAGACCCGTGATTCTGGCATCGGTAAGTACTGAAGGATCAATATTCTGACCAGTGATGGTAAGATCCGGATAGGTAACATTTACCGGAACAATGATAGGAGCGCCGGAAACGGTGTAAATTTCATTAGGATCTACACCTGGCATGATGTCAGTTACTACGTTGGCGGCGCCAACATAAATAACCTTAAAGTCATCGGTATTAAATACATATTCCACGAAAGTACCATGAGGTCCAAAAGGAGGCGTTGCGCCAAAATAACTTGAGCCGTCCAAATCGAGCAATGCCATGTGTTCAACTTTTACAAACAGGGTACCGGCAGGTGCGCCGATAATTTCGACTTTCCAGTTTGCAGGGGTAACACTGGCGGGTCTTTCGAGTTCCTTAATATAACCATATACATTGGTGGATGGATCCCCGGCTTGAACAGCAACAACAGCTGATCCATAAACGGTGTTTACAGCGGTTGTCAATGTTGAAGTCCATGTATTAAGCACTGGAGTAGTGACTTTAATCTGAGTACCAACGGGCAGTGCCACAGGAATAGTCATAGCGGCATCTTTAAAGAAAGTAAATTTAGAATCGTTCAGAACGCGGTCACCTCCTACATTATCAACTAATGGATATGATTCAGTCCACTCGATAACAACATTGGCAGGATGACACTCGGTAATATCAGCAATCGGAGCAAATGTTACGTCAGCATAGGTTGCTGTGAATCCATCAGAATCCAACACTGAGTAGCAGCCGGTTCCCGGAGCTATCGGACTTGCTGTGTAAGCAACACCTTCAACTAAAACATCAAATGATACCGCAGAGGTAATGCCATCAATAAATATTTCCCAATCGATAGCAAGCAAACTATGTCCCAGAAGTGAAGTAGGTGATGACCCTAAAACCTGACTCAGATAAAATTCTGATAATCCGGCAATTGAATAGGGAGCAACCAGTAAATTGGAGCCTCCTTCATAGGTAACCTTGAAAATTTCAGCACCGGCCGGGAAACCTCCTGCAAGGGTAGTCGTGATTCTGGCATCGGTTAAAACTGAGGGATCAATAGATTGTAAGCTTAAGTCAGGATAAGTTACAGAAACGGGGACAATCACCGGTGTGGAAATGATCGTGCTGAAATCAGAAATGTTGGCTAAATCTACCCCAAGGGCGCCAATCTTGATGATTTGCACTTCTTCTTCATTTAGTTCGTAGTCGATGCCGCCTAATTGTGCCAAACCATTGATGGTAAGGTTGTAGGTACCGGGTACAAAATTGGATAAGGTAAATACCCAGGTATCGGTACCGCTATGGCCTTGTAATGGGCTTAAACCAGTAGTATTGCCGGAAGTTGCAGATACAATTTCAGACAGATACAGGGTTGATGCGGCAGATGTCAGTGTATATGATCCTGATGAAGTTCCATTGTATTCCCATCCGATCACGGTTCCGATACCAAAAGCCACATCAGAAACGATTTTGGCATTGGCAAGAACATCGGTATCCAGGTTTTCAATGGCAGGATAGTCAATGGTAATCGTGAATTCGGTTTCACCATCGGTAGGGGTGGCATAGCATGCTTCATTCGGCAATACGGAATTGGTAAGAGCAGCATCTCTGTAGGTAACCGTAAAGTTATCAGAATCCATAACGGAATAGCAACCTGTACCCGGAGATATTGGCGAAGCGGTATAAGCAATGGCTTCAACGGTTACAGGAACTGCTAATGTTCCCTGATAATCAATACCAACTACTGTAATTTCCCAATCAATGTTTAGGTTGCTGTGACCGAGTAATGAAGTAGGGGGAGTTCCCAGAACCGTACTGAGATAAAACTCATTAATACCTTCTATACTGAAATTACCTGTCCAAACGCTTACTCCTTCATATTTCATTTCAATGATCTTGCCACTATTCGGGAAATTACCCGGAGTGGTAGAAATTCTGGCATCAGTGAGTACGGAAGGATCAATGGTCTGTGCAGCCAGATCAGGATATACGATGTTAACCGGGATGATCACCGGTGAGTTTTCAATAGTCTGAATATCCAGAATGTCTGCCATATCTACATCGAGGGCGCCAATCTTGATGATCTTCACGTCTTCGCTGTCGTAGATATAGTCAGTTCCATTGAGCTGAGCCATACCGTCTATGGTAAGGTTATAAGTACCGGGTGCGAAATTTTTAACCGATAATGCCCAGGTATCTGTACCACTATGTCCCTGTAACGGACTTAAACCGACAGTAGTTCCGGGGATTCCTGAAACGATTTCAGAAAGATAAATGGATCCGCTGGCCGGAAGGGCTGAGGCAAGTGTGTAAGATCCGGTTGCAGCCCCTGAATTGTAATTCCATTCAATGACTGTTCCGATCGGAAATTCGCGGTCAGTGGTAATCATTGCATTGGCTTTGATATCGGTATCTACATTAACTATGGATGGATAGGTAATGGCCACTGTAAAAGTGGTGGGATTATCGGGTGTGGCATAGCAGGCTTCAGTAGGAAGTATGGTGTTGTCAACCAGGGCGTCGGCAAAGGTTACTGTGAAAGAATCTTCGTCAAGCACTGAGTAGCATCCTGTTGAGGGATGGATTGGGCTGGTAATGTAGGCGATGGCCTGAACTGTGGAGGTAACCTGACCAGCCACATCAATTCCATCGATAGTGATTTCCCAGTCTATATCCAGATTGCTGTGTCCGTTAAGGCCAGTGGGAGGAGTTCCCAGCACCTGGCTCAGGTAAAATTCGGTCGAGCCACCAATAGGATACGCTGCACCGAGTAAATTAGCTCCACCTTCATAGGAAACCCCGATGATTTGGGCTCCGGCAGGATAAGCAACCAAGGAAGAAATTCTGGCATCGGTAACCACAGCTGCATCAATATTTTGCAGGCTTAAATCGGGATATACAATATTAACCGGAACGATTACCGGGGTTGAGGTTATAGTGTTTATGTCCTGAATATCAGCCATATCAACATCCAGCGCGCCGATATAGCGGACAAGAAACTCATCGCCGTCGTAGGCATACTCAACTCCTTCAAGATACGCAAAGTTGGTAACATCTACGTAATAATTACCCGGTTCAGCATCTATGATGGTGAAATCCCAGTCGTCGGTTCCGCTATGGCCTTGAAGGGAGGTTTGTACAGTAGTATTAGGTAATGAAGGATTAAGATCCCCGTTAAGCATGGCTGAAAGGTAGAGTGTACTGTAGGCAGCAGTAAGGGAATAGGTGGTAACGAGGGAACCTTCATAATATATTTCGATACTGGCTCCGGAGTTTAAAGCGTGGGCAGCGCCGCCTGAAGCAGTGTAGACTTCAATCTTGGCATCGTTTTTAATTCTGTTGTCCAGGTTAGAAATGGTCGGATAGGTAATATCATAGGCAAACTCGAAGTCGCTGTCATAGCAGGCGTCAAAATCGGCAACAGGTGCGACCGATGAGGTATTAAAAACAAGACTGAAATCAGCATCGGCAAAGTCAGTGAAACAAACATCATCGTCAATATAACCAAATGCAGTGAAGGTGAAATTTGTTGTCTGTGATGTTGTTATACCAGCAAAAGTAATTTCGAAGGTTTCATTGGAGGAAGCGAGCTTGGTATTGTTTTTACTGGCAAGGGTTGGAGGAGTAGTTCCGAGAATGTTTTCGTAAAGACGGAAAGTTGTTCCTGCACCTAATGTATAGGGACCTCCTGTCAACATATTGGTGGTTCCGCCATCGTTGGAAACTTTAATGATTTGGGCTCCGGCAGGAAAACCTGAGGGAACATCCAGGCGGAAGTCAACTACAATATTGCCAATGACCGGGTCGTTGTATTTGGTATAGGTTACTGAGTCAATATCATTATAAGTAACCTGTAAGGGTAAAATTACCGGCGTGCTGGTAACAGTATTGATGGTTTGGTCTGTCATCACAATACTGGGGTCTTTAATTTTAAAGAAGGCAGTAACAGAGGTTGCGGTGCCATTGGCGCCCATAACCAGATCAATATTTGCTGTATGCGGTAAAACTGTTACGTTAGGTTCAGGAAATGCTGGCGGAACATTGTTGTAATGTTCGATTTTTTTCCATTCGGTAACTTCATAACCGGTAAACTGCGAAGGGATAGCGCTTCTCAGCCTGATCAACTGACCGGCAGCGAGGGTGAGGGTTGAATTTTCAACGGGTCCCTGAATGGTGGTAACCACTGTTCCTGAACCACGGTCAAAAATCTCAATCCGGCCATGACATTCGATGGTCAGCTTGAGCTGGGTTTGCGCAAAGGCTGTGGATAGCCCAAGGAAGAAAAATGCCATCATAAACGACAGCACGAAAAACCCCTTCTTGAAAAGAGGTCTTGTCAGATTTGGGTAATCATTTTTCATAAAAATGTAGATTTGGTTAATGATTATGTGAATTGAATTAAAAAAATATATGATTTAAATTGATAAATAAAATGCTAAATATCAAACCTTTAAAAAGGTTTATTAATAAGTTTAAGGCCCCATAGGCATATTTGTCCGAATTTAGATACAATTCTATGCAAATCTAAATAATTAATTTTTAATTTCCACCATTCAAAATGTATTTTTTTTAATTTTTTTTAAACTTTTATGAATTAAAGACAGGACTTAATGAAATATTTTCCTGCAAAGAGTAACTACCTGACCATCGGTTCGGATTATAAGCTGAAGGAAATACAGATTTCCTTTACGTTCCGGCATTTCAGTACTATAGGTAAAATGCCCTGATCCTGACCAAAATGTGGGTACTTCCCAGATCACTCTTCCATGGCAATCATACAGAACGTATCCGGCCTGAGAATGTTCAAACAGCCGTCCTTCCATCTGTATCCGTCCTGAATTGATATCTGTAATAAATCTGATATTTTGTTGAATTTGGTCGTGGTATGCAATCACTGAGGTTGAAGAATCCACGGTTAACTGAGCGGAATCGGAATACAACAGGCAGTCTCCCCGGATCAGTTCACAGCGGTACCAGACACTGTCGAGCGTGAGCGGTACCTCAAATATCTTGAGATGGTCAGAGTTTACGCCAGTGTAAATGTCTCCTTCACTCAGGTAGTTCCAGCCGTCTCCCGTGTTTTCAAGCCAGTGATATGCGATACCCCCGCCTGCCTCTACCCAGAAATCGGCTGAACTGCCTTCTTCCACATTCATATTGAGTGGTTGAGTAAATATTTCAATTGCAGGTGTTATAGCACCCGGATTCAGAATCACATCGGAAATGATGGTAAGGTCAGACCGAACAAATTCATATCCGGGGTTGAAGGGAAGTTCGCAGCTCCCCCCAAAAAAGTAAAAGCGGATGTCAAACAGGGTGGCTTCGGTGATGTTGATCCCGTTCAAATTTGACCAGGAGATGCCAATCTGAACTTCGGGTTCGGTCATGGCATTATAAATCAGGGCAGATTCCAGAGAGGGATGAATGTTCTCGAGGGTGACAAATTCCACCACTTCAGGATCATAACCAATAAACATGGTTATGGCAGCCACATCCACAAATCCGGTTCCTGTAACCGGCACGACCACTTCTCCGTAAGGACATGCTTCTGACTGGCCAATGGTAACCGTCATTTCAGTATAACCAGACAAACTTATAAAAAGGGTGAATAGTGCTATTGTAATAATTCTGTTGATCATTGTCCTTTGTTAGATTATCAGTACAAAGATAATATTTCTGTAAATCCAACTGCATTAAAATAATTATTGATGGTTATGCAAATTAGGGCATTCCTGTCAGCTGCCTGAATATTAATGTCTTATAAAATTTAATAACACAATTACCAACAGCATTTTGTTGATAAATTTTTTAAGTCATCTCCCGCAGATCGCGCAGATTCACACAGAAATACAAAAATTGGTTATGACAACTACCGTGTAGCTCCCGGGTATTAGAGGCGGAATTGCAAATTCCGCCTAGCCCAGGGATGGCTGGGTCTCTCGCTACGCTCGAGATGACCGCTACGCTCGAGATGACTCGAGGAGTTGCGATTTACGATGTGGGAGAGAAGCAGATCATTTTAAAATTTATAAAGGTTATCTGCGATCAGTTTATCTGCGATTTTTCTCCGGGCTTCTTTTACATTCACACCGGAAACCTTTGTCAGTTTTTCTATGGCTGAGGTCAGTCTTTCGAGAAAATCACCGGATGCAAAGGAGTGGATGGCATCCAGGGCTGATTTTCTGATCAGATCGGCGGCATCGTACACATACACATCGAGGATGCAACGGTATTCTTCAGCGCTTCCCCTGAGGCTTTCCAGCTTTTCAACGCGCAGCGCCAGCGATTCGGCCACATAGGTTTCCATGATCATCTCGCTGATGTTATTCATGATTTCCTGCTCTTTAACGAGCTTATTGCTGAAATGACCAGAGACCGTATGAATGGTAAGCAGAATCACTTTTTTGAAGTGGTCAAGATCGTTTCTTTTTCCATGGAAATAGCCGGAATCTTCATTACTCTTATAAAGTTCATCCAGTTTTTCATAAAGTTCCGCTGCTTTGCCAAAAAGGTCAAATTCGCCTTTCTGGGCGCGTTTGATGGCGGTATCAGCTATGAGGAGCCGGTTGATTTCATTGGTGCCTTCAAAAATCCGGTTGATGCGGGAATCACGGTAACCCCTTTCCACATCCATTTCGGCTGAGTAGCCCATGCCGCCATGAATTTGAACGGCTTCGTCGATCACATAATCAAGGGCTTCAGAACCATAGACCTTGAGGATGGCTGCCTCCACGGCATAATGGCTGATCCCTTCGATGGTGGCGTGGCCATGTTCCATTCCGGCTGCCTTATTGGCCCGGATGAGATGATCGATATCATGACTTACCCGGTAGGTGGCCGATTCATGGGCAAAAGTTTTGATTACCTGCTGGGCCAGTTTGAATTTGATGGCTCCAAAAGTGGAAATCAATACACAGAACTGTTTGCGTTCGTTGGCATATTTTACTGAGTCGTTGATGGCTTTTTTGGCAGCTCCCAAAACATTGGCGCCAAGTTTTATCCGGCCCATATGAAGAATGCTCAAAGCTATCCGGAATCCTTCGCCCTGTTTTCCTATCAGGTTTTCAACAGGTACTTTTACATCATTGTAAAAAATCTGGGCTGTCGACGATCCTTTGATCCCCATTTTTTTCTCATCGGGCGCTACTACCACCCCCGGCATATTTCTTTCAATAATAAAAGCGCTGAGGATGCGGTCGTTGCCTATTTTGGCAAAAACGGTCTGCACATCTGCAAATCCGGCGTTGGTGATCCACATTTTCTGACCGTTCACGATATAGTGCGTACCATCTTCCGAAAGTACCGCATGGGTTTTTCCGGAGTTGGCATCGCTTCCGGCGCCCGGTTCGGTAAGGCAGTAAGCGCCGAGCAGTTCGCCTGTGGCCAGTTTGGTAACATATTTTTCTCTTTGTTCATCATTACCATAATAGGCAATGGGTAAAGTACCTATCCCGCAATGGGCCATAAAGGCTACTGAAAAGGAGTAGGCAGCCCCGATTTTTTCGGCGGCCAGCATCTGGGTAACAAAGTCTTGTCCGAATCCGCCGTATTCTTCAGGGAGGGCAATACCCATGAGTCCGAGTTCCCCTGACTTTTTCAGGACTTCTTTCATCAGGGCGGTATCTGGGGCATCAATTTTATCGATTACAGGGTACACCTCTGCTTCGAGGAAATCCTGACAGGTTTGGGCAATCATCAGTTGTTCTTCATTGAATTCCTCAGGGATAAAAACATCCTTTGCTTCAGCGGTATCGACCAGGAATTCTCCGCTTTTCAGTATTTTTCCGGCTTCCATGTGGGGGCGTATTTAAATTTTTTATGATTGAAAAATCGGCCGAAAATACAAAAATTAGAGAAAGTTGAAGGGGGAATGAAAATTTTTATGGGGAGGTTTCTCGCTTCGCTCGAAATGACCGCTTCGCTCGAAATGACCGCTTCGCTCGAAATGACCGCTTCGCTCGAAATGACCGCTTCGCTCGAAATGACCGCTTCGCTCGAAATGACCGCTTCGCTCGAAATTACTCGTGGAGGGGTTTTAAAGGGGAGGTTTCTCGCTTCGCTCGAAATGACCGCTTCGCTCGAAATGACCGCTTCGCTCGAAATGGCATTTTGGCGATCAGTAATACTACTGTGCTTCACACTATTGACGGGTCATCCCGAACGCAGTGAGGGATCTTCCGCTACGCTCGAAATGACCGCTACGCTCGAAATGGCATTTTAGCGATCAGTAATACTACTGTGCTTCACACTATTGACGGGTCATCCCGAACGCAGTGAGGGATCTTCCGCTACGCTCGAAATGACCGCTACGCTCGAAATGGCATTTTGGCGATCAGTAATAATACTGTTCTTCACACTATTGACGGGTCATCCCGAACGCAGTGAGGGATCTTCCGCTACGCTCGAAATGACCGTTACGCTTGGGATAACATTTTGGCGATCGGTAATAATACTGTTCTTCACACTATTGACGAGTCATCCCGAACGCAGTGAGGGATCTTCCGCTACGCTCGGGAGGTTTCTCGCTTCGCTCGAAATGACTCGTGGATATGTTAACCAACTACTTGTATTTCAATTGCTCATTGCTCATTAGCTAATTGCTCATTATAACTTAAAGTCGTTCACGTCCTTAGGGTGGCAGTTGTTGATGAAGCTTACGAAACCGACGTTTTTGGCGCGGGCATCCCGTATGAATATATCGGCTGATTTTACATAATTTTCACTTCGGTTGGCATCATATAATAAAAGGTATCCAATAAAGATATGGGCTGCCATTTCCACCAGTCTGCGGGCATGAAAATCGAAATATTCGGGATCATTGAATTCATTCACTTTTTCAACGGTTTTGGCGAACTGATCAGTCATTTTAGCCAGAATATCCTTAAGGTACTGCAGTTCCGGTTTTACCGGCAATTCATGACGTTCTTTCATTGCCGCCAGAAAAGTCCCATTCCCAATAAAACGGATAGCCGCCACCACCTGAAGCTGGCTGGTACCTTCATAAATGGTCGTGATTCTGGCATCGCGGTAAATTCTTTCAATGGGGAAATCTTTCATATAACCGGTTCCGCCAAACACCTGTATGGCATCATAGGCAATCTGGTTGCAGCCTTCGCTGGAATATAGCTTCAGGAAAGGCGTAGCCATATCGGCCAGTTTCTGGTACATTTTGGCTTCCTGCCTTTCTTCCGGTTCCAGTTTCCGTTCTTTGGCCACATGGCTGTAAGCTTTGGCCAGATCGGCATACCGGGCGGTTTCATATAACAAAGTTCTCATGGCATCCGTTTTTACCTTCATATTGGTGAGCATCTCATAAACTGCCGGATATTTCACAATCGATTTCCCGAACTGTTCGCGTTCACGGGCATATTTCACCGCTTCGCGATACGCTGCTTCCGCAATTCCTACCGATTGTGAACCTACTCCCAACCGGGCTGAATTCATTAATGACATTACATATTTAATAAGCCCCAGTTTGGTATCCCCAATCAGTTTGGCCGGGGCATTTTTAAACACCAGTTCACAGGTTGGCGATCCTTTGATGCCTAATTTATTTTCTATCCTGCGGATGCTCATGGCCTTTTCGGTACGGTCGTACAGGAATAAGGACAACCCTCTGGCATCGCTGGTACCTTCTTCCGAACGGGCCAGAACGAGTGAAATGTCGGCATCGCCGTTGGTAATGAACCTTTTCACGCCATTCAGCATCCAGCGGTGTTTATGGGTATCATAATGGGCTTTGAGCTGAACGGCCTGCAGATCGCTGCCGGCATCGGGTTCGGTGAGATCCATGGCGGCAGTGGCGCCCTGATTGAATTTCGGAAGATATTCGCGTTTGATCTCTTCAGAAGCAAACTCATTAATAGTTTCGGCACAGTCCTGCAATCCCCAGATATTGCTGAATCCGGCGTCGGCTCTGGAGACGATCTCACCGGTCATTACATAGGGAACAATGGGAAAGTTCAGTCCGTCGTATTCGCGCGGAAGGGTGAACCCGACCAGGCCGGCTTTCACAAGGGCGTCGTAATTTTTTTGGGTACCGGCTGCATATCTCACCTCATTGTCGATAAGCTGTGGTCCTTCTTTATCCACTGATTCGGCGTTCGGCGCTATAATTTCGCCGCTGATTTCTCCCACGACTTCAAGGATTTTTTCATAGTTATCAATGGCATCCTCAAAATCGAGGGGGGCGAAATCGTACAGTTCTTTTTGGGTATAGTCGGCTTCCTTCAGTTTTACTATTTTCTCCATCAGGGGATGGGTAAGATGAAAACGGAGATGAGGATTATCGGTATAAAAATTTTCCATAATTGCTAAAGGGGTTTACTTCGAATTCTTCTTGTAATATTTTATCATTTTGGGAATGACGTCGGATACACTGCCAATAATGGTATAATCCGCGATCTGGTTGATGGGAGCGGAGATATCGGTGTTGATCGAGATGATCTGAGCCGACTGGTCCATCCCTGCTCTGTGCTGCACAGCGCCTGATATCCCGCAGGCAATATAAAGCTTGGGTCTTACGGTTACTCCGGTTTGTCCGATCTGGCGTTCATGTTCGGCGAAGCCGGCATCCACGGCAGCCCTGGAGGCGCCTACTTCAGCGCCCAGTACTTCGGCCAGATCAAAAAGCAGGTTGAAATTTTCTTTGGAACCTACGCCATATCCGCCTGCAATAATCACCTGAGCGTTTTTAATGTTGATCTTGCTTTTTTCCATATGGCGTTCAATGATGGTTACCCCGAAATCATCATCTTTCAGGATGGCATTGGCATCGACTTTCTTCAGAACACCTTTATATTTAGCAGCCCAGACTTCTTTTTTCATCACGCCTTCCCTGACCGTTGCCATCTGAGGACGGGTTTCGGGATTGATGATGGTGGCGATAATATTTCCGCCGAAAGCCGGTCTGATCTGGTAAAGCAGATCTTTATAATGTGTCTGGGTTTTATTTTCCACATGATCGCCGATTTCGAGGGCGGTACAGTCGGCGGTAAGTCCGCAGCGCAGGGCGGATGCCACCCTGGGCGCAATATCCCGGCCTATGCTGGTGGCACCAAACAATACGATTTCAGGTTTTTCCCGGTTGAAAAGATCCAGCAGAATGGAGGCATGGGGCAGGGTGGTATACGGGAAAAGTCTCTCTTCATTGGCATAATGAATTACATCCACTCCATAGGGATAAAGAGCAGATTCAAGTTTATCCAATTTATGACCAATCACCACAGCTTCAAGCTGAATATGCAGTTCATTGGCCAGTTTTCTTCCTTTCGAAAGAAGCTCGAGACTCACATCGGCAATGGTTCTTTCCTCAGTGACTTCGCAATAAACAAATATATTATTCACAGTTTTGCAGTTTTTTCATTAACAATTGACGGATTAACCGATCACATGGCTGTCGATGAGTTTCTTCATCAACGATTCAATATCTTTATCAACAGCCTGTAATACCTTTGATTCCTTGTGCTGGAACACCACATTTTCAATTTTTTTGACTTTTGTGGGTGATCCGGAGAGACCAAGGTGTACGGCGTCTGCCTTCAGGTCGTCGGCAGTCCATTCTTCAATCAGGAGATAGGGCCGTTCGTTATAAAGCTCGGTATAGTCCTTGGTTTCGTTTTGAAGTTCGGTAACTGTGCGGGCGTGTTTGTATTTCATGAACAATTTAGCTACCCGCTGCCTGCAGGCAGGCGCTGATCCATGAACGGTGATGGTGGCCGGGAGCGTGGAGTTTACCACTTCGATACCCCTTTCCAGCCTTCGTTTTATGATGATTTTTTTGGCATCGACATGGAGAATCTCTTCGGCGTAGGTAATTTGAGGCAAGCCTAATTTCTCGGCAGTCTGTGGGCCTACCTGTGCGGTATCACCGTCGATGGCCTGTCTTCCGGAAATAACGAGGTGGAAAGGCGCCAGTTTTTTTACGGCCAGTGACAAAGCATAGGAGGTTGCCAGGGTATCGGATCCGGCAAATTTCCGGTCGGTGATCAGGTAACCACGATCGGCGCCCCGGTAAAGCGCTTCCCTGATGATTTCGGCAGCCCTGAACGGCCCCATGGTGATCACAATAACTTCGGCTTCAGGAATCCGGTCTTTGATCCTGAGCGCCTGTTCGAGTGCATTCAGGTCTTCGGGATTAAAAATTGCCGGAAGGGCAGCCCTGTTTACAGTTCCATCAGCCTTCATGGCATCTTTGCCTACATTTCGGGTATCGGGAACCTGCTTGGCTAAGACAATAATTCTAAATTGCATATATTAATTTAATTCGTCAGGATTTGATTTGAATCTGGCAAAAGGTTGAAAAATGCCGGTGCAAAATTAAAAGTTTCAGTCAACCTGACAAATATCTTGATTGTAAAGCATGAATAATCAATTACTTATTAATATGCAAGATCATGTATGTAATTCAATATCAATTAAATAAGCTTGTGGTGCTCTAAATTTTCCCCTATTGCAGGGTAATCTGAAAAAGTGAGATATTTGCCATCAGATATTGTGTAGCCTCATAACCACGTACCGCGGTTTACACATTACAACTGATTTCAACCCAGACATTAAATACATATATCATGAAGAAATCGAATCCGGATAATTTGCATAAGCCCCGAAAATTTATTCAGATACCCAGATACCCGGGAGGTAAGGCTGCCTTTCAGCAGTTTGTACGTGAAAATCTAAAATATCCTGATGAGGCGATTAAAAGCCGGATAGAAGGAACTGTTTATCTGGCCTACCAGGTTGACGGGCTTGGGAATGTGCTGGACGTTTTGGTGGAGAAGGGAATAGGATATGGTTGTGATGAAGAAGCCATGAGGGTAATCCGGCTCATGAAATATGAAAAGGCAAAGAACCGGGGATTTCGCATTACTGCCACGATGAGAACCCGGATCATTTTCGATCTCAGGATGGTCCAGGCACCGGTTACGGTTCAATATCAGGTAACAGCTAAAAATGAAGTTCCTGAAAAACCGGAGCCTAAGCCTAAGCCTGACCAGGGGGGGTATGGGTATACGATCAGTTTCTGAGTTTAAGGGTGGATGCCCGGGGCATTAAATTAGCAATTAGCAATTAGCAATTAGCAATTAGAAATTGAAATACAGTTCGTTAGCTTGAAAAATATTCCGGGTTAAAGGTTAAAAAATCGTTTTTTGGTTCTATATTTTTTATGAGATTGTTAACAGGCAGAATTGTGGGTGAAAGACAGGTTAGACGTGTTTCGCTCACGGGAATTTTCAAATACCCATGGAAAATGTATTTAAAATCAAGGTTTTAAGAAGACTTGAAAGATAAACTTGTTGTATTGTCGAATTGGTGAAATGCCTATTGACAGACTGTGGAATAACCTTGAAACTATTGATGAACTTTATCCAGTTTATAGAGGGGCAAACCATTGTATTTCAATCTATAATCTATAATCTATAATCTTTAATCAAAAAGGATAATTAATAATTTATAATTCATAATTTGTTTGGTGTTATTTTTACTTTTGCAATCAATTTCGTGAATCATTATAAAGGATTAAATATGGATGACAAGCTTCAGAAACTCACTGAAAGACTGTATCTTGAAGGGGTTGAACAAGGTAAGAAAGAGGCCGGTGTCCTACTGGAAAATGCCAGGAATGAAGCCGGTGAAATACTAAAAACTGCCCGTTCCGAGGCTGAAGAGATACTTGCCCGGGCCCGAAAAGAGGCAGATGATTACAAACGGAATATCATTTCCGATATCGGTATTTCATCACGGCAGGCCATTGCCTCTGTTAAACAACAGATTACCGATCTGATTACCTTGTCCTTTGTCAGTGATTCCATCAGGCCTGCTTTTAAGGATCCTGAATTTATCAAGAAGTTATTGCTGAATCTTTTTGAAACGTGGAAGTCTCAGGGGGTATCACATCAGGATATGTCGGTGATTCTGCCCTTAAAAGATCAGAAGGAACTGGGGGCTTTTTTCACGGCCAATATTCATAAGATGCTGAGTGATGGCCTTGAAATACGCTTTGATGAATCGGTGGAAAGCGGATTTGTGGCAGAACCCAAAGATGGCAGCTATCGCATCAGTTTCAGAGATCAGGATTTTGAAAGATTTTTTGTGAAGTTTCTGCGTCCTAAAACCAGTCAGATTCTCTTTGGAGGGCTGAAATGAGACTTTTCAGGGACAACTATTACTGCCTGATTGCCGGCCTGCCCGATCTGTTACTGGATGAAGGGAAGGTACACTTTACGCTCAGGGAATTCAGGAATAGCCTGCCCAATGAAGTTTCCGGCCATGATTATAAGCTGACCAACCTGATTTTCCTCAGGTATGATAATCAGAATCTGCTGAATTTGCTGGAAAAAAAAGAGGAACCCCATCATGACCTGGGAAACTACAGCGCTGAAATGCTGGAAGATGAAACAAGAGAGCCAACGGGAAAATTGCCCGGTTATATGGCAGAATTTATCAGGAGTTACCGTGAGAAGTCACCGGTATATCCGGAACTGAGTTGGGAAAATCAACTGGAAACACTTTTTTATGATTATCTGATCGAAACTCAGAATGATTTTTTGAAGGATTGGTTCATTTTCGATCTTAATCTTAATAATGTAATCACAGCCCTGAATTGTCGTAAATATAAGATTCCGGCGGAGAACCACCTGATTGGGAATAATCCGGTTACTGAAGCCATTCACCGGAGCAATTCCCGGGATTTCGGATTATCGGCAGAGTTTGAACAGATAGAATATGTGTTGAATGCTTTCGAAAATACCAATCTGACTGTCAGGGAGAAACAACTGGACATGCTGAGATGGCACTGGCTGGACGACCACACGTTTTTCCATTACTTCACCATCGAAAAGGTGATCTCTTTTTTAATCAAACTACAGATTACCGAACGTTGGCTGTTTATGGACAAAACTGCCGGTAAGGAGATTTTTGTTAAATTGCTTGCCGATCTGGGCAAAAGTTATGAATTGCCGGAAGAATTTACACTCCGGAAAAAGTTTTAATAGAATTATTTTGATGCCACAAAAGATATTATATGGCTACTAAAGGAAAAGTTACAGGAATCATTGCGAACCTGATTATTGTTGAAGTTGACGGGGCTGTATCCCAGAATGAGATCTGTTATGTTGATCTGGACGGGGTAAAGCTGATGGGAGAGGTGATCAAGGTACTTGGTAAAAATGCCTACATTCAGGTGTTTGAATCAACCCGGGGCCTGAAAACAGGCTATCCGGTTGAATTTGCCGGTCATATGCTTGAAGTTACCCTGGGACCCGGTATTTTATCGAAAAACTACGACGGATTGCAGAACGATCTCAATAAAATGGAAGGGCTGTTCCTGAAAAGAGGTGAATATACGCAACCCCTTGATGAGGACAAACTCTGGGATTTCAAGCCGCTTGCTGAACCGGGAACGACTGTGGTTGCCGGGGATTGGCTGGGGGAAGTGGCTGAGAACTGGATTCCGCATAAAATTATGGTTCCTTTCAAACTGTCGGGCAGTTATACCTTAAAATCCATTGTTGCCCGGGGGCAGTATAAGGTAAATGACACCATTGCCATTATTACTGATGTTAAAGGAAAAGACATCCCTGTGACCATGGTTCAGAAATGGCCGGTGAAAATTGCCCTGAAAGCTTATAAAGAAAAACCTCGTCCGTTCAATATGCTTGAAACGGGTATCCGGACTATCGACTCCCTGAATCCCATTGTGGAAGGGGGAACCGGCTTCACACCGGGTCCGTTCGGTACCGGAAAAACGGTTTTGCAACATGCTCTTTCTAAACATTCTGAAGCCGAGTTGGTTATTGTGGCAGCCTGTGGTGAAAGAGCCAATGAAGTGGTGGAACTTTTTTATGAATTTCCGGAGCTGGATGACCCGAGAACCGGACGGAAACTGATGGAACGTACCACCATTATTGCCAATACTTCCAACATGCCTGTGGCTGCCCGGGAAGCATCCGTTTATACCGCCATGACCCTGGCCGAATATTACCGGTCGATGGGCCTGAAAATATTATTGCTGGCCGATTCTACTTCCCGCTGGGCACAGGCCCTCCGGGAAATGTCGAACCGTATGGAAGAGCTTCCCGGACAGGATGCTTTTCCTATGGATTTGTCAGCCATTATTTCGAATTTCTATTCAAGAGCCGGCTATGTGATTTTAAACAATGGCAGCACCGGTTCCATCACTTTTATTGGCGCTGTATCGCCTGCCGGGGGTAACCTTAAAGAACCGGTAACCGAGGCTACCAAAAAAGCGGCCCGTTGCTTTTACGCTTTATCACAAGGGCGGGCCGACAGCAAACGGTATCCGGCGGTCGATCCCATTGAAAGCTATTCGAAATATCTTGAATATCCTGAGTTTCAGGAATGGATTAAGGCCAACATCGCTGAGAACTGGCTGGATAACCTGTTATATGCCAAAAATGTACTGATCCGGGGAAAAGAAGCCAAAGATCAGATCAATATTCTGGGAGATGACGGAGTACCCATAGATTATCATTTAAGATATTGGAAATCAGAAGTATTTGATTTTGTTATACTACAGCAGGATGCGTTTGACAAGATCGATGCATCTACCCCGGTGGTTCGTCAGCGTTACATGATGGAACTGGTGATGAAAATCATGAAAAGTGATTACCGGTTTGAGAATTTTGAGGATGTCAACCAATACTTCCGTAAGGTAATCAATCAGTTAAAACAGATGAACTACTCGGTATTTCAATCCGATGATTTCAACCGGTTTGAGCAGGGTCTTGAACATATTCTGGCTGAGAAAAGAATTGAAAAAGAGAAAAAATAACATCTCATTGAATTATGCAAACTACCGCTTTTCAGAAAATATATACGAAACTGCTTCAGATAACCAAGGCTACCATAACGCTGGAAGCTGAAAACATTGGTTATGATGAACTGGCCATTGTAAATGGCAGGATGGCCCAGGTAGTAAAGATTATGGGGAACCGGGTAACCCTGCAGGTTTTTGGCGGAACCGAAGGAATTCCGACCAATGCCGAGGTAATTTTTGCCGGGAAGCCTCCTACCCTTAATGTGAGCGATGACCTGGCCGGCAGGTTTTTTAACGCTTACGGTCAGCCTATCGACGGAGGCCCAGTAGTGGAAGGCACAGAAATCCAAATTGGGGGTCCGTCGGTAAATCCCGTTCGTCGTAAACAGCCCAATAAAATGGTGTTTACCGGGATAGCCGGTATCGACCTGAACAATTCTCTGGTTACCGGGCAGAAGATCCCGTTCTTTGCCGATCCTGATCAGCCTTATAATCAGGTAATGGCGCTGGTAGCCCTGCGTGCCGAGGCTGATATGATCATTCTTGGCGGAATGGGACTATCCAATGATGACTATCTCTTCTTTAAAAATGTATTTGAAAATGCCGGGGCACTCGACCGGATTGCATGTTTTATCAATACTACCGAAGATCCCCCGGTAGAAAGGTTATTGGTACCCGATATGGCGCTGACTACTGCCGAGTATTTTGCCATTCAGAAAAACCTTAAAGTATTGGTTTTGCTTACCGATATGACCTTGTATGCCGATGCGCTGAGTATTGTATCGAACCGGATGGATCAGATTCCTTCCAAGGATAGTATGCCGGGATCCCTCTACAGCGATCTGGCCAAGATTTACGAAAAGGCCGTTCAGTTTCCTGAAGGGGGTTCCATTACTATTGTTGCAGTAACTACTCTTTCGGGAGGAGATATTACCCATGCCATTCCCGATAATACCGGTTATATTACTGAAGGTCAGTTATTCCTGAGGAAAGATACTGATATTGCCAAGGTTATTGTGGATCCGTTCAGGAGTCTGTCGAGGCTGAAGCAAAATGTAATTGGGAAAGATACCCGTGAAGACCATGCCCAGGTGATGAACGCCGCCATTAAACTGTATGCGGAAGCCGCCAATGCCAAAATCAAGCTGGAAAATGGTTTCGATCTGACTGGTTTTGATGAACGGGCGCTTTCATTTGCCCGGGAATATTCCAATGAGCTGTTGGCCATTGATGTTAATATTGACGGGCATGCCATGCTGAATACTGCCTGGAAACTGTTCGACAGGTTTTTCACTCCGGTGGAAGTTGGGATCAAGCAGGATTTTGTAAACAAATACTGGCCAAAATCGAACTAAACCGGTATGGCAATCAAATTCCACTATAACAAAACGTCGTTACAGGAGCTGCAAAAACAGCTCAAGGTGAGGATTAATGCCCTGCCCACGCTTAAGAACAAAGAATCGGCCCTCAGAATTGAGGTGAAAAAGGCCAAAACCGATGCAGCTATTTTAGAGGAATCCTTGCATCGGAAACTGGCGGAGTATGATGACTTTATGCGGCTCTGGAATGAGTTCAGCCCGGCATTGGTCAGCATCACCGATGTGCATCTGAAAACCCGGAAAATTGCCGGCGTCAATACGCCATTGCTCGAAAAAATTGATTTCGCCACCGCCGAATTCAGTTATTTTAAAAATCCGGGCTGGTACCTCGATGGTATTGAGTTGATCAGGGAACTGGCCGGTATTGGTATTGAACGTGAAGTGTACCTTCGGAAAATGGAACTGCTGGATAACGCGCGCAAAAAGACCACGCAAAAGGTTAACCTTTATGAAAAGGTCCAGATTCCGGGATATGAGGAGGCCATTCTTAAAATAAAAAGATTTATGGAAGATGAGGAGAATCTGTCTAAATCCTCCATGAAAATTGTAAAAACCCGAATTGAAGAACTTCAAAATTCTGCGGTCTCATGATTGTTCCGATGACAAGATATACGGTGGTACTGCACCATTCTGATCTGGCAGGTTTTATATCTGATATCCGGAAAATTGGGGTGGTTCACATTGTTGAAAACGATGCTGCCCTGTCAGAAATGGCGATGGGTCATCTTCAGTTTATCAGGGATATTGATAATAATATAAGGTTTTTGAAGAGAAGGCAGAAGGAGCAGAAGGAGACCAGAACTGATCCTGCTGCTGGTATCGGAATCTTTAATGATATTAACCTGAAAAGGAATGAGCTGGAAAACCTGCTCCTGAGGCAAACCATTCTCCGGAAGGAAGTGAGATTACTGGAGCCCTGGGGAGCCTTTAACACCCATACAATCAAAAAGCTGCATGAAAACGGCGTTAAAACCCGGTTTTATATCTGCGGTGAAAAGAAATTTGACCAAACCTGGCGTGATCAGTTTGATCTGTCTGTCATCAACCAAGTTGGCTCAACAATTTATTTTGTAGTGTTTGAGAAAGGGATTGAAGTTGAAGGGATTACCGCTGATGAGTGGAAAATGCCTGAAAGATCGGTCTCAGAGGCTGTTCAGGAATTAACTGAAATTGAAATAAGGATTACGGAAATTAATCAGGCTCTTGATCGTCATGCAGAGACCGGCATCCCGGCACTGGAAGCCGTGAAAATGCAATATACTTCACTGTTCGATCATGACAGGGCGTTGAATAATGCAATATCGGATCCATCAGAAAAGATCAGAATTATTGAAGGGTGGGTGCCCCGGACAAAAGCGGGTGAATTGGAAAACTATCTTTCTGGTGGCGATTACTACTACTTCACTACCGGCCCAAAACCAGATGACAAGGTCCCGATCCTGCTGGCCAACAATAAATTTACGAAGCTCTTTGAACCCATCGCCAAATTATATTCATTACCCTCATATACCGAACTGGATCTGACCCCATACTTTGCCCCGTTCTTTATGATGTTTTTCGGGTTCTGCCTGGGAGATATGGGCTATGGTCTGGTGATACTCATCGCTGCTTCACTGGCTAAGTTGAAAATAAAGGGAGAATTAAGATCTGTGCTGACGTTGGGGCAGTTTTTAGGATTGGGTACCATTATAATGGGTTTTGTTTCAGGCACTCTGTTTGGTGTAGGATTGCTCGACCAGGACTGGGTGGGTAGTTTAAAAAATTATATGCTGAATTCTGATAATTTGTTCAATCTGGCATTAATCCTGGGTGTGGTGCAGATCTTATTCGGATTGATCATACAGGCGGTTAACAAGACCATTCAATTTGGTTTTAAGTACGCACTTTCGCCCATAGGTTGGTTTCTCATGATTACCACGCTGGTCATGAAGTTCGTGTTAGGTTTTGAAAATGTTATTATTTCAGGCATCCTGTATACCGGCATAGGACTGATTGTTTTGTTCAATGATCCGGATGCCAAAATTTTCGCCAGGATTGGAAAAGGGGTATATGATCTTTATAATATAACCGGGTTTTTCGGCGATGTTTTGTCATACATACGGTTGTTTGCACTCGGCGTGTCAAGTGGTATTTTAGGGTTGGTAATCAACCAGGTAGCTTTACAGATTAAGGAAGTATCGGTGATTGGGCCGGTGTTGTTTGTCCTGTTCCTTTTGATAGGGCATACCGCCAATATGTTGATTTCCTCTCTCGGTTCCTTTGTACATCCCATGCGTCTGACCTTTGTGGAATTTTACAAGAATTCAGGTTTTTCGGGTGGTGGGAAAGAATACAAACCGTTTAAACAGTAATAAATTTTAAAATATAATATATTGAATTTTAAATAATTAACAAATAAAAGGAGTTATAAAAGATGAGTACAGCTATTATTCTTGCTTATATTGGGTTGGCCTTAATGGTGGGTCTGTCGGGCACCGGAAGTGCCATTGGAGTGGTAATTGGCGGAAATGCCACCGTGGGAGCCTTAAAAAAGAAGGACGATGCCTTTGGAAGTTACATGTTGTTGTCGGCCTTACCCGGAACCCAGGGATTGTATGGTTTTGCAGGCTTTTTTATCATCAATGCTTCCGGGGTACTGTCACCGGATATCACTATGCTGCAGGGAATTGCAATTTTTGCGGCCGGATTTGCACAGGGACTGGTTTGTCTGGTTTCTGCCATTTTTCAGGGAAGAGTTGGCGCGCAGGGAATTGCCGGAATTGCACAGGGATACGATGTTTTCGGTAAAACCATGGTTCTGGCCGTTTTCCCCGAATTGTACGCTATTGTCTCTTTTGCCGTTACCTTCCTGATTTCATCGGGATTGATGGGATAAAATTCACGTGTATTATTCACGATCCAACAGATATGGCTGCCCTGCGGTCATGCGGGAGGATGAATTAGTACAGGATTTTAAATGCGCTACCTAAATGGTTGGTTATGTCGCTGGCAATCAGTGATTCATATGATTGATCATTCAGCGCAAGATCGCCGGCTTTGCCATGGAGCCAGACGGCTAACAGGCAGGATTCCAGGGATTCATATCCCTGAGCCATTAATCCCAGGATGATGCCTGTAAGCACATCCCCGCTTCCTCCGGTGGCCATTCCCGGATTCCCTGTGGAGTTAAAGAAGACTTTTCCTGATGGGGTTGAAATACTGGTATAAGCTCCTTTTAAAACCACATAACACTGATACCTGAAAGAGAATTCTTTCTGAAGTTTCAGCCTTTCAAATCCATCATCTGTTTTCTTGGTCAATCTGCTGAACTCCCCGATATGTGGCGTAAGGATGCACCCTTGCGGCAAAAAACTGAGCCAGGTTTTGTTTTCAGCGAGAATATTTATAGCATCTGCATCCAATAAAAGTCTGGTGTGGGTTTCCTGGATGAGGAGTTTAAGCGCTGAAGCTGTTTTTGGGTGGGTGCCCAATCCGGGCCCGATTCCAATCGCATTACAGGCCTGAATCTGCGGTGGTTTTGAAAACATTAATTCAGATTCATCGGCAGAGAGCATGGTTTCTGGTGAGGCATTTTGAAGAACAGGTATTCCATGAGCCGGAACATGCGCGGTTACCAGTCCTGCGCCGGAACGGTGTGCTGCCCGGGCAGCCATTATGGCTGCACCCATCTTGCCATAGCTTCCTGCAATCAGTAAAGCATGCCCAAAGTTTCCCTTATGGCTGAACTTAGGCCTGGATTTCAAAACGGGTTTTATCTCCTTTTCATCAAGATAGAAATATTGGGTTTCCGCCTCTTGAAGGTATTTTTCTGACAATCCAATGTTTAACACATGCCATTCGCCCACGAAAGGATGATTTTCGGGGAACATGAACGCCAGCTTCGGTAGTTGAAAGGTTAAGGTGATATTGGCATTGATGACAGCTCCTTCCTTAGGGGAGGATTTTTCATCGGCAAAAAGCCCTGAGGGGATATCGACGGATATGACCAGGTTCCCGGAGCCATTAATTTGTCTGACGATTTCAGCCGGGTATCCTTTAATGGGTTTCGATAATCCTGAGCCATAAAGAGCATCTACAATAACCTCGGCTTTGGTAAACTCCGGAACCGGGATATTTTCATTCAGCTTTTCGGGATTCAGCTTTTCACTTTTCTCCAGCCTTTGCATATTCGCAGAAAAATCTTCAGAATACCGGTCAGAATGGAGGTATAATACCCGTACCGGATAACCCATATCTGTCAGCATACGGGCCAGAGCAAGACCGTCGCCGCCGTTGTTTCCGGGACCACATACAATACAGAATTTAACTGTTTTATCAAACCGGGCGGCAATCCAGATGAACAACTCCCGGGCGGCTCTTTCCATCAGATCAAGTGAACTGACCGGTTCATTCTGTATAGTATATTGATCGGCTTCCCTGATTTGTGAAATATTAAGGATTTTCATCGTTTTTCTTTTGGTTTCAAAAGTATGAATTAAGGTTGTGATTTAATGATTATTTTAGCAGAAAATTGGTGAATATCTTTTCTAAGAACCCTCGATAAGTCTGATTTAAAATTGATGATTTACGATTTACGATTTGCGATTTACAATTACATTTTTATGGGTAATTCCTTTGCGTTCTTCGTAATTTTCTCAGCGATTTTGCGAGAGCTTTGTTCTGAAGGGTTTCACGCAAAGCCGCCACGGAGCCGCAAAGGCCGGAAAGAGGAATACAAGATTTACCTGTTTACAAACAATAATTTATAATTCCATAATTTATAATTCTTATTCAAATGATTGATTTTCAGTCGTTCTTTAAACTTACTTACGGGCTCTATGTCGTATCCTCAGTGGATGGCGAAAGCAAGAGTGGTCATGTGTCGAATACGGTTTTCCAGGTATCCGCCGAACCGCCGCTACTGGCCATTGCTACTCATAAAAATAATTATACCACCGGTCTTATTCAGAAATCCGGGGTATTTTCAGTCAGCGTTATTCAGCAGGATGTGAGTATGGAGTTTATGTCGCCCTGGGGGTTTAAATCAGGAAGGGATATCCGTAAGTTTGAAAAGGCTTCCTTCTTCACCGGCCAGACCGGTTGTCCGGTATTGCAGGATAATGCGGTGGCATGGTTTGAATGCAGGGTATCACAGACTGTTGATGTTGGCACCCATCTGCTGGTTATTGGTTCTGTGGTTTCCGCGGAAGTTATAAATCCCGAACAGGTACCTTTAGCCTATTCCTTTTACCGGGAAAAAATCAAAGGTTTATCGCCGGCCAATTCACCCACTTACCTTTCGAAGGATAAGCTGGAGGCCTTACACTCTGGTCAGGCAGACCAAAAGGAAAATAAGGACAAAAAGAGCCTTAATGACTTTAAGGTTTTTAACGAAGCCCAGAGCCACGCATTAACTGAAGCCTCCAAAAGCAGTGTGAAGTACCAATGTAAAGTTTGTGGTTATGTTTATGATCCTGAGGAAGGTGACCCTCCGGGAGGAATTGCTCCGGGAACCGCTTTTGAAGATATCCCGGATGATTGGGAGTGCCCTATTTGCGGAGTTAAAAAATCGGATTTTGTGATGCTGGATTTTTAGTACTTGTTTGCCCTATCATTCGTAGATACTTTAATTAAAGTGGTTGATAATATTATAAAATATTGCCACAAAGGCACTAAAACACAAAGATTCACAAAGATTTTCAATTGAATTGCAAAACTTTGTGAATCTTGTAATCTTAGAGCCTTTGTGGCAAAGAATAGCGTCAAAGCATTCTGGAAGTATAAGCCGGACTACAGGAAAAATCGATTAAGCATTGGGCAATTTGGCTTTGATTACCAGAGTGATACCCATTTCATCATTGATAAACTGATCTTTCAGATTATCAAAAAATTTGCGTGAACCATATTGTACGTTGAATTCAGCCCTGTCGATAAAAAACTGGTTGGTAACAGCGGAGAACATTCCATCCTTCGTTTCAACCAAAGCATTGAAAGTGATACTTTTGGTTATCCCCTTTATGGTAAGGTTGCCTGTAATGGCATGGGTTGGGGTTATGGGTCCGCGTTCTTTGGATTTGTCCACTTTTGATCCGTCAACAGGAGTTGCAGCAGTAATAACAAAAGTGGCCGAAGGGAATTTTTCTACTTCAAAAAAATCAGCACTCTTGAGGTGTCCCACTAATTTTGCATTATACTCCGGATCTGTAAGATCGAAATCCTTGATGGTATTCATATCGATTTCAAATGATCCGCCCACCAAAGCGCCGTCTTTCAGTTCAAGTTTGCCCGATTTAATATCAACGGTTCCGTTGTGTTTGCCGGTGGGTTTATATCCTTCCCATTCAACCCTGCTGTTTTGAAGATCGAGATCGAGGGAAACGGCTCCTTCAATCATGGCTACGTCTTTAGCATCACCTGTTTTGGTTTTATCTCCTCCGGAAGCGCAGGAAACTATGCTTGCGGTTACAATAAATAATGCAAAAATGAATGATAATCTTCTCATGATATTTATTTTATTAGGTTAATAATAACTCTTAAACAGGAATTATTAAAAAATGTTCAAAAAAAAACCTGCTTCGTTAAACAAAGCAGGTTTTTTTCGAAATGATCGTCTAATTAGGATTTGATCCTCATACCATAGAATGAACGGTATGCGAAGAAGCAACCGACTATGAAAAGAATTGCACCTATAATGGTTGTGTAGTCGAATGCCTGGCTGTTGGCAGCATCCATTTTCATTTTGATGGCGATTTCAACAGCCAGCAATCCGAAAAGCGTAGAGAATTTGATGATTGGGTTAAGAGCCACTGATGATGTGTCTTTGAAGGGATCTCCCACTGTGTCACCGATTACGGTAGCTGCATGCAGCGGGGTATTTTTTTCTTTCAGATCCACTTCCACCACTTTCTTTGAATTATCCCAGGCGCCGCCGGCATTGGCCATATACATGGCCTGGAAGAGTCCAAAGACGGCTATTGAAATGAGATAGGATACAAAGAAATTGGGATCGAAGAAGGCAAAAGCCAGGGTAAGAGAGAAAATAACTCCAAAAATATTCCACATACCAGATTGAGCATACTGAGTGCAGATTTTTACGACTTGCTTGGAGTCTTCAATACTCGCTTCTTTTTTCTCGAGGTTAATATGTTTTTTAATGTATTCAACTGCCCGGTAAGCGCCGGTAGTAACCGCCTGCATGGATGCTCCGCTGAACCAGTAAATTACAGCTCCTCCGGTTACAAAGCCCAGTATGGTTTGGGCATCGGTAAGGGAAACGTGAAGGATATTAAGTTTTTCGAGCAGCAGGATAATGGCAAAGATCATGGTCGTAGCCCCGATAACGGCGGTTCCGATCAACACCGGTTTGGCAGTGGCCTTGAAGGTGTTACCGGCAGAGTCGTTGGCTTCGAGGAAGTGTTTTCCCTGTTCAAAGTCGGGATCGAATCCGAATTCCCTTTTAATCTCGGCCTTCACACCCGGGAGTTTTTCGATCTGGGAAAGTTCAAAAACCGATTGAGCGTTATCGGTAACCGGTCCATAACTGTCAACAGCAATGGTAACCGGACCCATTCCGAGAAATCCGAAGGCCACCAGACCGAAGGCGAAAATGGTAGGATAGATCATATATTGATCGAGCCCAAGGGTACTGGTAAAATAGGCTCCGAACATCAGGCCGGCAATTACCAGACCCTGCCAGAATGCGCTGAAATTTCCGGCAACAATACCGGAAAGAATAGTGAGGGATGGGCCCCCCTCACGGGAGGCAACTACGATTTCGCTCACATGCCTGGACTTGGAGCTGGTAAAGGCTTTGGTAAACTCAGGAATGATCGCTGCAGCCAGGGTCCCGAAGCTGATGATGGTGGCCAGTTTCCACCAGAGGCCTGTAGTAGTGAGATCAGCAATAAGCAGGTAACTTACAATAAATGTAACGATGATGGAAACGATGGATGTGATCCAAACCAGCGTGGTAAGGGGTTCTTCGAAGTTAAAGCTTTTCTTGTTGCCAAACCGGGCTACTGACCATACGTGGTTAATCAGGTATGAACCGATGGAGGTAACCACCATGAGGATACGCATGGAAAAAATCCATACAATAAGCGCGCTTTGAAATGCAAAGGCCTGGTCAGGACTGGTAAAGAAGGGCAGTTTATCTGAGGAGGTAATGGCCAGCACGATAAATGAAATCAGGGCTACACCCGTAACTCCGTAAGTTTCAAAACCATCGGCGGTGGGGCCTACACTATCGCCGGCATTGTCGCCGGTACAGTCGGCAATAACCCCGGGATTACGCGGATCATCCTCTCCGATGTTAAACACGATTTTCATCAAATCAGAACCGATATCGGCAATTTTGGTAAAAATGCCGCCTGCAATTCTTAAAGCGCTGGCGCCTAATGATTCACCAATGGCGAATCCCACAAAACATGCTCCTGCACTTTCGCTGGGCACAAAAAGCAGGATAAAGAGCATCATGATCAGTTCAACGGTAATGAGCAAAACGCCCACGCTCATACCAGCCTGAAGGGGAATATGAACGACATCCCAGGGACGTTTTTTCAGGGAGGCAAAAGCGGTGCGGGCATTGGCAAGCGTATTGATCCGGATTCCAAACCAGGCCACACTGTAAGATCCCAGAATACCCAGAACTGTCCAGAGAATAACCAGCATCACTTTTCCGAAAGTCATATGGCTCAGGCCAAAGAAATAATAGAAAATGGCCGTTCCGATGATCAGGAAAAGGATGATCAGGAATTTCCCCTGCTGGAGTAAATAAGTTTTACACGTTTCATAAATGATTTTAGCTACATTTAACATCGAGTTGTGAGCAGGAAGGCTTTTGATTTTCAGAAACTGATAAATCCCGAAAAAGAATCCGAGAAAAATAATCACGATCCCGTAAAGCAAAAGTGTCCAGCCATCAACACCAAAAGTGCTGAAAAAACTCTGCCTCAAATCGGGGATAGGCAAATCCGCTTCACTGGCAGCAGCCAGGAATGGAATCCCAATCATCGAAGAAAATAGTAAGAATTTGCGCATAAATTTTAAGATTGATTTTTGTAAATGATTGATAATTAATATTTTATATTGTGATATTGAGAATGGGTAAAAATAGAGATATTTTGTTCATCTGTAACAAGTTAAGATATTTTATGATTTTTGTGTAACCCTGAAATAATTGTGTTAAAAAAAATACATCGATAGCAATTTGTATATATTTGACCACTCAATTGACGAACGGTTTTTCTACAAAGAAACGGAAGTTAAATTGTTGGTGTTTAGATTTTTAACTAAAATAAGACATGCGAAGCAAATATGTGGTGATTGGTCTTGGTCAATTTGGCAGCGCGATAGCCCGGGCATTGTCACAAAAAGGAGCCGAAGTACTTGCCATTGATATAGATGCTGAAAATGTTCAGTCATTAGAAGATGATGTGGCCGTGGCTGTCCAGATGGATGCGACCGATAAAAAAGCGCTGCTGGCACACAATGTTCAGTCTTTCGACGGTGTGGTGGTGGCTATTGGGGAGAAATTCGAGCAGATACTGGAATGTGTTGTGGTGTTGCAGGAGTTGGGAATTAAACGGATTATGGCACGCGCCAGAGGTAAGAACCAGCGGCATATTCTTACCAGGTTGGGCATCAGTGAGATACTCACTCCTGAGGACGAGGTCGGAACCATTGTTGCAGAACGGCTGATCCATCCGAGTATTCTGAGTTACCTGCAATTACCGGACGATTACAAAATTGTTGAGATCAGGGCGCCGTTTAAAATGGTGAACCGCACTGTGGGTGAGTGTAACCTCAGAGACCGTTATAAGCTTTCGATTATCACCATTAAGCGGGATACAGAAAAAAAACAGGATAACCAGATTATCATTGAATCACATATTGAAGGCGTACCTACTTCAGACTCAAGAATTTTGTCGAACGATACTCTGGTATTATTCGGCACTACGAAAGATATTGACCGGTTTGTTGAAATCAACAGCTGATAATGCCCGTAAAACAATTACATAAAATTCGGGAAATAATTTATTTCCGGATGTATGGCCACAGAAACCAGCTTCTCGGCGTACTGAAAGCTTTATCAATTCTGTTTTCAATAGTGGCGCTGAGCTCAATTCTGTATTACTATGGGTTTCCTAAATCTTCGGAAACTCTGGGCGTAAGCTTGTTTATCCTCAAGGTTTGTCTGGGATTCTACATTTTCAAGTATTTTATCAAATTATTTTATGATTTTAAACCAGGCAAGTATTTACGAACCAACTGGTTTGAAGGGGCAGTGCTGGCTTTTATGTTTCTTAACGGATTATGGATTGAAGTGGTTGGCTATGAATCGGTTGGAAATATTGTAGCACTTATCGGACTTTACAATTTTGATTTGTTTTATCTGGTCTTTTTCCAGGTAATGTTTTTTATTATCGTGGCGATAGAACTGGGTAAAGCCAGTTTGGCGCTGTCATCCATGAAAATTGGACCAGCCTCTTTACTGACCATTTCTTTTATCCTGCTGATATTTTCCGGCGCCGGATTACTGATGCTCCCAGAAATGACCATCAGCAAAGGAATCCGGTTTATTGATGCGCTGTTTACTTCAACCAGCGCCTGTTGTGTAACGGGATTGACCGTGGTGGATACCGCAACCTGTTTTACACTAAAGGGTAAAATTATCATCATGATCCTTATCCAGCTTGGTGGTATCAATATCATTTCCTTTGCTACTTTTTTTGCTACTTTTTACAATCGGATGTCGGGTTTGAAATATGTATCGCTGATAAAGGATATTTTAAGTGCTGACCGCCTTTCCGATACCAAACTGATTTTGCGTGAGATCATTTTGTTTAGCCTGATCATTGAATTGTTGGGAGCCATTCTGATTTTTTTTCTTTGGAGTGACCGGGTTCCCTTTACCGGTTTGGCCGAAAAGATGTTCTATTCGGTATTTCATTCGGTTTCGGCCTTTAATAACGCAGGTTTTGCTCTGTTTTCCAATAATTTATATGAAGATGTGGTCCGGTATTCATTGGGTGTGCATATAGTAATTGCAGCCTTGATTTTTCTCGGAGGGCTGGGTTTTGTGGTGTTGCAGGATATTTTCAGTCCTACCGGTATCCGCGACCGGATCCGGTACCCATGGAAGCACCTGGGTGTTGGAACCAAGATCGTTTTGAATACGTCTCTGATCTTAATTTTTATCGGTACAGTCGTAATTTTTGTGCTCGAGCGGAACAACAGTCTGGTGGAGTTTGGTACCGGTGAGGCGGTGATTGCCAGTTTTTTTCAATCGGTTACCTGCCGGACAGCGGGATTCAACACCATTAATTTTGCCCTTCTGTGTCAGCCGGTTTTAATTTTCATGATGGCGCTTATGTTTATCGGCGCTTCACCGGGTTCGACCGGCGGAGGCATTAAAACCACCACTTTCCGGTTGCTTATTGAATCAACCATTGCTACCATCAGAGGTAAGGAAAATATCGAAGTCTTTAAACACTCCATTCCATTTAACCTGATTGATAAATCCTACTCGATCATGTTTTTCTCCATATCACTGATTTTAACCTCAACTTTTTTACTGTCGATTACCGAGCCAGGGATACCATTTATCAACCTGATGTTTGAGGAAGTATCAGCCTTTGGTACTGTAGGCCTCACAACCGGAATAACGCCGTTGCTAAGTGATTGGGGACGGATCATTATTGTAGTATCCATGTTTGTGGGAAGGATTGGCACTATTACCCTGGCACTGGCTCTCAGTAAAAAAGTATTCACCACAAAATATAAATACACCCCGGTAAACATTATGGTTGGATAATTTGTTATTACGAATAGTTAATTTTATTGAAAAAGATCATTTTGAAGCGAGTTATCATATATACAAGGTTAAAAGTGGTAACTTTACAACCGGAAATTAAGATTGAATGGAAAAGATAAAGCTTGAAATTGTGGGAATGTCTTACAGTCAGTCGCAGAGCGGCGCCTATGCACTGATACTGGGTGAAACAGGAGGAAAACGGAGACTCCCGATTATCATTGGCGGGTTTGAGGCTCAGGCTATTGCCATCGAGCTGGAGAAAATGAAACCTGCACGGCCGCTTACACATGATCTTTTTAAGAAACTCGCCTTTGCGTTCGAGATTAATGTAACCGAGGTGATCATTAACAAATTTGCGGAATCGGTTTTTTATGCCCGCCTGGTTTGTAATAATGGTGAGAAGGAAATAGAAATTGATTCGAGGACATCGGATGCGGTGGCGATTGCATTACGTTTCAACTGCCCGATTTACACCTATGAAAAAATTATGGCCGCTGCCGGAGTAGTGATGCAGGATGATGAAACCAAAGTATTGGATCCGCTTGAACCCACGCCGGAATCGGATGATGAAACCGAACTGACCTACCTTACTTTATCGGAACTGGATACTGAGCTTCAGAAAGCCATTGATAGTGAGGAATATGAAAAGGCCTCAAGGATAAGGGATGAGATTAACCGGAGGAAGGAAAAGTAGAATTAGCAAGTATTATTTCAGATTTACCGCTTCATATTCCTTCGTAATCAGTATGTTAGCTGACGGACGAAGCGCCTGCACCATCTGGTGTTCTTTTTCCAGCACCTTCATCCGGTATTCATTCTGGGGTTCCTTGCCCCTGACCACCTGCGCTTTCTTGGTTTCATGATAGGTGAGGTCAATGAATATTCTCATGTCTACTCCTTCGGTTTTAATCGCGTATAACCCGTCAATCACCAGCATATTAATAGTCTTGAAATCGGTGATCAGGGTATCTACCTGCTCGGTTACCAGATCGACACAAGGCATGGTGGAAGGTTTGCCTTCTTTAAAATCTTTGATATTCTGGTAAATAGTATTCCAGTCGTACTCGTCATATCCCACTACCTTGTCAATTCCGTTATGGATTCGCCATTCTTTTCGTTCCAGCGGAAGAATCCGGTAATAATTGTCGATATGGATGGGCTTGGCAAAAATGTTCTTTTTGCGAAGTAGTTTGGCCACACATTGGGTAAGTTCCGATTTTCCGGAGCCTGATTCGCCGGAGATCGCAATGATATACTTATCTTTCTTTTCAGCAAGGATGCGCTGAACTATAATCTCTGCTGCCTTTTCATGCTTTTCGGCAATCAGTAAAACATCATTGAGCATAAATTCTGATTTTTTGTTATTGAATACTATATTACAAATGGTAGGTTTCCATGGAAGTATCAAAATCGAGGAAAAAGTTGGCTTTGGATTTAAGAGCCATTACCTCAAGATGTTCTTTTTCAAGGATTTTCAGTCTGAATTCATCCATTGCCTCTTTACCACTGAATTTCTGGGCTTCAAGGGTTTCTTCATAGGTATTTTCTATGAATACCTTCAGGTTGGCTTCATCAATCAACATTGAGTATAAACCATTGATAATCAAAACATCGATTCCGGCAAAACTGGTTGTAAGCTGATCTACATAATCGGTGATAAGGTCGACACAGGGCAATACCGATTGTTTATCAAAAATAAAATCTATGACATTCTTTTTCAGCAATTCCCAATGGATTTCCTCTTTTCCAACAGCCTCAATGCCCTTGGCTTTTCTCCATTCCGTCCTCTCCGGAGGCGGTATGAGGTAATAATCATCCAGATCGAGGATTTTGGCACGGAAGCCCTCTTTTTTGAGCAATCGGGCCAGCACCACCGATACGGTTGATTTTCCGGTGGCTACTTCTCCTGAAATGGTTACAATCCATTTCGGTTTCATATCCTGTTTCATCCGCTCCAGGATAGCCTGGGCAGCACTGTGGTGTTTTCGGGTTACTATGACGAGATCATTTAGCATTGATTTGAATATTTTAACATTTGGGCATTATAACTTTTTAACATGAATTAAAAACTCAAAGACTGATTTATCCTTCGACTGCTTTAAACTCTTCTAACTAATTGTATTTAAATTACTAATTACTAATTTCTAATTGCTAATTATTTCAGCAGGCTGATTTCATACTGACGGCCATTCACCAATTGATGAAGATTTTGGGCAATCTTGACATTTACTGATGGATCTGGACCGTCAAATTTGATAAATACCTGATTATGGGTGACCAATACTTCAAAGACATTTTTTCTAAAGCGGAAACCAAACTTCATTGATTTCCAGGCGTGAGGCAGTTCAGGATTTAGAGATATTTCCCCATCCCGGAGATTTAATCCGGCAAAGCAATGTATGGCGTGTAAAACCGTGCCTGCCATAACCCCGGTATGGATTCCCTCTCCGGTGGTCCCCCCCTGGATATCGGTGAAATCACTGGCCAGCGCTTCGCTGTACATACTCCAGGCAAGTTCGGTCATTCCTATCCGGTGGGCCAGATAGGCGTGTACTACCCTGCTCAGGGTTGATCCGTGGGAGGTTCGGGCAAAGTAGTAATCGAAATTCTTTTTCAGGAATTCTCCGGATACGGAGTACCCAAGGTTTTCTATCATCTGCTTAACTTTATCCGGATTAAAGTTGTAGAAGATCATGAGGGTATCTGCCTGTTTGGCCACTTTGTATTCATCTGCCGATAAATTCTCGGCTTTTAAAATCCGGTCCATACGGTAGATATTGCCGTATTTTGTTCTGAAAAAATCCCAGTCGACCTCTTTCAGATCAAAATATCCATCAAACTGAGCAATGATGCCATCCTGAATAATCAGGTTAAGTCCGGAGGCCAGCGAATGCCATTTTTTAACTTCCTGTTCGGAAATACTGATTTTTTTTACCAGACTGGCCCGGGTTTCCTGGCGGAGTACCTGATACAGTTGTGATGCCGTACTGAAAAGCCAGTGTACCATCAGGTTCGTGTAGGCATTGTCGGTGAGTCCGCCTTCATTCGCGCCATGGTATGCTTCATGGAATTCATCAGGGCCCATGACTTTGCCGATGTGAACCCTGCCCGTTTTTTGTTCCAGTTCACATTTGCTTTCCCAGAATCTGGCAATTTCGAAGAGCATTTCTGCCCCGCAATTATCTAAAAATTCAACATCATGGGTATAATGATAGTAATTCCAGACATTATAGGCAACAGCCAGAGACACGTGCCGTTGCAGCGAACTATAGTCATCGCCCCAGTGCCCGGTAAGCGGGTTGAGGTGGATGATCTGGGTTTCCTCTCTTCCATCGCTGCCGCTTTGCCAGGGAAACATGGCTCCCCGGTAGCCGTATTGCCGGGCATAATCACGGGCTTTGTCCAACCTGCGGTACCGGTACATCAGCATACTTTTGGCTACATCGGGCAAAGCCATAAAATACAGCGGAAAGATGAACAGTTCATCCCAGAAAATATGGCCGCGATAGGCTTCTCCGTGCAGGCCCCGGGCGGTAATGCTGGCATCAATATCGAGGTTGTGGGGGGAAACTGATATAAGAAGATGGTAAATGTGTAACCGAAGCAGCTTCTGCGAAAAACGGTCGCCTTCGACCGCAATATCCATTTTTTTCCACAGGGCCGACCAGTGCTTCCCGGAATTCAGAAGGAGGTCATCGAAGGATATATATTTTGAAATCAGGCCAACGGCTGACGACAGGGCATCCTGTACACCATTGTCTCTGGAAGTGCAGACAGCCACTCCCTTATCAATCCTGATATCGGTACCTTCTTCACAATCAATACTGAAAATGCATTCCACATACCCCGGCTGCTTGGTATATTTATAATCCGGTTTAATGAGGCTGTCATCGGCGTAAACGTGGATTCGGGAAGCCATACCAATCAGGATATCAGACTGTGTGGTTTCGGTAAGTAAATGCATCATCCCGCTCTGTCCACCTTCCATAACCGGACGCAGATGCTGCTGGTTCAGCTCTTTATATCTTTCAACCCCATCATTAATTATGCTGCCATCCAATGCTATCTTCACTGTAATTTTTCCTTTATAATTGACCGGGGTAATCACATACTCCAAGGCGGCAAGATGCCGGTTTTCCATACTGGCTGTTCTGCGGCTTTCAATCAGGGTTTCATGACCGGACTGGTCTTTCACGATGAGATCTCTTTCGAGAACTCCATTTTTCAGGTTGAGTTTGCGTTCTGTTTCAAGGATGGTTACCGAATTAGGATTGAACCAGGGCTCATCATCAATCCGGAATGTAACCGGCAGCCAGTTGCCGGCATTCACAAAGTCTTCGTTTTCAATATCTTTACCGGATACTTTGGATGTCAATCTGTTATAAAGTCCGGCGATGTAGGTGCCCGGATAATTTATCTTTCCGGCGGCACACTCTTCAAATGCGCCCCTGGTGCCGAAATACCCGTTACCCACAGTCAGTAATGATTCTCTGGAACGTTCCTTTTTGGGGTTATAATCATGATATTTCAAGGTCCATTTGTCATCTTCAAGGGAATTGGTAAACCAATAAACCAGCTCCTCAAGATCGATTTCCCCGAGGTCGCCCACCACTATATCGGCTCCGTTATTTAGCAGTTCATGCCGGTTGTTTTCACGGGCGATACCGAGTACCAGTCCAAAACCGCCTTTTCTTCCGGCTTGTACTCCGGAAACAGCATCCTCAACCACGATGGCATTTTCATAATCGGTATCCAGCCTGTCGGCGGCAACGGTAAAAATATCAGGCTCCGGTTTTCCTTTCAACCCGATTTCGGCAGATACTTCCCCGTCAATACGGGTCTCAAACAACTGGAGTAAACCCGCTTTTTCCAGGACCACCCTGCAGTTTTTACTGGAACTGGCAACCCCGATCCGCACCCCTTTTTCCTTGAGTTGGTGAATCAGGTTGAGAGTAGCCGGATATACTTCGACACCCTGTTGATCAAGTACATCGTTAAAAGCTTCATTTTTCCGGTTTCCCAGTCCGCATACGGTTTCGAGGCGGGTTGAATCATCGGGGGTACCAAACGGGAGGTCAATTCCACGGGATATCAGAAAATCATTCACCCCTTTGTACCTCGGTTTCCCGTCTACAAAGGGGAGATAATCATCTTCATGGGTAAATTCCCTGAAGGGAGCGCCAGTTTTCTCTGACCAGGCAGTTAAGAACTCATCAAACATCTTTTTCCAGGCGGCCGAATGAACCAGTGCAGTTTTGGTGATCACTCCGTCGAGGTCGAAGATAACAGCTTTAAAGGGTAAATCAGTCATTGGATAAATAGCAAAATTGGTTAAGGTTATGGTAAGCAAACCAGGCAGGCTAAAGCCTTAGCCACTGGTAATTATAAGGTTTTAGTTGTAACGTAAGGTCTTCAGGGTCTACAGGGTTTTTGAGGTCATCAAGGACTTTAAGTTCATGGTGGGATAACAGGGGAGTACCCGGAACAGGCAAAAGTATATGTTGCTCTTTATCTGAAAGATTGTGCAAACACAGGATGGTTTCATTTTCAAACTTCCTGCAGAAGGCGAGCACCTGTTCCGGTATTGTTGACTCAGGATGGATGTCTGATAACCACTGAAGACTGCCTTTTCCGAAACAGGTATGGTTCTTCCTGATTTTCAATAATTCTGATAAACCCTTATAAACTTTGTAAGAAAGAGATTTCTCGTTTTGAAGTTCTTTTTCCAGCCAGTGCCAGTCAATCCTTCCCCTGACCAGAAATCGGGTATCGTTTTTTCCGGTAAGTTTGATTTGTTCTGTATAATACTCATTATCATTGAGTTTGCCAAATTCATCGCCGTAATAGATAACCGGGGAGCCGGGCAGGGAGAGCATGATGGAAAAGGCCAGCAGGATTTTCCGTTCATCCCGGTTCATCAGCTCGGCCAGCCGTGCTGAGATACCTTCACCTATTCTGAAATCCCATTCCGGCTGATGACAATATTGGGTATGAATAAATGCGCGGTCTTCTTCTGAGACATATACCAGTTCCAGACTCAGCTCGTCGTGGCAGCGAAGAAAGGTAAACCATTGGGCATTGCCGGGAATCCCCGGAGTTACTGCCCTGCTTAAGGTTTTCATAACCGGTTCGGCGCTTTGTGCCGCTACTGCTTTAAACATTTGAGGCATCAGCGGGAAATGGTAGCCGGCGTTGCATTCATCGCCACTGCCGAAATATTTGACCACTTCAACCGGTTTCTGACAGGCTTCGGCCAGCAGCAGGGTGTTTGGCCGGAAATAATCGAGGACAGCCCTGAAAAACTTTACAATGACATGGGTATTGGGCAGGTTTTCGCAATCGGTTCCCTCCTCTTTCCAGAGGTAAGGAATGGCATCGGCCCTAAAGCCGTTTACTCCCTGCGACATCCAGAAAATCAGTACTTTCGACATTTCAACCAGTACTTCCGGATTCCGGTAATTCAGGTCGGGCTGGAATTCAAAAAAACGGTGAAAAAAATACCAGTCCCCCCGTTTTTCCCAGTTTGAAGGAACCATGCCTTTAAACAACAGCCTGGCTTCCCGGTACAGGTTTGTGTCCTTACTCCAGATATAATAATTCCTGTACGGATTATCTTCAGATTTGGATGCCTCGGTAAACCAGGGATTCTGATCGGAGGTATGGTTCATGGCTATATCAAAGATAACCCGGATGCCTTTTTCATTAGCTTTGGAAACGAAGGATCTGAAAACCAATAATTTATCTTCCTTGGATGCGTGTAAAGGAAGCCCGGTAAGGTCAGGACGTATCTGGTAGTAATCCCGTATATCAAATCCGGCATCGCGCATGGGTGAATCGAGGATGGGTAGCAGCCACAGGCAGTTGACACCCAGATCAGCGAGATAGTCGAGCTTTCCGCTTAATTCATGAAAATCGTTGCTGAACAAATCAACATACAGCGAATAAATGATGGCCTCTTTGTACCATTCATCCGGTTGTGGAGAAAGCTTGCAGTGAGTTTTCTTGTCTTCCAGTTCCTGCAGAAAGTTTTTCAACAGGGATGGATTACGGGTTCCATATAATTGATTCCAAAGAGATTGGAGGATTTCAAAAGGGTATTGAGTTGTCATTGAATCTGTTGGCTGGTACGTTGATCAAAAAGCGGTATATCCGTAGGCAATTCAAAAATTTAAAAAGGCAAAATTAACATTTTTTGATATTTTTGCCAAAACAAATGCCATGAAGAAAGTCATACCTTTTCTAACCGTTTTATGGCTGAGCATCGGAGTTTACGCGCAGCGGCAGGCTCAGATGGACATGGCTGTCAGCCGGCCGGTTCAGTTTAACCTTGAAATGAATTTTCTCTGTTATCTCCCGGAAGATTTCACCCGCGAATCAGGGCAGTTATATCCCTTGGTTATCTTTTTACACGGTTCGGGTGAAAGGGGTACTGATCTGAACCTTGTTAAAAGGAATGGACCGCCAAAACTGGCGGAAAATCAGTCGTTTCCTGCCATTATGGTTTCTCCTCAGTGCCCGGAAGGGGTTTGGTGGGATGTATTTGTGCTGAATAAATTCCTGGATCAGCTTATTTCCATGTATCCTGTTGATACCACTCGGATCTATCTCACCGGTTTAAGCATGGGAGGATATGGAACCTGGGAATGGGCTACCCGTTATCCGGAGAGGTTTGCTGCCATCGTACCCGTTTGCGGCAGCGGAAATCCACACCGGGCCGAAAGGCTGGTGAAGATTCCCATCTGGGCTTTCCATGGCGCCATGGATGATGTGGTTCCCATAGAAAAATCCATTGAAATGGTGCAGGCAGTTAACCGCAAAGGAGGTCATGCCAAACTCACCGTTTACCCGGAAGCCGGCCATGACTCCTGGACCGATGCCTATAATGATCCGGAAATGTGGAAGTGGATGATGTCTAAAAAATTATGAATGATGAATTATAAATTATGCTTTTTGCCGAATTGCATGTGTATTTCATTTCCAAATTTTCAAATTTTCAAATTAGAAATCGTAACTCGTAACTCGTAACTCGTAAATATATGATTAAGTCCTTCCTGTTTAGTCTGACCTTACTCGTACTTCTTCAGTACCAGGTGTTTTCACAGATTCGTATTGAACCTCCTTTCTGGTATGCGGGGATGAAAAATTCCAGCCTCCAGCTTCTGATTAATGGGCCAGAGATTGGTAAAACCCTACCATCCATCGGATACGAGGGTGTGTTGGTTAAAGCCGTGAATTATGCCGAAAGTCCCAATTATATTTTTCTGGATCTGGAATTATCCTCCACTGTTCAGCCTGGTACGTTCGAAATCAGGTTTTCACAGAATGGGAAAAATGTTCATACCGTTAAGTATGAACTCCGGGCAAGAAAACCGGGATCGGCTGACCGAAAAGGCTTTACTTCGGCTGATGTGATGTATCTGCTGATGCCCGACCGCTTTGCCAATGGCGACCCTTCCAATGACAATGTGGAAGGCATGCTTGAAAAGGCGGACCGTACCGATTTGAACGGCCGTCAGGGAGGCGATCTGAAAGGGATCAGCCGCCATATGGATTATATTCGTGATCTCGGGTTTACCTCTGTTTGGATTAATCCGGTTCAGGAAAACAATCAGGCAAGATACTCCTATCATGGGTATGCCATTTCCGATTTCTATAAGATTGATCCCCGCTTTGGATCCAACCAGGATTATGTAAATCTGGTGGATGAGTTTCATTCAAAAGGGATCAAAGTAGTGATGGATCTCATTATGAATCACTGCGGAAGCGGGCACTGGTGGATGAAAGACCTGCCTTTCAGAGACTGGGTACACCAATGGCCCGAATTTACCCGCTCGAATTTCCGGACATCCATACTTTTGGATCCCTACCGCTCCGGCACCGATGAAAAATACCTGCTCCAGGGTTGGTTCGATGTGAACATGCCCGATTTGAACCAGAAGAATCCATTCATGGCCAAATACCTGATTCAAAATAGTATATGGTGGGTGGAGTATTCAGGTCTGGACGGAATACGTATGGACACCTATCCCTATTCCTATAAGGATTTTATGGCCGATTGGTCGCAGGCCATCATGACGGAATACCCCAATTTCAATATTGTTGGGGAAGCCTGGCTCACCGATCCGGTTTCAGTATCTTACTGGCAAAAAGGGGCGATGACTACCCCCATCTATCATTCCACGCTTCCCTGTGTGATGGATTTTCCGATGAGCGAATCCTTTAATTTTGTTTTTAAAGAAAACGACGGATGGAATACAGGAATCCTCCGCCTGTACGACAATCTGGCCCATGATTTTGTGTATCCTGACCCAAACAATGTTATGACATTTATCGATAATCACGATTGTTCGAGGATGTTTACCAAAGTAGGGGAGAAGATTGAAAACTACAAGCTGGCCCTGGCCTTTTTGCTCACTACCCGGGGTATTCCTCAGGTATATTACGGTACCGAGATCTTGATGGCCGGACATGAATCGGCTGGTCATGGCGGCATTCGCCGTCCTTTTCCCGGCGGCTGGCCCGGTGATGAGCGGAATGCTTTTTTGGAGAATGGAAGAACCAACGCTGAAAATGATGCCTTTCAATTCCTTCACAACCTGATTAACTGGCGGAAAAACATAGAGGTGATCCATACCGGCAAACTCATGCATTTCCTGCCCGAAAATGGTGTATATGTTTTCTTCAGATATAATGAAAAGGAATCGGTGATGGTGATTATGAACAACAGCCTGGGGGCCCGTAAGCTCGATACTGAAAGATTTTCCGAACGGCTTCAGGGTTTTAAATCTGGCTATGATGTGATATCCAGAAAACCGGTAAATAATCTGCGAACCATTGATATCCAGGCTAAAACGGCTATGGTCATCGAACTTAAGTAAATAAACCACTCACCACTCACCAATCACCAATATGTTAAACATTCAGAAGAAACTTACCAACACATTTTATGCGATACTGGCTTTGCCGGCAACGGCGGTTGGATTTGCCCTTTCCACCCAGATTGCCACCCTGAGCTGGATTTTATCCAAAAAGTATGGCCTCGATATTCACGAAGTGGCCTTTGTTTGGCTGGCTGGACCGGTAGCCGGTATATTCGGTCAGGTAATCGTGGGGCTGATCAGTGATAATGTTTGGTTTATGGGAGGCCGGCGGCGTCCGTTTATTATGATCGGGGGGATGGTGAGTACCCTTGCATTTCTGTCATTGCCTCATATCCAAACCATATCGGGCATAACCGGAATTGCCGATCTTACTATTATCGCCTCCATAATCGCTTTGTTCTTAGATCTGTCGGTGAATGTAACCTTCAATCCCGCCAGGTCAATCATTGCCGACCTGACCCCGGAAGGTAAGCTTCGAACAGCGGGTTTTGTATGGATGCAGATCATATCCGGGTTTTTTGGCGTACTGGCCTATTTCCTGTCGATGGTTTTCGGGAATGAAGCCCTCCTCTATATTGCCGCTGTGCTGGTGTTGATAACCGCCGTTTTTCCGGTACTGCTTATTGAGGAGCCTAAAGATCTTATGGTTAATCAGGAGCAGGCTTCGGAGAAATTCGGTGTGTGGCAGATTTTAAAGGAAATTTTCCCGTTGTATGGTTTTCTGGTTTTCGGGGTGTTCAGTGTGTTCAATCATTTTATCGATGCCTGGAAACCGGCCCACAATACCATATTGATCCTGGCGCTGGTTTATTCGGTGATTATCGGAATTGTAAGTATTGTAAAGGGATGGAAACACGAATCCAACCAGAATGAGTTTCATAAGATCATGCTGGCCCATTCATTTACCTGGGTAGCTTTCCAGAGCATGTTCATCATGTCGGGATTTTTTATTGAAAACCAGATACTTCCCAATGTTGATGCCAATACCATTGCCGCTAACTGGTTTGCCGAGAAACTCACCGGAGTGGCTCAAACCGCCGATGCTTCCATTGGAAATATGGTATCCCTCGGATTCCTGATTTTGAATTTTATCGGAGCACTGTTCCCGTTAGCGCTGCAGGCTATTGCCAAATCCGTAGGCAGGGTGAAAACCTACATCTTTGCCCTCTCTTTCACCGCCATCGGGTATTTTTATATTGCCTTTCTCAGTCATGTGGAAGTAGATTTTTATATCGGGATGGTACTGGCCGGTATCGGTTGGTCGGCTGTTATCTCCATCGTATTTGCCATCATGAGCGAGCGGGTGAACCGGGCAAAAATGGGGTTGTTCATGGGCGTTTTCAATCTCGCTGTGGTACTCCCGCAAATGATGAGTAACGGGGTGGCCAATGTTATAAAAGATACCGGCAATTATCAGTTGCTGTATATCTTCTGTGGGCTTTTCGTGACTACTTCCGTAATTTTCTGGATTTTTGTCAGAGAATCCAGGGAAAGTTCTTCCGAAGGTGTAACCATTAAGGGGGGACATTGATCTAAGGATCATTTAAACAAAGTACTATTATGAGACCATTCAGACTCATCCTTTTTTTCATGGCAGTGATTTCAGTGTTTTATTCATGCCGGAATCACACCCTGAGCGATTATCCGGATGAACCCGGGATTTTTGGACTTGCCACCACGATTAAACTGTCGGCTGATACTACCTATGTGGTATATACCGACTTTTTCCCGGCTGATCCTGAGGTCGATTCGGCATCCATCAATGGTGAGACAGTGATTGTCCGCAAACAGGTGAAAACATTGGTTATTCCTCCCAGACCTGAAAACTGGCCGCAAATATCTGTATTAAAGATATGGACAGAAGGATATGTCTACTCGATTCCGGCGAAAAAGTCATCCAGAATATCCTATACATTTACGTTTGATCCGAAAGGCAAGGCGTTTCAAACGGCCGGACTGAAAGCCAACTGGAACGGATGGGATGCCGGAAAAAATCCGCTCACTTTAGAGGAAGGCTCCTGGAAAACCACGCTCCGTCTCGATCCGGGTGATTATCAGTATTTGCTTGTTTTGGACGGAAAGCAGACGTTAGATCCGTATAATCCCGATTCGGCCGATAACAATAATGGCGGATTTAATTCCGTACTCAAAATACGAAAACCGGGTGAAAAGCCTCCCTCCATAGTACCGGTAAGCGCCGGTAATTATTCAGTGTACGTAAAAACAGATGCGTCTTTTGACAAGGTCATCGTTCTGTGGCAAAACTATGAACTGGGTGAGCAGTTTTACTCGGTGAAAGAGAATGCTCTGAAAGTATCGGTACCCATAAATGCCAAGCATACTGACCGTACATTTTTAAGAATATGGGTTTTAAATAATGAACAGGCTTCCAATGAACTGCTTATTCCGCTTGAAAAGGGGAAGGTAGTGATTTCAACTTCGCAGCTCACCCGTACCGACTGGGAAGGTGCCATTATTTACAGCCTGATGGTCGACCGGTTTTTTAACGGGAATAAGGATAATGATAAGAAGGTCAATTCTCCCGAAGTAGACCCGAGAGTGGATTATTTTGGAGGCGATATCGAAGGGGTTCAGGCGAAACTTAACGACGGTTATTTTGATACCATCGGCGTGAATACACTCTGGCTGACGCCGATTTATCAGAATCCTGAAGTTCCTTACGGATACTATGAAGTTGCCAAAACCAAATTTTCGGGATACCATGGGTACTGGCCCATAACCTCCACTACCATCGATCACCGTTTTGGCAATGAGGAATCCTACTCCATTCTTATCAGTAACCTCCACGCCAGCAATATGAATATCCTGTTTGATATGGTGGCCAATCATGTGCATGAAGAGCACCATATCATTAAAACACATCCTGACTGGGCCACACCCCTTAAACTTCCTGATGGCAGGCTGAATGTGCAACTGTGGGATGAGCAGCGGCTCACCACCTGGTTCGATGTTTTCATGCCTTCGCTGGATCTTGAAAGTCCGGCCCCGGCTGAATTCCAAAGTGATTCGGCCATGTTTTGGGTGGAAGAATACGGCATAGATGGTTTCAGGCACGATGCCACCAAGCACATTCCCGAATCGTACTGGCGGCTGCAAACCATGAAGCTGAAAAACCGGATCATGATTCCTGACAACAAAAGGATGTATCAGGTAGGGGAGACCTTTGGCAGCCGCGAGCTCATAGGGTCGTATGTCAACTCAGGTCAGATGGATGGCCAGTTTGATTTTGACGTGTATTTTGATGCCCGCGGAGTGTTCATTCAGGAAGAGCAATCGTTTGAGAAGCTGAATACCAGTATTCTGAGTTCTATCGAAGCTTATGGCGATCACCACCTGATGGGGAATATCACCGGCAACCATGATTTGGCACGGTTTATTTCGCTGGCCGGGGGCAGCCTCAGTTTTTCGGAAGACCCGAAGCTGGCCGCCTGGACAAAAAAAATTGAAGTAGGCGACCCGGTAGGATATAACCGCCTGCAGATGATGAATGCCCTGATCATGACCATTCCGGGTATTCCCGTGATTTACTACGGTGATGAAATCGGATTGCCCGGTGCAGGCGATCCCGACAACCGCCGCATGATGAAATTCGACAGCCTGAGTCCCGACGAATTGAAAACCAGGCAGATAGTTTCGAAGCTGACCCGGTTGAGAAAAGAAAATCTCGCCCTTGTCTATGGGACTTTCGAGCCACTTAAAGTGGATAAGGATACCTATGTCTTTTTACGCAGGTACCTCGGTTATGCCACTGTGGTTATATTCAACAAATCACTTGTCAGTAAGAAGATTACGTTTAATTTGCCTTCTGATTTCCGGATGGATAATCCGGTATATCATTTCCACACCGGTTCTGTTAATACGGATGGAAATGTTGAATTTACCCTGTATCCAGCCTCCTTTGCCATTATTGAAACCAGGCCGCGTAATGTATTAAGGTAATGTTGGAATATCATGATGCTGTAAACTGTTTTCATTATTGAGGTTTACTCATTCAGGATGATCTGGCAATTAGGTATATAAAATCACACCCACACCCATGTTCTGCTAAAGTTGAAGGAAGGATAAAGTTAAAAAACCTTATTTACACACTTCTAACCTTAGTAGAAAAAAATGCCGTCCCAACCCCTCAAACCTTATTTAATTCATTTATTTTCAAGATATTAAGGTGCGCTGCACCTGGAATTCAGCCAATAGCGTTTTTCCCGTTTAAGGTCATTAAAGACCTTAAAGACTATAAAATCATTAACGATTTTAAAGGCCATTAGAGAGAACCCTGACCCCACCCCCCAGCACAACTCCCTCCCCGATAAAACGCCGAACGCCCAACGCCGAACGCCCAACGCCGAACGCCCA